>LAHS01000069.1_pt1 | contig 256459 bp, 261 predicted proteins | sample 329651 | NCBI WGS metagenome assembly LAHS01 (sample SAMN03275699, study PRJNA271635) | activated sludge metagenome | isolation source: sample C-1 Sludge from hydrolytic chamber (first chamber) of Anaerobic...
GTAGCGGGCAACAACGGCATAGCAAAAAAGTGTTAGATTGATGGCAGTCAATCTAACACTTTTTCTCTTATGTCCCAGCCTCTTTATTTTAGCAATATCAAACGGAAAAGATAAAAAGCATGTGCAAGGGAATCATCCTTATCACATGCTTTATTAAATATTAGGAAATGGAAACGTTTTTTAGACGATCTACTGCTTCTTGTAAGACCTCTTTTGGCTGAACAAGAGCTAGTCGTAGGTAGCCTTGCCCTGCTGTACCAAACACTGTTCCCGGTACTGTTACAACACCAATTTGTTCAATTAGCTTAAATGCTAAATCCGTGCAGTCGATATCGTACGGATATTTTGCCCATACGAACATGCCACCATCAGAAGGAGCTGCATCCCAACCAAGTTCACGTAAGCCATTCATTAACGTTTTATGACGCACTGAGAATGTTGCACGTAAGTTCTCTGTAATTTCTTCCGCGTGGTCTAAAGCAACTACCGCCGCATCTTGAATTGGTTCAAAAATTCCGAAGTCTAAATTCGATTTGAGTTGTTTTAAGACAGCAATCATGTCAGCATTCCCAGCAATATAGGCAATTCGTGTGCCAGCTAGGCTAAAGCTTTTTGATAAGGAATTGATCTCCATCCCTACTTCTTTTGCACCTGGCGCCGCTAAAAAGCTTATCGGGCCGTCACCAGTAAAGTAAAACTCTGAATACGCCGCATCATGTAGCACAATCACATTATATTTTTTAGCAAAAGCAATGACCTTTTCGAAATACGCAAGAGAAGGCATAGCTGGTACAGGATTACCTGGTAGATTTAAGATAAGTAACTTAGCCTTTTGTGCAACTTCTTCTGGCACAGCGTCTAAATCAGGTAAATAATCGTTATCTGCTGTTTGTGGCATATAGTAAGGTGTGGCACCCGCTAGATGAATGCCTGCATCGTAAGCGACGTAAGCTGGATTTGTTGACAGAACGATGTCTCCTGGGTCACAAAAGGCGATTGGTAGATGGACTAAGCCTTCTTGAGAGCCGATTGTTTGAATAATTTCAGTTGTAGGGTCTAAATCGACATTGCTACGACGTTTATAATAACGGCTAACTGCATCATAAAAACGTTGTGTGCCAGTTAATGTGTAGCCATATGATTCTGCCAAGCCCGCTCTGTAAGATAAATGCTCACGGATTTTTGCATGTGGTGGAAGGTCAGGGCTACCTAAACTTAAATCGATTAAAGACATACCTTTTGCTTGTTGTTGTTTAGCAAAGTTCTTTAAATCTCCGAAAATTGCTGGTGTAAATAGAGACATTTTTTTTGATGGTACGATTTTCAAACTAGGACACTCCTTATAGTTGTATAACAGAATAGTAGTACACATTTTATCATACTAAAGCACAGAAAGGGGAAGTTATTCTGAAAAAAGAATATATTCTTGTAATGGAGAAGATGCTTGCATAGGCTAGCGGAAAAAATTAAGCTTAAATAACAATATTTTTGTACAAAATAATAACGGGTAACGATGCTAATGTTAGTAGCGATATATTTCTGCTATTATTAAGCAAGGAAGGTGGTTTTTTAGATGAAGGTATGTTCTTTAAGTGGACCAAGTGGAACAGGAAAAAGTACAAGCGCGCTCGTTTTTGCACATAAAATAGGAGTGCAAGCCATTATTGATGACGGTTTACTCATTGTCAATGGCGTGAAAGTAGCAGGGATTTCTGCGAAGTTTGAAAAAAATACGATAACTGCTGTACGACGTGCGATTTTTTCAGAAGAAGCGCATCGTGAAGAAGTCGTTAAAGCTCTCGATACATATCATGTTCAATCTATATTACTTATTGGTACGTCTGATAAAATGACGAATAATATTGCCAAGCGTTTGGAACTAGGGCCGATTGAAACGTATTATTATGTTGAGGATATTCGCTCTCAAAAGGAAATCCAAAAGGCGCGATTTATTCGCCAAACGCAAGGAAAACATGTTATGCCCATACCGTACCGTCAAGTCGAGCAAAATTTCTTTAAACGACTGGTGCAAAAGGGGAAGGAAATTTTCACACCTAAACGCGAAAAAATCGGTGAAACAACCATTGTGCGTCCTGACTTCCAACAGGAATATATTGAAATAGAGAAGCAAGTCTATGTGCAATTACTAACCTATACTTGTAAACAGCAAGATATTGTGCAAAAAGTAGAACAAATACAGTTTAGCCTTGGAGAGCAGGCAAAGGTCATAATATCTTTGCAATTAAAGATGCCGATAGATTATTCATTGCCTCGTCGCTTATATCAGTTACAAGAAGACGTACAACAGTCTTTTTACAAGCATTTTGGCTACGAACTAGATGGTATCAATGTTCAAGTGCACTCTGTTGTACAAAAACGAAAATAAAAAACAGGTACTCCAGTCGCAAAAGGGCGAGTGAGTACCTGTTTTCTATTTTGATGCGCGTGTAAATTGAGGTTGACGCTTTTCAACAAAGGCACGGCAGCCTTCAGTAAAATCACTGCCTACAAATGGTGTAGAACCTTGCCATAATGTTGGTACACTATCGACACATTCTTGTACAGATTGCTTTACAGCAAGTAAAGATTCTGGAGACATTCCGGCTACCAGCTTGCCCATTCGAATCATAAATTTATTTAAATCTTTCTCAGTTACTAAATAGTTCAGCATACCCAGCTTAAAGGCTTCATCGGCTTTAAACATACGACCTGTAAATACCAAATCCTTCGTTGTAGATGGGCCAACAAGTTGGACAAGACGCTGGGCAAATTTATTGTTTAATGTGATGCCCAATTTGCCTACAGGAATGCCTAATTTTGCTTTTTCAGAGCCGATGCGAATATCACATGCTAAAGCAAGTTCTAACCCTGCGCCCATTGCAGGACCGTTAATAACACCAATTGTTGGAATCGGTAAACGTTCAATCGTTGATATTGTTTTTTCCATATGTAGAAAAGCTTCTTCTGCCTTTTCCAAAGAAATAGCGTTGAATTCTTTAATATCAGAGCCAGCTGTAAAATTCTCACCAGAGCCTCGTAAAATAAGCACTTTATTTTTAGGATTATCTAACACTTTTAGTGCAATTTTAGCTAATTCATCCCACATATTTGCGGTAAGCGCATTTTTCGCTTGTGGTCGATGGATCGTAATAATCGCGAGTCCAGCCGTTTCTTGATAAATAATTTTCGCATCCTCAGCCTCAAGACGAGTTGTTCTTACTTGCATAATTGAAAAGCCCCCTACAATTTAAGTTGATACTTATATTATATAACACAAAGGACAATAAACACTAAATAATACGAATTTTCATGTTTTTTCAACCTGTTACACAAGATTAATGGCATTTTATAGAGATTGTACTACAACAGATAATTGCTATTGTAATAAAGCAAAAGATATGAGAAACTACTATAGGAACATTTGTTTCTTTATTTCGTAAGGAGCATCGTGTACAGAAAGATAAGTGTAATCAATAATTACAGATTATCCGACACTACTCTATTTAAAGTTAAATAATACCTCACGCACCATAAATATTATAAAATAAAACTATCACACGTACAGTAAACAAGGAGGGCACATGATGGTACCATTAAAAGAAGCATGGCAAAGTTATTTATTACTATTAAATTCTTTAAAGAAAAGTACTGCTACAAAAAAACAATACAACCTTGATGGACAGCAATTTTTAGCTTTTGCAAGTGAACATAATATTCAAATGTTGGATAAACAATTGAAAGAATTATTATTTATGTATAGTAATTATCTAAAAGAAAACTATGAAAATGTTAATACTTTTAATCGGAAAATAGCGTCACTCCGTAGTTTTGTAGACTTTGTATTTTTGCGAGAATGGGTTGAACAGTTTGATTATGAAAGCATTTTACAGCCAAAAAAGAGGGGCAAGGATTCCTTAAAAGTACTGACAAAAGAGCAATTGTTAAACATTTTAGAAGTATGGCCGACCTATTTTCAATATGCAAAAACACCTGAGCATGCGTGGCTTGCAAGACGGAATGGTTGTATTGTACAAATGTTTATCGAAACTGGTTGCAAGCCTGCTGAACTTGTCCGTATGAAGTGGGGGCATCTTGAAATTCCATCATCACTTATTTCGATTTCAAATCAGAATGGCAGAAGAGAGATGAGACTTTCACCTATTTTGATGGAAATGTTACAGCATTATAAAAATGCGACGGAAGATATACATCAAGGGAATGTAGGGGAGTGGCTTTGGGTCAGTGAAACAAGTCTTACTAAATCGATCACGACAAAAACAATTGAACGGATTTTCCAAACACTATCAAAAGATATTGGCACAAATGTACGAGCGACGGATGTTCGTTACACGGTGCTACAGAGGGCGTTACAAAGTGAGGAAACGGTTGAAAACATACAACAAAAAATGGGATATGTTCGAAAATGGGTATTAACAGAACGAGGAGAACGTTTTAAGTAACTGTGCAGCAATTGTCTCTCAAGCACAAATTGCTGCACTTCTTTTTAAAAATGGGTTAACGCTTTTACTTGAACTTTTACCGTTAAATCATGTTTACCGCCTGTATAGACGCCTTCGACAGGGCTAATATCGGTATAGTCACGTCCGATACATAAAATAATGTGATTTTCTAGTACTTCCACATTATTGGTTGGGTCTAACCCAATCCAACCAATACCAGGAATCATCACTTCAACCCAAGCATGTGTTGCTATATCTCCGATTAAACCTGAATTTCCATCGACATATAAATAACCGCTTACATAGCGAGCAGGTATGCCTTTAGCACGCAGTATAGCGAGCATAACGTGCGTGAAATCTTGACAAACTCCTCGTTTTAAGGCAAAGGCTTGGCTTGCAGTTGTCGTAACATTCGTTGCTGTTGGATCATACTCAAATGTTGAATATAAATATTGCATTAAATTAAGCGAAAACAGCACTGGATTTTCTGCGTGCCCAATTGCATGAAACACTTCCTCTATCTGAGCATCTGTCATATACGTAAAGCTTGTTGATTTTAAATAGGGCAAATAATGTTCGTAAAAGAGCTGGGAGTGAAAAATCGTCTGCATTTCGGGTGAATATTGAATGCGATGAATAAATGGTGCACGCTGTATACTAACGATGGATGTTGTTTCTATTTCTAGCACTTGATGTTGCTCAGGGATATAAAATGTACCGACTGTATTTCCCCAAATATCTGCATGCTCACGCGTTAGAGAAGATGGTGAAATCGCGATACGGTAGGACAGCAAGCGTTGACGCTCATCACCCCGGGGCTTTAAGCGGATAGTATTCAAGCTTTGATCGACTTCAGATTCATATTGAAAAATATTTGTATGTTGAATTTCAAATTTCATCGTGTCCGCTTCCTTTTGATTACTGACTTGCGTGTTGAAAGGGAGCTGTAAGTGGTTCCTTTCAAGCTTGTAGGCTGGGTTCATATAAATGATAAATTGCTGAAAATGTATGACCAAAATCAATACATTGACACAATCTTTCCTCCATTGAAAAGATGGCTTCCTCTAAGGAAACTGTTGATAAATCGAGCTCGCTAATGGCCGTTAACAAAGCTCGTAACGGTGTATTAAGTGCTACAAAACGAGCAGTTAGATGGTCTTTTTCAATATGCATAAATGCATCCTCTAATTTTTTTAAACAGACCATCACGGAGCGTGGAAAATGCGCATCCTGTAATAAATATTGCATAACAGATAGTAAATTTGTTTGATGGTACTTACGTTTATAAGACGCTGTCGCTTTTGATAAATCAAGCAAAAATATCCCATCGGCTTCTTCTATATTGCTAGTCATTGGTTGTTGCTCCAGCATGATTAATATCATACGGATCATCTTTTCTGCTCGTTCAATCCATTTGCCGACTTGCATAAAATAAAAAGGTAAATCTCGTTCCATTGAGTCTTCAACTAGTCCTGTAACCGTTAACGATGTCTTACGTACATTGTGTAAAAAATAATTTAGTGATATTAACGGAAATGGCCGTTTCTGCACCGTTACTTCTTGCTGCATATATAAATAAAAGGCATTGTGTAATTCCCAAAGCTCAATAGGGATACTATCCCGTGTTATTCGTGCATTTTCTCGAACGGCGCGCAAAGTTGCATGCAAAGCGTTGCTATTGTTATCAGAGAACAACAAGTACTCAATAAGAGGATTCACTCGAATGACTTCATAGCATGCTAGAAATTCTTCTTTCGAAGCACAAATATCTAAAATAGCTTCCCAGTGGTCGAGATAATCATGTTCCTTACCAGATTGCTCCAGCATATTCAACAGCTGTACTTGTAATATATGTGCATTTGTTTCTGTGCGTTCACTATATCTTGCCATCCAATATAGTGCGTCTGCTACTCGACTTAGCATGCGGCAATTCCTCCTTTAATATCCACGTATCTTTTGCTCCGCCACCTTGTGAAGAATTTACGACTAACGACCCTTCTGTTAGCGCAACACGTGATAAGCCACCTGGAAGGACAAATATCTCTTCACCTGTAATGACATATACACGCAAATCGACATGACAAGGATAGAATTTGCCATTTTGATAGGCAGGTGCGCGTGATAACTGAATGGTCGGTTGTGCTATATATTGATTTGGTTGGCTTTCTATTTTTTGTCGAAAGCTATAGATTTCTTCAGCACTTGCATGTGGACCAATCAGCATATCGTAGCCACCTGAAGCACTTACATTTTTTATAACAAGCTCGTGTAAATGTTTTAGTACCCATGCCCGCTGATTTTCATCATCAAGATGGTAGGTCGTAACATTTTCTAATATAGGCTCTTCATTTAAATAAAAACGAATCATATCAGGGACATAAGCATACATCGCTTTATCATCTGCGACACCGTTGCCTACTGTATTTAGTATTGCAATATTTCCTGCCTTATAGGCCTCCATTAAATACGGCACGCCAAGTAAAGAATCTTCCCGAAAGACAGTAGGATCTAAAAAGTCATCATCAATGCGGCGATAGATAATATCGATTTGCTCTAATCCGTAAATTGTTTTTTTATAAACTTTTAAATTTTGCACAATTAAATCGCGTCCTTCTACAAGCTGAATATTTAGTTGTTGCGCTAAAAAGACATGATCGTAATAGGCTGAATTATACATACCGGCAGTTAAAAGGACTGCTTTCGGTTCAACATGAGCCTTTAAATTTCGTGGTCGATGTGAAAGTAGTGCCTTTTTCATGTTGGCCATTTGTTTTTCGAGCGATTGAATCGTATGTTTGGAAAAAAATTCAGGATACACTTCCTTCATAACATAACGATTTTGAAAAACGTATGAAATGCCGGAAGGATTACGTAAATTATCTTCCAATACGCGGTAAACACCGTTTTGATCACGAATTACATCAATGCCAGCTAAAAAAATATGATTATTTATTGGCACTTGAACACCCAACATTTCTCGACAATAATAGGAATTTTGTTCGATAAGATTTTTGGGAATAATGCCAGCTGTTACAATTAACTGTTCATTATAAATATCCTGTAAAAAACAATTTAACGCTTTGACACGTTGTTTCATACCTGTCTCAATCATATGCCATTGTGAATGCGGGATAATAATCGGTACAAAATCAAAAGGCATTGTCCGTTCTGTCCCCCCTTGGGCACCATATACAGTAAATGTAATACCTTGTCTAAGGAAGCTCGATTGGGCTTGCTGGTATTTTTCTTCTAGCTGTTCTTGTGAAAAAGCACTTAGTTTACGATGGAAGGAGCGATAATGCGGTTTCGGCTGGTCACCATCTAACATTTCATCAAAAAAAGAACCCGAATCATATAATTTCATCATGTGAACCGCCTCCGAATTTAAGGAATAGTCAAAACATGTTACACTAAAAAGAATACATAAAAGGAGCTAGTAAAAAATGATCAACATTAACTTAATGCAAGCTTATGAGTTAGACAAGCTATCGAAACTAGGTATATCTGATGAGGAAATCTTACAGACATTGCGAACTGGGGAAGTATCGTCATGGTGTACAAAGGAACCAAATTATGAATTTCAAGAATCGCTGGCTCTTTTTCAAGAAGGGGAGCACCAATTTTTGGACGCGCTGCATGGTAATTATCGAATAAAATATGTAACATTACCTGGCATTAAGCGTTTACTACATCTTCGCTTTCAATTAGAAGAAACGAAGGACTTTCAATTGGAAGAAACAGGTATTCAGGATTTAGCGTGTGACGAAGCCATAATTTCGAAGCTTCATACGATGTTGTCGACCAACTGGAAAATAACACAACAAACGAATGGTACATATAGTATTTTCGCTAATTAACTACAAATAACCAAATAATTCCACGCGCATTGTGAGACGAATCGACTCGTATCATTACCCACTGAATCATTTTTCAATTCGTCTCAGCGTATAGTAGTATACTAGAGTTTAATATTCATTTTGCGAGGCGTTTATGCATAAATAAATAGACCTTGCAAAAAAATTTCAAAAAAAGATGATTTTTTAACAATTAGAAAATCATCTTTTTTAATTACCAAAATAAGAACATATGTACGACGTAGGGAAAAAGGGCATTTTTTTATCAATAATGTTCCCAAATTTATATTTGGGAACGTTTTTTTATGGTAAAATAGAGAAAATAGAGGTGATTTTATGCAAAAGAATCTACAACCTAAAATAATGAAAGACTTCTTAGTGTACTTAACAACAATCAAAGGAAAGTCCCAACGCACTCGAAAAGAATATGAATACGATCTCACTTTATTCTTTCGTTTTCATTTAGCCATGCAAAATGATATAGATATCGCGCAAATAAACGAAATTAATATAGCTACTATTACAATAGAAGAAATCCGTGACATCACTTTGGAAGATCTCTATTTATTTATGGAATATTGTGAAGTACAACGTAATAATTCCGCTTCCGCAAGAGCGCGGAAAGTCGCTACCTTAAAATCGTTTTTCAAATACATTAAAGGAAAGCGACGCCTTATTGAAGAAAATCCAGCAGAAGAGTTGGAAACACCAAAGATTGGTCGTAGAAAACCGATATATATGAATATGGACGAGGCGACACAGTTTATTGAGGGTATTCAACTACATGGCGCATCGCCACGGAATTATTGTATGATGATGTTTTTCTTAAATCTCGGTATTCGCGTATCTGAACTTTGCCAGCTCAATACATCATCTATACAAGGTCGTTATTTGACCGTAATCGGAAAAGGAAATAAAGAGCGCACAGTTTACTTAAATGATAGTTGCATGCAAGCGCTAAATAATTATGAACAGAGTGGGAAAACACCATACAAGGGAGAAGGAGAAGAACCTCTTTTTGTTTCGCAAAAAGGAACACGTTTTACACGACAAACCGTAGCCAAAATCGTTAAGCAAATCAATAAACAATCAGGTCTGCAAAAGGATAGGCTCACACCACATAAATTGCGTCATACATCAGCGACAATGATGTATAAAGCTGGGGCAGATATTCGTAGCTTACAACATATACTAGGGCACTCCAGTGTCGCTACAACCCAAATCTATACCCATATTGAGGACGAGCAATTGCAACATGTTTTGGAGAATAATCCTTTTAATATTGTTGATTAATAGCTAACGTAAGAGCATACGAACAAGTACGATGCATATATACAGAGTAGGGTCTAAAACTGAAGGGGGAAAATATATGATTTCATCATATCTTGAACAATTAAGTGTTACGAGAGAACAACTATTAAAGGAAATAGAAGTATTAAACGATGCTCAATTTAATCGAAAACCCGATGCAAACAGTTGGAGCATTGCTCAAATATGTCATCATTTAGTGCTAGTAGAAACTTCAACAATGAAGGCCATTTCATGGGGGTTAGCCTCTCAAGAAAATACCAATCCTGAACGGATCAATGTTGAACTAATGAAAGATCGAACAAAGAAGCTCGCAGCACCCAAAATTGTGGAACCGACAGAGGAACCATTCGCTGTCCAGCAAATGGTGACACTATTATATGAAACAAGAGCGAAACTAACGACATTTTTGCTTCAACTAGAAGAGCCGTCCTTACTTGCTAAAAAAGCTGTAAATCACCCAGCCTTCGGACCATTACCACTCAATCAATGGATTGAGCAAGTGTATTTGCATGAACAACGACACATTGAGCAAATACATGAAATGAAAGGAATTGTCATTTAAACTGTACTAGGAGTTACGATGAAGAAAAGAAAGCTAAAACCAATTATGAAAAACAGTTTGAAAGAACTAAGAAATTGTGTGTTAACAGAAATTATTTGGAATATCATTCTATGGATTCCGAGACAAATTTTCCGTTTACTAAAAAATATACTGTAAAATTGTATCAAAACCCGAGTTCTGTCGTTTCTTACACAGAAGTCGGGCTTTTTTAATTTACAATTCGTTATGAATATTTACTTGACGAACAGCATAATCTGTTATATATTAATTAAAAATAAAAACAACTGTTATAAAACAGTTTGTACAGGAGGAATAGTCTATGTCAAAGTATCGAGATGGTTATGAGTTTTATTGTGAAATGTGTGAACGTTATGGGCTAGAGCCAATTTCATTCCGTTATTACATTATCCAATTATCCCAGCAACAACTTTCAGCTTATAATATGCAAGCGAAACAACTAGGAATTTAAAATAATCGCAACAAAGGATGTGGTTGTAACGGACGCCAAAGTGAATAGTTTATGAAAAGCCCAGCCATACTAAATACATGGACTGGGCTTTGATTAATATGAAAGAAATTTCAGAAATATTATTGACTCGAGTTGATATCTGTTATATATTATTTATACAAACACACAACTGTTATAGTACAAAGAGAAGAGGAAAATGGATGGCACATTATAGAGAAGGTTATGAGTTATATTGTAAAAAATGCGAGCAATTTAATTTAGAGCCTATCAATTTTTATTATTATATGAACAAGTTATCTCAGGAGCAATTAGAGTTCTACAATGAAGCTGCACACGAAAGGAAGTTATTGGCATGACGGACTATCGACAAGGCTATGAATTTTACAGACAAATATGTGATCAATATGGATTAGAACCCATAAACTTTCACTACTATATATTAAACTTATCACAAGAACAACTGGATGCTTACAATGAACAAGCAAAAATTGTGGGAGGTCAAATTGAATATGAAGTCTCTTAACATGTAAAAATGCCTTGCTGCCAGCTGCGACAGTAGGGCATTTTTAATTTTTTAAAGTACCGATTTTATTGTTTTAAAGGTAAATAGTATAATGATAGTTTTAATAGTAGTACAAATGTAATTATTGAGATTGGTAAATTGTCGAATGAAGTGCGTTTAAAGTCATTCTTTTTTGTCTAATTTATTGAAATCTATAAAATTAGATAATTGTAGATTATATATTTGGGTTGAATTAACTGCTTTTCTAAGACTATAATATAATTACATAAAAAAGGGCCAGCTACCACAACTTTATACCTCACTATTATGTAAAGAAAAAGTACTAAACCCTCTTATTTTAATGAACGGAGAATGAAAAATGATGAATATCACGCCTGGTATTATTAATCAAGTTAACTACAGCCTGAAAGAATTACAAGATATTTTTTCAGCAATGAATAGTTCGATCATTGTTGCTATTACAGATCGGACCGGAAAAATAACATTTGTTAATGATCATTTTTGTAAAATTTCGAAATATAAGCGTGAAGAATTAATTGGACAAGATCACCGTTTACTAAACTCCGGTTTCCATCCTAAATCTTTTTTTAGGGAAATGTGGAAAACAATTGGTAAAGGAGATATGTGGAATGGTGAGGTGTGCAATCGCGCTAAAGATGGTAGCTTATACTGGGTGAAAACAACAATCATTCCTTTCCTCGATGATAATAACAAACCTTATCAATATATTGCCATTCGAGTAGATATTACCGCACAAAAGGATATTAAGAAAATTACCCATATCGCTTATCATGATGAATTAACAGGGTTACCAAACCGTCGTAAGTTAGAACAACGTTTAGAAAATGAATTCCATCAATCTCGACGTACAGGTGAGAAGTTTGCGTTATTTTTCATTGATGTGAATCGTTTTAAAAACATAAATGATGGACTTGGCCACATCATCGGTGATATGTTCCTTGTGGAAATGGCAAATCGTATTCGTAATGTAGACTACACATCCAACTCTTTCTATCGCCACAATAGTGATGAATTCGTTATGATATTAAATGATGTTTCACGAATTGAAGAAATGGCAAAAGAAATAATTGGGGTTTTCGATGATAGCTTTATCGTAGACGCATACGAATTTTATGCAAGTATAAGTATTGGTATTAGTGTTTTTCCGGATCATGCCAATACAATAGAAGATTTATTAAAAAATGCTGATATAGCGATGTATGCTGCAAAATCAACTCGAGGCAATCAATATCGACTTTATAGACATAATATGGATGAGGCCAATGACAAGTGGTTACTACTTGAAACCAAACTACACCAAGCATTAAAAAAAGATATACTAGAACTACATTACCAGCCAAAAATCGATTTAAAAACAGATCGAGTTGTTGGGATGGAAGCTTTACTGCGTTGGTATGATCCTGAATTAGGACAAATGCCACCAGATCGTTTTATTCCGTTTGCTGAAGAATGTGGACTTATCAATGATATTGGTGTTTGGGTATTACATAAAGCTTGTGCACAAGTATGTGCATGGAACAAAACATTTCATTCAAATTTAAGCGTTGCTGTCAATATATCTCCCATTCATATTAGCACACCTGGTTTTGTTGAAATGGTCCGTGATGTCATTGCGGGAACAAAAATCAATCCGCATTTATTAGAAATTGAAATTACAGAGATGAGTATGCTTGACTATACGGAAGATTTAATTGATACCATTGAACAGTTAAGAGCATTAGGGATTACTATTGCGTTAGACGATTTCGGAACAGGCTACTCATCCTTAAATTATTTAAAAAAATTCCCAGTAGATGTGTTAAAAATCGATCGCGCGTTTGTTCGTGATATTTTACCAGAGAAAACAGGGATTGCAATGATTTCTGCAATGATTTCGTTAGCACATGCTTTAAATCTCCAAGTAGTCGCAGAAGGCGTCGAAGAAGAGGCTGAATTAAATGTACTGCGTGAACATGGCTGTGATTTCGTACAAGGCTATTACTTCAGCAAACCACTATCGGTGCAAGACTTTACAACAACGATTTTAAATCAACCGCTAACAAATAAATCTAGCTCCTAAATGGGGCTAGATTTATTTTTATAAATATAGTTTACATAATAATATTATTTTATATTGTTGCTACAAGAACATCATGGTATAATTTGGTTTTAACAAGTTGCATTCAATAAAATTGATTCAATGAATAATAAATCGACATTGCTCTTGTTAAAAGAACGATAGGCGTTCAAACAACAAGAATTACCAGCTAAATTGATTGCATTAAATCAAAACGATAATGAAATGGGAGTAGCTGCCAATAACATATACCTATTTTTAAATTTTTGTTTAAGTAAGACGTCAAAAATGTTAATAGGAGAATCCTGATGATTGAATTGAAAACAGAAAGATTAAGAATACTACCACTAAGTGCAGATAATCTAAGATTACTTATTGAGAATCCCAAAAAGTTAGAGCTACAATTATCTCTAAATGAATCAGGTCGTTTTCTAACTATGGAACTTCAACAAGCTATGGAAATTCGACTTTCTAAGTTACTACGTGATAAGGTAAATTATATTTGGTATACCAATTGGGTCATCGTCTCGCATAGTCTAAATTGTAGTGTTGGAGGAATTATGTTAAAAGGACTTCCAAACAACCATGGTGAAGTCATAATTGGGTATTACACTTTACCTGAATATCAAGGAAACGGCTATATGACAGAAGCAATTGGAACAATGAAAAATTGGTTGTTAAATCAGCCTAATGTGAAGTTCGTTATAGCTGATACGGAAAAAGATAATATCGCATCCCATAGAGTATTAGAAAAGTCTGGTGCAAAACTGTATAAAGAAACAGATGCATTATATTATTGGAGATTTACGAAAAAATAATGACTTTAAAAAAAGAGCCTTCATATCAAAAAATGAAGACTCTTTTTGCTATAGCGAAATATAAAATGAATTATGAAAATAATAATGAGGTGAGAAAATGGGCAAATTTTTTGTACCGTCAAAAGGCGTACTGTCGTGGAAAGAATTCCTTGCTGATCCTATAAAGCAATGGAAAAAAGGATACTCTGCTTTTGAGTTAGCTGTTAGTTGGGAGAATGCGCATAATTTACCATACACCGTTGACAATGTATTTAAAAATAGCAACATTACTCTATTTCAAAATATTGAAGTATTATATGGGTTTCCTGAATACAAGGTGCCTTTACCTGGAGGAAATGCAAGTTCACAAAATGACCTTTATATACTCGCAAAAGCGCATAATGAACTTATCCCCATTATAATAGAAGGGAAAGTAGCAGAACCTTTTGGAAAAACCGTTGATAGCTGGTTAGGAGACAACCCAAGTGAAGGAAAAAGGAAAAGATTAGTTTATCTACTCCAATTATTTGCTTTAGAAGAAGAGTCGGTGAAAAAAATAAGGTATCAGTTATTACATCGAGCAGCATCCGCTTTAATAGAAGCGAACCGAGTAAATGCTAGTAATGCACTAATGCTAATCCACTCTTTTAGCAAGACCGCCGCATGGTTTGAAGATTTCGTAGCATTTGTTGAGCTATTTCATATTTCCCCGAAGCAAAATACGATTGTTGGTCCAGTGCAGTTTCAAAATGTAAATTTGTATTTTTGTTGGATAACAGATGTAAATAGTATTATTTAAGTGGGTGCTTTTACGAGCATAATGTAAAATTAACTGAATAATAGGCATCGGATTTTACGAGCTCGTTTGCCTACACGCTAAGACTTCATTACTTTTTAATGAGGTCTTTTCCTATTCAATAGATGCACATACTTTACCACTTTCTAAAATATAAATATAGAATATTCTGTTAACTGGTGTTAAAATGACCATTATACACATATAGTACAAGTTATAAGTCATCTGTGTTCGCTTTTTTCAAGGAGGTATTCATGATAAATAAAAATGATTACGACAATGTTGCCTTTAACCAAATGGAAATGCTTCGAAATGAGATTAATCGGACTACAATGAATCGAAAGTTGGTCAATAAAATTGATAACTATTATGTACTTTGTATCTACGAACAACAGAAAATAGCGAGTAATGATCAAGCGACAAAAGCGATTACATGGACTAAAAATGTGATATCGAACTCGTTTGTTATTTGGGATCGTACCTATAAAGAGAGTGAACAGTTATTTATGAACTTACGAATTTCTTCTAGAAATCGTGTTATCACTGAAATAGCTAAAAACATCGTTTCGTTTTTACTGCAAAATTATGAGGACCAGCTAAATGAAACACAGAAGCGGACTTCAATGCATCATAACGGACTTCATTACGAGAGATATATTCATCGAATGGAGCAAATGATTAAAGCAAATACATTTCTAGGAGAAGATAATGCGTGGGAAGAGTTTTGCTCGTGGTTTCAAGTCTACTTAACAGAGTGGGTACTGGAAGAACTAGAAAGTACATTAGGCTCTGAAAAGGTACATCAAATGAGCAGTCAGGAATTAAATCACGTATTTTTTCAGCAAATAACGAAAAATCTATCAACTAATGAGGCATTTATTTCAAAATATACAAATATCGTCAATCATTATATGGCGCAATGGTTTCATACTATTATTGCATTAATGAAGCTCACGAATTTAAACGCACAAGAAATTGCTTCCATGCTTCAAATCGCAAACTCAAATCACGAGGATACCTTGCCACATAGTAAAAATCTAATCTTGTCATTAGGGGTAGAACAGCATCTCCATGTTATGAATAATGCACCGTATCAGTATGTCCGAGAAGCATTATATAAAAATAGTTTTCAATCTATTGACAATACGCCTTGGCCGACTACAGCCTTAGTCAAAGGGAATGTAGAAGGCATCATCCAATTACGTCCTTATCTATATACTGATGGCTCTATCGACACGCATACAATGATAGAACAAGCCCAAAATCTAGCACAAAGTTTAACAGATTTAGACGTTGATATGTTTGATGCTTTATGTAGTATCTTTCTATCTAAAGCAAGGTATACAGAAGATATTATTGAAATCCACTTTAATGATTTATTGAGGATTCGTGGTTTAAAGCCGAAATTAGGAGGCGAAGGGCGACGAGGTGGGTATGAGCAACAACAAAAAGACAAAGTTTTGCAATCGCTTACAAAAATTCAGAGCTTATGGCTTGAATTAAATAAAGCTACTATTTATGAAAAAGGTAAGCCTGTTCAAACACAACTACAAGGACGAACATTTCTTTTTGTCGATGAATACCGAAATGAATATAATATTGCCCATATAGATAATCAGAAAACATTTACAGTTACAGTCGATAAAATTTTTACAAAGTATCTTTATGGCTCTGGAAGACAAATTGCTTTGTTACCGATTCAAACGTTACATTACAACCCCTATAGTCAAAAGTGGGAAAAAAGATTGGCACGCTATTTGAGTTGGCGTTGGCGAACGCAAGCAAGAAAGGGCGATTTCTTACAGCCAAATAAAATCCGAACATTGCTAGAAGCTATTGGGGAAAATATTAATGAACGTACACCCTCCCGCACGAGAGATCGCTTTGAAAAAGCGCTGGATCAATTACTCGAAGATGGCGTTCTTTCTGCATGGCATTATCATAAATGGGATGAATCCATTGCCAATCATAAGGGATGGGTGCGCTTATGGTTAGATGCTACGATGTTTGTTGAACCACCAGAACTTATCAAAGAACAATACCGCTCCATTGAAAAGACAAAAAATACAACACATTCTGCAATTGGTTTCCAAGATAGCGTACAACATACAGAAAAAGGGGCTACTATTGGCCATCAATTGCGAGCCATACGCAAACAATTTAATCTATCGCTTTTACAAGTTTCTGAAGAACTTGAAATTTCACCTTCATATATAAGTAATATCGAGCGAGGTATCAAAACCCCTTCTGTCAAAATTCAAAACAAAATTAAGCGATGGCTTCAAAAATTTCATTAAAGAATATTGTATTTGCATAAAGCTGCCTATCTATCGTTTGAATACGGTATATAGGTAGCTTTTTTTATACCCACCTATATCCGCTTCTTTTTTGTTGTGTGATAATCTTCATTTTGCAATTTTTACTGTTATCCTACCCTTAAGTCGAGGTCATCGTGTGTAGATGTCGTGGTTAATGTGTGCATTAAAGAAAATAAAAATATTTTAACCCTTGCCTTGCCTTTGCTTTTCACCTATTTTTCTTTTTTTCACTCCCTAATAATTAAATTATTTTACAGTTTCTTTTTTTCATTGTCTTGAAAACACGTTCGATACAATGGACAACATAATCAAGTGTTTTCTATTATTCGAAACCGAGGTGAAATAATGAAGAAAGAATTGAAAGCTTATGAATCGCTAGAACCTTTGTTTAATCCAAAGTCTGTGGCAGTACTGGGCGCCTCTACCAATCCATATAAAATTGGCTATATTCAATTGAAAGCGCTAATAGATGGTGGATTTAAGGGAGATATTTATCCAATTAATCCGAAAGCTAGTGAAATAGAAGGTCTGCCATGCTACCCTTCGATCACAGCTGTGCCTGATGAAGTAGATTTAGCCATATTTTGTGTAGGGGCAGAGCACATTCAGGATAATCTCCAAGTATGTGCCAAAAAGAAAGTGAAAGCTGCCATTATTTTCGCATCTGGTTTCGCTGAAATTGGTGAAGAAGGGGTCATGTTACAACAAGATTTAGCGACCATTGCGAAAGAACATGGCATTCGTATTATTGGTCCGAACTGTGTAGGGCTAGTGAACACAACGAATGGTATGATTGGTACTTTTTCACCAGCGATTTTGGCAGTGCCATTGCATGAAGAAAAAGCAGTAGGCTACGTTTCGCAAAGTGGGGCATTTGGCGTGTTAACATATATGGCCGCTGCACAAAAAGGGTTAAGCTTTAATTATTTTGCAAGTGTCGGCAACGAAATGGAAACAGAATTTTCGGATGTAGTGGAATATATGATTCATGATCCCAAAACAAAAGTGATTACAGGCTATTTAGAAGGGGCCAAAGATATTAAGAAGCTTCGACGTTTAGCAAAAGAAGCGCTAAATCGCAAAAAGCCAATCGCGTTAATGAAAACGGGCAGAAGTTCAGCTGGCAGTAGAGCAGCTGCTTCTCATACAGGCTCCTTAGCTGGTTCAGATTTAATTTATGATGCATTTTTTAGACAAAGTGGCATTGTCAGGGTCGATGATTATGAAGATATTATTACTTTTTCAAAATTATTTTTATCCAATCGACTACCACAAGGAAAAAATACGGTGTTAATTACTAGTTCTGGTGGACGGGGCATTAACGAAGCAGATCGCTGCGAAGGTTTAGGCTTAAATATTATACCACTAAGTGAAAAGACGAAGACAGAGATTAAAAAGCACATTCCTTCTTTCGGAAGTGCCAGCAATCCAATCGACTTAACGGCAGCCGCTTCAGTAACCAATCCCGAGCTGTATATCGCGCCATTACGCGCACTCATTGCTGATCCAGAAGTGCATAATATTATTTTAACGGAATTTCCATTGTACTGGGAAGCGGATAATCCATACCTTCAGGAGTTTATTGAGCTATGTAAAAACTCGGATAAATTCGTTTTTATTACAACATTCCCATTGGACGGTATGTCTGTTCCTAAAGGGAAAGAGACGCTTGAGAAAAATGGCATTCCCGTTATACCAGGTGATTTAAATCCAATTAAAGGTTTAGCGAAACTTGTGGAATATAGCGAAAGTTATCGAAAGCATCAGCAAAAAATGCGCCAACAAGAGGACACGACAATCAAGCGGATAGACATTGCACATATCCGTGGAACAACACTAAGCGAAGCACAAGCGACTGACATACTCGATGTCTATGGCATTCCAACAACGAAACGTACGGTGGCTACTACGGCAGAGGAAGCGGTCCAATTTGCCAATGCCATTGGATATCCCGTTGTCTTAAAAGTCGATTCAGCAGATATCCCTCATAAAACAGAAGCCGATGCTATTCGTCTTAATGTACAATCAGCGAACGAAGTAATGAAAGCGTTTACTGAAATTTATCACAATGCGAAAACCTATAAAGCAGATGCGCAGATCAATGGCATTGCCGTACAAGAAATGCTACCAGAAGGAACAGAGGTGATTATTGGTGCGACAAAAGACCCGAATTTCGGTCCTGTCGTGATGTTTGGATTAGGCGGTATTTTTGTTGAAGTCTTTAAAGATATTTCATTTAGGGTCGCACCACTAACGAGAGCTGATGCCGTTGAAATGATTGAGGAAGTAAAAGGGAAAGCGCTTTTAAAAGGGGCTCGTGGCAAAGCACAGAGTGATATCGAAGCCATTATTGATGTCTTACTCAAGGTATCGCAGCTTGTTACCGAAAATGAAGCGGTGATAGAAGAATTAGACATCAATCCATTAATTGTTTACGAAGACGGTGTAAAGGCGGCGGACGCGATGATTGTCATCAATAAAGATGTTTTTGAAAAGTCAGTAGTCGGGAGGTAAATAGATGGAACTAGATCAACGTTTAATTGGTTTAACAGGACCACACTATGTTTTTGAAGTAGAAAAAAGGCATATTCGACAGTTTGCAGAAGCTATCGGCGATCCAAATCCATTATACGTAGATGAAGCCTTTGCTAAATCAAGCATTTACGGGGGTATTATTGCGCCCCCGAGCTTTCCAGTTGCGATTGGTGCTGACAGTGGACAGGGCATTCACTTGCCATTGGATTATAGTCGCATGCTACATGGTGAGCAAGAGTTTATTTATCAGCGTCCAATTCGCTCTGGGGATCGTTTGCATTGTCAAATGAAGGTAACAAACGTCTACGAGAAAGAAGGAAAAAATGGACCGATGCAGTTTTTAGTAATGGATACAGAAATGAAAGATGAAAACGGTGAGCTTGTCGTAATTAGTCGCACCAATATCATTTATCGCGCATTAGCCAATAGTAAAGCATAACAATACTGTTGAACGAAGATTTACGCTCTTCGTTCAACTTTCACTCGATAACTAAGGGGGAAATATCATGCTTCAATTCAAAGAATTACAACAAGGACAAAAGCTGGAACCACTTGTAAAGCCTGCTGTTACAAAAGTTCAGCTTGTCAAGTATGCGGGTGCATCAGGGGATTTTAATCCTTTACATACAGATGATGCATTTGCTCAAAGTATAGGAATGCCTGGCGTGATTGCACATGGAATGCTTGTCATGGGCTTTCTTGGCCAATACGTTATGGAACTTGCTGGTACATCTGCTACGCTCACGAATTTTAACATGCGTTTTGGTGCGATGACGAGACCTGGTGATGAAATTACCTGCTTGGCTATCGTCAAAAAAATTTACCAAGAACAAGCAAAACAATTCGTTGATTTGGATTTGTATGCGGAGAAAGCACCAGGGAAAATTGTAGGGTTTGGTGAAGCGACATTACAACTGATTGAACTATAGGAAACAAGGAGGTTGCAATATGGCTACTATTAAAGATCGCTATGCCATTGTGGGGGTAGGCGAAAGTGAACGTTCAAAAAATTCTGGTACAACACCTTTACATTTAGCATTAGACGCTGCACGAGCTGCATTAAAAGATGCAGGTTTAGAAGCGCGAGAAATTGATGGTTTTATGAGCTACTCGGAAAATGATTCTTGTACGTCCCATCAATTAGCAACCTATTTAGGAGTACGACCAAAATATGTAAAAGATATTATGGGCGGCGGCAGTAGTACAGAGATGTTAATTGCGGATGCCATTGGCTTAATTGAAACAGGTCAAGTTAATACCGTTTTAATCTATCGTGCGATGAATGGTCGTTCTGGCGTTCGTATGGGCGGCGGTGGCTGGGATGTCAATATGCTACAAGGTGCGATGGATGGCGGAAGCTTTTTTATTCCGTATGGAGCTGGTGGACCAGGGCAATGGTTCGGTTTATTTGCAACGCGCCATATGCAACAAACTGGCATTACACAAGAACATTTAGGGCATGTCTGTGTAAGCTTTTATGAACATGCTCAACGCAATCCGAAAGCGTTCTTCTATGGGAAACCTTTATCGATGGAAGAGTATTTAAAAACACCTCATTTAAGCTATCCATTCACGAAACATGATTTTTGCCTAGAATCAGATGAAGCCAATGCGATTATCGTCACATCCGCTGAAAAAGCAAAGGATTGCAAGTCAAAGCCTGTCTATATTATGGGCATTGAAGCGAGACGCACGGTATCACATGCGCATTATTGGACGAATTTAGATGAAGTGGCATCTGACTTTGTAGCGCCTTCTCTTTATAAAAAAGCTGGGGTGACACCACAAGATATTCAGGTGGCTTCGATTTATGATTGCTTTAGTTGGGTTGTATTACGGCAGTTAGAAGCCTACGGTTTTGCAGCACGTGGCGAAGTAGGTGATTTCGTTGCCAGTGGCAATCTAAAAATGGGAGGGAAGCTACCAACGAATACAGCAGGCGGCATGCTTTCAGAAGGCTATACACATGGTATGAACAATGTGCTGGAAATTGTTCGTCAAATTCGGCATGACTATCAAGGAACAGATCGACAGGTGAATAATTGTGAAATCGGTATTTGTACTGGTTGGTCTGGTCCTGATATTGCAGGGGCAATGATTTTAAGAAACTAGGAGGGAAAGTCATGTATCAAAAACCAATTCCACTGAAAACACAAGATAATCAACCATATTGGGATGCGGCGGATCGTCATGAGTTAATGCTACAAAAATGTGCAACATGCAATGCCTATAACCACCCGCCAGGTCCAGCTTGTGCAAAATGCGGGTCTACTGCACTGAACTGGGAAAGCCAAGGTTGTCATATTACAGGAACAATTTATTCCTATGTAGTGTCCTATAGACCTTTCCTGCCGGGCTTTCAAGACGATTTGCCGACGATTATTGCGGTCGTACAGTTAGACCATTTACAAGCGGTTAAGATAATCGGCAATGTGCTAGATTGTCCACCAGAGGTAATAAAAATCGGCATGCCTGTGAAAATGATTTGGCAAGATATTACGGAAGATCGTGCGCTTCCTCAATGGATACAAGCTTAAGTAAATCTTAGATATTCATAGAAAGGGATGATTCGATGGATTTTTCATTTACGGAAAAGGAAGAACAATTTCGTCAAGAGTTAAGAACGTGGTTGGCAGCGAACTTACCTGATGGATGGTTGCAAGGAGATTTACAGCTAGATAAAGAATCGAAAGCATACGAGTTATTTTTACGAGATTGGCAAAAGAAACTGTATGAAGGTGGTTGGGCTGCGATTGCCTGGCCTAAAGAATACGGTGGCCGCAATGCGACATTGATGGAAGAAATTGTTTATCAACAAGAAATGGTACGGGTGAAAGCGCCACCGTTAATTAATTATGTGGGGCTCCATATGGTTGCGCCGACTTTAATGCAAATCGGTTCACAAGAACAAAAAGACAAATACATTGAAAAGATTATTACGGGGGAAGAAGTTTGGTGCCAAGGCTATTCAGAGCCAAATGCAGGTTCAGATGTAGCCGCTATTCAAACAACTGCCGTAAAAGATGGGGATCGTTGGATTATTAATGGGCAAAAGGTTTGGACGAGTTTCGGTCACGTCGCGGATCGTTGCTTTTTAATTACAAGAACGAGCCGATTGGAGAAAAAACATAAAGGCATTACGGTGTTTTTGTTAGATATGCATCAACCAGAGGTAGAAACGCGACCAATTGTTTCAATGGATGGTCAAAAAGATTTTAATGAAGTGTATTTAAATGATGCTGTCGCTTACGATGCCGAAATTATCGGTCAAGTAGATGAAGGCTGGAACGTTATCATTGCACTCTTGATGCATGAAAGAACGGGAATTGGTGGTCAAGTATTTACATTAGAGCAACAATTTCATGATTTAGTGGCATTAGCGAAGGACTTAAATGATGATGATGAGCCACTGATCAAAAATCCATTTATTCGAAAAACAATGGTGGACTTGTATACTCGTTCTCGTGGTTCCCTGTTAAATTATTATCGTAATTTAACTAAGCAATTAAAAAATGGTCATCCTGGTGCAGAAAGCTCGATGGATAAGCTGCTTGTAAGTGAATTGACGAAAGAACTGTTTGCTCAAGCCATTTCGATGCAAGGTCATCACGGCATCTTATGGAAAGAAAATGCATTGATTGATCGCTCCTATTGGCAGGACAATTATTTATACTCTTTTGGTCAGACGATTGGTGGGGGCACAAGTGAAATACAAAAGAATACCATTGCTGAGAGAATACTAGGTTTACCAAAGGATATGGGTCGATAAAATAGCGGGGGTGGCTAATATGGATTTTTCGTTAAATCAAGAACAAGAAATGTTTCGAAGTTATGTACGCAAATATTTAGATGATGTCGGTCAAACAAAAGTGGCACGTGAGTTTACCGAAGGCAACACTAGCTCATTTCAGAAGCTGTATGCTGGCTTAGCTGAGCTTGGCTGTACGAGTGTCAATGTATCTGAAGCGCATGGCGGTATGGGGCTAGGTCAGTTAGATTTAGTGCCTATTCTAGAAGAGATGGGTCGCGCATTGCTACCAGGGTTATTTTTAGAAACGAACGCTTTAGTTGTACCATTATTGGAGCAATTCGGTACAGCGCAGCAAAAAGCGAAATATTTATCAGCGATTGCGAGTGGCAACCATACATTTACGGTGGCATGGTTGGAGCCTGGCGGTAACTACAAGCCTTCTAATGTGCAAATACATGGCACATTAGATGGAGACGTTCTTACGTTAAATGGTGTGAAAGCGTTAGTGCCTGATGTAGAGCTAGCAAATAGCTTGCTTGTTCTAGTGCGAACGGCAGAAGGGCAAGACAAGCGAGGAATATCACTTGTAATCGTTGATTGTGATGAGGCGTCTATGCAAATACAATGTCAAAAAAATATGGATGAAACACGTTTGCTTGCAGAAGTGACGTTTCATAATGTGCAAGTATCAAGTCAGCAAATTGTGGGCACTGTTCATCAAGGATGGGACGCATTGCAAGAAAGTCTATTATCATTTAATGCAGCGCTTTGTTCTACTATTGTTGGCAGTGTAGAAAAAATTGTAGAAACGGCAGTTGAATATGCCACGATTCGTGAGCAGTTTAACCAACCAATCGGCAGATTTCAAGCAATTAAACATCGCTTAGTCGATATGAAAATGGATTTAGAAACAGCTCGTTCATTAGCTTATTATGCAAACTGGGCAATAGAAAGTAATGCGGAAGATAAAGTTGAAGCGGTTTCAAGTGCGCGCTTATTTGCAACAGAAGCATTTATAAAAGTTGCATCTCAAAGCATTCAAATTCATGGTGGCATCGGCTTTACAGAAGAAATTGATTGTCATCTTTATGTGAAAAGAGCGCGTTTCTATGAAAATTACCTTGGCAGTACACAGCAATATTATGAGCAGACAGCAGTGGCATTAGGTTGGTAGCATCCAACTGGTTTTCTGCTTCTTAACCGTTAGCAACGGCATCGTTTTCCTAATGGAAAGGAAGTCATCTTGTATTTGAAAGGGTGGGAAAAATATTGAAAACAATGCATACTGTGAAAGACTATCAAAATGTCATTAATGGTAAAGTCATTCCATCATCTTCAGGTAATAAAATGGATAGCTATAATCCAGCAACAGGTAAGGTTTGGGCGACCATTCCTTGTAGCACGGTTGAAGATGTAGACGCGACAGTGCATGCCGCTCGAACAGCCCTGCCAGATTGGTCAGCTCTTCCTGCTAGTGAAAGAGCGGGTTATTTACGACGTATTGGTGATGCCATTGCCCAATATGGAGATGAATTGGCTGAACTGGAAACAAAAGATAATGGCTGGGTAATACGGGAAACGAAGTACGGACTTATGCCGGTACTCGCAAATATGTGGTATGATGCGGCCGCTGCTGCTATTCATGTAGGGAGTAAAGGGGAAACCGTGCAACTTGGGCCAAATACAATAGGGTTTACAATACGGGAACCTTTTGGCGTTGTCGTCGGTATTATTCCTTGGAATTCAGCTTTATGGACATTTACGGTGAAAGCCGCGGCTGCCCTTGCAGGTGGAAACACGGTTATTATTAAACCATCAGAGTTGGCAGCAGCAGCCCCGCTTCGCTACGGTGAAATTCTTCAAAGTATCTTACCACCAGGCGTCTTAAATGTTATTTCGGGTACAGGTGCGGAAGTAGGCGATGCGCTTGTACGACATCCAAACGTGAACAAAGTGAGTTTAACAGGATCAGGAAGAACGGCACAGGCAATCGCGCAGTCCACTGCACAAAACCCTAAGTCGATGGTTTTAGAATTAGGTGGGAAGTCACCTAATATTGTTTTCGAGGATGCAGATTTAGCGAAAGCAGCCAATGGTGTCACGGTCAATGGGATTTTTACCGGTAATGCAGGGCAACTTTGCGTTGGCGGTTCTCGGATTTTAATTCAACGTTCTATTTTAAATCAAATGATTGCTTTGATGAAAGAGGAAATCGCTACGCATATTCAGTTGGGCGATACCTTAAATATGCAAACACCTATGGGACCCGTTGCCAATGAGATGCAATATAAAAAAGTTTGTTCGTATATTGAGCTTGGGCAACAAGAAGGCGGAGAAATCCTGATTGGTGGACGCTTCGGCGGTGCTAACTTATTACCAGGTCAAGATACATTGGCGGAAGGCTATTGGATTGAACCGACCTTAATCAAAGTAGAGGGTAATAACTTACATGTATGCCAAGAAGAAATTTTCGGACCCGTTGCCGTGGTAATCCCATTTGATACGGAAGAAGAAGCACTGGCGATTGCAAATGATACAGAATACGGATTAGGAGCTGGTATTTGGACATCCGATTTAAATCGTGCACATCGTATGATTCGCGCAATCGAATCAGGCAATGTTTGGGTCAATACGTACCGAATCGTTGGCATAGAATTACCATTTGGCGGTCAAAAAGCGAGCGGTTTTGGGACAGACTCTGTACGCGAATTTACACGAGAAAAAACGTGTTATATCCAAATTGACTAGTATGGAGCAAACCAAAAATAGGTAAGGGAATATAATTCGTAGAACAAGAAAAAATGAAATGGGGACGAGTATGCCACAAAGGAATAACGGTCTATTTTATGGCTGGTATATTGTTTTAACGAGCTTCTTGATTATGTTTTCGGCATTTTCGATTGTCAATTCTCTACACAGTTTATTTCTTGTACCGGTAACAACAGAATTAGGCTTAACGAGGACAACGTTTTCAATTGTTCTATCAGTAGGTGGTCTAGGTGTCGCCATCGCTTCTCCCTTTATGGGCAAGCTACTTGCAAAAGGCAATATGAAGTTAATCATGTCTGTCTGTATCATTCTAGCAGGGTGTGGCTTTATGTTATATTCTCTCGCACAATCGGCTGTCTATTTTGGCGTCATTGCCTTTTGTATCGGGATATGTGTTGCTGGATTTTCGAATATTCCTATTTCCATCATGCTAACGAATTGGTTTTATGAGAAAAAAGGGCTAGCTATGGGATTAGCATTTGCAGGTTCAGGCATTGGAACAGCTGCACTTAGCCCAATTTTAAGCATGTTCATTTCAAATTATGGCTGGAGAACAACTTATATTATTGCTGGGGTGCTAATTATAGTGATTTCACTGCCATTGATCTTATTTTTCACAAAGAAAAGTCCTGCTGAAAAAGGGACGATTGCGCTTGGGGCCAATTGTGTAGAAATCACACAAGCAAATACGGAACAATCCGGTGTCACGTTAGCACAGGCAAAGAGATTGGGCATGTTTTGGTTATTTATTTTCGGTGTTATCTGCTTTGCACTTGTTGCAGGTGGCGTACAAATGCATATCCCCGCATATTTAATGGATATTGGTCATCCAGCGCTATTTGCAGGTACAATTTTCGGACTTTTATCTTTATCCAATACGATTGGAAAACTTATTCTTGGTGCTATTTTTGATAAGTTTAGAACAACCGGAGGCATTCTTTTTGTAGGTAGTTGTATGACGATAGCGATGGTGTCACTGTTGCTGGCTAACGCTAAGAGTTTTGCGCTTGTCTTTGCTATCGCTTACGGCTTCAGTATTGTTATTGCGACAATTGGCCCTCCATTTATGACAGATGATTTATTCGGCAAAAAAGATTTTGGAGCTATTTTCGGTGTTGTCCAAATATTCTTCGTAGCAACGAGTTCACTTGGTGTTATCGTTTCCGGTCTTATCTATGATCTTACACAAAGTTACAAAGTGGCGTGGTTCATATTTTTAGGCTTATTTATACTAAGCATGCTTTGTATTTTAATAGCAAATGTCATGAAAAAGAAAAAGCACTCAACTGTTGAAGAGATGGCTATAGAAGAAAGTATGGAAGGTATTTGATAACGGTCAATTCTAATGAAGAGAGATTCCTCCATTTATTCCAAGGAGAAGCTCTCTTTTTATTGTGCATGTCTTTCTTACAGAGGAGCAACTTTGAGCTTTCTAAAAAAAGAAATATCGAACTATATTTATATAAACACTCATTAAAGTTCGTCTTTAAAACTAAGAAATGCGTTTTGTTCAGCGACTGGACAATTGGGTGATGCACTAAAACACGAACATTTAAAAGAATTGACTCATTTAGGTATGTAGGAAAGACAGAAAATTCTACTTGTTATAGACTTCGGTAGTAGAAAAAATTGCTGGAATTAATACAAGAAGCGGTGTTAGTCGAGTAATAACAATTCGTTTATTCATTCAAAAAAGAGTTCGGGAATAGAAAAACCGGCAAAAAAAGATTGCCGGTTAGAGATGATGATTATTTTGAATTGTTTTCGTTTGCAAAACGACCAGAAGCAAATTTTTTATTTGCTTCTGCTTGTTGGATTTGTTGTTTAATTTGATTTATATCCATTTCATTTCCAAATTCTACATCCATTGCATTCGCTGAACCAGAAGCTTGTAATTTGTTCGCTTCTGCTTGTTGGATTTGCTGTTTTACTTGATTAACATCAGTTTTATTTTGATTGTTCATTAAAAATCACCTCCTGACATTAGTTTGTACAGAAGGTGATAATCTATCCTTTATTTTTTAGACACTTACTTTTTGGTGATTGTTCTTCGATGTTTTTTTGGCTCTTATAATTAAAAACGAAGGTCGCCGAAATTCTTTGTTTAAATTTGGTAAATTACATACTGCATCTTTAGTTGGTATTGGCTCCACCATTTTTTCGATTTGTAAGCCATGTTCAATCAGCGTATTTATAATAGTTGATAGTGTACGATGATACTTCACAACATTATCAACTAACCAATGTTGTGTACGTAAGCCTTCATTCTGATAATTATCTAATGCAAAATAGAGTGAGTTCCCTTCAGCATCCGTTATCCAATTGTCTTTTCCCATATTAGCACTTACAATTGGATGCTCTATTGAAAATAACAAAATTCCACCTTCACATAATGCGGTACTGATTTTCTTTATAAGTAACTGAAAGTCTGCAATATAGTGAAAAGCTAAAGAACTACTTATAAAATCAATGGTTCCCTTGGGCACTGTCATCTCTTCAAATGCAACCTGTTCAAACAATAGATTGTCATAAACATGATGTGTTTTTGCATGTGCAATCATATTGGAAGAAATATCAATTCCTGTAACGTATTTTGCACCGAGCTCAAGACAATAAACGGCAAAATCTCCTACACCACATCCGATATCTAATACGATTTTATTTTTAAGTGTCGGTAGTAATGTCAAAAAATTGGGTTGTTCCAGTAAAATGTTATAATTATGTTCTCGTGCTCGTATTTGTTGATATTTTCTAAAGAACGTATTGTTATCATATATATTCTGTTTCATTATACCCTTCTATTCATCACAACGTTATGAAGTATTTGCGCAACCTTATTATCACACGCACTATCTAAAATAAATAGACTTATATTTCATTTTTTGTTAGGATGTAGATAGAGGCATGTCTTCTTTACTAAATCTATAAAAAAACATATGGAAAGGCAGAAATCATTAGGATTTCTGCCTTTTTTGTACCCATTATTCAATGGATAGTTGTTGCAATGACCTTCTACATTTGTCAAATTGGCTTTGGCTATTGGATTGCTTGTTGACGATAGTTTTGGACGTTTTTATTCCATCCAAACGTTGATAAGATTACATAATACGACAAGTAGGAGGGATATCAATGGTTGAGGTACGTTACAAAGTAAGAGAAGTATTAGATCAAAACAAAATTAATGTATTTTTGAAGCAAGCTCGAATTGGGTATTTGGGAATGGCTGACGGTCATTTGCCTTATGTTGTTCCACTTAACTTTGTTTGGACAAATGGGATGCTCTATTTCCACGGAGCTACTGGCGGAAGACGCAATCAAGTTATGGATGAAAATCAGGAAGTCTGCTTTACAGTATGCGAAGAATATGGAACGATTACTAATCCAGTACCCGCAAAGACGGACACTGCGTATATGAGCGTCATCATTTTTGGGAAGGCTCAACCCATCGACGATTTGGATGAAGCTACACATATGTTGCAAGAGATGCTAAATAAATATGTGCCTGGTTATTATAATCGTCCTTTATCCGAGCAACATGTGGACAAATATCGTTCAGCTGTTTTCGGTGGCCCAGTTCAAGTTTATCGGATTAATCCACAACAAATGACCGCGAAAGAAAATCCTATTGAAGTAGGGCAAATGTTTAAAATATAAAAATATATTTCATACACTATGGTAAATTTATTTAAACACCACTTCCTATATCACATAGGTAAGTGGTGTTTTGATTTAACTAAAACGATTAGTGCAATTCATAGAATTTAATAATCCGAAGAATTATCAACATTTATGGATTGGTGAAAATTGTGTTTTTGGATGTTTTTTCACAGTCCGTTATTCGTTATGCTAAGAGCGTTCATTTTAATAAAACAAATAAAAAAGGGGGCATAGCAATGAAGTATCTAACTGAACAATTACCTCTATTTGAAACATTACATATAAAAGACCTAATGACGGCATTGGAAAGTCTGATACACAAATAATAGCAAATCCCCGATGTATGGAATGGACATTCTGACAGGTAAGAATCACTGGAGTTTTCAAATTTGGTTTTAAAGAATGAATGCTATTTTTATGAGTAGAGAGAAAGAGTTTGACCACTATTGGAATGAAAGGTAGGGAAAGTGTATGAATACAACATCCGTTTCACTGCGTTTGCGTGATTTGCTATCACCCACCATAGCTGCTTTTATATCTGTGTTAGTAAACTATGGAGGTACTTTTATCTTGGTGTTTCAGGCTGCTAAGGTTGCTGGCCTGAGTCCTGAAATGACTGCTTCATGGATATGGTCGATTTCCATCGGTGTGGGAGTAACTGGTATTTGGTTAAGTTATCGATACCGCGAACCGATTATTACAGCTTGGTCAACACCAGGTGTGGCATTTCTTGTTTCCGCTTTGGCGGTCACTTCTTATCCTGAAGCAATTGGCGCATATATTATATCTGCTGTAGCATTTGTTTTTTTAGGATTATCTGGAATGTTCGAACGTTTTGTCCAGCTTATTCCACCAGGCATTGCTTCAGGGCTTTTAGCAGGTATTTTATTGCAGTTTGGTATTTCGGCCTTTGGTGGTGCGAAAGTTGATCCTTTACTTGTAATTGTCCTATTTACTGCGTATATCCTATTAAGACGATTTACATCTCGCTATGCAATTGTCGGTATCTTAGTAATTGGATTGATTTATTTGATAAGTATGGGCAAGGTAGATTTCAGCAATGTCGAATTGGCCATTGCTTCTCCAGTATTTGTTGTTCCAGCGTTTTCTCTTCATGCCTTATTAGGCGTTGCTTTGCCGCTTTTTATTATTACCTTGACGGGACAATATATGCCAGGAATGTTAGTGTTGCGAAATGATGGATTTAAAACGAGTGCGAATCCGATTTTAATTGTAACAGGATTGGGTTCGCTCCTAACAGCACCATTTGGATCACATGCGTTTAATATTGCCGCAATTACAGCCGCAATTTGTACTGGAAAAGACGCTCATGAAGATTCAACGAAACGCTATATTGCAGGAATTGTCTGTGGTATTTTTTATATAATTGTTGGAATTTTTGGGGTAACATTGGCTGCATTGTTTTTAATTCTTCCTGCAACGTTTATTGCCACATTAGCTGGATTAGCATTGCTCGGTACAATTGGTAGTAGCCTTGCTAATGCTTTAACAAATCCGAATGGACGCGAAATTGCACTCATTACTTTTTTGGCAACTGCCGCAAATGTTACATTACTTGGCGTAGGAGGGGCATTTTGGGGGCTTGTAGCTGGTTTAGCAGCACATTTATTAATTAATGTTCCATTTCTTAAAAAACCACAAAATATGAATGGGATACCACAAAAATAGTTTCATGTGAAAACTAAGTACATGTAACGTGACAAGTTTTAAAAAGCAAAATATTGGAGTCTTGTTTGTAGAAAAAAGGGGACAGTTGTTACAGAGATATTTAAATAGAAAACGATTCAATTGATCCTCTAGATGAGCATATAGCTAATAGTTTTCTCTAATATGAAAGGTGGTTTTTAAAATCAATACACAGCAATCGACAGAAGCATTCGAAATAGCAAAACAACTAATGCCTGGTGGTGTAAACAGTCCAGTAAGAGCATTTAAATCCGTTGGAATCGATCCGATTTTTATTAGTCATGGAATCGGGTCAGAAATATATGATATTGATGGGAATAGGTATATAGATTATATCCTTTCTTGGGGACCATTAATTCATGGACATGCAGATAAAGATGTTGCGAGTGCATTACTCGAAGCAATAAAAAAGGGGACAAGTTTTGGATTGCCCACTTTGCAAGAAAATAAGCTAGCACAATTAATCACTACTCGGATTCCCTCCATAGAGAAGATTAGAATGGTTAACTCTGGTACAGAGGCAACAATGAGTGCCATTCGGCTAGCTAGAGGTTTTACAGGCAAAAATATAATTGTTAAATTTGAAGGAAACTATCATGGACACAGTGACCATCTATTAGTAAAAGCTGGTTCAGGCATAGCAACATTAGGCCTTCCAGATTGTCCAGGTGTACCGTTAGAAATTACAAAAAACACGATATCCGTTCCGTATAACAATATTGAAGCACTTAGTAGTGTATTTCATACATATGGTTCAGAAATTGCAGCGGTAATAGTGGAACCATTTGCAGGTAATATGGCAGGCATACCTGCTGACCCCGAATTTCTACAGACAATACGTTTGTTCACTTCAAAATATGGAGCGCTATTTATTCTTGATGAGGTAATGACTGGTTTTCGTATTGATTATCACTCTGCTCAAGGGCTTTATAACATTCAGCCTGACTTAACGTGCTTAGGGAAGATAATCGGTGGAGGCATGCCCGTTGGCGCATATGGCGGCAGAAAAGAAATTATGAACCTGATTGCACCGGAAGGCAATATTTATCAAGCTGGCACTTTATCGGGTAATCCAATCGCGATGGTAGCAGGATATACTACAATAAATAAATTAACCTATGATAGTTACAACTATATGGAAGAGCTATCAGATCGACTTATTCAAGGATTATCAACAGTTGCCCGTAAATCCAATATACCGCTGATGACAACTAAAGCTGGAACAATGATTGGCTTGTCCTTTACAGATAAACCTTTACAAAATTTTGATGATGCGCGCAAAATAGATTCAGAGATGTTTCGTCATTTCTATGTTGAAATGCTGAAACAAGGGATACTTTTACCGCCTTCACAATATGAAAGCATCTTTTTATCGACTGCCCATTCCATACATGATATTGATGAAACAATTCATGCTGCAGATATAGCTTTTCAACGAATGTCAGCGTTTCTTTAGAAAGTGGAATATGAGGGCGTTATCACATGTATAATCATGATGAACTGTATGAATGTTCGCATCATTTAACTGGAAGTGAATGAAAATGTTAAAAGTAAACCGAGAAGATAAAATTCCGATTTGGCAACAGTTGCTGGATCAGGCTATCCATCATATAACAACTGGAAAATGGCCACCAGGTGAATTACTTCCTCCATCCCGAGAGCTTGCCTTATTAGTCGGCGTTTCACGCTCAACAATACAAATTGTTTATGAGGAATTATTTAGTCGAGGCTATACCGTTACTAATTGGCGTGGTGGAACAAGGGTAAGTGAATGGGGATTGAAAGCTAACTCGGCAGAAGAAACTACCTCTCATGGACCATCTACGCCAGCATTACCTTTATTAAACACGGCAGTTGATGAATTAAACAGTTGGTTTAGAGGCACAGAAAATCCAAATGTAGAAATTGATTTTTGTCCTCATGAGCCTTATTTAGACGAGCACTTCCAAAAAAATTGGAGACAATCTTTTTTACAGGCTTCAACCGAAGCAGATTTGACCACTTGGGGTTATGGCAACCCTTATGGTTTTACTCCGCTCCGTGAACAGATTCAACGTTATCTAACATTTGAAAGAGGTGTTCATGTAGATATTGACCAAATCATTTTAACTTCTGGTGCACAGCATAGCATTGATCTAATTGCACAAGCACTGTTAACGGAAGGAGAAACCGTTTCTGTTGAAGATCCTGGATTCCCTGCTGCCTGGATGACCATGAAATACCGGCGAATGAATGTCGTTTCCGTACCTGTTGATGAGTATGGAATACAAGTAAATCGTATTCATCCGCAAAGTAAGCTTATTTTTGTTACACCTTCTCACCAATGTGCAGTTGGAGTTATTATGTCTGAACCACGTAGACAACAATTGCTTCAAAAGTCTGCGCAAGAGCAATTTTGGATTGTAGAAGATGATTATGATGGCGAATTTAGGTATCGTGGTGGGCCGCTTCCTACTTTGTTCAGCCAACAACCACAGAACACATTGTATATGATGAGTTTTTCCAAAATGGTGGCACCAGGCATACGCATTTCGGCAGTGATTGGGCCAAAGGATGCCATTCGTCAGCTTGCTCAAGTACAAGCCCTAACCTATCGACATCTGCCGATAATGGAACAACTAACGCTTAGTCATTTTATTGAGCACGGTCATTTTATGCGGCATATGAGGAGAGCAAGAAATGTATATCGACGCAGACATGAAGCAATGACCAAGGCCATCATGGCAACTGGACTAGCTGAACGTTTTAAACTAAGTGGCATTGAAACAGGCTTGCATATGCTTCTTGAAGCTGAAGAATCGTTTGATGAAGAAGCGATGACAAACCTAGCGCTCGACAAGGGAATTCGCGTTTATCCACTTAGTAAGTATTGTTTAGAAACGAATCGAAAAGGATGGGTACTGGGATTTGCTAAAGTTGATGAAGGCGCAATTGAAGAAGGCATTAACCGCCTTGCCAAGATACTTTTATAATCGAAAAATATCTCTTTGGCTTTACAAACAATCCAATTTTATGAATGAGCCCATGTTGCTTGAACTGCCACAGTCAACCCCATATGTTGATATGAAAGCAATACATAAATATAATTGACAACCAATAAGGCAAAATGGTATTTTTGTTTAAGAAATTTTTAATTGAATAAGGCGACATGACTTTGGATGTCATGTTAGCGAATTGACAAAGAAAATGTTTTAATGCAGCGCCTCCTAAACTGGGGGCGCTGCTTTTTGTATTTTTTTAGAGGAGTGAAATGATGGATAAAAGAATTTACCTATTATCGACGATTGCTTTTATAGTTGGTCTAGTTGAATTAGTAATTGGAGGGTTGCTTCCACTGATTGCGGAAGATTTAAATATTTCGTATGGCAAAGTAGGCATGTTAATCTCCATGTTTTCATTAAGTTTTGCCATATCAGGCCCCATTTTATTATCTTTAACTTCAATGATGGAGCGCAAAAGATTATTTCTCATCGTTTTGTTTATTTTCTTTGTGTCTAATATGATGATTGTGTTGAGTGATATGTATGTTGTTCTTATGAGCGCTAGAATTTTATCAGCTATGTGTGCGTCGCTACTTGTTTCGTTATGTATCACCATCGCTTCTCAAATAAGTGATGAGGCTTATACAGCAAGAGCAATCGGCCTTGTATTAATGGGGGTTAGTGCTTCCCTCGTGTTTGGTGTTCCGTTTAGTTTATGGTTAGGCAGCGAATTAGGTTGGCGGGCACCATTTCTTTTTATTGCTATTTTGACATTAATGCTGATGTTAATAGTATTTTTTGTATTAGGAACAATTGAGCCCAAGAAGAAATTGCCTATTAAAGCCCAAGTAAAGGCGATAAAGGAGCGAAAGATTTTACTTATTCATTCAATCTCTATCGTGTTTTTTACAGGTCATATGACTTTATATGCATATTTAACACCATTTCTTCAGTCCACGCTACATTTGTCAGAGAAGTCTCTTAGCCTGATGTATTTAATCATCGGTATATCCTCCATATGCGGGAGTTTACTAGGTGGATATTTTACTGATCGTATTAGTGCAAAACGAACGATTATTTCCGTATTGTCCTTCTTTACATTAACGATTGTTGCAATTCCGTTCTTAAAATTTTCCGTTGTTCTGTTCGTCGGGGCCATATTATTATGGAGTCTACTAAGTTGGTCACTACAACCTGCGATTCAAAGCTATATTGTTTCTACTGCAGCGACTACATCAGATATCCATCAAAGTTTAAATAATTCTGGTGCTCATATTGGCATGGCATTAGGTTCTACAATAGGGGGCATTACCATTGATGCATATAGTGCTGAAATAAATGCCATTATCGGTGGCACAATGACTTGCATCGCATTAATAGTAGCTCTTCTGACCTTTAAATGGCAAAAAACTACGTAGAAATATGGTTAATTTTTGTCCAATCAAGCTTAAAAAGTTAATACAATAAACGGAAAATATATCATATATTTGTAAAATACATTAAAATAAAACTAGCCTCGTAAGATTGCAGGCTAGTTTTATTTTGATTTTAGCACTATAGATCAAGCAGGCATTTTCACATTTTCATTTGAATATATTTTTAATGAGATTACTATTATTAAATATAATGGTGGGGGAGATTGGATGGACACTTTAACAAATAAGAATCAACAGGACGTAATCATTTCTATTATTATACCCGCTCATAATGAAGAAAAGTACATTGGAAAATGCTTAGACTCTATTTCAAAAGCGTCAAAATTACTCCAAAATGAAGTTGAAATCATTGTTGTCCTAAATCGCTGTACAGACAGAACAGAAGAAATTGCGAAATCATATAACTGTATCACAATAGATAATGACGATAAAAATCTTTCTAAAATTAGGAACACAGGCGTTGAAAGAGCTAGGGGCGAAATTATTGTAACAATAGATGCCGATACACAGATGAATGAGCATATGCTTACAAAGGTAGTGCAAAACTTGAGCTCGGGAAAGTATATTGGCGGAGGAGTTACAGGGAAATTTGAAAGAATGTCTTTAGGGATATTCGTTTCAACTATGTTATTAATAGGACCCTTACTTATTAAATATGGCGCCATATCCGTGGGCATTTTTTGGTGCTACAAAGAAGATTTTAAGTCCATTAACGGATTTAATGAAGAGTTGCTTATGGCGGAAGATGCTGATTTTGCTAAACGCTTAAAAGTGTGGGGAAAAAAGAAAGGACAAAAATACGGAACAATTCAAAATGGTATGATTACCTCCAGCAGAAAGTTTGATAAACACGGAGACTGGGTGTTACTTAGACGGCCGAAATTAATTTTAGCCTATCTGAAAGGAACAGATAAACACTATGCAGATGAAGCCTATTATGAAAATCATGATCGCTAATCTATCAAGTTGAGAGAAAGATAAAGGGAACTGTTTTACCAAACATCTATTAAAATTTACAGAGACGTTAATCAAAGCAGGATTAACGCTTTTTTTATTGAAATTATTCTTTTATAGCTAAAAGAGAGGGGAACAGATATGAGTAAACAATTAATCATCGGCGACGTAACACAAGAACTAACTTCTACACGTCGCATATTGGAACGCTTACCGGAGGAGCATATGTCATGGCGACCACATGATAAATCAATGACCCTCGGTGGACTAGCCACACATCTAATCAATCTTCTAAACTGGCAAATCACAATTATTCAGCACACGGAGTTGGATCTTTCAACAGTACCACTTCGACGAGAAGCAATAGAAAAACAATCTGACATTCTAGAAGAATTTGACGCAAACGTCACAAAGCTTAGCAAGCTGCTCATCGAATGTGATGACAAAGCGCTCGGCGATGAATGGACGCTTCGCCATGGCCATCATATTATACGCCAACAGCCGCGAGCACTTGCGTTACGTACTTTTGGAATTAGTCATATGGTTCACCACCGTGCACAACTGGGCGTATACTTACGCCTTCTTGATATTGCGGTGCCAGGCTTTTATGGACCATCAGCCGATGAAGAAATCTAATTAAATATCTTGGTGCAAGGGTGATCAAGATTAAAGAGTTGCATAATGCAGCTCTTTTTTCATTTTCTGTAGGCTGATTACTATTAAAAGGCTTTTGGGCGAGGTTTTTTTAAAATCATCCTACAGCTTTCGATTTATTTAATTTTAAAAATATTCTATTTGTTTAAAATAATAGTATTTTTCTATGAGGGTAGACTCATTTTTTATGAATCGTCCTAAAAATAATTGAATTCAATTAAAATCCTTTATAAAATGAAAGCGAATTCACACTTTAGTGCATGCACGCTTGTTAATTAAAATGATTTCTTACATTTAAGGAGGCATGTTAATTATGATAGCAGCAGTCGTAACGAAAGACAAAAAAGTAAGTGTAGAGGAGAAGCGACTAAGACCATTAAAACATGGTGAAGCATTAGTACAAACAGAATTTTGTGGTGTTTGTCATACGGATCTACATGTCAAAAATGCAGATTTCGGTGATGTTACAGGGATTGTATTAGGTCATGAGGGTATTGGTAAAGTGATTGAAGTTGCAGAAGGGGTTACGTCACTAAAAGTTGGTGACCGAGTATCTATTGCTTGGATGTATGAGAGCTGCGGACATTGTGAATATTGTACGACAGGGCGTGAAACACTATGTCGCGATGTTAAAAATGCAGGGTATACAGTAGATGGTGCTATGGCCGAGCAGGTGATTGTATCAGCTGATTATGCAGTGAAAGTTCCAGCTAATTTAGATCCAGCAGCCGCTTCTTCTGTCACTTGTGCAGGTGTGACAACTTACAAGGCGGTGAAAGTGTCAAATATCCGTCCAGGACAATGGATCGGGATATTTGGTATTGGTGGTCTCGGCAACTTAGCTGTGCAATACGCCAAACATGTCTATGGTGCAAACGTAGTGGCGTTCGATATCAATGATGAGAAGCTAGCATTTGCTAAAGACGTAGGGGCAGACGCTATTGTTAATTTATTAAATGAAGACCCAATTGCGAAAGCAAAAGAACTGACAAATGGGAAAGGCTTAGATGCAACCGTGGTCACAGCTGTAGCTAAAACGCCGTTCAATCAAGCGATTGATGTGGTAAAAGCAGGCGCACGTGTAGTAGCAGTTGGTTTACCTGTAGATAAAATGGATTTAGATATCCCTCGTTTAGTACTGGATGGTATCCAAGTGATTGGTACATTAGTAGGTACACGCCAAGACTTACAAGAAGCATTCCAGTTTGCGGCAGAAGGTAAGGTAGTACCGAAAGTAACATTACGAAAAATCGAGGAAATTAACGAGATTATGGAAGAGATGGAACAAGGTAAAATAACAGGACGTATGGTAATTGACTTTACGAAATAATAGCTTGTTATCAATTAATTTATAAACTAAACGAGGCACTTCCGCTACAAAGGAGGTGCCTTTCTTGCTTACAAACAAGGAAGCAATTAGCTTTCATTGGATTCATATTTCACATTGAAAGATCTTGCTAAGATAAGGGAATTAGAGAATTTCTTATGTCATCTTTACTTAACTTTCATGACTTCAATATATCTATACATTCCTTTTAACATAGCTGGGTCATCCTTTATAATTTTAAGCCTTTGTTTTTGTTGGCTAAACATTTCCTCAAAACTTCGACCAATATCAGTGCCTAATAGGCTTATAATGGGCCTTAACAGCTTTTTTGTTACCGTTATTCGTTGATGTTTAGCAGCAAATTTATCAAAAATTAGTATTTTTCCATTCAGCTTTAAAACGCGAATCATTTCTTCAAAGCATTTATGTTCATCAGGCACGACAGAAAGAATTAAACTCGCCACAATATAGTCAAATGATTCATCTTCAAAAGTCATTGTTTGCGCATCCATTTCGATAAATTGGATAGCAGAGCGCTCGAATTTACTTTTAGCGATAGCTAACATATCAGGCGAATAATCAATGGCTGTAATATCATAATTCATAAAATCAATGTATTCTAAATCAGCTCCAGTACCGATCCCAACAAATAAGATTTTCTGCTTGCTTTGAAAAGGGACTTGTTGAAAAATCTTTTTTCTCGTCTTCAAAAAAACACCAGTATTAAAAAATCTATCATAGAAAGAAGAGCCCACTTTGTAGACAATCTTATTCCACTTATTATTCAATCGGTCATCCCATCTTTCATCCGTAAAATTAAAGGAAAGTCATTTAAAATTGCTTAAGGAAAGTAAACTAAGTATAGCGAAGGCATTGTCACTACATGTTCTTTATAATATTATACTAAACTATAGCTTCGAACATATCCTCCTTAGACATCTAGAGCTAGCGACATAATTGTCTAATAAAGTGGGATGAACACACAGATTCCAGCGATTTATTACAGAAAAAAATTGAAGACAATCTACCTTGACTTCAGTCTGAAACCAGTAATAACAACGATGCCTCCTACTTACATATGACAAAGACATTTAACTATAATCAGAACATTATCAGTATAGAACACGCCATAAATAAAAGGTAGCGTATGATTCCCAATTTTTCCAGTTGACTGATAGTGCTAAAATTTCATCTTTTGTAGGCTTTTGCGTCATATTACGTAATACTTTTATCGAATTAATCAGACCAACATCATCAATTGGGAAAGCTGTTTGGAATCTCAGGCAGCGCATCAGTACGTAATTAGCTGTCCACGGACCGATTCCTCGTATTTGAATTAAGCTTTTTTCGGCATCTTTAAAGTTCATTGTTTGTAATTTCTCCTTCGATAAAGTACCATTTGCCATTAATTTAGCAATACCAATGATATATTCACTTTTTTTTGCCGTCATTTTGATATCTGCTAGGTCGGACGGTGTTAACTTTGCAATGCGCTCGTACGTTGGGAACAACCAATATTTTTTCCCTTTCCATTCGATAAAATCGCCAAAGCTTTCAACAAATTGCTTCTTTAAGGAATAGGCAAACGCTAAATTAATTTGTTGCCCTAAAACGCCCCAGCATAATGCTTCAAATAAATGAGGTATGCCCACTACACGCAATCCATAAAATTTTCGGACAGGCATTTCAAGTAATGGGTCTGTAGTTGCCATATCATAAAAAGGCGTTAAATCGTTCTCAAGGTCAAACCATTCATAAATATAGTTTACAATTTGTTGTCGTATCCGCTTATCATTCGGCCTAGAATCATTTAGGAATTGAACAATCATTTGGTTATGTTGGCTTACGCTAATCTGTACTAAGGAGCGAATTTCCCCTATAGCAATAACCTTTGTAATAACATTGTTCTCAACCTCATACATACATTCATTTTTTTCTCGTAATAGATAGTTTAGATTTGCATTCATATCGAAATGGTTAGGTAATGGAATGACCATCTCATCATTATTTTCATGCCATCTCACTTTTGCATTCTCCTCTACAAACTTATTATTAGGGAACATATACGATTAAAATTTACTTTACCATATAATAATCGAGACGAATTTTGTTATCTTGCTATTACATTCTAAACACCTTATGTTTTTCTACTGATGCGGTTATAGTGTTAGTTATTAAGAATGCGAATAGGAGGGCGTAACAATGGTTCAAGAGATAAAAACACGAGTAGAAAACTTAGATTGGGACACCATTCAAAATGAATTAGATGCACAAGGGTTTGTAAAGCTTCCCGTGATTTTAACAAAGGCGGAATGTGAATTTCTAAAAGCGTTGTATCTTGAGAAGGAGCCGTACAGAACAACAATCAATATGCAACGCTATCGCTTTGGCAATGGGGAATACAAATACTTTTCCTATCCACTACCTGCTATTGTCCAAAGTTTAAGAGAGGTCTTCTATGTAGAATTGTCTAAAACAGCGAATCGTTGGTTGGGGTATTTACGAAAAACAGCACAGTTTCCCAACAACCTTCAAGATTTTTTGAACATCTGTGAAGAAAATGAGCAAACAAGACCAACACCTTTATTATTAAAGTATGAAACAGGGGGCTTTAATTGTTTGCATCAAGATTTATACGGCGATATATTTTTCCCATTCCAAGTAGTCTTTGTCTTAAATCAACGTGAAAAAGATTTTTGCGGTGGAGAATCGCTATTAGTTGAACAAATTCCTCGTGCTCAAAGTAGAGGACATGTTATTACTTTAGATCAAGGCAGTGCGCTTATTTTCCCTACGAACGATAGAGTTGTTCTTGGTCAAAAAGGGTATTACAAAAATAAGGTTCGTCACGGAGTAAGTACGGTTACTTTCGGGGAACGTTTTGGTCTTGGAATCATTTTTCATGATGCGACATAAAAACTACTTCAATATCTTGCTATTCTATTTCAAGCATTGTACATTGGGAATTTCTAAGGAGTATAGTGTAAAGAGAGGTGAGCGTAATGCTAGATAGGTTCAATCACGAGTGTCATGATAAAACTTCAAATGATATGGAACAGATAACAGATGAAAAGTGGCAAGCTATAATCAATAATGATCCAACGTATAATCATCAATTTTTCTATGCTGTCAAATCAACAGGGATATTCTGTAAACCATCTTGTAAATCGCGCGTCCCGAAAAAAGAAAATGTCTGTATTTTTCAAAACGCAGAACAAGCTCTACGCGCAAATTTCCGCCCTTGTAAACGTTGCAAGCCAACGAATGAAAAATTACCTGATAGCGAATGGGTTGAGCTAATTACTGCCTACATTGATAAAAATTACACAGAAAAATTAACCCTAGAATCGTTAGCTACAATATGCCATGGGAGTCCCTATCATATGCATCGCACATTTAAAAAAATTAAGGGTATAACACCAGTTGAGTATATACAACGAGTTCGCGTATATGAGGCTAAACAATTATTAATGCAAACAAATAAAGCCATCGGAGATATCGCCATTTGTGTAGGAATGATGAATACGCCTTATTTTATTACGTTATTTAAAAAGAAAACTGGATTGACACCAGCACAATTTCGACAAATGCATATAACTGGAGGAAAAGATAGTGGTAACAAACAATAAAACAACGCTCTATTGGGCTTTACTAACATTTGAAGATTGGCATTTTTATATTGCTTCCACTTCTAAAGGGTTAGTGTATGTAAGTTCACAGAACAGCGCATTCGAGGAGCTAATCGAGTGGACCAAGAAGCGCTTTCCAGAAAGTCCACTAATTGAAAATAATAAAAAGCTAGCACCCTATATGGTTGAATTGATTCAATACCTAGAAGGAAAGCGAAAAACATTTACTCTGCCATTTGATTATGTAGGGACACCATTTCAGATAGCAGTGTGGAATGCACTTTGTGACATTCCTTATGGACAGACGAAATCCTATTCAGAAATTGCCAATGCTATTAATAAACCAGCAGCTGTGCGCGCGGTTGGCACAGCGATTGGAGCCAATCCAGTATTAATTACTGTACCGTGCCATCGGGTAATTGGCAAGAATGGCTCATTAACAGGCTATCGAGGAGGATTAGAAATGAAAACACAGCTCCTAGAGTTAGAAAAGGGAACTTAAACTAGCTACGAGTAATTATGAATGGAGGGGGACGGTGATGAAAAGTGAATTATTCTATAAAAATCCAAAAACGATTCTGAATAAAGGAACTGGTTTTCTTGCTGGCTATACGCATTCACTAAATCCTTATACAGGCTGTTCATTTGGGTGCTCCTATTGTTATGTACGAGCAATGCCTGTGGCACTTTTTCGAGATGGTGAATGGGGCAATTGGGTCGATATAAAAAACGGAGCTGCAAATTTATTAAAAAAGGAGCTTCAGCGCGCCAAAGCTAAAGGAAATGTGACCATTTTTATGTCATCAAGTACAGATCCTTATCAGCCAATCGAGCATAAGGAAAAAGTGACAAGGTCCTTACTAGAAGTGATGGTCGCAGATCCCCCAAACTTCCTTTTAGTACAGACTAGAAGCCCACTTGTAAGCCGTGATATTGATTTGCTACAGCAATTTAAAGAGAAAGTTCGAGTAAGTGTAACGATTGAGACAGATTCCGAAACAATACGTAAACATTTTACGCCAGATGCACCACCAATTCAGGCGCGTTTTAAGACATTAGAAAAATTAGCAGCCAACGGAATCCCGACCCAAGTGGCTATAGCCCCCATTTTACCAAGTGGAGAATATTTTCCTGAGAAATTGAAACCATTCGTCGATCGAATCTGTTTGGATGACTACTTTTTGGGAGATGGCAGTGGTGGAAAACGCACAAGAAAACTTGGTATGGAGGAGAAATATGCCCAACTTGGTTTAGAAGATTGGTACGGACCACATGTAATTAATAATGTCTATAATCAATTTATTAAAATCTTTCCAGAAAGTGATGTTTATCTAAGTCAAGCAGGATTTGAGCCGTAAAATAATAGCGCATTGGCTATCACAAATGGATGCTTTGCAAATAACGGAACGACCATTGCAAGCATCCTTGCTGAATTTTACAGAAACGATGCTTGTGCGCTGTGAGAGCTATCGAGATGGGCAACTGTATGTGTGGTTGAATCTCGATATGTTTTACAGTGTAATTTTTATGGGAAAATCCGTAAAAGCAATGTGTAGTAATCTAACCTAATATAATTACTTTTGTCGCAATTTTCTAGTTATCGAAAGTTTGGAAATGGGTCCAAGCGGATTGTGGAGCATCATATAGTGCATTAAAAAGTCGAACATACAAATTTGTATGTTCGACTTTTTTTACAATATATTAACATACCAAAATGTAAAGAATGACTTATTTAAACTATTTATAAATTTAATCCAAATCGCTTTAATTCAATGAAAACACCTTCCAACTGTTTTCCTTTGTCTGTTAACGTATATTCCACACGAGGGGGAACTTCTGGGAAAACCTTTTTAATCAAAATCCCATGATCTTCTAGTGTTTTAAGACGGAGGGAAAGTGTTTTCGGACTAATTCCATCCATAGATTTTAATAGGTCACTGAACCGCATTGTACCTTCTATAAGTAAATCGCGAATAATTAAAAAAGTCCATTTAGTCCCAATTACATCAAGTGTTTTCGCAATGGGGCAAGCCTCACCTGGTACTCCTTTGGTCAACACTACTGGCTCAATCACACTCATTTGAAACATCCTCCCTCAAAATTTTCGAGCAATTTACCTCATCATAGCACAATAGTATACTTTCAGAAACTTAATGAATTAAATATCACTACTTCCCTAAAGGAAGTTACTATATTTATAATATCATTGTATTTATTAATTTCATCCTTAATTGAGGAGGTGCTCAAAATTATTGTCAAATCAACGAAATAAGCTACCGTTGCTATTACTATTTGTACAACACTAAGGGAATTTTCCCGCTGTAGCAAACGGTTAGTAGAACATTGGCAAGACACTAGGTTTGTTTTAAGAGATAACAGAATTGAAGGAGCCAGAAAAAGATGAAAAATATACTTATTATTAACGGTCATCAGAAATATAGTTCAGCTGAGGGGAATTTGAACCAAACATTGATGAACAAAATGGTTAGTTTTTTAGAAGAAAAGAACAATGTAAAAACAACAATTATTCAAAACGGATATAAAATCGAAGAAGAACAACAAAAATTTATATGGGCTGATATTGTCATTTATCAAACACCTATTTATTGGTTCAGTGTCCCCGGCTTATTGAAGACGTATATGGATGAAGTATATGCCTATGATTTATTTTTTAGGGGTGCTGATGAGTATGGGAAAGGTGGATTGTTGACTGAAAAGAAATATATGTTTTCGCTTACCTGGAATGCCCCTGAAAAAGCATTTAACAATCCAAGTGAATTTTTTGAAGGGAATACCCTAGAAGATGCAATAATGCATTTACATCTTATACAGAAATTTCTCGGAATGAAACCATTAAAGAGTTTCTCTTGTTATGATGTAGTCAAAAATCCAAAGATTGAAAAATTTGTATCCGAACTTGATTTACACCTGCAAGAGATATTGAATTTTTAAACTTATGTAAACGAATAAGGGGAGAAAAATATGTTAAAAGATAAAAAAGTTGTAATTATCGGCGGAAGTTCTGGGATTGGTTTGGCATCAGCTAAACAGTTAGTAGCGCAAGGGGCAGAAGTAATCATTGCCAGCCGCTCCAAAGACAAATTGCAGAAGGCAAAAGAACAACTAGGAGTTAGGGCAACCACTTATATTCTAGATACAACGCAAGAACAGCAAGTACAATCTTTCTTTGAAAAGATTGGCCAGTTCGATCATCTAGTTGTAAGCGCGGCAGAAACATCGGGCGGGGCATTCCTCCAAACGGATACAGCACAAGCCCAAAAATTGTTTGAAAACAAATTTTGGGGACAATATTATGCAGCAAAGTACGGTGCTTCTAACATTTCATCAAACGGATCAATTATTTTATTTTCTGGAGTTGTAGCCTACAAGGCTATGGTTGGCTCGGCAATACTAGGTGCAGTCAATGCGGCTATATCGAATTTAGGACAGACTCTGGCATTAGAACTTGCTCCTATCCGAGTAAACATCGTGTCACCAGGTATAATTGATACACCTTCCCGTAGCAAAATGCCAGAAGAAGCACGTAAGCACTTCTATAATACAGTTGAAAATAAACTCCCTGTGAAACGAATAGGGCGAGCTGATGATGTTGCACAAAGCGTACTATACTTGCTACAAAATAGTTTCGTGACTGGAACAGTTCTTCATGTAGAGGGCGGTCACATGTTAACTTAAGACAGCAGCAGAATATATCTCCTAAACAAACTTTTGTAGAACTATAACTGACCTAACAAATAAAACACCTTTTGCGTTGACTGACGGGTATTGTACATATCAAATCAACGTGGAGGTGTTTAGTTAGTGTTCTTTTTTACAACAGTTTGTGGACGATTATAAGCACTAACGTCACAACAGAATAATTCCGTGCGATACACTCAGTATCAAATTGACAAGGTAGAGGTGACTTTTACATAAAAAAAGTAGCGTGTGACACGCTACAGCAAACTATTGACCATTCTTCTTAGGAAGAATATTCAATAGATATTGTTCAAGAAGGCTAATAAATAACAAAGATTTAGAATGGAATGTCTCTATTACTTAATATGTGAGCTAACAATGATAAGTGTAATTCCAGTAAATAGGCAAATGATTCTCGCCACAGGAATTTTATCAGCTAGTCCAAATAATGCAATCGCTGTCGTTACGATTAAAACTGTTGGACCAATCAATGCAAGCATTGTATTAATATAGAATGCTTTTTCTAAATTATTCAACTTTAGCATCAACAATCCAGCACTTACTTCAATACTTCCAGACAATACACGTAAAATAACCATAGCAAGAACCGATTTTTCAATAATGGTCATCATCCTATCTTTATAGATAATATTAACATATCTTATAAATCCACTTTAGTCTAATTGTAGAATTCTGTTTCAAAGAAATACTAACATCAATGTATGTATGATCAGAATCAAGTATTCTTGTTTTAATATGCTTTCTAGTATGAATTAATAGGGGTACATATAATAGAATCCATCGAAAAGATAGTAATTTTAAAGGATGCAGGCATATAGTACATTTTCTTTTCATATATTATACATTGAAGTGTAATCATGATATTTTATAAAGAGATAGACTTTTCTCGCAATTTAAATAAGTAAGGAGAGTGTTGAATATGATATCTTTCTCTAAACCAGATGTAGAACAGTTTTTACGTACATTTTCGATTGGTGATTTTGCGGTTAGTCCAGATGAAAAACAGCTAGTTTTCAGTACAAATTTAAGTGGCAAATATAATTTATGGGCGATGAATTTACCAAATACGTTCCCGTCGCAACTTACATTCATTGACCAAAGTTGTCAAGGTCTTCTCTATGATAAGCAAGGACGGTTCATCATTGCCGGTTTTGACAAGAATGGAAACGAAAATACGCAATTTTATGGAATGCCAATTCAAGGTGGAACAATGAAAAAAATTATTTATGAAGAAGGAACTCGCAATTCTGTGCCCATTTTATCTGAAGATGGGAACAAGCTTTATTATACATCTTCGAAAGGAAATCCAACGTATTTAAATGCATATGTCTATGACTTGGTGACAGGTGAGGAAAAAACAGTTCTTGTGGGAAAAGATGCGCCCACTTTTTTACTCGATTTTAGCCCAAATGAAGAGGTAGCCCTCTACTATAAACATTTTTCTAATACGTTTAAACTACTATACGCTAAACGAGGAGAGGAACATATTCTCCTAACACCGCCAACAGATCAGCAACATACGGTCAGTGGCGCAGTGTTTGTATCCGATAAACTCATCTATTTATTAACAAATTACAATGCTGATTTTACGTATTTGGCTTCCTATAATTTAGAGACAAATGAGTTTGTAAAATTAAAAGATTTAGAGAATGAGAGCTTTACTACGTTGAAATATAACAAAGAAAAGCATTGTCTGTATGTCATCAGTGAAAAAGGTGTAGAAGATCATTTGTACAAGCATGATTTGCTATCGAATAATTGGGAAGAACTACATTCACCATGCAGTATTATTGAAAAACTTATCGTCACAAAATCCGGTACGTTGTATTTATTAGGAAGAAGTGCGACGAAGCCTCACAATATTTATCAATTGAAGGAAAATGAATGGACATCTTTAACCGAATACACAGTTCCAGGTGTAGATCAAAGCGAATTAGTGGAACCAGATGTGATTACGTATTCTTCCTTTGATGGACTTGAAATAGAAGCCTTATTTTTCAAAGCTAAAAAGGAAAATGATAATGGTGAAATCATTTTTTGGCCGCATGGTGGTCCGCAAGCAGCAGAGCGCAAATTTTTTAGAGCTTCCTTCCAATTCTTTTTAAATAATGGGTATAGCATTTTTGCTCCGAATTTCCGTGGGTCAACAGGCTATGGATTGGCTTTCACAAAAATGGTAGAGGGAGATTGGGGACACAGTCCAAGACTTGATAATGTAGCTGGTCTCGACTGGCTCATTGAAAATGATTACGCAGTAAAAGGCAATATTTTATTAATGGGCGGAAGTTATGGAGGATACATGGCATTATTGCTCCACGGTAGACACGCTGATTATTTCAAAGCCGTAGTGGATATATTTGGTCCATCTGATTTGTTCTCATTTATCAACTCAGTTCCTGAAGACTGGAAGCCAATTATGGATCAATGGGTAGGAAACCCTGAAAGAGACAAGCAAAAACTCATTGAATACTCACCAATTACTTATCTAGAAAACATGGTGAAACCAATGCTAGTTATCCAAGGAGCCAATGACCCACGTGTTGTAAAAGAGGAATCTGATCAAATCGTACAGGCTTTAAAAGATAAAGGGCGCGAGGTTGAGTATATGCTTCTTGAAGACGAAGGACATGGGTTCTCTAAAAAAGAAAATGAAATTGCTGTATATCAAAAAATCCTGTCATTTTTGAATCAGTTCGTTGAATCTAAAGTGAACGCATAATGATACGTATTATGGAAAAGAAGCCCACCTGAGAAGAAAACAAAGAGCGTATTAAAAATTCTTTCTTCAAATAATGGGTGTGTAAGTTGATGGCAATATTAGTTGAAGTTTAAAAAGACTAGAACCTACAATCTGTAGAGAACCTAGTCTTTTTTCATTTATCGTCCGTTTAAAAGGGCAAAAGAGAACATTGTATGTGCTAGTGCAACTGTTTTGGGGTTCAGTTCAACTTTGTTCATAATGACATTAATTTTTAGCAGTAAAATCAATTAAAGTATAGCTTTTTTAATCAAATTTTTTTTAAACTTACAAAAATACTTGCAACATCCACTCTAGTACTATATAGTACTAATTATGACAAAAGGAAAACTAATGAATCAAAAACGTGTGATTGAAGTAGCTGCAACATTATTTTTAGAAAAAGGGTTTGCTTATACAAGCATGGATGAATTAGTTCGTGTAAGCAAAGTTTCAAAGTCTAATGTGTATTATCACTTTTCTAATAAGGAAGAATTGTTGGATGGGGTCGTCAGTTATTGGATTGAAATGTATCAATCTGCAATTGATGGCTTACTATCTCAAAACCAATTATTAGTTGAAGATCGTATCCAACTGTTTTTAAAGCAATTATCACAAGGAGTACAGACGAGAGAATATAAGGGGGGGTGTCCATTTATTACGCTTTATATTCAAAGCCCTACAAATGCCTCAAAAGTAAAAGAAAAAATAGGTCTTTTTTTTGTAGGATTACAAACGAAAGTTTCTCTATTACTTAAACAAGGGGTAGAGAACGGTGAATTTAAAAAGACAATTAATATTGACGAGGTTGCATCTCTTTTTATTACAAATCTTGAAGGAGCGCTATTTATTTCAGAAACACTGAAGGATGCAACTGTAATCATGAAAACAGCAGATCATTTGTTTAACTTGCTTCGATAAAAGAAGCATTTTTTTTACATCAAATTAGTACTACACAGTACTAAAAGGAGGATTTATATGAGAACAGTATTTTTAACTGGCGGAACAGGTTTTATTGGAAAGGAATTAGTGAAGGAATTAGCCAAAGAGCAAGTAACAATTCTTCTATTAGTGAGATCGAAAAGTAAAGCAACACGCATTTATCAAGAAAGAGGCATCTTAAATGAGGCAGTTATGCACTTTATTGAAGGTGATTTGACGAAAATAGACTTAGGTCTAAGTGCTGAAGATAAGGAATGGGTATTGAAAACGGATGTGATTATTCACGCAGGAGGCCCCATGGATATTCAAACGACAAGCAAAGAGGCAACTTCCGTATTTTTGAATGGTGCCAAACATATTAGTGAATTCGCTAAAAATATTCATCAATCGAAGGGATTGCAACAATTTATTCATGTTGTAGGCTATATGAGTCCCTTTGATGAGAAAAATAGCAAGATTGCGATAGATGTGTTTAAAGAAGGAAACAATTTTTTGAAAATAAAAAATCCGTATGAGAGAACAAAGTTTTTAGCAGATCTTTATATCCGTCAGCAGGCATCAACAGTAGGTTATCCGCTTTCAGTAATTAATCCACCAACTGTAGTTGGCAGTAGTAAAACAGGGAGTACGGAGCAAACAGAAGGCTTAGGCTTGCTTGTGATGAGTATGCGAAAAGGGCTCATGCCAGTGATTCCTGGTGGTAAGGAATATAGATTACCGCTTATTGCAAACGATGAACTAGCAAAGTTTATTGTGCAAATTTTCAAATTGAAGCAACCAACTATACAAACATATACACTTGTTGCCGATAAACAACATGATCAGAATATTTCAGAATTATTAGATGCTATGTCAGAAAGTATGAATATGACTGCACCTAAAATCTCTGCCCCATTGCCATTTATGAAAGCACTTATGAATAGTGGCGTAAGCAAAATAACCCAAATTCCTGCTGATGGGTTAACTTTTATTACAAATCGAACATTTTCAAATGGTTCAGCGAAAAAGATGATGGGAGAAGATTGGTTTAAGGAAACAAATGTAATAAAATTTTTACCAGCCGTAATAGCTGATCTGGATTATCGCATGATGTATCAAAATGGCCAAAACAGTCATTTATTTAAACGAACATTATGTAATAATACTACCATTTACCAATCACAAGGAGAGGGTAAACCGTTTATTTTATTACATGGTTTATTAAGTGATGGAGAGGATTTATTTCCTTTAGGGAAAGAGCTTCATGAAAAAACAGGTCGACCTGTATGGATCATGGACCTTCCAGGTTTGGGACGTTCTCCTTTTAAACGAGAGAAAAACCTTTTAAATATCTATTTGAATGTATTGAAACAGTTATTGGAGAAAGCTACTAATGGTGCCCATCTAATTGGCCATTCATTTGGTGCGTATATTCTTTTGGAAGCATTAGTACAAAAGTACATAGATAAGAAGTATACAATTACTTTACTTCAGCCACCTGTTGCTAGAAAAAATGCTAAATTGATAAATGTTCCTCAATTTATAAACAAATGGACATTGAAATTGGCAACTACTAATTTGATAGAGCGTTATTTATTAAGTAATGGTTTATTTGAAAGTAAGGAGAATATCCCTGAACATTATATTGAAAAAATAAGTAACAGTTTTACCTCTCCTAGAATTTTAAATACTACGGTTCAGCTTAACAGTTTACTATTGAAAAACGATCAAGGTGATTTCAATGAAGTAACAAAATATAATCCTCACATTATTTGGGGGGATTATGACAGAGGCTATTCTGCTCCTTTGCATCTTGGTAAGGTTGATTTTGTTCCATATGGACATCATTTTCCTCTTAACCATCCGAGTGAAACGGCTAATTTGGTAATAAAAAATAGTAGTACTAACAGATAAGAGTGTATATCCGTATCCTAAGGTAGTAAAATGCGAATTGAACAAAGTATTGCTCTTTACACAAGGGATGTACCTTGTGAAGAAATATACCTTAAAACCCCCATGAAAGAACGTAATAATTTTTCATTTTCTGTGGTTCAGTTATAAAAGATACAGAGAGGTGATGTTGATGGAAAGTGATTATCAAGTTATTCGCTGTTAGAAAAAATGGACGCTTATAAGTACTCTTATCAAGTGACAATAAGCTAATTATAAATAGGGTTGTCTTATTTTTATTGAACGTTCTTTAATAAAAATAAGGTAGCCCTTTTAATATTAGTTGCGGTGAACCATACAATAAGTAAATGATTTTTTAAGTAACAAAGGGGATAAATCGACAAAAGTAAATTCTCTAAAATTCAAAATCTACTTCAAACTCGCCAAATAATTTAGTTTACATAATATAAATATCTTGGTCACAACTTTCTAATTATCGGATGGTTCACATAATTTATCGTATAAAAGGGGATTATTCGTTTAAATAATGCTAATTATCGTTTAATGTAGATGTGTCCAATATTTATGAACATTATTCATAAGCGTGAACAAACTAAGCTGGTGGATACCTTATCTTAACAAAGGATAAAGACTTTAATTATGCGCTGGGAGAGTAATCGAGATGGGCAACGATACGCGTTACTGAATCTCAATACGTCTCATAGCTCTATCATTATTTTGTAAATTAGCATCAGTTGAAGCATTAAGAAAAGATAAAGAGCACCATTTTTCTATTTGGGGGACCAGCAAACCTATTACTCGCAAAGTAGAATAGTTGCATTTTTGGGAGACACTGTACGATGGACGAAAAGATCGTGTACTAAGTCCTTTTTTCATTATTCAAGAAAAAGGGGCTTTTCTTTAGTCAGGACAGCATCTTTCTTCATGAAATGACCATTTAATTGAATAAATCTAACCGTTTCCTCTAGTAACGGTTAGATTTACGCGAGAAAGTTGATTCACTCGTATTTTTTTAAAACAATAGCCGCATTATGACCTCCAAAACCAAATGAGTTAGATAGCCCCATATTTATTTTCACTTGGCGAGCAACAGACGGTACATAATCTAGATCACATAATGAATCAGGATTTTCTAAGTTAATTGTTGGAGGAACTATCTCTTCCTTTATGCTCATTGCTAAAGCAATTGCTTCAACTCCACCAGCTGCACCTAACATATGACCAAGCATAGATTTATTAGCTGTTATTGGAATTTGATAAGCTTGCTTTCCAAATAGCTGCTTAATAGCCATCGTTTCAGAGATGTCGCCCACTTTTGTACTTGTTGCATGGGCGCTAATAACATCAATTTCTTCAGGTGATATATTGGCATTTTTTAAAGCTGATCTCATTGCAAGATAGGCCCCTTTACCTTCTGGATGTGTAGCTACCATATGGTGTGCATCTGAACTTGCACCATATCCAATGACTTCTGCATAAATCTTTGCTTCTCTACGTAAAGCATGAGATAAGGATTCTAAGATTAGAATTCCAGCTCCTTCAGACATGACAAATCCATCTCGATTTTCATCAAATGGACGACTAGCTTTAGTTGGATCGTCGTTTCTTGTTGATAATGCTGTAGCATTACCAAAGCTTGCTATTGATAAGTCCGTTATAGCTGCCTCTGTTCCACCCGCAAACATAACGTCAACTTCTCCAGAACGGATTAGTCTAAAGGCTTCGCCGATAGCAGTATTTCCAATTGCACATGCGGAAACAGGGGACATAGAAGGCCCCATGGCGTTCCATTGGATACTAATTTGTGCAGCAGCAGCATTAGAAATCATGGCAGGTACTAGAGTTGGGCTGACTCTTTTTGGTCCCTTCTGTCTAAGCGCATCAATATTTTCAATTAAGGTTTCAAGTCCCCCTATACCTGAACCTACGTATACGCCTAACCTTTCTCCGTCTATACGTTTGAGGTCTAACTCAGAGTCTGTCCAAGCTTGTTGGGCTGCAGCCAAAGAAAATTGAGAAAAGCGATCTAAACGTCTTGCTTCTTTCTTTCCAAAAATTTTATCTGCATTAAAATCTCGTATGACACCTGCAATTTTTGCCTTATGATTAGTAACATCGAATGTATCAATAAGGGATATACCAGACTCTCCGTTAATCAGATTGTTCCAAAATGTCTTGAGGTTATTTCCTATAGGTGAGACTACGCCCATACCTGTAATCACAACTCTTTCCACTGTGCATCACTCCAAATCAATAATATAATTGTATTCTACAGTCATTTTATCCTATTACAAGTGATTGTTTATCCTAGTATAATTACCACTAGGTTAAATTGGTATGATGAGGAGTTTTAAAAATGAATGATAAAACTAGGCTTGAAGCTTTGTCGACCTTCTTAAAAGCTAAGCGTGCCCAAATTAAGCCAGAGTCAATTGGTTTGCATGTTGGAACCCGGAGAAGGACACCTGGGTTACGAAGAGAAGAGGTTGCACAACTAGCAGGTGTAAGTACCACTTGGTATACATGGCTAGAGCAGGGAAGAGATATAAAAGTTTCTTCAATCGTACTTGATTGTATTTCTACAGCTTTGCAATTAAATAATGATGAAAGAGACTACTTATATGACCTGGCATTAGAAGCAAAATCGGAAATTACATATCCAAAAAAGGATCAATCAGAGCTTAGCCCTTCTTTAAAACGAATTCTAGCTGAATTAACATATTGTCCGACTATCATTACGGATCGACATTGCCATATTGTGGGCTGGAATCCTGCAGCTGCTCATGTTTTTTTAGATTTTGAACAAATACCGAATGATCAAAGAAATTTGATTCGTTTAGTGTTCACAAGAAAAGAATTCAAAGCATTGGCCGTCAATTGGGAACATTTTGCGAAAGGTTTTCTTGCCATATTCCGTACCTATTATGGACACTATTTAGGAGATGAATGGTACAACCAATTTATTAAAGAAATGAGTCATTCCCACCTAGAATTCCAAGAGTTATGGCTAGAAAGTCAAGTGAGTAAGGCTCCAGAGATGATAATTGAATTTAGACATGCTAAAGCAGGTAAAATGTTGTTTAATTTAACTTCTCTCCAAGTTCAAGGTGATATGGATTTACGGTGCAGTATCTATACACCAGTAGAGGAAACAGATACAGAAAATAAATTAAAGCGATTAATGAAGAGGGTTTCCGTTGAAAAATAATAAATTTATTTCGTTATTCCATAATAGGGCGTTTTTCTTCATGAAATGGGCATTTTGTGGAATATAACCTAACAATAAAATTTGATATTTGTGTTAAATTTTATTAGGTAAGATTGTGAAAGATTAAGGGGGAAAAGTATTGAACGTAATAGAAGAAATTTATGGGGAATTTATAATAGAACCAGTTTTGGAGAAACTGATTCATTACCAAGCATACAATGATTAAAAAAATCTCATCAAGGTGGAGCGAGTTATTTAGTAAATAAATAATAGAATGGAACAATTAGAACCGAATCATTTCTTAAGTACAGATGCGTCTTTTTTACGAAAAAAAGATTGAGTCGAATGTCTTCTTTTGAAATAATTGGTACTAATCAATATGTTAATTAAAGGATTAAGTTCGTTAGAAAAGAATTATTAAAATATAGGAGGGTCGCCCATGGATAAAAATGAATTAATCACACTATTCCACAAAGAGCTTCGACAAGAGGCTCAAGTAAAAGGATACATAAGAGAGGAAACAGAACATGTCGTGCGTCACATTTCACAGTTTGGTGAAAAAGGGTTCATTGTTTCGTCTAATGTAAACGAAGGTGATGTAAGAGAAATTATTAAGAACGAGTTAAACTATTTTAGTAACCTTGAGCAGGATTTTGAGTGGAAGGTGTATAACTACGACAAGCCTGCTAGTTTGAAAGATATTCTTGAACAAGAAGGATTCACAATAGATGACCCTGAAGCACTAATGGTCAAGAAGTTAGATGAACAGCACCCCTTGCTTAATCATGGCCTACACTTCAATTTAAAGGAAATAACAGATGAACAAGGCATTCAAGACATTATTGTTCTAGAAGATGCCATCTGGAATGTACCGCATGCTGAGCTGGGAGAAAAACTTTGGAGAGATAAACAGAATAATCCTGAATCCCTATACCTTTATGGAATTTATGAAGATGGGCAGCTTGTAAGTGCAGCTTGGATGTATTTAGAAGAAAACTCCTCCTTCGCCAGCTTATGGGGAGGTTCAACCCTACCGTTGTTCCGAGGAAAAGGTTATTATACAGCACTTTTAGCTACTCGTGCAAAAAAGGCATATGAAAATGGGCATCCTTTCCTTACTGTTGACGCCAGTTCAATGAGTAAGCCTATCCTAGAAAAGAGTGGTTTTCTATGTCTTGCATACTCTTATGGCTGCCAGTCACCTTCTACCAAGTAGTAGTGCCTCTTATTAAAAAACTAGCTAATAGAAGCTCATGTGTTATTCCGTTAAAGGGTGCGATTGTGGAATAAGCGTTTCTTTTCTTATTCAACTAACGGGGTGCGTTAGTTGAAGATTCGCTTTCCAAAATAATTAATCTTTTTATGGTCCACTTTATCAAAAAAACTTAACAATTGACCAAATGATTGTAATGGAAATTACCAGTGAGGAGAGAATAATTGGGTATTTGTGGTATTATATAGTAAGCGAAGAAACAGAATAAAATTTTCCAACGAGCTTCGCAAACAATTGAAATTACAATAGGGGGTCCTGCCGACAAAATTTAGAAGGATAAATCAGTTCCTACTTTTATAGAATAGGCTGAAATGGTATTTACTTAGATTATAGTAACAGCTAGGTTTGAATAGCTGAGAATTAAAAGGAGAGATTTCATTATTTATGTTTAAAAATTTTTTTAAAAAGTGCTTAGTAACTTTTTTGGTTTTACTTTTACTTATCCCTGTTTTTGCAAATCAAAAGGCTACAGCTAATTCACTACCTCAAAATGAAATGCGTGCAGCCTGGATTGCAACAGTATCTAATATTGATATGAAGGCAGGTATGAATAAAACCCAATATACGCAATGGGTTCAAAGTACCTTAGACAAATTAAAAGCTGATAACTTTAATACAGTTATCTTTCAAGTTAAGCCATTAAATGATGCACTGTACCCGTCTAAGCTTGCTCCATGGTCATCGTATATAACAGGCAAGACACAAGGGACCAATCCGGGTTTTGATCCATTACAAATAATGCTGGACGAAGCACATAAGCGAGGATTAGAACTTCATGCTTGGGTAAACCCATATAGGGTCACGATGCCTTCGCAATCTTTGTCTAATCTTGCTGCCGATAATGTAGCCCGTAAAAATTCTAATTGGGTAGTGAAATACGGTAAACAATACTATTTAGATCCTGGTTTGCCGGAAGTTCAAAATTACTTATTATCAACCATAGAAGAATTAGTAAGCAACTATGATATAGACGCTGTACATATGGATGATTACTTCTATCCTTATAAAATAAAAGGAGAGACTTTTCAAGATCAACAAACTTTTAAAAAGTATGGTGGCTCATTCAAAAATATTGAAGACTGGCGCAGAAATAATGTTAATCAATTAGTAAAAAAGGTTTATGCAAACATTAAGGCAATTAAACCACATGTTCAATACGGAATATCTCCGTTTGGAATTTGGCGAAACAAAGGGCAAGATTCTACGGGTAGTAACACAAATGGAATGAGTAACTACGATGATCTTTATGCTGATACAAGACAGTGGATTAAAGATGGAAGTATCGATTATATTGCGCCTCAAATCTATTGGTCCAGAAATCATAAAGCAGCAAATTACTCTGTTTTATTAGATTGGTGGGGAAGAGAAGTTCAAACGTACGCAAAAGTCCATCCTGTTAATCTATATATTGGCATGGCCAATCATAAAGTTGGAAATGATTCTGATACTACATGGAAAAATAAGACGGAGCTTATCAGCCAAGTAATCGCCAACAGAGAAAATAATAATGTTCAAGGACAAATGCATTTTTCTCTTAGAAGTATTAACAATAACGCTCTTGGACATGCCTCTTATCTAAATCAGCAACTATACAATTATAAAGCTTTAACACCTTCAATTTATTGGAAAGACTCTGCAATACCTTTAGGTCCAACTGATGTTAAATTGAGTAAAGAGTCTTTCGGCATGAAGCTTACAATTACAGATGAAAATAGTACTCAACCAAGGAAATATGTAATATATCGATTTGATGGAACAAAAGAAGGTTCATATGAAGACGTTAAAAATATAGTGGACGTGGTTTATAACACACAAGGTAATACTATTTATGTAGATACTAATGCAAATAAGAGTAAAGTATACACATATGGTATAAAGTCTATATCTGCTACAGGTGTGGAAAGTAAAACTGCTTTTGTTCTAAAAGACGGAATTCCTTACCAATAGTAATAGAGCCAACACCTGATCCTAAACACAAAAGAACGATATCAAACTGAAAAGTTTAATAATAACAACCTCGTAACTAAGCTTACGAGGTTGTTTCCATTAGCTAATAGCTAACCGCAAAGGGACATTTAGTTGTCCTTATTGTAAAGCAGCTCTATATACGGCCTGGAGATATAAATGGTACTTATTTTCTTTTCAGCAAAATTTCCAAATTGGGCAAATATCTGTTGCAATTTAAAACAATAAATCATAATATAAGAATATAGTTATATAATGATTAAGTCACCTTTCTTATGAGGTGATTTTATTTAAAATAATATATAAGAAAATGATTATATAAGGAGTGTAGATAAATGGAAAATACACTAATTGAAAAACAATTAAAAGCAGCAGCTGATTTGAATCGCATTAAATTACTTGCATGTATGAAAAATGGGGAGGTTTGTGTATGTGATTTTGTGGATGTACTAGGCATATCACAACCAGCAGTTAGTCAGCATCTACGAAAATTAAAGGAGGCAGGTATTATTACTGAACGAAAAGTAGGGACTTGGAAGCATTATCGTTTAGTAGAGGATCAAACGCCACTGATGAAGGGCATTTTAGAACAAATTCAGCCTTTAAACGGGTGCAACTGTGGTACAGATTGTTGCCATGTAGGGGGAAATGATAATGAGTAATGACTCTTTAACCAAACAGCTTTCTTTTCTAGATCGTTACCTTACCATTTGGATATTTGTTGCGATGGGAATAGGCGTTTTATTAAGTCTGACAATGCCTAATATTGGTGAAGCATTAGAGTCCATGTCTATTGGCACAACATCTATACCGATAGCTATAGGGTTAATTGTGATGATGTACCCGCCATTAGCGAAAGTAAAGTATGAAGAAATGTGGAGAGTATTTAAGGATTGGAAGGTACTTTTACTATCACTTTTCCAAAACTGGTTACTTGGACCATTCTTAATGTTCTTTTTAGCCATCATCTTTTTGCGTGATTATCCAGAGTACATGGCTGGACTCATTATGATTGGCTTGGCTCGCTGTATTGCCATGGTCATTGTGTGGAATGATCTAGCACGTGGGGACCGCGAATATGTAGCTGGCTTAGTTGCCTTTAACTCTATCTTTCAAATCGTGACATATTCAATCTTTGCTTACTTTTTCTTAAATGTATTACCTGGTTGGTTTGGTTTAGAGAATTTCAATGTTTCCATCTCCATGTGGGAAATTACAAAGAGTGTGCTTATTTATTTAGGAATACCTTTTGCTGCAGGATTCTTGACTCGATGGATTGGTATTAAAACAAAAGGAAAACAGTGGTATGAAGAAAAGTTCTTGCCGAAGATTTCACCACTGACTCTAATTGCACTGCTGTTCACAATTGTAATGATGTTTGCTTTAAAAGGTGAGCAACTAGTGGAACTCCCACTCGATGTCGTACGAATTGCAATTCCATTATTTATTTACTTTGTTGTGATGTTTGCTGTTTCATTCTTCTCTTCACGTAAAGCTGGCGCGTCTTATCCTGTCACAGCAGCTCTTTCTTTTACAGCTGCAAGTAACAACTTTGAGTTAGCGATTGCGGTAGCAGTTGGCGTATTTGGCCTTCATAGTGGCGTGGCATTCGCCGCTGTTATCGGTCCACTTGTAGAAGTACCCGTACTCATAGGACTTGTATGGGTTGCCTTACGTTGGCAGAAAAAATACTTTAAAACCATTAAATTATAAGGAGCAATACTTATGACAAATACACTTTATTTCTTATGTACAGGGAACTCATGCCGTAGTCAAATGGCAGAAGGATGGGCTAGAAAATTATTGCCTACTAATTGGATTGTAAAAAGTGCTGGGATTGAGGCACATGGCGTAAATCCAAATGCTATTAAAGCGATGGCGGAGGTAGAGGTTGATATTTCAAATCATACATCAGATTTAATTGATTTTAAGACATTAAACAATGCAACATTAGTCGTTACATTATGCGGAGATGCCGCTGATAAATGTCCGATGACGCCACCTCATGTTCGTCGTGAACATTGGGGATTTGAAGATCCAGCGAAAGCGTCCGGTTCAGAAGAAGAAAAGTGGGCAGTTTTCCAAAACGTTCGTGATGCTATAGGAAAACGTATTGAAAAATTTGTAGCCGAGGAGCTGAAGTAAATTGAAAAAAATTCATATCTATGAGCCAGCCATGTGCTGTTCTACAGGCTTATGTGGACCTTCTATAGACCCAGAATTATTGCGTATGTCCTTTATAATGAATAATTTAAAGAAAACCAACTTTGAAGCTGAACGATTTAATCTGACTAATGAACCAAATGCTTTTGTAGAAAACGAAACAATCAATCAACTTTTAATGGCCGAAGGAATGGATGCCTTACCTGCAACGTTTGTGGATGGAGAATTGCTTTGTAAAGGGAAATATCCAACAAATGAGCAATTTTCACAGTGGTCAGGGCTTTCAGAAAAAGAACTATTACAAAAGCCGAAAGTACGTTTGTCACTAAAAGGAGATGCCTAAAATGGAACGCTTTACAAGAAGTCATTTCCCTAACACACCGTTCTTGTTTTTTACGGGGAAGGGAGGCGTAGGAAAAACATCTGTTGCTTGTAGCCTATCAATAGCCATTGCAAGTGAGGGGAAAAAGGTACTTTTAATTAGTACAGATCCCGCATCCAACTTACAAGATATTTTTGGTCAAACGCTTTCTAATAGTCCAACAAAGATTGAAGGCATAGACAATTTATTTGCGATAAATTTAGACCCTGAACAAGCAGCACAACATTACAAAGAGCAAATGGTTGGTCCGTACCGTGGAAAACTACCTGATGTGGTCATTCAAAATATGGAGGAACAACTTTCTGGGGCTTGTACAGTAGAAATTGCTGCCTTTAATGAATTCGCAACACTATTGACTGATACTTCTGTGATTGGCAATTTTGACACTATCGTGTTTGATACAGCACCAACAGGACATACGTTACGCTTATTACAACTACCTTCAGCATGGTCTACATTTCTAGATGAAAACACGACTGGCACTTCATGTTTAGGTCCTTTAAAAGGGCTAGAACCACAACGAGAAGTCTATAAAGAGGCTGTTCATCGTTTAAAAGATGCTAACCAAACAACGTTAATGTTAGTGACACGCCCTGAAGAAAACCCTTTAAAAGAAGCAGCACGTGCTTCTCACGAGTTATTTGAAATTGGTATTCAAAATCAGACTTTATTAATTAATGGATATATGCGTAATGTCAATTCTACTGATCATATCGAAGAGGCTTTCATTGCACGTCAATCGGATGCATTAGCCAGAATTCCAGAAGAACTAAATCGATTTGAACATTTCTACTTACCGTTTGTACCGTACTCATTATCAAGTATTGAGCGTATGCAAGCATGGATGACCAATCAAGAAATTACACATACAAATGAATCAAGCGAAGAAACTAAGATTCCTGAAGTGGAAGAAATGATTGCTGATTATTTAGAACGTAAACCGAAACTGATTTTTACGATGGGTAAAGGCGGGGTTGGTAAAACAACGGTTGCTTCTTATATTGCCTTACGCTTAGCGGAAGAGGGTACTCCTGTACATTTAACTACAACAGATCCTGCTGCACATTTAAATTGGACATTCGGTGACGAACAAGTCAAAAATTTAACGATAAGTCGAATAGATCCGAAAGTAGAAGTTGCAAACTATGAAGCTGAAGTGCTTGCACAGGCAAGTGAAACGATGAACGAAGAAGGTTTAGCATTTGTGAAAGAGGATTTGGCTTCTCCTTGTACAGAGGAAATAGCTGTATTCCGAGCATTTGCAAATGTGGTAGAAAATCATCAAGATGAGGTCATTATTATTGATACAGCACCAACAGGGCATACGTTGCTGTTATTAGATGCAACGGAAGCTTATCATCGCGAAATAAGCCGTTCACAAGGGGATATTCCTCCAGCTGTTTCTAACCTGTTACCAAGGTTGCGTGATGCTTCCTATACGAGTGTTGCCATCATAACTCTACCTGAAGCAACACCTGTTTATGAAGCGACACGCTTACAAGACGATTTGCAGCGTGCTGGATTATCTGTTGATTGGTGGGTTGTCAATCAAACCTTTTCTTCAATCCACACAACAAGTCCAATATTAATTCAAAAACAACAAGCCGAAAGAAAATGGCTGAAAGAAGTACAATCCATCAGCAACAATCATTTCGTGGCCATCCCATGGGTAAAAACACCACCGGTTGGAACAAAAGGCTTACATGAACTAAAAGGAGAGAAAATCAAATGAAAATGAGTCCAGAAGGTAAACATTATTTAGACCAGGTAATAGCTGATTCGGAGGTTAAAACACTTCGTTTCTTTGGTATTGCAGGCTGCTGTGGAGTTAATTTAGGTGTAGGTTTAGAAGCACCAGCAGCAGAAGATGCTATTCAAACAATTGAAGGTATCGAAGTCGCAATCCACCCTGATATTGCACCACAATTAAAAGATGTTACGATCCATGCAGAAGAAGAGAATGGTGAACTCGGGTTAGTACTGGTAGGATACTCTCCGACATCTTGTTAAACAGAGACCTTAAATATACTAACAGCCTTAGCAATTATTCAATCCGTTGTATGGAGGATTAGAAATGACAGTAAATCATGCTAGCGTATTAACTAAAGATTATTTTATCGCATATTTAAAGTTAATAATGAATAGTAGAGAATACACATTAGTAGAGGCTAAAGAGTTTGCTTTTGATTTCTTCTTTAAAGGGGATATGGAACACTACGACACCTCTACATGGTTACAATTCGAAAAAGCTATAAAAGAACTTGATAAAACGATTTGTAAAATTGAAGTGTAGTAAATTCACTCACAAAGTTTAAATAAACGTCTAGCTAACTGCTAGACGTAAAAAATACTTTTTATATAAGGGAATGCTTATATAAAGAATGAAAGAGAAGAAGTTAATAATGAAAACACTAAAAGTAATCAATCAAAATGGATCTTGTTGTACTCCTGCAAAGGATATTGAGGTACAAGAGACTGTAAATAATTCTAATAAGAATTTACCGATTGTAATAATTGGCGCAGGTCCAATTGGATTAGCTGCAGCAGCTCATTTAGTAGAACAAAAGCAAGCATTTATTTTACTAGAGGCAGGGGGTGAAATAGCACATAATATTCGTAGTTGGGGGCATGTTACGTTATTTTCCCCATGGCGATATAACATCAATAAAGCAGCCAAAGCTTTATTAGATACCTCCGATTGGGTAGAACCTAATTTAGATACATTACCAACGGGAAATGAATTAATTGATCTCTATTTAAGACCTTTGAGTGAGTTAGTACAAATAAAACCTAACATTCAATTGAACGCAAAAGTAGTTGCGATTTCACGACAATTTAATGATAAGATGAAGACAAAAAATCGAGTAGAACAGTCCTTTAATATTTATGTTGAACAAGAAAATGACATCAATATTATTGAGGCGAGAGCTGTTATTGATGCGACGGGTACCTGGGGAAATCCAAATCCAGCAAATACTACAGGTGTTTGGCTAGAAAATGAAAAAGCATTAGCAAATCACATTGAGTATGGTATTCCAAATATAAATTCAAATGCTAAGAGATATGCAAATAAGAAGATTGCTGTTATTGGTGGTGGCCATTCAGCTATTAATACCTTATTGGCACTTGTGGAATTACAAGAAGAGAATCCTGCAACAAAGTTAGTATGGATTATGCGTAAAAGATCTGTTGAAGAAGCATATGGTGGCGAAGAAAAAGATGCATTAGCAGCTCGTGGCGCACTCGGTGTACATATTCACGAATTAGTAGATACAGGTAAGGTTGACGTAATAACACCTTTCTATATCTCGCAGTTGAAGAAAGATGAGAGCATCCAAATTGTTGGTACTATTAACGGGGAAACAAAGGTATTAACAGGATTTGAAGAGCTAATTGTCAACGCAGGTAATCGACCAGATCTTACGATTAACAGTGAACTACGGCTTTCCATTGATACAGCAACAGAAAGTGTAAAAGCATTGGCGCCTCTAATTGACCCTAATGAGCATAGTTGTGGGACAGTAAGAGCGCATGGAGAAGAAATACTGAGACAACCAGAAAAGGATTTCTATATTGTCGGTGCAAAAAGTTATGGACGCGCACCAACATTTTTAATGGCAACTGGATACGAACAAGTCCGTTCAATAACAGCTTACTTGTCAGGTGATAAAGAAGCTTCGAAACGAGTGGAATTGGAGTTACCTGAAACAGGGGTATGCGGTATAAATCTTGCCAATCAATCAAATTCATGTTGTTAAAAAATATGACTGTTAGCGAAAGCTAGCAGTCATTTTCCAGAAGAAATATTTTAATTAACTTAAAAAATATAAAGTTTTATTAACCCTATTCTCTAATTAGAACGGGGTTATTTTATTGAAGACATATGTGCAATGCTGATAATCCATAAGATACAGCAGTATGTTCTTGTCCATATACAACAGACTATGCATATAGATGGGTAGTTGACGTATCCAAGCCCTCCCTCACGCCAAATTATTTTAGTTTACATAATATAAATTATAGGAAGTTGCGTTTCATAATTAAGTATACTTATGATAGTGAGACAGGAATGAAAAAATAAACTCAGCTAATCGTTTAATCAACTGAGTTTATTTTGCGTTGTATTTAGTTTTTAGACAATGCTTTCATATCTGCTACGATTGTTTCAACCGGTACATCTGTCGTGCCATCATAATCTTTTACGACAACACCGTCAGCATTAACTAAATAAAAGCTCGACATATGTACTACTTGATCAGAATTTGGATCATTTTTTACTAATGAATTAAATGATTTTCGTGCAAATTGTTCTATATATACTTGCTTATACCCAGTCAGCAGCTGCCATTTGCTATCATCAACAACCGTGTACGTTTTTAAATAATTTTTTAATACATCCGGTGTGTCAACTTCCGGATCTACGCTAAATGCTACGATTTGATAGTCCTTTACGCCTTCATCTTCTAATGACTTTTGCACATCTGTCATATTATATGTCATTGGCGGACAAATCGAATTGCAATTTGTAAATATGAACATGGCTAGCCAAGGCTTTCCTTTAAAGCTCTCAAGGTTCACTTGCTCATTGTTTTGATTGGTAAAAGAAAAATCTTGTACGTCAATACTCATTTCAGGTTCAAATTTATAACTACCGCAAGCAGTTAATAAACTACTTATTACTAGTAATCCAACTAGTATGATCCATTTCCTTCTTAACAAAGTGTACACTTCCCTCCAACTTATCATCGTTTTTTATTGTATAAATTATAGATTACAAATACAAGATAATGGTCTTGAATCATTTCCTTCTTTATGTCAAACTCCTTTATTTGTATGTTTTTGGTAACTTTTAAACCATTTTATACCATCTTGGTAAAAGTTTTTTTAAAAATTTTTTCAGCATTTTTTTACTAAATTTCTTATTTCCCAAGACATCATATAATTGTTATATAACAAGGTTTTTTTGCTATTCATTTACATACCCTAATTTATAGAAAAATAAGGAAAACGCTAAAATTCTCTTTCAAGTTCATTTTTTCTTTTACATTCGAAATTATTATCAATAAGCTATTTCAACAATACTATTTCAATAGTAAAACGTGTTCTCTTTCATACATATAATTTCTATTAAATCCTTATTATTTCTACTTTATTTCGACTATCTAAATTTGACTAAAAATTTGAAAAACTAAAATTTTAGTATTGCATTATAGGATTCTTCCTCATAAAATAAGTGAATATAACGACGAGACAAAAAGAAATATGTCGTTTTAAACAGCAATATATAACTTTAGGGGGAATAATAATGGCTAACATTACTGAGAACAAAAACGTACAATCAGTTGACTATAATGCAATTGAAGCTATGGAATCGTTCAACAACTTCGTAAAAAAGAAAAATACTTTCCTTTTTTCGATCACAGCAGGGTTTTTAATACTTTATATTTTACTACCAATCCTTGCTTTTCAGCCTGTACTACAACAAAAAGTTATTGGTAGTATTACGGGCGTTTGGATTTACTCAGCAGGACTTTTCATCATGACAATTGTTCTTTGTACAGTATATGTAAAAAAAGCTTCTTCATTCGATAAAGCTGCAGCTGCAGTTCTTGCAGAGTATCAAGCGAAAGGTGGAAAATAAATGAATTTAGTATCAGTAGGATTCTTCTTAGGAATCGTAGGTTTAACATTAATCGTTACGTATATCGCTGCGAAGCGTACTTCTTCTGCCAGTGATTTCTATACTGCCGGTGGTGGATTAAAAGGATGGCAAAACGGCTTCGCGATTGCTGGTGACTACTTATCAGCGGCTGCATTTCTAGGGGTTTCAGGTGCTATCGCATTAACTGGTTTTGATGGTTTCTTCTTCTCAGTAGGTTATGTTGTTGCGAACTTAGTTTTACTATATGTCATTGCGGAACCAATGCGTAATTTAGGACGCTATACATTAGCCGATATGTTAACAGCTCGCTTTAATGAAAAACGTATTCGTGGAGTAGCTGCTACAGGCACAATTATTATCGTTATTCTTTATATGATTGCTCAATTAGTAGGTGCTGGTGCTCTTATTAAATTATTATTTGGTATTGAGTATTGGGTTGCGGTGTTAATTGTAGGCGTTATGATGACTACTTATGTATTATTTGGTGGTATGACGGCTACTTCATGGGTTCAAATTATTAAAGCTGGACTTTTACTATTTGGGACAGGTTTATTAGCAACACTGGTATTAATGAAATTCGATTTCTCTTTAGTGAAAATGTTTGATACGATTTCATCTGATCACGGCGATAAGTTTTTAGTGCCAGGTATGAAATACTCAAGTTCAATTGACTCTGTTTCAATGATGATGGCACTAGTATTAGGTACGTCAGGTTTACCACATATCCTAATGCGCTTCTTTACTGTTAAAGATGCTAAAACAGCTCGTGCTTCTATTTCTTGGACAACTTGGATTACAGCTATTTTCTTCTCATTAACAATTTTCTTAGGTTTTGGTGCTATGCACTTTGTAGGGCTTGATAAAATCATCGCTGAAAGTAAAGCTGGAAATACGGCTGCTCCACTATTAGCTGAATTCCTTGGTGGCGATGTGCTGATGTCATTTATTTGTGCGGTTGCATTTGCAACAATCTTAGCGGTAGTTTCAGGACTAGTATTAACAGGTGCATCTGCAATTTCTCATGATATTTATGGTGAGATTATTAAAAATGGTAAATTAACTGAAAAGCAACAAGTTTTAGCTGCTCGTACAGGCTCAATTTCAATTGCCATTGTATCAATTATCCTTGCATTATTTGCACAAAGTTTAAACGTTTCATTCTTAGTATCATTTGCATTCTGTATCGGGGCTTCTGCCAACCTACCTGTTATTTTATATACAATTTACTGGAAAAAGTTCAATTCAACTGGTGCGGTAACTGCCATGGTAACAGGCTTAGTTTCATGTTTAGTTCTAGGTGCTATGGGTCCAAACGTTTGGAGTCCAGTTGAAGGTGCAGCAATTTTTGTTGGAAATCCACTAGTGCCACTTGCAGTTCCAGCAATTATCACGATTCCTCTTGGCTTTATTGCTGGGTACTTAGGTTCTGTTCTTTCTACTAACAAAGTATCTCAAGCAGAGGCGGATCGTATTTACAAAGAGATCCGTGTAAAAGCAAATACAGGGGTATCCGTTTCAGATATTTCTCATTAATCGCTTGAGATGTTAATGACCTTTTTCATAGCAAAAAAAGACTCGACTTCGGTCGGGTTTTTTCTTTTTTTATTATAAAAAATTAAACATTTTACTTATCGAACAATACTATTCCTTTTCCAAAAATAAGAAAATAACCAATTTTCACTAGAGAAATAGTGTTTATTTTTTCTGGAAAAAACGTATTTTTTCTCGGTTATTACAACTGTTTTTTTGTCAAGAAGCTAGTAATATCATCGTCTTATAAATTTATCTGAATATTCGAAAACCCTTTAATTTCTAGGCTTTGTCATGTATTTTCTGTTTAAAGTCTATTTTTCAGAAAATTTTTTTTACATAATTTTTCTGAAATGTATTGCAATTTCGTGAACTGTCTCATAGAATTAAGATGTGAATTCACTAAAGTAGCAAAAAATAGTATTTAAGCAGTAAAAATAAACACAAAATGGGGAATGTTTATGGCGAACAATCAAGCAAGCAAAAGCATTGTTATTGATTATGATGCAATTGCAAAACAAGAATCGTTTAAAGCACTTGTAAGAAAAAAGAATGCCTTTCTATGGTCAATCACTGTATTCTTTTTAGCAGCTTACATGTTGCTACCTATTCTTACATCTTACACAACAATCCTACACCAAAAGGCTATTGGGGAAGTCACTTGGGTATGGATTTACGCAGCAGGATTATTCATCATGACTTGGAGTTTATGTCATCTATATGTTGCGAAAGCAAATAGCTATGACAAAGAAGCAAAAGCAATTATAGCTGAATATGAAAACGGGGGTGGCCGCCTATGAGCTTTATCGCAATATTTTTCTTCGTAGCAATTGTTGGTCTTACATTAATTATTACATGGTGGGCATCTAAACGTACTTCTTCTGCAAGTGATTTCTACACTGCAGGCGGTGGTTTAACAGGCTGGCAAAATGGACTAGCTATCGCTGGTGACTACTTATCAGCAGCTTCTTTCCTAGGGATCGCTGGTGCCGTTGCATTATTCGGATTTGATGGATTCTTCTTCTCTATCGGTTATTTAGTAGCTTACTTAGTGGTGCTATATATCGTAGCTGAGCCATTACGTAACCTTGGTAAATTTACATTAGCGGACATGATTACAGCACGTTTTAATAATTCTAAAGTTCGTGGTACAGCAGCTCTAAGTACCATTACAATTGTATTATTCTACATGATTGCACAACTAGTTGGTGCAGGCGCACTTATTCAATTACTTTTAGGAATTGACTATTGGGTTGCAGTATTAATCGTTGGTGTTATGATGACTACTTATGTTTTATTCGGTGGTATGACTGCAACTTCTTGGGTACAAATTATTAAAGCTTGTCTATTAATGTTAGGTACTGTCATTATTTCGTTCTTAGTATTAAAAGAGTTTGGCTTCAGTATTTCAACAATGTTTACAGAAATGTCTACTGCTACTGACAGCGGTGCGGCATACTTAAACCCTGGACTTAAGTATACAAACGGTATTGATACAATTTCTGTTTTAATTGCCCTTGTATTAGGTACTGCAGGTCTTCCACATATCTTAATGCGTTTCTTCACAGTAAAAGATGCAAAAACAGCTCGTTCTTCAGTTATTTGGGCTACTTGGATTGTAGGTCTATTCTATGTATTAACAATCTTCTTAGGCTTCGGTGCTGCTGCATTCGTTGGTAAAGAAGACATTATCGCTGCAAACGCGGCTGGTAACATGGCTGCTCCACTTCTTGCAGAAGCACTTGGTGGCGACATTCTGTTCTCATTCGTTTGTGCAGTAGCATTCGCAACAATCTTAGCGGTAGTAGCAGGTCTTGTACTTTCAGGTGCATCTGCCCTATCACATGATATTTATGGTCAAATTATTAAAAAAGGTAAGGTTACAGAAAAAGAGCAAGTACTTGCTGCTCGTATCGGTTCTATTACAATCTCTATAGTATCAATCCTTCTTGCACTTGGTGCACAAACATTAAACGTTGCATTCTTAGTATCACTAGCATTCTGTATTGCTGGTTCGGCAAACTTACCAGTAATTATTTACACAATTTATTGGAAACGCTTTAATACGGCTGGTGCAGTAACAGCGATGTTAACAGGTTTAATTTCTGCTTTAATACTTGTAGCTGTATCTCCAAACGTTTGGAATCCAGTTGAAGGTAAAGCAATCTTCGTAGGTAATCCGTTAATTATGTTAACGAATCCTGCAATAATTTCTGTACCACTTGGTTTCTTAGGTGGTTTCATCGGAACGTTACTTTCTAAAGAAACTGATGAAGCGAAATATCGTGAAGTTGATGTAAAAGCAAATACTGGTATTTCAGTTCAAGACGTATCTCACTAATACTATCACTAAAACCCCGTAAACTTTATGCTTACGGGGTTTTACTTTTCTCCCTCTTTTCGGTAATATATTGGTAATGTGAAATGGAGGGATTAGCATGGCACTATCTAAAGCTAAAAAGAAACGTATGCATTTAAAACGGACGCAAGGTAAGGATGTTGAGAAAAAACGTCAAACGGCCCCTTTTAGTACGCATGAACGCGTGACAAAAACGAAGCATGCTACATTAGAACACAATAGAACAAAACATAGGAAACAGCCACACGGAGATGATTACTCGCTCTAAATGTGGCTGTTTTTGTCGTTTCTTTATAAATCGTAAAATAATTTTGTGTTTCGTGTCACGGTATTGGCCGCTTCTTGCGTTGTTATACCTTTAAGCGTTGCAATGACTTCGATACTTTTAGCCATCATAGACGGCGAAGTTCGAGCCTTGTCAAAAGGTCCTTCAAATGGCCAAGGTCCATCCGTTTCCACCATCATCAGTTCCAATGGATACTTTGAAATCAAATCTTGTATTTCCGCTTCATAAACACAATCAGGCGTAATGGAAATATAATAACCATTATGTATCATGCGCACAATTGCCTCTTCACTTCCCTTGAACCAATGAAAATGAGCTTTCTTTACACCATGTTTCTCAAGTAAATCACAAGCGATTAGTGCATCCTCATAAACAGCATGTAACACTATCGGTTTATGAAGTTCTTGCGCTAACAGAATAAATTGTTCTAATAACGCAATATAAGGGCGCTCATCCAATATATGCGTTTGTTTTCGATAATAAGGTAAACCAACCTCTCCAACAGCAATCATCTCACTAGCATGCTGTCGTATCCAATCAAATAAAGCTTCTTTCTCCCTATCATTAGGCAACGACTGTTCAGGATGAAAACCATACGCTGCCTTGACCTTCGCATAGGCTCTCGATAACTTCAGCGTTTTCTCACAAGATTGTAAGTCCATACTGACCGCTATAACCGTTTGCGCCTCATCAAGTAGCAAAGGGACTTCTTCTTCTTGATACTGATCTAAATGAATATGTGCATCAATCAACATATGCATCGTCCTTTTCTTCCTTTAAATACTGAAAAAGTTGTTGTTTTAACTGTGTAAATTGAGTGGAATGGCGAATTTCCTCGCAACGTGGTCGTGCAAACGGCACAATGATTTCTTCCTTAACCGTCGCTGGACGTTTCGTTAATACAATAATGCGATCCGCTAAAAATAGCGCTTCTTCAATACTATGTGTCACGAATAGAATAGATTTTTTATGTTCCTCCCAAATAGATAACAGCCATGCCTGCATTTCTAATCTTGTAAACTCATCGAGCGCTGAAAAAGGTTCATCTAAGCATAGTATCGGTTTCCCACTGACGATAGCGCGCAAAAATGATACACGTTGTTGCATACCTCCTGATAATGCATGCGGATAAGCATTTTCAAACGAAGCAAGACCAACCTTTTCTAGCCACGCTTTGGCAAGCTCTTTATTCGGACGACGCTGCAATTCTTCAACAATCATGACATTTTCTAATATCGTCCGCCACGGTAATAAGCAAGGTTGTTGGGGCATATAGCCAATGATGCCCGTTTTTCGTTGAATATTGTCTCCATCTAACAAAATAGCGCCGTGATCGACAGGCGTTATTCCTCCTATCAATTGAAAGAGTGTGCTTTTGCCGCTACCTGAAGGGCCAATAATTGCCACAAATTCACCTTCCTGTACTGTAAAGGATAAATTATACACCACTTCAAGCGAGCCAAAGGACTTAGATATGTCTTGAATGTTCAGCATGTGCGCCCCTCCCCTTTACAACAAGCTTTTCTACAAAACGAATCACACTAAATAACAATAAACTTAATAAGACAATCGCAAATATCGCTACAAAGACGCGATCCGTTCGAAACGATGATTGTGCGAGCGTCATATAAACACCAATTCCCTTTTTTGCACCAAGCCATTCTGCTATGACCGCTCCCATCACACTATAGGTCGCCGCAATCTTAATACCGGAAAAGATGGATGGATAAGCATAAGGCCATTCTAATTTCCAAAATGTTTGCCCTTTCGTAGCACCAATCATTGCAAAATAATGTTTGAGCTCAGCAGAGGTTTGCCTAAACCCATCCATCGCTGCGATAACGATTGGAAAGAAGCAAACGAGACAAATAATAATCAGCTTGGGTAACAAGCCGAAGCCAAACCAAATAATTAATAATGGCGCTAAAACGAGTACCGGCACATTTTGAGACACAATGAGAATCGGATAAACAAACGCTCTTATTGTTGATGAGCGATGTAAAAATACCGCAACGCTTAAGCCACAAATCACACCAATCGCCAGCCCTAGTAATGCTAGTTGAATCGTGGCCCAAACATGGGGACTAAACGTTGAAAACGATTCAATACCTTCAATCATAATGGCACTTGGCGCTGGCAATAGCCAATGTGGGATATCAGCTATTCGTATAATAAGTTCCCATATGAATAAGAGGAAGGCGATAAAAATAATCGACCTTCCTTTCATAATTACCTGTTTCACCCTCGATATTTCTCCGTCAATGTCCCCATCGTAATGCCGGCTGGCTGATATAAAATTTTCACTTGTGTAATAACATTGATAGCGCCTAAGTCAATCATCTTTTTATTCATCTGTTCTATAATTTGTAACAAAGTGGATAATTCACCCTCCATTGTTGTTTCCAGTGGATGCACCTCATAGTGCACACCAGAAGCATCAATCACAGCAATCGCCGCATCTACAAATGGGATCACATCCTCATATTTTTCTGTTTTAGGTATGATTTGTACACTAATTAATGAATTCGCCATTTATTTCGCTCCTTTCTTTGGTAAGAAATCGTTAGTAAATGCTTGTTGTGCATTAAAGTCGCCTTCTAAAACGTTATTCTTTGTCATCCAGTCCGCATAGTTTTCCCAAACTGCTAACTTTTGTTCTCCCCATTGCGCCGCATCGTCTTGATATTTACCCGCTAACCATTCCTGACTTTTATGCACAAGCTCTTTATCCAAATCAGGTACTGCTTCAAGTAAAATATCAGCCGCTTCACTTGGATGCGCTATCGCATATTCATAGCCTTTTGTAGTTGCCGCAACAAATGCCTTTACGACATCAGGATTATCCTTTATCATCTTTTCATTCGTTGCCAATACAGGTGTATAATAATCGAGCTGCTCACTATAGTCGGTTAAATACTGCATATTTAACTTTTCCCCACGAAGCTCTGCCTCAATACCTGTCCAAGCATAATAAATCCACGCAAAGTCAATATCCTTTTGCATCATTGTGAAAAAGTCGATATCTCCCGCATTGACGATATCTAATTTATTGATATCAGCATTGTCTGCTTTCATCAATGACTGTAAAACCGCTTGTTCCACTGGAGCACCCCAGCCACCATAGGTTTTTCCTTCATAATCTTTTGGTGATGTAATGCCTTTTGAAGCAAGTGATGCAAAGCCTGAAGTATTATGCTGAATAATTGCCGCAATCGAAACGAGCGGCACACCTTGTACACGAGCTTGCGTAATGCCTTCTTGGATGCTTACACCAAACTCTGCTTTCCCAGACGCCACAAGCTGATCAGCACCTGCATCACCTGGTAAAATAATCTCTACGTCTAAGCCTTGCTCTTTAAAATAGCCAAGCTTTTGCGCCACATAAAGCCCCGTATGATTCGTATTAGGTGTCCAGTCCAGTACAACGGATACTTTTTTCTCTGAACTAGCTTCCTCTTTTTTGTCCCCTTTTTCGCTACACCCAACTAATGTCAATAGTGCAGCAACCATAATGAATAACCATTTTTTCATGCTATATCCTCCTAGCAAGTAATTTGAAAGTGTTCATGATTGAATGTTTCACCAGAAGAAAAGCGTATGCTGTTTTAATCCGTTTGCAGGCCATTCTAATTGTTTTCTATATGCTTAAGGTTAATGATCATCCTTAAACAAAAAACGCCTAGGAATTATCCCAGGCGTTTGCAAACGGTATCAAAAAATAGTGTACGAATATTTTTGAATAGATGTTCCCTACGCTGGTACGAGCCAAATCAGGTTCAAAGGGTCAGCATCTGAACGGACGCAATCTCAGCTGGCAACTTCCAGCCCCCCTACATTCTTAACTTATGAACTTTTCGTTGATTATTATACCCCTATGTATCTTCAAATGACAAGCTCGTATTTTTTAATCCCCCTTCCTTTGGTAATTTATTTTCCCATGGAGCCGCTGAAAAAAAGCCCAGTTCTATAAAAGAACATGGGCTAATGAATTATTCCTCTTCTTTTTTCATTTTCATTACATGAGAAATGGTACCATCTGTAGCAATATCTATTTTAAAGGAACCATTCGAATGACGATCTGCGCGCGTTAAACCTTTGACATCAATGATTTCTTGCACACCTTTTTCTGTTTCAACAATGACTTGTTCCTCATCGCTTGCCTTTACTACCGCAACTACACGATGTGGATTGGCTTTTAATTCAGTTAACACTTTTAAACCGCGTTTTGCTCTACTTGCCATATCGACTTCAGCGACATTCATCTTCTTCACAGCGCCTCGTTGGGTAACAATCACAACATACTCTGTATCAGACGGCTTTAATATTGTTACACCAGCAAGTACTTCCCCATCTTTTAACGTGATGCCTTTCACGCCACCCGTTTTAACACCTGTGACAGGAAGCTCTTCAATTGGGAAGCGGATAGCGTAGGCTGTATCGGTAATCAATAACAACTCTGCCTCGTCTGATACAATATCCGCCATTATCATTTCATCACCTGATTTAACATTCATCGTCTTAATCGGCTTCGAATAACGTGTCACTGCATAATCTGGCAGTGGCGAGCGTTTAATTTGACCTTCCTTTGTAGCCGTTAAAATATAGGTGTTTGGCTGTTCAAAGGAATCAAAACCATAGACTGCAAGAATCGTTTCATCTTCCCCTGTTGGCACAATACTTGAGATATGCTGTCCAAGATCTTTCCAACGAATATCTGGCAATTCATGTACAGGCTGATAAATATAATTCCCACGATTGGTGAACAACAATAGATGATGCTGGGTATTTAACGTTGCCTCATACAGTAAATAATCGGAGTCTTTCATGGCAAAATCTTGTCCATTAGATGCGGCATGCGAACGTGTAGATGTGCGCTTAATATAACCATCCTTTGTCACTGTGACCACCACATCTTCACTCGGAACAAGCACGTCTAACGTAATTTTAATTTCTTCAATCTCTTGTTCGATTTTCGAACGGCGCGGTTCAGAAAAACGTTTCTTTATATCAAGTAATTCTTGTTTAATGACACGAATAAGTTTCGCTCCACTATGCAAAATACCTTCTAGCTTCGCAATCAATGCATTTAACTCATCTTGTTCACGACGTAGCTCTGTAATATCCGTATTCGTTAAACGGTATAATTGTAAGCTCACAATCGCCTCAGATTGTACTTCAGTAAAGTCAAATTTCACCTGTAAATTTGTTTTTGCGTCGCGCTTATCATTCGATGAACGAATTGTTGCAATTACTTCATCTAAAATCGACAGCGCTTTAATCAAGCCATCAACAATATGAGAACGGTCTTTAGCCTTTTGTAAATCATAAATGGAGCGGTTTGTCACCACTTCTTTTTGATGGGCTATGTACGCATCAAGTAGCAGCGGCAATGTCATCATCGTTGGACGACGATTATGGATCGCAATCATATTAAAGTTATAGGCTACTTGCAAATCAGTAGTTTTAAATAAGTAATTTAAAATGCCCTGTGCTGGCACGTCTTTTTTCAACTCAATCACGACACGTAAACCCGTACGATCGGATTCATCTCGAATTTCCGCAATGCCTTCCAGTCGTTTATCGACGCGTTGTTCATCAATTTTCTTTACAAGATTCGCCTTATTTACATCATACGGTAATTCCGTTATAACGATTTGTTCTTTCCCGCCTTTTAATGGTTCTATGGCTGCTTGAGCACGAACAATAATTTTACCGCGTCCTGTTTCATAAGCCTTTTTAATACCATCGACACCTTGAATAATCCCTCCTGTTGGGAAGTCAGGGCCTTTAATCACCGTCATAAGCTCATCGACAGTAGCATTCGGGTGATCTAAACGCATTAAAACGGCATCTAACACCTCATCAAGTGCATGTGGAGGAATATCTGTGGCATAACCGGCGGATATCCCTGTCGACCCGTTGACAAGTAAATTCGGGAAGCGAGCAGGCAATACCGTTGGCTCCATATCTTGATCATCAAAATTCGGTACAAATTCCACTGTCTTTTTACCGATATCACGTAGCATTTCAGCTGCAATTGCTGACAATCTTGCTTCTGTATAACGCATCGCAGCAGGTGGATCTCCATCAACAGAACCATTATTTCCGTGCATTTCTATCAGCATATGGCGCGCTTTCCAATCTTGACTCATTCGCACCATCGCTTCATATACCGAACTATCACCATGTGGATGGTAGTTACCGATTACATTTCCGACAGTTTTGGCAGACTTACGGAACGGTTTATCATTCGTATTGCCTTCCGTATACATCGCAAATAAAATACGTCGCTGTACAGGTTTAAGACCGTCGCGCGCATCTGGCAACGCTCGGTCTTGAATAATATATTTACTATAACGACCAAACCGGTCGCCCATTACTTCTTCTAATGGTAAATCTTGAAACTTTTCCGTACTACTCATGCTTGGTCCTCCTCTTGTTGGATGAATTCATTGTCTAAAATATTCGAATCATCCTCCATGCCGAAGTTAACATTTGCTTCGATCCATTTACGGCGCGGTTCTACCTTATCGCCCATTAACGTTGTCACGCGACGCTCAGCACGTGCTCCATCCTCAATCGTGACACGAATTAACGTACGTGTCTCTGGGTTCATCGTTGTATCCCATAGTTGGTCAGCATTCATCTCACCAAGTCCTTTATAACGTTGTAGGATATAGCCTTTCCCCACTTTTTTAATGGCTTTTTGTAAATCATTTTCGGTCCAAGCATATTCAATGACCTCTTTTTTCCCTACACCCTTAGATACTTTATAAAGTGGTGGCAACGCAATAAATACTTTGCCAGCCTCAATTAATGGGCGCATATAACGATAGAAGAATGTTAATAGTAGCACCTGAATATGTGCGCCATCCGTATCAGCATCGGTCATAATGACCACTTTATCGTAGGCTGAATCTTCTACTGAGAACTCCGCTCCGACTCCAGCACCAATAGCATGAATAATCGTGGAAATTTCCTCATTTTTCATAATATCTTGGAGCTTCGCTTTTTCGGTATTAATGACTTTACCGCGCAATGGTAAAATCGCCTGAAACGTACGATCTCGCCCTTGTTTCGCTGAACCGCCAGCAGAATCACCTTCGACTAAATATAATTCGTTTTTCGCAGCATTACGAGATTGTGCAGGTGTTAGCTTTCCTGAAAGAATGGTACTTCCTTTTTTACTTTTCTTCCCGTTACGAGCATCTTCGCGTGCTTTTCGCGCCGCTTCACGTACTTGTTGAGCACGAATCGCTTTTCGGACAAGCGATGCAGATAATTCGGCATTTTCTTCTAGCACATATAAAATTTGCTCAGAGACAACGCTATCGACTGCCGAACGCGCTTCACTTGTACCGAGCTTTCCTTTCGTTTGCCCTTCAAATTGTAATAAATGTTCAGGAATACGGACAGAAACGATTGCCGCTAAACCTTCGCGAATATCTGTCCCTTCTAGATTTTTATCTTTATCTTTTAGTAAGCCTATTTTCCGTGCATATTCATTGAAAACTCGTGTCAAGGCAGCTTTTGCACCAGTTTCATGTGTCCCACCATCACGTGTACGGACGTTATTTACAAACGATAAGATCGTTTCTGAATAACCATCGTTGAATTGGAAGGCAAATTCAACTTCGATATCGTCTTGCTCGCCCTCTACATATTTGACAGGATGAAGGACATCTTTTTCCTCATTCAAATACGCAACGAAAGCTTCAATGCCGTTTTCGTAAAAGAAAACATCACCTTTGCCTTCCTCGCGTTGATCAATTAACTCAATTTTTAATCCTTTTAATAAAAATGCAGACTCACGTAAACGTTCTGCAAGTGTATCATAATTGAATTTAGTGACGGAGAAGATTGTGTCATCTGGTAGGAAATGGACAAGTGTTCCTGTTTGCTTTGTCTGACCAATTTCTTCTAGAGTCGTCACAGGATGTCCGCCGTTTTCAAAACGCTGTTTATATTTTTTCCCATCGCGATGAATCGTCACTTCTAAAAATGTCGATAAGGCATTAACAACGGACGAGCCAACACCGTGTAAGCCGCCACTCGTTTTATAGCCGCCTTGTCCAAATTTACCACCTGCATGTAAAACTGTGAAAATAATTTCAGGGGTAGGTTTGCCCATTTTATGCATACCCGTTGGCATTCCACGTCCAAAATCTCGAACGCTTAAACTTTGATCTTTATGAATTGTGACAATGATATGAGAACCAAAGCCAGCAAGTGCTTCATCCACCGCATTATCTACGATTTCATATACAAGGTGATGAAGTCCTCTGCCATCTGTGGAACCGATATACATGCCGGGTCGCTTTCGTACCGCTTCTAATCCTTCTAATACTTGAATTGCGTCATCATTATAGACGCTAGGTGACTGTTTATTCGCCAAAAGATTCCCCTCCAAAAAACAAACGCATGTTCTGATTACGTTCTCATCCTAATAATAATAGCATTTCCTGTCAATAGCTAGTGACAGATATATATAATTTTTAATTTCGCTACAACGTAATTGCTTCTATGAACTATGTTTAGAGGCCAATCAAGGGTAGGCTGCTGTCATGAATGTCAGCAAATATTTTAAGCTTACTGCCTTGACTACCAAACAAAATCCACAACAACTGTAGGAGGCGCTATCTTCACTAAAGTGAGCATTGAACGCCTTCTAATTACTGAACACTCCAGCATACCAAAAACATCAGTGGTAGGCGTTTTTTTGTTGAGTGATGATTTTTAATAGCTTCACAAGAGAAATTACAGATAGACTTCTATTCTACCAAAGGAATGTGTGATTGACAAAATTGCCATTTTACCTATATTTTAAGAAAGCGCTTAGGTATTAATACAATACTAGTTCCGAATAACCGTACATAAGCTATTATAAGCCTGTGACTTTTGAAATCATGATGTGCTATTTCCTTTTGTATTGAATTCAAGGCTCATGATGAAATCTCCTTCATATCATTGTAGATTAAAGAGAAAAAGTGTAAAATACTTGTTACAAACTATTAGTACCAAGTGTTATTATTTGGATGAAAGGAGTCCACCTATGTTAAACGGACTTATTATTTTATGTGCCTATCTTATCGGCTCTATACCTTCTGGGTTATGGATTGGCAAAATATTTTACAAAACAGATATTCGCGAGCATGGTAGCGGCAATTTAGGGGCTACCAATACTTTCCGTATATTAGGGAAAAAAGCGGGTTTAGTGGTGACGGTGATGGATGTTTTAAAAGGAACAGCAGCCGTGTTACTAGTGATGCTACCAGTATTTGCTGATGTCACAATTCACTCACTTATTCTAGGGCTTGTTGCGGTCATTGGACATATGTTCCCTATCTTTGCAAGTTTCCGTGGCGGTAAAGCGGTTGCCACTTCAGCGGGCGTCCTCCTAGGCTATTCTTGGCCTTTATTTATTTTACTATTCATCACTTTTATCGTAACATTAAAGCTCACGAAAATTGTCAGCCTCACATCAATGATTGCGGCACTTGTAGCATTAATCTATTCGATAATCTATTTTTTTGTGACAGGCGATTTTGCATTAGGGATTTTAGTAGCCTTTTTATTTACCTTTATCATTTATCGACACCGAGCAAATATTTCGCGCATTAAAAATGGCACGGAGCCAAAAGTTAAATGGCTTTAAAAATGAAAGGAGTTCTCGCATGAATATCGCATTGACAGCGCAAGCTTTACAATGGTTTAAAAATGAAATGGAAGTCGAAAAAGGTGATTCAATTCGCTTTTACGCTAGATATGGCGGCTCAAGTCCCTTTCATGAAGGTTTTTCCCTAGGGATGACACGTGAAGAACCAATTGAGATAGGCGTTCAAACAGTAGTAGACGATGTCACATACTATATTGACGAAAAAGATCTATGGTTTTTTAACGATTATAATTTACACGTTGATGTAGACGAACAACTTCACGAATTAAAGTATGACTATATAAAATAACACAGTATTTCCTTTCTCTATTGAAAGGAAATACTGTTTTTTTATTTCAAGACTAAACCATCTTAAGTTTTCTCGGTTTGGTTTAGCTATCCGCAAAATTGACCATCCTCATACTAGTCAATCTATACTCTGAGGAGGAATATAAATGCCCGTTTCAGAAAACAACAATACCTCCCAACAGCAAAATCCAGCAACGAATTTACTGCACACTTCTCTTTCAGAAAATATTTTTACCATCAAAGAAGCACTTGGTCATAGTAATGATGTGATTATTCGTGAAATGATTATCGACAAACTTGATTGTTTGGCCATCGCTATTATTAACATTGATGGCATATCCGACAAAACGGTAATTACGGATTTTATACTAGAAAATCTACTGTTTGAAATTGACAACGAACCGGAAAATACAATTGACAACATAAACGACTATATGAAAAAACAATGTTTAGCGGTAGGTGATGTGAAAGATCTTTATGATTTTACTGCGTTATTTACGTCCATTTTAAATGGTGAGACCGTCATTGTCATAGAAGGGCAATCCGTGGCAATTGCGACAGATACTAAAAGCGCAAAAGATCGAGCCGTCACCGAGCCACAAACAGAATCTGTGATTAGAGGGCCCAGAGAGTCTTTTACGGAAACATTACGGACAAACACAGCACTCATTCGTCGAAAAATAAAAAGTCCTAATCTTTGGATAAAATCTCGGGTCATAGGAGAGGTAACCCAAACAGATGTAGCTGTTATGTATATCAATGGCATAGCAAATGACAAAATTGTACAAGAGGTGCTTGACCGCCTAGATAAAATTAAAATTGATGGCGTATTAGAAACTGGATATTTAGAGGATTTTATTCAGGACTCGAAATTTTCCATATTTCCTATGATTTATAATACAGAACGCCCAGATGTTATTGCCGGTGAATTATTAGAAGGTCGAATTGCAATATTAGTGGATGGCACACCTCTAGTGTTAACCGTCCCTGTCGTATTTACATCCTTTTTACAAGCTGCAGAAGATTATTACCAAAATTGGATTATTAGTTCCCTAATCCGCCTTTTACGTTTTTTTGGTATTTTGCTTGCATTAATTATGCCTTCTTTATATGTGGCTATTACGACCTTTCATCAAGAAATGCTACCGACGCCGATGCTTATTAGTATCGCTTCACAGCGAGAAGGCGTGCCCTTCCCCGCCGTCGTTGAAGCGCTAATTATGGAAGTTGCCTTTGAAATATTGCGTGAGGCAGGTCTACGAATGCCAAGAACGATTGGTCCAGCCGTATCCATTGTTGGTACGTTAGTAATCGGACAAGCTGCCGTAGAAGCGGGCGTAGTATCCGCAGTGATGGTCATTATCGTGGCATTAACAGCCATTTGTAGCTTCCTGTTTCCTTCTTACGGCTTATCAAACACGATTCGTGTCCTGCGCTTCCCTCTTATGATATTAGCTGCGATTTTTGGTTTATTTGGGGTGATGTTCGGCATTATGATGATTATTCTTCATTTATGTAGTTTAAGATCTTTTGGTGTTCCCTATATGAGTCCATTCGGGCCATTAATTGTGAAAGATCAAAAAGATGCGATGGTCTTATTCCCACGTAGAAAGTTATTTACAAGACCACGACTCGTTAGTCAACAAAATAATGTTCGAGAACAACAATATTACGAAAAAAGAACTAAACATTAAAGTGCAAATGAGGAATCCATCATGTCAAACAGAAAGATGATTTTGTTATTCTTAATCCTCACTTTAATATTGAGTGGTTGCTGGAGTAAGCGGGAGTTAAACGAATTAGCAATCGTCGTTGCACTAGGCATCGATAAAGTAGACGAGGATTTTGAAGTTTCCATTCAAGTAGTAGACCCGAGTCAAATTTCCTCAAAGCAACCATCTAGTGGCCGCGCACCCGTTGTTACCTACCATGCAAAGGGAAAAAGTGTGTTTGAAGCCATTAGAAGAATGACAACAATAACACCACGGAAACCTTATTTTGCTCATTTGCAAATTGTCGTAATAGGTGAAGAATTAGCAGAAGAGGGCTTAAACGAACCTCTAGATTTTATTGCGAGAGATCATGAATTTAGAAACGACTTTGATCTTGTAGTATCTCATAAAACAGCTGCAAAAGAAGTGCTGAATGTATTAACACCTATTGAAAAAATGCCAGCCAATAAATTATTAAATTCGATTAAGGTGTCAGAAAAATCATGGGGTTCAACCTTATCTGTTAGCACAGCTGAATTGCTCAACACCCTTAGTAGCAAAGAAAAAAGTGCCGTATTATCAGCAGTTGAGATACATGGAGATTTGCAATTAGGAATTGACCAAACCAATGTAGAAAGAATTAAAACACCTGTTGTTTTAAAATATGCGGGCATCGCTATCTTTAAAGAGGATAAATTAGTGGGGTTATTATCAGAAGATGACAGTATTTACTTTAATTACTTGAATAATAAAATTAAAAGTACAATAGAAGTTCTCGCATGCCCTAAAGGTGGAGAGTTATCAACAGAAATTACGAGTTCGTCCTCCAAAATTAAAGGGACTTTCAAAAATGGGACACCGCAAATCGCCATTAAAATTGAAGTTACGCAAAATATTGGTGAAGTGAATTGTGCCATTAATTTAACCCAAAACAAAACCATTCAACAGATTGACAAAAAGACAGCAGAAAAAATAAAAGAACATACAGAAAAAACATTAGCTATCATACAAAAAGATTATAAGCTCGATTTATTAGGCTTTGGCCAAGCACTCCATCGCAGCGATCCGCAAAAGTGGGAAAAGATTCATAAGGAATGGTCAACAATTTATCCTACTGTCCCAGTTACGATAGATGTGCAGGTCACAACCCAAGGATTAGGAACAATTCAAAACTCATTATTGTACAATTCAAAGGAGTAACCCACGATGTTTATTAGCATTGTCGTCATACTTATTTCGTTGATTATTGCCTATATTATGATTCCCCCATTATTGAAAAAAGGCGAAAAAAAAACAATATTCGCCTTTTCTATTTTATTGTTTATAGGCGCAACATTAAATATCGCCATTGGTTTAAAAATAAATATCCCTAGCCCATTCAATTTCATTACGTTTATCTTTACACCTATTAGAAAAATATTATTATCATTTTTTCAATAAGAATGACAGAAAGGGTAGTGCATCATGGAAAAACAATTACTTAGTGCAAGACAATTCACAATCATTACCTTTCTCCATTCTATTGGGACGGCCATATTAATTGTGCCAGCGAGCATTACGAAGCAGCTTCATCAAGATGCATGGATTGGCGCAACTATTGGCGTCTTATTAAGCTTTTTAATCGTAAAATTGTATACAAGCGTTGGAAATCAAACACCGCATCTCACGTTTGTCGAAGCAAATGGAAAAATTTTAGGTAAATTTCTTGGAACTTTGACCTCTCTAGGGTTTATCACTCTCGCATTTTTTTCGGCTAGTGAATTATTATATTTTATTGGCATCTTTATGCAAACAGAAGTAATGCCCGAGACACCTACTTTGTCCTTTGCTGTATTATTTACCATTATTCTTGTTTTTGCATCGTTTCTAGGCATTGAAGTGTTTGCACGGTCTGCAGAAATCCTATTTCCCATATTTTTATTTATATTTCTTGTATTTCTTGTTTGTATTTCGCCACAAATTAATATCGAAAATATTCAACCCGTTTTCGAAACAAAGACACCATCATTAATAACGGGTATCCTTAAATTTATGAGTATTTTTTCATTCCCGCTCGTTATGTTACTTATGATTTTCCCCTCTGCTGTCAATATCTCGAAAGCCGCACAAAAGGGATTTTATTTCGGCACGATTTGCGGAGGAATTGTCTTAATAATCATTATAGCCCTATCAACACTCGTTATTGGTCCAACGAATACTTCCATTGAGACATTTCCTAGCTATGCACTGGCTCAACGGATTTCTATAGGCAATTTTTTTCAACGTGTTGAAGTTGTTATGGCTGTCATGTGGATTATCTCCATCTATATTCGAACTTTTCTCTATTTTTATGCATCTGCAATAGGTATAGCACAAATACTAAATATTAAAGATCCCCGACCATTGATTTTGCCATTAGGAATGTGCATGATTGCGCTGTCTCAAATTGTTCATCCGAATATTGTGCATTCTAATAATTACAATCAAAAAATTTGGCCGCTGTATTCAGGGTTATTTACTGTCTTGTTAGCCCTATTATTACTAGTCATTGCAAAAATACGAAAGATTAAAAGCAAAACAGCAACTGACCAAAATACATTAAATTCAAGTGAAACACCGTAAAAAAAATCCAATTTCTCTCTATTGAGAAATTGGATTTTTTAGATCTTCACAAAAGCAAATGGTAAGCAACCAATTAGATATGGTATTCAATTTCATCAACAAAATCCCATTCATACGGCGTTTCTTGATAAACATAGTAGTTTAGCCAGTTGGAGAATAATAAATGGGTATGTGCTCGCCATGTATTAATAGGTTCTTTAGATGGGTCATCATGCGGGAAATAGTTAACAGGCACTGCAATATCAATTCCTTTTGCCACATCGCGACTGTATTCATCGGCTAATGTTGTCGCATCGTATTCTAAATGTCCAGTAATCATAATATTTTTATTATCTTTTGATTGCACGATAAAAACGCCTGCATCTTCTGAATAAGATAGTAACCGTAATTCCGGGTGATTGCGTACTTCATCAATTGAAACAGAAGTGTACCTAGAATGTGGTGCTGTAAATAAGTCACTAAATCCTCTTACTAAATCGACCGTTAAATCCGTAATCACATGTGAATATACACCCGAACACTTTTCTGGTAATTCAAATTTCCCGATTCCATAATGATGATATAAGGCAGCCTGTGCACCCCAACAGATATGCAAGACAGACGTGACATTCTTAGCAGACCAATCCATTATCTCCGAGATTTCTTCCCAATAATTCACTTCTTCAAATGCCATTTTTTCCACTGGTGCACCCGTAATGATCATCCCGTCAAAGCGACGATGACGTATCTCATTAAATGTTGAATAAAAGAGTTGTAAATGCGATTTACTAACATTTTTAGACTCGTGTGTTGCTGTATTTAAAAATGTTATATTGACTTGTAACGGCGTATTACCAAGTAATCGAAGTAATTGTAATTCTGTTTTCTCTTTTTCCGGCATTAAATTAAATATTAAAATATTTAACGGACGAATTTGTTGTGTTTTGGCACGGTCTTCTTCCATGACGAATATTTTTTCCTCACGTAAATGTTCTCCAGCTGGTAAGTTTTTCGGAATATTAATTGGCATATTGTAGTCCCCTTTTCTTTTATTTTTTCTCTCTATGTAAAATTAAAAAATCCCCCTCATTCCATAAGAGCAAGAATGAGAAGGATAATTATCACGTTCACTCTTATCTCTCAAAGGAAAAATCCTTTGGTGGAATTAGCACCTTTCTAACAATGTTAGAGGTTGCTGAAGCGTCATAGGGCCAAATCCCTCAGCTTCTCTTGATAAGATTATTCAATTAAAAAGAATTGTATCATGAACAATTAAGAATTTCAATAATACATAGAATATTTTGTATTTAAACGAATGGAAGCTTATGAATTGTTAAACACTATTATCAAGTTATATTTTTGACAGCCAGTGCCAATTCCAAAAGGCATATACGAAAATTAATGGAACCAATAAATCGTAATGGCAATCATAGAGGTATTATGTTAACATATACCTTTAGTAACAGAGAGGAACGTGAATATTTTGATTAAAATTGAACTCCCAAAACCAGACTTAGTAATCCGTCAACGTGAGCAAGTGTTAAAACCAGGGGATGTAGAAATTACGCCTTTTCACGGTTTTATTGATTTCCATAAAATCACTCGCGAAAAAGGTGGCATTTTCTTATTTTATAATGAAAAAAATGAACTATTATTTGTAGGGAAAGCACGTAAAATTCGCCAACGTATTAAAAAGCATTTTGAAGATAATGTATCACCAATGAAAAAATACCGTGATGAAATTTTCAAAATCGAAGTGTATGAAATTGATGATCCAATGGAACGTGAAATTTACGAAACATATGCGATTAACACATTCCGTGCAAAATATAATCTAGATAAAGTATTTTATTAAGATTCAAACCGTTAGCATAATGTATGCTAACGGTTTTTCTATACTATAGCGTCCAAAATGAAAACCCAACCTCAAGCGTTGTTTCTCGGGGTTGGGTTTTCATTATTAAATAAATAGTTTTTCATCTTTAAATTTATGAGCTGTTAGCCAACTGACGATAACAAAGATAATTAATGAAGCTATGATAGGGATAGTCACCGTATGCATACCAAATATCGTTGGATAAAAGCGATCAATCATAATATATAACGTCATCCCCGTAATCATGGACGCAATCGCCCCGTATTTATTGGCCTTTTGCCAATACAACCCTAGGACAACTGACCAAATAAAGACCGCTTCTAAGCCGCCAAATGCAAATAAATTGAGCCAAACTAGTAAATCTGGCGGATTTAATGCAAATACAACGACTGCTAAACCAATCACTGTTGTTACCACGAAGCTAGCACGCTTGATTTCTCTATCATTGGCAGTAGGCTTGATATAATTCAAATAAATATCCTTTACCACTGTTGAACTAACTAGCATCAGCAACGCATTCACGGTAGACATCGTCGCTGCCATCGGTGCTGCTAACACAATGCCCGCTAAAAACGGCGGCAACACTTTTAACGTAAGCAACGGCATTACCTTATCGCCAATTTCAATGCCAGGGATTACTGGACGGGCTAATACACCAATCAAGTGCATCCCGAACATAATTGTCCCAATAGCAATTGTGCCAATAATTATCGCCAAATGCATGCTTTTGGAATCTTTATAGCTCATGGCGCGGACGGCTATTTGAGGGAGCCCTACCACACCAATGCCGATTAAAATCCAAAATGTTGAGACGTACAATGGTGTCAGTTCCCCTTCAGCACCAAATGGTGACACTAGGTTTGGATTTTCTGCAACAAGGGACGTCATAATTTGATCGATGCCACCACCGGCAACGATTGTCCCAATCAGTAAAATAACAGTACCAATCACCATAATGGAACCTTGAACCGTATCCGTTAACGCTACAGCACGGAATCCTCCGATAATCACATAAATTAATACTGAAACAGCAAAAATAAAGAGTGCTGCTGTATAGTCAAGACCGGTTAATGATTCAATTAAGCGCGCGCCCCCGACCCATTGTGCCATCATCGCAGAAAATAAAAAGACAATAATACTAATCGCTGACAATATAACGATGACATGGCTTTTGTAGCGTTCACGTAAAAAATCAATTAATGTAATCGCTTGATAGCGGCGAGCAATAATAGCAAATTTCTTGCCTAGTATCATCAGTACAAAATAGCCTGCTGGCAGTTGAGCCATCGCTAACAAGACCCATCCGAGCCCTTTATTATAAGCAACACCAGGTCCACCGATAAAACTACTTGCACTACCATACGTGGCAATCATCGTCATTGCTAGGATAAAGCCACCCATTTCACGACCGCCAAGAAAATATTCCTGTAAAAATGAATTCGATGAACGAACATGCTTATTCGCCCATAGGCCAATCCCAAAAATAATAATTAAAAAAACAAGAAGCGGAAAAATAACTTGCCAATGCATTATTCATCCACCTCCCCGTCATCAAATGGTACCTCTTTAAAAAAGAGCTTTAAGACGAGCCAGATTAATACAATCATAAAACCTGTTCCAGCGATGCAACTATAGAAAAACCAAGCTGGGAAACCCAATACATACGAATACGTTGTTGGATCCCCCGAACCTAGACTATAGGCAAAGCCGTACCAAATCGCAAAGTTGACAAATACAAGCCCAATGCCAATAAGCGCCTCACGATGCGCAATTTTAAAGCGTTGATCTTTCAAAATAGAATCCCCCTAACCTACTCTATTTTACTGTGATGTAGGACTAATGGGAAGCATTGTGAGAAAAGTAGATAAAAAAAGCGAAAGTTAGCGAACAATACCTATCAAATGGGTATCTTACAAGGCTCCAATCAGGAATACGCTTTCTGCCTTTTCGGGTGATTTTTGTGGCGATTTCCCCCTTCTTATTGGCGATTTCACACACCTTACCAATCTTCAAGAGCTTTTTAATTGCAATTGAAGCGCTTTTTTATCAATTTTCCCAACAATCGTTTTTGGTAATTCATCAATCATAATAATTTTTTTCGGGATTTTATAGTGTCCTAAATGGCTTCGACATAGGTTTTCTACTTCGTCTACTACAGTATCTGACTGATTATGGCAAACAATAAATGCCGTGACAATTTCCCCCCAGTAGTTATCTGGTGCTCCGATGACTGCCGCTTCTTTTACGAGCTGATGACGAAGTATGCATTGCTCCACTTCTTGCGGATAGACGTTCTCCCCGCCACTAATAATCATGTCTTTCCTGCGACCGACGATATAAAAATACCCTTCTTCATCCATTGTCGCTAAATCACCAGTCCTTAACCAGCCATCTCGTATCGTATTGTCCGTTTCCTGCTGATTATTCCAATAAAATTGAAACATATGCTTACCTCTAACGAACAGTTCGCCTACTTCATGGGCAGCGCAGCTTTCACCCGCTTGATTAATAATTTTCGCCTCATTAAATTGCATACTTTTACCCACTGCCCCCTTTTTGACATAGGCTTCTTCACGTGAGATATAAAAATTGTTCGGTCCAGCCTCTGTTAAGCCATAACCTTCTTTAAAAAAAAGTCCCTTTTTAAAAAACGCATCATATATTGGAAGAGGGCACGGTGCGCCGCCAGATAAAAACACCTTGACAGTGGGAAAACTACTTTTGTGAAAATAGTTTGTCGTGATCATGGCTTGATACATCGTTGGGACAAAAAGCGAAATCGTTGTCTTATAGAAATTAATTGCTTTGAGTGCTGTTTCCGCTTCAAACTTATCACCGATAACAACGGTCCCCCCCGCCATTAACAATGGAATGGATAGTGCGTTAAGCCCACCCGTATGAAACATGGGCATATAGTTTAACGTACAATCGTCTTCACATAACCCCCAACTAATAATTGTATTAATTGCATTCCAATTTACAGAATTGAAAGACAACACTACCCCCTTTGCTTTGCCAGTTGTGCCACCTGTGTAAATCATTAGCCAAGGTTCATTTAAATCCAGTTCTATCGAGCTAGCAATAGTCGCTGACGGCAGAACTTGTTGAATAGGGTGCATCGTTGCTAGTTGTAAAGGGCATGGTATTCCTTGATCATATAAAAGTAAAGAAGGGGTAGCATCCGCAACAATGTCATTTAACTCCTCTGTACTTAAGCGCCAGTTTAAAGGAACATAAATCAGCCCTCGTAATCCACAAGCAAATAATATAGCAAATAAGTGACTATTATTTCGAGAAAAAACCGCTACTCGGCTACCTGCCTGTAATCCTTGATTTTCGAAAAAATGGCTCCATTTGGCGATTTCAAGTGTTAATTGCCGATAAGTCCATTGCTCGTTTGTTTCTAAGTTCACTAATGCTAGCCGATTCGGTGTTAAAGATGCACGATTTAAAATCCAAGCTTGCTCTGCAAACATCTTGAACTCCTCCTTTATCACATCATAATCGCGCCATCCACATGGAGTGTATGACCATGGACATAGGAAGCCTCTTCAGATGCTAAAAATAAATAAGCATTAGCAATATCCCTCGGTGTACCTAATCGTTGAAGCGGCACGATTGCACGCATTTTTTCCAGTACCGTTTCCGGCATCTTTTTGACCATTTCAGTTTCTGTAAATCCAGGTGCCACCGCATTCACATTGATGCCTTTACGCCCTAACTCTTTTGCCCATGTTTTCGTCATACCTACAATCGCAGCTTTTGAAGCAGCATAATTTGTTTGTCCTACATTTCCATAAACACCACTGACCGAGGAGGTATTAATAATTTTTCCGTATCCAGCAGCTATCATATGAACACTAACCTCTTGCGTACAGTGGAAAACCCCTGACAAGTTGACATCAAGCACTTGCTGAAATTGGTCCTCTGTCATTTTTGACAACATGGCATCGCGTGTTATTCCTGCATTATTTACTAAAATATCAATGCGACCAGCTTGCTCGATCACAGTTGTAACAAGCTTTTTCACACTCTCTCTATCTGCTACATTAACCTGCACGAATATAGCTTTTTCACCTAGTTGATTGGCTGCCATTTTCCCCGCGTTGTCATCAAAATCCGCAAGATATACAACGGCTCCTTCTTCTATGAATCGTTCTGCTGCAGCAAATCCTATCCCGTTTGCCGCACCTGTAATAATGGCTACTTTATTGTTTAAGCGCATTGATTTTCCCTCCGAATTGTAAAAATGTTTCAATTTCAAATAGCAGTTGTTGTAAATCATCGATTAGCGGAGAATGCCCACAATTTTTTAAACGAACAAATTGTGCATGCTTTGCTAAATCGCACATTGTTTCCTCATTCATTTGCTCGGTAATCACTAAGTCACGGTCTCCTCTTAACACTAAAATCGGAATGTTTAGTTGTTGTACTTCATTTGTCCCTTTCACCACTTCGTTATCTACTGCACTTAAATTAAAAGTATTTAACGCGTGGTAAACTTCGGCTAAATTTCTTTGTGTGAGCATATCGGCTACATAGGCATCATAGTGTTCAGGGTCGGGCTGACGATGGGTATAAATGATTGTATCCCAAATCGACTTTAAGCCTTGGCTATTTTTTGTATCGTAGAAACCTTGTACAGTCTTTGTTTTCGACGTATCCATCAGTACTTCTTGATACGTGGCAGCTCTTTTGAATGCGGCTGGATTGCCCGTACCGAAGTCACTATAAAATGGATACCCCCTCGTCGAAGCGGAAGCTAATAAAATCAGCCGTTGACAATAACCTGGATAATTTGCAACAAACTGCATGCATACAGCTCCGCCTGTGGACCAGCCAATCATGTCAAAATGGTCTAAGTCAATGGCATCCACAAATAGTTTGACATCATCACTAAAATCTTGAATAGCGCGAATAGGTTGATGATAAGATGAACCTCCAAAACCTCTTAAATCAATGGCATAAATCGTGTAGTTTGGATCTAAAGCTTCCAACAGCACATCCCAATGTTTGGAGGAGGTCATATTACCATGAATACACAATAACGTTTGGTTACCTCCATCCCGCTTACGATAAGCCATCGTTTCCCCATTTTTTAGTTGAACCGTTTGTAACATTGTGCTTCCTCCCTATCCCCAGCGAATTGTTATAGCTCCCCATACATAGCCGATACCCGCACTGACAAGCGTGATAATGTCCCCATCCACAATACGCTTTTGCTCTAACGCAAGCTGTAATGATAATATTTGATCAATTTGTCCAATATGACCATAGTCTTGAAGATAAATGGATTGTTCCTCTTTCAAACCAAGTTCAGATAGGATATATGCATGCGCAGACCGCTTCATATGAAGCATGGCGAGATAACTAATATGTTCTTCTCTTAATCCACTTTTCGCTAAAGATGTACGAATGACCTTTAAAAAATTATTTAAAGATTTTTGCTCAAGCCGTTCTTTCATACCGACTGGATCTAAAACATCTAATTGGTACAAATTATTCGCTAAATCTTCTGGTGTCAAAGGCTTTTTAGTGCCTCCAACGGGGATAACGACATCCTCCGAAAAAGAACCATCTGTCATAATATCCGCTTCTAATAAATGGTTGCGGCTGTAATTTTTTTGTAAAACAATAGCACCCCCACCTGCGCCCAAATTATACATAAAGCGTGTTCTCGGATTGCGATAATCGATAAAATCAACATTTCGATATCCTCCTGCAAGTAACACGGTGTGAATGCTGTCATCAGATTCCATTAAGCTTTTCGCTAACTTTAGTGCCATAATCGTCGTCCCACAGCGTAATTGCACATCGAATGCCCACGCATTGACGGCACCAAGCTCTTCTTGCATTTTGATGGAAGCCGTCCAAAGTGGATATTCCTTATGTTCTTCCCCTATATACATCACGACATCAATTGTTTTAGGTTCAATCCCTGCTTTTTGTATAGCTTCTTGTGCAGCCCAAATGCCCATTTGCACCGTATGATCCTGTTCATCAGGAATTGGTTTTTCGTGTATACCCAATTTGTGTCGAATAATGTGCTCAGGAATCATCGAACACGCTGCAATTTCGGTTGCGGTCATTTTCCTTTGTGGCATATAGATTCCTGTACTGACAATACCTACAGTCATTCAAACCCCTCCTTTTCATGTGACAGGGCAGATGGTGTTTTCCTTTTTGCTTTAAGCCTCCTTCTCCAATTCCAAATCATAAAACGGATAGAGCCTATAATCCCTTTTGGGAAAAAGATGACGGCTAAAATATAGAGAATACCAAAGAAAATAATCCAACGTTCAAATATGGGATAATCTCTCGCCATGCCTGACAGTGTATGTTGTGCATACTCAATCACGGCAGCACCAAGCAATGGTCCTGCTAATGTACCGACGCCTCCAATAATCGTCATTAATAATGCATCTAGCGTGATGTCCATCGTCATAACACTTGTATTAACAAATCGTAATGACAGCGCATAAAGTGAACCCGCTAAGCTTGCTACCGTTCCAGCTACAATTGATGCGATTACTTTATAATGTAGGGTCTGAAATCCTAATGATTTTGTTCTTTGCTCATTTTCTCGTACTGCAATTAAAATACGTCCGGTTGGTGACTGAACAAAGCGATAAAGCGCAATAAAAACTACTACTAAACACGCGAGTACAAAGAAATAGAATGTAATACGATCTTTAAACATTTCGGGTGCTCTAAATGTAAATCCGTCATTGCCATATGTAATGGAACGCCATTTTTCAGCAACAACTAAAAACAATCCAGAAAAAGCGAGTGTAAGCATCGCAAAAAAGTGACTTTTTAGACGCAAAGTCAGTAATCCAACAATAAAACTAACAATACCTGCTAAAAACATCCCTACAACTATGGATAATAAAAAGATAGAAAGTGTCGTATCGACTTGCTTCAGCATAACCGCTGTTGTATAAGCACCTATTCCAAAGAACATGGCGTGCCCAAACGATACTATCCCTGTATAACCAAGCAAAATATCATAGCTCATTGCTAAAATACCAAAGATAAAAATTTGCGTTAATAAGATAATCAATGTCCTTGAATCATTGACGAATGGCAGAAGTACGAGAATCGCTAACATAAGAACAAAACTAAGATGCTTCCACGTCAGCTTTTTCATCATGTCGATCGCTCCTTTCCGATTGTAAATAAGCCTTGTGGTCGGAAAATTAACACGATGGCCATAAGGATCATATTGACAGCAAGTGATAACACCGGCACATAATAGGCCATAAAGCTACCAGCAAGCCCTACTAAAATTGCAGCAAGCAGCGAGCCTGAAAAACTTCCCATGCCACCTATCACAACAACAATAAAACCTAATATTGCATATTCCATCCCCATCTCGGCATAAATAACACCCGAATATGGTGCCATTAACATACCGCTCAAGGCGGCTAAAGCAGCGCCTACCATAAAGACATATAAGAATACTTGTTTAATATGAATACCGAGTGCTTGCGCCATTTCTTTATCCTGTACACCCGCTCGTACGATTAGCCCAATCTTTGTTCGCTTCAGCATGTATTGGAAAATCCCGAAAATCACAAAACCTACTACAATAATAAATAAACGATATTTAATTATAATGACATCTCCAAATTCCCAACTTCCTGCTAAATAGCTGGGTGTTTTCACGGACACACCATTTGGGCCGAACACGACCTTAATCATTTCTTGTAATACAAGCATTAACCCTAAAGTGATTAATATTTGTTGAATATGATTACCATATACCGGTGTAATAATAAACTTTTCCGTTAATAAACCTAAAACGGCACCTGCAACAATCGCTCCAATAATGCCAATTAAGAAACTTTCTGTGTACATATACGTAAATATCCCTGCATAGGCACCCCACACAAATAATCCACCATGTGCAAAATTCAAAACATCCATTAGCCCAAAAATTAATGTCAGCCCTGCTGCAAGCAAAAAGATTAACATGCCTGTAGCCAGCCCGTTAATAACCAAATTTACGATTAGTTCCAACGAAACACACCTCCTTTATCCGATACCAAGATATTTACGTTTCAACTCTTCATTTTGGATAAGCTCTTTCATGTTCCCTGAATGTACTGTTTTACCATCATCAATTAATGTGTACGTATCGCCAATTCGACTGGCCATCATAAAGTTTTGCTCCACAAGGACAATGGACGTTTGCTTCTTCATTTCAACAATGGCTTCCATCACTTTCTCCACAACAATTGGCGCAAGCCCTTTAGACGGCTCGTCAATCAAAATCAATTGACTATCATTGATAAATGCTCTTGCCATTGATAGCATTTGCTTTTGACCACCAGAAAGATGACCACCAGCCTTTTTCCAAAATTTCTTTAAATCTGGAAAAAGTTCTAATACATACTGCTGTCGCTCCATAGCTGCCGTATTCTCTTTGCGCATCGCCACTTTCATATTTTCTTCTACCGTTAAATCTGAAAAAATTCCTTGGTTTTCGGGTACATAGCCAATACCTAATTTCGCCACTTTGTGGGTTGGGCTTTTTTTTATCGATTGCATTTGAAATTGAACATCGCCTTGTGAAGCGGGTGTCAAACCCATAATCGTTTTTAATGTGGTTGTTTTCCCCGCGCCATTTCTCCCTAGTAGAACACTGACCTGCCCTTCCATCGCCTCAAAATTCACACCTTGCAAAATATGGTATTGTCCAATATGCGTATGAACATCATGTAATTTCAGTAAGGTGTTCATCATACAGACCTCCTAAATAAGCATTTTGTACGGTTTCATTTTGCATAATGGCATCTGGCGTTCCATCGGCAAGAAGCTGACCATTAAATAACACCATAATGGAATCAGACAAATCCAAAATCATATCCATCTTGTGTTCAATTAACAAAATGGTTTTATCCCCTTTATTTTTAATTGTTCGAATTACTTCTAAAATAGCGGGTACTTCTTCTAATGACATACCGGCAGTAGGCTCATCTAGCAGTAAAATTTCCGTATCTAGTGCAAGCAACATCGCAATTTCTAATTTGCGTTTTTCCCCATGCGACAGCATCGTTGTCAATGCATCTCTTTTGTTATGGAGTAAAACAAGCGTCAATAGCTCTTCCGCTTTTTCTGTAATTGCTTGATAACTTTTAAAATGACGAAACATTTGATAACGTATTTTTTCTTTAGATTGCACAGCTAGTCGCACATTTTCTAACACTGTTAAATTTGGAAAAACATTTGTAATTTGAAATGAACGGCCTAACCCCATACGTGTTCTTTCAACCGAAGATGCTTGCGCAAGCGACTGTCCTTTAAAATACACATCACCAGCAGTGGGTTTTAACTCCCCACTAATTAGATTAAAGAATGTCGTTTTGCCTGCCCCATTCGGACCTATAATGGATTTCAAATGTTTTTCTGGCATTGTAAAGTTCACATGATCGACCGCAATATGACCACCAAATCGAATCGTTAAATTATCTGTTCGCAAAATAGGCTCCATATTAATCTCCTTTCCAGTGTTTCTTTCGCTCTTCACCTGTTCTTCCAAAGAAGAGATGAAGAGAGACAGCATGACATTGTTTTTCTGTCTCTCCAAGTAAAATGGGGATCGTCTAATTCGAAATAGGTGGTGCCGTTTCCTCAGGACTAAGCTCACGAATTAGCACGGGCACTGGATAGTCAACACCCTCTTGTTGTTCTAAACGAATCGAATACATCGACTGTAAGGCTTGATGATCTTCTTTTCGGAAAGTCATTGTGCCTTTTGGCGTTTCAAATGACATTCCTTCCATAATGCCAATTAGTTTCTTTCCGTCCGCGTCACCTTGCGATTTTTTCAACGCTTCTACAATCGAAATCGCGGCAGACATCCCACCAGGTGTAAATAAATCTGGCACTTCATCAAAGCGTTTTTGGTGCTCTTCAACTAACCATTGATTCACATCATTTTGTGGCAACGTATGATAGTAAACCGAGAACCCTTCCATTCCTATTAGCGGATTCATAAACTTTAGGGCAATAATATCTGGTGCGCCTGTAGAAATTTTAATGCCTTTCTCTTGGATTTTAAGATCGGCAATTTGATTCCAAGGCGAATTAGCCCCAGCCCACACAACAAATAAATAATCCGGCTTGGCATCAATCACTTTTTGCAAATTAGACGTAAAATCCGTTGCTGCTGGATCGGCATATTCTTCTAAAACAATTTCTGCGCCTAGTTTTTCCGCCGCTGTTTTAAATGCTTTTACCCCATCCCAGCCGAATGAGTAATCAGGAGCAAACGTCGCAATTTTAACGCCCTTGTTAGCGATTGCAGCCGCTGCAGCATATGCATCTTGTGAGGAGTTTCGCCCTGTACGGAATATATAGTCATTAAATTCTGCACCAGTAATACTATCAGCTACTGCTGGTTCAACGACCATAATTTTTTCGTATTCCTCTGCTAATGGCAGGACAGCGAGCGTATCACCAGAGCTAGATGAACCAACTAAAAAATCGACTTTATCATCTTCAAGCAGTTTGGTAGCCTTTTGTACAGCTACTTCCGGTTTCGTTTCTGTATCTTCATAGACAATTTCTATTTTTTTACCGTTTACCTCCATGCTACCGTTTGTTGCATATTCGATACCTAAATCAAATCCACGCTGTGTTTGCTTTCCGTACGATTCTAAAGCACCTGTCAATGACGCCAGTACTCCGATTTTAATCGTGCCGCCTTGTTCTCCTTCCGCTTCCTTGGAAGCAGAACTGTCAGTGGAGCTTTCTTTTGCTCCTTCCCCATTACAAGCTGCTATCAACAAAGTCAAAACGGCTAACAGTAACACTAACCAATACTTTTTCATCCCAAAACCCCTTTCATTGTGAACTATAGAAAGCGCTTTCTTCTCCATGCATTTACTATATAAAAGTCCAGTTACAAATCAGTTACAAATTTGGAATCGTGATTGGAAGAAATAAAAAATGAGTTTGGCTCATGCCAAACTCATTCAAGTAATGTCTATATATTCCTCTCTTTTATACTAGTACTTGCGCTACAAGAAAAAAGAGCTATTCGTTTCTTCTACTCGATCTAACCATTCGCTAACAAGCACATAGAAAAGATTGGATTGTTCTATTTGTAGATTATGCCCTGCTCTATCTAAGATGGAAAATGTTGCTCTTGGGAATAAATCAAGCAAGTGAAGGGCATCTTGATAGCCGACGACCGAATCTTGCTTGCCTACTAAAAACAGACTCGGTTGTTGGAATGGAATGTCCTTTAAAGCAAAGAAAAACCCATAGTTTTGCAGGATTTTTTCAAGAAAAGCCTCGTCTGCCAGTTGACAGCCAACTAATACTTCATTCGTATATCGATGCCAGTTATATGCATCTAAGACCACTTGATGGGTGCTGAAATCCTCTTCTTCTTGTTTCGTCAATGTGGCTAAAAAAGGTTGATCAGTTGCAACAATCGTATGCGCTGGCACAATGCGATCTTGTTTTTCGGGAACAATCATAGGGCAAACAAAGGCAACACCTAAAATACGATCCTCAAGTTTCTGCAGAATCCCTCTTGTTAAATACCCTCCGTAAGATTCACCCGCTATAACAAAAGATTGACTCGGCAAAACTGTCTGGATAAATTCTACTACTGCTTCTAACATATCATCTGTATTATGGATGTGTTCATAATCTTTTGTTTTACCCATACCTGGTAAATCAAGATAAATGCGTTTCCAGCCCTCCCGTTGCGTAAAAATCGGCTCCATACATCCCTTCATAAGTCGATGATCAGGAGTAAATCCGTGTAGCATAATAATAGGTTGTCCTACACCTATCTCTTCATAATAAATAGTTGCATTCGTTACTTGACAAAATGGCATTTGGGCTCCTCCCATAATTCAACGTATAATACGAAATGGTTTAATAAACATTAACAGTTTTAGCTCTACGTGCTAGCCCATTATTAAATCATACACAGCCATTGTTGATTCCATCGGTGTGGTTTTGAGCTCTGTTTGTAATTGTTGTACACATCTTTCATACCATTTTAATGCCTGTGAGCGGTTATTCAATTGGTAATAACTATACATTAAAAGACGATACCCTTCTTCCCAAAGTATATCTTCTTGAATCATTTTCTCCGCATAAAAAATGGCTTGTTTAAAATGATGTTGGCGCGTAGCATTTTGGGCTAATCGTTCAAGTACTTCAATATATAAAGTCTGTAACTTATCACGGTCTTGCGTCAACCAATCAATTTGCTTTTTTTCTGCATATAAAACATCTGTATAACTATTCGCAGCTAGTTGTAGCCACTCATCCGAAAAATGAGGGTCAAACTCCTCCATCCCTAACGTATAATAATAATAAAATCGTTCGACATCAATATGCAAAAACTGAATATGCTGTAGCTGATACATATTGTTTTTGCGATGAATAAAAAAGCTATCCTGACGGGCATTCCGCCTTGGTTCTAGCACTTTTAACAAAGTATTTAAAACAACTTTAAAATCGCGATCTACTGTCTCCACAGAACGTTCCGGCCATAACGCATGCGCAATTTCCTCTTTAGGCGTATACCGTTGGCGATGACAATACAAATAAACAAAGAGCTCCTTCGATTTTTCGCGTTGCCATTCTTTATCTCCCAGTTTCCGATGATTTCTGATTAAATTTAAACTACCAAGTAAATTCACTTGTATGTCATCTGGAGGGTACACGATATTGCCTTCCATTTGAAAATCATTTCGCAATGTTTGAATTGCGGCATTGTCTAGCCCACAGTGTTCACTATACTGCAAAAGCTCATAAAAAATCATTAAATTCGCTGGGCCAAGAATCGACTTTCTTTGAAAAAAATAATGATAGCCATTAGCAATACAAGTACTAGCAAAGTGCTGAAAACATTGACAAAATAGATGGGCGTTTTTCTCTTGCAAGGCAATAACAGATTGATAGAAAAAAACATGCATCTCCCCATATTGATCCCCACAATCAAGAAATAGCTTATGTGCCTTCACTAATATTTGTTTGGCTTCTTGCCACTCCTGACATGAAATCATTACCTTCACTTCAGCAAGTAAAATAAGGGCTGTCATCCAAGCATCTTGTACTTGCTCCGTTTCCTGCAAACCTAAAGCTAAATATTTTCTGGCAGCAACGTTATCCCCTAGTGCATGTTTAGCAATGGCAAGTCCCATATAAGGTTCCGCCTTTACACGCGAAATATTAATGGTATTCATTAACGTAATCGCCTTCTCATAGGCTTCACAAGCTCCAGCATAATTCGGAAAATCCAATAATAGCAAGGCATGCGCTTTTCGATTGTAACCTACTGCCTCAATAAAAATAGACTTTTCACGGACGCCTCTTCGAATGCCATGCTGAGCGGTATACCACGCTTCTTTACCTTGACCTAATAGAGAAAAAACAAAGGATGCCAAAAGTTCACTTTCCCTATGTGTAACTACTAATTGCGGAGGCATTTCCAATCTTTCAATCAAAAGATTCTTTGCTTCCACTAGTTGACCCGTTCGTAATAAAATCCGCACATCTACATTTGCCCTATGCAACACAGCTTCATTTAACTTGACTTCATCTATAAATTGTTGAGCCTTTTTTGCCTTTCCTAAATTCACTAGATTCTCTGCATACTGACGTTGCAATTCTAAAAGCGCTTCCTCACTTAACGCAGCTTCCGGAGCCAATTGTAAGGCACGCATTAAATAGGGTTCTGCTAATGCAGGTTGGATTGTATCAAGATAAATGTGCGCTAATCCAGCCTGTGCCTTTGTTATATAGAGCACATCATGATTGCTTTTAGCGATTCTTTCAGCTAGTTCGTACGCATATTTAGCCTTTTCATAATAGGCTCGATACCGATGGCACTCTCCTTCAAAAAAATAGAGACGATAAAATTTCACTTTTTCCTCCGTTGAAAAACGATGAATTTTCTCTAATAGCCATTCAAACTGACCAGCTTTTACTAGATTTTCCGCATAATCTTGCAATAGTGTGCCACTAAAGTTCAAATCATTTGTTTTAAATGCATGATGTAAAATAGCATGCACATCGTTTTCTTGAACGTAAAACAAGGCAGCTTTTTTATGCAATTGAACAAATTGTTGCGGATTTTGCTGCCATTTTATTTCTAAAAACCGACGAAATAAAGCATGAAAACGGTAAAAGCCATTCTCAGCCATTGGTTGAATAAATATGTGTTTTTGCAACAACTGTTTGAATGTCTCAGCGGTTTCACTCTGATAAAACTGCGCAATTAACGCTTCGGAAAAAGTAGGAAATATCGCTAATTGAAGTAACGTCTTTTGTTCAAATTTAGGCATCTTGAAGAAAACTTCCTCCGATAAGTAAGTAAACAAGTCGTTTGAATGGATTGTTAACCAGTACTCTAGCGCTTCATTGTTCCATTGTTCAGCTAGTAATGTGATGGAGATTGCCCAGCCTTCTGTAATTTCCAATACTTTTAGTATTTCATCTTGTGACAGGTGTATGGCTCCATAATCTTCAAAAAACACAGCAATTTCTTCAGCTGAAAATGCTAAATCCGTTTCTGTTATAAAATGAGCTTTCATCTGCATTTTTAATTTTCGAATGATATCCCATTTCGGTAATGTTCTAGAGGCAATTATAAAATGAATATGAGGCGGTGAAAATTCAATAATTTTTTCCATTACATAGTTTATATGAAATTCGTGGTCTACTAAATGGTAGTCGTCAATAACAAGTAAAAAGGAGTCTTCAATCTCACATAAACTATTCACAAATAACTTATACCAGCGATTCAATTCTTCAATTTTAGGAAAGCGTGATACTTGATGCCAATTGTCAAATTGTACACCGAAGTGTGGTATGACCCGTTGAATACTATAAAGTAAATGTTTTAGAAAGGGTAATATATTATCATCCTCTTCGGAAACACTATACCAAGAAAACGGGCTCGATTCCGCATGTAAAAACTGTGCAAGAATTGTGGTCTTTCCGTAACCAGCACCACTATGAATAAAAGTACAGGTGTGTTCAAGACCTTTTTTTAGCTTTTTCATCAATGCAGCTCGACGAATACAGTGATTAGATGGAATTGGCGGAATACATTTCGATTGAATAATAATATCTGCTGTCATTTTTACACTAACCTCCCCATAAGAACGGTAAGACGGGTTGTGGAACAGACTATGCTCCATTCTTTTTGAATAGTTAAATTATTGACAGTTTACCATATACTATATGTAGTTTTGCATATTTCCAATGAATATTACAACAAGCTATTATTTTATGTAGAGAACGAAAGTTAGTGAAATAAAATAATCCCGATTATCATGGCTAGATAATCGGGATTGGGGCTTTATTTTTATAATAGTTCCTTACGTAATTGTGCAGCTGATTTTGGAGATAACAGACCGAACGGAATATCGAATACTGTTTTTGCGCCTTTTTCGCCCGCTTGACTTAAGCGGTGTGCTGCACGTGCATAAGCCACAAGGACACTTGACGTGAAGTTTGGATTACTTTCAAGTTTTAACGAGAATTCTAAAATTTGTTTATCGTTAGCGCCACTTTCACCACTGCGAATAACGAAGCCACCATGTGGCATGCCTGTATGGTTGGCATTAAACTCATCTTCAGAGATAAAGTTTACAGTTGTGTTATACTCATCGAAATAGTTCGGCATTGTTACAATTTCTTGCTCTACTTTTGCCGCATCTGCGCCTTCTTCAAGCACTACCCAGCATTCACGTGCATGCTTTTCACGTGTAGTAAGCTCTGGATTCTCACCATTACGAACACGTTCTACAGCATCTTTGATAGGTAATGTATACTGTACAGCATTTTTAACGCCTTCAATACGACGAACTGCATCCGAGTGGCCTTGGCTTAAGCCGTCACCCCAGAATGTATACGTTGTACCTACAGGTAATACTGCCTCGCCTAAAACACGATTTAAAGAAAATAGACCTGGATCCCAACCTACGGAGATAACAGACACTTTACCAGATTTTTGAGCAGCAGCGTCAACCGCTTCGAAAAACTCTGGAATTTTCGCATGAGTATCAAAACTATCAATTGTATTAAACCATTGCGCAAAGTGTGGACCTTGCTCAGGTAAATCCGTTGCAGAGCCACCACATAAAATCATTACATCAATGTCATCTTGAAATTTTTCAGCATCATCTACTAAATATACGCTCGCGTTACTTGCAACGCTCACTGTTGAAGGATCACGACGTGTGAATACTGCTACTAATTCCATATCTGGATTTTGTGAAATAGCGAATTCAACACCGCGCCCTAAATTTCCATAACCGACAATACCTACTCGAATTGCACTCATTAAAATTCCTCCTCACGTTAACGTGACAATGTGAAACCTTTCACGTTAATTCTACTTACAATAATACTTTGAGTTAGAAAAATTCACAATAGTTTGAGTACGTGTTTTTCTCTAGAAATTATACAAGTTTTCTATGATTTCTATACATATATGGCATGAATACGGTTACAATTTACTAAAAAAAAGTCGAACTTTTAAGTTTTCGTAAAAGCCATGTAAATCAAGACTTTTTACTCGCTAGGTCTTGTACAATATAAATAACGACGAAGGGGGCATGATGAATGAAAGGTTATGGTTTCTCACCTAGTACAACGAAGGTTTTTCTAAAAAACGAGCAACAAGCCAAACAGCAATCGAACTCGGTATTCGTTAGACAATTGAGAATTCCCATTGCAATAAACATAAAATGTACGGCAAAAAACCTCATGAATCACCAAACGGCACTAAAAGTAGCTTATTTTATGAATATGCCTTTAGCACCGTTAAATGACCTTCCTAACAGTGTAATAAAGAATGGTTACAAATTTCGTACCTGCTGCCATAGTGAAAAACAAATAGCTCGCTGGCTCGTTAAAAAAAGTGAGTACAACAGAGCAAGACTCAAACGCCATCATTATTATTGAATTTCTTGCGCTAATTGCATCAGACGTGCCTCATCCATAATATGATAGCCGTTCTTTTTCTTTTCTAAAATGTTAGCTTCACAAAATTGAGCAAGAACATATAATAAATGCCGGTAAGAGACCCCCAAGTATTCACAAATCTCTGTATGTTTTTCTTTATAAATGCCTTTGTCAGATGATAGCTGGATAAAGGCAGCTAACCGATTTTCCAGTGGATAAGCCTGATTTTGCGTATACTTAGACGTCATTTTGGAAGCTTTTTCCCCTAAAAAGACACATAATCGACGTAAAAACGGCGCATCTGCTAATAACATGTCTTTACATCCCTGCGTCGCAATGGATAAACAGATTGTCTCTGTCACCGTTTGAATCCCCTTTGTATACCTCGCCTCATTCAGCAATTCAATTTCTCCCATAAAACATGGCGCTTCTATATATTCAATCAGCGATACCTTTCCATTTTTATGTGTCATATACAATTTTGCTTTGCCTTCCATCATATAGTACATCGTATCTGGAAAAGACCCTTCTTTAAAAATCCATTCCCCTTTGTCAAATTTACATATTTCTATATAAGGATGAATATTAAACGAAAAAAAATCTTCAATTTGAAAATTTTCTATATAGTAAGAACGTTCTTCACCTGTAAGTTTTTGCATTTTTTATGGACTCCTGTTCAAAAGTATGAGATATCTCACATTATTGTAGCGAGGAACGTGCTATTATTCAACATAGTTAAATGGAGGTACCAAATTTTATGAACAATCAACGATGGCTTTCTCAAAATTTCTTTGCTTTTTTTATTACATGGGGTATTTTCTTACCTTATTGGACAGGTTGGTTAGTCGATGCAAAGCACCTTACTGTATCTCAAGCAAGTGTTGTAATGGGCTGCGGTCTTTTAGCACGGGCAACATCGAATCTATTTTTCTTTCCAATCCTTGCAAAATATGTGCACAATAAACGACTGATTACGATATTAGCAATTGGTGCATTGCTGACAGCTTTACTTTATATTCCAAGCACAAGTTTTATCGCTCTTCTTTTCGTTACCATTTTATTTAGTATTTTTTACCCTGCTCTATTGCCTGCTGTGGAAAGTAGTGCGGCAACGCTTGTACAATATGGCAATGTCCATTACGGTAAAAGTCGCTCATACGGCTCTTTTGGCTTTGTTATCGCTGTACTTATTATTAGTATGTTAACAGGCGTTTTTGGGAAGGATATTATTTTTTGGAGCATGATTTTAGGGATTATCGGGATGTTATTCATGCAACAAATGGCAACACCAAAGGAATTGCTTATTGTACCTACGAAAGAACAACGTGCAAAATCACTATCAATGAAAACATTATGGAGTATTAAAGGGTTTCCGATTGTATTATTGATCGTTATTTTATTACAAGGTGCCCATGCATCCTACTATAGTTATGGCTATATCTATTTAGAAGATTTACACGTCGATCCATTCTATATGGGGATGATTATTAACATTGCAGTTGTTTGTGAAATTTTATATTTCATGAAAGCTGATACACTGTTTACGAAATGGCGCTCCTCTTCACTATTACTCTTAGCAGCTAGTGGATCATCGTTACGTTGGTTACTCATCTTCCTCTTTCCAAACGTTTGGGTATTTATCGGCTCACAAGTATTACATGCCTTATCATTTGCATTAGCACACTTTGCCTTTATCGGCTATTTAACAAAGAACTTACCGAAGGAACAAATTCCTAATGCACAAGGCTTATATTCTGCACTAGCAATGGGTTTAAGCACTGCCATTCTCACATTTTTAGGCGGCTATTTATACGAAATATCCCCTGGTCTCGCCTTTGCTGCAATGCTGATTTGTACAGTACCAGCAATCGGTATATTGCTAGCTACTAGTAATAAATTCCAGTACTAAAATTAGAATAACCCCAATGGTTTGATTACCATTGGGGTTTATTATGTAAACTATTTTTTATTGATTGAATGGGAAGTAAACCCTCTAACCAATAAAAGAATGCCTAAGATAAAGAAAACGATACTGAAAAGAAATAATACATAGCCAGAATCAAAAAAAGAATTATAGAAAGTTTCCTGACCTACATACGTTAAATTTGAGACACTGATAGCCGTAACAATATACTGAGTTGAAATTAAAATCGCTGCAATAACTAAAAACAGTGACCCTACAATTTTATCTTCCATATCTACACTCACCTCATGCATTATTGAGGATTTTTCTTTTTGTAAAAATACCCTTCGAAGGTCATATATAACGCGACTGCAATACAAAAAATAAGTAACCATGTGTTATTTTCTTTTAGATCTGTAAAAATTAACACTGCACCCAACAACGTTATAAGTATTTTAATGATTAGTTTCATCAAAATAACCACTCCTCTCTATACGATAGAAAATAAAGATATGTCCGAGCAACTACAAGCTAACATTTTTAAAGGTAAAAATCAACATTATATGCACACCAGTACCTTTTTTAGAATAAACCTGTCATTTTGTTTGACCTATAAAAGTACCATTTCAATTATTTAAAATAAATAATTGAATATTTTTGGTACACTCACAGAATTTCTCGCTTACTTATAACGCTGAACATACCAGTAATGCTAGTATGTAGTAGCGTTTGTCCTCATATGAAATTTTCAAAAAAAAGAAGTTGAAATTACTCTGATTTTTCTTAAAATAAATTATATATAATTTATTTTTTTAGGGAGGAATCTATATGGCATCTATTCTTTTACCTCGTAACTAGCTATTAATTTTCTCGTCACTTTCCTTATCGCTCCAGCTATTCTACCTAAAAGGCGTCAAAAAGCCAACACCACTATTTCACATAAAAATATACTAATAAAAGGGAAAAGAGGGATATTATGACTTCGAAAAAAAGGTCGATTGTAACAATTGTTTCAAGGTCTTTAATTTCAAATTTAGTTATTGTGCCATTTAACCCTAGTAATGCTAAAGCAGTGGAAAATACAAATATAGTTGAAGCTACTGACAATGCGATATTTTCTGAAAAACAGCTTGAAGAAGTTCAAATTATAACAGATCACGTATCTTATGAAAGAAGAAATGGTATTGGTGTTTTTACAATTTCTAATATCGCAGAGATGGAGAACAAATTACAAAACATTCATTCTACCGTTACTGCTGAAGAAATAAGTTCTGCAATAGCAGATATCAATACTAAATTAGCTGATGAAAACGGAAATGGTGAAACTACGGATTTACTAGTTAAATCTAGAAACCTTATTCAATATGGAACCGAGACTGCACCACGTATCGTAAAAAGATCATGTAGTAAATGGTTAGGGGGCTTAGGTCTTGCTCATGTCGCAGCTACTACAGGAGCAGGTGTACTATTAGGTATTTCAGGTCCAGTAGGTTGGACAGTTGGGACTGGGATTGCTGCGGCATACTATTTAGGTTCACTGGCATGCCCAAACTAAACTCTTTTTATAAAAAACACCAAATTTCCGTTAATTTCTCCACTTTTTTTATTTTTACATGTTTAACCATGTATCATATCACGCAAGCAATTTACCCTACTGTCATCCTTTATATTCTAATGGTGTTAAACTTATTTTCTTTTGAATATTTGTTGAGTCGTAAATACGATAGTCCTCAAAAAAGAGCTATTCCAGCGACATTATATTTTATGTTCACTGGTATTCTAGCTATATTAGCGTATTTATGGTTAACAGATAATTTAGTTGACTAGTGGAAAATATTAAAAAGCGTTTTGCATCTATATTTTACAATGCAAAACGCTTTTTGTTCCTTCTTGATGTAAATATTCACCGATTTTCAGTCGACTTTTTTCATCCTCGACTTTGCCACTTGACACAACTTCTCTACCCCATATTGCAACTGTTCTCGAGTTGCATACGCATATGAAAGTCGAATATGCTGTGTATCTTGCGCATCATAAATATAGCCTGGGTTAATCAGAACATTGTACTGCAATAACTTTATAAAAAATGCTTTATCCACGATTGGTGCGTGAAATTTTAGCCATATATAAAATCCACCTTTTGATTGTTCCCAACTCGCAATGGCCTTCAGTTTTTCATGTAATAACTTTTCAACAAAGTTTGCCCGCTGCTGAAGCGTTTGTCGTAAGCTTTCAATATGGCGTTCGTACTTTCCTGATTGGAGCCAATGCAAAACAATTTCTTGCGAGATAGCACTTGATCCATAGTCTGTTTGCATTTTAATATCCGCTAAGCGTTCAATCACAGTTGTTGGCCCGATTAACCAACCGATGCGCAGCCCAGGACTAAGTGTTTTGGAAACACTGCCGATATATAAAACTTGTCCGCTATCATCCAGTGATTTTATAGATGGGGATCCTTCATTGAAAAGTAATTCATGATAGACATCATCTTCAATAATGGGAATGCGGCATTGTTTACAAGCCTTGTAGAGTTGCTTTTTTTCTAGTGATGTCCATACGCCTCCAGTTGGATTATTTAACGTAGGAACAGCATAAAAAACAGCCTGCCTTTTTCTTTTCTTGTGCGCTAATGTTTGAGCAAGCCCTTCATCTCGGTCAATCGCCACCATTTGCATCCCGACAGATTGGAATGGATGAACAGAATTTAAATAAGATGTTTGTTCCTGAAATACGATGGAACCTTGCTCTAGCAAACCAACTGCAATAAGCTGTAATGCTTGTAGTCCACCCGAAACAATGCAGACATTTTCAGGTTGTGCCTGTATGCCTCTTTTTTGTACATATTGGCAAATTGCTTCACGCAGTTGCATGTTACCTTGCGGAGATGAATAACCTAACACTTTCGGTAGTAAGGAGATTTCCTTTAAGGATGCCTCGATTTCACTAGTAGGTAATAAGCTTGGCGCTAATTCCCCTGTTCCTAAGCGAATGATACTATCCCGTTGCTCATATTCGTTGATTAATTGAATCGTATGATAATTTGGTTTGTGGAGACTTGTTTCAATGTAGGTTTGCCAATTTGGTTGTCTTTGTTTAATTAATGAATGCCAAGAAGTATTAGCAACATAAATCCCTGACCCTATCGTCGTTTCCAGTATACCCGCTGCCTTTAATTCCTCTAATGCTTGCTGCACTGTACTGCGGTTAACCCCTAATTGCATTGCAAGTTGCCTTTGTGTTGGTAACTTCGTTCCTGCAACCCAATCCCCTCGTTCAATGCGCTCTGTAATCCATGTTACAATTTGTTGTTGTAATGTACGATTTCCTTGTCGAGTTGGTTGCCAGTTCATATGTTCACCTCGTAAATTGGATGGGTAAAATACCATCCAATTGGTCGTTTTCTTTTAGTTATAGCACAGGTAGAATGTGAATGGAAAGGAGGGATTGTCATTGGAGGCATTTCTGCATGGTATGATTTTAGCATTTGGACTTATTTTACCTTTAGGTGTACAAAACGTCTTCGTTTTTTCACAAGGTGCTACGCAACAACGTTTAATATTAGCCCTACCAGCTGCTATTACAGCGGCACTATGCGATACTTTATTAATTTTGCTTGCTGTTTTTGGTTTATCCGTTATTGTTTTGCAATTTGAATGGCTACGGCTTGTCTTAATGGGCGTCGGAATTGTATTCCTTTTATATATGGGCTATAGCATTTGGCGCTCGGATTCGACAACTAGTCAAAAGAGCGAAACGTTGCCCGTTAAAAAACAAGTTTTATTCGCGCTGTCCGTATCCTTATTAAATCCACATGCTATTTTAGATACAATTGGTGTAATTGGCACCAGCGCATTAAAATATAATGGCACAGCACAAGTACTCTTTACTATTGCATGTGTGCTCATTTCGTGGTTGTGGTTTTTCGGTCTAACATTGGCCGGTGCATCTTTTAAAAAGCTTGATAGCTCTGGCAAGCTGATGAATTTCTTCAATAAATGTTCAGCAATTTTTATTTGGGCAACTGCTATTTATTTACTTAGTGGTTTACTATAATCTGGTACATAGTTTAGGGATACATTTTATAATAAATAGTTGCAGTAATTGCATTGATATAACAACGATTTGCGTTTTATATACGTTTTAATGAGCTTAACTTTTTTATAGCTATTCTGTATAGTTAGCTTCTTAATGCAAATTCCCCCTTTGTGCTCACGTTATTAATAAAATAGCTATAGCTGTAGCTAGTGCTAACAAAAGAATCTTTTATTTTAATGAATCAAAAAACCCAATTTCAAAATTAAATTGGGTTTTTCGTTTTTCTTTAGTTAAATTTTCTAAAAAAATAATTGGGTCAAACATTACCTTCATTTATCATTTCCATTTACACTCTCTGTTAAGGCTAAAGCTCGATAAGTCATTATACTTCCTACCGTTAGTATAGTTAATAATAGCAATGACATTTGAATAGATGATAAATAGACACTTAATACAATCGCCAGACGTGCTAGAATCTCTGCACAATAGATAAGGTTTATATTTACGCGAGACCTAATTCTATTTAGTTTCCTACCACAAGTGAAGGTAAAAAATCTGAAATTAATTCATTACTATCAATACTATCTATCTTCAAAAGAATTCAATAAGAAACTATATATTGAATTGAAACGTTATTTTGGCAATCATAAAAACCTAAATATGTGGTGTAAGCTTTTTGAAAATCATCTCTATTTTATTCGAAAATCCCTGGGCGTATATACTAACGATTTCTAATATATGAAAAATAGAAAACCAAAAATGAAAATAAATTTCTTTTACTTTATTTCTTCAAGAGCATTAATAAAAGCTTAGTATTTATTTATTTTTCTAGATTTAAAGGATGCTATCCACTCTTTTCATGTAAATAACCAGTTTTAAAATATTAGAATTTTTTTAATAATCTAATTTATTATTATAAACTTTATTTATCACAAGGGAGGAGGATATAGAAATGAGCAAATTAAAACCTATTTCTTCAGAAGAATTAGTAAAGTTTGAAGAAGTTCGTAACGGTGATAAGATTACAGTTATTCGATGCTAGTTTTAAGACACAAAGAACGAATTTTATTCGCTCTTTGTGTTTTACTTTACGTTTGAGTTTTTATTAGGAAAAATTACAAATGATTTTCTTTGAAGGTTGGAAAAATGATATTATTGTATCTATTTTTATTCTTTATAGTTTTTAATTTATATACGTATTTAAGTCTATATGTGCATGAATTTGGACATTTTATTGCTGCAAAACTTCTTGGAGCAACGCAAACAAAAATTGTACTAAATATTAAAAATGTTAATCCTAGTACTACTTTCAGTTTTGGAAGGAAAATGAGCAATTTAGAAAATTGCATCATAACGCTCTCTGGGGTCATATTGCAACTAACGCTTTCTATACTAATTTTGTTACAAAACTATAGCTTATTCATAAAAATAGTTGCTGTTATTCATATACCGGCAATTTTAATTAATATTTTGCCTTTAAAACCGTTAGACGGATATTATCTTTTGCCATTATTTAAAAATATAAAAGGTTCTATTATTTTCCTTTATTTTCTATTTATTATATCTATGCTTATATCAATATACTTCACATGGAAATATTTAATTGTATTATTCGATAATTCACTCAGTAATGCATTAATTATTATGATATTACCCGCAATATTACTATATAAAATGTTCAGAAAAATAAGTAAGTATAGGAGCTTTGAATATGGAAACAAAGGATAAAAAATATAAAGTAAAATATGGTAATTCCAAAATTCTTTTAACAAACGAGAACAACTCCTTATTTTGGGAATCTGAAATTTATCATACAGAAAATACAGATAAAGAAGAAAGGAATTTCTTTACCGCCGCGGATAAAGCCTTCTTTTCCTACCCATTAAAAAAATTAGGGAATGTTCATTTATTCGGAATCCCTTTTAATAAAGGTTCTAATAAAAGTAATTCAAAAGTGAAAAATTTTGCTGCTGCTTTAAGGGAATCGAGCCTACGACTTCCAATATATTTAGATGAATATAATGAACAAACTTCGGGTATTTATGATTATTTAAGAGATAAATATTTGATGAAAAATTGTTTTTTAGTCGATCATGGTGATTTATCAATAGCCAACGGTAGTTTAGAAGAAGTTAATCACCAAATATTTCAAGTGTTAAACTACATAGAACCTCAAAAACCAAAATTTTGTGTGGTAGGTGGAGATCATTCAATCACATATACTCTTGTAAGAAATCTAACAAAGATATTATCGAAAAGAATTCTTATTATTCAATTTGATGCTCATCATGACTGCGGATCGGATATTTTAAAAATGGATAAAGAGATTTGTCATAGCAATTTTGTTCGTTTTTTATTACAAGAGGAATTGGTTGCCGGAATCATTCAAATAGGTGTTAGAGGACTGAGATCATTAGGGCAATATTATAATCACCCTAAACTTTTTCAACTCAATTTTTCTGATTTAGATAAGCTTCATTCAATTGTATCTGAATTATTAAATACTGAAGGTGAAATAATTGGGTATGTTTCATTCGATGTTGATGTATTAGAACCTAGAGATTTCCCTTTAGTAGATTTTCCAAAAATTGAAGGACCAAAATTACAAGAAGTTATCAATATGATACAGGAAATTTTCAAAATTGTACCATCCATAAAAGCAGTAGATATAGTTGAAGGACAATCAGGAGGTGAACCTGAGCAATATGATTCGGTTCTTCATATTTTATTATATCTACTGGAAGGGTTAACTAATAAGGGAGATGGAAAGTAGTCATGATAAAAAGTGAAAATCAAATTCAACTCGATTGTATGCTGAAATTAAGTGAAGAATCGATGTATGGATCAGATTTTGAAAATTTTATAGCATTAGTGAATTTATCAAAAGAACTACAACCTTTATTACAATATGATAAATTAAAAATAATCCAAGTATGGGAAAAGTATCGCTTTAATAATGAAGTACAAAACTACTTAAGACAGGAACCATTTGCTTTTTCGGGATTCAAGGAAAAAATAGGTATGGAGAATATTATCTCTTGCTTCGAAAAAGGTGGGGTTTTTGCTACCTTTCATTTTGGCTATTACCGTCACGTGCCTTTTGAGTTAACAAAATCATTGAATAAAGGTAACAAATTTTCATTGGATATTGTTGTAGACAAGGAATCATATAATAGTGAATTAGAATTAACAAAGTGGAATGAAATTAAGCAAGAGAATAATATAAGTTACATAATAGCAGAGGAAAATATAAGTGGGTTAAAGTTGCTTCGCTTACTGAAACAAGGAGGTTCATTTCTATTATATTTAGATGGGAATACAGGAGCTGGTGAAGATTCAAAACCAATTGAAGTTCAACACATTACATCATTAATAAGGTTAAGAAGCGGTATTTTCCGATTGCTGCAGTTAACTAAAAAGCCACTGTGTCTTGTAATGACAGATTTAAATTCGGATGGAGAACCTCGTTTGAAAGCTGAGAATCTAAAATACTTTAGGAAAGAGAACTTTGAGCAATCTGTAAATGAAATTTACACCATTTTTAGAAACACACTAATAAATCATCCTGAATTATGGAGATTTTGGTATAGGCATCATCTTTATGTGAATAGTTGGATGGAAATAAAAAATTCAATGACAAATAGTCCATCGATTGATTGGCGAAGTAATAATGGATTAGGATTAGATTTAACTACAGGAAATGTATACAAATTAGATTAATAAACATCAGATTATTTCAACTTAATTCACCAAGTCAAATCTGTTCAACACTTGGATACAAAGACAGCAAGAAACCGCTCGAAATTCCATAATGGACTTGTCCTATTTGTCATACTCATCATGACTGCGATTTAAATACAAGTATCAATATTCTGACTGTAGATCTAAGAATAATAGCATTCGCTTAGTTAGAAAAAAGAGACACCTATGCAAGTAAAGACATACACTTGCAAGTATGCTCTAACCCCAAGAAGCGCCCACTTCAAGCGTTAAGAATTGTTTGGTTTAGCTAAGTGGTGAGTAGTTTACAAAGTAAAGATGACACCAGTAATCATTCGCCAAGGGGGGCTATTATGTTTAAAAATCATAATTTTGTATTACTGTTTTTCTCTCGTTTTTTTAGTGTATTTGCAGATGCTATGTTATTTATAATTCTATTATCTATGTTAGGCAATTTCGGTATTCGCGCTATCGGGCTCTCAATTTTCTTTATATTTTCTACACTCCCAGCAATTATATTTTCTTTGCCAGCTGGGGCAATTATTGAAAGAAAATATCTTCAAAAGGTCATGAGTTTTACTGATATAATACGATTTGTTTTAGTTGGATGTCTAGCAATAATTAACACGATTCATTTAACACCTACTATAATTTATTTATTTATCTTTGCCATTGTGCTGTGTAATGTATTTTACATCCCGGCCAATTCGTCTCTTTTGCCCAAAATTGTTAAGCAGGAATATTTAGCGAATGCAAATAGCTATATCCAAATCACAATGCTCTTTGCAAAAATAGGTTCTTATAGCGCGGGGGCCTGTTTGATTAAAAGTGGATTGAGTTATTCTAGTTTGCTACTTATCATAGGCTCATTTTACATAATTTCGATGATAATGATTTTAGCAGTAAAGCCATATCACAAAAATTTATCAAACAACGAACCGAAAACAATCATACAAGACGTAAAATCTGGATTAGCTTATATTAAAGTAAATAAATTATATAGTAAGCTGTTTCAAATATTTGGTGCTGCATGGTTAGTTGGTTCATCAGTGGATCTTTATTTAATATCGTATTTAGTAGAAATATTGGAACGACCACATGAAGATTTATATATAATTACCACATATAGTTTGATTGGAATTGGTTTAGGCTCTTTCATATCACCTTACTTATACAAACGAATTAATCCTAAAATAGGGCTTTATGCTTCAAGTCTATTCTTTGGTATTATTATCGCTTTATTTTCATTGAAATTACCACTAGCGGTATTGTTAATAGGATTGCTTATCGGTGGATTTGCACAAGGTTTATTTTTAATTTTTTTAAATACGTATTTACAAAGCAATGTAGAAGAGAAATATCTTTCACGAGTATACAGCTTATACCATTTCGTTTACACTGGAGTAAGCTTGCCAGGATATCTACTTTTCGGATACTTCATTGATCGTATCGGCATAATTAATACAGGGTTTATTATTGCAGCCTATTTAATACTAATTGCTTTCGTAACGATTTTCTACTTACCCTCTTTACGAGATAAAAAGGAAATCTTAGAAGAAAGACATTCTTAAAAAAATCCAGCTATCTGTTTTTTATTGATAGCTGGTTATTATATTTTTATTCGTTTTTTAGCTTTTTTATATATGATTGTAAGTATTCTTCATAATTTAGAGCATGATTCAAGGATTCAACCTTATGTAATATATCTATTGATTCTTGAGCAAGTTCAAGACCTTGTTTATATTTTGTATGCATTTTGAATATACCGAAGTAAAAATTTAGAATTGTTTTTTCAAAAATAAAGGTTTCAGGTATATTTTGATTTTTTAATTCATATAAGTATGCTTCGGTTTCTTTCAACTTATTATGCTCAAGACAAGTTCTTATAGTATTAAAATAGATATCAAATAAATTACGCTTGTAACTTAACATGTTTTTGAAATAAATACTCTTTTTAATAACTTCTGATGATAGCATAATTACAACATCTATACCCAATAAATGTAACGTATTTCCATAAAGAATTATTTCATATTCTCCCCAGACTTCTACTTTCCATAAATAATCAACGAGTATTTCTAAATCTTCTTGTTTAACTTTGTTGTCAGTAAGATCCGAAATAATTGCTTCGATCATGATACTGTTTAATTTATATGACAATACATTAGTTAGTTCATATTTAAAAATTTCATCATTTCTTAACTTATTTAAAAACTTTAAATCTCCACGTAAATAAGATTCCTTCATGTTTATTATTAATTCTTCAAAATGTTCTACTTTAAATTCATTATTGATATAAATAAATTCTTCAAAACTTACATTAATTCGATTAAGTAACAATAATAACTTAGAAACAGTTATGCCAGTTTCATCTCTTTCAAATTTAGATAAATGAGAAACAGACATTATATCTTTTGCAGCATTATTAAGACTAAAACCTTTGTGTAACCGTAACTTGCGAAAAGTATTACCTAAGTTATTCACAAAAATCACCATTATCATATATTATAATAGAAATTATTGATCAAATTGCCTAAAAAATATAATAAAGAAATAGGGGTTAAATATTCTTTTGAACCCTAATATTAAAGAATTAGCGCTCTTAATCAATATGCAGACATCTTTTTTAAATTTCAATATTATGTAAAGTCTTTCTTTTCAACCACTTTCAACCCAACAAATAATACAACCAAAGCAATTAATATATTAATAATCCAACTAATTATATTTATCTCGACTGTTCCATTCATAAAATCTGTTAATAACTGATCCATAGCACTTGCCGGAATATACTCCCTTATAAACGAAATATTTTCATTGACACTGGTTAATCCAAAAATCAATAGCGCTAGTCCTCTATAAAACAAAAACACAATAATAATCGCTGTTATCTCGTTATTGAAGATAAATGTTGCAGAATAGCAAAGTGCTAATGCACTGATTAACAGTGGCAACAAATTGGACAAAGAAATGAGGAAATTTAAGGTAACAGTATCATTTTTATCAGTAAGTATAAATTCTCCAGCTAAATAGGTAGCTGACCCTAAGATTAAAACAACAATTAAAAAATGAATGAATGTAACTATGAATTTTCCAATAAAAATGGTCCTTCTATCAATCCCTAAAGAAATGGAAGTCGGTATAATTAGCCTATCTTTCCACAATAAATACGTTGCCAAAAAGCAAATAATTAATAACGAAAGACCAGACATCCCAAAAACATTTGAGTAATAAAACCGACTGTTTCCGTATGGAAAACCAGCTTCTGTTTGAGCAAAATACTCTAACACTACAGCTAATGCAACAATTAATACTGCAAAAAATAACGTAATAACATAGCTCAATTTCTTTTTATGTAATCTAAAAAAATCACTTTTAATATAATTATTCATATTTTTCACCTCTACCAGTTAATTTAAAAAAATAATCCTCAAGAGTAGATTTATGTGTTTCCATCCCTAAAACCGATATACCATGGCTAACAAAAGTTTGATTTATCACACTTGTTTTATCCGAATTTTCAGTTATTTTAATTTGGTTTTGATTTTCAATAACATAAGTTAATTCTGGAAAATGTTCTTCTAATATTTTTGTAGCTTTCTCCGTGTTATCAACAACAATCTTTAAATAATTTATCATTTTTTGTTCAAGTGCTTCTTTGGTTATTCTTTCGAGTAATCTTCCATTATTTAAGAAAATATAACTGGTAGATATTTCTTCTAACTCCGTTAAAATATGACTAGAAATTAAAATCGTTGTTCCAAATTCTCGATTTATTTTTAGAAGAATGTTTCTAATGTCGTGAATTCCTTCAGGATCAAGTCCATTAACTGGTTCATCTAAAATCAATACATCTGGCTTAAAAATTAATGCTAATGCTAGACCCAATCGCTGTTTCATTCCTAAAGAAAATTCAGAGAAAAGTATTTTATTATTAGTAAGCCCTACTAACTTGAGTATTTGTTCAATTTCCTTCGTATTTGTTCCACCTTTCTGTAGTAAAAAATACTTTAGATTTTCAAAGGCAGTCAAATTGTTAAAAAAAGCAGGGCGTTCAATCAAAGCACCTATACTAGGAAGCCTTTTTTCTGAATAGCTATATAATAATTGCCCTTTAGTTGCTGTTATTTGTCCCGTCATTATTTTAAACAAAGTTGATTTCCCAGCCCCATTTTTACCAATAACGGCACAAATTTCGCCGGCATTTATTTTAAAGCTGATGTCATCTAGAATAACATTCTCTTTATATTCCTTACTTATATTTTCTACTGTTATTAATTTTAAAGACATTCTACTCACCCTCTTTGAAAATAAATATTATTTTTACAGACAGTATAAAATGCTTTTTGCAAGATGAAAAGTGTCTATTTTTTGAATATTTTGTGAACAAACATTATAAAAATAGTCTTAGGTTTTTCTCAAGGTTTAATCTTCTTTCTAATAGGGGCACTTTCTACTGTTTTGGGCATTAAAGAAAACAATAAGCTTTCTTAAATAAAGAAAATATCTTAGTACTAATATCCCTAATTTTTTTCGACCCCTAATTCTACCGGTAACCCATGAGTATCCCATCCTGCTTTACGTTCAACTTAGTAGCCTTGCATTGTTTTGTAACGCGCCACAACATCTTTTATCGTTCTACTAAATGCGTGACCGACGTGTGGTAAGCCATTTGCTGTAGGTGGTCCTTCGTAAAATACAAAGGGATACTAGCAGAACGATTACTGATGGATGCTTGAAACGTTCGTTCTTCCTCCCATATTTTACGAATTCTTGTTTCCCTTTCTACAGTTGTCTCTTTGTTGTTGGCAACTTGCATGTAAATTCCTCCTATACAGTCGTGTATAAAAGGCATACAAAAACCCCGTCCCAAGTAAGGGACGGGGTTAACCGCGAATACCACCCTAATTCTATTGAAACCCGCTCAATAGCACTTAGCAACGTACAATCATACGTGTTCTTTTTAACGGTAGACACCCGAATATTAGCTTACTTTATTCAGCTAATCTTCTCAGAGAGGATCTTCATGAAACATTTGCACACCGACTTCCACCAACATGTCGGCTCTCTGTAGAACAAAATGTAACACTACTCTTTCTCATCAACGAATTTGTATGCTTTTATTGAGACTCATCTTAACAAACTGGCAATTACTTGGCAACTTTCAGACAATCCGTGATGCTTTGATGAAGGGCTACATATTGAGGACTGTTTGCAGTTTGAATATAAAAACTTTTTAAAAATGATTTCCAGTTAAAGCGTAATATTCGATAGTGCCAGACATCAAGTTGTGCCTTTTGAGTAGACAGCATTTCCGTAGTTTCGCTTAATAATGTAATAATTTCTTGCTCTTGCAAACCTTGTTCTAACATGGTGAATATAGGTACTAACAACCTTTCATCTTCATCATGAATAAAAGCATAATTTGTTTGTAACATCATTTGCCATAAAGGACGCAAAATATCTAGAAAAGAAGCTTTATTGAATTTAGGGCTTTTCACTAATTTATCTACTGCGTCCGAGACATGTGCTACACTATGCGCCCAGCCTTTATCCGGCACATATCCCCTTACATCTTGTTCAGCTAATATATACGCGATTAACTTATGTGTTAATTCTTCTATCTTGTTCGCTTCAATAAAATCCGACTCATTATCTTTTGCTAATATTAGTGCAACTAGTAACATTGTAAAGGTTCTTGTAAAAACTGAATCGGATTGGCTTTCTCCAATGCCTTTATCTAGTAAGTCCGTTACACAGTATTGTAGAGTGTCATTTAATAATGCAGGATGTAGTAAATCTTGTTCTACAATCATTGTATAAAAGCAACCATAGATTAGTCCGTCTCGTAGCTCACTATTAACTGAGCCAATATGCACTAGCATAGACTGCATAAGTTTATTTTGATCTACTTGTTGCCAAGCATTACTGTCATTTAGGAATGCTTGAAGTTCACATTTTAAATCTGCTTCACTAAATAATGTTTCATGTAATATCATATGTAGTAATTTCTCCTTATGTTTAGAATGCATACAATTAATAACATTAATTGTACCTTAATCCATAAGAAAAAACAGCTTATCATGATAAGCTGCTTCTAAATGGTGCTAGTCTGAGATTTCAATCTTCTCCAAATTAGCAACAAAATCATATTGATTTAATGGTACTTGCCAATTGTACGTGACATTTACACTTTGTCCAATTGCAATTTTATCCTGTACTTCCTGAAGTGGAAACCAGACTCCATTCGTGTGTTTAGTAATGATTTCTTCATTCGATAATTGCCCGATTTCCTCTTGCAATGCCCCTGTCACAACTAAAAATCGGTCTTCCTCCATAGCAACAACTGTCCCATATTTGTATTGTGTAGACATGTTAGGTTTAGACACGTTGTATTTATTTTCTAAATAATCAATTTGTTGGCCATATTTAGCAGTGAAATAATCCATCGCTTCTTTTTTCACTGCAAAGTAAGCATGCATTTGGTAACTATTTTCGTATTTTCGGTAATATTCCTTCATTAGTTCTGCTTGGGCAAACCATTTAAGTGCATTTGCTTCCATATATTTATCGAAAAATTCATCTAATGTTAGATTGAGTTTTGTTAAACCATCTTTAAATACTGTACTCTCTTTATATGACTTTTCATATTTTTCTCTTTCCGCTTGCATCTGCTTCGCAATTGCCTTTTCGCTAAATTTGATGTTTTTACTTTCTGCATAGACATAATAAGCATCCAATTCGAATAATGATTGAAAAGTCATATTAATAGATTCTTGGCTTTCATTTGCCTCAATTGCATCTTGGAAAATCATATCATAGTATGTTTCATCTAATATCGGTACAGCATTTGCTGATAACTCGTCCCCATTGTTGACTTGTGTGTATATAAATAACCCTATACATATTGTCAGGATTACAGTATACATACTATACTGCCCGCGTCTCGATTTCTTCGGGATGGCACGTTGTTCAATTTGCTTTACTACATTTGTCATCACACGTTTTTTACTTTCTGTTAAATCTCTTATTACTCGTACATCCACTTTACTCATGTAGCAACACCTCCCATTCAATATGCTGTAGCTTAGGCTTTAATAATTCACGTCCCCTGCGCAGCCTTGTTTTCACTGTACTGTCAGGGATGCTTAAAAGCTTCGCAATTTCACCAATAGGCATATCTTCAAAGTAAAAATAACTTAGTACCTCTCGTTGCTTTAATGGTAGTGAGAATATAGCATTTTCGATGAGCGTTTGTTCATCATGCTGAACGAGCATATCCCTTCTTGAGATTGTCTGCTTGGCAAAAATTTTCTGTTGCACTTGAATTTTGCGATAAGTCCAACTACGTAAATAATCTTTACTTTTGTTCATGACAAGCCTCGATAAATAAGCTTTTAATTCTCCACGTTCTTCATATTTTTGCTGATTGTCATAGAACTTAATAAACACATCCTGAACAATATCCTCTGCTTCTTGTAGGTCCTTTACATAATAAAAAGCAAGACGAATAAGTCGTTCCGTGTGCTGTTCCATTATTTCTTCTAGTTCCTTTACTTGCAACGTTTCGCGCCCCTTTCTCTACCCTATAAACGGTGCTCAGAAGCGAAAGGTTTGTTTTTTAGGGAATTATTATTATTTTCCATCAAAAAAAGGAAGAACCATCGTTTTTTCTGTTGAAGATAACACAATATTTGTAGAGGGTGTACCATAAGGCATTGCAGCATCAATAAACTGCTCTAATGTTTCGACAGAGTAAGTTGCGAGTTTAACAATATAACTAATTTCACCAGCTACTCGGTAACATGCCAAAACATCTGGATGGGCATTACAAAAGTTTGACAGGCTTTTACAGTCAATGGACTTAAACAAAACAATCGCCTGAATGGAGCGATCCATTTTCTTAAGATTTACTTTCGTTGTATAGCCTTCAATACTGCCTTGTTCTTCTAGTTTTTTAACACGTTCGATGACAGCTGGTGAAGATAAATGAACGATTGACGCTAGCTCCTTCATTGAGATTTTCGCGTTTAATTGTAATTGGCGTAAAATTTCTGTATCGATATTGTCCATTAGAATCCACCTTTTTTTATTAATTGTTTTTTAATTAATTCCTTTCGTTATAAGGAAAATAGACTTGATTACATTATATAACTTCTGTTATTCAGTTACTCTATTTATTACAATTAAAGCAATAAAGGAGGCATCAACCATATGAAAAAAATCTTACTACTTTTAGCAAATGGCTTTGAAGCGGTAGAAGCAAGTGTCTTTACAGATGTGCTAGGCTGGAACAAATGGGAGGGAGATGGTACAACAGAGGTTGTTACAGTAGGATTACATAATAAATTACAATGTACATGGAATTTTCAAGTTACGCCCGAAAAATTATTGCATGAAATTGCACTAGAAGACTTTGATGCACTCGCGATTCCTGGAGGTTTTGAAGAAGCGGGTTTTTATGATGATGCATTTAGTGAAGCATTTCAACAAGTTATCCGCCATTTTAACGAACATAAAAAGCCCATTGCGACGATTTGTGTAGCATCGCTCGCTTTAGGACATAGTGGCATTTTACAAAATAAGATGGCAACTACTTACAATCACCCAACAAGTAAACGATTAGGTCAGTTACAATCTTATGGAGCAGAAGTTATCAACGAACGGATTGTTCGCACAGAACACATTATTACCTCTTCAAATCCAGGCACTGCGTTCGATGTCGCCTTTCACTTACTCGAAATGCTTACATCTACTCCAAATACATTAAAAGTAAAAGAACTAATGGGATTTAAATAATCATTTTTATGAAATAGGGTCGGCTTATATTGCTTACGTCCATTCACTGTGCGAAGCCATATAAGAAGGTCCTATTTATTTTATATGACGAGTTATATTAAAAGCTATGTAAACATAACTTACTGTAAAGCGTAACGATTATCATTTATCGAATAATCGTTACTACCCGATTAAGTCAAAGAATTAGGAGGCAAATGTGAATCGTCCACTTTCCAAACAATTATTAAATGCTCGATTTTTTCTGCTGCTCATGATTATTTTGTTTCTAACCCCAACTTTCTTTCCTAGTAGTGCATGGCTCTTTTCTTTCGGAACGCCACTATTAAATCTCAATACTATATTTTTGAGTATTTTAATAGAAGCTTTACCATTTGTTTTAATTGGGGTTCTAATTGCTGGGTTTATTCAAATTTTTATTACGGAGCAACATATTCAAAAGTGTATTCCAAAAAATAAATTTCTGGCAATTATCATGAGCTGTGTCGTTGGTGCACTATTCCCCGCCTGTGAGTGCGGAATAGTACCCATTGTAAGAAGACTTGTATCGAAGGGAGTACCTATCCATGCCGCAATGGGTTTTATGTTAACGGGACCTCTTATAAATCCTATTGTCATTATTTCTACATATATGGCTTTCGGTAATGATTTAAAAATTGCAGGGTTGCGCATGATATTAGGCTTTATCATAGCCATTATCGTCGCACTGCTTATTAGTATGCTGTTTACTGGAACACAATTTAAAAAGGGTATTCGAACTAATCATGCCCAGCATGTTACAGCAAAACTATCATTCTTTAAAAAATGTTCAAATATGGTCAATCATTCGATTGATGAGTTTTTTGATATGGGCAAATATTTAATCATCGGGGCTTTTTTAGCAGCTTTTGTGCAAACCTTTGTATCCACTAAAACACTTGTAGATATAGGCGATCATTTTACATCTTCTATGTTAGTCATGATGCTGTTAGCCTATATCCTTTCATTATGTTCCGAAGCAGACGCCTTTATAGGTGCATCTTTTAGCTCTATTTTTCCAACGCCATCAATACTTGCGTTCTTAATTTTTGGGCCTATGATTGATTTTAAAAACACCATCATGATGTTGGGCGTATTTCGATTGAAATTTGTCCTATCAGTACTAACGATCGTGTTTCTCGTTATCTTTTTTATAATATGGCTAATCGCACCTTTTCTTTAAGGAGGCAACTAATGAAATTTCACTTGCAACAAGCTGTAAAGGCCGTTATTTTATGTGCTTTCTCTGTTATGATTTTCAATTTACATGCAACTGGTGAAATAACGAAATTAATTAACCCAAAATATGAGATGTTAAGTAAAACCGTAGCAATTATTTTTTTGGTGTTGTTTGTAGCCCAATTAAAAAGGATTTTCTCTTTTTCTAATCATCGCAATCATAACGATTTATGCGGGTGTTGCGCTCATAGCTTAGTTAACCCACCGTTTAATTGGAAAAGAATATTATCTTATCTCATTCTAGTTGTTCCATTGTTAACTGGATTTACATTGCCTACAAAATTTTTAGATGCATCCATCGCACAAAAAAAAGGCGCGACGATAATGATGACCAATCAATCCCAAACCACAAAAAAGGATGAAGTGGCAAGTCGTAACGAAGGCAATAACGATGGTTTGGTGGAAGATCATCCTATTGATCCAAAACTATTAGAAGAAAAACAGGAAATGTCAAAAAAAGAATACGACCTTTTAAAGCAACAACTGGCACAAAATCCAATTATTGAGATGACAAATTATATATTCTCTGTATATTACGAGGATATTAATAATAATTTATCACAATATCAAGGTAAAAAAATACGACTAAGTGGTTTTGTGTTAAAAGAAACTGATTTACTAGAAAATCAATTCGTCATTTCCCGATTTTTAATTACGCATTGTGTTGCTGATGCAAGCATTATTGGGTTTCTAACGGAAATGCCCGAAGCTGCGAGCTTACAAGAAGATAGCTGGATTGAGGCTGAAGGGACAATTGATATTGGTTACTATAATGGCGTTGAACTACCTATCATTAAAATTGAACAATGGAAAAACATACAGGAGCCAGCTGAACCGTATATCTATCCAATTGACATTTTAATTAGTATGTAAATAAAAAAACCGACCTCCTAAGAGATCGGTTTTACTAAATAATTATTCAGCAGCTTTCGCGCGAAGAACCATTTGTAGGATACCACCGTGACGGTAGTAGTCTACTTCTACTTCTGAGTCGAAACGAGCTAAAGCTTGGAAAGTTTTAACTGTACCGTCTTCAGATTTAGCAGTAACTGTTAAGATATCACGTGGTTTCACATCGTCAGTAATGTTTACAGAGATTTCTTCTTTACCAGTTAAACCTAGAGAATCAGCAGATTCACCGTTTAAGTATTGTAAAGGAAGAACACCCATCATTACTAAGTTTGAACGGTGGATACGCTCGTAAGATTGTGCGATAACAGTTTTCACGCCAAGTAGGAATGTACCTTTCGCAGCCCAGTCACGAGAAGAACCCATACCATAGTCGTTACCAGCAAGTACTACTAAGCCAGTACCTTGCTCTTGGTATTTCATACATGCGTCATAGATGTATTCTACTTCGCCTGTTGGCCAGTAAGTAGTGAAACCACCTTCTGTACCAGGAGCTACTTGGTTACGGATACGGATGTTTGCAAATGTACCACGCATCATAACTTCGTGGTTACCACGACGAGAACCGTATGAGTTGAAGTCACGGATTGCAACACCGTTTTCGATTAAATATTTACCTGCAGGTGTATCTTTACCGATTGCACCAGCTGGAGAAATATGGTCAGTTGTAATTGAGTCACCGAACTTCGCCATAATGCGTAAGCCGTCTAAGCCTTTGATAGCTTCTGGCTCTTTTGCAAGACCTTGGAAGAATGGTGGGTTTTGGATGTAAGTTGATTTGTCATCAAATGTGTATAGAGACTCAGTTGATGTTTCAATTGCATTCCATTTTTCGTTCGCTGTGAATACAGTTTCGTATTCTTTTTGGAATAATTCACGGTTAACTACAGTACCTAATACAGCGTTAACTTCTTCAGTTGAAGGCCAGATATCAGCGAAGAATACTTCGTTACCATCTTTGTCTTTACCGAATGAATCTTTTTGTAGGTCGATATCCACAGTACCAGCAAGTGCGTAAGCTACAACAAGTGGTGGTGAAGCTAAGTAGTTAGCTTTTACAAGTGGGTGTACACGGCCTTCGAAGTTACGGTTACCAGAAAGAACAGACGTTACGAATAAGTCGTTCGCTTTGATAGCTTCTTCGATTTCAGGAAGTAATGGACCTGAGTTACCGATACATGTTGTACAACCGTAACCTACAGTGTTGAAACCGATTTGGTCAAGGTATGTTTGTAAACCTGAATCTTCAAGGTAACCAGTTACAACTTTAGAACCTGGTGCTAAAGAAGTTTTTACCCATTTCGGTACAGTTAAACCTTTTTCTACAGCTTTTTTCGCAACTAAACCAGCAGCGATTAAAACGTATGGGTTAGATGTATTTGTACAAGAAGTGATAGCAGCGATTGCTACAGCACCTGTTGGAATTTCTACATCACCTTCAGCAAATTTAGCTACAGAAGTTTTTTCGAATTCAGCTTCAGTTAAACCGAAACCTTGAGTTCCTTGTGGAGCCACTACTGCTTCTTTGTAACGAGAACGCATTTGAGATAGTGGAATTAAGTCTTGTGGACGTTTAGGACCAGAAAGGTTTGGTTCGATTTCAGCTAAGTTTACTTCTAATACGTCAGTGTAAACTGGCTCTAATGCTGGATCAAAGAACATGTGGTTCGCTTTTAAGTAAGCTTCTACAACCGCGATGTGCTCTTCGTCACGACCAGTTAAACGCATGTAGTTTAATGATTCTTCGTCAATAGCGAAGTAACCACAAGTAGCACCATATTCAGGAGCCATGTTAGAGATTGTTGCACGGTCAGCTAGTGGTAATTTAGATACGCCAGGTCCGAAGAACTCAACGAATTTACCAACTACGCCACGTTGACGTAAAACTTGTGTTACTTTTAATGCTAAGTCAGTAGCAGTTGTTCCGTTTGGAAGATCGCCAACTAATTTAACACCGATAACTTCTGGAATTGGGAAGTATGAAGGTTGACCAAGCATACCTGCTTCAGCTTCGATACCACCAACACCCCATCCAAGAACGCCGATACCGTTGATCATTGTTGTATGTGAGTCAGTACCTACTACTGAGTCTGGGAATGTTTCAAATGTTCCGTCAGCGTTTTCGTTTACGTGTACAACTGGAGCTAAATACTCTAAGTTTACTTGGTGAACGATACCTGTTGCTGGAGGTACAGCACGGAAGTTATTGTAAGCAGTTTGAGCCCATTTTAAGAAGTTATAACGCTCAGCGTTACGTTCGAATTCAAGGTCCATGTTAGCTTGTAATGCAGATGCATTACCGTATTTGTCAACTTGTACTGAGTGGTCAATTACAAGGTCAACTGGAATAGCAGGGTTGATTTTGTTTGGATCTCCGCCCATTTCTTTCATTGCTGAACGAAGAGATGCAAGGTCAACTACTACTGGTACACCAGTAAAGTCTTGTAATACTACGCGAGAAGGTTTGAATGGTACTTCAGCTTCTGGATCAGCACCGTTACCCCATTTTGCTAATTCGTTTACGTGCTCTTCTTTGATTACGTATGCATCATATTGACGTAAAACTGATTCTAATAATACTTTGATTGAGTAAGGAAGGTTTGAAACTTTTGCAACGCCAGCTTTTTCAATCGCAGCTAAGTCATAGTAATTGTAAGTTTTACCATTAACTTCGAATGATGCGCGGCTGTTGTGTAAATTACCTTGTGCCATTTGCGGATCCCCCTAAATATCTTTTTGAAAAGGCCTATGTAAAGCATCTTTTCTCCACCACCCATAATAACGTATTTATATTCATAAGTAAATTACATTAATATTATCTTTTTCAATAAGTATTTCTTATGACAAGTGATGTCTTTTATTTATTTTACATGAATGAGCGAATTTGTGACGAAAATGACATATTTCGGCCTGTTTTATTTTAGACATTTTTTTAAAAACTATGCACATTAAGTTTGCAACAATAATAAAATTAGTTGTTTACTATAAAAATACAGGGATTGAACCCTCAAAGCACCAAATAATAAAGGAAAATCAATCCATTTAGTTCGATACAGTTTCCTTTGTGACCAAAGACTTTAACGCCATACTAAGCTCTTGTATTTGATCGGTTGTACTAGTCATCATTTCAAGCATGTGATGTTCGTCCTCAACCGAAAGTAAAATATCACTAGTAGAAGCAGCATTTTCCTCCGTCATCTCATTCAACTTTTCAATTTGTTCTTGAATTTTTTCAAACTGCAAAATGGCACTACTTAATTCATTCATACCACTTGTTAAATCCGTATTGGTTATAGCAAAGGTATCTTTTAAAACGTTAAAGAAATGGCTGACATCCTGCAACAGCAATTCACCATATTGTAGTGCTTGTTCTCCATCATTCGAACGTTGTTGAGCTTCCGTTGATTTTTCGAATATTGTTTTAGTTACATTTGTAATACTAACCGTAATGGCCGCACTTTCTTCTGCCAATTTCCGTACCTCCTCAGCGACAACAGCAAATCCCTTTCCTTGCTCGCCTGCTCTAGCAGCTTCAATCGTGGCATTTAATGCAAGTAAGTTCGTCTGTTCTGCTATATGTTGGATGCCTTTCAACAAGTTATCAACTGTGTGCAAACTTTGTTGCAATGCTTGGACGGTCTCGGCAGTTGAACCGATTGCATTGTTCATAACACTCATTTGAGCCATCGCCTCTTGCATTTTGCCCCACCCTGCTAATACTTCATGTTGGAGATTACTAGATTTCGCTACCGTATCCTGTGATATGGAAAAGGTTTTATTGACAAATTGTACGGATTCCTTCATTGTACCGTGAATCATTTGTAAACTTGAGGCTTCCTGTTGAATACTCGCTGCGATATCTTCAGTTGCTTGCAATATTTGCTTACTTGACCCCGAAATACTGTACATAGTTTGTTGAAAATGAGTAATATGCTCATCTAGTCTATAGCTACTTTGTTCAATTTGATTGAAGGTCATCTGTAGTTGAGCGAGCGAAGCTTTTACTTCATTTTGCTGCGCCGCTGCATGTGTAAGTAGCTCATTTCCCCATTTAGCCAGTAGAAAGAAAACAATAATAACGCCATTGGTAATGGCTAATAATGTAATGAATACAATAATATCGTTAAAAGGTCCCAAGAGTGATTCCGATTTCACTAGATATAAAATCACGAAGCTTACGTTTAGTATGATCCCAAAAAAGATAATTAGTTCCTTTTTAAAGTACAACGCAATAATGGCAATTGTACATAGTAAAATATAATGCTTGTTCAATGAAAAACTATCTAGTAAAAACAATGTAAAAACGATACTAGATGGAATCATGCCAAATATAAATCCTTTAATATATGTTTTGATTGGTAAAAAATAATTACATAAAGCGCAAGCAATTACCGCTAAACCAATAAATAAGAACATCATTCCTTTTGTAAGTATCATTGGCCCACAAATAAGAATAGCTAAAATTGAAATGATGGCTACATTAACACGGTGCACTTTACGTGTATCATAGCGAATATTGACCTCCATTATAGTTCCCTCCTAAAAAATGAATGGACATTCAGTTTGTTTTTTTATTATTATAAAGTATAAACATTACTTTTTATAGACAAAAAAGGTATTTTAGAGAAAATTTAGCTTTTTTCTAATCAGAAGGGAGATTTTTTAATGGAGAGAGCACAAAAAATAGCACCAAACTTTTTTTGCATTGATACGCACGATTTGAATCGGAAGGAACGCACAAGCGCTTATTTACTTATCGATGAGAAAATTGCGTTAATTGAAACATCTGCAAGTCCTTCCGTGCCCTATATAATAGAAGGTTTAAATGAATTGCAAATTTCGCTAGATGATATTGACTATGTCATCGTTACACATATTCATTTAGATCATGCAGGCGGCGCTGGTCTTTTTCTTCAAAGTTGCCCGAAAGCAAAATTAGTCGTACACCCCCGTGGTGCTGGGCATATGATTGACCCAACCCGCCTAATTGCAAGTGCAAAGGCTGTATATGGTCAAGAATTCCATCGCCTCTTTGACCCAATCGTACCGGTTGCGCCTGAACGGATTATTGAAGCTGGGCATGGCGATATTTTATCATTAGGCAATCATCAACTAACTTTTTACCATACGGAAGGTCATGCTAAACATCACGTATCCATGCATTACTCTGCGACGAATGGAATGTTTGTAGGTGATACAACAGGTGTCTGTTATCCAGAGTTGGCTGATGAAGCAATTGATTTAATTATCCCTTCAACTTCTCCGAATCAGTATGATCCAAATACGATGGAGCAATCGATTCAATTATATGAAAAACTTAATGTTCAGGAATTGTATTTCGGTCATTACGGTGCCTATCAAAACCCAATAGAAGCCTATCGTCAAGTTCGCTACTGGACGCCGTTGTTTCTAGTTGAAGGAGAAAAGGCACTAGCTTCACCTGGTACTTTAGCACAGCAAGCTAAATTATTAGATACGAGATTACAAGCACTTTTACATCAATATCTACAGCGAAATGGTATTACAGAAAACCATCCCGTCTATCAAACGATTCCTTTTGATACAGCAGTATCAGCAATGGGCATTCTTGATTATTTGCAAAAAAACAAACCATCTAATAACAAATAGATAAAGAATCTGCTCATTTCTCACGGTAACTTTGAGAAATGTTGCAGATTCTTTTATTGGTTATCTAAATGCTGAAGCACTGCTTGAAAGTCCTGTTTTTCCCCTATCGCTTGAAAATGGATCAATGGATTACCCACCCGTTTGATTCGCTCTATAACAGCAGGTATCGTAAATTGCTCCGGTGATAGTTTGTCGTCTACTTCATTCCAATGTAGAGGTGTTGCAACTAAGCCCATTTCATTACCTCTGGTGGAAAACGGCGATATTATGGTTTTCCCTTCCGCATGTTGCACATAATCTAAATACAATCTATCTTTGCGATTTTTCTTTAAACGCTCAATCGTATATAATTCGGGTTTTTGCTCACATAAAAAACGACAGACAAACTCTGTAAAAAGACGAACTTGTTCATAAGAAAATGTATTGTGTGGTAATGGAATATAGACTTGCAAACCTTTGCCACCGGAAGTTTTAACAAAAGATTGTAGTTTAAAATAATCAAATACTTCTTTTAAGTGTAGTGCACCACTTACAGCAAGTGAAAATGCGTCGACGGAAGGGGGATCCAGGTCAAAAACAATCTCTGTAGGCTTTTCAGTGTCAATCGTTTGAAAAGGGATGTGAAATTCTAATGCAAGTTGGTTCCCTAACCACAGCAGTGTTTCAAGGTTATTGCATAGGATACTATGATGTTCGCTAACTTTTTCTGTTACGACAAATGCAGGTAGATGTTCCGGACTGCTTTTTTGATAGAAACTCTCTCCTGGTACCCCATGAGGAAAACGAATTAACGTAATAGGTCGATTTCGTAAAAATGGCAGTATAAAGGGTGATACAAGCTGTAAATAGTACAAATAGTCCTCTTTAGTAATTGCAATAGCAGGCCACACCGGCTTGTTGGGATGCGTGACTGGCACACTATCCGGTATTGGCATAAGCTGGCGTTGCATAAGTTGCCAATTACAGTACTGGTGTTCCACTTCTAATCGAAAGGCATGAAAACGAGGTTCTCTTAACTTACTACCATCAAAGTCGATACAGGCAATATCAATACAGATGGATGGTTCTAATTGCCATGTTTCATTGTTTTGTTGCCCATTTGCTTGAAAGAATGTAATTAGGGTATTTAACTCGTCCTTTTTCATCCCATGCCTAAAAACAACCACTTCCGTTAGCACACCCTGACGATGCACACAACCGTGAAAATATCCATTCCCTTTATCAAATTTGTTCACAATCACTGTGACAATTTTCCAATTTTTAATTTTTAGCCAATGTGTTGACCGTACAGCCTCCTGCCATTTACTCGTCTTTTTCTTGGCAATAATACCTTCACCATTATAAATTTTGATGAAATGCCACAAAGTTTGGCTATCTTCAAAAACATCAATTGCTTGTAAACGATGGTTTTCTTCATATTTAATAGCAGTCGGAAGCTTTAACGATGTAAAAAGAGTGTTTAGTTGCTGTTTTCGCGTTTTTAAATAGCGATTCATTTGACTTTCCCCTTGATAGGAAAGTAAATCAAAAACAATATAATGACAAGGAAAGGATGTGGCGTGTGCAGCAATCACTTCTTTTTTTTGCATTCTTCCCCGTTGTTGCACGACTGCAAATTCACTTTTATAGTTGTTGATTAAATACACTATTTCTCCGTCAAATACTAACGGTAAAAATACTTTGATCTGATTATAAAGACTTCTGCAATAATCAATAATTTCCGGAAACAAATGATTTAACACATTGCCATTTCTACTTTTCAAAATAGGCTCTTTATCAGTCCACTGTAATAGACAGCGGAATCCGTCATATTTCCCTTCGTAAAGCCAGTCATCTCCTTTTGGCGGTTCATTTACTTCTACTAGTAACATCGGTTTGATCTTGTACACCTACTTTCTTATTTTGTACTGTTGACACTATTTTTAATTAGCATACATAAAACACATCAAATTATTACATAGTAAGAAAAACGAGGTGACAACATGCATACAGTTTGGAAAGGCAGTATTTCATTTGGTCTTGTCAACATACCAGTTAAACTACATGCTGCTACAGAAAATAAAGACATTAAATTACGACAACTTCATAAAGAATGCCATACACCTATTAGCTATAAGAAAGTATGTGAGGGTTGTAATCAAGAAGTAACAGAAGAAAATATTGTAAAGGCATATGAGTATGCAAAAAATAAGTTTGTCGTTCTAGATGAAGAAGAGCTAGAGAACTTGCGTAAAGAAAACGAAGATAAGGCTGTTGAAATTATCGATTTTGTTAAATTAGGCGAAATTGACCCTATCTATTTTGAACGAACTTATTTTTTATCGCCTGATACTACAGGCAGTAAGGCATATGCCCTATTGCGACAAACGTTAGAGGAGTCAGGTAAAATTGGCGTTGCTAAAATTATTATTCGTTCGAAGGAACAGCTTGCGATTGTTCGTGTTTATCAAAATGCCCTCGTAATGGAAACAATCCATTTTCCTGACGAAGTTCGTAGTGTGCAAGATGTTCCAAACATCCCAAGTGAGCCAACCATTGTTCAAAAGGAATTGGACGCTGCACTGATGCTAGTCGACCAGTTAACAACTGTATTTAATCCAGAAAAATATACAGATGACTATCGCAATGCTTTAATGGAACTTATCGAAGAAAAGAAAGCGACAAATTCAGTATCTGCCAGTGATAAGCGTCCTCTACCTGACAACGTTACTGATTTGATGTCAGCACTCCAAGCTTCTTTAGATAAAACAAAAAAACCAACAACAAGAAAAAGAGCAACCAAAACGAAGAAAAATGCGTGAAGGCTCGCTCACCAACCATAGAGCGAAAGGCATCGAGAACTTATATACTCGATGCCTTTTTCTTGTGATATAGCTAAACTTCCTTAAAAGAAAACATACGTTTGTTCATCATGTTATAATTAGTATAAAAATTGATGGATGGTGTCTAATGACCAAAGTAAATATTGAGGAACGTATGAATCACTATCGTGTTCAAGGGTTAAGTCTATTGGTAATTGAAAAGGGGCAAATTAGCCAAATAAAACATTATGGATATCTTATGGCAGGAACTAGGCAAAAAGTAAATGACCAATCTCTTTTCAATGCCTGTTCTATAAGCAAATTTTTAACGAGCATGGTAGTCATGGTATTAGTGGAACAAGGCTATTTAGATTTAGATGAGGATGTCAATAACAAACTGAAATCGTGGAAGGTACCGGAAAATAAAAATACGAAGCTAAAAAAAGTAACATTACGAAACTTACTTTGTCATCAATCTGGCATTATAGATCCAGCGAATAGTTTTTCAACTTTAAACGATTCTCATGCGAAACCGTCAATGGTAAATTTGTTAAATGGCACAACACCTTACTGTCAAAGCCCTATAGAAGTAAGTGGTGAACCTTGGCATGCATTTCATTATTCGGATGCTGGTTTTTGTATTATACAGTTATTAATAGAAGATGTAATGGCACAATCATTTGACTCGATTATAGAGGAACATATATTTAAACCGTTAACTATGACACATAGCACACTTTCTACAATATTTGCATCATCAAAAGAACAATCTTTCGCTAGTGGTCACCACAAAAATGGAAAATCGGTGACAGATAACTACCCAATTTATCCTTACCCTGCTGCTTGTGGCTTATGGACATCCCCCGCTGATCTCGCTAAATTATTACTAGAGTTAATAAATGCTTTAAAGGGCTCTAGTAAAATTGGTATCTCTGCAAACCTAGTCGAAGAGCTAATTCAACCACAAGGTGCTAAAGAATGGGCTGGTTTAGGGGTATTCCTTGAGGGCTCAGGACAAGAAGTAGAAATCTCCTCCCTTGGTTGGGGTATTGGGTTTCAATGTATGCTTGTATTCTTTCCTTATTTAGAAAAAGGAATGATTGTTATGACAAATACTGATTTAGGCGTTCATCAAATGCAAGGAATCATAGGTGAACTATACAAATCACTTATCTCCTGTTCATAAACGACGTTTTCCCCTACCAAAATCCAAACAAAACTAAACAACCAGTCGTTGGTTTAATACCGACAACTGGTTGGACGATGCTTTATTGACCGCATTTTAGATATATCTCTTTATAGCTAAAACTTTCTTAATAACATATGCGACATCGATAAAATCAATTTTCTTGTTTTACTTGATAATGCATTTGCACCATCTGTCCATAACATGTTGTTTTTATTAATTCCAGATTAATTTGCGGATTATACTTTTTAAATAGGGCTATGCCAGAACCTAATATATGAGGGGTAATGGTAATAATGTATTCGTCAATTAGATTTTCTTTCATAAAAGCATCAAGAATCTCTGCTCCACCAACCATCCAAATATGTGCTCCCGATTGTTTCTTTAACTGTTGGGTAAACGATACAACATTTTCATTTACAAATTCCACATCGTCATTTTTGTTCTTTGCTGATTTCGAGAAAACATAACATTTTTTATCAGAATACGGAAAAGTATCAGAGTGTTCCATCACATAATCATAGGTGCGCTTCCCCATTATGATAGTATCAATTGTTTGATACATATCCATGTACCCATTATCCCCTTCCCCCTCTGATTCTAATAACCATTGTAAGTCATCATCCTCTTTCGCAATAAATCCATCTACACTAGTCGCAATAAATAAAACAATTTTTCTATTCATGGGGTAGTCTCCTTTTCTCATGAGCGTTTTGCTTTTGATTAAATCATTAGCACAAACTATACTAAACAGTAAACATGACAAGTAATGGCATGATTAAAAGAAAAGGTGAGAATATGTCTAAAGCAAAACGTTTATTAGATATTCTACTATTTGTAAATGCGAAAAGAAAATTTACAGCGCAAGAACTAGCCGATGAATTTAAGATATCCGTCCGAACCGTGCATCGTGATTTATTGGATTTAAGCGATATGGGTTTACCCATATATGCAGAACAAGGGAGGAATGGAGGTTATACCGTTATTACAACCCGTCTACTTCCACCTATGTTATTTACAGAAGAAGAGGTTGTATCCATTTTCTTTGCATTTCAAGCGCTCAATTATTATCGTGATTTACCTTTTGATGCTGAAATCCGCTCCGTCTCGCATAAATTATATCGTTCACTTCCAAAAGATGCCCAAGCAAAAGTAGATAAACTTCGTTCTTATATTGCCTTTTGGAATCCTAAGAGAACAATCGATACCCCTTTATTAAAAAAGGTTTTAGATGCGTCAATTGAAGGAAGTCAGCTTCACATGCAATACCACTCAAAAAAAGCGATAACAACAAAGCATATTCGTCCTATCGGTGTATATGCTCATAATGGGCTATGGTATATGCCTGCATACGACTTTCATAAAGATAAAGTTTTATTGTTTCGAGTGGATCGTATCCATGCCATTGTGTCAAGCATAAAAGACGACAGCAATTTTACAAATTTAGCTGAATGGTTTGATTCATATGAAGTAAAAACCCCTATTAGATTGTTTGTCGAACTGTCCAGAGAAGGCGTACGTCAATGTCTAAGTGAGCCAAATTTCCAAGGTTTCGTGACCATCAACGAAAATGGGACTGGTACTATTGATGCGACGATTGATGAAGGTGAGCTTCACTTTATCGCTCCTCTATTTTATAGACTAGGATTACATGCAAAGATTATTGAGCCAGAAGAATTAATCCAACATATGCGGAAACAGGCTAAAGAAATTTTAACGATGTATCATGAAGGAAATTTATAAATGGCTCGTTCCAATTACAATCTGCATGGAAAATTTTTGTTGGTCTGAAAATAACTATTATATAAGTGATTAAAAATAAGGAAAAGTAAGTAGTAAAATAAAGTTTGCGCCTTGATGTAACGGCACTTAAACTAGAGGTTCACCCTATATGTATACTATGTAACGTTGGTTGTGAAGTCCTTATCCTCGTTAATAGTAACTAAACAGTCTGTCTCATTATGTATAGAGATGTTTCTTGGATAACAAGACCTTCTATGTTAACATTTACAAAAACCCCTATTAAGGAGTGAAATTATGGCGACCATTGAAGACTTTATTGCACTGGATATTCGAATCGGTACAGTTATGGAAGCGGAAGAATTACCAAAAGCACGAGTTCCCGCTATCAAAATGAGCATTGATTTTGGTGAAACATTAGGAATTAAGCAATCTTCTGCACAAATTACAAAACGATATACACCAAATGAAATCATCGGCAAACAAGTAGTTGCAGTTGTCAATTTCCCACCACGGCGAGTAGCAGGTTTTAAATCAGAGGTTCTCGTAATCGGTGGCGTGCCGATAGAGGGAGATGTCATTCTATTAACACCCGATCAATCAGTACCCAATGGCACAAAAATTAGTTAAAGCACCCTATTCCCATTCTCACTATCACTCTGCCATCCGTATAAATTATTTTATTGCACTGACAAATGGCTAAAGCTTGATAACTTCCTCTGCATATTAATAATAGTGTAGAGCTTAAAAAGCCTTTACAAAAACTCTCCTGTTTTGGGGTCACTTTCTTTAAGGAAGTGACTCTTTTCTATTTTTTAGAAATGTTAAAAATCGCCCAAAATAACGTACGCTTTTTTTGATCATTTCAATTATTGATGAAGTTGTGATAGACTTGAAGTTTAGTGCCTAGAGACATCTACAATTATTTGACCAATATCAAGTGATCAATAATAGAAAAGGATGATACCCCATTGATTAACGAACAACATACCAATAAATATATATACACATATGTCCATCATGTAGATGAATACGATTTATGTAGAATGGAGATGCGCTCTTTTTTCGGTGTAGATTCCTCATTAAACTATATGATAAGCAATATAGAAGTTGACCCTAGTCGTAGTCCTTTTATACAAGATCGACTTGAGGTGCTGTTTGAAGACCATAGTATAGAAAATATAAAAAAATTAGTGAAAAATTTAATAGTTGGTGAAAAAACTTATAAGGTAGTTTGTTTAAATAATTTTGTTATAGGTCAAACGAAGAAAATTTCTCAGCCAGAGCGCCGACGAATAGAACGCGAGCTAGGGTTGTGTATAGAGGGAGACCCTGATCTCAATTATCCTGAGATTATTTTTGGTCTTATATTAATAGATGGAAAATGGTATTTCGGTAAACATATGAAAAGTGAGTCCATTTGGCGTAAACATTTACATAAACCAAATAGTTATTCAACAGCACTTAGTACAAGAGTTGCTCGCGCTGTTGCTAATATTGCCGTTCCACAGCCACAAAATATTCGTGCTATTGACCCTTGCTGTGGTATAGGAACAGTGATAGTAGAAGCTCTTTCTATGGGTATTGATATTGAAGGAAGAGATATCAATCATTTTGTTTGCAGCGGTTCTCGCGAAAATATGGCCTATTTTGGTTTACAAGGAAAGATTACTTTAGGTCCCATTTCAGAAGTAACAGAACACTATGATGTAGCTATTATTGATTTACCATATAATTTGTTTACCCATTCATCGCGTGAAGATCAATACAATATTCTTAAACATGCTCGCCGAATTGCGGATAGAGTAGTTGTCGTTACTATTGAAACAATTGATGATTTAATACATGATGCTGGTTTCATTATCGCCGATCGCTGCATTGCGAAAAAACAGTCTTTCTTACGTCAGATTTTATTATGCCAATAAGGCCTTCTCTATCATAATAAATGATTAATAACCCAATCAGTCTGATTAGGATTTCAAAATAAACATCGCAATAACCTATCAATTAAAAAGCACCTATTAGTCCTCACTAATAGGTGCTTGCTTGTTTACAATTTATTAAAAAAAAGTATTATTTCTCGCCGCTTAATTCTACTAAAATTTTCGCTTGTGATTTATCGTTTGTTAAAGCTTCAAAGCCTTTTTCTACGATATCATCTAATTGAATACGCCCAGTGATAATTCCTTGTGGTTTTAATTGACCACTGCCCATTAAATCAACTGTTTGTTGGAATGATGTTGGTGTGTAAGCAATACTTGAAGTAATTTTCACACCTGTATTTGTTAAATGAATTGGATTCCATTCAATTGGACGAGCAAAGATTGATACAATAACCATAGTACCGCGAGCTCTTGTTGCATCGATTGCTTGTTTAAATGTTGGCGCAACACCTGCAACTTCAAATGATACATCCACACCATCTGGAACGATTGCGCGAATTGCTTCTACACCATTTACTTCTCCAGAGTTAATTACGTGCGTTGCACCAAGTTCTTTTGCTTTTTCAAGACGTGTTTCAGATAAATCTAATACGATAATTTTACTTGCACCAGCTGCTTTAGCTGCAATAGCAGTTAATAAGCCGATTGGGCCGGCACCGAAAATCGCCACAGTATCACCGAAACGTAAATCACCCTCTTTTACAGCTTGTACTGCTACAGCTGTCGGTTCAACAAGTGCACCATCTTCAAGTGTCATTGTTTCAGGTAGTAAATAAACATTACTTTCAGGAGCATTTGCATAAGTAGTGAAGCCACCATCGCCATGTAAACCGATGAAGCTAAAGCCATCATAAGCGTCCATATCTTCAGGTTTGTTACCGTGCGTTAATGTTGGGTTAATTGCAACGCGGTCGCCTACTTTAAACTTAGTAACGTTTGCACCAACTTTTTCAATAGTTCCTGCAAATTCATGCCCCATAATAAGTGGAGCGATTTCACCAGTTAATTCATCTTTTTCTTTTGTTGGAATAAAGACAGGACCTTCTTGATATTCATGTAAATCACTACCACAAATACCAGCCCAAGCTACACGAACTGTAACTTCATTATCTTTAAGAGCTTTTAATTCTCTGTCCTCAATACGAATGTCTTTTTCTCCGTACCAAACTGCTGCTTTCATAATGTCGAAACCTCCGATGGAATTTATGTCTTTTTGTCACAACTTCATTCTATCACTAAAATAAAATGATACAAATATAATGACTCAAAAAAATTATAGTAATCCGATTAATTTAGTATACAACTAAACTAAAACAATATATTGATATTTTATAGCGAATAACACTATATATTGTATATTATAAACGAGGGTATTTCCTTTTTAGTAAAATACATATTTTATTAGTATATTAATAAACTTTTCAAACATTAAAATGTTCGCTGGTTAATTAGAGCGCATTTTTGAGGTGAAAATAAGATTAAAAGTATGAATTGTTGTTAAGATAATGCTAATTGACTTAAGAAAATTAGAAAATAATGTTACGATAATCGAGGATTTAAGAAATATCGTTCCCATCATTGTCGGAATCGTTGGAAAGAATGTACACTCTCTTTCGAAATCTCGTATAAGAACGACATGAAATAATATAGTTTACAGAAGAATGATAATGCAAAAATTGTTTTCCTAATTGTCTTATAATCAAGGTAATGATAAAACTAACAATAATAGCAATCCAATTATCTATAACAGAAAAAGAAAAAAATCCTACTAATATGAAGTAATTATAAATAAACCATAATCTGTACTAAACGAACCCAAATCTCTACTTAAGACTTCCCTTTCTTTAGTATCATTGCCTTGTAGTATATAAGAATAATTTTTCTATATTACATCTCCATATGGGGCATTGTTATTCTCACAGCTAATTCTACAATTGGCTGTGAAAAGGTACTTGGAATCATCGGACTTGGTAAATCGCTATTATAATTTGCAAATCCAAAAGATGCTTCTTCTACTTGAATCCAATCTAAATCATCTGTGCCTTGTATAGCACCTATAAAATGATAATCTGCACTATATGTATCAAAACCGTCTTCATTAGGAATAGCTCTCCAGACCTCTGCCTCTTTTGTAGGATCAACTCCAAGTTGTTTAAAGAAATTCAAAACTTGTGGACTCGCATGTTGAATTTGTTTAGTGAAAAGTTGACAATCCTCACAACCACAATGAGCTTTTTCGGATACTTTTGGCAAGTTTTTAAACAATTCAATAGTTTTTTTCTTGTCTATTTTTACAATACAATCATTAAATATAATTTCTTCCATAGTAACACCTCAATTATAATTGCATAAACGTTTTCATTCTAGTGACCGACCTTGTGTATTTAACCATAGAAAAAGAGCCCCTGATTGTTCGTATATTTAACAATCAGGGGTATTTTTTTAGTACCTTGTACTATATAATAGGCAATTTTTAGCTCATTACATTTACTTGATTTAATTGCTTAATATCCTGTTTACGATCCCACTCAAATGTAATTAAATCTTGACTATTTAAATTTTCAGCCATTAATGAAACGGCTGAAATTCGACTATTGTCATACAGTTTAAAGTAATAGTTTTTACTTTGTGCACACATAGCAGAGGTATAGATGGTATAATCCGTTTTCCCCTCATTTGTCAAAACAACACCTTTTGGGATATTTACAGAAGATAGAATATGGAACAAGTTTGTTACGCCTTCTGTTTCATTTTTAGCTTTTTCAGTATATTTTTTCCAGTATGCTACCCGAAGAAAACGTGCTGACGGCGTAAAATCACCTGGTAATCCTAAGCCCCCTGCCCCTTGCCCAAACGGTGTCAAATCCAAGTCTCCCATCATAATGTCTTGTGGCGGATTTGGTGTGACACCAATGTAAGCTCTTAAATTTGTCTGATGCCATTCATAGCCAGGGCTATTCGTCATAACGCCAATCGTTTTTCGATGAATGGTAATGCCCGTTTTATCCGGTTCAATAACAATCGATTCACCAGAAGCATCTGTAAATGTATAGTGAAGTGGAGGTGCAAAGCCAAGTATTATATTGGCTTCATTCAATAATGTATAAGAAGTTAATTTTTCAATAACATCATCGACTGTTACACAATTTCCCAAAACTTGTGAAATTACATACACGGGATTGATGCCTCTTGTGCCTTTTTTAGGTTCGTCAGCATAAGTCGCAAATGTAGCATAGTAAAGCATTGCGCCCATTAATCCCTTTTCGTTTACCCCATCATAGAGAACTGGTGATGTAATGTCAGTGCTTCCCATTCCAACAAAAGCATATGAATTGTTAATGACTACATTTTCTTTCTCTAGCAATCGAATTCCGTAATTACGTGGGACAATAATCACTTTACTATCTGGTTCCATTGTAAAATCCATTGTGCGAGCGAATAAACTTTTATCATCCGTTGTACGAATTGATAAGCTACTGCAACCTAACATAAAAAACACTCCCTTGAAAAAGTATTTTAAAAAAATCTAACGGAATTATTTTTAAATCAACTAACGTATCTTCATAATAAAGAATTTACTTCACTTATCACGAGTACCATAATTAACCAAAAATAGATTTATTCCGCTTCCAAAACCATACTATCACTTCCATTAATGGAAATTCAAGGATAAATTAACGCCGTTTTTTGGCGGTCATCCCACCTTTTTTTCAGACTAAAATGTCTAATCTCATGCAATAACGCCACATCGCGCCACATACCCCGTCATTATTTGGCGTTACCATTATTTTCTAATACTATGAAAGTAGTATTTTTAAAAAATCCACTGTCTAACATTTGACTTTTTAATAAAATTCATATTTATATATAAATGCATTTTTTCACTAAACTGTCAAATTTGAAATACGTTTACACATATAAGAGCTCCTTACTTTATAGGCTTTGATGATTTTTTATTATAATGTAGCAACAATATTAGCAACTGATGCAAGTTTCATATCATTGTTCCCTTAACTTGATGTAAAAGCATGTGCTCTTACATTAGTAATTTTTTTATAAACTACTAGTTATTTACATGATATTACTGACAACACTTACCGATATTGGTACAATCTTAACAATGATGGTAATTAAAGATTTAACAATAAATTTTAGATAAAACATTACATATCTTCAATGTAATTTTTATAAATATTAAAATAATAGGAGGATTAATTAGTGGGATTATTTGATATTTTTAAAGGGGACAAGGTTCATAACAAACAAGGTATGAATCCCCATTTTGCATTCGTAACATCTTTGCTTTATATGATGGGGGCAGATGGTGAATATGATAATGAGGAAATAGGTCAGTTGTTATCAGTTATTGGAGGTAAGAAAAAAGGCAGTACAGTTTATGTAGGTGGTAACAATAATGATTTAATGGACCAAGTTATTAAATACGTAAACAGAAATTCCGTGGACCAATTTTTACTTGAAGCTGCACCAGCATTAACTGATGCTCAAAAGATGTGCATTTTAGTTAATATTATCGATTCATCTTTATCCGATGGTGAAGCTGAAATTCAAGAACAACAACTATTTGCTAAATTCCTAAAAGCTTTCGGGATTTCTGAAGAAAGATTCAAACCTTTCTTTGAAGTCATTGTTTTAAAAAATGATCGTTCAGTATTCTTAAATCCGAACCATGCTAAAAATCAAACTGGATATAAAGTAAATCTTTCAAAATAAAATCCCAGTCACTCATTTTAAATGAGTGACGTTTTTGTGTTTATAATAAAATCAAAGTTAAATTCATTTCGTTCTTTTGCTTGTGTAGATTGTCTCTTTTTGGCTAATCTAGTTTCTCCTTTTGTTAGTTTTGGAACTGCTGTATATGACAAGATTATCTTTCCTTACACAAAAGTATTTGTTGCAATAATTCCAGAACAACGTCACGAATATTATATAACTCAACATGCCGAAAGCGGACGGAGGACATTTTGCTCTTAACGCTGTATATCCAAACGAACAACAATGAGTAATTATTTTTTATTTTTTCGTTCTAATAGGATAGGTGCTATATTTAGTAAAATTGAAACAATGGTTAGAAACCATAACGTTTTTTCCATAGTCGGTACAACATCCAATAAAGCTGCCCAATCTTCAACTTTTACCCAATTAGATACTAGGCTATGTTCTGCACAGAGTGTCAATGCTGTAAAAGATAACCCCATTGCCATCGCGAGTTTATAATCTTTACCTGTTATATACTTATATAGATTGATAAAAGTTGCTATTATAGTAATTAGACCTAATATTAACCACATAATGATAACTCCTTTTCCAATATAGACATAAATTATAATTAAATGGTTCCCTCCCTACCCCCGCCGGACGCATTATTACGCTCCCCCTTATTACAGTGGATGAAAGACTTCAATCAACTATTATATTTTTAAATTGAATAGTCGTCCCTGTCGAAAACTGAAAAAGAGCACCTCAAAGGCACTCTTATAAGATTTGTTATTTTTCTTATTAGTTGGTGTTAAAAATAGTTATGGCTAATATTGTGTAGATGTTTCACGCTTTCAAAACAAGCATCATTTTGTACGAATCTCCGCGCATTTACTATGGCATACTTATGTAAGTATTCTAATTGCCCAAGGTATTCCCGTTACCACGGTAGCTAAAATTATTGGAAATACTCCGGAAATGCTAATGAAGGCATATGCTCATTCGTTGGCAGATGAGGAATTAAAGGCGACAGAAGTTCTTTCTCCGTTAATTAAATTTGAATAAATCATATTTTTTCACTTATTTGGGGCACTTATTAGGGTACAAACGATATTTGTACCCCTCCACTCTTGCTATATAAGCCTTTATCACTCTATCTAAATATATTATGTTCATATAAAAAATCATAGGAAAGATCGACAAATAAATATTCATGTTCATTAATGGCAATCGAAAATGTTCGCGTAATTTCTCCTGTCTCGATATCTCGATACAGTTCTGAAATTTCCCCATTTTGATCATTTCGCATTTTAATAATCGTTTGTAGGAAATACGGTCGCCAACTCCAATTTTTATTAATTGCATTTGGCTGTAATTCCCATATCCCTTCTACACGCATCACGTTAGGCGTTAATTGGAAACCATCCTCATTACAAATATATAATCGGAAAGAGTAATGATCTAAAAGCTCTGCTAAATGTTCCAATTGTGAGATATTATCACTAGAAGGCTTTACTCGATGAACAATTGCTTCTAGTTCCTCTCTTAATTTCTTCAACTCGAAATATTGTGCCTGAAGCATCTTCTTTTCAGATGTTATAAATTGCTGACATTCCTCTTTAAAACGTTCCTTTAATATATCTTTCTCCACAAATGTCTTTGCAGCATTTGCTAAATAAGAACCTTGATAGAATCGTCCCCCGTTTTTCCAAGCAAATTGCAATTGGTAAACAGTCCCTATACCTTCAAATAAAAGGTTAGCCCCGATTTTATAAGCTAAGCTGCCAATTGCTGAAATCATATCAGATTGTGCAGACCATGAGTCATAATTTAAATCACGTATATTAACCTTTAAAATTTGAGGTGATAATAATGCGATATGTTCTAAATGACTTTCAGCACCGACTTCTTGCACAGCAATTTTCATACCGAATGTTGTAAAATAGCGAAGAGCGTGGTGCAATTTATTAATATCGCCTAAAAATCGATGCTCGGAAACAACTAAGACAATACGATGTAAATCTTCTTCCCCTATATATTGTTGAATAATATTAAAATGACTTTCACCGAAATCTTGCATTAACAAGTTCGGATTACTTGGAATATAAATATCAATATCGGGTGCTACTGTGTCTATCTGCGTTAATGCAGCGTGTAAAATTTTATGCTCCATATCAATCCGATATTCTTCTGGAATATCTTCATTATTCACAAAATCTTTTAAATTGATTTGTTGACCTTCTATTTGTAACTGTCCGGAAATTTCGTAGGCAATCACCGTATGCGCATCAGCGCTAAATATAGGTTGAAAATACCCATGTATTTGATCTAAATTAGTTAACACTTCAATTGCGTCCATTGTCGAAACCTCCATACTTGAATAATCTATCATTATTCAAAAATAACATTACAACTACAGTTCATTTAATGAAAAAGCTCTCTGACTGTATAATAGTTTGTTTATAGGAATTTCGCAACTTCACATGCCGTATTTTTATTATTCGTTTGTTCGTTTAGACCGTCACTAATTCTTTTTCTTGTTGTTTTTGTGCGATTGTCTCCGGTCTGCGTACCCAACTAAGTCCAAGTGTGCCTTCTCCTGCATGCACACCGACACAAGCACTCAATGGCAGAACGTGAAAAATAATAAAAGGATACGCTTTTTCTAGAGCTAATTTCCAATTCATCGCACCTTCTTCATTATTACAATGAATAACAGCTACCTCTGGAATATGATGTGAGTCTAAATCATTTATTAGAAGGTTTTCTACATATGCTTTTGCTTTTGCTAGTGCACGTACTTTTTCCTTCATGACAACTTTACCATTATCAAAAGAAATAACGACTTTTATATTTAATAGTTGGCTCAAAAACGCTTGCGTCCCTGACACACGGCCACTTTTATGCAATTGTGATAAGCTCGCTGGGATAAAGGACAGCTCGCTATGATCTGCAAGTTCATTGATTTTTTCAACGATTTGTTGTGGTGCGACGCCTTCTCGTTCTAATTGCTGCCCAAGTTCAATCATTTTCATCATCGGGAATGAACCGATTTTAGAATCAACTGGATATACTTCAAATTGTGCTTGTTGTGCTGCTGTGAAAGCGCTTAAATAAGTGCCCGACAAATGTTGCGAAGTATGAATAGCAATAGCACAGTCATAGCCTTGCTGTTTTAACGATTTATATAACGCTACCACTTCACCAATGGCAGGTTGCGATGTCTTTGGATGTGTTTTAGTAGTACGAAGTTTGTCATAAAATTCATCATGTGTCATATCAACAGTTTCTCGTAATACGCCCTCTTCAAAAACAATATTGAGTGGTAATACGTGAACTTGATTGTCCTGTATGAATTTTTCATCTAACAATGCTGCTGTATCTGTAACCCATGCTATTTTCTTGTTCATTAAATGCTGTGCTCCCTGTCTATTGTAAAGTATTAATCCTTATAACTTATGCAACTATACATAGACAGAACCGTGATGAATAGTGACATTTATCATAATTGCTTAATTTTTTTACAACGTTCGACATTTTTTCGACAAAATTCACAATAAAAAAACAATATCCCAAAAGTAAAAAATGTACACACTTTTAGGATATTGTTATTATTCCTTATTCATTCATAAAGAAATACCAGACAACTGCCGCAATCATTAACGTTACAAGGACTGCAATTGTTACACGTAATGGCGAAATCGGTGCGTCTCCTCCAACACGACCTGTCTGACCATTCACCATAAATCGATAAATTTTCTCTTTATATCTAAAAGAAGAAAGCCATATTGGTAACATTAAATACTTATATGTAATGTCATCATGTGTTGTAGAAAACCGCAAATTGGAGACAACATCTGCAAATTTTTCTATACGGATTTTTGCCGTAATTTCTGCTTCTAAATGATCGTGAATTTCTCTCTTTGCTTGGTTCCAACCATCCTGTAAACCAATGCTATAGCGTTCTGAGAGAAATCCTGCTACATACTCCGGTTTATAGGATTTGTTATTTAATAAGTTAAATGGCTCTATTTTACGCATCATCTGACGATCATAGCGAGTCGTTGCACTAATTAAATGATCATCTATAAATTCCTGATAGAAACCACTGGTAGTATACCAATCTGTAACTGTACGCTGATTGCCATCCTTATCAGTGACCGTTCGATGCTTACCATAGCTTGCCGAATAGCGTGAGCTTGTTTTTGTATCAAACGTCCAATAAGGTAGATAAACACCTTTAAAAGCATCAGGCTTTGCACTAATTTTAGCAGCTTTTGGCGTAAACCATTTACTTTTAATCCACTTTTGAAAATTTTCGCCTGCTTGTTTATCTGTTATTTCAAATGCACATACGCCATTTGGTGCAAGTGTATTTGAAGCACTTGCTTCCATTACTTGATTTGAGCCACAATATGGACAGCTATCTGCTACTTGTAATGCATCATAAATCGTTTCAGCAGCACAAGCTTTACAAATAACCGTTTTTTTCTCTACGCCCCAGTTAAAGTTTCCTCGCTCCTCAGCCTTTGCAAAATCCATTTCTTGGGCGATTTTTTCTTGTTCCTTTTCAGGTTTGGCAATCTCGGTTTCAAAGCCACAATATGGACAAGTTAGCTTGCCTGTTGCGGGGTTAAACTCAATTGATGCACTGCATGATGGACATTCAGCATCGAATTCTAGCTTTGCCTCTTTGACGTTTTCCATTTCTTGCGTCGTCATCACCAGTCATCTCCTTATTTTAGATCATTGTCATCGAAAACATCGCCGCACTCAGGGCAAAATTTCGGAGGGTTTGCAGGGGTTTCTGGCTGCCAACCGCATTTATCACAAGCATATTGCAATGCACCAGACGGTTTTTTCGCCCCACATTCACTACAGAATTTACCTTTATTGATTGTGCCACATGAACATGTCCAGCCCTCTTCTACTGGCTTTGCTGCACCACCACAGTTTGAGCAAAATTTACCCGTATTCTCTTGTCCACATGAACATGTCCAAGTATTGGATGGGCTCGATTGTTGTGGCGTCTTTGCTTGCATCTGTTTATTTTGCTCGCTCATTTGGAAGAGTTGGCTTGCATTGACGCCACCCGCTTGTGTTGCCATATTCATCCCCATGAATCCAGCCATTGCACCGCCTTCATTGTGCGCAGCTGCAATCATCGCCTCTGCTTGTGCCCCAGTTAAATGCGCAGCTGCCATCCCTGGGTCACGCATCACTGCATTGCGCTGTAATTGTTTTATCATCGCTTCATCTTCTTCAGATGCTTTTAATGAACTAATTCCGAATGATACAACTGCCAAACCACGTGTTGCCAACCATTTTTCTGATAACACTTTGTTAAGAGCATCTGCTAGCGCCACTGTATGCGCAGGTATTTCACTATAGCGCACGCCACTTGCCGAAATTTGAGCAAATGCTGGTTGTAATGCCGTCATTAGCTCTGTTTTCAATTGACTATCAATAGCATCACGTGTATACTCACGCTCTACATTTCCACAGACATTTGTATAAAATAATAATGGGTCTACTATTTTATAAGAATATTCACCATGACAACGAATGGTAATATCAATATCTAAGCCAATATTACGGTCAATGACACGGAAAGGAATTGGGGCAGGTGTTCCGTACTTATTGCCAACGATTTCTTTTTTATTAAAATAATACACACGTTGATCTTTAGCAGGCTCTCCACCAAATGTGAAGCGCTTTCCAATTAGCTTAAACGTTTCCGTAATGTTTGCTGACAGATCATCCCCATACATAATAGATGGTTCTGTAGATGTGTCATAAACATATTCACCAGATTCGGAAGAAAACTCCACTACCTTGCCTTGCTCGACAATCATCATACACTGCCCTTCATTAATGGCAATGATTGAACCATTACTAATCAGATTGTCGTTTCCTTTATTTGAGCCACGTTTCGAAGTACGTTTAATACCTTTAGCAACAAGGACATCTGCTGATAAGGACTCACAGTAGAAATACTCACGCCATTGATCTTCTAATACACCTGCTAATGCCCCAATACCTGCTTTTAATAAACCCATTCTATTTCCCACCTTTAAATAAATACTTAATGTTATTTTATCATTAAAAATATTGCCCTTCCTATTGTACTACGCAAGAAAGGACAATTTGTTTCAAAATTTTTACTTGGGCATTAGGATGCTTATTACTTCCCTACTGAAAAACCGTCAAATAATTTTCCACCATATGGCGCAAGGATATTATGTACTAATTTTACAATGTGTTCTTTATCGCCTGTTTTATAAAATATATCAAATGCGTTTATAAATTGATGTGTGAACGCTTCATCATATTGTCTTAAAGAACGGACGACCCATTTCGAGTGACCAATCCATTTTCGGTTTGTTCTTAACACAAATTCACTTGCTAATTCGGCAATGGTATTCACTATAAATAGTTCTTCAGCTCTATTTGAACAACCAATAAAATCATCTAATGCATCCGAAATAAAGTATTGTTTTATTTTGATTGTTTGTTCTGTCCATACTTCTGGTCCTTTGTCTAAAAGTTGCTTAGCCTCTTCTTTAATGGTGTCAATTATATCCCTATCTTTTAACACAATTCCTTCAGATACCATTCTTGGCATGGAAGGCCTCGCTCGTTTACAGTCTTCGGCAAAATATTGTTTATAAGAAGTCAAATTATGGACAAATACTTCTATAGCCCAACCAAAGGCAATAATGGACTCTCGATAGGCTGTCTTTTGATTTTTATCAAAAACGACAATATCTAAATCCGAGGTCTCTGTCGCCTCTCCTCGAATGACACTTCCAGCCAATAATGCCCCATCGCAATGAGGGAAATGTTTTGTAATAAACTGAAGTGCTGCTTCGACTGCGTGATCCCTTTTTAAATAATCCAAATTGCCACCTCTTCCTGAAAATTACTGAATTATATAGAATATACTTTCTACACTTGCAGAAAATCTCCTATTAAAGCGAATCAAATTTTTACAAAGGAATTTGTAATTAATAACAAATTGATAAAATCATGTATAATATATATAGCACTATGAAAAATGGTGCTAATACCGTTGTATGGTTAATTTTCTAAACAGAAAGGAGCTATAACATGGACCAACAAGAGATTTTAACGATTATGAACTTAACGAAGAGCTATGGCAGCAAAGAAATTTTAAAAGGAATTGACTTACATGTGTCAAGAGGCGAAATTATTGGCTACATCGGTCCGAATGGCGCTGGTAAAAGTACAACTGTCAAAATTATATTAGGGATTGAAGGCGAATATGGTGGTGAAATTAAGCTATTTGGGGAGGATATTAAACAAAATAGCATTGATTATAAACGGAGAATTGGCTATGTGCCTGAAATAGCCGATGTTTATGATAATTTAACTGGCTATGAGTATTTGACTTTCATCGGCCAGCTTTACGGATTGCATTTAGATGTAGCGACTTCCAAATCTAAATCATTAATGGAATTGTTCGGTGTTGGAGAAGCATATCATGCAAGAATATCTTCTTATTCAAAAGGCATGAGGCAAAAGCTATTAATTATCGCTAGCCTTATACATAATCCAGATTTACTGTTCTTGGATGAACCTATTAACGGCTTGGATGCGAATAGTGTTATGATTTTCAAAGAGATTTTAACGCAATTAGCAGCCCAAGGGAAAACGATATTTTATTCCTCCCATATCATGGATGTGGTCGAAAAAATCAGCAGTCGTATTATATTACTGAATGATGGAAAAATTGCTGCTGATGGAACATTTGCTCAACTACAAGCCGCTAATACGGCAGGAACGTTAGAGGGGATTTTCAACCAACTAACAGGTTTTCATAATCATAAAGAAATTGGTGAACAATTCGTAGCGGTTGTCCAGGAGGTGTAGTAATGAAAGATTTCAAAGTCCTGCAACTACTTGATAAAGTGCAATTTATTTTTCGGAAAATGGGCATTGATTATTCGATTATGAGACAAATCCTCCATATTAAACTAACGATGGATGAACGAAAAGTACCAACCATCTTTAACCAAAATAAAAAAGATCAGAAGAATAGCTACTTCAAATCTTTATGGATTTACGCCCTTTATGGTCTTATACTCATTCCTTTTATGGGGTTTGGTGATAACTATCATTTTCAAATGAGCATTGCATACGGCATAGTTATCTTTATCGTGATGACTACTTTGATTTCCGATTTTTCTTCTGTACTACTTGATGTCCGTGACAGAAGCATCTTGGCAACAAAGCCGATAAATGCTAAAACGATAAATGCCGCTAAAGTATTGCATATCTTTATTTATTTAACTTATTTAACAATTGCCTTAACCGCGATTCCCCTTTTAGTTAGCTTGTTTACACAAGGAATAGTATTCTTTCTATTAACCGTATTCACACTTACCTTTATCAATATTTTCATTGTCGTGCTTACAACCATTTTGTATATTGTGATTTTAATATTTTTTGATGGAGAAAAGCTAAAGGACATTATTAATTATGTGCAAATTGGTTTATCCTTAGTCCTGATGATTGGTTATCAAGTGCTCATTCGATCCTTTGAGTTTGTTAACCTTGAAATGGTCGTAAAATTCACATGGTGGAGTATTTTCATCATTCCGATGTGGTTTGCCGCTCCTTATGAGCTTATCTTAAATGGTAATAACTCTTACTTCACGTTAGTAGGCACTATCTTCTCCGTCTTTATACCACTTATTTCAATAGGGCTCTATATAAAGTTAATTCCAACCTTTGAGCGCAATTTACAAAAGTTATTAAGCACGAGTAAGTCAAAGAAGGAAAAGAGAAGTCGTTTAAAAGATTATTTCTTATCTTTTATATGCCGAACAAGTGAGGAAAGGGCATTTTACCGTTTTGCCTCTCTTATGATGAAACAAGAACGGGATTTTAAATTAAAAGTGTATCCATCGTTAGGCTTTTCTTTCGTGATACCATTTATTTTTATGTTTAATATGATGCGGTCAGATAATGTTGACTACTCGACTAGTATAAGCTATTTAAATATTTATTTTAGTATGCTGATTATTCCATCTGCTGTGATGATGTTAGGTCATTCCGCAAAATATAAAGCGGCTTGGATCTACAAAGTCTTTCCGATTAAGGACTATACAGACTTACAAAAGGGTAGTTTAAAAGCCTTTTTAATAAAGCTATATATTCCGCTGTATATTGTGCTAAGCATCGTATTTTGCTTTATTTATGGCCCGAGAATCATTCCAGATTTATTGATTGTTTTAGTAGCAAGCTGTTTGTACACAATCATTTGCTACATCGGCTTTGAAAGCAAAATTCCTTTCACGAAGCCCTTTGACGAAATCGGTGATGGACAGAGTTGGAAGTCCTTAATATTATTTATTCCATTAGGTATACTTGCATTTCTACACTATCTACTGACAACAAGCGGTTCTTATGGTATTTTTATTTATTTCATTGTACTTGTCATTGTCAATTTCTTTTCTTGGAAATACTTGTTTAAACGAGCTAAGTAATACTTCAACGAAATAGGCATTGCTTATATAGCTAGTAAAAATCCACTTTGCTTATAATGGCTCAGTGGATTTTTTGCAATTCTTTTTACAAATCGTAGCTCATAACGATTAATTCCCCTTTTATTCCCATCACTCTCACACCTTTATCGGTATAACCGCATTTCTTATATAGTCTCTGTGCCGCCTCATTCCTTACATTAACAGCCAATACAATTTCATTGACGTCACAGTAATGCTGTTTGACAAAGTCAGGTAATAACATTAAAGCTTTTTTTGCATAGCCCTTCCCTTGATGTCGATAATCTGTAGAAAAAGCTCTTATTAAAATGGCATCATCATTTTCACAATATGGCTTTACACCTTCTTTTCGATGTAACACAAAGAATACTACAAGCACTCGATCCTCAATTGCTAAAATGGCATGTCGATTGACATCCTCTTTAGCAAGCGCAATACTCTCTTGCGGTGTTCCTGTATATTCAAGTTGTTCAGCTGTTAATTGATACTGGTCAATTAACGCTTTAAAGCGATTATCGTATATGTATAGTTGCATAATTTCCCCCACCCCTCGTATAGAACGCTTGTTCTAATCATAACAATATGACAAATATTATGCAAGATAAAAAAACTTGATGGATTTAATATGATTAAAAGAAAAAAGACAGCACCAGTTATTATTCTGGTCCTGCCTTTGGCTTACTTCAATTCATTTAACGTAGACATCAAGCTGCTGATATTATTTTGTTGCAACTGCAATTTCTTTATATTTAGCATCCCAAGCAGGGTCAATTTTACTTAAAGAAACAGGTCGTAATGTTTCTTTATGCGCTAGAATATGTACGGACTGTGCTATTGCAGCAATCGTGCCATCTTCATGTAAAATTTCATAACCATATGTTGTGCGTAGACGATCGTGTTTCTCTACCCAAGTACGCACTGTTGCCACCTGTCCATAGTGCATAGCAGCCTTATAGGAAATAGATAAATCCATTACTGGCGACACATACCCTTCCTTCTCTAATGCAGCGTACTCAAACCCCGCATCGCTCACTAACTGCGTACGTCCAATCTCCATCCAAATGATATAGTTGGCATGGTAGACAACGCCCATTTGGTCTGTCTCCGCATATCGAATCTCAATCTGTTTTTCACTCACAAACATTTTCTTCACCTCGTCCTACATTATAGCGCAAAAATGCTGATTTGGCGGGGTTTAGGCTTTGGAGATGAAAAATAAATAAATATTTAATTTTACAAAATGTAGAAATTCAATTTCAATATTTTGTTTGGTAAAAAATGGTGGTATTCGTTTTTACCCTATGTACCCCACTTATTTGGGGTACACTGGGGTACAAAAAAATATAAAATAATATAACACTGGGCAGGTGAAAAATACAAAAGTCACTCAATTTTTAGAATGAGTGACTTTTGTATGCCCTCCTAGCAATTCCTTTACTTGTGATTTCAGTGGATGCTGCGAGTACTTTAAAATCAGCCTCAATTCATCTATTTAAAGCCAAAATTAATACAACATATTTTTGTGAATTTTGTTTATATATTTTCCATTTTACGCAAGAAGGAATAACTATTTTCCAATTTGGAACTTACTTTGATATATGAGCACTTGATAGTATCAGATGCATTGAGGTTTCAACCATCTATAAAAGATGTAAGTATTTTGAAAAAATTATTGTTTTAAAAAATATTTAATTAGCGTTCCGATAACCAATATTTTAATTAAAATTAAGAACCCTTTAAATGTAAATCCTTTCACTAAATTTCTTTCCGGAATCCAATTATCATCATCATTATGTTTATTGTTATCCATGAATATGCCTCCTTTAAATAGCATGTTTTCTCCTTATTAAAATAATACATTAGAATTAGAGGATACTTAAAATTAATGTCTAATTTTTATATTATCAAGATAAGGTGAGAATTAATTTACTAAAGGAGGATCTATCATATGAAATTACTTTTATCGTTCATTTCAAGTTTAATTTTAGTAGTGTTTCTATTTATTAGCTCAAGTGCCTTAGCAGATTTTAATATGGATACTTCATCTAATATACTAAAAGTTGAAGAATTTTCAACGCATCAAATATCTGATGATTTATTATTAGAATTGGCATTAGAAGGTCAATTAGTCAATAATGATTACACAACAGTAGAAGTAAAGGAAAACAGTGAAGATGATACACAAATTATTGAAATTACTAAGTTGTTAAGTAAAATGACATTGGAAGACGGTCAGGAACTTACTGAATATTCGAAGAGCGCTACAATTGTAACAAATGTATCAAATCAAACAGACGCTGCAAAAACTAATTATCCAAAAAGAACTACCCTTTTAGCAAGTGTTTCTAATCCAACAGGTGGTTCAAAATCTGAATATTCCGGAGATGGAAAGGTTAGTATTAAAGTAGATCTTAATTATTACAAAATAGTGGTGAATGGTACTAGTGCTTATAGATTAAACTTTTATAAGTTAACACCAGCAGTTAATGTTGCTCTAACTTCTATAACTTCAATTACCAGTGAGGCAAGATCCTATGGTACAGGATACTTAATAGACGGCACACCATATACAAAGACTGAAACTACGGGGATTAACACGTGGACAAATCCCACAGACTTTTATTCAATGGCAACTGGTTTTAGAAAATTTGTTATACCTAATACTTTTAGTGGTTCGGGAGCAGGCGTAAATGGTTTTGTGAATTATAAAAATACTAGATACGGTACTACTTATAGATTCCATTACAGTCTTAGTATCTAGAATATTCTTCAAACAAGCTGAAGCGATAGTACTTATGAATCCATTATTATATTTTAGTTCTCCCTTATCTTTATACTTCAGATTATATTGAAAAAACTTAATCATTTTTTACATACATAAAAAATTATCCACTCAGAAATAAACAGCATCAATTGATATAGCTATATAGACCTAATTAATTCTTAGTATAATTTTATGTTCATTTAATTTATAACTTTGTTATTATAACAACCAACAGTTAACTACTTGCGCTGTCACTGAAATATCTGACCTTTCACTGATTGTCAGTGTTTTAAATTACTCATTATTCTAGTTTGAGCCTCAAAGGGAATTTTTTCTTTTATCGCTTATTGCATGGATCCTTGTGAGAACATTTGCCTTCCTATAACCTTTTCAAAAAGAAATTGTTGTACAAACCCCACGCTCAATTATTTGAGGATTGAGCACAGACTTTCACACTTTCCTTGTGCCGCTTCGTTTGTTAACATTTAACATCTTCTAAATCCTTGTCCATCTTCGTATTATGTCATTATACATATCGCTGTTGTATCCACTAATCATGGTAAATCCTCGATGCCGGTTTAATTATCATTTCATGAGCACAGTGTCGTTTTGTACGTGTCCTTACTAAATACGGTAGATCACAATAATTTAAACATTCCTGTTATACCATCGTATCAGAGTTGTCGCATCTATATTTTTAATTTGTACATGTTGTAATCGCTCCGTTCTTCCCCCGGCACAAGCTCTGAGTAAAAATGAAAGTCATTGAGATGCGATTAATAGGTGCACCAATTAAATAGAAGTTTATTTTAATATAAAAAAGTCATTTCCGATTCGGAAACGACTTTAAAAATTAATCGCACGAAGAACCTCCAGAATCACTGGTACTTGAAGTGGTGTCTGAACAATCATTTCTATCTGTATCTTGTAACGAAAAGACAGAACCTGGTGAAATAAAATCAGTTGTATTATTTCCTGAATAGTTAGAACGGCTTTGATTTGTTGAACTATAGTTAGTACTTCTTATCTTTTTTAAGGTAATTAAAATCCCTACTATCAAGACTAAAAATACTATTGCAATAAAGAACTCCCCCACGCATTACCCCTCCTTTGTACAACAGTTTAATTTTACCATTTAAAAACAAATTAATCATTAGCTTACTCTCAAAAGCAAGTACCTGTAATTCAGCAGGGAGAGCTTTGGCTATTTTTGCTATAATTTAATTAAAAATATTTGGAGGTATTACAATGGATTCTTCTGCTATATTTACTATTTCAATAGCAATTGCAGCTTTCTTCATTACTGGTATTAATGAAAAGAAAATTAAAAAATTAGAAAAACGAGTTGAAGAGCTTGAAAGAAACAAGGAATTTTAATTACATAATAGTATTCTAGAGCGATAGTAATCGCTCTATTTTTGTTTACTTCCCCATTTGTTGAAAATCTTTGTCCTCACTGAAAGCACTATGAACTTATTTTAAGAAGTCATTGCTCCAAACTTATCAAGATTATTTTTCTCAATTTGAAAAAATCGACAATATTTCTGACAACACATCCACTGTCTTGGATTATGGTGGACTACGCCACTACAAAAAACTTCAGACGAACAGAATCATCAGTTTGAACGCCATCACTAACTATTAATAATTTTTTATTCCCTCTCACTAGGTGTTTCTATCAGGTATTATGCCTTGCTAGACAATCTCACCTTTGTTTATATTTTCACTTAGTAATTTTTCTATTTAATTTTTATTAAAAAAGACTTGGTTAATATGACTAGAGAATGTAACAGAGCATTGCATACTATAGAAATGTAATCTGCAGATTATAACTTTTTGTTTGAAGGAGGTGAATATATATGCCTTTAACTACTGGTCCAATTGAAAATACAGGTAATCTACCAGCTAATGCCTCTAGCGTGCGTGTCAAAGTTCTTAATCTCACTGGAGGTTCTCTATCTGGAGTAGTTCGAGTTTATCGACTTAATGGCACAAGACAATTACTATCTACAACTCCTTTTTTAGCCGCTGCAAATGCTTCTACTTTTGTAACACCAAGTGTAGCTGGTTCGTTCCAATATGAAGTTGAAATTGCTCCGAATCAAACTGGTGGATTATATAGCGTTTACGGGCGAACAGCATCAGGTGTTATCATTGATGCTCAAAGATTTGTGAACTCAGAATTAACACAAATTCTTTAATTTTATAAATCTATGGGTTAAAAACGTGTAAGCCTCATTTTTCATGCTTATATTGTTGACCAAAAGGCATAAAGAAGTGCACTCTTTATGCCTTTTGTTATTTTTAGCTCTATTTGAACATTCCTAATGCTTATTGGAAATATGGTTGTAAGGTCAGGAAATAAAAAAATTTCCCGGGTAAGCGCAAGAAACGACATGTTTTAGCTAAACTAGCAAAAGCATTGCTCACGGATTCTTAAAAACCCCTATCCCTGTTGATAAAGGCATGCAATTCTCTAAGATTCTAATGTCGATTTAGCTCACTTCTAGCATCCCGTTCGATATTTCTAGTGAATCAAAAAAGAACTTACGTTTGTTTATTACCCTTTTATCCGTAGTGAGCTTTAACTATTAATTTAAAGCAAAATTGTTAGATTGATCCACTACTAATGCCATCGCTAAAGCGTAGAATGCTCGGCGTGCTCCAGCACAGTTTGGAGATTCTTTATCAGTCGTAGTAAGGTCTGTAGCAAAATCAACAGTCCCATTTGTATTGCAAGCATCGGCTAATATATCTAGGCGAGCTAAATCCCAAAGACCTGAACGACCATGGGAAGGAAACTTACTTTGACCATGTAATGATTGCCCAATATCAAGTTGCAGTTTTATGGCCTTTGATACTTTATTATCAATGCTTGTAGAACCTTGCCCCGTAACGCCAGGATAAACATTAAATAATCCAATCATTGCTTGATTAATGCCCTCACCTTTATTAGGCATTTGCCATGGATTCTTCATTAACTCTGATGAACCCAACATGGCATTCTCAGGAATGTACATTCCCCAATATTTAGCATGGCTAAACAAATGACTAATTAGGTTATTTTTAATAATTGCATAGTTATCAAAAATAGCCTCGTAAGTATTAATTAACTGCGTAACCATAACTGCCGAATCCGAATCGTTATTAGGAACAAGACTGTTCCATGATGAAGCTGTCGGATTTTCTATTAAGCTTGCATAGATTTGCAGGAATGTTATAGCAAATGCATTATATGCTGGAGAATCGAATCGCGCACGTAACATATTATTTGTCAGGTTCACTTCAGAAAACCCATGCACTGGAAGAACCCTTTTTGCAGATAATGAATTGTTATAGGGCTCTTGCTGGAAACAACCTTTAGAGGCATTAGCCACTGAAGTATTGATTCCCCATTGAGTATAACTAAGTACATCACGAATTGCGTTTTTCAAATTATGTGCAGGTTCTAAGGAAGCTCCAGTCTCATGAACCTTTACATCATATATATGTGCTGCCATCCAACACGCAATCGCATTCAGTGAAGAATTCAGAATAAATCTTTGGTTTTTCGTATTAAAATCTGCATGATGGTTCAAATAATTTTTACTACTAGTTCCTGGTTGAATACTAGCAAACACAACCTTTCCTGCATCATCAAGAACGGTTTGTTTATCTAAGTAAGTTTTCTGTGGATCTGTTAATGGTTCTGCCGTTGTTATCCAGTAGCCAATTTGACCGGCATATGGCCCCGTAGCAAAACGATACGATTTTTCTCCATCATCATATGTCCAAGCAGATGGCGTACGATAGTACATAATAATATGGTATTCTTTAGAATTTAATACTTCATTCGTAAAATGCTCTCGGTATTGCGCTAACAACGCATCTAAATTAGAAAAAGAAACATCGCTCTGCGTTTCATCGAACTTTTTAAGCATTGCTGCACCTAAATAAATTAAGCCTGCTAATTGATCAATTGGATTTGTTGGGAAATTTAATGCTTTATCGATTAGTTTTGGAATAATTATATTAACCATTTCCTTGTAAACTTCATCACGTTCTCCAGTTTGAGCCTTTTGTTGGGCGAACTGAGCACAAAACATCATTAATTGCCCAACACCTTGTTGTATTGGAGAGGAATTGAATGTTTCACTAGAACCATTTAATAAATAGTTTTGGATAAATTTTCTTACTCGTGGATATCGACCTTTATCCTTTTTATAAGGATGTTTTAAAGATGACGGCTCAGTCGTTAGTAGAAATGCCTCTGCGAAGGCATGAGCTTCTTGCAATGCTGTAAATTGTGTCAAATCAAATCACTCCTATTTTTTTGACCGTTAATAAATATACATTTTGCTAAGATTTAAATTGTAGCGTACTGGTCAGTTATCATTCTATTATGAACTTAATACACAAATAGAAATATTTACCTTAATACCCCTTTATTATACATGCTAAACTTATAAATCCATAATATGTAATATCATTAACATAATCTCTCGAAGTTTTAAGCTTGACCAAGCAATACAAAAAACAGAATTAATCTATGTACAATTAACTCTGTTTTTAAATCGAATATTTAATTCTAGCACTAGATTATAAAAGAGAAAGCGGTCGGTTTGCCCAAAATATTTCCAAACACTAGGGGTGTTATTAATTTTTATTGCGTTCCAGTTGTTTTTCCATACCAGCACGATCAATTTGAATCCAATATTCGGCTATTTTTTCATTTTCAATGCGGTATACTGCACTTGCTATTTCAATTACTGGAAGCCCTGTTGGTTGATATCCATCAACTTCACCAATATGCTTACCAACCTGTTTCCAACGCACATAAACTTTAAGATCTTGAACCATCAACTCTTGGATTTCTAATGAGAAGTCACCATAAGCTTCTATCATTTCTTTTACATGATCAGCGTATTCTTTAGGCGTTCTTAGTACTGTTAATTCATCTTCAGAGATAACTTGGTGGGCCAATACTTGCTCTGCCATTAATTCCACTGCGTAATCTGGATTACGCCCCGAACGTACTTCTTTAAAAAATTTCTTAACAATTTGCTCTGGTGTCATTTGAACCCTCCACTGTACTTTAATATATTTTGGTAAAGATAATACTATCTTTGCATGATTAATCATAATTCGAACGCTTATAAATTGGAACATTTATCTTTTGCTTGCGCTCAAAATCATACTTTATCCATTTGCAAAAGTGTTTAATATAAGAGCTAAACCGTTTTATGCCAAACTTTTGATTTAAACTCCCGAATTAAAAAATAGATAAGGAATAAGATGTAATAAGGATTTTCGGTTAGGGAGGTGAAAAGATGAGTAAAAACAAGGATAATTTTACTGATCTTTTAGCGGGTATAGAAAATGATGCTGCTAAGCTAGCAGTTATTGCGGGAATTATTACTACATTAGGAGATGCCTTAGCTACTATCGCAGCAATAATGGCATTGGAGGAAGCACAGAAATCAAACAACAATAATAATAATAATTCAAACAAAATTGATGAATTAGAAAAACAAGTTCAATATTTAACAAAGGAACTACATAAACTTAAACACTCAAGGAAAGTTTAGTGTCAGGCACTCAAACAATTCAGAATTGTTTGAGTGCCTGACACCCTAATGCGTTGTCCCACGAATCGTTGCGTAACTTAATTTATTTGCTAAAATAGCGCGCTCGGCAATGATTTTTGCTTCTTCTATTGCGTTATACCAACCACTTATAAAACGCCAACCATTATCATTTGAACTACCTTTTACTGGTTCTGCATACGCTAAATAATATTGTTTTAATGCGTCGTTCATCGCCGCTATCATTGCCTCTTGACTATTGTATTTCCCACTTTGAATACGGAATTTCTTTGGCTCTTTGTCAATCTCAATATATTCTATTTTTTTACTTACATCTATTACAGCAACAGGCTTTAAAAAAAGGGCAATTTCGTCTAGACGACGATTCACAAGCCCTTGTAGCTTTTTTCCATTAGCATTACAGTATAATAGCATTTCTTTGCCTACTTGTTCCCATTGCTTATTATTTAAATATACTAATAGCGCACTATTTCTTAAAATATATCGTCCTAAATTATATTGAAAACTTGCCAGTGCATCGTACTGATTTTGGTTAAGTGGCACTTTAACATAGTATTCAATTGTATTGGCATGCTCCTGTGCTTGCTTTCGTAATAGATCCCACGCATTCTCTTTTGTAATGGTTTGCCCCTTTTCAACTGCTTTGCCATTTGGCCATTTTGTTGTTCCGTAGCCGATGGTCCAAACATTGTCAGAACCTATATAGGCATCGGAGCGAAACCCTTCCCACTTCGCTATGAGATTTAGTGCATTATTTGAAATTTCCATCTATCTATTATCCCCCTTTCTCTTTCTGCACCTTCTCTAGTCTATTCAATTCCTGATAATTGAACATTTACATAGATACAGAACAAGGAAATATAATCGTCATTCATACAATTAACTGGAATAATAATATTCAAAATAAAAGCCCACCATATAGGAAGGGCTTTTGAAGATGGTAAAAGTGCATATCTCACTGTTTACATTATTATTGTAAATTCAAAACGTTTTTTATATCCGACTCAATGCTTTTTGGCTTATCAGTTGGACCAAATCGAGCTACTACTTCTCCTTCTCGATTAACTAAGAATTTTGTAAAATTCCATTTAATATTATTACCCAAAAATCCTTTCGAATGCGTTTTTAAATAATCATAAAGAGGGTGTGCTTCTTTACCATTTACCTTGATAATTTCATGCATAGGAAATGTAACGCCATACGTTAAACGGCAAGCTTCAGCGGCATCCAGTGCTGAAGACATTTCTTGCTTAAATTGATTAGAAGGAAAACCTAGCACTTCTAACCCCATATCTCGATAAGAAGTATACAATTGTTCTAATTCTTCAAATTGTTGAGCTAAACCACATTTTGTTGCAGTATTGACAATTAATAAAGCCTTGCCTTTGTATTTTTCTAAACTATATTCTGAACCATCTTCTAATGTTACATTGATATCATAAATACTCATCTTTCACCCTCCATGTTATTTAATCGAGTTAATAATTCATTTAAATTTTGTAACTGCGCTCTTAAATCACCGTCTATTACTGTCAAAGCATCACAATGCGCCATTTTCTCCACTAACTTTTCTGTAATTAACGATTCGGTTACTCTTGCCTTCTCAGTTAAAGAAATAATCACAGCACGTTTATCCATAGACGATGTTTCTTTCGTCACCCATCCTTTATCAACAAGCTTATTTAATATTGGATTTAAGGTGCCTATGCCCAAACTCAATTTTTCGCTAATTTGTTTAACTACTAGACTATCTTGTTCCCATAAAGCAAGTAGCACCAAATACTGCGGGTATGTCAAACCAAATGGCTCCAGCACTTGCCGATATAACTTTGTAAATTGGTTAGCTGCCTTGTATACAGCAAAACACAGTTGATCTTCAAGTAAAAATGCTTTAATTTCTTATCCACCTCTCAATACATCGTATACGATATATTCTTATTTTATATCGTATACGATGTATATGTCAATTTATTGAACTGTTTAACAACTGGACATTCCGATAATGATGGAAATGCTAACTAAAAAAGACCGTTAGAACGGTCTTCACTACTGTAGAGAATGCATTAAATTAAAGTACGGCTTATGATTTTCTTAAGTTTATGCGTGCTTGTTTTCAAGTTCCTCATCACCTTCTTCTTGCTAGGGCTCTTTTAGCTCATCCTTTGAAAGAGATGTAGGGTTTCTTATCACCATGGATGTTCCTTCTAATAAGCGGTTTTTCAATCGGCTCGGCTATATAGCCCACTTCATACTTGAGCTATGATAGTCTCACTGGACTTGAATAACGTACTAACTCCCCTCCATCCATTTTATAAACCTCATCGCAAAGTAAGGCAATATCTTCAGGGTTATGGCTTGCTAAAAGGATGGTTATGTCCTGCTTTCTAAAGTTCAGAATCATGTCTCGCATTTCCGCTACACCCGATTGATCCAATCCATTCATCGGCTCATCCAATAATAGTAATTTGGGATTTTCCATAATTGCCTGTGCAATCCCTAACCTTTGTCGCATGCCTAATGAATACTTCCGTACCGGTCCTTTATCATTATAATCCAACCCAACTAACGTCAAAACGTTTTTGATATCTTGATCACTGATTTTATTCTGAATTGAGGCGAGTATCTTTAAGTTTTGAAAACCTGAATATTGGGTTAGAAATCCAGGCGTATCTAATAATGCACCAAAAGATTTCGGAAAATTACCTTTGCCGATAATGTCATTAAACACTTTTACAGTGCCGCTACTCGGAACAAAAAGTCCAGCAATTGTCTTAAATAATAAACTTTTACCTGAACCATTTCTGCCGACAATCCCATAAATTCCGGGTTTATCAATGACTAATGTTATATTTTTCAGCAACTGACGACCCTTTATCTTTTTATGTAAATTGTGTATTTCGAGTATGGTCATAAATACAACCTCCTTTTACCCAACTATTTTTTCTCTCAATTTAATAAAAAGGCCATAAAGCACACTATAGGACAACACGATACATAGCGCGATTATAGTATTAAACCACGCAAAGGATATTCCCTGTAATTCCCTCAAGCCGAGCAAAAAATAAGTTAGCGGTAAAAACTTTAGAATAGGCGGAAATAAATAGCCAACAGCAACCGAAGAAATCATACTAATAATAACGAGAAACATTGCGAAGACTGCATTATTGATAATAAATAGAAAAATAGTGTGGATAATGAGTAATAACAATCCTGTTAAAATAAATAGGATAAAATGGCTTAATAGCACTTGCCATCCATCCGAATTGTGGAACAAAGATAATGGTATTTCATTGTGATCCTCTATTTTATTATTAATGAAGTAAACGAATATTGCTGTTACCATATACCCGATTCCAACATATCCAATCAAACTGATGCCTATCGCAATAAATATGCTATGAAAACAATCACGATAGCTTTTCATTCTTAGAATAAGATACGTTGGATGGTTAGTCAGCTCCCGAACTATACATGAACTCAGTAATAAGAGAACAGGAATAATAATTAATAACCAACGTAATATATCGAATTGGATATTTAATGGCATATAAAACATAAAGACAATTTGATTGGTATAGCCATTCGGTATGAGATCAGCGTATGAAGTACAAACAAGCATGCTATTCAGTACAAAAATGGCAACGATACCTAGGACATACTTTATTTTAAAGAAAGAACATGTATAATAAGTAACCAGTTTTTTCAACATTATTTTCTCTCTCCAATGTACATATCTTTTTTATCGATCATGTAATATCCAATGAAATAAAGTAGCAACATTAACACAATCCAATACAAGAGAATGGTATAGGGAACTGCACTTATTGCAGATTTAGAGCTAATATATTGAAAAATATTAATATGATCATAAAATAAATAGGAAGATATCGGCGTTATTTTTGACAAAAATACACCTATATTCAACATGTTGACGAACAAAACAACTAAACAAGCTGATAATATCCGCCCTGTAAATACATAGCTTATGTAAAAAAGCATCCCGAAAAACAATAAAAACAACCATAAAAGTATAACTGACAATGTTGTTAAGAAGATAGGTGTGCTATTTCTTAATAGCTCTGTATGATGTTTATAGTAATGAACACTATAATTACTCCATTGATTTTTAAAATCTAAGACAAATACAGCTTCCAGTATCATGATGGCGACAATCATTAGGCAGTAATATGAAGCTAACTTTGCCACTCGTAAAAGGTTTGCATGATACCATTGCCGTTTTGTCGAAAATCTAAATAACAAATAGTTTTGCATATTCCCTAATGAAAAGTATGAAATAAGCATCATTGTAAATGCAGGCATGATAACATAAAAAAGAGGATGAAACTCCGTAAGATGAAGTAATAAATCAAAGATATTGCCTTCGACTATTTTTGTTGATAGCAATAAATTGTAGAAATATAGCATCAACACAATATAAACGAAAATAATACCTTTCTTCGGTGTATATAGCTTTAGTTGTGTTTTACTCTTTAAAGCGTTCTTCAACCTTTGCTGTCCCTCCTATAAAAAATAGTGTTATCCCCACTACAACAAGCACTATGCCATATAGAAAAGTTTGTCCAATGTTAGATTTGTCAATGATATCCACATCAAATAATGCCATCGCATTTAATGCAGGGTGAATCTTCGCCAATACTGTCACTGATACAATTAAATACATAAATGGTATAAATAACGCAATATATTGATTTTGAATTACCGCAGATATTCCTAAACCTAGCGTTGCAAATATCATCCCACTACAAAACATAATTCCAATCATTATTATCATCATAAGGATTGGAGAGTTTACACCGATACCTTGAAAAAAGTATACAGGATCTAATCTTCGCTCAGGTCTTAACATTGGTACATTTAATAGAAGCTTTAAAACCATTAAAAAAGTAAAAGCAATAGCAGGGCCAATTGCAACAGCTACCCCTCCGGCAAGTGCATTGACCGCTAAACGAATTGTCATATAGCGGCTTTTTTTCATACGGTATTGTATATAATGGTGGAATCCTGTTTGAATATCTGTTCGATAAGAATTCGCAAATGGCATACATGCAATAATTGGAAATACAATGACAATATATGATGCAGTACCAGCATTATAGCCTTGTAAAAAGGTGTACACAATTGAAATCACCCCGCTATTAATCCATATTAATGCTTCCAGCATACCGATAAACACTAGTAAAATAGAGATTGCTATTGTGATAAGTCCCATTTTGGATAACAATGCTCTTTTAAACTCTTGCCTAATATACATAATCATGTTTTACACCTCAACCTTCACCATTTCCAACCAATGGATTGAATGACCAAAAATTGAGTATCTTATATCTTATTAGATTAATTAGGTGTCCATGTTCCTGCAGTATCAACTGATTCAAATGTTCCAATAGAAGTAGAAATATTTAAGTGAACTTTTTCCCCTATTAATGAACTGGCATTTCCTAAGTAATCCATTGGAACGGTTGTACGCTCTGCATACATTTCTTTTGTCGTAACATTCCTAGTCCCCTTTTCAACCCATGATACCAATTTGCCCCTCTGAATATACGTTACTAAATTGTAAGCACTGCCCGTCGTTTCTTTAACAGCATCGGTAGTCTCTAAATCACTTATAATTTGAACTTTTCCTGAATACCCATGATATGTAGGGGATGCATTTGCAAATGAACCAAATCCTATAGTCAACAAACTAACAGCTACAATACTTGCAAAAAGTTGGTACTTCTTCATTTTTCTTTCCTCCAAATTGTAATTTGTTTCACTATTTTCAGTCATTCAATTATCTTAATATTATTAGTATTCTGTTTATTTTGTAAAGTGAATTTTGTTAAAATAAATACATTTAATAGATTTAAAGATACCATTTGCTTTAAAGTTGATATATTTTCGTTTTATACAAAAAAACAGCTACTAATATTTAAATTAAGTAGCTGATCTTCGTTTACTCGCTTTATTTCTATACTGCTTAGCTAGTTTTACCATAGCCAATATCTAGCTCCCTGTGTAACAATAAATCTGTCCAGCCAAGTTTCAAAGTTCATAGGTAGCCTTTGAATGTCTCCTTCATGAACAAAGATAAGATAATTATCCTCCCCATTAGCAACTTTTTGAGAATCAACGAACATATAATCACCATATCCTCTATAATTACCCATCATAAACCAATTTTTATCATAGGCACTTTGATAGTATATATTGGTTTCATATTCATGGATATAATTTAATATCTGGCTTAAATTAAATATTTCAAAGAAATCATAACCAAGAACATTATCATTAAATAATTTCGCTCCATTACTATGTTTTAAAAATAAGCACAATTCTTTCGGTAAAACATGTTGAGTTTTTAAAGTGAATTCCTGTAGTTCATGATTTGATATTGGACAATTCCAATCACAGGTTACCTTTAAAATTTCTCCATTTTCCCTTTGTATAGTAATGCTGTTCTCTTTATCTAACCTTTCATTTAATGCTGTTAAGATTAATTCAATCGACATATTATCTTCACCTAATTTCTAATAGTTTACCCACCAAGGAGACAGAAATAATGAGAATAATTGTAATATAATTACTATATCGACAAAATACTATAAAAACCCAGTACCTTTTGTATACGGAACTGGGTTTTCTCTGTTGTTTCAATATGTTTAGCGTTTAATCTCAAATTCTTGTGGACCAGCATAGGGTGGAGCAATGTAATATTCATAGAAAAAGATGACTGGATTTCCTTGTTCATTAATATAGAAGTTTTTTGACGTATATTCGTCTATTCCACCATCTCCCTTTGAAGAATAATACTCTTGATAGTACGACCAAAGATTTTCATCGGTCTTCGCACGTTCCTTCACTTGACGTTCTATTTCTGGATCTACTATTTTTTCGTAATCTTTTCCTAGTAAATCTTCTAGCGTTAGTTCCTTTCCTGTTGTTAAATCAATATTATAAAAATACTTTGTATCAAATGTTAATCCATTTGTAGTTTCTGTTTCATTAATGATAAATGACAAGATTTTTGCATTTGAGCTTTTTACTTCATAATCAAATTTGTATGTGCTAGGTGTATATTCATTAATATCTCTTGCATCCTCTCCCTCTCCAAGGAAGTTTTTCTTAAATTCCGCTGAGTCCTGTTTTGCTTTTGCTGCAAGGCTCTCAATTTTTTCCTTAATCATCGTATTAATCTGATTTTCTAATGATGGATTCCCTATATCAGAGAATTGAGGAATTTTAATATGTGCATCAATCGAATCTGTCTTTTCTATATATTCATCAATCGTAATCACTTTTACTACTGCCCCTAATACAGGAACCTTTGACATTGCCAGAGCAAAAGTCGGACTTAGATTTACAAAGAACATGAATAGTAGACAGGCGGTTAAAGGAATCACGATAAACTTCATTTTAAAAAACGTTAAAAAATCTTTCTTCTTGGGCATCGTTTCATTTTCAGCCATTGTTAATACTTTTTTTCGTATCCTTTCCTTATTTATTAAGTTTTCTTCTATAACACGTTTTAATACCTTTCGTTCATGCTGCTTCATATCGCCTCAACCGTCCTTCCCAAACTTTTTTCGTATTTCATGAGTGGTGCGGTAAATATAATTTTTTATCGTGGAGTGATTTAAATGTAGTAATTGAGCAATTTCAGGAATTGATAGTTCAGCATAATAAAATAAGTAAAATACCTTTTGCACTTTTTGAGGTTTGGTTTGCAAAAAGCTCCAAATGTCAGATAATAATTCTTTGTTTTCTATTGCCATCTCTATCTCATTTTGATATTGCTCTATGTCCGTATCTGCATGATTATATTCTTCATCTTCTTTATTTATATCAAACAACGGTATGATACGCTTTACTTTTTCTTTTAAAGAATAATGTTGGTAGATTTTAGATTTAGCGATTCGTATAACATAAGCCTCTGGGTTCTTTAGATAATCAATGCCCTTGTCCTTTAGTATTCGATACAGCGCTATATAAGTTTCTTGTATTATATCCGGGATAACACTCGTATGATTGCATTTGCTAATGACATACACTACACATTGATGATAGGTTTTGTCATAAATTTCGTTAAATTTGTCTTCGATTCTTTGAGTATTCAAAGGCTCACCTCCCGTTAAACGTTACTAGGGAATGCAATATACGAATGTTGAATAACATTGTTATTATGTCATGGTTTTATGGACTACATTCGTTTCCTTTGCACAATCAATTGCCGAAATAGGGATCGACTTTTTCACTTTTTAGCGATAATAGTTCTGATACTGTTACAAATTCATATCCTTCTTTTTTTAATGCCATTAATATTTCTGGTAAGGCTTCAGCTGTTGCTGTATGAATATCATGCATTAACACTACTGATTTATTTGCGATGTTATTTAAAATTTCGTTTTTTATAGCTGCTGGGTTGCGACTTTTCCAATCTAACGAGTCGACAGACCACATAATTGTAGTATAATTTTCTGACGCTGTATAATTTAGAATGTCTTGGTTGTATATCCCGTATGGAGGTCGAAATAAGGTTGGAGTTACACCTGTTGCCGCTTCAATGATTTTGTTTGTTTTATTGATTTCTTCTGTCATTTCATTGTGCGTCAATTTCTTTAAATTTGGATGACTAAAGGTGTGATTTGCTATTTCGTGACCTTCAGCAACGACTTGTGCCGCAATATTTGGATACATCTCAACTCTGCTTCCTAACATAAAGAATGTTGCCTTTGCTTCATGCTGCGCTAATGTTTGTAAAACGCGTGGTGTAACTTTGACACTCGGGCCATCATCAAATGTAAGTGCTATATATTTTCCGTCAGGATTCAATGCAACTGTTTCATTCTCTAATTCTTCTTCCTCTTTTTCTGTCCCATCTTCCTCTATTACATCCTCACTATCATCGTTTTCTTCAAATCTTGCCTTATCACTTGCAAGATTTTCAGCTTGCCCATGCTCTTCCACTTGCCCACCTAAAAAGTAGTATCCCGCACCTAGCATGATAGTAAAGAACAAAATGACCGCTACAAATCTTGTCCATCTAATTCTCTTCCTTGCTTTCATTCCAATACACCTTTCTTTGCTATTTTTTCTTTCTTAATATAGAAGAGAATCACAGAGTTGAAAAAGTTTCAATGAAACTAAAAAAATTTTAATTATTTTGTAGGACAATAAAAAAGCATGAAAGTCTTGATAAATATCACGTGTTCATCATGCGCAGTGGATGCGACTTTACAGTTCGGTGTGTGATAGTGTTGGTAGTACACGGCATTAATAGCTGACAGGCGTATAGTGGAAGAAGGGAAAATTAGCAGTAATGTAGAATATAAAAATGAATACATAGCCGATAGGTTTGCGATAGAGAACGGGTATTAAAAAGTTCGCTCAAGGGGAGTGAATGACTTTATCGAGTTGTTCCCTTGAACCGAAGTAAAAGGAGTGAATATATGTATGAAAGAACCTTCTGAACTGCTTATTGACATGCTGGGCCATCCATATAGCCCCAAAAATGTTCAAGCTTTGCTACAATCATTCAATGTCAAGCGAATGCCTTCTCCGAATAGCTATTTCAACGACGATATTATCTGGTCTGTAAAAGCATCGATCCGCATTGATCTTTATCGTGCATCAAAACTAAATGATTTGACTGGACTCAATTATACCAATCAAGATGAATGGATTATTGGTGCTATACACTTTCTTGCTCCCGGATCGGATGACCGAATTAAAACGCCGTTTCCTGGAAAGCTTCCTAAGGGCATCTCGATGTGTTCCACTCCAGATGAGTCAATACAGGGATATGGCCAACCTGAAATGGATGAACAATGCGCGTGGCCTGGGTTCTCTGGTCGAATTTTGGCATGGCGCAAGCCGAACATAAATATCGCTATTGAATATGTGGACAGGGAAATGAATAGCGTGATGAGAAGCTATACGGCTTGTTTAATTGGCTGCATTGGCGCATGGCGAGACGATAATCCAGAGGTCTTTTCTCCCTGATGGACAGTCAACTACACCGTGCTACGGATGGTAGTTCGTTCGCTCTCAAATAAATGGCACCCCTTATCAAACTCTAAGCGCTTTTGAAAAAAGATTTCAAAACATGCGCTTTACATATGTTCTTGTATCAAGGTTGATATGGTTATGAAAACCTTCATTAATCCTTATGTCACGATTGAATTTTATCTTGCAAAGAATTGTCGGTGATAAAAAAAGACACCGAGGTGTCTTTTGTATTTTCAAGGCTTATGGACAATTTGAAAGTTAATCATAATAATGAAATGCAAAACCATCTTCTGGTTCGCCCACTTCATATCCCAATAATTTTGTAGCACGTTTCTTAAATAATGTAATCCATTCATTCCATTCTTCTGATGGTAATTGAGCATAAAATTGTAGTCCACTTGATTCAATACTTACTTCTATCAATTTACCATCTGAACCATACCACTGTGGACAGCCGTTTACAAAGTGGTTCCAGTTAGGCATTTCCCGATATAAACGCTCCAACTTATCCCAAACTTCTTGTGGTGCAGAATAATGAATATTCAAATTCATATTGTATATTTCCATATATTCTCCTTTAAATTTAGATTTATAAGTTGATTTGCGATTCTTTCAAATTATTGTTTTACTGTGGATCAACTGTGATAAAAACACTTTTTACTCCGTTTTCCTTATATAAAAACTCCATTTGTAAACACATATCTGCCAGTTTTGAATTTGAAGTTAAATCATAATCAACAGCAAATCCACTGTTATCATTGAATTCATAAAAGTTAATTTGTGCATATTCGTATTGGGGATGGAAATTACATGGAGCTCCATATTCATCAAATGAATCCAATCCATTTAAGTTTAATGTTTCGTGGACATAATAGAATAACTCACCAATATCATACACTTTAGATTCATCCACATAATTTAATATTTTTTCATATTCTTTACTATGCATTACCTTTAATATATTGGTAATAACAGTTATGGCATATTGTTTATCTTCACTTTTCATATTGAACCCCCAATTCTATTTTACTTTCCATTCAACTGTATAATATCATACATTTTTGAGAAAATTTTTTGAACTAACGGAGCAAGATAGATTCATAAGAACATGAATACCGATGTAATGCCATTTGGGTTTGCCTTAGCGAGTGCTTTAGTTGTATAAGACTATAATCAAATTTCATAAAATCTTATACTTAGTTAAAAATATTAACTCCATTTTGACAAATCTCTTTGCAAAATGGAGTATTTTCGGTTTTGCGTCATCACTCTTTATTCAACGCGCCCTATATGATTAATCAATAGCTTTTCCACCTGTGCTTTTAGAGCTTGATTTGCATAACGGAGTACTACATCATTCCCTGCAGTGGCAACTTGCACATCACTAAAATATTCATCTACTGGTTGCCAACCTACTACTCGTATACGTTTTTGTGCAAGTTCTCGTTTGAGATTAAAATATTCTTGTCTTAGCTCCTTTAGTAATGAATCCATCATTGGAAGAAATACTGTTTTCATTTTAAACTGCTCTAATTTACAATAATCAACCTGTAATGATTTAACTGTTAGCTCTAACAAAAGATACTTATGAAGTAACTGTCTTTCGTCGGCTTTAATCATAGTAATCAGCATCCAGTTGGGCTGATTGAATATTTGGGATGGGGATACTCTCCATTTTAAGTAGTGTTTCAAGTATGAGTTCATTCGTATTCATCGATTTAACTATACCAGTCCATTGTGTGATTGTATGGTCTTTCCACACTTCTATTGTAACGGCCAACTGCTGATTAAAAGCTTGATCAATTGTTTTTTGTAGTTCTTCCAGTTCCCATTCAGTCAATTCTCTTGGCTGTTCCATATACTCTTCTTTATACTTTCTGAGAAGCTCTAAATGTTCTGGCAACATCATCGATGCCCATTTAATCGTCCCTCTATCTTTTATCATTCCAATCACTCCTATGCCAAATGACCACCCACTAAGCGATCTCGTTTAATAGCTGTACCAGCTTTTGTATAAGAAACGGCTCTTAATATTGAGGTAGCTCCAAACCTATTACGTATGGCATCCATTGTAGGCCCGATTATCTGACGTTGCGGTTTGCGTTCATCAAATAAATCCAATTGAATGCTATGCTCTTTCTCTAGGTTAGATATTCTGACTGATAATTGTCGTGCTGGCTCTCCAGCAAAATGTTCATCCAGTAATTCAATACAAGCTTTATACATCACAAGCGTTTCACTTGTCGGCACTGCAATAGTTTTAGAACGATGAAACCCTTTGGTCATGGCATTATGACTATACGAAAGACCTAAGCTGATTGTACGGCCAACAAACCCTGCATCACGTGTGCGTTTCATTACGTCTTCGCACATTTCTAGAAGCACTACCGCAATATCTTTTCGTGTGTGATAATCTTTCATCAGCATTTGACCCTTACCAAAACTTAATGCTCCGTTTGTTATTAACGGCTCCCCTAATTTGGATAAATCTATGCCCCATGCATGGTAATAGAGTTGATTACCCATTATCCCAAAGCGCTTTTCTAATTCTGCTAAATCTGCATTAGCCAAACCACCAACTGTTTGTATTCCCATAGCATTTAGATTTGCTTCCATTCGTTTTCCTATGCCCCACATTTCAGCTAAAGGTCGAACAGGCCACAGTTTCTTTGGAATATCCTCATACGTCCATTTAGCAAAACCTGTTTTCTTTGCTTCAAGGTCTAAAGCTAATTTGGCGATTAACATATTGGGTCCCATACCTACTGCACTAGGTATACTAAATTGGTCAAGAATAGCCTTTTGTATTTCCTTGGCCGTGTCTTCGGGTGAACCCCAAAGCTTTTCCGTGCCAGTTAAATCAACAAAACTTTCATCTACACTATATACATGTATCGCATCAACAGGTACGTAATTAGCGATCAATTTTGTAATCGTCATCGACATTTGAATAAAGAAACTCATTTTAGGCTCAAACAATCTAATGTCAGGATGCTTTGGTATCTCATAACGTCTACTGCCAGTTTTGATTTTATATTTCTCTTTCATTAAGGGAGATGCAGCAAGCACTACGCTACCTGGTTGGTCAAAATTTGCTACTACTGCAACTGGCGTTTTTAAAACATCTAGCCCATGTAACATCGCCACGATACTGGCGTAAAAACATTTCATATCGATACATATAATAGGTCTATTGGGCATCGCCTTATAGTTCACACGACATCACGCTCTTGTGTTATAACTGGAATAATTGCAAGAACATTGCTGATAATAAAAGTACGCTTTGCTTGTCGTGTGAAGCAATATGCAGAAAAGCAGTCATTTACAACTTTTATGATTTTCACTTGCCTTTTTGTGATTTCACCGCATTTGGATACATACATCATATGAACTGACTGATTACGTTGCATTGCTTTTATTAACTGTTCTTTCATCCAACATCCTTCTCCTCTCATCCGCAACAAGAACATTTGTTTGTATTTATATTTTACGCACGTACGTTCCTTTTTACAACTGGGAATTTAAAGAAATATTAAAAGTGCCAGGCACTATTTGGGTGCCTGACACTTTATGAAGTTGCCTTATTTACTTCTGACAAACAATAGTTTAAACCACTGATTAACTAAAAACGGCATAAACGATAAGCTATAAATAAAGCCTAATTGGGCGCCACTTAATGCGGCCACTTCGAATATACCCGTAAATGATGGAACAAATAATACGACATGTAAAGCAACAAAACCGATTAAAAATGCTAACCAAGTATATTTATTCGAAAATACACCAATGGCAAAAATTGATTGCTTCGATCTGGAATTAAAGCCATGAATTAATCTCGACAAACATAAAGTAGTAAACGCCATCGTACTAGCTGTTAAAGTATCTCCTGTTGACAATCCGATTTCAAAAGCAACAGCCGTAGCAATCGCAATTAATAAACCTTCCAGTATAACTTGCGTCGTAAAAGCTTTATTTAACAATGGTGTGCGAATATCTCTTGGCTTGTCCTTCATGGTGTTTTTATTATTTGGTTCCAGTCCAATGGCAATGGCCGGCAAACTATCGGTAAGTAGGTTAATAAATAATAGATGAACAGGTGCAAATGGAACGGGTAAACCTAATATAGTAGCATATAAAACGACAAAAATTGCCCCTGCATTTCCAGATAACAAAAATAAAATCGCATTTTTAATGTTCGTATAGATGCTTCGTCCATTCGAGATTGCTTTGACAATCGTTGAAAAATTATCATCTGTTAATATCATAGATGATGCATCTTTCGCTACTTCAGTACCGGTTATTCCCATTGCTACACCGATATCAGCTTGTTTTAAAGCGGGACCATCATTGACACCATCACCGGTCATCGCAACGACATTGCCCTTTTCCTGCCACGCTCTCACAATACGAATTTTTTGTTCCGGCGTTACGCGAGCATAAACTGAAACATCTTGAACTTTTTCTTGCAGTTCGCGATCCGTTAAACCTTCAATTTCAGCTCCTTCAATCGCTTCGGATGGGTCCTGTAAAATCCCGATTTGTTTGGCTATGGCAGTGGCTGTTATTTTATGGTCACCTGTAATCATTACAGGTTTAATACCTGCTTTAATACAGCTTTCAACCGCTGCCTTCGATTCCTTTCTAGGTGGGTCCATCATTGCTATTAATCCAACAAAAATTAAATCTCTTTCATCAAATACGGTAATTGGACGGCCTTCTCTTACTTCCTTATATGCAATGGCTAATACTCTTAAACCATTCATTGAAAAATCTCGATTCACTTCTTCGATTTTTTTTCGATGTTCTTGCGTCAGATTAACTAGACCTTGCGACGTATTCATTTTTGACATTTTGAATAGCAGAACGTCTAGTGCTCCCTTAGTAATCATAATATTTTGCTGATTAATCCGATTAACCGTACTCATAAGCTTCCGATCTGAATCAAAAGGGAGCTCTGCCACCCTTGGACAATGGTCTCTAACAAGTAATTCATCAAAATCATACTGCTTCCCTAATTTCACAAGGGCAATTTCAGTAGGATCACCGATTTCCTTATGATCTCTTTCCAATGCATCATTACATAATAGCGCCTTTAAAATCAAATCTTTCTCAATTGCATTTTTCATATATAGTTGATCGTGTGGAATCACTTTCTGATTAACGTATACATGTTGGACAACCATTTTGTTTTCAGTTAACGTTCCTGTTTTATCTGAACAAATAACCGAAACGCTTCCCAGACTTTCAACAGCAAAAAGCTTTCGTATTATAGCATTTTCCTTTGCCATTTTTTGTGTCCCAAAAGCCAAGACAATTGTGACAATGGAACTTAATGCCTCTGGTATGGCGGCAACAGCCAACGAAACGGCAAACATAAATGATTCTACTAATTCACGGCCTCGAACTAGATCAATCGTGAAGATAACAACACAAATCATCGTGATGCCTAAAGCTAATTTTTCTCCAAATTGATCTAGACTTACTTGTAGCGGCGTTTTCTTTTCTTTTGCAGTATCAAGTAAATTGGCGATTTTCCCAATTTCCGTGTCCATTCCGATAGCTGTCACAATAACAACGCCTCGTCCATTCGTGACAAAGCTTCCAGTGAAGACCATATTTTTCTTATCCGCAATGGTTACATCTTCCTTAATCGAATCGGCACTTTTTGCGACAGCTAATGATTCACCTGTCAACGAACTTTCATTAATATGAAGATTATGGCTTTCTAGTAATCTTCCATCAGCATTTATATAATCTCCAGCTTCCAAATACAGCAGATCTCCCACAACGATATCTTCAGAAGGAATTTCTATTATCTGATTATTACGCATTACTTTCGCTATGGGCGAAGACAGTGCTTTCAAATTACCTAAAGATTTTTCTGCCTTTACATGTTGAACAGTGCCCAAAACTGCATTTAAAATAATAACAATCAAAATAACAATCGTACTTTCTACTTCACCTAATAGAAATGAAATAAAAGCCGCTACCATTAAAATAATCACTAATAAATCTTTAAACTGGCCGAAAAAAACGGCAAGTGTACTTACCTTTTTACTTTCCTCTAAAACATTATAGCCGTAAACCTCTTGCCTCTTTTGAACGTCATAATCACTCAATCCCTGATTGGTCACATTCAGTTTATTCATGACTTCAACGGACGACTGCTGATGATACTGTGTCATTTGATTCTCCTTCCAGTGTAAATTATTAATAATAGTTGTGTTATTCAACATAGAGCGGACTATTGCAATAGAAGGAAAACAACTTTATCTTTATTGCACAGTCTTTTAGCTATCAAAATGTCGTTTCGATCACTTGGCCCCTTTTGACTTGTATTTTTTCTATTACAAGCCGTGATTTCTGTTACATAATATTAAAAAATATGTGCTCTTTTGCTTTCGACTCCATATCCCTAATAGTAGAACTATAACAATCTATTCCGTACCCTAATCCAGTATGATAATAATTGATAGAGAGATTAAATTTTTTATACGACAAAGCTAACTTATGAAGTTTACAAAATAACAAGCCCCTCTCGACGTTCAACATCAAGAGGGGCTATGGGTAAATAACTTATCATAATATGTAGAAAGCCAATTACTCCTAGGCTATTAAAAGAGGATGACATCACGTACCACTATTGATTTCAAAAGATTTATAATACATAAATATCACAATTATTTATTATTCTATGGTATACTGCTTTCAGTAGCACCATCAAAGGGCACAAACCAATTCGAAGCTGTAGCGTATTTTATACGATACAGCTTTTTTTATTTTAGATTTACTCGATTCCCATTTTACAATATAATGGTTTAACTAGAAAATATTAAATACATACTTATTTAAATCGCTTTCAAAAATGAAAAATTCCAAATCATTAAAACAAGCTCGCAAAATGACAAGCAAAGGAGAGAATCCAATGAATGTAGAAAAAATCTTTGAAAGCTTCCCACTATTACGTTCTAGCAACCTACAATTTAAAAAAATAGAAGAAAGCCACTTAGACATGTTATTCGCTATCTACGATAATGAAAAAGTATTTGAGTATTGCGGCATTATCCCGAAGCACAATATTCAGACTGTCCAAAAAATGATTGGTCATTTTGAACGTGACTTCATGAAAAGAAGTAGAGTGAAATGGGGGATTTTTTATAAAGATCAACCAGATTCTTTAGTCGGTATAATCGAAGCGATGGATTTTAACCAAAAAGTAAATATGGTAACAATTGGCTACTATTTGGCAGAGAACTATTGGAATAAGGGCATTGCAACGGAATCTGTACAAACCATTTGTAAATTTTTATTTGATGAAGCGAACATTAATAGAATTCAAGCAGAGGTTATGCCGATGAACGATGCGTCAAAAAAAGTGCTTTTAAAAAGTGGCTTTATGAAAGAAGGTTTATTAAGACAAGCTACTTTCTGGTCTGGTAAAGGTATTGTTGATTTGGAAATTTACAGCATTTTGCACGAAGAGTACAATAAATAAATTGAAAAGGCACACTAAACAGGACTATTCTATTTAGCGTGCTTTTATTTGTTTATCTTCATACATGTTTGTGGCGTTAAACGGTTCCATAAACCGAATCTACAATCGTTTAATATCTGCTCGTCATCACCTACTATTAGTAGTTTAACAAGTCAGGCTTTGTAATCAACAAGAGTATCACATAAGCTTACCGACATTTGCAAAAGCTATTGATTTCTGATGCATGTAAATCAATCTTTTCTGTATCTTTCAAAGCGTTTCTAAACGCTAAAAACCCCAATATTAGCATTGTTATACTTAGAGGAGCAAATAAGAGGAAAAACACCTCTTTGCTGACTTTATTTAGCTTTTTAAATAACTGGTATTTTACAAATTTAACCAAAAGTAGCCACATGCATATAAATGAACGTGGCTTTTCTTGTATAGAAGAACCTTATTTTAGTTAATAAATGTAGAAATCTTTCCACTATATGTAGCTAAATAACCCTTTCCCGCTGGCACAGCTCCTTGTAATCTTAGATTTCCTTTATATAAATATCCATCAATCCATTTTTCGTAAGGATACAATGTTGGTATAGAGCTATTAAATGTATAATACACTTGATGCGATGCATCTGCATAAAGATAAAAACCTCGTGGATTAATATCAGATTTAGTGATTGTCTCTGATATTATTTCTCCATCTTCATATTCTTTATTGATGTCAAAACCAAGAGGTAGTTCTGTTACTGGTTCTGCTATTGGTGTAACCTCAACATCATTAAAGCTTGTTTCCTCGGCAGCTAAAGAGATTCCTGAAAATGCAAGAATTCCAAATACTAATGTAAACGCGCACAACAAAATACTTAGTCTCTTCATTTCCTTCATCATCTCCTTTATATTATAAATCATTTTGATTATAACTAATAGACTCATTATTATCAATATTTTTATAATTCTTACTACTATTAATAATTTACTATTGGCAAGTGTTATATTTCTTGAAATAAAAAAGTCCAGGCTCAATATTAATTGAGTACCTAGGCTTTTAATAACGGTTATTTACCCAATGACAAGATTACATGTTTAGATTACTACTGTGTTCCGAACAAATACTAAACAATACTACTGACCAAACTAAACAGCCTTGTCTGTAACCATTTTTAATGAATTCTTTTCTTTGCATTATATATTTTCTTCAATCAATAAAAGCACTCTTGTTTTGAGTGCTTTTATTGATTGAATGTTTAATTATACTTAATTAAACAAAATCTTTTCATAAATCAAATCTACAATCATTCAATCTTTTCAAGCATTTTTATAGCTTCAGCTCTGAGATAGTTCAATAAGATAAAAGGATTTTCATGTAAAAACAACTAATCTAACACGCCTGTTGTAAGTTCAGATAATTGCTTTAGTTGCTCCAAATTAGCAAGCAGCGCCTTATTGGATTTATTCCCTCTTTTATAATCTCCAGTCATCGGAGTTTCTTCTGCTATCAAGCAATGATTAATAAACTCTTCAACTAATATTTTTTTATCTTGCACATTATCACCTACTATTATTTCATTCAGACATTTTAAATTAACAATAGTATCAAAAAAGCTTATCGACATTAGCGAATGAAGAAAAACAAACTACTTCTTTTTCATTCTATTTTTTAGTCGTCTTTTAATTTCTGATGCATGTAAATCTATATCTTCTTTATCTTTCAAAGTGTTTTTAAGCACCAAAATTCCAAAGATTAGCATTGCTATACTTAAAGGCATGTATAAGAGTAAAAACACCTCTTTGCTTACTTTATTAGTAAAGAATAAAATTAGTAAAAGGAGAGTTATTGCAGTAATAAAACTTACATATTTATTATATTTGTAAGACATACAATGCACCCTTTCTACCCTTTAAATTAATTGATATTTCAGTTATTATATTCTAGTATATAAATTAGGTAGTTCTACATATTACACTTATTAGTTACTTCAACAGATATTAGCATAAAAGGGGTGGATTTTGTGAAAAATAAAACGGTTTTTTATATTTTTTTAACATTATTCATCATTTTTTGTTTAGGGATACTATCATTCTATAGTCTTAGCAATGAATAGCAACGTTTATCTATCATCATTTGTATCCAAGCAAACAGCCTAGTCTGTAACCCTTGTTAATGCAATAAAAGTACTCAAAAGGATGTATCTTTGTTTAGAGTACTTTTATTGATTATCTTAATAGATATTTAAAATCTTTCCATAAATCAAAGCTACAATCTTAAGATTTCAATTCTTGCGATTTCCAATATGCTTCATATAGCATATCGTGTAGAAATTCCTCGTGCTCTCGCTCATCATCTAGACCTCTCTGTTCTAATTTCATCCCTAACCACACCGTATTATCTTTTCTAAATTTAGGATCACCAACACCATCTATAATACAGAAAAAGTGAAAAAAGGTTGAAAGCATCCGATCGCGAACAATCTTTTCAATGCCACAAATACTATAAAAATCAAATTCATTTGCTTTTAACGCTTTGACTTCTTCAACACTTAATTTAAGCTCATCCTCTATGCCTATTATCGCGTTTTCTGGATTTCGTAGGCTATCACCCATTTTAGAGTATTCTTCAATTAAATCATGAACCTCCATTAGTAAACACATTTGACTATCCATCTATATCACCACCTTTAAGTTAATTTAGAAAAAAGACCCTCATATATTTATCGCTGAGCCATTTCCTTAGTGGTAGCTTATTTACTTACGCCATACAGTTTAAAAAGTTCACCTGATTCATATTGTTCAAGAACTATGCTTGCCTCAAAACTGGTCATATTCTGTTCCATCCCTGCAATCTTTTCAAGCATTTTTACAGCATCAGCTCTACGATAATTCAATACAATTGCATAAATACTGCAAACATATAAGACAAAAGGATTTTCATGTAAAAACAACTCATCTAACACGTCTGTTGCAAGTTCAGATGATTGCTTTAGTTGCTCCAAAATAGCTAGCAACGCCTTATTTGATTTATTTCCTCTTTTATAATCTCCAGTCATCGGCGTTTCTTCTGCTATCAAGCAATGATTAATAAACTCTTCAACTAATATTTTTTTATCTTGCACATTATCACCTCATATTATTATCGTAGTCTATCCATAATTTTTATACCATAATCGTATTGATAATCCCAACTCTTTCCGGCTAACCAATCCCTTACTCGTTTACCTTCTGAATATGGCCGGATAGAATTATAGTATCCTGTAATTCTTTGATGATGTTGTATATCTATGGATACGATATTACGAGTATTGTGAATAGATGTTTTACTAAAGCCAGACTTTGCAATTTGTGATTGTTCAACAATATGATGCCATTGTCTATTTGCACCAGCATTCCCCAAGAATTTCCTTAAAGAGTCAAAACTATTAAAGCCTCTATGAGATAAGTTTTTAATTGGTATTCCAAGAACATATCTTGCAGTTGTTCTAATTGCAACTCCTCCAACAACATACACAAAGACCGGTAATACAGAAGCATTTAATTCAGTTGTGTCAATATTGTAAACTTCACCTGTTTCGATGTCTTGTAAACTTGCTTTAAATACATCGTCATTGTTTTCATGTACAACTGCGGCAAGTTTTTTATGAATCTCTTCACCTTTTTCGTCTATAAAGGTACTAGTTAAGATAATAGTATCGCTTTCTGGATACATATCTAACTCAAATCCAGCATCGAAATCAGTTGTATTCAAATTAAGAGTTACAATAATTTGTCCATTTTTAAGGATTTCAATGCCTAAGTCCAAAGATTCAATATCTTCAAGTGTTTCCTTTCCATATAAATTTGTAATTTCTTTTTCTATCTCTTTCCTTATTTCCTTTTCTGCTTCTTTAATTTCTGTATCAATATCATTTTGAAACTGTTTTTCATCATTATTTTCGTTAGAAAGCTTATTTATAGGAATAATCGTACTTGCACCCGCATGCGGGATAGTTACACCGAAAATTAAAAAAATAACCATTAATATAGAGATAATCTTTTTCATAAATAATCTCCTTTCGTTATTAATTATCTTCTATAACCCCATATCCATATTCACGATCAAAACCTTCTTCACCTAAATCTTTTGCTTGCTGCTTTAACAGTGCCACTATTGATTCCTTACTTAACGATTTTTTTTGTGCAGCCATTAGACTGGAAATATATTTAGTAGCCTTTGCAGTTGCAAAGGACGTCCCAGTAAATTTTCTATAATATCCATCTTTGTCTATAGCTACGACGTCTTCTCCCACAAAGGCAAAATCAATTTTTCCTTTTCCTGTTGAACTAAGTCGTCTCAATTCTTTATCTGTCGCAGTAATAGATATCACTTCATCATATTTTGCTGGATAATCAACACCAAAACCGAAAGTGTTACCAGCCGCTGCTATAATAAGAATTCCATTTGCAACGGCTTTACCAATAACAGTTTTGACAGCTAAATTTTCCGTTTGATATCCAAAGCTGATATTGATAATATCTACTTTTTGCTCAATACACCATTCTAGGGCTTTAACTAAGTCATCTGCCTTCCCCTTACCGTCCTTGTTCAAAACTTTTACATCAATCAAGTCTATCTCACTATTTTCAATAATATTGGCAATTGGAGTTCCATGACTCATTTCATCAATAGTCGGCGATGTCGGCTCGATAGCATTAAATTCATCAACAATACCACTTTCCAAAAATTCTTCATTAATGCCACTATCTAAAATTGCCACCTTAAACTTTTCCTTTTGGACTTCCTGATTTTCTGATACAACATGATGAGTAAACACTAAGATAATGATTAAGGTAGCAAATACAAAAAAAGAAACTTTTTCATATAAACCTCCTTTAATACATTTAATAGATTTGTCTTTCTCGACAATTATATATTAATTGAATATTAAAAAAATTTGAATGAACTTAATACATATTTACTCTTAAAATTCATTTTTTCGACATTTTTTTCAGTTCGAATACGAGAATTTCTTAAATATTCGACATTAAATTTGATGGTTCTATTAAAAGAATTTAACAAGAGAGTTCAGAGAGCCTAAGAAAAGCAACATCTTGATGAAGTTTTTACGCAAAATACTGATTTCGCTATTTCTGCCTAGTTCCTCCCCCCCCAAAGTAGAACATGCATTCCCCCTCTTTTATTTCTTTATCGTGAATATTTTGTATTGCATAATAAAGTTGGTGCGAGTGGATAATTTAAAACTATAAATATTAATGTCGGATAATCTGTAATTGTTATCTATCAATTAAATTAGACACCAACAAAAAAAGATTGTAGATGCTCCCCAAGATTAGGAGCATCTACAATCAAACTACCTCTATTAACCTACTTCTATTTAATACTTTTAGCAGCTTGTTGTATAAGCGCAACTACCATCGTATTCATTTGTGCGAAACGATCGTCTTTCGTTTGTCCATTGACATAACGATAATAAATTTGTTGGCAAATGACCGCTAATTTAAAATAAGCAAACGTGATATAATAGTCGATTGATGAGACATCTCGACCACTTTTCTCCGCATAGCGCGCGATAAATTCCTCTCTTGAATAAAATCCAGGATGAACCGTAATCGGTGGCTCCCCTAGTGCATACAACAACATTTTTGGATCATCTGCATGCATCCAATAACTCATCGCAACACCGAGATCGGCTAACGGATCACCTACTGTTGTCATTTCCCAATCAAAAAGCCCAATCATTTCTGAGTAATCTTGTGAAAACATCGCATTGTTGAACTTATAGTCATAGTGAATAATTGTCGCTTCATTATTTGTCGGTATATTAGCCTTTAACCAAGCCGTTAGCGCTGTTACTTCTGAAAGCTCAGCTGTTTTTGCTTTGTCGTAACGCTCGACCCAGCTATGCACTTGGCGTTCCATAAATCCTTCAGGCTTGACCATGTCCTTTAAAGCCGTTTCCTTATATGGAATGGCATGGAGCGCTACAAGTGATTCCACCATTTTTTCAGACAATTGATGTGCAAGTGCTACTGTCGATTCTGTCCCTGATGGGAAACATGTGTCCAACACGACACCTTTTTTTCGTTCCATTAAGAAAAAGTCACTGCCGATAATGCTAGCGTCATCTACATATATATATGGTTTTGGTACAACGGCTAAAAACGGATGAAGCGCCGATAAAATGGTAAATTCACGCTTCATATCATGCGCTTTTTTTGCCACTGGCCCAAGAGGTGGCCTGCGAAGTACGACTTCAAAATCCGCTATTTTCAAACAGTAAGTTAAATTAGAATGACCCGCACTAAATTGAGAAATTTCTAGTTTCCCCTCTGGTAAGTCTGGGAAATGTCGCTTTAAAAAAGCATGTAATTGCTCTGTATCGATTCGTTCACTTGCCCTTACTTGCATCGTATCCATAGGAAACCCCCTTAAATAATTACACTCATTCCACCATCTACCACAATAACCTCACCTGTAACATAATCCGAAGCTGCAGCAGCTAAAAATAATGCAACGCCCTTCAAATCATTTTCAGCACCTAGACGCTTTAAAGGTGTAGCCCCCATTAAATAATCTTGTCCTCGTTCTATTAAAACATTTGACATTTTCGTTGGGAAAAATCCAGGGGCAATGGCATTAATGTTTACACCTGATGGTCCCCATTTCACCGCTAAATCTTTGGTTAACGTAATAACTGCACCTTTACTAGCGTTATAACCAATTGTATCCATAAAGTCAGGAAGTGTACCCCCAAGCCCTGCAATAGAAGCAATATTAATAATTTTCCCAGCTTTTTGTTCAAGCATCACTTTACCAACAGCTTGCGACATTAAAAATGTACCGTTGACGTTTACATCAAATACCTTTTGCCATGCCTCGTATGGCATGTCAACAGCCGGTGCCCCCCATGATGCCCCACTGTTGTTTACTAAAATATCAATCTTACCAAAGGTCTCTAATGTTTTTGACACAACATGGGCAATTTCCTCTGGTTTCGTCACATCACAGGCAAGCGCAAGTGTCTGGACACCCAATTGTGCGAGTTGTGAAGCTATTTCCTCACAAGCCTCCACTTTGCGTGAGCACAGCACAACATTGGCACCAGCCTCTGCAAAGCCTTGCGCAATTTGTGCACCAAGTCCGCGACCACCACCTGTAACAATAGCCGTTTTCCCTTGCAAGCTAAATAGCTCAAGAACAGTCATTTTACCAGCTCCTTTTGCTTTGGGGCATGTTTTTTCAGTTCCAATTTCGCTACAGTATTGCGATGCACCTCGTCTGGTCCATCTGCTAAACGCAATGTGCGTGAATTCGCCCATTGCGTAGCGAGCGTCGTATCAGGTCCAACGCCAGCAGCACCAAATGCTTGGATGGCACGGTCGATAACACGCAATGCCATATTCGGTGCGACTACTTTAATCATCGCAATTTCAGCCTTCGCCTCTTTATTCCCTACTGTATCCATCATGTATGCTGCTTTTAACGTAAGCAGCCTTGCCTGTTCAATATCAATACGTGATTCTGCTATTCGTTCACGCATCACGCCTTGGTCTGCTAGCGGTCGATGGAAGGCTTGACGCTCTAGTAAGCGGCTACACATTTCTTCTAAAGCGCGTTCAGCTGCTCCGATAAGACGCATACAATGATGAATGCGACCTGGGCCTAAACGACCTTGAGCAATCGCAAAACCTTTCCCTTCACCCCATAAAATATTGTCCACAGGTACTCGTACATTTGTAAACGTAACCTCTCCATGACCTTCAGGTGCATGGTCATAGCCAAAGGCCGTTAACATGCGCTCTATTTTGACACCTGGTGTATCCATTGGAACTAGAATCATTGATTGTTGCTCATGGATAGAAGCCGTAGAATCCTTATGTTTTCCCATAAAAATCGCAACTTTACAGCGTGGATCACCAGCCCCAGTTGTCCACCACTTATGACCGTTTAAAATATACTGATCACCATCTCGTTCGATGCTAGCCTCAATATTGGTCGCATCACTAGAGGCCACTGCCGGCTCTGTCATCGCAAAGCAAGAGCGAATTTCTCCACGCAAGAGCGGCTCTAACCACTCTTTTTTTTGCTTATCCGACCCATAGCGTACAAGTACCTCCATATTCCCCGTATCCGGCGCATTGCAGTTAAAGACTTCCGGCGCTATTAATGATCGCCCCATAATTTCACATAAAGGAGCATATTCTATATTCGATAAACCTGCGCCATACTCGCTATCAGGTAAAAATAAATTCCATAGCCCCGCTTCTTGTGCTTTACGCTTCAATTCTTCCATAATCGGAGGAATCGCTCCCCAACGATCCGCCATTGCTTCCACCTGTGCCGCATACAGTGCCTCATTTGGATAAATATACTGCTCCATAAATTTCGTCAGTTTTTCTTGCAGTTCTACTACTTTTTCACTATAAGAAAAATTCATATGAAAGCCCCCCTTTGATTGACAACGCGAATGAAAATGAATGATTGTTCATTCTTATTCTTACATTAAATGTTACCGCTATACGGCATGTAAATCAATCATCTATTCCACAAAAATTTGAATAAAAGAGAAATTTCATATGCAAAAATAGCTAAAAAAAGCATCTCCATTTCACCTTCTTTTTACAGACATAAAAATAATAGCTATATCAAAATATCGTCAACATTATCTTTTACTATCAAAATAATGTATAACACCATCAATAAATTGTCGGATTGCAAAGGGCAGATGTCGATTATTTAAATACACTAAATAAACATTCCTTTGTAAATTAGGGCAATCAATTTCTTTCTGAACAATCGTCTTCGCGGTTGGCCCCTGTAAATAGTTTTCAGGCAAAATGGTAATACCTAAATTTTCGCGAACAAGGGATACAGCCGTTTCAAAACGTTCGATTTCAAATTGAACATTGATTGCTTGACCCGCTTGTTCAAATGCATTTAAAATATCCTGCCTTGTTTGAAATCCATCCGTACTAATAATAAATGGCTCATTGCTTAAATCTGCAATGGTCAGTAAATCTTTCGTCGCTAACGGATGATGTAAAGGTAATACAGCGACAAGTCGTTCCTCATACAAACATTTCACTTCGAGCTCTTCATCGTCCATTAATTGATTGGTAATAATCACATGCGTTTTATAGCCTTTCAGTGATTTCTTAACACGCTTGCTACCTAAAATATCGACTAAATGAAACTTCATCTGTGGATAGCCCTTTTTATATTCGACAATCGCTTTCGGTAACCAATGCTTAATGGACTCCATTACACCGATGGTCAAATCACTTGTACCATGTACAATGACCTCGTCCATTTCAATTTTTAGCACTTCCATATTTTTTAAAATAACTTTTGCTCGTTCATATAAAAGCTGACCTGCTTCAGTTAATTGTAAATTTCTTGTATTTCTTTCAAGTAAAGAAGAACCAACTTCTTGTTCTAATTTTTTAATAGCATTACTTAAAGAAGGCTGAGAAATATGCAATTTTTCAGCTGCTTTCGAGTAATTCATATGCTCAATAACAGCGATAAAATATTGTAATTGTTTTAAATCCAAAACAACCTACCCCCCATTTATAGTTTAAAACTATAGATTAATAATAATTATATATTAGTAAATATAATTATGTGAATATATAATAAATTAACACTACAAGAATAATGTTAATGGAGTTGATAAAGAGATGTATACAATGACAGATCAAAAACAATGGAAAGGTCGTATCGATTCAACTACTAATCCAAGTAGTTTCCGATTACATCAAAAAGTAAAACGATTGGCTATTAACGATGTAAGCGCTTCACAACAAAAAAATGCTGGGATTGTCGGGTTTATATGTGATGAAGGGGTACGCCGCAATCAAGGGCGAGTTGGTGCAGCAAATGGACCCAATGCACTTCGTGGTGCACTGGCAAGCTTACCGTGGACATTTGATGAGCAACAGGAAATTATCGATGTCGGTAACATTCTTTGCCTCAATCATGCGTTAGAGGATGCACAACAAGAGCTCGGTGAAATTGTTCAAGGTCTACGCGCAAAAAACATGCAATGTATTATCCTTGGTGGCGGTCATGAAACATTATACGGGCATTACTTAGGTGTTCGTGCAGCATTACAAAAAGATGCCCGTATCGGCATTATTAACATCGATGCACATTTTGATTTACGACCATATGATGAACAAACTTCATCCGGTACAATGTTCCGTCAAATTTTAGAACAAGATCCACATACAGACTATTTTGTACTAGGTATTCAACGTTATGGAAATACACAAGAGCTGTTTGATAAGGCACATGAGCTACAAGTGAAATATGTGTTAGAAGAACAAATGACAGCAGACAACAACGCGCATATTATGAACGATCTACAGCAATTTATGGATAATCATGATTATATTTTACTTACTTTATGTATGGACGTTGTCAACACAGCCTACGCACCTGGTGTTAGTGCACCTTCTCCTTTTGGTCTAGATCCAAAAACGGTTCGAGCTGTAATTCAAAAAGTAGCATCACATCCACATACCCATTCTTTTGATATATGTGAAGTGAATCCGTTACTAGATGAAAATGGTCAAACAGTCAAATTGGGTGCTTATTTTGTCTATGATGCACTCAACAACTTACTTAGGAGGAACGGTTCATGATCGAAATTAATCAAATTACAACAATATTTCTCGCAGTCGCGTTATTTGCATTCGGGAGCTTCCTTATTAATAAAATAAACTTTTTAAAGCGTTTCTGTATTCCAGCGCCAGTTGTTGGTGGCTTACTTTTTGCAGCACTAGCCACAATATTAAAAACAACTGGCCTATTAGAAATATCTCTTGATACATCATTACAAAGCTTATTTATGATTACTTTTTTCACGACAATTGGTTTAGGTGCTAGCTTTAAACTGGTAAAGCTAGGTGGTAAGCTATTAGTCATTTATTGGCTAGCATGTGGGTTCCTTGCGCTAATGCAAAACGTTATTGGTGTATCCCTTGCTTCACTAATGGGCATTCATCCATTAATCGGTATGATGGCAGGTGCAGTTTCTATGGAAGGTGGTCACGGTGCGGCGGCGGCTTTCGGTCAAACATTAGAAGATTTAGGTATTTCATCAGCTATGACAATCGGTGCGGCGGCTGCTACATGTGGTTTAGTGGCTGGAGGTCTAATTGGTGGACCGATTGTCAAATATTTAGTTGGGAAATACAATTTAACACCAGATGAACAAGAAGCAGAAGCCGTTGAGTATGAAAATAAACATGAACAAATTACATCGGATTCATTCTTTACACAAGTGGTAATCATCACATTTTGTATGGCTGTCGGAACGTATGTTGGAACTCTATTCTCCGAAGCTACAGGTTTCGTATTACCAGGTTACGTAGGTGCCATGTTTGTCGCTGTATTCGTCCGAAATATTTTAGATAAAGTGAAACCAAATGCCATTAACATGAAAAGTATTTCTTTAATCGGTGACGTCACATTAGGTGTTTTCCTATCTATGGCGTTAATGAGCATTAAACTATGGGAAATTGCCGATTTAGCTTTACCTCTATTTGTCATTGTTTTTGTACAAGTACTATTCATCGTTCTATTCTGTATTTTTGTATTATTTAAATTACTCGGTAAAAACTACGATGCAGCAGTTATGGTGGCAGGCTTTGCAGGACATGGCTTGGGTGCAACACCGAATGCAATGGCGAATATGTCAGCAGTTGTTCAACGCTTCGGCCCTTCTACAAAGGCATTCCTCGTTGTGCCAATTGTAGGTGCATTTTTAATTGATGTCTTTGGTATTCCTATTATTATTACAACTATTAACTTATTTAAATAACTAAAAAAAGCCGTGCATAGTCTTTATAAGACCGTTGCACGGCTTCTTCCATTATAGAAAGAACTTCATAGAATGCAATTATTGTAATATGTCACTTACCGTTACACATTCATAACCTTGTTTCTGTAAATAAAGAATAACATTTTCGAGCCCGTTGGCTGTCGTTTGATGAATATCATGCATTAAAATAATACTGCCATCTTTGACAGATGCTTTGACATACGTTAATATTTTATCGGCATTGCGATGCTTCCAATCGAGTGTATCAATCGACCATAAAATAGAAGGCATTGTAATAACAGAGCGCACTTGGTCATTTGTCGCTCCATATGGTGGGCGAAAAACAGTTGGATATTGACCAATAGCTGCGTAAATGGCATTGCTTGTCCGATCCACTTCTTCTTTAACGCTTGTTTTCGCTAAATTAGTTAGCTTCGGATGATTCCACGTATGATTGCCAATTTCATGACCATCCATATACACTTGCTCTACAATTTTTGCATTGCTAGAGGCATTTTTCCCCACCATAAAAAATGTTGCCTTTACATTGTATTTCTTTAAAATGGCTAATATTTGTGGCGTAACTTTCGCATTCGGCCCATCGTCAAATGTTAAAGCTACCCGCTTTTTCGCTCCTTTTGCTACTGGTACTCCTTGATTGTAAACTTTATTATTTACGGTTAAGTCCGTTAGCTCTGAAGCCTTTATGTACCCTTTTTGATCGTCAGCTTCCACATACGCCCAGCCTGCTACTATTGTATATTGCTGCACAATCGTTTTATGCGCTAGCGTGCCTAGCACTTCACCGCTTGGGCTCGCAGTTAAATGAATAATAGCCCCTTTAGGTGCATTTACCTGCTTTTTTATCGCAGTTGGTTTTTTCAGCGCATTTGTCGCGACATAGCCAAATTCATGTCCATATTGCACATATGACCAACCACCAGGTGCTTTGCCATACACCATTAACATACTATTTTCATATAGCTGTCCAACTTTTTGTGCACTTGGACTTGGATAGGACATTAAGTTTAGGCCGCCTTTTTTCGCCACTACAGCTTTTTCCGGCGTTAGCTCTGCTAATGTTGAGGCTTCCACATACCCCTCTAACTGTGCCATTTGGATATGTATCCATTCCTCATTGAAAGCTGAGGCTTGCACAAAATTGCCTTGTTTAATATAGCCATTCACTTTGCTTTCTGTGGAAGCCTCTTCATACACCGTCGCATCCTTTAGAACTTGTTGGATGGCAGGCATACTAGCTTGAGCCGAAACATGATGCCCAATAGCCATACTACATAAAAATGCCCATAATAACGCAAAAGGTAATAATTTTTTTTATTTTTCTTTATCAAAAAAGACATTTCCTTAAGATAATGTATTCTTATCTATTCAGACATCTAAATTTCACTGTATCTCTATGCATAAAGACGTTAATCGCTATTTTGCTAACCTTTATCACATCCCCAACATTATGTGCCAATCAACGGCTGCCAAGTGGTTTGCTCTACTTCTGGTGCATAAGCCGTTCAGCTTGCTATGCCTTATCCTCCTATAGTGCTTGATATGCAGCCATTGCATCTTCAACATGTAGAGGCGGCGTCCAAACATGCCCTTCCGCATTTGTCGTAACAAAAATATACAATTCGCCATTTTTTTCAATTAGAGAAGCTAAGCAAAGCCCTGCTTCAGGTGTATAACCAGTTTTACCACCAAGAATGGCACCTTCCACCCCATCCATTTTTGAAAATAAAGTGCTAGCAATCGTTAACTCATTTGGCACTTGCGTTGTATAGCTTTTTGTCGTCATAATCTGATAAAAAGTAGGATTTTCAATCGCATATTGAAAGAGCTTGCTAATATCACGAACACTCGATATATGTGCTGGATCATGAAGCCCACTAACATTTTCGTAATGAGTATCATTTAACCCTAGTTCAAGTGCTTTATCGTTCATCAGTTCCACAAAGGCTTTCTCACTCCCTGCAATGGCCGTTGCTAGCGTGGCTGTTGCATCAGCACCTGATGCAAGTAAAGTACCGTATAGTAAATCCTCAATCGTTACAAAATCACCTGCCTGAAAGCCCGCCATCGAAGCATTTTGCGCAGTATATGTGGCAATTGTTTGTGGTGTAACCATCGTTTGCATTTGAAGATCTTTACTCGCCTCAATCGCTACAATGGCAGTCATAATTTTTGTTAATGATGCTGGATAGATAATAGCATCTGCATTTTTTTCATATAACACCTCTCCGCTATCATTTACCAATAAAGCATTTTTACTATGTAACGAAGGTAGCTCAATATCCACTACTTGTTCTTTGGACTTATTTGTATAGAGAAAAAATGCGATGACACCAATGCAACAAATTAATACAAACTTTTTCATAAAAAACGCCTCCCACACATTATAATAGGAGGCAATTATGAATATTCCTGTAGGATATTTATGAAGAAATTCTTAAGGATTGCGGAATATTACGCGTTACATAATAAAAGCCACTATATATCAGTAAAAATCATCGAACGCTAGAGAAATGTTATGGATTTTCTTATCGGATAATTTAAAAAATACATCCTGTGATACATCTAACTTGAGTGCATGGTCCTTGGCTAATCCAGCATAAATGCCCCGTAAAATCCGCCCAGTTAGACCATGGGATATGACAATCACGTTTTGTTCATCTTTGACACTATCGAACCAATCAGTCAATCTAGCAACAACCGAGTCGTAACTTTCTCCATTCGGTGCATTGAAATACCAATTATAATGGTCCGTGTTTTCTAAAAGACTTGGCCAAGACTTTTCAATTTCTTTTATTGTAAGCCCAGCCCAATCTCCAACAGCCACTTCAGCTAGTCGATGGTCCTTTGCTACATCATTAAAATCATAGCCTATCGTTTCGCAAATAATTTCTGCGCTCTGTAATGCTCTCCCTAAAGAACTTGAAATAATTTTCCAATCTTGAGGATTGCCTAGTAAGCTTTTTAACATAACTGCATTTTGTTGAACTTGTTCGATGCCAATATCGGTTAAGGGTGAATCCAACTGGCCTTGGTATCGTCCTTGCGTATTAAAAACCGTTTCTCCATGACGAAGCAAATAAATAATTTGACTCAATCCCGTTCCTCCTCTATCTCTCTATTGCCAATTGCTAGTCAGATTGTACAAGCAAAGTTAAAAAAGTACAAATAAATACACTAAAGAAATGAGGAGACAAAGTGGGCTATACAACCATGTATCATTTCTTGCAAACTGTGAATGTTTTATTTTTTTAAAAAATCCTACATATTTAAAGTCGCCTATTGCTCGTATCAAGAATACAACTGCACAAACCGTACAACCAAGTGTAAAAAAGTTAAATTCTTGCACATTCCGTAAGTAAATCCCTTTTATTAATAGTAGGAAAGCTGCTACCACAAGAAGGAATGCTACTATTAACGTTCCTATTTTACGAGGAACGAAAGCCGGTTCTTGGCTCCCTTTCTTTATAGGGAGTGCCACCATCGCACCCCAACGACCACCAAATGCCCAATAGACGTGTATTATGCTTATCAGAAACAGAACACATACAACGAGTAGTAATAAACTGATCATTACCTATTCCCCTCCCACTTTGTATACTACATACCAAAACATACGATAACGTATGTTTTAGTCATTTATTTGTCCCTTATAGTTACTCAACTGCAAGGGACATGTTTCTTTTTATATCTTTAGTAACAGTTCAAGCATTTTTCCTATTGTAAAATTAGGATTTTCTGTAAACCTAGTCATCCATCCTATATACGTTAAATAAGCCAGTCTTGCTCGTTCGATTGCTTCTAATTCGTCACTTCCTTTTTTTTGATATAAATGAGCAATACAACGAATTCGCTGTTCCTCGATATCGACTAACCGCTTTGCAACAACTTGGTTATATTTAGCCCAAGTATAAATGCCTATTTCAATTTTTTTATCACTACTAAAACTGATTGTAAAAAGCTCTTCTAATGACGAATCTTCCTGCTCCATACTATGAATAATGCGCTTTGTAGCAACCATTTCCCAATAATTGAACATAGCATCTAACAGTTCTTGATGGTCACGAAAATGGTGATAAAAACTACCTTTACTTATGTTCAGTATACGTGCGAGCGTTTCAATACGAACTTTATGTATGCCTTCGACCGCTAATTGATGTAAACCAGCCTTTATCCAGTCTTCTCTTGTTAATTGCATCATTTCACCCTCCAACATACGCTGTCGTATGTTTTCAACAGAATATAACATATTGTAAATTTTGTCAAACAACATTGGTACAAAATTTAAAATGCGGCTGGGACATAACTAAAAAAATTTAAGGAACAGAGGAAAGGTGTTCGTAAATTTTTGCTATTATGGGAACTTGGCTATTTGCAAAAAAATAGAAGTGTTCACTAGTTGTTGGTAGCGAAGGCGGTGACTCCTGCTCAGAACGCACACAGCGTAAGACGCGGGCATTCCGCGCGTTAGCGAGGGTTGCGGCTTACTGTGCTGAGCGGAAAGCACCGCCGAAGCGGACAACAATGGCACAGCAAAAAAGTGTTAGATTGACTGCCATCAATCTAACACTTTTTCTCTTTTGTCCCAGCCTCATCCCATTCATATAAATAGCTAATCTTCCTTTTTACTACCCTTGTTGACATTGATGTTGTTATGAAAGGTGATTGTAATGTGTAAAAATGTTGGTAAAACACACCCAAGTAACAATAGTAACGGCACTATTTTTTCATCAAATTCTCCCTGCTATATAAAAATCATCTATTCACTATATGAATCGTTCATAGTCAATATGATGAATGCTTATAGGTAGTCACCTTCCTAGCTATTAAAACGTACTATCAAAAAGATTTTCCGCAATCGCTTGTTCAATATCTGAAGCCGTAAATTCCATCAGTTCATTTCTTGTAATAGTAGGCTGTTGAATTAAACGATTCGACTGGATCGTCACCAGCTTTTCAAAGACATTTCGAATATAACGTCCATTTGAAAAGTTCGGGATGGATTCAACAGGAATTTGAGTTAATTGAGCTTTCATATGGTGGGTAAAGGTTTCACCATAACGATAATCGTTATTTTTACAGAGCATCGCAAAAATTTCATAAAGCTCATCCGTAGTAAAATTATCAAACTGCACAAAATGATTGAAACGCGATTTAAAACCTGGATTGGCTTGTAAAAACGCCTCCATCAGCTCGGTATAACCAGCTACAATAATGACTAAATCATCCCGTAAATCCTCCATCGCCTTTAATAAGCTGTCAATGGCCTCTTTACCAAATGCATCTTGTTTATCATGAATTAGTGAATAAGCCTCGTCGATAAATAATACACCACCGGTCGCTTTTTTCACTACTTCCTGTACCTTTAAGGCGGTTTGACCAACATAACCTGCTACTAATCCCGCTCGATCGGTTTCAACAAAATGCCCACTAGACAATACACCAAGATGTTTGTATATTTGCCCAATAATGCGGGCAACAGTCGTTTTGCCTGTTCCAGGGTTACCGGAGAAGACTAGATGATACGTAATTGGAAAACTCGTTAAGCCATGATCGACACGTAAACTTTGAATTTTAATGAAGTTAATTAAATTATGTAATTCCTTCTTGGCATTCGGCAGCCCGACAAGGCCATCTAATTGCGCCTGTAGCTTGTTAATCTCTCTCTCTACTTCAGGCGTAATACGTAAACGTTCTCCGTGGATAAACTCTCCGCTATAGATAATTTTACCAGCCTCATTATAATAATCCCCACGACCATGCTTTTCCCCATTTACAAGGTCGCCAATATAAGATGCTTGTCCATTGCCATAATAAAGAGTGCCTTTTCCTGTCATCGCATCCTCTTTAAATTGACCTTCTGCTTCTAGCACACCCTGTCTTGAATACACTTTTCCTTTACCATGCTTCATATCTTCAAAAAAATACCCTTCATAGTAAAGGGGTGTTAAAGCAGATTCAATTTCCGCTAGGCTTGGTGTTTCGGGGGCATAGTACAGCTTCCCTGCCCCTTGCATATGGTTCCACATAAAATCACCTTCATATTGTAAAAAACCACTTGGATAATATTGTCTACCTTTCCCTTTTTTCATGCCATGTACAAAATCACCTTCATAGTGTGGTTGATTTAAATGTGGATATTGCGCCCGTATTTCTTTAAAAGGTGCAATGACAGTCTCTTCAAAATACAAAATACCATAGCCATCCATTAAATCATTACGAAAATGGCCCTCGTAATAAATCTTTCCATCTTTATATAAAATACCATTGCCTTGTTTTTTATTTTGAATAAATTCGCCTTGATAAATCATTTGTCCCTTTAAATACATGATGCCGTTACCTTGCTTCATATGGTTAACAAATTCACCTTCGAATAATCGTTCACCTTCTTGATCAAAAATCGTCCCCTTGCCATCGTATATATCATGACCAAAATCATTTTTTTTAACACCACCACGGTACATTAATGTTCCATCTGGGTAAAAAAGCTCTTTTTCTTGATGATTATCGTTCATTTTATTGCCATCCTTTATCATTTCAGTATATGCTCAATTATAGCGTGGAACAGAATACATATGTGCGAATTTTTAGAATTTAAGGAGAACAACATGAAAAAAAGATATAAAATACTTTTCACGATTCTATTACCCCTTATCATCCTATATGTGGCGACAACATTACTTACTCGAGATTCTACTTTTAATAAGGAAGTAATTGAACAACTCGATATTGAACAGATTAAGGAAATTGAAATTATCCGAGCATCTGATGAAAAAACAATTACAATAACAGATAGAGCGAAAATTGATGAAATGATGCATTTGTTCGAAGATAAAGCGATTCGCAAAGTGCTTTTTGCCAAGTCTGACGTAAAAGAGGCATACTGGTTAACATTCCAAATTAATGATAATCGTGAAATCGGCATACGGATTGATGATTCAACCCATCTTTTTGTATATTTATATGAAGAAAATTATATGAAAGACTATAAGCTGTTAGATAAATTGGACACGACATATATTGAAAAATTATTTTAATATGAAATAAAAATTAGCAAGATTAACAGGAACAGCATATGTAGTAAGACGCAAACTGCGCCATCCAAAATATTGCGTCTTACACTGTACCTTATCTTTTTCATGACGTTATTAAACTAACTGTTTAACCATCGTGAAATAGCTACTTCCAGGAAGATAATCTTTTATTTCCCCCACAACTAGATAGCCTCTTGCTTAAAACGTTCGAACTTAAAAATTATAGGTAGTTAACAATGCCTTTTGGGCGCCCATTTGGATTGCAGTGGCTTCTGCTTATAAAAGAAATTTCACCCCTACTTTAAAAAATAGTGGCGTATAGCGGTAACACCTATCATTCTTTACGTTTCTTCATTGCCACGACCGTGACCATAATGACGCCCAATTTTACTATTAAAATAAGTACGTAGATACTAAAAGAAATAATCGCTGGCAACAGCACCAACCACCACGACCATGTGATAACCTCTGTTAGCTTTAGCACAATAAAAATTACCGTTAATACTTCTGCTATCCCCATGTTGTCACCACCATTGCTACTTATTATAGTAAAAAGTATAACCGATTCCCTTTGTATTTTGGCATTGTATGGAACATAGCTTGCCAAAAAAATCGTTTGCATTCTATAGATAGGAGGTACTGTATGGAAGTAAATTCAAATCTAGCATCCATGGTGCTATTCATTTGCACACTCCTTTTATTTTTTATCATCAGTTCATCTGCCACATATTTTAATTTTTTTATCTCCTATTTTCGTTTTCACCCTTTAAGCGCTATATTGCTTATGACAATCACTTGTTTTTTTCTAGCGCTGATTGGTTTGAAAGATGTCAAAAATATACTGTCATTATTATTAAGCTTTATACTAATCACATTAACCCTGATTTTTGCAGGAATCATCTCTTTTACATTATTCATTGGTCACATGTTCAGCTAATAGCCCCCGTTGTTTTAAAAATGCTAGTTTTAGTCTCCCTTCTATTCATTTACAATATAAGCGAAATAGACAAAAAAGGAGCTTGCAAATGAAAATTACACAGCTAGATCATTTAGTTTTAACTGTAAAAAATATTGAAGAAACATGTACTTTTTATCAACAAATATTAGGAATGGAAATCGTGACATTCGGAGAAGGAAGAAAGGCACTTCACTTTGGCCAACAAAAAATAAACTTACATGAAGTAGGTAAAGAATTCGAACCTAAAGCCATTAGACCTACATCAGGCAGTGCTGATTTATGTTTCATTACGGATGTACCTTTACCTGCTGTCATAAAACATTTACATCAATTTGCTATTCGAATAGAAGAAGGACCAATTAATAGAACAGGAGCTCTTGGCCCCATTACTTCTGTCTATATTCGTGATCCTGACAACAATTTAATCGAAATTGCTAATTATTATTTTGAGGAGACAAACAACGAGGTATTTATGATACACAGAGTACCTCGGAAGATAATTGCTATACAATTTCCAGCTAACAATGGCTTTAAAAAGCGCAGGAAAATTGAGCTTGGAAATGATTCTCCAAGCTCATTTTTTAACAAAGGACAGGGCAAGTTGTTCTCTTTTTCTACGTTTAATCTAAGGAACTTTTGATACACCTGACACTTGATAGTTTAATAATTTCTACAATGACATTAATAAAAGTCACAGTACACAATCCAATCCCTTTTCTCTTGATTGTAGAAAAAATAAAAACTACCACTATCTATAATATTGAAGCGAGCCTTTTCATCAGAACTTATTTGAAATACAAATGGGTAATCTTCCCCGAAGGAAACTCCACTTTGAGTAAAAGAAGGATACCCGCCAATTTTATGCGTGGCATATATTTTTTCAACAATCTCATCGTAATATTCAATATCCTCCTCAAATTCAAGCCGTAATATTTCATTTTCAATGGCTGGGGCAATACTATCAGAATCTTCCCAAGCAGGTGCATCATTATTAATGAATACAGGGGTTAAAGGAAAAGGCTTTATTTTCTTAGATTGTTTATTTACCTTTTGTAATTCATCCAGTTCCGTATAACAATTTATCTTAAAAAATGAAACTAAATTATCTCTATCTAGATTATTGAATACATCGAAGTCCATATATAGAGTTAATAATTGATAGCTTGTTAATTCCTTTGGTACATAAGGTAAATTATATAAAAACATTGTACAAATAGGATCGAAATTAGATGGAATAGTTTCTCCTTCTTTTTCCCATACAACTTTGCCAATCCAACTTTCTCCTAATTCCTCTGTTGGTCGGTATCCTCCTGTTTGAAAGATAGTAGCTTTCTTAAATAGTGCATGTTTAATTTGTGCAATATTCAATAATTTCTCCTCCTAGTATGTTTGTTATCTATTATATTAAATATCCTAAAAATTCAAAAAGCCTTTTTACTGTTGTCTAACTATCCCGCTTCTGTAGAGACATGAAAAAATTTAATCTAAATGTTAATAACCTAAATATTAACATTTGTCAGTATTGTATTTCCATTTATTGTTTTACAGTGATAAAGAGGTACTTATTAAATACTAAGTATTAATAAATAAAGTAGTAAAGGAGGGTTCTTGGTCGAAAGCACTCAATTTATCATCGAAGTAACTCGCACAAAGTACGTATATATTAGGAGGAAGATACATGACAACTCAACTAATCCAAGAAAAATTTTCGTTTGCAGATTTACCAGCAGTGAATTCAAGTTATGACAAAGTGAGAGAAGCATTCAAGGAAAAATTCAAAGTCAACCCTGATGGAATCGCAGTCAATAGTGAAACGTATTTTAAGGGTGTCAAGCCTGCAATCACTGAACAATATGGTCACCCATGTTTCAAAACACTTGGTGATTTTTCTTATACAAAAGGAGATGGGGCACCACCTAAGTCAGTCATTGTTGGGAGCAATATCGCAGTCAATCATGGAGATGAAGCAGCTACGATGACTTTAGAAGTTCAAGGTAGCTGGCAAAGTCAACAAACATGGTCTTCTGAAAGTACAACTGGGTTAAATTTTTCCTCCAAATTTACGATTGAAGGAATTTTTGAATCGGGCATGGAGTTCTCTTTTAGTACGACTACAGGAGAATCAAGGAGTGAAACAGAATCTAAAACAGCCACTGCCAAAATTGAGGTGACAGTACCCCCAAGAAGTAAGAAGAAAATTGTAATTGTTGGTACATTAAAAAAAGAGACGATGCATTTCCGTGCACCTATTTTTGTCAACGGCATGTTTGGCGCAAATTTCCCAAAGAAAGTACAAGATCATTACTTTTGGTTCCTTAATGCAGCAAGTGTCCTAAAAAATACTTCCGGTGAAATAACTGGAACAATTCGAAACTCGGCTGTCTTTGATGTGCATACGGAGATTGGTCAAACAGAACCATTAACAGTTGAAGAATTAAACGAATTCATGGCATTAAACTAAATAGCTGGAAACTTTATCGGTGGGATCCTTCATCCCACCGATTTTCCTCTAGTAGCCACTATCACCTTAGCCTCTTAGTTTACGATAATCGCCTTGTTATGCTATTATTTTTTTGTATTTTTAAGCATAAGGAGGAGAGATTATGTCAAAAAACACAATGCTATGGACCATTATTACTGCTGTTCTGACTGCTATGGTATATATAGATGGCTATTACTTGTGGGGTATCTTTTTTGTCACTATTCCTTTAGCGGTTGTATCAGCCATCATTTCAATGGTTGTTACATATAAAGAACAACGACCTGTCTATATGCTTGTAAATGTATTATTCAATTTTATTGCGATTATGGGTTTTTTTGTTTTACAAAAATAACTTTACACAGCAATAGCTATCTTAGCGCGTACACCCACTCGTAGAATTTAACTACTGCAGTTGATTTCGCTACGTGCGGACACATCTCATTCAACAGAGCGTTAACCGCAACCCTCTGCTTGGTTGGTTGAGGCTAACGCTCTGTGCATTTTCCCTACTCTCCGCTAAAATTTCATCACATTTTTGAGAAGAAAGTTAACCCTTTATGTTCTTTGTCTACAAATCTCATTTACTTCCCTATTTCAACCGTTCCAAATGAATCCTCATCAGCGCCATTAATTTGCCATATTCTATCAATTTCGCCCTGTCTATTAAACGTTTGTAAAAACTGTTAGCTAGCAGCTTAATAATGCCTTCAATGTATTCAAAAGCGCCTCAATACCGGCGTTTAATTGATAAATTTTATCGTTCATTATTCACTTTTTCATAAATGTTTACGGTGTCCGCACAAATTTTGACGGTCTCCGAAAGCAAAAATTTCGGAATTCCACCATTGTAATGTCGGAATTTGTAATGATAGGATTAAATTAACTCGAGGGTATATCTATTGCTGTTGCAGCAAACTTATGAAATATATAGATTCTAGCGATAAGTAAAAATTTATATTGCTATTATTTTTTCATCTTTCCATAAATTCGTGAAGGAAGGTTCGTGTGAGAGATTTAAAAAAGGGCACTATTTACGCAATTATTTCCGCTTTATGCTTTGGCATAATGCCTATTTTCGCAATAAAAGCATATAGCTTTGGTATGTCCGTTTATACATTACTCGTTTTAAGATTTTCAATAAGCTCTTTATTATTCTTTATATTTCTAATATGGAAAAAAACAACGTTTAAAATAGGCAAAAAGGATTGCAAGTTACTTTTTCTATTAGGTGGTGTGTTATTTACACTGCTTTCAGTCTTGCATTTTGAATCATTAAAATATCTAACATCATCAATGGCCGTCTTATTATTATTTTCATTTCCTATATTTGTATCAATTTTTTCTTTTTTTATCTACAAAGAAAAGTTAAAGATACAATCAATCATCGCTTTATTATTCACCTTTATTAGCATGATTTTTTTATTAGGGGTTTCTTTTCAAGATATAAATATGAAAGGTGTATTTTTAGCGTTATTAGCAGCTATAGTCTACGCACTTTATATGATTCTTGGAAAAAAAGTCACTGATACTAACTCCCCAGTCGTAACAAGTACGTATGTTACCTTATTTGCTGCACTAGGTGTAATTTTAATAGGCCTAATTAGAAATGAACTACATTGGAATTTTTCTTCAAATGCATGGATTTATGTATTCTGCATTGTTGTTATTTCAACCATTATTGGCGAAATAACGTTATTTAAATCTCTACAGATTCTTAATTCAACAAATGTTTCTATGATAAGTATGGTCGAACCGATATTTACTTCTATTTTCGGCTTACTATTTTTGCAGGAAGTTATGCAACCGCTTCAATTATTAGGAGGCTTATTTATCTTAATCGGATTAACTTTTTTAATATATTTTCAAAACAAAATTTAGTTCAATTCAATTACTCATCGAAAGGAAGATTCTAAGATGATTTTAAATCTAAGTGAACAGAAACTATCCATTCCTGAAGGAACCGAAGATGTTTTAGGGCTTGATATGAGATATCGAGAACACATCATCAATATTATTAAAGAAGTATATGAAAACTATGGTTTTAATCCACATAAAACACCTATTTTAGAATACTTAGAGACATTTAATGGACACCATGGAGAAGGAGAAAAGTTATTTTTCCATATAAAAGATAAAAACGATAAGGATTTAATTGCTCGCTATGATTTAACTGTTCCACTGGCTAGAGTAGCAAGTATGTATCCTGATTTACCAAGACCTTATAAAAGATATCAAATTGGTCCCTCTTTTAGAGATGACGAGCCTGGAAAAAGTCATTTTAGAGAATTTACTCAATGCGATGCTGATATAATTGGCGCAGACAGTTTATTAGCTGAAATTGACATTACGGTAATGGCACATGAACTACTTACTATATTAGGCATAAAAAACTTTGTTTTAAAAATTAACCACCGACTACTTATACAAGCTTTAGCACTGAAAGTCGGTTTGCAGAGCAAAGAAGAGCACCTCGGATTACAAAGAGCTCTAGACTATGCTGATAAAGTGTCTAAAGATGGATTACAAGGTGTTAAAAACAAACTAATAGAAAATAATATTCCTTTAAATATCGCAAATCAAATATTAATGGAAATTGAGTGTTTTACTAACCTTTTAACTCCATTTGATGATTTACAAAATCAAATCAATCAAATTGAAAAGTTCTTTGATAACTGTCCCTCCGCAGCACAGGCGGCAGCCGATTTGAAATTTATCATTTCTTATTTGCCAAAAAATGTTCAATCCAATATAAAAATAGATTTAACATTAGCAAGAGGAGCAGATTATTATACAGGTTATATATTAGAAGGCGTTGCAATCGACACTGAAATCGGCGCAATTTTAGGCGGTGGACGATACAATCAGTTAGTTTCTGCCGTGGGTAATGCAAATGAAGCAGGCGTTGGCTTAGCCTTCGGTTTAGAAAGACTATTATCCGTTTTGAAAAGCTTAGATTATATTGATAAAAATATCGAGCTACCTTCCAAAATATTGTTAGCTGATACCAACGTAGAGTTCCATCCTAAACTATTTGTGATTGCTCGTGAATTAAGAAAATACTATGATGTGGATATTTATTATAATCAATCTCCATTTGGTGACATCGTCCATTTCGCTCAACAAAATAAGCATCAAATGATTATAGAACTTATTGGGAAGCGACCATTAGTTCACGCTGTCATAGAGAATGAGACCATGCAGTCGAAAGTGACTGATATTTTAAATAATTTAGACTGTATCTAATGATACGTACAAGATTTTAGGAACGCGATTGTTAAACAACTTTTCTTGAACGCCAATTACTAAACATCCCCCCATGGAAATATTGATACGAGGATTGTTACGTTAACTTTTGCAAGACGTAGCAATCCTATTTATATGTCGTAAATACCAGTTCATAACCGAAACTTCACAAGGCATAATAAAGCTAGCCATGATTATGAATTATCCACTTTCGCCGTCACTCGCTCCATAATTCCACTCATCTGGTATAACATAATTCTTTAAAATTACAGCCCTTACAGCGCCATTCATCCGTCGTTTGCTGAAAATCTTCAATATCCACTGGCTCGTTTGTCAGAATATCTGCTTGAAACTTTTTCATTTCCAGTACACTACGTCGAAATGTATGTAAAATAGTGTCCATATCAAATGATGTAAATGTATATTGTTTTCGCTGCCCCGTTAGTAAATATTCATTGTATACCTCAATTTTCTCTAACGTTACCCCGTATTTTTGTTGGATGTAATAGGCATAGAGCGCTAATTGCTGACGATCATCATCGGATTTCCCTCCGGTCTTCCAATCGATAATAATCCATTTATCGGCCATATCATCATAATAATGAAAGTCCATCACCACAAAAACCTGTGTATCCTCAATTTTCATTGAGCGAAACTGTTCGGGTTCACCAATCCGTAATGAACCTGTTTGCGCAGTTATTTGTATAAACGTCTCACTTAGAAGAAAGTTTGTAAATACTGCTTCCAACCTACTTTTATAATCTGTTATCAATTCAGCATTTAGTTGACCATCATAGTAAATTTCCTGCATCATGTAATACTTATTAGGCTGATGTCGCCACAAGTCTCCATGACGGGTCGAATCAATAAAGGCGGCATTTAATTGACCACGAGCACGGTTAACAAGCTCCACCACTAATGGCACTGCCCTCGTTTGCAAATAATCAATAATGGTTTGTTCGATGAGCCGGTGAACAATTTGTCCAAATAAAATAGGCATCGCTTGCAGCTTTTTTAAGCGATACACATGCTGATGAAAAGGTTCAACCTGATAGCTCAACCAACCATTGTGAGCAAAATAATATTCATATCCATATTTTCTTGCACAGCTCGTTAACGTTTTATGGCGTGAAAGTGACCAAGAAAAAGCTGGGAATGGTGATATATCAAACATGAAAGCCCTCCTTATAACTGGTGGAAGAAATCATAACAAAGTTGCAAAATCAACACAATAGTGACAACGCGTAACAGAATTTTTACTTGATTTGCTTTTACCTTAGTAGCTAGGATAATGCCTATTTGTGCACCAATAATGGAACCTATCATTAAGACAATTGTTAGCGGCCATTCAATTTTTCCCGTTGTAATATACGTAATAGCTGCCCCAGCACACATGGCAAAAACGCCTACACGAGACAAACCTACTGCTTTTATATAGGAAAGTTTTTCATGGGCATAAGTATATAACGCTAACGTACTACTACCCGGACCAAATAACCCATCATAAAATCCTACCCCAAGCAAAATAGGACCTGTTTTTCGATTCATTTTAAAGCTGTCCACTTCACCAAAATCAGCCCCACCGATAAAGGACATGATTAGTGCAAAGCCTAATAAAATAATAGCAATTAGTGTTAACGTCTGACCATTCAGAAAGGAAGCAAAAAGCCCACCTAATGTTCCCCCAATTAAAGATACAAGCAAAACGGAACGCATTTCCGCCCATGACAATTCCTTTCTTCTATAAATCGTATAAAAGCTAGAAAAAGCACTGACCATATTGGAAACTTTATTTGCCCCAATCGCTGAGTGAACCGGCACGCCCATCAGCATCATCGTTGGCAATGTGATTAAACCACCACCGCCCACTAATGTACCAATTAGGTTTCCTGCAATACCGATTACTAAAAATAAAACGTATTCCATCTAATCCTTCTTTCTGCATCCAAATGATGTTAATCTTATGTTACAGTATAACAGAATCCTATTTTGAAAGATGAACATATTGAGGTGATCTAATGCATGCACAACAAAAAACACCTATGCCGAGGCTTTGTAAACAACTAACGGTAGTTGTAGCAACCATTTTTACTGCTGGCATTACTGCAACGTTAATTCAATATCGTAAGCTCCCCTCATCCATTCCTGTTTTACAAAGCTTTACGACTGACCATGCACAGTTTGGCCCTAAAATCGCCATTTTTTATTTACCCTTTGTAGCGTTAATGCTCTTTTTACTTTTACACTACTTAGAAATAAAGGCTGCTTATCCAGTAGTACGAAAACACAAGCCATCCCTTTCTCATCTGGAGCGACAAAATGGTATGATTACTTTTTGTCTTATTAAAAACAGTATTTTGCTATATTTTACATATTCACTTTTTAATGATTTAACAGTGGCAATGGGACATAATCGTATTTTACAACAATGGCATGCATATGCATTTCTTGGGTTATTATTTATCATCTTTATTACTGGTATTATTCGCGGACTATACCTCCAACATAAATTAAAAAGCTAGTTGCACAATCACTTTTGCGCACTAGCTTTTTCTTATAATAACACAGTGCCTATTACTGATTTTAGCGCCCCTTTTTCCTTATCAACTATTAGCAAAAAATAATAAAATTCCCCCATAAAACCATTGACCGAGAATTATTCTCAATGATAAAATTTCCGTAAATAAACGACAAAGGAGGACGACTTATGTCGAGTTGGGGATCAAGTATTGTAAATGCTGCTAAAAAAACGGCTAAAGATCAAATTTGGCCAGTTACAACTATCGGTAGTGCGGTGGGTGGTGGTCTTCATGGTGTAAGTATTGCTAGAGAAACAGCCAATCAAAACAAAGCAAATGTACACGTTAAAAATGTTGCTAATGTACACTTACCCATTAAAAATGTAGCTAAAACTGTTGTATCCACAGCAGTTAAATCATCTGTTGTTGGCTTAGGCGTAACACTTGGCGTAAACTTTGGCTATCGTTTAGGGCAAGAAAGAGGATGGTGGAAATAATCGCTACTTTCACACTTAATTTTTCAGAAAATATAAAATATTTGGATATTTGGTATATAAGACATGATGAGTTATTGACTCAACAATGCTTTTATAATGAAGTAAAAGAATATTGGGAAGTAAAGATTGAAAACTTTCCTAACAATACATTATATTACTTTCAAACAAAGGATAACTACTTCTTAGATCCGAGCAATCCAATAATTCACCAAGATGGGCAAATGATTTATTCTGTTTATACAGAAAAGCAAAAAACACAACAAGTTAATATGACAGCAAGTGTTACTATAAACAATCAAAAAATAGATGGTGTCAATATTACACCTACAGTATTTGTAAATGATGTTTTTATTTCATTGTCAATCACATTGCATTTCAATAAAATGGCGCAAATAACAGCGCATATTATCACAATTGAATGGATTAGTCCTGAAGAAACGTACTATATAATGGACAACCTTTTACGATTCGAAAAGGGCGCAACTAAAGTTCAGGCAAATCCTCATTTACGAATTGACCCTTCTACTATGAAACTAGGTATTTGGCATGTAAGAATTTTAATTAGTAACATTCTCGTGCAAAAAGTACAATTCAAGTTATCAACCATTTCGTACTTCAAGGAAAGTTGGTGAAGTATTATGTGGTATTATCAATCACTCGCTTATTTTTTATATTTTACTTTAATAATATTTATACCTTCATTTGTAAGGGGTTCGCCTTACAAAGAGACCCCGAAGTCTTCTTATACAAGAAGGTTACTAGCCTCTATGGTAGTGGCTCTTATCATGACATGTATTGTTACTCTTTTAGATATAAGATTTCCTTTTGGATTTGACTAGTACTGCCCTTACTATGATGATAGTTTAAATACATTGCTATTGCATGCCTCTTCTTCAAACAATCAGGAGGTGTTTCCAATTAGGAATACGTCAAAAAAAGATAAAGTAATAATTGCATCAGGCTTTTTCTTTCTTGTTTTTTTCATAAAGTTAGTGAAGGAAATGGATGATTTAAGTTTACTGAATTTACTAGCATCTTTTCTTTTAGCAGTAATAGGTACTGGGATATTTTTCATTCTTAAATATCCATTTAACAGTGACTAATCTCATTTTATAAGAGCGTATTGAATCTTTATAGCAATAATCAATTGTTTAATTAAAAAGTCGATTGCATCCTAAAATTATGGACCAATCGACTTTTACAATTTATATTACATCATTCATTTTCTTTTTATTGTGGGAGAAGATACTTTCAAAATATAAATTCATTAATATCAGCCCTAATGCAAAAGCAATAAGACCTCCACTAATAAATGCAAGTAACAGTTTATAAAATAATCCAAAGTCAGCTGTATATTGATAATAATCTAATATTAGAAAAATGCCTATTGTGCCAATAATCGAAGTAAAACTAGAAATACAATATGCCCATATAAATTGTTTTCTGCTGTACAAAATATTCCCACATCCTTTCAATGCGCTTGTATATATTAGAATGAGAAAAATGAAGCAAAAATATGCATTTTATAAACATTTATTTGAAAATAACAAGGGGTCGTTTTTATTCTAGAAATAGAAAGAAGCAGTACTTAACGCTCCCCCCAACAAATTTTCCGTTTTTTGTACTGGGTTTCACAAATTACGGAAAATAGATTATACTGGAACTAACTATTAACAATCTTATTCAAAAAGGGGAATCTCCTATGACAGAAAATAATCAGACGGAAGCACCAAAAAAGAAAATGAGTCTGCAAGAAGCAGTAAAACAACAACTAGAAAATAAAAAGAACAAAAATGCTGCGACTAAAGGGAAAATGAATGGTGATACTTCTACAAAAAAAATGAAAAGTCAGCAAACTAAAAAAGCAAGTAATACGCGTAGAAAAATGGGCGTTTAGTGGACATAGCACGCTAGATCAACAATCATTGATAATTCCAAATCCACTATAAAAGAAAAAGCATTCAAGGAACGGCTATGTTCCCAGAATGCTTTTTCTTTTATTAAATCTCTTGGCGTAAAGATTGAACTTCTTCAAGTGATAAGTTTGTTAACTCGATTATCTCTTCATTGCTGTTACCTTTTATAATCATCTTTCTTGCAATGCCTTCTATACCTTGTTTCATTCCTTTTTCTATGCCTTTTTCCATGCCTTCCTGTTCTGCATGATATTTTGCATCTTCGATATTAGCAGCTTCATCTAGCATATATTTGACCCTTGATTGATAAGCAAGAATGGTTTCGGGATCTTGACTAATTTCTTGCCATGCTTGAAACGCTTTACGTATGTTTTCATCTGTCATTGCGATGTCCTCCAATGCATTGTATATATCTTGACGAACTATCTTTTTACTGTCATCTACCATACCTAGCAACAGTAACCACCTGTCTAATTTATTAGAAGGATGTTGTTCCCTTGCCCATGCCTTCAAAAACTTATCCATTTCAATAAAATGAATTTCTAACACATTATCTTGTATACGTTGTAAAGAAATATCGTCATATAAATGATAGGTGCTATGATAATGGGCTGCATTTGGAAAAAAAGTAAAATCACAAATATTAATTGTAATGGTCGGGTTCAATGTATGGTATCCCTTTCCCTTTTGTAACTGTAGGTTGTACAATCTTGACCAATAAAATAAAGTACGTTTAAACATGTCTTTTTTATTGGCTAATTGGATTTCGATATTTATGAACTCTCCATATTGTGTTTTGACAACAATATCTAAACGGCATTGTTTATCCTCTTTATATTCGCCACTGACTTCTTGAGTAATAAAAGTCACTTCATTTATAGGTACTCTGCCAGTACGTTGTAAAATGGCATTTAACAATGCGATTGTTAATTGCTTATTTCGTTCACTACCGAAAAGTTGCTTAAAAGCAAAATCTATCTTTAAATCCAATAATTTTAAAAGCGGAACTTGACTAAGTGTATTCAAATTATCATTCACCTCTGTATCGTTTGCTCTCAATGTTCTCGATTACTAGCTTGAACAGTTAAGACAAAGACGTTTTACTGAACTGAACGAATATTTTTATTAATCATAATTCGTAATAATATCGTCGAACAAATTATTACTCCCGCGTACGGGTAAAACAACGGTACATGAATAATACCCATTAAAGTCAAAGCAATGATGACGCCACAAAGCACTAAAATTAAGGAAAGAATGTTTTTCATTATTGATTGTCCCCTTTCTGTTTTGCTTGCACCCACTCAGTATTTTAAATAAAATCGATTTACCGCAACCATTAAACCTTTACAGTGATTATCTTGTTAATGAGTGGCTATAAAATTCGTCTTTTATTCTGTCCAGATATAAATTACTATCTTCTTGAGGGTAACGCTCCATTAAAACAGGCATTAGCTTATCCCATAATGTGTCCATCACATAAAAATCTCGATCAAAGCTATAATCTAATTCATAAAGAGATATCCCCAGTGCCTTTGCGTAACGTTCTTTTTCGGGCAATACGATATCCGCAACATTTGTAGCAATATATTGATTCACTTCCTCTTGGGAAATACTTACACCATAAATCTCTTTCGCTATTCGTAACGCATCTATATACCTTTCTGTTTCCTCTACAGCGGCTTTTTCCAAGTAAGCATTGTCATGTTTCAAATGACTCATTTCATTATGAACTTTTAATCTAAACTCTGCTTTTCTTTTATCCAATGATTCTTCTACTAAAGCTAAACCACTTTCTTTAGTAGTTTCTTGAAGTTTATGGGCTATATCAGGCATTTCGTCTAATACTTTAGCTACAGCATATTCATGCTCAATCCTCTCCCTACTTACAGCATTTTGTTCTTTACCAAATACAATTTGGCTACTAATGCCGATTGTTAACAGAAGTGCATAGAGAGCAATCATAATTCTTTTCTTAGGGCATACAATTTCCTCCTTTCGATAAGCTGTTAAATTAATTTTATCTTGCCCATAACCGACATTTCAACCGACAATATTTTTGTCGGTTACAGTCAATATATCTACTAATCGCTATTCATTTTAAAACTGTCAGTAAAATAAGAAACTATTAATGACATCTATCGTCTAGTTCTTTAAGGGGGAAAATAATATGAATAAGAAATTACTGATTATGCTAATAATTTTTAGTTTATTATCGTTAACCGCTTGTACTTCAGACGAAACGATTAACAAGATAACACTACCGGAAGACATGCCTAATTTCGTTAAAGCAAGTGATTTTGAAAAGATTGATTGGGAGCAAAAAGCGGTGCCACTCCATAACAATATTATCGGAAATGAAAACAAGTCAGGAGTGATTGGTGCAGATGCCCCAAGCTTAAATGGTCAAAAGTGGATGTGGCATCTTTGGGGTATTGACAATCCTACAGAGTTAACAGTTGTAGGTTATCATAAAGAAACAAGAACAATTCATCCCATATTAACGACTGGTTGGACAATTGGACTTGGAGGAGCAAATAATGGCGCAGATGCCCACGCCCCATCGAGCGTTCAAATATCAGAGAAAGGCCAATGGGCAATACTGCTCTATACGAACGAAAAGTTATTTGATATCTTGATTTATGACATTAATGAATAAGGGGATTTTTTATTTTTTTTATTTAAAAAAGCAAATGGTTCATCTAATTCTTAACAAACAGATAGATTTCTACTTTTCATGCCTACTTAAATAATATCGAGCATTTGCAAAAAAGATTGTTCCAAAAAAGAACATCATACCAATGATCCAACTAGCAATTGCAGAATATCGACCATCTAAAATAAATTCACTGATGAAATTAACAAATACGATAAGTACCATAATTAAATATAAACCTATTAAAAATTTCATTTATCCACCTCAATCTATGAAATATTATCTAAAAATAGATAGATATATTGTTAATTTCAAGATATACATATTAAGGTATTTGATAATTAATTACCTATAAAATCAAATACCTTAATACCTCATTCTAGTAAGGGCATGTATTCCAACAATTTATTACTGTATTAACCCCTAATATCCCTGCAGAATTTGCACAAGCATAACAAGCACCACCAGCTAATCCTGCAGAAGCTGCAAGTGCTGCCGGATTACATACTAATCCACAAACAGCGAGCATAGCTCCAAACACCAATAAGTTAACTCCTTTTGAAGCAACACAGGATTGAGTACATTTCCACCGATCAGCTAATCCTGAAACACTAAAATTTTTTTTAATAAGAGACTTATTTTTTTCTATTTTTTGCTTTTCAGCTATTTCATCACCAATTGCATCAGCATTTTCATTTTTTATAATAGTCTCAATATTAGTATTTAAAGTACCAATTAATTTAGTGTCAACCCATAATTTAGAGTGAACATTATTATCTTCATCTAAAATGCCTTTCAATTCATAAACATTTATTAGCTTATATTCTTCTGTAAATATAAAATTCAATAATTCTACGTTATTAACTATTCCTTTATCATTAAGGGAAATAGAGTTTACACTTAAAGAATATTGAATTTCACCATCTGGCAGGGTTCTACCTAAAATAGTGTAATCTGATACATTATACCTTTCTGAAATTTCAACATTATACTTCCTATTTTTTTTCTTCAATTCTTTGTCCAGTTCCAAAATTAGTCTTTGTTTAGATTTATCATCCACACTTATAAGATTTTCTTCTACAATTTTTGAATGGTTAATCAAATTTTCTACTTGCACAATTGTATCATTTATGGTATTATAAATCATTTTAGTTTCAGCTCTAGCAGTTCCACTATATAAAATGTTAATGATTAACAAAAGTATAACCATAAAATATATACTAAGTTTATTATTCATAAAATTCCCTCCTGAAAATTATGTTAAAATCTCAATATATGAATCTAGTATTAATTAATTCCCAGTTTCGTGATTTATATACCACTTAACACAGTACAAACAACATTGTTTATATAATTAAAGTTTCCACATACTAGGTATTTGTTATCATTACTTACAATCAAAGTATTTCCTCTATAAAAACTTCATCCTGATGCTAAAAAAACTAAAAAATTCCCTCCTAAAAAATATTTATTAAAAGTTGCAACTTTCTAACTTTCACTCGAGTTAACTTTAACTTACCATTACAATAACCGACATTTCAACCGACAATATTTTTGTCGGTACCGTCATAATTTCTGTCGGTCACGATTAAATTTCCTTTCTTAACAGTCTTCTAAATACCCCAAGTTCGAGCTTTTTCGCTTCTAGTAATTGCTAATGGCAAGTGATGACGTGCAATTGAAAAAACTAAAAAAGTGCCGATTTCCCTCGACACTTTTTATCATCAATTATCTTTCATTTCATTAAGCAATTGTTTCTCTTTTGCAACCTCAACCGCTTCTAATCGTGTAGACACACCTAATAGGCTAAAAAGCTGTGTTAAATGGCGTTCTACCGTACGTACAGAAACATTGCATATTGCTGCGATTTTCTTATTTGGGTAGCCGTTCATTAACATCTGCAGCAATTTTAATTCTCGATGCGTTAACTTTAAGTTAGCATCTCGATCATTTATTTTCTCATTTACATAATCTAAAAAATCGATTGGAATCACAATCTTCTCTTGAAAGCTTAAACGAATTGTTGAGATGATTTGATCAATCGGAGCGGTTTTCACAAGAATGCCCTCCACTTTTTTCTCAACTAATAGGGAATAATACGAACGAACACCATCAGTCGTATATAAAATAATAATTGCTTGTTCCTGCTTTGCTTTAATTTCTGTCATAAGTTCTAGATTGTTATTGGTGGCAATACAAGCATCAATTAAATATACCTGGAATTCTTCCTCTTGCATTCTATCAAGAACCTTATGAGGATTCTTCTCAATTTCAAAATTAAGATCTTCTATCTCCAGTGACAACGTTTTTAACCCTTTTAAAAAAATTGAATGATCATCCACAACTAAAACTGAAATCAATCGTATCCCTTCCTTCGAAAAGTTTCATTTAAAGTTGCGACACATTTACAGTATCAACCACATTTTTTATGTAGTATTTCTATTATTATTTACTTACCAATCTTACTTAAATAGTATCTAGCATTAGCAAAAAAGATCGTTCCAAAAAAGAACAACATACAAATAATCCAACTAGCAATGGCTGAATAACGACCACCTAACATAAATTCACTAATCAAATTTACAAAAACAATAAGCATCATCATTACATATAAAGCGATTAAATATTTCATTTTATCCACCTCTAATTAAATTCATCGTAAGTCTAGTACATAACTTTCATACAAATTTTTCTAACCCCATAACATGTGAGCTTAGAAAACACGAAACGAATAAAAAAACAGTCAATTAAAGGGCTTTTACCTTCTCAATCGACTGTTTTCTTGTTTTCACACGCCATCTTACAATGTTAAGACATGGGATAAATTACGTTTCCAGCCTATTGATTGAATTGAAATTGTGAATACCAACATACCTATGTACTTGCCTCAACCTCTTTATAAGAATTAAACCTACTGTAACTTCTTGCGCATCCTTCTTGAGTATATAAAGCCTGCCCCAATAAAGAAAACGAGCATCATTCCTTTTATAATTGGAAACATAAATAGCTTACTTACAATAAAAATAACAAGGATATAATAGACGACCATGGCTATTAAAAATAATGTGAGTTTATTCAATCCATTACCTACTTTCTTTTAATGCCGCTTCTATTGCTGCGAGTGCTTTTGGGCCTATTCCATGTAGATTTTTTAATGTCGCTAAGTGGACCTCTTTTAATTGTTGCAATTGTGTATAGCCAGCAGCATTTAATGCTCGAATAGCTGGCTTAGCGACGCCTTTGGGCCATTCCGTCATAGAAGTACCACCCTTTCTTTTTCTGATGAGTCAGCTGTATTTAAGTATGACTACCATAGCCATATCTTAATCAAGAGTTTACAACATTGACAGTCTTTCTTAAGCCTTATTATGCAAGTGGTCATGATGAAATGCAATGATGTACTTAGTTTAGTATTGCTTTATTTCCTGTTCTACTAACTGTAATAACATGAATTGTTCAAGCGCCATCAACATATTTTTCCCCTTTCGTATCCATTTTCCACCTGCTTGTCCGAGGTGATTCAGACAGATCCCCTTTCTGACATAACAAATACCCAATAAAATGAAATCATTTTCTGTTTTGCATAAAGATATCGCGTTTGAAATTTCTTTTTGTGCTTTTGAATATTTTTTATCTTGTATTAATAGCAAAGTAATATTCATCGAAATATTAATTTTTAAACGTGAAACATGACGAAAGTTTTTATATAAAGCAATATGCCGTAAAGCAAATTGTTTGATTTGAAGAACTGTTGGTAAAGGGAATAAAAATAAAATAGCATTTAACATATATAAATCCGCTACAAAAAGTTGGTTATATTTAGATAAGTCTTGCCAAACTGGTTCAACAATAGCCCTCGCCTGCTCCAAATCACCTGTTTTAGCTAGAATGATTAATCCATCTAAAATAGTAGAAATATGAATAATCTGTTGATCTTCCCTAGCTTCTTTTAAATAAAGTCTACATTTTTCCTTCAGTCTATAAAGTACTATTTCATTGTTATAGGGTAAACGAAAAAATTGGATAATTATATCATCCCGTTTACTATATTGATAGCCATTTTGAATATAAAAAAATTCCTCAAATGTAATACCTAGTTGATTTACTATCCCATGCATCGTGGCAAAGGTGATGTCCGTATTGTTATTCTCAAACTTTGAATACGCACCCTGTGTTAAAAAATGAGCTGCCACATGTTTTTGCGTATACCCTTTGCTAATCCTTATTTGTTTTGTAATCTCACCATAACCTTTCACGTTACCATTCACTCCTTACAAAATATTCTTTTATGAATATTTTTCTAAAATGATTGAAATGTATGCAATGATGTAGTTAACAAGGGGGTATTTAAATTGATTAATGAGGTCAATATGGAAATAACAACTTCAACACTTTGGTTAATCGGTACTGGGAGAGGAAGCTAATTTGAAGAAAATCAAACTATTCTTAAAACCACTCTCCCCTATTTCAAAATCGAGTAACGTACCAAATCTACCTTTATTGTACAATTAGCGTTTTTTTGTTGTCCATTAATAAAAGCCTTGCAAACCTCTTGAAAGAAAGGGGCTTGCAAAGCGTATTAATGGAAGTCAGAGCTTTCGCTCCATCAATTCGAATATTCGATTTTTTTCTTTTGTTCACGACCTAATACTTTTATTGAGACTAATGCAGTAACGACAGTTAGCAAGCCTAATATCCCCATAACAAGGTTTGGATTAATAGAATCTAATAACACACCCGTAAAAACTTGTCCGACTGGAATGGATATTAATAAGGCAGCACTTAAAAACCCAAAAAATCTCCCTTGCTTTTCGACAGGAATTTTTCTTCTATACATTATGCCAAAATAAGTATTCCCCATACCAAATGCTATTCCAGATAAAAAGTAAAAAATCGTTAGCACGAGTGGCGTATTAGCTAGACTCATCAAAAGATTAAAAAACCCCATGACCGCAAAACATATAAACCCATAAATAAATATGTTGCGTTGTAATTTCAATTTCATTGACATAACAGCCCCGATTATAACCCCAACAGGTGAGTCAACAAAAATAATACTCCACCATAATGAGCTTACTTCCATATTAATAACGATTACTCGTAGTGTTAACATAATTGCTGCACCTAAAATATTAATAATAGCCGCGCTAAAAAGAAAGGTTTTTAATATCTTATCTTGGAAAAGAATAGACACGCCTTCCTTTAAGTCTACTAGAAAAGATTGTTTCGCTTTAGCTTTATGCTGTTCTGTAATATTTGAAGTTAACAATATAAGAAGAGAAAGAACGAAGCACAACCCATTAATAAGAAAGAAGTTTCCTGGACTAAACACGCTAAATAACAGACCACCTAACGTTGGCGCTAAAACGCTCTCTAGCTGATTCGATGTTTGTCTAATAGCTACAGCCTCCTGTAGCTCATCATCATTGACAATAATTGTGAGCGCAACATTGGCTGCTGGGGAATGTAACGTACTACCAAATGAATAAACAATAAAAATAAGGAGTATATATAAAAAATCAAAATAGCCCAAAATTGTAATAACGGCAAGTAAAATCAATAACAAACAGCGTATACTGTTTACGACAAGCATTAAATTTTTTTATATAATCTATCGACAAAAGTCCCCATAAACGGAGAAAGAATCACGATAGCAATTGTACTGCAAGCACTTAAAATGGAAACGAAGATGGATGATCTTGTTACTTCTAAAATCCAAAGCGGTAAAATAAAAAGAATAATTTTATCAGCAATACCTGATAGAAATTGTGCATAAAAAATTTGTGTGAATTGTTTATTAATAAAATAGACTTTCGGAATGAATTTCATACTTACTCACTCCTCGATTATCTCTACTTCATTTATATTTCAAAAACTTCTACTACATTATGCCTAACCTCCCTTCCCCATCATCCTGTACTAAATCTATCATGTTAAGTTTCTTTATTTATACAAATATACAAAATTTTTAACCCATATAATCAAAATATTCCTAAAAGAATACTAGAAAATAATATTTCATCTCTTCTTCTTTCCTCCTACTATAAAATCGTAGGAACTTATCTTTTAATATTATTTTTCGAATATTTAGAAATATCTAATCAATCATCACTTATTATAAAAATATCAAAATGAGGATAGTTCGTTAAATTCAAATTCAATCGGTAATTCTAAAATCTCTATTATCTTTTTCCCCCATACTGTCCGCTTCTATAAGAATCAATAGCATAATTTATACATTTATAATGCATTGGATTTTTGCAAAGACAACTTGCATAAAGAAATGTACATTATTTTTTATTACCTTTCGCTAGATATAGTACCATTTGTCATCGTCTCCTTGAACTCATAAAAAAAGAGAGCCATTATAGCCCTCTTTTAGTTTCTTTTAAAAATTTTTACTTGCTCATATTTATGAACATAATCTTCTGGTAAAGGAAGTCTTCCGTTTTCATCCATTTTATACTCTTTCCCTTGAATTAAAAAAACTGTATTTTCGTCGTGACCATATTTGCGCCAATCTTGTTCGCGCATTCCTTTACTTTCTAAATCAACATTGTGCAAAATGCCGCTCGGACTAATTCGATATCGTTTAGACCCATTATTTATGGTAAAGGGTTCCTCAGTCGTAATGCCAAAACTTTCAAAGCCCTGTAAAATCTCACTATTATCTCTTGCAGTGTGTAACCATGAAGAACTACCTGTATGAATAAAAGTTTGGATGTCCTGTAACAATTGCCGTTTTCGCTCTAAATGAACACGTTTGTGATCGGATATTTGATTATCATAATGTAATAACTTTACATATCTAGATGACCCATCATCAATAAACTGATAATTAATAATCCCATAATCAGTTGGAATACCATAAACTTGATTGTTTTTGATAGTCAAATTAAAATTTGAATCGACATGGAGAACCTTCGCTTGGTATTGTTTGTGAAAATTACTTTCTCTTGATGGAGATTCTATTATATTTGAGTTTAATTTAGTCTGTTTTTTTTGAATATGTAACTCCATTTTTTTCAAAGCTGAAGCTACACTTCCTAAACTTTGAAACCCCTTTAAAACCTTATTCTTATCTCTTACACTATTTAGATAAGCAGGATTACCGGTATGAATATAATTTTGTATGCTCGCTAACATTTGGCTTTTTCCCTCTAAGGAGAAGCGTTTATAATTATTTGGATTACCTACAACTGGATGTTTCTCGATGGTCAAACGATTATCCCGCTTATGGTGATGTACTTCCCGTAATTGTGAGCCTAATTGATTTGAGTTTAAAGGAGCCTGTTGTTCTTTACGAGAAAACACCATTTTTGGATAAGATGGAGAGTTAAAAGTTTGTCTTTGAGAAATTGAACGTAATGAGTGCAACATGTTTAAATCCTCCTATTATTTCATTTCCCGTTTATAGCTTATTAAAACAAAGGGTTGTAAAGTATAGGTTCCCGGTAAATCGAAAGAAGCAGAGTATTTAAATGCATAAGGTTGCTTTACTTTTATTTGAGCATGCTTTGGAACAGCATCTAATTGTTTTGGATTATATAAAGGGAACGTAGCATCAATCCAAGAAAAACTAGATGTTGGACGAAGACTTCTCTTGATTGAATACAAACTAACTAAATAGCGATTTGTCTCCTTACCGCCTATTGTAAAATCTGTTAAAATAGCATCGTCAGGAATACTGCTAATATTCGTTAAATCAAAATATTGAATATCACTCGTTGTTTTTCTTGAAGATATAGAAGAAGTACGTAAATCTACTCGATAGCTTGGATTAGCATAAAGATAGACTGGCTCCCCTACAATTGTTCGTAAACTATAAGGATAATTATTTCTTCCATCTTCCGAAGGTTTAATTTGAATATAATATTCACCAACAATACTTGTTTCAAATTCTACTTGTCTATTACCCTCGTCCCCTAATCCCGTTTCTTGAACGATTCTATCACCATTTGGATCTGTAATAGTTACATCAAATGTTTTTCTAGTTACCAAGGTTAATTTCTCGCTTCTGTTCATACCAAGGGCAACTTTATAAATTTTACTATCCCCATCTCCCATGATTGATGTTAAATCGCTTTTTTCAGGAATAGAAAAGTCGGTTCTATCATTACGCTGAAGTTCTATGGCCTCTTCAGAAAGATCATTTGCGTTAGTGACCAAGGGCATAAATACAAACAAAGATAAAATAAACAACAGAGAGAAAAATTTCTTCATTTCTAATCATCCCATCCTTCTATTCTTTTTTATTGAAAATAACTATACAATATTTTTGGTTAAATCATTTAAAATATTCCTAATTGAATATTAAGAGAATGTAAACCATATAGTAGCGTCGATTTCAACACTTATAGATTGTTCCAAGCAACTCTTTTGGTTTTATCTTTATAACCACTCAATATTTAAACATGCAAAAAAAGCGCTTATCCCCTGTTGTAGGCAATCAAGTGCTTTTAATTTATATCTTCTCTTATGTAATAACAATCGTGATTTTTAAAATGCTCATAGTATTGACCATATGAATCTTTTATACCACATGTTAATTATGCTTAAACCATTCAACTTACATAAACTGGTTGTTTGTTTCTTGTGCAAATCAATCTCTTATATGTAAAAATAAACCTTATCCTGTTCTTGCTCTTATTGCTTTATTGTAAAAATAGCACTTCTCAATCGTGTAGGCTAAATGAGTCAAATACAAAGGGCTTATAGCGCACTCAATATCAATTAGTACAATGGTAATTTTCCAATCTTACAAATAGTCATAACTTTTACTATAGTGTCTTTTAACACAATATAAATTTGTTCAAATAGGGCTTATGATTTAATTGTATTGCAACATTATATGGTAATCTTGCTTTTTTAGCAATTCATCTTATTTTTCACTTAAATTTTTCCAAATCATAATAAGGATTAGCCAATATTCTCGCCAACTTCATTTATTGTTTTCTGAATTTCATCTAGGGTTGATTTATCTATAGTATTATAATGCCCCAGTGATTCTTTTATTTTCTTAAAACAAATTTCTAGCCCCAAATTTACTACAATAGAAAGAATAGTATCTACTTCATCATATGAATCTGTCTTCCATAATCTAGAGAGAGTTCTATCAATATCATTTCTTATATCACTTCTTAATAACTCGTATGTCATAGTTTGCCTGTTTGTTAGTTGACTAAGGATTAATAAAAAATTATCTTTTTTAATTTCATTATTTTTAAATTGATTTAATGCATTTTGAAACATCGATATAAGTGTTTCAGTTGGTACTCTATCAGGTAGATTCTTAATTCCATTTATATCCATTACTTTCCCTTCTCCAGAAGTATTCGAGAAAACTAGAAGACATACTCTCTTTTCAATATTTCAAAAGGATACTTTAAGTAGTAAGTTTGTCCTCATAAATCGATTTAAATAACAATCACCTTCTAAACTTAAGAAAGTGATACATGAAAAGCACTTGCTTCCTGCTAGTGACCAACAAGTACTTCTTTTAAAATTTAGAAAACTTTCACAAAATAAATTCACTTCATACTTGAATCTTCTATTCCAGAACAAACCCCTATTAAACCACTTCCAAATTAAACCTTTTAATTTCTTCTTTAATCTTCACGGCGGGGTGCTCTTACTACGTCCCATTTCAGTAACGTTCAGAAGATCGCTCATCTAATTCACTACCAACAAATTTTTGTGCCTAAAATAATGCCTGCTCATTCCATGCGGGGAGAATTTGGGTACCAGCATATTTCTCGTTTACTTTGCAAAATGTATGCTGATAATAAGTGATGTAACTCTTTCTTTATCATATTTAACCTAAACTTTTTAACCACCTATAATAATATTTAAGCTGGTCTTCAATTTTAACAAACTTCAAATCATCTTCACACTCAAATATATCAACTATATCTTCTGATATAGCGGGTTTTCCAAATTTTAATTTATATGCCAAAAGTCCGCTCCCCATCGAAAGTTGCATTTGAGATGGATAGATATTTAGCGCAGCGCCATTACACATAATCTGTATTTTTTTCTCTTCTAAATTTTGACGCAAACTTTGAAGCGCTTGAAAAAAGTTCTCATGTTTATAACTTATTGTGTGCCCCAAAATAGATAACACTATTAAAACCATCTCTTCATCATCTGGAGATTCCTCATATAATGTTAAAAATCCATCAAAAATTTTTCCATCATTCCTATATAGTTTTATATTTTTATTTTCACAATTCAAAATAGCACCTTCCAAATAAAGTATTAAGAATAGATTTACAATTCTGGTATCGCATCCATTTTTACATGTGCAACAGTTCCATTTTAACTGAATCTATTAATATTTTAATGTGTATAGAATTCTCAATAAATCTTCTATAAAGCGTCGAACGTAAAGAGACAACTTGATTTGTTTATCTAAACAGCCTTCCATTTAAAGGATAAATAAAAACCTTCTTTAACTTCTATATAGAAATACTAACGCTAACTCTTTATGGATAACACTCTAAATCAAGCGATTGCCTCCTTGACTCCAATGATACCTTGAAACAGACATTCTTCCATCCATTTATCATCCAATTCCTTATCTAACGGACATATTAATCCATTATTTCAGCTAAAAAAATAAAGTTAATTTTCTACAGTATTTGCGGCAATGCCTCTTAAATTAGTCCCTTTATCATGTATGTACATACTGCTTTTTGGCTTTTCATACATGTAACTTTTGTGACTATATCAATTAACTTTATGATAAGGTACTTCAATACCTTCTTCGATAAATACTTGATTCACGATATCTACATAGCTCATCGTATTACGTATCCAATAATACGACTCATTTATTTTATAAAGCGGCACAGGCAACTGATGTTCAAATGAAATCATAAATTGTCTTTCTTTTATAATCGTAAATCTTGTGCCATGTTCATCTCCTAATTCATATCGACCCGTAATATCATCATCTTTAGAGAGCGATAATATGTCGATATGTTTTGGTGCTTCAACAGAGGATTGTATTCCCATTAAGTAATTCATAATTTCTTGTTCATATTGAGGAAACACTTCTTGATTCGTTGCTAAAACGATCAATTCCGATGTGGATGTATTAATAAAAGCTTGTGCTGAACAACCAAGCCATCCTCCTGTATGACCAACCCAACCATCTTGAATAATAAAACCATAGCCATAATTATCACCTAATTCTGTTGGTGTTAACATCAGTTGGACATGCTCTTTGCTAATGAACTGACCTTGCAAAAATGCCTTTAAAAACTTAGCCACCTCTGCCACTGTTCCATAAATACCACCGTCACCATATGCATCATTATATTTTTCAATTTCATGAAAATACGGGTCATCCGAAACGTTTCTATATCGTTGCTCCTCATAATCATACGTTTGACCATGTGCTTCCCATTGTTTGGCTGGTTGAGTTGTTGTATAGATAAGATTTAATGGTTCTGCAATATATTGTCGTAAATATGTTTCATATGATAAATTGCTAACTTTCTCAATTATTTTCGCAAGCAAAACATAATTCGTATTACTGTAAGACCAGTACTCTTTTGGCGCAAATTGTGGTAGCCCTACTTCAATAAATGTTTCAACACTTATTGTTGTATCTTCTGCTATGTACTCTGGAATACCGGATGTATGTGTTAGTAATTGCGCTACTGTTACTTCTGTAAAATGAGGTGCATTAAACCAATTTGAAATTTTATCTTCTAACTGTAACCGTCCTTTTTCTATTAGCTGGAACGCCATTACGGCAGTAAACATTTTACTTAATGATGCTAAATTAAATTGTGTATTTTGGTTAATATAATGCTTCTTTTCGAGTTCTTGATATCCATCATAATAGTGCTTGATTTGTCCGTTTTTTTCATAATACACTGCACCTTTAAAAGCAATATTTTTAAGTATACTCTTCATTTGTTAACTCCCTAAATAAATTAGATATCTAACATATTTGGTATGAAGAAGCTTTATAATAACTCCTTCATCGAAATCTCCTTTAATTTTACAACAATCCGTTCTAATTCATCTAACTCATCTGATGAAAGTTTGCAATAAATTTTATCAGCAATTTGTCGTTCTACATAATCTTGCTTCGAAAAATACTCTAAGCCATTTTCAGCTAACGTTATAAATACTTCACGCCGATTTTGTAAATTAATTTCTCGCTTGATATAATTATTCTTTTCCAACTTCGCTATTAATTGGCTAACTGCGCTAGAGCTAATATTCATTTCAATCGCAATTTCACCGACCGTAATACGTTTAGATAAGTATACAATATCTAATACAACCGCTTGTTGCGTTGTAATACCGCTATTTAAATATTGCTTATAATGTTTATAGATCAAACGGTTTATCGTATATTCTGCTTCATTAATGCGCTTAACCTGTTCGTATAAAGACAAAAAACCACCCGCTAATATGTTAGATATCTAATATATTAGCAAGCATTTTGTCAAACGTCAATTTTATATAGAAATGTCTTACTGTTAGGGCATACAGGAGGTAAAAGGCTGATTTAGTGATAAATATCTTGTCACAATTTTGTAGTACGTGTTGCAAAACGTAGGCATAATCCAGGAATAACATGATTAATCTATCCTTTAATCTTTGCTCTTTTGAAAAATGCTGTATATAAAAACTTTTCTTTCTTAGAGTTTATGAAAGCTTCATCCATTCTAATCCTTTAAATTCTCAAAGATTACGGTCCAGCCGTCCATTGGGCTGCCATATCCCCATAGAGGCCCCGTCATTTTATCCAATTGATGAATCTTTTCCTGATATTGTTTCACCATCGCTTGACGCTCTTCCTGTGTGTACACATTCAAACGTTCTTCACTTACTTTATGTCGCATATTATGCAGGAAGTTAATCATGTCACAATAAAGTGAATTATCCTCAAATGTTATGAAATCTGGAAAAATCGCATAAACTTCGTCAAAAGCATGCTGCAAATGATGCAAGCCAAATTTCGCCAAAACTTCTGCAATATGCGGTACGAGTTCAGACTGATACGCAAAGATATAGTCCCAACCATCCGACTGCCAGTTGCCAATCGTATTGATGGCAATGTGAAGTTGAAATAACTCTGGCGAAACCTTCTCTTTAATCGTGTCCAGTCCGCCAATTTCCCATATTTTATCAGATAGCTCCGCTAAAGCCATTTCATCTGCTGGGATTTCCCCATCCCATATCTCTTTCAAGCCAATACTCATCGTAACACCACTCCTGAAATTATAATTTTACTAGTTCGCACAGTGCTATTTTCATAGCCCTCATAAATTCTTATCCTTGCTTCTTCAATTGCTGTTTACATGTTCAGTTCTGCTATAATTTCCTTACAGTGTTTTGCAATTTCTCTCATATCATCTTCAGAACAAAACTCAGCCAAATCATAATGTAAAGGGTGATGAACAAAATCCTCTAATATTTTCCTTAGCAGTGCCAGCTCTTCTTTTTCTACTTTTAAAGAAATAACAGCATTTTTGTCCAAGCTACCTCCATCCAAATCCACAAGACGAACCTTTTCATTTTTTTGACATTCAACAATAATAGCCGTAACATCCATTATAAAGTTGATTGCACAACCTATATCCTGGCGATGGCCGTTATCGTCACTAAAGTAAATGTCCTTCGTTTGACGAAAGTCTTTTATTTCCTGAGCATTAGTCAGCTGGAAGTCTTGCAACATATTTTTAACGTTTACCTCTACGGGAATATCTATCTCAAATTCTCTGTTAACCAAATAATCAATTAAAGTGCAAGTATCATCTGTTCCGCCAATATATTCTCCCCACCATCGTTGAATGTACATTATCGCTTCCATTCTGATTCCCTCCAAAGCCTTGTTATTCAAAGTAGTTCTACAAATGACCTTTTTCTTCTCTTACAAATTTAATACTCCCCTAGCTTGTCCGTATATATTAAACAATAAACTTTATTCATATCAGAAATCATCTTCTACTTCGTCATCCAAACATTCCTCAAGATTATTGATGAATTCCGTAAAACTATTTGCTAAAAATTTAATACATCTGTTCGTCACTTCTTCTAAATCTAAATAAACTAATACAATTTCCTTTGAATCAAGGTTTATACAAAAAACATTCCCTCCTGCGTCATTTGCAAATGGTAGATACTTTTCAAGAATAATCTTTTTGGACTTAAAATCCCAAAATCCCTTTTCCAATGTGCACCCTAAATTGTTATTAATTTTAACGGAAGAAAAACATGGACCCTAGTTTCCAGACCTGAATTTTCTTCAAAAAAGCATGGGTTATTAGGTACACCACCATTATATTGAAGGTAATGTTCCTTCAATTCTAAAGGTAATTGAAAGTTTAATAGGATCTCAACTTCTTCTAAATCTTTTTGTGTTAACTGAGATGAGCAAGGATGAGCAACAATAAAACATTTATACTCCCCCTATGCTCTATAGTATTTTTATGTCCTTCGATTTTCTGGGTCAACGACAAAATTATACTCATCGATACTCTTTGTAAAATCAAAGTGAGGTAGTATTTGAGTAGTCCTAAAATAGAAAATATAGCCAAACTCAGTATTTGATTTCAAATTATTTCCACAGTAACCCGTTATTTTAACTGAATAATTGTTTTTTGACAACTGAACACTGTCACAATTGTCATAGCTTTCATCTTTTAAATTTTCATAGTTTAAGTAATAATCTTTATCCCAATTCATTATCGCAGAGATATCTGATATAATGATATTTCCGCTTGTGACATGTAGCAGAAAAGGTATTGAAGTAAAAATTAAATTTTCTTTAAGTATCGCAATATTTTCCTTTTCAGGGTTAATTATTATTCGATAATAATCATCAAGTTCAGGAATTTCGTATATTGGAATAATGCAACCTTTTGATATAACCTCTCGGCCTATTTTTTCATTTTCACTAAAAAATTTTAGCAAATCGTTTTCAATAATATTATTTTTCTCCAAATAGTTTGTTAATGTTAGTGGATCAAATATTACTAACCCCGGAGCATATAACATCAATTTTAACTTTTTCATTACTACTTTTTACTACTCCTACTAAATTTTCATTATGTATCCTATTACAAATACGATGCGGAAACGTTGTTCTTAAAAATCCGCTACTCGATTTCCATCTTTAATCTCCTAGACAGAAATTATTCCTTTCATTTTCAGAAACATAAACCAATCATCATTTAACCAATAGTAAATAGTAACTTAAATTTCTTGTCTTTTTCTATTAAGGCTGTTCTTATATCTATAGTATCTTTGTTTAATACTGTAGATAGTATTGAACCTACGTTATTATCAATATGTGCTAAAATACCATCTCCTCTTTTATTTATTAAATTAATCTGTTCTTGTGCCGATAATCCACCACTTGTCTTCAATAACTCAAATATGTCTTGATGTCCATACGAGGTGGCCAAGTCTAATGGCGTTTGATTCAATCTACGATGTAATCTATTTATGTCAGCTCCACAGTCCAGCAGATACTTAACAATTTATAAAGCCGCCGATAGTACAAGATCCATATAAATTGATTAACTTTTTTCTTTTATATCGTTAATAGAAAGTTTCAAATTAAAAAATTTTCTTATTTCCATTATAAATTTATTTGCTTCATTTGGTTTTCTGACTACATAAACTTTTACCTCATCTATCAAATCAGGTTCATCTAAAGTAAAATCATCTTCTTCTATTACAGGATCATTTTCTAGCCATCTAAATAAATCGGTATCTAAAGTATAAAAAGGCAACGACAATGCACCGAAATCTTGATAGAACACGTTAAGGTCGCTATTCTTTTTTAAAAACAATCCTTGTCCTCCTCCATCATCTCCTATCAAAATATATTCTGGTGCATAAGTACTTACTTCGTACAAACCGTTTCTTTCGATTGCTATATCAAAACCATAAATATTGATTCCGTTTTCAAATGAAACTTCATTAAAAGATTTCCAAAATTCAATTAGTCTCGAAGGTATATAAGTTTGAAAATGAGTATTGATTTCAGGCGCATCAATGTTTCTTGTTGTTTTAGTGATTAAGGGTGTAGACTTAAAATTTAAATTCATTTATTTCCTCCAAATAACAATGACCTAGTTTATTAAATGTTATAAGCTTCTAGTATTACTCTATTCTAAAAAAGAATTATTAACACTCTATCTAAATAAAAAACCTTGAACGATCAAGGTTTCCAAATATTATACATTAAGATATTGAGGTAGTTTTTTTATCCATTCTTCAAAGTTTTTATTATATTCTTCCACATCAAAATTATCACTATAGTAGTAATATACAGGTGATTTCGGACTTTCTTTGGCACTAAGACAAAAATAATTCCATTTCCTACGTCTAGGAATGGAATCAAATTTGCATCCCAATTACCATTCTTAATCTCGTAATCATAAACAAATCCTATTAAATCATTGCCATTATTTTCTCCAGTTGATACATTTAAAATTCCCGGAAGCCCATATTTAGACATTAATGTAATAAATATTTTAAAGTTCTAGTGCCTCCCAATCCCGTGTAGAAGGGGAATCAAAGCCCCCCCATTCTTTATCCAACACTTGTGATAAAATAGACTCCACTTCATCATAAGTCATCATAAATACCTCACTCACTTTATAGGTCTATTTATGCGATAAATAGACTCTAGTTTATAGCATATTTGTTCAAGAGTATTGCCAGAAACCAGCAATAACCTCTCCTGTTTCATTATGCTTATATAGATATAATGCACCGTACATAAATACATAATCCATATTATTACTATAGCCTTCTTCGTCTATTTGTAGAAAAAAGGAGTAATTATCATTTTTCAACTCTTTATCATTATAACTTTTCGGTTGAATAAGACGTGGTTCTCCTAAAACTTTAATAAACAAAAAATTATTCGCTTGTTTTTGCGAATAATCGCTTATGGAGTTCATACCTAAATCTAAAATACGCTTATCCGTATTGCTTCCAATTTCGGAGTAGTTATGCTCTATTACCTTTACTTCAATTGAAGGATATATATTTTTTTCCAATAAAGTATCAAAATCGTTATGAATAATAATCGAAAGCATAACATCCTCCTTTTCTGGATGAATTAGAGTTGCATAAAACCTGTAATCATCAGGTATTTGTTCTTCAATCAATTTGGGAGGATTACCACCTATTCTACCCCTCACATTATCATTAAAAGGAATACATTGAGCAAACAATTAAAATCCTCCCTTCCATCTGCTATTAGTACCATAGACATAATCTTTTTTGTTTTGGTGCTGGTAGATTGCTGATATCATCGACGCTACGAAATACTGACCTATGTATTCCAACGCTTCAAAATACACCATTTATTCCCACTGTACTTTTTCATTATTTTACCATTATTTAAAATTACAAACTAGTATATATCAAATGCATATTGGCATTCCCTTTCTACAAAGATTGCTGTACGCTAATAAATAAGTAATTGACATCTTAAAAGTGAGGTTTTTGTATTTTTTTAGATGTCATGGAGGTTTTGATATGGACGATTTTATTTTTCCTATACGCAATAATGAGGCGAAGTATAAGCAGATTTATCAGCAATTAAAGACTTTAATTGAGCAAGGAATCTTACAGTCGAATGATTGCCTTCCTTCTATTCGACGATTGGCACAGACGTTACAGGTCAGTCGTAATACAACATTGACTGCTTATGAGCAGTTGGTAGCGGAAGGCTACATACGTGGTGAAGGTCGTAAAGGCTATTTCGTTAATGTATTGGAACAAGTGTTTTTACAGGAAGAGGAACAAACAAGAAGGACAGAAAAAATACAGCAGGTGTTGCCAGCTATAAAAATTGATTTTCGGGCTGGTGCTGTTGATCAATCCCATTTTCCGCTAAAAACTTGGCGACAATTTGCTAATCGAGCACTCCAGTTAGCAGATAGTTTTGTGTATGGCAATCCTTTTGGGGAGCCTTTATTAAGAGAGCAGCTTGTTCACTACTTACTCCAAGCACGTGGGGTAAAATGTGAGGCGGACGATATTATTGTTGGTAGCAGTACACAGCAACTGTTATTGTATCTTGGTTTTATTTTGAAGCAGGATTTTGCAAGTGTAATTGTGGAAAACCCAGGTTATGTCGGCGCACGTCAATCATTTACATTAAATGGTTTTGAACTGGAAGCACTACCTGTTTTGGCGCATGGCGCTGAACTTCAGCTATTAACGCAAATGCAATCACGGCTTTTGTATGTGACGCCCTCCCACCATTTTCCTTACGGTGTTTCGATGTCTATTCAACAACGCCAATTGATGATTCAATGGGCAAAGAGAGTACGTGGCTACATTATCGAAGACGATTATGACAGTGAATTTCGTTATACGCAGCAGCCATTTCCGGCACTTGCCTCTATCGACCATTCGCGCGTTATTTATATGGGAACTTTTTCAAAATCTTTTTTACCAGGTATTCGATTAAGCTATATGGTACTGCCTAAGTCACTTATCCTTCGTTACAAAGAACAATTTGATCATTTTGAACATAATGCCTCTTCTCTCCATCAATTAACGATGGCGGCATTTATGGAAAAAGGTGAGTGGACACGTCATATTAAAAGAATGCGTGTTATTTATAAACATAAAATGAACTGTCTTGTAGAAGAACTTAAAAAGCACTTCGGGCACAATATGACGATATTAGGGGAGCATTCAGGTCTTTATGTATTGATTAAGTTGCATGTGCAACAAACCGAAGAACAGCTACTCCAAGCTGCTGAGCATTGCGGTGTAAAAGTGTACCCAACTAGCCCGTATTATCTGCAAAAGACAAACACGGAACCAATATTACAGCTAGGATTTAGTATGTTGTCAATCGAGGACATCAAACAAGGCGTTCAATTATTATCACAAGCATGGCCGTTGCTACGTTCCAAGCAACATTAAAACGCGGGCTTTCAAAAACCCGCGTTTTTACTATGTATCATTTTTGAGCGTATTTTTGTAAATGCTTTGGTATTTCTCGTAAATCCATTAACAACGGCATCATCATCAGTAATGTCAATAAATAAATAGCAATTCCTATTGCCACAGCCGAACTTTTCACTTCATCCTCAATAACATAAGGCATTGTAATATAAGGTACAAAGACCAAAAGTAAAATAGAAATACGAGTCATTGAAGTGAGCATTTGTTTTTTTGCGCAATAAGGGCAACTGATGAATCGTGAAAATGTTACAATCGAACGCATTGACTGCTTCCAAGTCCATTTCTCCTTACATTCAATACATTTTGGCATATAATGTATCCCCTCCATTCACTAATTATGCCATATTCTTTCACAAAGAAGCACTCCATTAAAGCAAAAAAGAATTTGCGCAGGTTTTCCCTGCACAAATTCTATTAAAAATAATCTATAAATGTCGGGATACCTACAGGTAGTACAGCTTCTAAAAGTGCCAATTCAATTGCTTCACCTTGTAAGCGTTCGATTTTTTCTAAATAGCTAGGTCGTTTATAGCCCAGTAGCATCGTTGCTAACGTCTGTACGGTTAGTTGTACAGCATTTTCGGATAATTGTTCGCTCACCTTCTCAACAGATACTTCTCCGTTTTCTACTGTTACAACAAAGGTACCATTATTCCATGCGACAATCCGGTCAGTTACTGCAAAACGTAGCTGGAAGTCATTCCCTATAAACGGATAACGCAATAGAAATTCCTTCACATCCACAATACGTGCCATAAAGTAAGGGGATACCTTTTGGATAATTTCACTATCCTCTAGTAAAAAAGCGACTGCTTCATTGCCCGTTGTTTTCCCATATACATTGTAAACCATTGAGCTATGGGCAGAGACAAAATTCCATAACCCTTTACGAGCTTCTTCCTGCATATAAACAATCTCATCAATATAAAAATTTTCTTCCATTATACGATAGAACATATAACCCTGCGGCACATCTTCATCATCGTAATAGATTGCTGCTTGTAGTTTGACATCACTGTCTATAAACTTTTCTTCCCAAAAGTCTTCTTGAAATTTTTCATTCCACGCAATGCTATTACGCACCATAACACCATGTGTTTTTTTGGCATAGCGTGCATAAATAGCGACTACATCCTCATCTTTAGGATCGACTCGGCGAATTTTACCGTTTAGCCCACCATAATGCGGGAGTTGTGTATCTTTTACTTGAAACTCCACAATATCGCTCATAATTTCCCAGCCCTTTTTACGATAATACGGAATCGAATAAGGAAATAAATAAGAAATATAGCGACCTTCCTCACGCATTTGTTCAAGGCATTTCAAAATAAGGCTTTCCATCAAGCCGTGTCTAGAATATTCTGGATACGTACCAACAGCCGTAATACCACCCATTTCATAAAATTTTCCATGTACATTTACTTGAAAAGGTAAATTTAATATTTGTGATACAAGTTGGGAGCCATCAAACCATCCAAATGCATGTCCTTCATCAAACTGTTTACTTTTGGCATTGACGAAACGACGATCCTTATGGATGGACATAGACATTTGAAATACATAATTTAGTAAATCAATCGACTGTGCCATCTCATCAAGTCGTATTTCTCGCATTACTAAACCTTTTCGTTGATTCATGATTCTCTCTCCTCATCAAATAGCTCTGCAAAAATAGTGTCTGGTGCATTTAAAAATCGCTTCGTTACAATATAATGTATAGTGTCTTCGTATCGAATCGATTCAATTCCCCCATCATCAAAACTGTAAATGGTCGCATTCGGATAACCAAGTAAAATGGGCGAATGGGTAGCAATAATAAACTGAGCTTCATGCTCTAAATCTTTCATGATTTTAAGAAGACTAAGTTGTCTCGTAGGTGATAATGCCGCTTCAGGCTCGTCCAATAAATAAATCGCCTTGCCTTTAAAACGGTTCATAAATAGCGATAAAAAGGACTCGCCATGTGATTGATGGTGTAGAGATTTGCCACCAAATGCTGCATACTTATTCGGATGTTCTAACAAATCAATATGACTTGCAAATTGATAAAACGTCTCCGATCTTAGAAAAAAGCCATTCGTCACTTTGGGCCACCAAGATAAGCGAATATAATCCCCTAATGCCGATTCCGCCTTATGTACTTCATAGGTATTTTGACGTCCCCCACCTGCTGTATTAAAATCACAGCAATCCGCAATAGCTTCTAGTAACGTCGATTTTCCAGAACCATTTTCCCCAACGAAAAACGTCACATTCGTTGGAAACGTTAGCTCTTGTAAATCCTGCAAACTAGGTATATTAAAAGGATATAGGTGTTTTGCCTCTATGTTGTCCTGTAAAACTTTGCATGCTTTTAAATACATCCTTTTTTCCCTCCCTATTCCTATTATAACTCCCAATAGCTACTGTGAAACGGTCTTCTTTTCCAAATACAACTAAAAAATACCTGCTAGCCGTAACAGCATAATGCCAAGTAGGGAAATAGATGACCAGACTAGCCTTAAATAGAAATAAAAATCAGAATATTGAAACAAATCATAAACTCATCATTCCTATTAAAACCGAACAATACCGAATGCCTATTGGCAATAAATACACGGAAAGCACGACACTACTTGCTTTTACAGTAACTATCCACCCAATATTTCCCGAGAAATATTTCAGTCATCCAGCACAAATTACTAAAAAAGATAATAAAATTATGTCATTATAACGATTTAAATAAGAAAAGGCTACTTCCTATATTTGCTTGGCATTCAACACTTGGCTTATGGCGGTTAAGAGCGTAGAAACTACAAGTGCTAGCAGTTCTATCATTGATACGTTATTGTTTGTTATGATGTCCATATAGCCTCCCCTACTTTTCATTATTTCTTATATTAAAAAACTTCATCTCCCAAAAATAGAGAGACGAAGTTATCTGCGGTACTACTTTGATTACATAAAGGCTTCCTTTAACAATATTGGTAGGCTGACTATAGCTATCTTATTCAGTACAAGGACGCTTGAACGAGTTCTCGAATTGTTTACCAGCAGCCACCGTGTTAAACATTCCCCACTATTATTTCCAAGTCAAGTTGCTATTTTAAATATCCTGTTGAATGGATCTGCCAGGATAAAACTTCATTTGTCCATTATCTTGATGTGCTTTAGCAGTCATTGTTATTGGTTTCAATTTTAGAACAATCGTTTTACTGCCTAAAGAAGATTGGTATTTTTCAACATGTGCTTTTGATAAGGGCGCTTGATAGTAAGCTGGGACATATTTATCTAGCATTGCTTGCATGGCTGCCGTTGCTTCGTCTAAATTTGTTACCACTTCGATGATACCATTTGCGATAACGCTCATATAAGCAGTATCTGTATTAGCAGGAATCGGATCGGCAATTGTTCCGTAATGTTCACTTATGGTTATACAGGCATTTGAATTCGTGTGTAAGATGGTGATTTTTCTTCCTTCATTTGCCCCGTGAATATAAAAAATCCCATCTTTGAATACAAAATTAAGCGGAATGACATATGGCATGCTATGATCAACCAAACCAAGAAAAGCTGTTTGGGCTTCTTGTAAAAAGTTATTAATTTGCCCTTCATTTGTACACGTTCGTTCTGCCTTACGAATTTTAGTTTCCATCCATATCACTTCTCCTTACCGATGATATTGGAAGTTTATAATAGAACCATGTGATTAAGAAGGGACAGTTCTGGGAATTTCCATGGGTACAGAAACCGTTAAAAAGCCAGAACGTATTTTAATTAACGTGCTGGCCTAATATTTTTGGATAAATAACTGCCCATTTGATTGAATTTCAGCATAGAATACTTCTTCAATATTTTCGATAGACAGCTTTTTCAGTTCATCTTTTAACCATTGTCGATTTTTTCCTACTTCCAATAAATTTCTTTTTAATAATTTTCCATCGGATATTATTTCAATTGGCAAAAAAGGTGGATTTTCAGGTGAGATATTTATATCTATTTTTTGGGTACCTTGAAATGGCGGTTTCTTAAGAATACTAAGCGTACCATTCGGTTCTAGAATGGCAAAATCTATTTCATCAATTGAAAAAACTTGGTATTGTCTAATCATCATCGTTAAGTCATCAATATTGACACCTGTTCGCTTCAATGCTTTTCGATCGATTTTGCCATGTTTTATAACAATTGTAGGCTGACCGTCAAGCAACATTCTTATTTTCCCTGATTTCAGACTAATATAGCCGATTAGTGTCGTCAACGAACACCAAATAATTAAGCTTACTAAATCTTTCATGTAATCTTTAGTACTTAAAACAATCATATTGGCGGCAATCGAGCCAATTGTGATTCCTGTTACATAATTGAAGAAAGTAAGTTGACTTAATTGTTTTTTCCCTAAAAAACGTGTGAGGGCAAGAAGTACGAAAAAAGTTACGACTGTTTCTATTGCAATTTGTAAGTAGCTTACATCTTTCATGTCACCACTCCTATCTATACAATAGAATGCGTTGTGCAGTCCATAACATACACTCAATCCTCCGTTTTCACCAGTAGCTTTTTTCTAGAAGAAGCTATTTAAGACATAAATGACCTTATCTTAGAAACAGGATAACTTTAGTATTATCTGTTTTTTTCATTAGATTTATAGATAAAATACAGCTAAAAAATCCAATTAGATTGGCAATTGGTGTATGATTTAGTTATTCAATTTGTAGGAAATATTTACATAAAATTTGTCTTTTTACTCAAATAAAAAAATCGGAGGTATGTCGCATGAAAAAAAGGAAAAGTTGGTATCGTATGTGGAAAATACTTTCCTTCGCTTTTTCCATGTTGCTGCAAGTTTATTGGTTTCGCATTCGAAAAAAATCGGAAACACAATGGGAATTGCTCTGGGAAAAGCTTGGTCGACAATTTCGTCAAACGCTATTTGAACTCGAAGGTGTGTTAATTAAAGTCGGGCAACTTTTAAGTATTCGCGAGGATTTACTACCAAAAAGTTTTATTAGGCAAATACAGGATTTAGTAGATCAAGTCCCACCCTCTCCTTGGGAAGACATTCAACTTGTTTTGGAAAAAGAATGGGGAAGTCCTGTTGACCATGTACTTCTTTCAATCGAGACAAAAGCTGTCGCTTCCGCATCCATTGGTGAGGTTTATCGCGGAAAGTTAAAAGATGGTACGAATGTAGCAATTAAAGTTCAACGTCCTACTATACCAACTATTATGCGAACAGATTTTCGTTCATTAGCTATTATTATGTGGTTTGCACAATATTTTGCTCCAGTACCTAAAGGCTTTATTAATTTTAAATTGCTTTTTAATGAAGTCAAATATGTAATCAGTAGAGAGTTAGATTTCCATAAAGAACTAGAAACCATGACACATTTTCGCGAACGCTTTGAATCGATTGATGAACTTAAGATTCCTACTGCCTATCCCGAACTTAGCACCTCTCAAGTATTAGTCATGGAGTGGATAGATGGTGCAAGAATCACAGATAACGCGTTTTTAACGTCCCATCAAATTGATAAAGAAGCATTATCCGAGCGCTTACTGCGCATTTTCTTACCACAATGGCTAGAGGCTGGGATATTTCATGCTGATCCGCACGCTGGCAATGTGTTAGTAAAGGAAGATGGTACGATTGTCCTTCTTGATTATGGTATGGTTGGCGAAATATCAAGAAAAGATGCAGCCAATTTTCAAATTTTAATGCAGGCCATTTTATTAAAAAATTATGCTCAAGCGGCTGAAACATTAAAAAATTTAGGATTTTTACTACCAGGAGCGGATTTAAAAGTCATTGAAAATCTTCTAAGAGAAGTACTACAATTAGATTTAAACAAAGTAAAGGAAATGGATGTATTTGCTGTCAAAAAAGAAATGAATGACATGATAAAATTACTTCCAATACAAGTTCCTACACGATTTATTTTTTTAGGGCGCTCGTTTGTGACAATTGAAGGTATGTTGCTGTCCATTACTCCAGAGAAAGAAATTTTAGACATTATTAAACCTGTATTTTCAGATTGGATCAAGCAAGGAAGCTCAACTAATTGGAAAACTGTTTTACAATGGCTTAATGCGTTCCCAATTTTTAAAGTATTCCATTCTCTGCAAGACCTTGTGGAGACACCCCAGCGAATGTTAATTCAAAAAGATGCCTTGCAGCAAAGGAATTTTGTCTTTGCAATCTATGAAAATCAAAAAAAGCATGCCTTTATCATCAGTGTACTAGCATTAGGCGCAGTTTTCTTTGGCATGTATTTACAATATGCCCTCCTTATCAAAGCATCGAGTGGCTTATTAGCGCTTTCTAGTCTTTTTTATATCGTAAGTAGTTGGAAACAAAAAAGATGGTTACAACGGCTCTCCAAAAAAACGCTATAGATAACACCATTAGTCTCCTAATGTTAACTAGGAGGCTTTACTTTATGCTTTCCAATGGGATTTTCATGCTGTTCGCCCTGTTATACCAGCTGTTCTATAATCAGCCAGTTACTCATAAATTGACTAAAATACAAAATAAGGAGAACTGCGAAAATGCATGTTGTTCATTTTTATGAAAATAAGACTTCCGTTTTGAATCAGCTATTAAATCGCCTACCAACTGTTGATGAAAACATCCAAATTAAAGGTCGAAAAGCAAAAGTAGTGGACGTTATTCAAATTAATGAGCGCCAGTTTCATGTCAATGTGCTTTTTGAAAAAATAGCAAAAAAACAACCTTTAACAAAAGATCTTGGGAAGAAGAAAAGATAGTTCTTCCCTTTTTTATGTTTATCAACATACATGGTGTGGGTATACAAAACAACATAACGGTTATCGCAATAAACAATTGATTTTTTGAACAAAATGCGAACTATTCTCATTAACAGTATTTTTATTAAGCAGAAAGATTGACTTTTTAATTGATAACAATTATCATTATCATATAGATTATTTCTTCTCTAAACTGTTTATTTCAGAATCCCCCCTTATTTTTTGAAATAAACATGCATTAAACGGATATTCTTACATCAGACTAAGAATATCCGTTTTTTAGTTACATAAATTGAAGGAGCTGTTCTAAATGGATTATCGTATTGAAAAAGACACTATGGGTGAGATTAAAGTACCTGCCAGTAAAATTTGGGGTGCGCAAACCCAACGTAGTAAAGAGAATTTTCAAATTGGCACAGAGCACATGCCGATTGAACTGATTCAAGCAATGGCGATTTTAAAGAAAAGTGCAGCAATCGCTAATAATAAATTAGGAAAGCTTTCGGCTATTAAATCGAATGCAATTGTGCAAGCAGCAGATGAAATTTTAAATGGTCAATGGGATGATCAATTCCCACTTGTTGTCTGGCAAACTGGTAGTGGCACCCAATCGAATATGAATGTCAACGAGGTGATTGCGCATCGTGCAAACCAAATTTTACAAGATGCTGGTGAAGCTGACCGCATTCATCCAAATGACGATGTCAATAAATCTCAAAGCTCGAACGATACATTTCCGACTGCGTTGCATATTGCAGCCGTGCTAAAAGTGGAAGACTATCTACTGCCTCGCCTTCGTTTATTAAAGGCAACGTTGGATGAAAAAGCGGAGCAATTTAAAGATATTATTAAAATCGGACGTACCCATTTACAAGATGCTACTCCGCTGACATTGGGACAAGAAATTAGTGGCTGGTCTGCTATGTTAGGTAAATCCGAGCAAATGATTAAACATAATGTGGACTATATGAAAGAACTTGCAATTGGCGGTACGGCTGTCGGGACTGGTATCAATGCACATCCTGAATTTGGTGATCGTGTAGCAGCTGAAATTAGCGAACTAACGGGCAAACAGTTTACTTCCGCAGCAAATAAATTCCATGCTTTAACAAGTCATGATGAAGTGGTTGTAGCACATGGTGCATTAAAAGCACTTGCTGCTGATTTGATGAAGATTGCCAATGACGTACGTTGGCTAGCAAGTGGTCCACGCTCTGGTATTGGTGAAATTACTATTCCAGAAAATGAACCAGGCTCATCCATTATGCCAGGTAAAGTGAATCCAACGCAAAGTGAAGCGATGACAATGGTCGTGACGCAAGTAGTTGGGAACGATGCAACAATTGCCTTTGCCGCTTCACAAGGGAATTTTGAACTAAATGTCTTTAAACCTGTTATTATTTACAATTTCCTGCAATCCACGCGCCTGCTAGCAGATACGATGAAATCATTTAATGATCACTGCGCTATTGGCATCGAACCAAACAAAGAGGTACTGGATCATAACTTGCAAAACTCTCTAATGCTTGTAACAGCCTTAAACCCTTATATTGGCTATGAAAATGCGGCAAAAATTGCGAAGAAAGCACATAAAGAAGGCACTACTTTAAAAGAAGCTGCAATTGCTTCTGGCTTATTAACAGAAGAACAGTTCAACGAATATGTTGACCCTGCTACGATGATTTATCCGAATGCATAAATACAAAAGGCACCAAGAAGTTTTTGAACTCTTGGTGCCTTTTATGTTTTTGATGGTCGCGGTAGCCAGCAAATACTGCCGTGAACACGAATTCCAACCCTATTAGCAGTTCGTGGTATTTTATCCGCGATTACTTTGAGTTACTCCGCAATTTATCCTGTTTTATCAGCGATTTAATTCCCCTTTTCAAATCTTTATGTGCCAGGCACCAAAACTATTTTGAATATTTAGTTTATTCTAAAATAAAAACCCCTCCATTGTACTTTGGAGGGGGTTGGGACATGTTATTGCATTAATTCTTCAAAAAATTCAATAGGTACATACGTTTTCGTTGGTTCTAACAGTGCAGGTGCTACTTCAAAGTAACGAAGTGCTTTATTGTAGCCGTATGCTTTTTCACCACGTGTAATTGTGTAGGATAGCGCCCCTTTTGAAACAATAGCGCCAGAACCTGTTGATTCTACTTTAAAGCCTAGTTCTTCTGCAATTAAACGTAGAGGCACCATTGTTGTACCATCCACTTCATAAAAATCTGTTTTAATAATTTCTTGTACGGCTGCATTCGCTGAAGCTTCCTCAGTTTCTTCACCTTGTTCTTTCACTGTAGCGTCTAATACAATGACTTTTGTTGGCGGTGTTTGTGCAGGAATACTTCTTGTTGTAATTGTATAGAACACAAGTAAATGTTGTTCGGCTAAATCTTTAGCTGAGACTTCTTTAGCTGATTGGCTTTGGATCACCGTTTCTTTACCAACATTTAATTTTAAACTGTTATCCGTATTGACTAAATCCTTATTGAAAAAGTCAACAGTGACACTACCCATTTCCTTTGTTTCCACGATAATAACTTCTGGATTATACTGTGGTGGATATATCATTAGCATTGGCTTATTTGCATACGTATATGCTGTTACTTTATCACCTTTTTGTAGCTTTACTTCTTTCCCCGTATTATCAAAAATAAGTGTGTCCTTATTTACAACAAAGACGTTCGTATTTTCGCCATCTTTCGTTGTGTAATACGTTGCATTATTACGTTCTTCCACGCTTTCAATTGTACCAGCTACTTTAATAAAAACCGGCTGCACTTGTGGCGTTTGTTCATCCTGTTGGGCATTTGTGACAACTGCTTCTCCTTCATTTGCTGATGCAGTTGGAGCGATTGCAACGCCCCCTAATAATAATGCTGTCATTGCAAATGGTACGACCTTTGTCATTTTCATAAAAAATACATCTCCTTCATTTCACGAGTTCATTGAAGTAGTCGATTGTAAAAGAAAATGGTTACATTATTACCATATTATTTTCAAAAACTTTTTAAAAGAGAATAATTGCAACTTACTAAAGCTAAAAAATGAATGATAATCGATTTAGTACGCGCTGTAAAAAGTATTGCTGTTCATTTTGTTTTGCTCTTATCTCTAACGCTATATCCGGATGATCTGTAATTACGCCCGAAACGTTTTTCTCAATAAATTCCTGTAAAGAACGGTCCTTATTTAAAGTCCAGATAAACAAATCTAAATGTTGAGCATTGAGTTCTGCAATTAAGCTCTCGTCCACCCACGATGCTTCTAACGCAATGAAATCAACTGTTAAATGATCCAACGGTCCAATATTCAGCGCATAAACAATTCCTACACGCAAATGAGGTGTTATATTTTTAAGTTGTGTCATCAATTGCGCATCTGAGGACTGTACATAGTACGTATCGAGTACTTTATAGGCACGTAACTTTTCTACTAATCGAGGCAATAGGTCTTCTCTTTCTTTCCCATGTACTTTTAATTCAATGAGTAATGTAACATCTAGCGCCTTTGCAATTTCGATAAAATCATCCAATGAAGAAATTTTATCGCTCATCCCATTCTCATAAATCGTAATGGTTTTTAATTCACTTAGCGTCATATTGGCAATAACACCATTTTTCCCTGCTAGACGCCTTAATGTACGATCATGAAAGACAACAAATTCTCCATCTACCGTTTGCTGAATATCTAGTTCAATTAGGTCAGCACCTGCATTCGCTGCACTAACAAGCCCGCTAATTGTATTTTCCACATTGCCTGCTGTATAACCACGATGTGCAATAATTTTAGTATCTGGTGCGTACAAACTTTTCTCTAACGAAAAAATATTGATCATGCTTAAAATTGAAAAAATAACACAAAGCACTAGTGGCAAAGGGAAATAGCGTTTGTTTTTAAAAGCGTTTCTTGTCGGCGCAAATACACGAACATCATACGTCATCGCAACCATGACTTGTGAAAATATAGCTTGCAACAAACAAAATAGTATAACAAAGGCCATTTCAAGAAATGCCAAAGTAAATCCTGCTGTTAACAGCGCTGCGCTTGGCATAAATCGTTCCAAGAAAAATAGTGGTAGTGCACCAACTACTGTTACAACGATTAAAAGTAATAAATGAACCGTTAAAATCATTGCCAATAATACAAGTAGTTCAAATAAGCCCCTTCTTGAAAAACGCCAACTTTGGAGAAATGATTGCCTTATTGATATTTTCGGCTGTATTGTAAAAATAGGTAATGTCAACATACTCCTTATTCCAACCAACACTAAGGCACTAGCAAACACAGCATACAGTATTCTACCTGTAGTTGTACTCATTATTTCATTTGTCATAAAGTATGGAATAGCTATCCCTTGTGTTAGCGAAAGAGGGAGTAAAAATGAAGCTAAGGGCAATAAAAGAGCTATATAGACGATTAAATAAAGAACTTGTAAGCTATAAAAATAAGGAAGTTTTCGATTTAGTTGTTGCCACATTGTTAAAAACCGATAACGAGTACCCCTTTGCTGATTAAAAGCCATTATAAACAGAAAACCCATCTCATAGTAAATAAAGAGCAATACGACCATTACTAAAAGGATCATCATCGCTATGACAAAGGGGTGCATTAAAAAACTTTGTATATTTTGTTCCGTTATATGCGTGTAGCCCGTTACATTTAGCATTACATTGAAAACGAGTGTTGACACCGGTATTACTAGTGAAAACTGACATACACGAATCATAACGAAAACCCGTATATAGTCGATGCGATACGTATAAATGTTATAGATGGCTTGTCGCATAATTTGACGTGCTTTTTGCATTCCCTCACCCCAGTTTCGTACTATCCCATTTCCTGTTTGACAATTTGCATCCGTTTTTAAGCTATTTCTTCTTATAACGTATGATAAATATTGTAATTCAATTTCCTTTCAACATAGAAAATGTTATCAATTACGGCTGCCAAAGACTTTTCTTGTGACTGGTAAGCATTCAAACATCTGTGGCATTCATTTACGCCCTTACTTGAGGCAATTGTCATATTTGTATGCCATGCTCGATAAAAAATTGAAACTTTTTACTTGCCCATCCAGTAAATAAAGATAGCAAATAAATTAGGAGGGAAATCTAGTTGCAACTATATATTGGTGACATCATTAGTACTATTTTTATTCTTCTCATTTTTATTGCTATGTTTTTCGTTATGATAAAAATGATTAAAAATGTAAAGTCTACAGCCGTCCTTCCATCTCGGGATAAACTACAACAACAAGTGGATGAGCTGACAACACGTGTCCAAGATTTGGAGAAACACTAAAAAAATCGTTGTGTGGCTATGCCTCACAACGATTTTTTGTCTGTTTATAAACGATACGACCATCGACAACTGTATATGCCACTTGAATATGTGGGATTTGTTCAATATCAACTGTAAAAATATCATCGTCGAACACGGTAAAATCAGCACTAAAGCCTTCTTTTATCTTACCTCGCTTATGCTCCTGACCGATGATTTCAGCAGACCCTACTGTATACAAACGTACTGCTTCAAAGCGCGAAATTTTCTCCTGAGGACCAAAGCCTTCATGACTCTCTCCAAAATTTCGTCTTGCCACGGCAGCATAAATTCCGTATAACGGATTCGGCACTTCAATGGGTGCATCACTACCACCTGCTACAATCAGCCCTCTATCTAAAAGAGATTTTAGTGGATGTAAACCTTGCGAACGTTTCTCACCTAATTTTACTATTTCAGCTAAATATTCGCCCTGCACAAATTGTGGTTGCATATCTACAGCTACCGGTAATGTTGCCAACTTGTCTAAAATGGCTTCATCAACTAGGCTACAATGAATTAAACGATCTAATTGTCCCTCAAGTGGTGGATATGCCGCAAAAACATCTAGTATTGTCTCAATGGCTAAATCCCCGATTGCGTGCACAGCTACTGTTTGTCCATAGCGCCGTGCAAGTTGCACATATTGCTCTAATTGCGCGCTTGAATGAACAAGTATGCCATAATTGTCTGGTTCATCACAATAAGGCTCACGTAGCGCAGCAGTATGACCACCGAAAGCACCATCGACGAATATTTTCATGGCACCAAATTCCACATAAGGCGTTGATTGTTCGCTTAACAAAGCAACTTCCTCAAAAACGGAATGGTGCTGTAATAAATGCACTTTAAACGATTTTTGGGCATCCACAATTTTACGAAAAGCATGAATTGGTTGACTCGGTGGTCCGAAGTAGCTTAAATCTTCTGAATGCCCTCCAACTAAACCATAGGATTGAAGAGATGCAATGGCCTTTTGAAGCGCTTCCTCTATATATGCAGGTGTATAATAAGGCATGTGGTTAACAATCATGTACAACGCTGCATCTTTTAAAACACCTGTTAATTGACCGTGTTTTTTTTCAATAATGCCACCTTCTGGAGAAGGGGATTCATTGGTAATCCCTGCAAATGCAAGTGCTTTAGAATTAGCTAAAATTAAATGATGGCAGCTTCGTTTAATAATCAAATGAGCTTCACCAAGTGCATCAAGCTCCGACAAAGTTGGAAAAATGGGCTCTGTATATGCTGTTTCATTCATACCAATGGCAACGACCCATTGCTCTGCCGAAACACCTTCCATACGTGCACCAATGATTTGGAGCAGCTCATCCTTACTAGTTACGTTTGAAACATCTATATGCATTAACTTCTCTCCATAGCCAATAATATGTAAATGGCTATCGACAAACCCTGGGTACATAATGTTCCCTTGCAAATGCTGGACAGCTGTTGCTTGTGGTAATAGCGTATCCACCGTTCCTACTGCGACAATTTTGCCGTCTTTTTCAAGAATAGCTTCAACTGTTTCACCAGCTCGTTCCATCGTATAAATTGTTCCACCTGTCCAAAGCGTTGCCATCCTTTAACCCCCTATGCTACTGCTTCAATTAAATGTGCACTTACTAAGCGTCGACGTACAACAACACCAAGCCATGCAGCAAGTACTGCTTTTAGAATACCTACAATGATAAATGGTGCGGCTCCTCCCATAAAGGCTGCAGTCCATGTTAAATCTCCAACAATTTTCAACCACACTGTACCGAATGCCAATGTTACTACCATGCCGATAATGTTGGCAATAATAGCTTGTACATAAGTAATACCAAATTTATCTAAGTATATCCCCATTAAAACAGCCGCTGCAAGGAAGCCTACAATATATCCGCCAGTTGGTCCTATGATAATACCATATCCTCCTGACATACCACTAAAGACAGGTATTCCTGCTGTGCCAAGTAAAATATATACCAGTACGGATAGTGTACCAAGCTTTGTACCTAATATTGTGACAACTAAGCCTACTGCTAAAGTTTGTCCTGTAATTGGAATCAATGGTAGCGGAATCGTTACCTGTGCAAGAACTGCGATAATAGCCGCTCCGAATGCCGCTAACACATAATTGTAAGTACTACTCTTCTTCAAACGAAAATCCCCCTTTTAGTTAACCTATTTTCAAAATAAGTTAACCAAAAGATAAAGCAAATAAAAACAGTTGTCAATCGTTTTTGACAAATTCATATAAAAAGAGACTTTTTATATGTCGTATCGTCCTCATAGAAACTTACCACAGTGGTTCATTGCTAGGGTCATCTTCCTGTAATTTCATGACAACAGGAATTAAAATATAAAGATAAATAGCTACACTTACGATATAAAAACTAATACCCATTAAAGGATTACTAAAGAAATAATTTATAAAAACCATAAATGGTATAGGCAAATTGAGGAATCCATTTAATTGTACTGACTTTTTTGTGCGATAATGTACTTTTTGACAATGTGGGCAAGACATTTGCCCATTTTTCCAATAATATTTTCGGACTTGCTTAGCAGTCCATTCTTCTCCACACGCCATACATACTGGCAAGCCATATCCTTTTTTCAGCAATATACGCTTGATCCACAATGCTATAGTGACAAATAAACTTAAGAGCACTAGTCCTTTTATCCAATCATGCTCTAAAAGCATCCATAAGCTCCATCTATTTGTTTCTTGCTGTAAAGCCGCTCCTTGCATTGTCCTTGTTGGATGTTCCGTTTTTAGTGTGACAAGGACGCTAAAACCAATGGCTAACAATGTAAATGTCGCTAACACAATACGATACTGCCGCTGGCTATTCTGTTTTTGTCTATTTCTACTCCTAGCTTTTTGTGCAATCTGTTGCTTTTTTTCAGCGGACAGCTTTACATGCTGTAGCTCATTTAACACGTTTTTTTTAAATTGATTCATAACGTAACACCTCCCAATCATCGTCACCAATTATTGATGCTAGTTGTTTTCTTGCCCGCTGCAATCTTGTTCGAATCGTTGCTTCTGGGCAACGAACTAGCTTGGCAATATCTACAGTGGTCATTTCCTCAAAATAATAGAGAATTAGTACTTCTCTGTATGGCACTGATAAAGTGAATAAAGCTGCTACTAGCTCCTGTTTTGTCGATTTAGCGAGCAATTCTTTTTCCGGCGTAATGGTCGTTGTTCGTCCTGTTATTTTCTCAAATAATGACAGCCGTTTACTTTTCCAACTGCGTAAATAATCGTGACTGCGATTGACTGTCATTTTAACTAAATATGTACGTAAAGATGATTCTTGTCGAAACTGCTGTTGCTTTTGATAAAAGGCAATAAACACATCTTGAACTATGTCCTCTGCAGTTGCTTCATTCTTCACATATAGATAGGCAACCTTCAGTAGATAATCCCCGTGCTCTGCAATTATTTGTTCAATCTCCATTGCTGCCTCACCTTCTTTCTACACTACTGACGTTTACCAAATACCTTCCGATTCATTATTGATAAAAAAATTTTTCCTCTTGCTACTGACATTAACTCTTGATTACTTACTGCTTAATTGTTTTGCAAGCGAATAGTAGAATCACGTGCAACACAAGGAAGTAAAGCACACTGTACTACACTCAACTTTAGTTTTTATGTCAACAAAAAATCCGCTCGCTTTTTATGGACTGTACAATACCTTACACATCTACTAGTAAGTTATTACATTGTTTTGTCCTTGGAAAGGTCACGGATGTTTAGCAACGATTGTAAGTAAGGACTAGTAAACATTTCCCTTTATTTACTATTTCCCGCATCGTTATATTGGTTATAGAGTGTTATTTGGTTACGTCCATTCCGTTTTGATGTATAAAGTGCACTATCAGCATGATGGATTAATTGTTCGAGTTGCGTAATATAACCATGTTCATTCGTGCTTACACCTATACTAAATTCTAATTGCACGACATCATCATTCACTGTCAATACAAGTGAAGTTAATGAATCGTATAAGTTTTGAGCTATTATGGAGATTGATTGCTCTTCTTTTAAATGAAGGAGAACAATAAATTCATCACCACCAAAGCGTGCGACAATGGCTTCGTACGGTTGAAAAAACTGCTGCAATGTGGTGGCTGTAATGGATAATGCATCGTCTCCAAATAAATGACCATTTGAATCATTAATTGATTTAAAATGATCTAAATCAATCATCAAGAGAGCTAGTAGCTTTTGATTGCTCGCTGCATTTTTCACCATTTCTTTCGCCTGTTCATCAAAAAAACGTCGGTTATAAATATTTGTAAGCGGATCTATATAGGAAGTTCGTTCAAAATGTTTTTTCTGATCGTTATACTCCATTTCGAATAGTACTTGCGTATAATTCTCCCTTTGTATTTCTAATAAAATATTAATATATTCCTTTTGTACAGCGCTTAAAATAATTTTATTCCCTTGTTCTTCAATAAGCTTAACTAATGAATTGTAAATTGTCTGTAACAAAGATAAATCATTATTTTGCAATGCATAATGCTTTGATTTTTGGTACATATCAATTGCTTCACCAATACGACCCTGTTTTTCATATAGTAGTGCTTGCGCATTAAATACTTCTAATTGCGCCTTATTATATGGAGGATCTTTTATTGTCGACAGTAATTCCTGTAAGAGCATATTCGCTTCTTCAAATTCCTCTAACCAAATATGGGCAATAGCTAAATTGGTCTTGGCATGTATAATACCCTTATAGGGGGAATCGTGCTTCAAATCAAATTCATTCGTATAGAATAAGCTTTTTAAGGCAAGTCGCTTTGCCTTTGCATATTTACCGAGTTCAATTTCTAATCCACTTAAATTGTTATAGATTTTGCCCATACTTTCAATATGTTGAATACGCTCTGCAATTTCTAGCCCTTTCATTAATAGCTCTTCGGATTTTTTTTGTTGTCCGAACGTACCCCAATAGATAGAGGCAAGTGAATAATATTGAATGACGTCAATATCATTCCCATATAAAAAAGTCAGTTCGCGGTATTTTTCTAATAAATTGATGGAAATTTGTAGATCTCCCACTTGATAATAGCTCATACAGCTATAGCGCAATAAGTGCATTGCTTTATCATACAACGCCAGTGCATTGGCACTTTCAATAGCGGGACTGCTTAACTCGATATATTCTAAATAGCGATTTGCACTATATAATTCATTTAGCGTAATCCATAGTTCTTCAAATTCTTGTAAATCCATACCGCATCCTCCTTTTTCTTTTCCTACTCCCTTAATACTACATTCGCTTCTAAAATATTACAATTCTTTATCCTTATTTATTTTCCATCATATGAGTAATTTAACCTAATTCGGACTTTTAAAAAACAAGCCCCTTTAAAAGAGACTTGTTTTAATTTATATATTTTTAACATTTCTCTATTTTTAGCTTTTTCTTCACTTAGTTAAATTTCATCGGACTCCTGCGTTTGAAACTAAAGTGAACGCCCCTAACCATCCCATAAAAAAAGAAAATCCACTTCAAATAGTAGTGGATTTTCTCTTTTTTTATATAAATCGTTTAACGATGGTCTCATATATAGCCACTATGAGTATGCCACCAAGTAACGGAATAAGTGAACTGAAGCTAAAATAAAAACCTTCATTATTATATTCACCTAAAAATTGAAATTGTAGCCACGGAACGCTATACGTTTCACCAACACCGTATAAAAACCCAGTAGCAAATAAAAATAATGCTATGCACTTTATAAAATTCGCCTTTTGCACACCGTTCACCTCACTGAACATTGGTCATTTCCTCGGCATATGCTAAAATTTCTTCTTTAGTAAATTCAGGATTTTCACTTATAATGTTATATTGGTAGCCATCTTCAGACCAAGATATAACAAAAAGTTCTCCTAAATCCATACATGTGCCCTTTTTGCCTCGTACTTGTATTTCTTGCTCATTCCCAAGATTACCAAATTCCTCATTACTAGCTTCTTTAAGAACTGAAACTGAAAATGCAGGTTGGTCATCTTTTTCAAATTCAAAAGAAAATTCTGGACGCTCTTTCACTTTCATATCAACGATTGTGGATATGGACAAGCCATTTACCTCAGGTATCATTAAAAAGTTACCCAGTTGTTCTTTCACCTCTTCGATTGTTGCCGTTGTTGTTTGATTTTGGGGGTCTATTCTTTCTACCGTTGCATCTTTTGGGACATCAAAAGTAAATAACTTATCCTCCATTTTCTTATTAACATCAAGCTTAGAGTATTCTTGCGTCGTCACATTGCCTGCGTTCGTCGTAATTGTTTTTAACGTCAACCATGTTTTTTTATCAATCCATATTTCAATATCACCTAATAACGTATTCTTTTTTTGCGCTTTCGCTTTAATATGATAAGTATCTCGACCAGCAATTGATTCTTCTCCAGCAATGGTTATATCGTGAGAATCCTTCACTAAGTTTAGTAATACTTGAGCACTGTCTTTTGCGGATTGCCCCATAATTTCATCTAATTCTCCATTTTTAAATGAAATAATTGTTGCCTTGTTTTCTTTTTTACTAAAGGAAGTAATTTGTTTACCGTCATTAACCGCAATAACATGATCGCCATCAACAGTCATCTCAATCCGACGTTTGCCACCCTTCATCCATTCTTTTACGTTAGCGACCCCAGATTCATCTATATCCAACGTATATTCTCCATAATAACTTTCCAGCTCTTGTGTTTCTTGTAATGCTTGGTCTATAATCTCTTGCGGGGAATAAGATGTCTCTGAATTACAACCAGCTAAACTCAACGTCATCAACGTTATAAGTCCCCCAACCCGTATGTTTTGTTTCCAGTTCATTTGTCATTTTCTCCTTTGTAAGGCGGTAACCAACACAGTACTGCTGTGCCAACTCCATGCTTAGATACCATATTTATTGTTCCACCATGTTTTTCAATAATTTGTTTCGCTATGCTAAGACCTAGCCCTGTGCCTCGTTGTCCTGTCTTTGTTCTAGCATGATCTGATTGGTACAATGGTTCAAATAATTGTCCGATTTCTTGTTCACCTACACCTGCTCCACTATTTTGAACAACTAAATACATGCCGCTTTTTTTCGTAAGCGCCTCGTTCACAAACTCAAAAGCCCAATCGAGTTTTTGATTGCTGATAGCTGCTAAATAAATGGTCGTGCCTAAAGTGCCAAAATGAGTTGCATTACTCATCAGATTGTCAATCACACGTTGCATTTGTGAGGGGTGAACAGCAAAGGTACCTTCTACATCACAAAACGTTTGCAGTGATAGCCCTTTACTTTGACAAAGTGGTTCATAATCCGAAATTGCCATATCAAAAAATTCCTGTCCTTCTACTGGGACCAGTGTAACATCATAGTTTGTGGATTGAAGCAACGTATACATAAGTAAATCTTCTAGCATTTGCTTCATATCCATTGCCTTTGTTAAAATCACTGCCCGATATTCCTCCTGCATATGCGCAGTGAGGGAGGCGTTTTGTAGACTTTCGGCATACGCTTGAATTGCTGTTAAAGGTGTCTTTAAATCATGTGAAATACTGGCAATCATCAGTTCCTTCTGCTTTTGCTCATTTTTTAAATGGGCACGTGCGACCTCTATTTCCGTCTGCATACTTAGAAAAGTGTTTGTAAGCTCTCCGATTTCATCTTTTCTTGTAGCCATTACAGCGTCAACATGTTGCCCCTTCCCAAATGCATCCATTTGTTGCATTAATGCTTGCAAAGGGCGATGTAATTTACGGTTAAGCAATAAAATGACTGCTGTATAAATGGCTAGAAATAATGTAATCGCGCTCGCTATCACCAGCCATGAACGCCTCTCCACACCTTGAACCCAGTCCTTTCTGATAAGTTGAATTTCGTAAATGCCAACTAAATCGCCTTGTTGATAAACTGGTTCCTTATATGTAAACGCATTGTATTTTTGCTGTAGTACATATAAGTTTTTTAACGTTTTTTCTCTTGAAACGAAGCCAGAGGTTAACGGATTAGATGAATAATAAACAAAGCCAGATTTTGCATATAGCGTTATAGCTAGTTGATCACTCGTAAGTGCTTTTACTTGTTGCAAATCTGCATTTTTGGCATACAATGTTGGATCGTTAAGAACAGACTTGACATCGTTTAGTGTCGTCCATTTCTCAATATATTCTGCAAAGCTTTTATCATGGTAATAGGCATTAATCCATATATATAAGCCATACGCCCCGCCAATTGGCACTATCATCACAATAAAAAACATCATCAGTAGCCAAGATTTTATTTTCATAACGGTTCTCCTATGAAGCGATAGCCCTTGCCCCAAACTGTTTGAATATAATGTGGTGTTTTAACCGGATCCTGTAATTTTTCTCGTAATGCTTTAATATGCACAGTGACTGTATGTGTCTCATCTACACTTGCTTGTTGCCAAATATGCTGATATAACTCTTCCTTTGTAAATAATTGGCCTGGATTTTTAGCCAATAGCTTTAACAGGGCAAATTCCTTTGTTGTTAAGGCTAGTTCTTTATTTTCCAGTGTCGCTAGTTCTTTATGCCAGTCAATCGCTAAGCCAAATGCAAATGTAGCGATATGTTCTGTCACTTCTATTTTCTTATAGCGTTGCCATCGACGTAAATGGGAGGCAACACGCGCCTTTAATTCCGCTAAGCTAAAAGGCTTTGCTAAATAATCATCCGCACCTTGTAAGCCTTCCACTTTATCCGCCTCGTCTTTACGGGCGCTCATCATTACAATGGGCACATCACTTTCCCAACGAATATTTTGACAAACAGTAAGGCCATCCATTTCAGGTAGCATCCAATCGACTAATACTAAATCAAATGGCTGCGCTTGAAAATCTGCTAGCCCTTCTAAACCTGTAGTTGCCCATGTGACCAAGTATCCCTCTTGCTCTAGTGTATCTTTGACGATACGACCTATTGCGTGATCATCCTCTATTAGTAATAGCTTTTCATTCATCATTTTCCTCCTGTTATCACCTTACTATGGATTGATGTATTTCTTCTGAACTTTATACTTTCTTTATAATTACCATAGATGGACTTTCTTTTATTAACAAGGACAAATTCAAAGCAAAGAAAAAAGAATGCACATTAGTTGTGCATTCCTTCACTATTTTAGAAAAATAAGCTTAAAATAAAGTAAATTGTAGCAGCCATTACAGCAGAGATTGGCATTGTAATTACCCAAGTCGTAACAATTTTACGTGCCATACCCCATTTTACACCTTTGACGCGGTGTGCAGTACCTACCCCCATAATAGAAGAAGATATTACGTGTGTTGTCGATACAGGTAAGTGAATTAACGTCGCACCAAAGATGATCGAAGCAGATGCTAAGTCCGCTGCTACACCATTCACTGGGCGTATTTTCATAATTTTACCACCGACTGTTTTAATAATTTTGTAACCACCAACTGATGTTCCGAGACCCATCGCGCAGGCAGCTGCAAAACGAACCCAAAACGGAATATCGTCGCCTTGGTGTAAACCACCTGCAATTAATGCAAGCGTGATAATCCCCATCGCCTTTTGCGCATCGTTCGTACCGTGTGTAAATGATTGCAATGCCGCTGTACCGATTTGCATCGTTCGGAAGCCTTTATTTGTTCGATATAAATTCATATCTTTAAAGATTACTTTAAACAGTGACATCATGAAAAAACCAGCTACAAACGCAAGTAATGGAGAGAAAATAAGCGCCTGAATAATTTTAATAAAGCCTGTGTAATTTAGAATATCAAATCCTGCCGCAGCAATTGCCGCCCCTGCAACCGAACCAATTAAAGTATGGGAGGAACTAGACGGTATTCCAAAATACCACGTTAATAGATTCCATGTAATAGCTGACAGTAAAGCTGCCAAAATAACAACTGACCCTGTAATATCACCGTCATACGTATTTAGTGTAAACGGGTCAACAATATCCTTCGTTAATGCTTTCGCAACACCAACAAATGTAATAGCTCCGATAAAGTTCATTACCGCAGCCATGTACACAGCAGTACGTGGCTTTAGGGCACGCGTTGATACAGATGTAGCAATGGCATTCGCTGTATCATGGAAGCCGTTAATAAAGTCGAACACAAGTGCGAATATAACGACTAATATTGTTATCAGTAATATTGTATCCATTTAGTACACTCCATCTTACGCATTTCGCATAATTATTGTTTCGATTGTATTCGCTACTGTTTGACAACAATCTGCAATATCTTCAAATTGTTCGTAAATATCTTTGAATACGATAATGCGCATTGGATCTTTTTCTTGAATAAATAATTGCTTCATAGAAGAACGGAATATCTCATCACATTCACGCTCATAGTCTTTAATTTGAATGGCATGTTTACGCATTTCTACAAGCTTTTTACTATTTAGCAGCTCCATTGCTTGTACCATTTCATCGGTACTTTTAGCAATGTACGTCAGGAATTGACGCATCGGCTCTGTTACTTCTGTTAAGTTGTACATATTAAAATGGGCAATACAGCCTTCCATGCCGTCTATTACATCATCTAATTTATTTGCTAGTGCTAATATATCTTCTCGTTCAATAGGTGTCATAAATGATTTATTAAGCATAACAATTAGTTCATGAATTAGCTTATCACCGCTTGTTTCATATTGTTTCATTGTATCGGCAATCTCTTTTAATGCATCGATATCATGAATACGCGCGTTATGAGCGAAGTAAATACCTTCTTTCACATTTTGAGAAATTTTTAATAAAGCCTGAAAAAATGGATCTTGCTTACTTGAGTTGAACATTATGTTCCTCCTGTTGAATAAATATTGTCGATTTCTGCAACTATCATAACAAAATCTTTACATAATTCTACATAACTTTAAAGATAAATAAATTGAATTTACAATAATGTAATATTAAAATTGCCATATTTCATTCAAACATACGTAAACAAGTTACAAACGTTGGAAATGTTCTAATAAAAAGACGTTTTTTGCTGTTAAATGTAACGTTTTTTCTTTAATTTTTATAAAAATACTTGATAAAATTTTTTTCTTATAATTTTTCAATGTAAAGGAATTGTAAATTTCAAATCCACAAAATATACAAACGCCATTGTTATTTTTAGCCATAAGCAGTACGCTTACAAGAAAACATTGTATGATGAAAAAGGATGGGCTGTTTTCATGGATATTCATTTACTTTCACTTGGTACATTATTAGTATTTGGCTTTATCGCATCCTTTTTAAATGCCATTGTTGGTGGCGGAGGCTTGATTTCTTTACCAGCATTAATGGCGGTAGGATTACCCCCAAGTACAGCCATTGCAACGAATAAACTAGCAAATACCATCAGTAATGGCACAAGCATGCTGACATTTTTGCGGGCCGGCAAAGTTGATTTTAAAAGGATTGGAAAAATCTTACCTTTTATTTTTTTAGGCTCTTTAATTGGCGCATACACTGTACATCTTGTATCACCTTCGATTTTAAAGCCACTTATGCTTGTTATGCTCGTACTAGTCGCAACTTATACCGTTATAAAAAAAGATTGGGGACAACAACCTAAGCAACGTATGTTAAGTATAGGAAAGAAAATAGCCTTTCTTTGTGCGTTTGCGGCGGTCGGCTTTTACGATGGTTTTTTTGGTCCAGGGACAGGTTCTTTTTTTATTTTCATTCTATTAATGATGGGAAATGATTTTTTGCAAGCCGCTGGGAATGCAAAAGCATTTAATTTCACATCGAATTTAGCTGCACTTTTAATGTTTTTAGTATTAGGGCAGGTCAATTTTTTATATGGCTTACCAATGGGCTTCGTTATGATATTTGGTGCTATTTTGGGTTCTAAATTTGCATTAACACGTGGTACGAACATGATGCGTCTTATTTTTATTGTGATGACGTGTATCTTAATTATAAAAAATGCATGGGATTATGTTGGCGCATTTTAACGAGCAGATAGCGAGGTAATATCGCTATCTTTTTTAGTGGTATTTTATAGACGGAATTTTCAATCAATTGACAATATTTATAAGCGTGCTATAATACTTTTGGGCTTCACCGCATTGAAGCGCAGAAGTAATTGTTAGGAGGATTCGTATGTTTCGCATTGAAGCAAAAAGTAACCCTCGATTTCTTGAGGCTTGCTTCATAACACTTTTAATTATTGCCACAATGGCCATTAGTATTGGCTATTTAAAAGCAACGCCACATATTCCCATTATTCTAGTAATCTCACTTTTAATTGCCTATGGACTATTGAAAAAAGTACCTTTCCGTGAGCTTGAATCTGGGATGGTTGCTGGTGCCAGTGCTGGTTTAGGTGCTGTCTTTATTTTCTTCTTTATCGGTATTTTAATTTCGAGTTGGATTATGGGCGGCACCATTCCAACGCTGATATATTACGGTTTTTTAACTGTTTCACCTAGCTTTTTCTTTGCCATTGTTTTTCTTATTTGCAGCATTGTCGGGATTTCCGTTGGTAGCTCTTTAACAACAGTTGCGACAGTCGGCGTGGCCTTTATGGGAATCGCCGGTGCAATGGATATTTCATTAGCCATCACGGCTGGTGCAATCGTTTCTGGCGCCTTTTTCGGCGATAAAATGTCACCACTATCTGATACAACTAATTTAGCATCTGGTACAGTAGGTGTTGATTTATTTGAGCATATTAAAAATATGGGTTGGACGACCATTCCTGCCTTTGTGATTTCGTTTGCTTTGTATGCCGTGCTATCACCGTCTGGTGCCAGTACTTCTTTTGAAACGGTTGAACAATTTAAAATAGGATTACTTTCGACAGGTCTTATTCATTGGTACACATTACTACCAATCGTTGTACTGGTTATCATGACCTTATATAAAGCACCTGCTCTTATTACACTTGCAGTTGTTTCAATCGTTGGCGTTGGACTTGCTTACATACAAGAACCACTGGCCCTGTCCCACGTATTTGACATGCTGTTTAATGGCTATGTATCCGATACAGGAATTAAAGACGTAGATGCACTGCTTACTCGTGGCGGATTGAATAGTATGCTATTTACAATTGCTTTAGTATTACTTGCACTTACAATGGGCGGATTATTATTTACACTTGGTATTATTCAAAGTATATTAGCAAAAATTGAAAGCTTATTTACAAGTGCTGGCTCCGTTATTACGGGTGCTGCGCTAACAGGAATTGGCGTCAACACATTAATCGGTGAACAATATTTGTCCATTTTGCTTACTGGAGAGGCATTTAAAGCGCAATTTGCAAAGGTTGGACTTGCACCGAAAAATTTATCGCGTGTTATGGAAGATGCAGGTACTGTTGTGAACCCGCTTGTGCCATGGAGCGTGTGCGGAATTTTTATCGCTAGTGTACTTGATATCCCAACAACTACTTATTTACCATTCACCTTTTTCTGCTTGCTAGGTCCAGTTTTAACAATACTATTTGGCTGGAGCGGCAAAACGCTGACAAAGCTATAATAATTAGTTTAAAAGAATCTGCCCGTTTCTACGAATTGCCCGTAGAGCGAGCGGATTCTTTTCTCTTGCAATCATTCCAAATTGGAATCAAAACAACCTGTTTTTCGAATTTCCTCTCCACACCTCTCTTTGTTATGCTAAAAAACAAAGGAGATGGTAGACAATGACAACAAAATGGAATGCAACTCTTTACGATCAAAAGCATGACTTTGTTTCAAAATTCGGAGAAAGTTTAGTCAACTTACTTGCACCACAAAAACAAGAATATATTTTAGATGTTGGTTGTGGCACAGGAGATTTAGCCAACGAAATAGCGCAATGTGGGGCAGTTGTACATGGCATTGATGCTTCACATGATATGATTTTAAGCGCTCAGCATAAATATCCAACGCTTACGTTTGACATACAGGATGCGGCTACAATGGACTACACACATCAATTTGATGCAGTCTTTTCCAATGCTGCGCTTCATTGGATGAAACAACAAGATAAGGTGATTGACAATATCTATCGTGCACTAAAACAACAAGGACGTTTTGTTGCCGAAATGGGCGGTCAAGGGAATATCGCTTCTATTGTCGGGGCACTTAGAACAAGTATGGATGCGCTTGGGCTTCCATATGAAGAGCAGTATTTTCCATGGTATTTTCCAGCAGCTGACGAATATCAATCGATGCTAGAAAAAGCGGGCTTTACTGTACAAATGATTACTTTATATGAACGTCCGACACCGCTTCAAGGTGACGATGGCTTACGGAATTGGCTTGTTATGTTTAGCAACAACATTCTCCAGCATTTAAGTCAGCATGAAAAAGAACGCGTTTATGCAAAATGTGAAGAGCTGTTGCGACCAACCAATTATCGAGATAAACAATGGATTGCTGATTATTGGCGTTTACGTTTTGTTGCAACGAAGTGCTAAAAAAATGATTAGCGCCACTAAATCTTTAAGAAGCGCCACCCAAATAGACAACATCGGTTCACAGTAAAAAAGGGGCTGGGACATAAGAGAAAAAGTGTTAGATTG
>LAHS01000265.1_pt1 | contig 224966 bp, 200 predicted proteins | sample 329651 | NCBI WGS metagenome assembly LAHS01 (sample SAMN03275699, study PRJNA271635) | activated sludge metagenome | isolation source: sample C-1 Sludge from hydrolytic chamber (first chamber) of Anaerobic...
TAAGTATTGAAAGAACCTAAAGATACTTATAATATGACTTCCTACGATAATTATGCTGCCAGTATATCAATGACTTTTGATGTTAAACATAACCTGCAAAACGGTTTGACTTTAATTAACAAAGGAAGCGAAAATGATTTAGCCTGGCTGGCCTCTTACACTCCATCCTCAGTCACAAGCACGGACAATTACGTTATTTACGGCTCTTCCGTCCGCAGCCAAAGCGGAGTGACTACCCCAGCCGAGTATACCGAAACGCCTTTTCAGGCTGATACTTTAGTAAACGCTCAGTATTATTTTAAGAAAGACTTTTTCGATACTTTCAGCGGCACTTTTAAAGACGGCTTAAGCGGAACAGCCTATTTAAGCGACAGCAAATACGTCATCTACTTTAAAACGTTCAATATAACTTCGACTTCCAATCCCCTGTATCCTTCCGATGATACAAAAGCCCTCAAATGTTACAATGAAATGCTTTATTTAACGGAATTGGAGAAAAAGGATGACGGTTTTTATCCAGTCAAGAAAACCAAGGTGAGAAATGTCTACTACGAACGTTCTTTCACGGATGAAAAAGCTTCTGAGACTGCGCTCATAACTCAGACCACTAAAGAAGAGACGACACTTTCTTATGAATCTAACGGCGATTACACCTTGCCGGCTACCCCGACTTTCGACAGCAGCGAAGATCAGATGAATTTATCCGGCCTTGCTGCTGATGGTTCCGGAGCCACTTTCTCCAGTTCGATGACTAATATTACGAATCAATATAAAACGATCAATCCTTCCTGCACGGCCGTGAAAGTCTTCTTCACGAATAAGAACCTAGAGGCCAGCAATTATTACGGCTTTACGCAAAATTGGGGCGGGGATCCGGTTGATGGCTACAGCAAGATTACCTCTTCGGTCCTTAATACAATCGGCGAGGTTAAGACTAATGCGGCATATTTCACGGCCGTTAAGGGCAACTATGACATTTATGCCTTTAAAGACGCATCCGGAAATTACACTTATTCAGTTCTCTTCACTTCTTCCTATTAAAAAGCGAGTTTTCTTCTCCTTTATCGCAAAGCAAAAGTAAAACAGCAGACTGTTTCTCCTTTAGTCTTTTCCATGTTTGCTTATATTAATTAAACCCTGTTATAATTTTTTCGTTAATCTAAGGAGAAGAAAAATGCAGCCACAGACTATAACCGCTCTCGTCATTTTCATCATTATTTATATATTAATGCTAGCCTTGCAGAAATTCCGCCCTTGGATTGCTTTAGGCGGGGCTCTTTTATTTGTCATCCTCGGATTATGCAAAGTCTTTGATTTTACTCCCTTAGATGCTTTAAAGGCTGTAGATTATAACGTGCTAATGATGATTGCCGGTACCATGGGCATCGTCTCTTTGTTCATCGAAAGCAAAATGCCGACTCGCTTATCTGAAGTCCTGATAACTAAAGTTCCTAATGTTAAATGGGCCGTCTGCGTCTTAGCCCTCTTCGCCGGTGTTATCAGCGCCTTTGTCGATAATGTCGCGACAGTCCTGATGGTTGCTCCGATAGGACTGGCTATCTCAAAAAAACTGAAGATTTCTCCGGTTCCGGTCCTGATTGCCATTGCTGTTTCCTCTAACTTGCAGGGGGCAGCCACTTTGGTCGGAGATACGACCAGTATCCTTTTAGGCAGCTACGCAAAAATGAACTTCTTCGATTTCTTCTGGATGAACGGCAAACCCGGCATTTTCTTCGCTGTAGAATTAGGAGCTCTAGCTTCCTTATTAATCCTTCTGTTCCTCTTCCGCAAGAATAAAGAACCGGTTGACGCCAAAGTCGAGACGGAAGTTACGGACTACTTCCCGACGGTTCTTATTATTTCAACCATTGTCCTCCTCATCTGCGCTTCCTTTATTCCGGAGCCCGCTGACGAAGGCTGGAAAGTCGTTTACAATCTCCGCAACGGCATCATCTGCGTCGTCTTGTGCCTGATTGGCATTTTCAAAAAATGTATCCAGAAGAAATCCTGGGATACCTTTAAAGAAGTCGGCAAAGGTCTGGATTACGACACGCTTCTGTTGCTGTTCGGTCTCTTTATCGTCATCGAAGGCATCAAAGTCGCCGGCGTCATCGACGCTATTGCCAACCTCTTCAACCAAGTCGCAGGCAACAATCCTTTCCTGCTATACACTCTGATTGTTTTCGTCTCGGTTATCCTTTCCGCCTTCATCGATAACATCCCTTATGTAGCGACGATGCTTCCGGTTGTCACTTCTTTGGCGGCCATGATGAATGTCCAGCCTTATGTTTTCTATTTCGGGCTTCTGATTGGCGCCACCTTAGGCGGCAACTTAACTCCGATTGGCGCATCGGCTAACATTGCCGCTATCGGCATCCTGCGCAAGGACGGGGAGACGGTAACCTTAAAAGACTTCTTAAGAATCGGCTTGCCGTTTACGCTTTCCGCTGTCGTAGTCGGCTACGTCTTCATTTGGCTCACCTGGGGCCTTTCCTTATAATCGGTGATTTAATAATTTAGTTTATAAGGGGCTGTAAAGAAACTCGATAGTTTCTAGCGGCCCCTTTTACTTACGATTAAAGTTTAATAAGCCGATTCAGTTTTTATCTGGCTTTGCCTGCAAAAGAAGCGAATTCAAAGAATCGAGGCCTCCAGGCAAAACACAGTTCTGAATAAGCTTGACTAAAGAATCAACACTGTCAGAGCAGTCTTTTTTAACCCATTCCATGGTCATAGCGATCAATCCGTGAATATAAAACGCCAGGATATAAGATCTTTCTTCCTCTTTAATGTTAAAGCGGGTAAGAATAGGATCCAGGATACTGTTCTCCATCTTATGGAAGAAAAAAACAGAGTTCATCAGTTCCGGTTTTTCCACGCCCGCCTTAAAAGCGGCTTTGTTATTCTTGATGAACTCCAAATAAGGAACCAAATAGTCGCGAGTCATAAAGACCAGGTCTTTTAGATCTACTTTAGCGAAATCTTTATTTTCGATTTCCGCGCTGACCTTAAACTTTTCGTTAAAATCCGCACTCAGGTTATTAATCGCTTCTTCTAAAAGATCTCTGCTTGTTTCGTAATGGAGATAAAATGTTGAACGATTAACTCCGGCTTTATGGCAGATTTCTTTGACAGTCAAATAATCGAAGTTCTTAACCTGAATCAGTTCCAGAAGAGCTTCATCCATTATCTTGGCTGTCTTGAAATACTTGCTTTCTGCCTTGTTCATGCCTTTTATCTCCTTTTAGAATTTACTTATTTTCGCTGCTGATCTGATTGGCTAATTCAATTATATCAGCCGCATACTTTTCCTTGCTTTTCGCCAGGATTTTCTTATAAATAGGATAGTTAAACCCTACTCCAATAAAACCCAGGACTCCCAGGACAATGCCTAAAGCCAGCATTCCGACGCTCCCGTCTCCGATGACCTTCATGCTTAAGCACATTCCCACTCCGACCACTAACGTCATAACAATGCCAAACGAATAAACAAAGATGTTCGCAGGAAGCTTGGCTTTTAAATCAAGCTTTTTTAACGCCACGACCTTAGATGTCTCCTTCTTCGAATACTCATTAACCAACGACTCGGCATAAATCTTATCTGTATCCATTTTCCTTTTCCTCCTTGAATATCAGCATCTTCAATTTACGGAAAAGGAGACTTTAAAAGAACAACACGTTTATCTTAAAATGTCGATTTATGAAAAAGCTGTTATGGATTAAATCAAACGCGTGTTAAGCCCTGCTGAAATGCAGAGTTATATTCTCATCCGTCTGAGCCGTTACCGTAAAGCTGTATTCGAGCTGGCTTCCATCGTTGAAAAGCGTGCCGTTAGGGAAAACGTTCTTCATTTTCTCCATGCTGAATTCGGTGCCGCCACAGCCATAACTGCTCAGGCCAAAAAGAACCTGCTGATCACCGAAATGATGATAAGAAGCGTGACCAAAATAATCGACGCCTGTGGCAGGAATAGCTTCAATAAGACGATAAGGCGATTCCATAGTCTCCACTCCAGTTTTTTGGCTTTCTTTAATATTTACAGAATAACTCGGAGTATTACTCGCGGCGATTAAGGAACCGGAAGAAGTATCATCGGTATAAGCCCATTTAGAAGGATCGTCAGTTTTTCCGTTAAAAAGCCTGGAATCAATGTGGAAAACTTGCAGGCCCGCTTTTTTATAAGCGCAATAATTTCCCCAGTCTTTATAACCCTGCAAAGCATCTTGCTCATTCAAGCCTGAAATCGTGTAATACTGCAAAAGCAAATATTCATCATACGACGTCCCATTCCACGGATCGAGGCTGCAGTTGCGCAGAAGCAGACAGTCGCCAGTTTCTGTAAAGGAATTAAGGCTGATATCAAAATCGCTGACTTTGCCAGTCACATATTTAGGCTTAATCCAGCCTAACAGCATTTTGCTGAAGGCGTTGTGGTCGACTATGTTGCGATCCATCATATCTACCATGCCAGCCGGGTTTTCTTTGTTGTAGCCATCGTCAAGCGTGTCATAGCAGTAGTAATCTTCTAAGCCCAGCATATGCCCGGTTTCATGAACGGCGGTATGGGCATCGATGTTGATATCGTAATAACCGTCTTGAATCAAGCTGAGCTGAGAAAAAAAGAAAATTCCTGGAATCGTATTGTTTTGAGAGCCGTAATTATTAGCCACATCGGTGTAATTCCACCATACGGCGCTCGGATCATCAGTGCCATTAACCCACTCTCTTCCGCCGATATAAACTATTTCCACCCCGTCTATAAAGCCGTCTTTATCCAGGTCAAAATCGCTTAAGCTATAAGAAGTTCCTAAAGCCGACACAGCCTCGTTAACTAGCCTTGAGACTGAATAAGCACCGCTATAGACTTGCCCTTCAAAAGTTTTGTCATTGATCGTATCAATGATGCTTGGGTCTCTTTCATAATCATCCATCGGAACCGTATACGGCTTGGTCACGACGCCTTCGATGGTTAGTTTTCCATAACTGGAAGTCTGATAAAAGGATTTCAGGCTTTCCCAGCCGACTTCGCTCTTTGCACCATTAAAAGCCTTGTCAATAACGTCCAACTGGTCAGCGGTAAAAGCATCGCAGTTCTGGAAAGTCACCGGAATAACAAGAAGTTTTTTAGTCCCTATTGAATTGAGGTTTTCATTAGGCAGAGCCGCTAAATGGCGAAGCTTATTTAAGCTGTAATTCCCGATATCTTCCTTAACGGCATAAGCCTCAGTGACAGCGGAAGATAAATCATCGGAAGAAGCCGAAGAATTAACGGCCGGAGACAGCGAAGATGAAAGCGATGTCTGAGCACCGCACGAGAAAAGCATGGCCACAGTAATTAAAACAAGTCCAGCAGAAGAGAATCTTTTTCCGTTCATACCATAATCCTCTTTTCTTTTTGTTTAACTAATTTTCCCATTTATAAACCGCTTTTGCAACTTATAAGACTCGGAAATGAATGTCTTTTTAAGCTAAGACGAAAAAAAGATAGGCTACCCGTTTATTCTTTAATTCTGATTTTTAAAAACTTTAGCAACTAAGGATTCTTTCTTAAAACCCTCACAAAAAGTTCGTCCAAAAAATTGCTTCGCTTACTAATAAATTATCCCGACATCTTTAATAGCATAATTTTTATTAAAACCGCAAAAAGATATGTTGTATTGTGTAGTTATAAAAGCAAAACTCAAGGAGCATAAATTATGCTAATTTTAGGAAACGGTGATAGTTATGCCTCTTCTAAATTCAAAATGCCCGAAGCTTATATAGGCCCGTTGAAAACTATTTATCGTGAAATCTTAGATAAAAACGCCGACCGAATGGATTCGGTAGCCCTACTCTTCTTGGGCAATGAGATAACTTATCGCCAGCTTTTTGCTCAAGCGGAAAAATAGCTGATTTGCTTGCTTCAAACGGCATTCATAAAGGGGATATCGTTCCGGCTTGCATCAACGGCACCCCACAGACGGTTTCTTTCTTGCTGGCCTGCGGCAAAATGGGCGTCTGCGCTATGATGCTTACGCCTAAAACGACACCGGAAATGCTTAAGTATGCCTTAAGCACTACACGTTCACCTCTGATGTTCTGCATGACCGCGTTTTATCCTATCTTTGCGGGCATGGAAGCTGTAGACAGCCTGAAGAATCTCATTATCATGCCTTCGGATAAAACCATCGGAGCCGATGAAACGCAGAAAAGCAAACTAGCCGATAATTCCAACGTCATCTCCTGGGCAGAATTCTTAAACGAAAAAATAACGGATAAAGCTGAAGAAGTCTTAAATAAAGATCTGCCTTTATCCATCTGCTCGACAACAGGCTCGACCGGCATTCCTAAAGGCATCGTTCACCTTAATTCCGGATACATCGCCTTGGAGCGCTTATATGAAAACGACTTCCACTGGGGGCCGGGAGACAGGATTTTCTCAATTGTCCCGACTTTCGTCACCGTCGGTATTTCATGGTTTTGCTTGAGCCTTTGATGTTTGGAGCTATTTGCCTTTTTAATCCTTTTTGGTTTAAATAGCCGTTTTTTCTTTGGCTTTATTAAATTTTCTTATTAATCCGATAAACAATACTTTTACTCTTTTAAAATATTGCTTTTAGACTTTTTATAAAGCCATTTCTATTTTGATGCATAATTACTTTAGGAGTCCGAAAATGCTATATACTTTTGACGAAATCGTTGCCCAATTAAGCAACAATTATCAAATTCACAAGAAGATAGAGGAAGGCAAGCTTCAAAAGGTAGAGCCTAATATCTATACCGATTCTTTGGATTACGATGATTTGATGATCATCATCAAAAAATACTGCGATGGCACAGATAAGATCTTTACTTTGGAAGACTCTCTAACAGCTAATGGGATGATTAAAAAGGCCGGTAAGGTTCATTATCTGGCCACCGATAAAGACGCTTCAAAAATTAACGATCCCCGAATCAAACAAATCTTTTCTCAAAAGGACGTTTTAACTCTCGGGCGCACTACGGTTATATATAAAGGAATTTTTCTTCTAATCTACGATAAAGAACGCACGCTAATAGAACTCTGCCGCTACCAAAGTAAAATCCCGGCCTCTGTTTGGGCTGAAGCGACTCAGTCATATCGCCGAGAAAAATCCACAATTGATCAGAACAAACTCAATGAATATCTAACGCATTTTCCAAAACTAAGCGTAATCAAAAGCCGTATTAAATCTATTTTTGATCAAACTCGTTAAAAAGGAGGCCATTTATGAAACAAATCGATGTTAAGGGTGCTTTAATTAACATTACTGGAGTCGAGGATAATGATTATATCTCACTGACGGATATTGCAAAATTGAAGGCGAATGATAATTCAAATGCTGTTATCAGCAATTGGCTTCGCCGCGTTGATACATTGGAATTTTTGACTATTTGGGAAAGGATTAACAATCAAGATTTTAAACCCCTCGATTTCGAGGGGTTTAAAAGTAAACCAGGTACCAACGCTTTTACGATTTCTCCTCAAAAATGGGCTGAATTATCTAATGCAATTGGAATAAAAGTTAAAGCCGGTCGCCATGGAGGTGGAACCTTCGCTCACAGAGACATTGCTTTGGAGTTCGCTGGATGGATTTCCCCGGAAATCAAACTTTATATTATCAAAGAATTTCAGCGCCTTAAAAATCTGGAAGCGGAACAGCAGGATTGGAACAGCAAGAGACTGCTTACCAAGGTTAATTACTTAATAAACACGGAATCTATAAAGAATAATTTGATTCAAGTCGAATTAACTCCTGAGCAAAAGAACTATATATATGCTTCCGAAGCTGATCTTCTTAATGTTGCGCTTTTTGGCCTGACTGCCAAGCAATGGAAAGACCATAACCAAGGCCAAAAAGGAAATGTCCGAGATTACACTTCCACCATCGAATTAGCAATCCTCAGCAATCTTGAATATCAAAACGCCAAATTGATTGAAGCTAAAATCGACCAAAGACAAAGGCTTATCTCTCTTAATGAAGAAGCTAACCGCGAAAAAGATCTTTTCAACAGAAACACCGCCAAGGCTCTTTTCAAATCTGTCAAAAAGAATAATTCATCAGACTGAATACTCCCTTATTTTTTATCTTTATCCTTAATAAACCGTTATCAACTATGAATAATCATTTTAAGTTGTTAGAATTGATACGTTGGAAGGAAGAAAAGATAAAATGCTGCAAGTTACTAACTTATCCATGCGCTTCGGAGGCCGCTTATTATTCAAAGACGTTAACGTTGCTTTCACTCCGGGCGAATGCTACGGAATCATCGGCGCCAACGGAGTCGGAAAATCGACTCTTTTAAGAATAATCTCCGGGGATTTAGAGCCTTCCACCGGCTTTGTCAGCACTGATCCGAAAGAAAGAATGTCCATTCTGAAGCAGGACCATAACGCTTTTGATAAAGAAGAAGTCCTGCGGACGGTTTTGCTGGGTTATAAAAAGCTCGTCGACGTCATGGACGAAAGAAATGCCCTTTATGCTAAGCCGGACTTTTCGGATAAAGACGGTGAAAGAGCGGGAGTTTTAGAAACCGAGTTTGCTGAAATGAACGGCTACGACTGCGAAACCGAGGCCGCCAAGCTTTTGAATTCCTTGGGCATCGATGAAAAGTACCATCATATGCTGATGAAAGACCTCGATGCGCGAATGAAAGTTAAAGTCCTGTTGGCTCAGGCCTTATACGGAAATCCGGATATTCTGATTCTTGATGAGCCGACCAATAACCTCGACGCTCATTCCTGCCGCTGGCTGGAAGACTATCTTATCGATTTTACTAACACGATTCTCATCGTCTCTCATGACCGTCACTTTTTAAATAAAGTCTGCACCCGCATCCTCGACGTTGATTTTGAGGAAGTTAATCTCTTTGTCGGCAATTACGACTTCTGGTATTCTTCTAACCAGCTCTTACAGAAGCAGATGAAGGAAGACAACAAAAAGAAAGAAGAAAAGATCAAGGAACTGCAGGAATTCATCGCCCGCTTCTCCGCTAACGCCAGTAAGTCCAAGCAAGCCACTTCCCGCAAGAAATCCTTGGATAAAATCGTCTTAAACGACATTAAGCCTTCGTCCCGAAAATATCCTTTCATAAACTTCAATTCCGAATGGAAAGTCGGAAACGATGTCTTGAAAGCTGATGGGTTAACTAAAGACGGCTTATTTAAAGACCTTTCTTTCAACCTCATTAACACCGATAAAGTCGCCATCATCGCTGATAATTCTTTAGCTATCACCAAGCTCTTCGACTGCTTGTCCGGCAAAGATACTTTTGATGGAGGAACTTATAAATTCGGCATTACGATTCATCCGGAATATTTGCCCTCCTCTTTAAGTGAACTGGACAGCATCGATGAATCCCTGGTTGAATATCTCCGCCCGTACGCTCAGGTTAAAACCGACTCGTTTATCCGCGGCTTTTTAGGGCGCATGCTTTTCTCAGGCGAAGAAGGCTTGAAATCAGTTAAGGTCTTATCCGGCGGCGAAAGAGTCCGCCTCCGCTTCGTAAAGATGATGCTTAGGCCGGGAAATTTCGTCATGCTTGATGATCCGACCAGCCATCTGGATTTGGAATCCATCGAATCCTTAAACCGCGCCATGTCCGAAACACGTTCCGTCCTGTTGTTCTCCTCTCATGACCGTGAGCTCTTAAATTCCATCGCTAATCGCATAATCTACATCCGAGCTGATGGATCTTACGTCGACAAGTACATGACTTACGATGAGTTTGAAGAGCAGATGTACGCTTCCGGCGAGAAAATAGACTAAATCAAAACGGCTGGCACATTAGTGATTCCAGCCGTTTTTTTGTTTGCGTTTTTTATGCTGTTTTTGTTTGAAGGCTCTTTAATAACACAGACAAATAAACATGGCGTTTAATAAATGCCTTAATTATGGCCTTTTTTTGCCTTACTAAACTGACAGTTGATTTAGATGATATACTTTCAAGAAAGGCTTTCTTGCCTAATCAAAGCATCTCAGCCTACAATTTTCTTGTTCAGTATCTTTTGGAGGGTCAAATCATTATGGACAAAGTAAAAATGGGTAAGCTTTTAGCTCAGTTAAGAACCGAAAGAGATTTAAGACAGCAGGATGAAGCGGAGATTTTCCTGGTTACGCCTCAGGCTATCTCCAAATGGGAAGCCGGAGAATCAATTCCTGATATCGCCATTTTGGAAAAGCTCTCTTCTTTCTATAGCATCAGCATCGAAGAAATCATTAAAGGCGAAAGAAATCCTAAGCCGGTCGCTGCTGCTGCTTCGGAAGTCTGTAAGCCAACTGACGTTTATTCATATCCAACCTTGGAAGAAAGAGGCATTGGCAAACCTTATTATTATTCTTTCATCTTCTGCATGGCTTTTCTTTTAGGCGGAATCCTCTTGTCTTTGCTCACTTATACCAGCGTCGGCTCCATAAACTCTAGCATAATAGTCGTAGCTAACATATATGGCCTTTTATTCAACGTAAATAACGTATCGGCTTTAGTTGCTTGGATTATGGTTCTTTTCTTCATTGCTTCAACCTGCATGAGCATCGGCTTATGGCTTAGCCCCAAGCACCGCAGAGCATATTGGTTCTTAGGTTTCTATTTTGGCTTAGCCTCTATGATAACCGAGCTAATTCTGGCTTTACTGACAATAGCAAATTTCAGCCCTTATGCTGGCTGCTATGTCCTCTCTTTATTTCATACCGCTTATTTTGTCTTATATTGCTCTCTCCCCATCACGCGCTTACGCACTTTCTGCCCTAGAAAAATTAAGGCTTAAAAACACTCTTATTAATAAAGCCCTTTAATGATCAGCCATTTGGCATATTCACCATTAACATAATGTGTCATTTGGCACTTTCCGTTTTCCGCAGATATGCCAAACCGCATACCAAGCACCTTTACCATAATGCGTGTCTCTTGGGGCCCTTCGTGTTGTCCAAAAATTTGGTGCGCAATCAAATAAAGGCTTTTTAGCAGTCCGTCTCGATTTTCTTTCCCATTCTTTAAGAAAGAAAAGCGAATGCTATACTGATATTGGTTCAAAATTTTAAACCACATAGCAATATGATAAAAGACGAAATTAAAGAACTTACCGCCATGTTTGAAAGCTCTCAGGATGTTCTGATTGCTTTAGGCGATCAAACGAGAATCCACATTCTCCTTCAGATGCTCCGCATTGCCTCTGAAAACGAAAAATGTGAAGGCTTAAGAGTGGGCGAAATCTGCAAGATATCAAATCTTTCCCGCCCCGCAGTTTCTCATCATATGAAAATTCTTAAAGATGCGAAGATTGTTAAATGCTATCGGAAAGGAGCTATGAACTTTTATTATTTAGACGCTAAAGACACAAAAATCAAAGATGTTATTTTGACTTTGCAAAAAGCTTTAGAAATAAGCGAAAAGGAGAAAAATTAATATGGATATCATAAATCTTATGGAAAAAAGGCATTCAGTTCGGCAATATGAGGATAAGCCTATTGAAGATGAAAAGAAGGCGGTTCTGTCGACCCTTTTAGACGAATGCAATAAAGAAAGCGGACTCCATTGCCAAATATTCTTCAATGAAAAAGAAGCTTTCAACACGTTTATGGCTCATTATGGCAAGTTCGTAAATGTCACCAATTACATAGCCTTGGTCGGAAAGAAAGAAGATGAAGAAAAAGCTGGTTATTATGGCGAAAAAGTGGCCCTCAAAGCTCAAGAATTAGGCCTTAATTTTTGCTGGGTGGCTCTGACTTATGGGAAAGGAAAAGTCCCTGTTAAACTCAATCCTGATGAAAAAATCCTCTGTGTTATAGCTTTAGGCTATGGCACAAATCAAGGCCTCAGTCATAAAAGCAAAAAAGCAGAAGACGTTTTGATTGTCAAAGGCGCCAAGCCTGATTATTTGGATTTGGGCGTTAAAGCGGCTCTTTTAGCCCCTACCGCTATGAATCAGCAGAAATTCCTTATTACCTCCGATAACGGAAAGGTATCTATTTGCCTCCATGGCTTCGGCTTTTATTCAAGCATTGACTTAGGCATTGTCAAATACCATTTTGAGGCTGCCACCGGAGTCAAAATCGATGGCTGAACTTTCCGTCCGAATCCTTCAAACCGGGACCGTTGGAGTCGATAAAGCCGTTCCCAATCGGTCAGTAAGTCCTAATCCGCTTGCTTATACCGGGCTTTTCCGAAGCCGTAAGAATCATATTGTTATCCCAGTTAAATGCTTCTTAATAATTCATCCGGACGGCCATAAAATCCTTATCGATACCGGTTGGGATTCAAAAGTCAGAAAAGAGCCGATTAAGACTCTGACTTTCCCTATGTGGTTTGCCAGCAAGCCATCTTTGCCTCCTAAGCAGGCTGTTGACGAGCAATTAAGTTTATTGGGAATAAAGCCTGAAGACTTAGATTATGTTATATTAACCCACTTAGATATCGATCACGATTCTGGCTTAAGGATGGTCAAAAATGCCCCGCACATCATGGCCTCCGCTCCAGAAATCAAGGCACTCCATTCTTCTCAGGTCCGTTATGTCCTAAAACCCTGTCGAGGAATTAACATTGAACCTATAACTTGGAATGGCAGCTTTGGGCCTTACGGAAAGTCTTGGGATGTTTTTAATGACGGAAGAGTCGTTGTTTTCTTCACTCCCGGCCACAGCCAAGGCTCAATATCTATAAAAGTGCAGAATGGCAGTCATTATCTTCTTATCGTCGGAGATTCTGGCTATAACAAAGAATCCTGGGATAGCCTGAATATTCCAGGCCCGGTTTATGATAAGGAAGAGATGAAAAAGACTCTGCTATGGATTCAGGCCAAGCGCTCAGACCCTTTTTGCAAAGCGGTTTTATGCGCCCATGATCCAAGTTCGGAAACAAAGCCTCAGGAAATAATCTTATAGGCACACTCTTCTTTCCGGCGTTGAAATCTTTGCTTAATGTGTCATCAGGCGCTTTTTTATTTCCGGAGATAGGCCTAAAAAGTTAAATCGCATATAAAAAGCCCCTTTTTTAACGCTATGCAAAGCATTGAATGAAGGGGCTTTTAAATCAATCAGATAATCAATCTCTACTTAATAACGTCGCAGCCCATATACTTTCTTAAGACTTCCGGAACAGTAATGGTGCCATCGGCATTCTGATAATTTTCCAAGACTGCCGCGACCGTTCTGCCGACCGCCAAGCCGGAGCCATTAAGAGTATGAATGAATTCCGTCGGAGCATCCTTGCTTCTCTTGAATCTCAAGTTCATGCGGCGAGCCTGGAAATCCAAGCAGTTAGAGCAGGAAGAAATCTCCTTATAAGCGTTATAAGAAGGAAGCCAGACTTCCAAATCGTAAGTCTTCGCCGAAGAGAAGCCCACATCGCCCGTGGATAAGCAAACCACATGGTACGGAAGCTTCAGAAGCTGAAGAATCTTTTCAGCTTCCTGGGTTAAATCCTCAAGCTCATCCCAGCTCTTTTCCGGCAGGCAGTACTTAACCAACTCCACCTTCTGGAACTGATGCTGACGAATAATACCGCGGGTATCACGGCCAGCCGAACCAGCCTCCTCACGGAAGCAGGAAGAATAAGCGCAGAAATGCATAGGAAGATCCTTGGCATCAAGAATCTCACCCCTATAAAGATTAGTCACCGGAACTTCCGCCGTCGGAATCATCCACATGGTGGTTCCATCAGCTTCCATATGGTAAGCCTGATCAGCAAACTTCGGAAGCTGGCCAGTGCCGGTCATCGTTTCCGTGTTAACCATATAAGGCGGAAGGATTTCTAAGTATCCGTTGGCGGTGTGAGTATCCAGCATGAACATAGCCAGCGATCTTTCCAGACGGGCAAAAGCGCCTTTATAGAAAGTGAAGCGCGGGCCAGAAACCTTAATGGCGCGATCGAAATCAAAATAGCCTAACTTGGTGCCTAAATCCCAATGAGCCACCGGCTTAAAGTCAAAGACACGCGGAGTTCCCCATTTACGGACTTCGACATTGGCGCTATCATCTACGCCAATCGGCAAAGAAGCATCCGGAAGGTTAGGCGTCTTCAGCAAAATATCATTAATCTGCTGATCGATCTGCTTAATCTGTTCATCCAAGGCTGCGATTTCTTCCTTGGAGTTGGAAATCGTCTTCATGATTTCCGTAACATCCTTGCCGTCTCTCTTATACTGGCCGACAAGTTTGGACTGCTCATTGCGGGTCTGCTTTAAAGCATCGCCCTTTTTGATGAGGTCTTTTCTCTTCTCATCCAGCTGCGGGATTTCTTTCAAATAAGAATAATCGCCGTTTCTGGTATTAAGCCGAGCGATAACTTCATCCATGTGCTCTCTGACGTACTTGATGTCTAACATAATCTTCTTTTGACCTTTCTGGGCTTAAAAAAAGCCCGCTTTTTTCATGGGACGAGTGTTTCTCGTGGTGCCACCCAATTTCGCAGAGTATCTTTTTCTCTGCCTCGATATCTTTGACGGATTAGGGATAAGGCATTATTTAGAGGATGGATTCCTTTTCTTTCTCCTTATGCTCTTGCACCAAGTTGAGCACTCTCTATAAAGAAGAAAGATAAAGTACTTTTCCTCGGCTTTATCTAGTTATAATTATAGACATTTATTCTTAAATTTAAATAGTGTGTGCCCTCGAACTGGTTGGCTTTGTTTGCCAGTAAGCAGACGATATTTTCATTGATAGCCAAATGTTCCTTTTCCTTCCGAGCCGTCTCACTTTAATTCCTCCCGTCTACTAAGTAAAATTAAAGTCAGATAGAAAAGAGGCTTAATTGTTATGAAAATATATCAGTCCGTCGCTGAATTAGTCGGTCATACGCCCATGGTGAAATTCAATAATTTCATAAAAAAAGAAGGCTTAAAAGCCAACATCTTCGGCAAAGTCGAGTATTTCAATCCGACCGGATCCGTTAAAGACAGAGTAGCCAAAGAGATGATTGAAGAAGCCGAAAGACAAGGCAAAATAAAGCCTAGCCTTTCTACTCTTATTGAACCGACTTCTGGCAATACCGGAATCGGAGCAGCCTCTATCGGCACCGCTAAAGGCTATCGAGTCATTATCGTCATGCCGGATTCGATGTCAGCCGAAAGAAGAAAACTGATGAAAGGCTATGGAGCCGAATTGGTCTTGACTCCCGGAAAAGAAGGCATGAAAGGCGCCATTCAGAAGGCCTCGGAATTAGAAAAGGAAATACAAAACTCCATAGTTTTAGGCCAGTTTGTAAATCCGGCCAATCCCGCTGCACATTACAAGACGACGGGGCCGGAAATCTATGAGGCATTAGATGGTAAAATCGATGCGTTTGTTGCCGGAGTTGGAACCGGCGGCACTATCACCGGCATCGGAAATTACCTTAAAGAAAAAATACCTGGCATACAAATCTTTGCGGTCGAGCCCGACACTTCAGCTGTTTTATCGGGCGAGAAAGCCGGTTCTCATGGCATCCAAGGTATCGGTGCAGGTTTTATCCCCTCTATTTTAGATACGAAGATTTACGACAAAGTCATCAAAGTCAGCGTCGATGATTCTTATAAGACGGCGAGAGAATTAGGCAAGAGCGAAGGCATCTTGGTCGGCATTTCCTCTGGTGCGGCTTTATGGGCCGGCAAGGAGATTGCAAAGATGAAAGAATTTGCAGGCAAGAACATCGTGGTTCTTTTACCGGATTCTGGAGACAGATATTTATCAACCCCTTTATTCGAAGAATAAATCTCCCATCTTCTTTATAGGCAAAACACCACAGAAAAAGCGAGGCTAGAATTTAACCTCGCTTTTTGTAAAATATAGCTATTCTGCCAAGACTTTCTCAAGCTCATCGACTAAATCTGCACAACGGTCGACCACAGCCTGGAAGGTTTTCTCATCAGTCAAATCAACGCCGGCCGCTTTGACTTCGTCAACCGGATAAGCGGAACCGCCGGACTTTAATAAACCTAAATACTTATCTACTGCGCCCGGCTTCTTCTCTTTGACGTTCTTATAAAGCTGCATTGAAGCAGAAAAGGAAGTGGCGTACTGATAGACGTAGAAAGGCGTGTAATAAAGGTGAGGAATATAGGCCCAGACATACTCTTTGACTTTTTCTTTAGTTATATCCAAGCCGTAATATTTCTGGTAAAGATCAATCATTTCCTTATTGCAGACGTCGTAGTTAATCGGCTCGCCTTTCTCGGCTTTTAAAGCAATGTCATACTCAAAATGAGCAAACAGTGTCTGGCGGTAGAAAGTCGACATAATCTCATCGATGGCTTTTTGCAGAACCATGATCTTCTGGTTCTTGTCGAGCTTGCCGGAGCGAATGAAATAATCCAGAAGATTATGCTCATCGAACGTCGAAGCGATTTCCGCAACGAAGATGGTATAATCCTGCTTCATCAGCGGCTGGAATTCTTCAGAATACAAAGTATGGATAGAATGCCCCGATTCGTGAGCCACCGTAAAGCAGTCATCCAAACCGCCCTGGAAATTAAGGAGAATAAACGGATGAATATCGCTGCCGCCGGTAGAATAAGCTCCGCCTCTCTTGCCGTCCTGCTCATAGACATCGACATATCCTTCTTTTAGAACCTCGTGGGCTTTCTTCTGGAAATCTTCCGGCATATCTTTAATGGATTCCCAGAAAAGATCCTTAGCTTCCTTGAAGGTATACTTCTTATCGGAGTGAGCCAGCTGCATAAACCGGTCATAAGTGTGATATTCGCTTAAGCCTAAATACTTCTTTCTCAGCTGAATGTACTTCTTTATCGGCTCAGCCCCGTTCGAAGCGACTTTGATAAGCGAAAGGAAAACATCATCAGGAATATTGTTGTTGAACAAATGCGATGAAAGAATAGAAGAGAAATTACGGGCCTTTTTCTCCGCCAGTTCAGACTGAACAACCGTGTTATAAATCTCTCCGTAGACATTCTTTCTGTCCGCAAAATAAGAGAAGCAGGCTTCAAAAATCTTACGGCGGTCTTCAGCCGTCTTGGCGTTCTCAATCTGATTTGTCCAGCTGCCGGAAGTGACTTGAATAACTTCGCCGCTGTCTAAGGTAACAGGAACGGCGTTCCTATCGGCGACAGAAAGCTTTGAATAAAGTTCGCTTCCCGCCTGTCCAACCGGTGCAAAATCAGCTAACAGGGCTTCTTCTTTTGCGCTTAAAACGTGCTCGTGGGAATGGAAAAGCTTCTTATAGATGAAATCAAATTCATTTAGTTCCGGATTTTCCTTAAAGAAAGAATCCACATACGCCTCACCTAAGCCTAAAACCTCAGGCGATTCAAAAGAGGTCGCCGCGATAAGTTCCATGTAGACCTGGGTAGCCAGTGCATCGTTTTCCGAATTGTGCACGTCCTTCTTATTTAAGTCGGACTTCATCGAAGCGTAAGTATAAAGAGCTGAAAGCTCCTTATTCGAATCCCTGGTTGCTTCCAAATACTTTTTAAACTCAGCTTTATCTCCTAGTTTGCCTTTAAAAGAAGCCAAATAAGGGATGGTTTCCTTTCTCAGCTTATCCAATCTCGTTTTCCATTCTTCTTCCGTCTTCACGACACGGCTTAAATCCCACTGATCCATAATAATTCTCCTTTCTTGGTTATTTATCGATCATGTTCTTCATCCGAAAATCTAAAGTAGTGCTGTTAACGGCCTGTCCCGGCACTGCGAACTCATCATAAGGCATAAACTTCCACACTTGGCTAAGATGTCTATTAATAGGCATTTTCTTAAAGCGCATATAATCACGGACATTATGATTAAAAAGGCTTTTAGAAAAATCGTTCATGCGCCGAGTCTCTAAAATAAAGCCGATAGTCACATCATCAGGAAAAGATGCTTTTAAATCCGCCATCGCCTTGCCATATTGATTGTCGAGTTCGGCTACTCTAAGCACAGAACTTAATGAAGCAAAATCAACAGTCTGATAAGCCTTATAAATCAGAATCATCGTATCTCTCTGCTCTGAACTGACCTTGACGTTCTGCAAAGCCGAAGGAATCATATCGAAAGCCTTAATAAGGCCTTTAGAAAGCTCATGCCAGGAATGGTCGACTTTGTTCCGCCTTTTCGCCAATCCGTTATAGACGTTGCCGAAAAGATAAACGAGCAGGAAAACGAGCAGGAAAAAACCTAAGGGCACAAAGATAGCCAAAAGAATCATCTGCTGTTGACTCATTTTTTCTCCTTTAGAACAAAGTCATCTGATCAGACTCCGGCAAATCTCCAAACGATCCAAGTTCTCTTAATTCATCAATCTTCTGAGCCGGTATCTTCGTCCTCGTCCGAAAATCCTCAACCGAATTGAAGCGTCCCTGCTTGCGGGCCTCAACAACCGTCATCGCGGCTCCGGCTCCAACGCCGGAAAGAGCCGTAAAGGAAGGAATAACCGCTTTATTCGCCTCATCAATAGTAAAGCGTGTCGCATCAGATTTCTCAACGGAAATCTTCTCTATCTTATACCCGCGGTCGTAAAGCTCAAGCGTAACTTCCAAAACCAGATGCAAATCTTCCTCCGGAGCCTTCAGTTTCCTTTCCTGGGCCAGGTCATCTAATTCTTTAAGCTTAGCCCGGACCGGATTTTCGCCGCCGCACATGACTTTCAAATCAAACTGATTGCAGCGGCAGGTAAAATACGCTGCATAGAACGCCAAAGGCCTATGAACCTTAAACCAGCCGACGCGAAGAGCCATCATCGTATAAGCGGCCGCATGGGCTTTCGGGAACAGATACTGTATCTTATCGCAGGCATCGATATAATACTGCGGAACTTTATGCTCCTTCATATCGTTTAAATACTTGTCACGGCTGCCTTCCTTGGCTTTCGGATTCTTGAAACGCCCGTGACGGACGATTTCCATAATCTTAAAAGCCTCTTCCAGATCCATGCCCCAGTTATCGTGCAGCTGCAGCATAATATCGTCACGGCATCCTATGACGGTGTCGAGGGTAACCTGACCGCTCTTAATAAGGTCCTGCTGGTTTCCGGCATAGACATTAGTGCCATGGGCCAAGCCCTGAACTCTTAATAAATCAGCAAAAGTCTTAGGCTTTGTTTCCAAAATAAGGTTCTGGACATAATTAGTCCCGAATTCCGGCATCGCCGTGGTGCCGACTTTGACGTTAAGCCAGTTGTGCTTCATATGAAGCGCCTCAGGCGAAATAAACAGAGACATAACATCCTTATCATTTAAAGGCAGAGAATTAACATCCAGACCCGTCAGTTCACCCATCATCTTCAGAGTCATCGGGTCAACATGCCCTAGCAAATCCAATTTAAGAATGGTGTCGTGCATCTGATTGTAATCAAAATGGGAGGTTTCCCAATCTGCATCAGCCTTATCGGCCGGGTACTGGATCGGCGTAAAGTCAAAGACATCCATTCCACGCGGAATAACGATAATGCCGCCCGGATGCTGACCCGTCGTTCTTTTCACGCCTAAGCAGCCTTTGGCGATTCGCAGTAATTCGGCTTTAGAAACTTCTTCAGCCTTAACGCCAAGCTCCGGATGTTTCTCCAAGGATTCAAAGTAGCCTTTAACATAGCCGATGGCCATGTTGTCCTGAACTGACTCTGTTGTTCCGGCTTTATAGACATGGTTTCCTGACTCTTCAGTCAGAAGGTGCTTAGTCATCTCGTGGGCTTGAGCCTGGAAATCACCCGGAAAGTTCAAATCAATATCAGGCGTCTTATCAGCTTTAAAGCCAATGAAGGTCGCAAAAGGTATGTTGTCGCCATCGGCAATCATTTCCTCTCCGCAGACCGGGCACTTTTTATCTGGGGCGTCAAAGCCTGTTTTTATATTCGGGTCTTGAATGAATTCGACGTGCTTGCACTTTGGGCAGCGATAGTGCGGAGGCAAAGGATTGACTTCCGTTATATCCGCCATGGTCGCCACGAAAGAAGAGCCCACAGAGCCACGAGAGCCAACGATATAGCCGGCCTCCTTCGTCTGAGTAACGATCTTTGAGGCAATCCAATAAATGACTTCGTAATGATGCTCGGAGATACCATGCATTTCCGCATCGAGGCGTTTCTGTATTAGTTCTGGAAGCGGATTCCCGTATAAATCGTGCGCATTCTTATAGACTTTTTCAGAAAGCAATTTATCGCAGTTATCAATGATTGGCGCTGATAATGAATCGTGTATAGGACGGACCTGATCGGAAATCTGATCGGCTACGACATACGTGTTTTTGATGACGATATCCTTAATCAGTTCCTCATCGCCTAAGAACTTAAACTCGTCAAGCATCTCCTGCGTGGTTCTTAAATGCTGATCGGGATTGTCGTAATAAGGCATCTTGTCGCGTCTATAAGGATTCAGAGGATGGCGAGCACCTTTCAGGCCCGGAGCAAAAACATAAACATCCCTGTAGATCTTTTCCTCCGGCTCAACATAATGGCAGTCAGAAGTGGCTACAACCGGCTTATTGACGTCTTTAGCCATCTTGATGATATCCAAAAGAATCTTATAGACATCATCCATCGAAGTCAGCTGGCCATCATTAACCAAGAAAGAATACTCGCATGGGGGCTGGATTTCAATGTAATCATAAAACTTCATGACGTTTTCAGTGTACTCTTCGCCTTTGGTCATGCTGGCTTCAAAAACCTCACCGTTAAAACAGGCTGAGCCAAACAGAAGATTGTCATGGTATTTCTCTAAAAGACTCCGCGGAATACGCGGAACGCCATTGATATGCTTGATATAACCTTCGGAAATAATGCGGAAAAGGTCTTTAAGTCCAGCCTGGTTCTTAGCATAAACACAGATATGATAAGGATGAGGCGCGTTATCGATTATGGCGTCCGAAGTAAACTTGTTCAAAGCCGCATGCGTAATCTGCGGGTTAGGATTAATAACCGCTGTTTTCATTACTTCCCAAACATTATTCAAAACTTCCGCATCATAAATAGCGCGGTGGGCCTCATCTTCATCGTAAACGATGTTCAGACGGCGGGCCAAAGCCCCCAAGTTATGAGACTTCATATCCGTATAAAGATAACGAGACAAAGGCAAAGTATCGATGACTGGGTTAGAAAGCGGCTCTCTCCCGTTGTTTTTCATAGCTTCGTTTAAGAAGCCAAAATCGAACTGGCCATTATGAGCCACCAAAGTATCGTTGCCGATAAATTCAACGATGCGGTCCAAAGCCTTTTTAATGGGCAGGCCTCCTTCGACCATTTCATCAGTAATGCCAGTCAGATCCGTTGTGACTTTCGATAGTTTCCTATCAGGCTTGATGAAAAAGTCGACATTATCGACCACTGAGCCTTGCTTAACTTTAACAGCCCCGAACTCAATAATACGGTCATACCGACACGACAAACCGGAAGTTTCCAAGTCGAAAACAACGTAATCCATATCTTTAAGAGGCTTTTCCACCGGATTAAAGGAGATGTGCAGCACATCGTCCACCATATACAGCTCCGAACCATACAAGATCTTAAGGTTATTCTTCTTTCCTTCATCCTGAAAGGAAGGAAAGTTAGCGCAGCCGCCATGATCCGTTACACCGATAGCCGTCCAGCCCCAGCGCCCGGCCGTCGCACAGTATTCCTTAGCTTCGCAGACGCCGTCCATGGAAGACATGGTCGTATGCAGGTGCAGCTCAATGCGCTTCTGCCCATCGTAATCATCTTTTCTTAAAGGCAGAGGCGGAAGGACTTCCAAGCTGTTGATATTAATAGTCATCTGCTTAGAGTAATCGTCGTATTCTGGCATGCCTTTGATTTTAACTCTGGTCCCCTCTTTGATGCTGGCTAAAAAAGCCCGATCCCATTTCTTCCCCTCAAAAAGGTTAGACATAATCGAATAAGAACCGTCAGTATAGGAAATATTCAGCAGTTGCTTGGTGTGATTTTTAATATCGCGGATTTCAGCGGCAAAAATCTGTCCAGTAACCTCTACTCTTTTCATGGTTCCGGACGCAGCGTCTTTGATTTTGCATGGAATATAAGTCGCATCGAGCTTTCTCTGCCTTTCATACTCCATCTGGTCAACCTTATTAGCCACCAGCATTTTCTGAGCTTCCTGACGAAAATCCTCATCGATGGAGGCGCTATTGTCCAGTCCGTCATCGATGCTGACCAAACCCAGCTGAATCGTGAAATTCAGGTTAGCGCCCTTTAGAAGCTCGGCCAGCAAGGCCGTTTCCTTTTTCAGCTCATCGGCGTCCATGACCGAAGAATACTCAAATGTAATGGTCTTGTTTTCAATGCTGATGCGATAATTAGAAAGATCCGGATAGTTCTTTTCCTCTATATAAGCATCGAGAAAATCCCTTATCTCATTTTCATCGGCAGGCTTCTGATAAGAAAGCAGAAGCTCACTGTGGAAGCCGTTCGGCTGCTTGCCAAACGCCTCAATAATCGAAAGAAGCTCTTTTAAGGCTGTATACGAAAGGAACTTTTTCAAATGCAGCTCAGCATAAAAATTCATCTTCGCGTTCGTCGTGCGGCAATTGTCCATAAAAGATTCTTCAAACTCTCCGTAGTATTCTTGCGGATATCCGATGCAGTTTAAAAACCTCTCAACGCGATTGTCCATACTTTGCCTCCTTCCGATCGCCTAACCGCTTATCTATGAACATCTAGATAACCGGGAAAATAATATCTTTGATAACCAAGAGAACCGCTAAGACAATAATCAAGCCCAATCCGACCATCGACATAATCTGCTTAACTTTCTTATATGTCTTGCCTTTTTTGAAGTCCGTATCCTGCAGAGCTTTCTCATAAGCCTGCTTCTCTTCTTCTGACATATTCTTTTCTTTCGCGTCGCCTTTAATCTTTCTGACACCCTTCTTAAAGAGAATAAAGACCTGTTCAATCAGAGTGATAAGAATCTGCCAGCCGTCTAAGCCCGGTATCGGGAACAGATTAACGATGCCCAAGTTAACCGAAAGCAAGCCCCAGAGATACAGATAAGACGCAATGCCATTTTCGGCCGCCACCGTGGATATCTCAAAGGTCGCCACAATGCCGCCAACATTCTTCCAGCCTTCCGGCGTAAACAAGGAGGCTAAGCCTTTAACGACCTGCCCACAGCCTGTTGTCCAGGTTTTCCCAGCAACTCTCATGCCGTCAACAAAACTATAGCGGTAATAATTAACTTGGGTGCCAATGCCTAAGGTACCCCAGCTTAAACTAGAATTGGAGAAAAAATAAGCCTTAGAAGAAATGGCTTCCGTAGTAATTTCAACCGTCTTAACCGCCCCGTCGTGAGTATAAGTCAGAGTCACAACTCTCTGATCGCCTTCCGTCTTCGGAGCGTAATAGACATATCCGTCTTCGGCGTCCGTATTGTAAAAATAGCCGGAAAGAATAGTGCTGACTGCGTGGTTATAATCTGTATAATGCTCTGGCGTTTCGGAATAAGAATAAAGAGTAATATCGTCAGCGTTAATTATGTAATTCGTTGATTTGTCGAGGTTGCCGTTGCTATCCAGATAGTAGAACTGTTCTTTAATCCCCGTGATGGCATCTCCGCTGACCAAACCGGCCTTAGAGGCTAAAGTATCGTCGTAAACCTGAATGACATTCGAATCTGAAAGATAGGTCTTTTGCGTGCAGCAGGTAAAATCGAGCGCAAAGATAATATAGCCAATGACAAAATTCATAAAGACACCGGCAGCCATAATAATGATTCGCTGCCATCTCGGCTTTCCTTCGATGGTTCTTTCTTTATCAACAACCAGTTCCGGGTCTGTTTCCGCCGCATCTTCCATATCTTCCCCGGCCATGGCGACATAGCCGCCTATAGGGAAAGCGCGGACAGAAAAAGCCGTCTCTTGGCCTTTTTCTTTCTTCGGTTTCTTCTGATATAGAGCCGGTCCCATGCCAATCGAAAATTCAAAGCAATAGACCTTGAAAAGCTTCGCCATCGAAAGATGGCCAAGTTCGTGGAAAACAATAAGGACCGTTAAGGAGACAAGGAAGATGATGATGTATAAGAGGAACTTTAGGAAATCCATGGTTTTTTGTGTGCTTTCTTTCTTAAGGTGATTATAGAGAATGAAAAGAGCTATTTATAGTCTTGAATTTTAGCTTTGATAATCTCTCGAGCTTTTTTATCAACGCTCACGATATCTTCGGGGGTCGGATTTGGAAGGAGAATCAGGTCTTTTTCGATGGTTTCCCGAATAAGACCGTTCATCTGCTTAAAACTGATTTTATGCTGGCAGCAGGCCTGCACGGCTTCTTCATCCACGGCGTTGAAAAAGGCCATTCCGGTCCCGCCTTTTTTAAAAGTCTGCAAGACCAGAGGGAACAAAGGATAGCGCTCGGAAGAAAAAGGGCGGAAATTTAACGAAGAAAGGCTATTAAAATCCAAACTCTTATAAGCCATCTCGACTCTGCGGCCTTCGTTTAAAGCATACGAAATCGGTATCCGCATATCCGAAGGGCCGACCTCAAAGAAATAAGAATGGTCTTTCATCTCCAAAGCTGAATGAATCTGGGATTCATCATTGATCCAGACAGAGATGTTGTCGATATCCCAGTCATAAAGGTAACTGGCCTCAATAAACTCAAAGCCTTTGTTAACCATGGTTGCCGAATCGACCGTGATGCGGCTGCCCATATGCCACGTCGGATGCTTTAAAACCTGCTCAATAGTCACGTTCATCAGTTCTTCTTCCCTGACGTCTCTTAATGAGCCGCCGGAAGCGGTGATAATCATCCGCTTAACTTCATTTCTATCCACTTTATTAAGCAGTTTCATCAAGGCAACGTGCTCAGAATCAATAGGAAAAAGACGCCCATGGCCTTTTTTTAGTTCTTCTTTAATAAACTTCCCGCCAATCACTAAAGATTCCTTGTTAGCCAAGCAGAGGTCTTTATTTCTCTTCAGGACTTCTAACGACGGAAGAAAACCGGCTTCTCCGACCAGGGCGTTGACCGCTTTATCATAGTTAGCTTCCTTAACCAGCTCAACATTGCAGTTGCTGCCGATAAAGCAGGTATACTCCGGATGCTTCTTTTGAAACTCTCTTCCCTCCGCCTCTTGAGCGATTCCCACCCACTTCAAAGCAGGAAGAAATTTAAGTTCTTCTTCTAAGACTTCCGTATGAGAATTGATGGAGACCCCGGCGATAGTGAAGTTTTTTTCTTGGCTGACGACATCAATAGTCTGTTTGCCTATGGATCCACTCGCCCCAAGAAGGAGAAGAGTGTTCATATGTTAAAGAAGCCCTCTCCAGCCGTTAATGCAGAGATAGACAAATAAGGCTGAAACAACAGAGACTAAAGTCAAAGAATCCAAGCGGTCAAGGACACCGCCGTGACCAGGGAACATAGTCCCAAAATCTTTAATGCCGAAGTTTCTCTTGATTAAAGAAAACATCAGGTCGCCAACATCACCCACAAAAGGAATAATCACTGAAAGAGTGACAATGCGCCACCAATTTCCGTCCGCAAAGCAGATAATGCCAGGCAGAAGCTGATAGCCCGCCTGTTCAAGGCCATAAGCGAAGAAGAAAGAGGAGATAAGCGAGAAAACCACCCCGCCCGCAAACCCTTCCCAAGTCTTATGCGGCGAAATACGCGGGCACATCTTATGCTTTCCGAAAAGAACGCCGACGGCATAAGCGCCGATATCGTTCATGCAGGTTCCAAGCAGAATATAGGTAAACAGCAGGCTGGACTTTAGCCCTTCGCTGCCGTAATAAAAGCCTTGATTAGGCAGATAACGCAGATACATGATGGAGAGGAAAGCTATCGAGATATAAAAGCCCATGGAGAACAGATAGCAGACATCGTTAATCATCAGCTTGGAGGAAAAAAGAGCGCAGAAGAAAAGAACAATCAGGAAAGCCACCGTAAAGAAAAGAGGAACTGAGAAATCATCGAGGACAATAATGTTGCTTTTGCTGATTAAATCAATCGTGTCTTTATTAAACATGAAAGGCGAGAAAGTCATAAAAAGAACAAAAATATAAACCAAGCCATAAAGCAGAAGACTGAAACGGCTTTTCGAAGAAGCTTTTAAAACTTCATAGACGGAGAAAATCTCCATCAAAACCACAGCGGCGAAAAAATACCAGTTGCCAAAAAGCAGGCAAGGTACACCTAAAACGACCATTATCAGAGCCGATATGATTCTCTTGCTTAAGGAGACTTTCGTATCGGAAGTCAGCTCATTCATGACCTAAGCCCCCGTAGCGTCTTTCACGGGAATCGTATTCTTTAAAGCATTCAACTAAGTCGGCTTCGCTGAAATCCGGCCAGTAAGTCTTCGGGAAAACCATTTCCGCATAAGCAATCTGATACAGAAGACAGTTCGAGATTCTCTCTTCGCCTGAAGTACGGACTAAAAGATCTACATCCGGCATCTCTGGCTGATAAAGGTAATCTTTGAAAGTCTTTTCGTCGATTTTATCAAGGTCAATCTTCCCGTCTTTATAAGACTGGGCAATCGTCTTCACGGCGTTGACGATTTCATTCCGCCCGCCGTAATTGAACAGAACATTGAAAACGTAGTTCTGGCAATTACGGGTTTTATGCACAGCTTCCTGAATGGTCTTCAAGGTTTCAGGGGGTATTCTTTCATCGCTGAGATCGCCGGATACAAGAATCTTCGTTCCGTCTTGCAGGAACTCTTCAATATTGTCATTAAAGAAAGTACCGAGGAGCTCAAACAGATAAGAAATCTCTTTATCCGGCCGGTTCCAGTTCTCTGTGGAGAAGACATATAGCGAGCAGTAACGGATATAGTACTTCTTAAAACAGAGGTCGACAATGCGTTTGACGTTTCTAACGCCGGCTTTATGCCCGAAAGAACGGGTAAGGAATCTTTTCTTCGCCCAGCGGCCGTTTCCATCCATGATAAAAGCAATGTGGTTTAGCGGCTTAGTAAGCTGATAGACTTCCTCAATGTTCTCGGACATATTCAAAATTCCCAGCAGAAACGCATTAAATCGTCATCAGATCTTTCTCTTTGGCAGCGTAAAGAGTATCGATGTCTTTGTTGAACTTATCTGTTTCCTTTTGGATATCGTCTTTAAGGTTGAATTTCATATCTTCAGAGAAATCCTTATCTTTCTGAAGCTTATTAACATAATCACCGCGGATGTTTCTGACTTTGACTTTAGCCTGATCAGCATAAGCCTTGGCCTGCTTAACATTCTCTTTGCGTCTGTCGCCTGAAAGCGGAGGGAACGTAAGGTAAATAGAAGGTCCGTTCTGAACCGGATTCACACCGATGTCGGATTCGCCTAAAGCGCCCATGATAGCCTTAGAAGCGGTCGGGTCAAAAGGCTTAACTGCCAACTGCGTCGGCGTCGGAGCCGAAACGGAAGCCAGCGATTTAAGCGGCATCTTCTCTCCATAATAAAGAACCTGAATCTTATCGAGGATAGAAGGTGAAACCGTGCCCGAACGAATTGTCTTGAAATTAAATTTCAGGGATTCGAGAGCCTTATTCATCTCTTCATCCATCTTCTGCACCATTTCTTCCATATTGTTTATCTCCTTTATTCCTTTGTTATTTGCTGATCGTCGTTCCGATATCTTCGCCGTTCATGACTTTGGCGAAGTTTTCGGCCTTGCCCATATCGAACACTCTAATAATTATATTCGATTCGCGCAACAGCGAGACAGCCGTCGAATCCATAACCTTAAGGTTCTTATTCAGAACTTCAGTATAAGTAATCTTCTTAATAAGAGTAGCCTCTTTATCCGTTCTAGGGTCAGCAGTAAAGACGCCTTCCACTCCGTTCTTGGCCATAAAGATTGCATCGCACTTCATTTCCTTGGCTCTTAAGGCGGCGCAGGTATCGGTCGTAAAGAACGGGTTTCCCGTGCCTCCGCCGAAGATAACAACCTTGCCCTTTTCCAAATAAGCCCAGGCTTTATCGTAATAATAAGTTTCCGCCACGGCCTTCATTTCCAAAGAAGTCATGACGTTGTTCGGTATGCCCATCTGATTAAGGGTTGAAGAGATGGCCTCCGCATTAATGACAGTGCCTAACATTCCCATATAATCAGCCTTGGCCGGCTCAATGCCAATCGAAGAAGCGAGCTTGCCTCTCCAGATGTTGCCTGCCCCGACTACGATGCAGACCTGGCAGCCTTCGTTTTTCAGAGCTTTGATAGCCGATGCTATTTCCTTGAGTTTTTCCGGAGAAAAAATCGAGGAGGACTCTTCGTCTTTCAGAGCTTCGCCCGAAAGCTTCAGCAGGACTCTTTTATATTGCATGTTCTCTTTTTACCCCCATAAGGTGAATTCAGAAGTTTCTATGTATGATTTTCGCATAAAAAGCCCTGTTAGGCAAATACTCTTGAGGGTTAAAAAGAAAAAAGCCGATTATTCGGAAGAAAGTATGAAAAAGGCCGGCTTTTTAAAGTCGGCCTTTATATAAAGCGAAAGAGGAAGTTTAAGCCTTGGCCTGAGCCGCGACTTCAGCCGCGAAATCTTCGTGGCGTTTTTCCATGCCTTCTCCGACCTTATAGCGGACGAAGGAGACAACTTCTGCTTTGTGTTCTTTAAGAACCTGATCCATCTTCTTTGTCGAGTCGAGGACATATTCCTGGAAAGCAAAGACTTCTTCCTGGAAATGCTTCTCAACGCGGCCTTCGATGATCTTGTCCTGAATGGCAGCCGGCTTTTTCCCAAAAGTCGGATCATTCTTAGCAGTCTCAACCTGAACAGCCTTTTCTTTGGCTAACTCTTCGGCCGGTATCTCATTAATGGAAAGATAGGTCGGGTTATCCGAGGCAATGCACATAGCGACTTCATCGGCAAAGGCAGCATCGCCGCCTTTAACGACAGCCACAATGGTCATTGAGCCGCCCATATGGACATAAGAGCCGAACAGCTGATCAGGATTCTTCTTGATGATGGCGATTCTTCTTAAGGAAAGCTTTTCGCCTAACTTAAGACCCGCATCCGTGAAGAGGTCCGCGACAGTCTTGCCGTCGGCGCCCTTAACAGCCTTCAGAGCTTCTGTATCTTCCGTGCCCGCTTCGAAAGCCATATCTCCGATCTTCTTAACAAGATCTTTGAACGGATCGGCGCGCGCGACGAAATCTGTTTCGCAGTTAATCTCAACCAAAGCCGCTTTATCGCCTTCAATCTTCAGAGCGGTTAAGCCCTCGGCTGCAATACGGCTAGCCTTCGAAGCCTGCTTGGCAATGCCCTTTTCACGGAGCCAGTCAACGGACTTCTGAATGTCGTTATCGTTAGCCTGCAGAGCGTGTTTGCAGTCCATCAGGCCTGCGCCGGTACGCTCACGGAGTTCCTTGATTAATTCAATTGATGTATCGGCCATGGATTTTACTTTCCTTCCTTATCTTCAGCGACGTCGGTGTCCTTATCAGCGACCGGAGCTTCCGCTACCGGAGCCTTATTGTCGGAAGCGCCATCCTTGCCATCCATCGGACGGGTCGGACGCGGACCAAACTTCTTGGCGCCGAAAGGCAGCTTCTTACGCATTCTCATGCCCTTCTTTAAGGACTTCTTCGCCATACGGAGGTTGTACTGATCTTCTCTGATCTTCATGCGGATAAGCTTGAAGTCTTCCATGCGATCGACCGTCTTCTGCGTATCGTTAAAGTTGATGGCATCTCCATCTTCCTTAACGTAAGCATAAGAGACATCGCCGCCCTTGCCCTCGACAACCGCATCAGCGAGAATGCCGACGATGAGCTTGATAGTCTTAGAGGAATCATCGTTGCAAGGAATAGGATAAGTGACATTGCGCGGATCAGCATTAGTGCCGATTAAAGCGAACACAGGGATGTGGAGAAGCATGGCTTCGTGGACAGCGTTGTGCTCAGTCTTCGGATCGACGACGACCATGGCATCCGGAGTCTTTCTCATTTCCTTAATGCCTTCCAGGGTCGCAGCAAGCTTGGCCTGGGTCTTCTTATTCTCGATAGCAGTCTTCTTCGGCATAGTGTCATAGACACCATCGATTTCGAGCTGCTCAAGAGACTTTAAGAGCTTAGCGCGGGTAGCGATGACCTTGAAATTGGTCAGAGTGCCGCCTAACCAACGGTTAGCAGCATAGAACGAACCCGAACGGATAGCTTCTTCAGTAACAATATCCTTAGCGGCCTTCTTGGTTCCGACAAAGAGAACCTTTCCGCCTTTAGCGACGATATCGCGGAGAATCTTATAATCTTCGCAGATCTTCTTCGCCGTAACATCAAGATTGATGATATGGATGCCCGAACGGGTCGCAAAGACATAATCTTTGTAAGCCGGATTCCAGGACTTGGTCATATGGCCGAAATGAGCGCCAGTCTCTAAAAGTTCCTTAACGGAAACAACCGGAGCATTCGGATCGTGGATGACGCTGGCCATCGTCGGCTCAGTCTTGACTTCAGCAGTCTGATTTTCAGCCTTAGATTCGGCTGCGGTCTCAGTAACCTTAACTTCTTCTTCGTTCATGTTTAATGAACCTCCATTTGTTAATACCTCCGCCATTTCTAGAGTTCGGCCCAGTTATCCGCATACTATTGGTCAATGCCGATGGGATAAAAGGACTAGCCGGACAGATCCGTGGCGTGTGCATTTGCAATCCAAAAAGCGCAATGCGCTTGGACGCGTTTATTAACATACCATAAACGGTCATTTATGACAAGTCGTTTTTCTCTCTTTATATCTTATATATGGGCTTATATGAGAAAAGCCTGTGATAAAATATATTTAAATAAAAAACATTTTGCCGTTTTAAAAGGAGGCTAAGATGATTCAAAACCAGTGGTACGCCGTTTTAAGTGCTAAAGAAGTCCATAAAAACCGTATGCTCGGCGTTACAAGATTAAGCAAAAAACTTGTTTTCTGGCGCCGTAAAGACGGAACTTTAGGCTGCATTGAAGATAAGTGCTGCCACCGCGGAGCTTCCTTAGCCTGCGGAAAGCTTAAAAACGACGAAGTTGTCTGCCCTTTCCACGGCTTCGCTTATGACCCGACCGGCAAGGTTACTTATATACCCGCCAACGGGAAAAACACGCCGGTCCCGGCTAACTACAAAGTTAACGCCTACGCCGTTAAAGAAGCCTATGGCTTTATCTGGGTTTACTACGGTGAAAAGAAAGACAATCTGCCGGAGATTCCTTTCTTCGAAGAGCTGAAAAAAGGCTTCTCTTACGGCGAACTCCACGAAGTCTGGAACGTTCATTACACCCGGGCCATCGAAAACCAACTCGATGTCGTCCATCTGCCGTTTGTTCATAATTCGACCATCGGCCGCGGTCATAAATGCGTCGTCAACGGGCCGGTCTGCAAATGGGACGGAACGCGCATGACTTATTATGTCGATGATGTAAAAGATAACGGCCAGAAGCCTTTAAGAGCTTCGGAAATCAAAGATTACGAGAAGCTTTTCAGTTTGCAGCTGCAGATGCCTAACACCTGGCAGAACCGCATCTCTCCTAAGCTGAGAATCATGGCGGCCTTTGCTCCTATCGATGAAGAAAACACGATGATTTATCTCCGCTTCTATCAAAGATTTATGAAAGTCCCTCTGCTCAAACAATGGATTAATCATTTAGGCAACGTCGCTAACCGCGTCATTCTCCATCAAGACCGGCGCGTCGTTTTAACTCAAAATCCCAAAAAGAGCGAAGTTAAGATGGGAGAAAATCTGGTCCAGGGCGATGCCCCGATAATCGAGTTCCGCAGAAAAAGAGACGAACTGAAAAAGCAGGCGGAAAACCCTGAAGCCGAAAAAGTTCAAACGATTGAGTCAAAAGCGAATTAATAGAAAATATCTTGATGAATCGTGGGGCTCAAGGCTTTCATGAAGCCTTTGTTGTGGCTGATACTCATCCAGAGGAAATAAGAAGCGCCGATGACAGCCAGTTCGCCGAGCCCGACATATAAAGCGTTAAGCCAAAAATCTGGGCTGATTCCTGTGTAATACAGTTCACAGCTGACGATAAAACCATTGATCAGAACTGGATAAAGCAAAGCCACATAAAGCCTAGGAGAGGCATACGAAATTAAAAAGCAGCTAATTAAAGTCGCTAAAGTCCCAAAAAGAATATCCAGAGGAATAGGCGACAAAATGTTAGCTAAAAAGCATCCCAAAGTCAGGCCTAAAGTAAAATCGGGCCTCCAGAAGCACAAAAGCACCAAGGCTTCGGAGAGGCGGAACTGAATAGCGTTATAACTAAAATCGCTTAAAGCAATAGTAAGGACAAAGTATAAAGCAGCAATGACGGCATTTTCGACGATATGAATCGTCAGCTTATTCTTTCTGGTCACAATAATGACCCTCCTTGTTTTTTAGCCGTGGTTCAGCGGAAGGAACACGGGCGAAATAGAATGTTTCGCACTAAGAATAATAACGATGTAGAAGTTTTTTGTCTAGATGAATCAGCGCTTTGAAGATTTTTTCAGCCATTCCAGAAAAGATGTGCACCCTTTATAGATGTCTTCATAAGCCTTGTGGAAGTTGCGGGAATAGAAAGGATCGTCGATTTCTCTGGCATCATCGGTAAAGCTCATCAGCAGGCGGAACTTCTCTTTGTTTCCCCTGACGCAGCCAAAAAGCTTGCGGCGGTTATAAAAGTCCATACCGATGATTAGTTCGGCTTTATCGGCTTCATCCTGGCTGATAACCTGAGCCCGGTGTTCGATAACGGGTATGCCGTTTCTAATTAATTCGGCCTTGGCCGGCGGATAAATATAAGAGCCGGTGGTTTCACTGCTCGTTGCCCGCGAGATCACCTGAACATCTTTTAAAGAAGGTTCAAGCGAAAGCAAGTGCTTCATGACACACTCCGCCATTATGGAGCGGCAGATATTTCCTTCACAGATAAACACGATGTTAAGCATGAAGCGTTTTTCCTTCCTTGTTGTCTTCTGGACAGGCCAAGCATTTGCTGAAAGCTTTCTTCCTAATACTTAGATAGCATATCAGATGAGCCAACGAAGTAATAAACCAGGAAATAGGATAAGACATATAAAGCCAGAAAATGGTGTGATACTCAGGAATCCCAAAGAAAGTATAAAGATAAAGCAAGCGCAGGCCGGCAATGCCAGCCAAAGAAATAATCATCGCCGAAGTCGAATAGCCTAAGCCTCTTTCAATGCTGGACAAGGTATCAACAACCGCGAAGAGGACATAACTGCTTCCCATTATAAGCAATTTCTGAACCCCCGTTTCGAAAGCAGCGGTTGCATCTTCGTTTAAATAAAGAGTCAATAACTGATGTGGAATACAGATAACAACCACTCCAAGAAGCAATGAGATGCCACAGGCATAAATCATAGACATAGCAATGGATTTCTTGATACGCTCTACATTCTTCGCACCATAGTTTGCAGAGATAAATGCCACCCCAGCCTGAGCAAAAGAATCTTGAGCGACATTTAAGAAAGACTCTATTGAAGATGCCGCTCCAATGCCAGACACCGCTCCAGAGCCAAAGTCATTAAGGAAAGTCTGAATGATGACGTTGGAAATAGCAAACAACGATCCCTGCACCCCAGCCGGAAGCCCTATGTGAATTATTTCCTTAACTTCGCTTTTATAGAAGTGCAAATAAGATTTCTTCAGGCTCGCAAAGCTGTTTTTGTTAAGAGCCAGATCAAGGGTCACCGCCAAAGCACACAAGAATTCCGAAATAACCGTTGTAATCGCCACTCCGGCCACATCAAGCTTAAAGGCAATGACAAAAAGGAAGTTAAGAGCCACATTAATTAAACCGGCCGCTGTTAAATAGAGAAAAGGTTTTAGAGAATCGCCCATTCCACGCATAATAGAAGCACCAAAGTCAAAAACAATCAGGAAAGGAACGCCTATAAAGTAAATAGTCATATAGGTCGTAGAGTTTTCGATGATGTCATCCGGGCAGCCCATCCACGTTAGGAAAAGACGGCTGCAGGTTACGCCGATAGCTAATAAAATCACGGAAGAAACAATGGCAATCAGATAACTTGTGCCCACAACGCGGTTGCCGGCTTCTTTGTTCCTGGCCCCATAAGCCCGACCAATCAAAACGTTAGATCCAATAGTCAGGCCAGCAAAAAGCGAAATAATCAGATAAGAGAGGGACTGCGTTTCCGAAATAGCACCCACCGCATTCTGCGTATGCCCAAATTTTGAGCAGATAACTAAATCAGCCGTAGAGAAAAGCAGCTGGAGCCAGCCGGAAAGCAAGATGGGTAGAGCGTAGACGACCATTTTTTTCGGAATTGAGCCTTCGACGAGGTCCATCTGGCTGTTAAACTGCATAATATTAAAAATAATCCCCTGTTCTTTCAAGCCGTAATTATATACTAACGCTAAGAGCCAAACAATAAACAAGCTTACTGAAAAACGCCTTTCTTAAGAATTTAAAAGCAATTGTCACGTATTCTGCAATTGCTTGAGGAGAGTTTCTATTGCTTGGCTTTTATCGGCTCAGCGATTTTCCTAATCTCTTCGCTATCAGGGATAACGACGCTCATTTTTGATTTAAAGATAAAAAAGCAGGATGTTTCTTTGCAGTAATAAACTTTCGTACGCTTATCAATGACGAAATCGACCGGCTCTCTGTCTTCAGCCTTAATCTTGATGATGTCTTTTTGACTGATATCTAATTTATAATCGACCTTCCCATTTTTACAGCGTGAAGCAAAAACCTTAAAAGCTTTTCTTGACCAGTTCAAGAAAAGACTTAAGAAACTTATAAGAACCAAAACAAAAAAGCCGATGGCTACTATGGCCTCATAAAGCGTGCTTTTGTCCTCGTTTCCAATCTGGCTGAGGACTAAAGCAATTAAGAAAATAAGAATGATGGAAAAACAGATGGCAGTTATCAGGCAATAATGCCGAGCGTAACTTTTAATTGTCTTTTTAAACTGCTCCGGCGTTAAAGAATATTCAATCATGCTGTTAGTTCTTTAACTCTTTCATTAACGGCTTGAGCGCACTTTAAAGACATATTCGAAACTTTTTGACCAAATCTGATGCATTCTTCTAAGCTGGCGCCTTTATTCATCATATGAATAATGCCGGCAAACATCGCGTCTCCGGCTCCGGTGGCGTTAATAATTTCCTTAGGATTTAAAGGCTCCACTTCGACCTGATGTATTCCGTTTTCGTCAGCGTAAAAAACCGGCTTGCAGCCTTGCGTGATAACCGCCTTCTTCACGCCTTTATTCAATAAAGCCTTTAAAACCTCTTCAATCGAGGCTCCGTTAGATAAGCCGGCCGCCTTTCTTCCCTCAAGAAGATTACCCTTAAAAAGATAAATCTTATCGATGATTTTGCTTAAGCGAGTGACTTTATTCACGGATACCGCCTCCACACACCACTTCTTATCCGGGTAAGCCTTAATCATCTTCTCGATTGTCTTCTGAGCCAAATTCGTCTCAAAGAATACATATTCTTTATCCTTTATGACGTCTTCGTGTTCCTTGATGAATTCAGCCGACAGATTATCAATAGCCCGCGAGTCGCAGACCGCTATCTGCATATCTCCCGTTTCGTCGCAGATGGCGATATAAGAAGAGGATGAAGCTGTCGGCTTCGGGAAAATAACCTTCACGCCCCTTTTCTCCAGCTGCTTTACTAATCCTTCCCCGTTCGTGTCGTTGCCGATACCGGTTATGAAAGTGACTCTATCGTTCAGCAAAGCCAGATTCTCAGCGATATTCCGTCCAACCCCTCCGTAGGAAATCGAAAGTTCGCCCGGATTAGAATCCGAGGGAATCAACGTCTTAAAAGACTTCGCCAGGAAGTCAATGTTTGAACCGCCAATAAGGAGAATATCGGGCTTTTCCATATTGTTTTATAAACTGAGTCTGTTCATCGCTCTTTTTAAAGCTAATTCCGCACGCTTAATATCAACTTCACTGTCGCCTTCTTTAGCTTTCTTAAGCCTTTCTTCCGCCCGGTTCTTTGCTTCTTCGGCCCGAGCCTTATCGATGTCTTCCTTCCTTTCGAAAGAATCCGCCAGAATATAGGTTATTCCCTTGCGGACATCCAAAATCCCTCCGCCCAAAGACAGGTATTCCGTCTTGCCGTCATGAACGTAATCCATGTGGCAGATATCGATGATGCCAATCAGCGGATAACGGCCTTTCAAAATGCCGATGGCGCCATCAGAAAGGCGCAGATTGATTAAATCTGCGGAATCGGAAAATTTCTTTCCGTCCGGCGTCTGGATAACGAAAGAGAAGCTCTTATCTGACATAAGCTTACTTCATTCCCTGAGCTTTCTTCTCCACGTCTTCAATCGTCCCGCAGTATAAGAAAGCCGATTCCGGATAAGAATCGTATTTACCCGAAAGAATAGCCTCAAAGGAATTAACCGTGTCTTCCATCTTCACATAGATGCCCGGCGTGCCGTTAAAGGCTGCCGCCACTGAAAGAGGCTGGGATAAGAAGTTGCGAATTCTTCTGGCTCTGTTGACGGTGATCTTATCCTCATCGGACAGCTCATCCATACCCAAAATAGCGATAATATCCTGCAATTCCTTATATCTCTGCAGAATATGAATAACTTCCTGTGCCACTTCATAATGCTTCTTGCCGATAACAAGCGGGTCAAGAATATTCGAAGCAGACTCTAGAGGATCAACTGCCGGATAAATGCCCAACGAAGCAAGGCCGCGGTCAAGAACCGTTTTCGCATCCAAATGCGAGAATGTCGTCGCCGGAGCCGGATCAGTCATATCATCGGCCGGAACATATACCGCCTGAATAGAAGTAATAGAACCATTCTTCGTGGAAGTGATTCTTTCCTGCAGCTGGCCCATTTCCGTTGCCAAAGTCGGCTGATAGCCGACCGCGGACGGCATACGGCCCAGCAAGGCCGAAACTTCCGAGCCTGCCTGGACGAAGCGGAAAATATTATCAATAAAAAGCAGGACATCCTGATGCTCTGTATCACGGAAATATTCCGCCATGGTTAAGCCTGTCAGGCCGACTCTCATTCTGGCACCCGGCGGTTCATTCATCTGACCGAAGACCAAGGCAGTCTTGGCTAAAACACCGCTGGCTTTCATTTCAAAATAAAGATCGTTGCCCTCTCTGGATCTTTCTCCGACGCCAGAGAAAACCGAGATGCCATGATGCTCCGTGGCAACGTTATGAATAAGTTCCTGAATCAAAATCGTTTTGCCGACACCGGCGCCTCCGAACAGACCGATTTTTCCGCCTTTAACATAAGGACAGAGCAAATCGATGACTTTGATGCCGGTCTCCAAGACTTCCTGGCTCGTCGCCTGCTCTTGGAAATCCGGAGCTTCACGGTGAATAGGCAGTTCCGGGGCTTTAGAGAAATCCCCGCCCAGATCATCAATCGGCTGGCCTAAGACATTAAACATACGGCCTAATGTCATATCCCCGACCGGAATCGTTATAGGATTCTCTGTGTTGATGACTTCCATGCCGCGAACCAACCCATCTGTCGGGCCCATGGAAACTGAGCGCACCGTATCGTCGCCGATATGCTGGAGGACTTCGCAGACCAGTTCCTTGTCTTTGCCTAACTTAATCTTCAGGGCGGTTAAAAGCTTTGGCAGATGCCCTTCTTCGAAGCGGACATCGACGACCGGGCCCAATGCCTGAACGATGGTTCCGATCGTGTAATCTTTCTTTTCAGCCATATCCTGTTTCCTCCTTTATTCATCTGACTCGGCCAAGCGGCCAGCCATGATTTCGTTAATCTGATTCGTAATCTCTGCCTGACGGGCCTTGTTGTACGTGACTGTCAGAGAATTCTTCAAGTCTTCTGCGTTATCTGAAGCGTTCTCCATGGCGTTTCTTCTGGCCCCCTCTTCACAGCATCCGGCTTCCGTCAGCCTTTCGAAGAAAACCGTATCGAGGTATTTTGGTATCAGCAGCGAAAGAACTCTTTCTTTGTTCGGATAGAAATCCGGCGGGTAAGCGAAGACAATCTTTCCGGTGTCTTTGCCTGCGCGGGCTTCCGGCATCTTTTCAATCGGAAGTATCTTCTCAACGCTGGGAACGAAGGTCAGAGCGTTTTTAAAGTGCGTGTAAACTAAATAGATATTCTTATACTTTCCGCTTAAATAAAGCGTCTCAATCTGCTGTCTGATCTTCTTCGCCTTTGTGAAGTCGAACCTTTCCAAAACGGAGACGTTCTCTTCATCGACTTTGTTCGGACCGCCTTTTAGCTTCGACTGCCCCTTAAAGCCGATAATCATTATCTCATCGCCTTTTTTTACTGATTCATTTATAACCTTAAGAAGATTGAGATTATATCCGCCGCATAAGCCTAAGGAAGAAGTCACGCCGATATAAAGATCGCTTGTGGCTTTTTCTCCGCTGGTTTTCGAAAGCAACGGCGACATGTTCGTAATTGTCTCCTCATCCAGGCCTTCGGTGCAGGAAGAAAGGATCCCGCCTAAGTAGGCGGCATAATTAACGGTCGCGTCCATCATTTTTTTCTTCTTGATGAACTTGGCAGCTGATATCAGCTGCATAGCCTTAGTCACCTTGTAAGTTGACTGGACCGAGTTGATTCTCCGCTTGACTTTAACTAAGCCTGCTCCCATGTTTCCCTTTCCTTATTCTGCTTTTAGGCTGCGTAAGAAGATGCAAAATCTGCTATGATGCCATCCAGTTTCTTCATAAAATCATCGGACATGGCTTTCTTCTCGACCAGTTCTTTGACCATATCGGCATGATTCTGGCTGACGTTCATCCATAAAGTCTCGAGGAAATCGTGGATCTTGTCCAGCGATATATTATCGAGATAATTATGCTGAGCGGCAAAAAGCTCCACCACCTGACGCTCAAAAGCCATCGGCTGATACTGACCCTGCTTTAAGACTTCCATCAGGGATTCGCCGTGTCTAAGAGTCCTCTTAGTATCCTCATCCAAATCGGACCCGAACTGCGAGAAAGACTGCAGTTCATGATAATTGGCCAACTGGATCTTCAAAGACTTGGACACCTGCTTCATGCATTTAAACTGTGCAGAAGAACCGACACGGGAAACCGAAAGGCCCGAATCGATAGCCGGCCTTAAGCCCGCATTGAACATATCGGTAACCAAGAAAATCTGGCCATCGGTAATAGAGATGACATTGGTCGGAATATAAGCGGAAATATCTCCCGCCTGCGTTTCGATGATAGGCAAAGCCGTAATCGAACCGCCGCCATATTCCGGAGCTAAACGGCAGGCTCTCTCCAAAAGTCTGGAGTGCAGATAGAAAACATCGCCCGGATAAGCCTCACGGCCCGGGGCTCTTTTTAAAAGCAAAGACAAAGTGCGGTAGGCAACTGCGTGCTTCGATAAATCATCGTAGACGATCAGGACATCCTTGCCCTTTTCCATCCACTCTTCAGCCATCGTCACGCCGGCATACGGAGCAATGTACTTCAAAGAATCAAGTTCGGCGGCCGTAGCAGAAACCACAGTCGTATACTCCATAGCCTGATATTCCTTCAGCCTTTCGACGACACGGACGACTGAAGAAGTCTTCTGCCCGATGGCGACGTAAACGCAGTAGCAGTTCTTGCCTTTCTGGTTGATGATGGCATCGATTGCCAAGGCCGTCTTGCCGGTCTGACGGTCGCCGATGATCAGCTCACGCTGACCGCGGCCAATCGGAATCATCGCATCGATAGCCTTGATGCCCGTCTCTAACGGGGTATCAACCGACTTTCTCGTCATAACGCCCGGGGCGATTCTTTCAATCGGACGGGTGTGATCATACTTAATCTCGCCCAAACCATCAATCGGCTGGCCCAAAGAATTAACGACGCGGCCTAACAAGCCGTCGCCGACCGGAACTTCCACAACCTTGCCGGTTCTTTTGACAATGTCCCCTTCGGAAATATCGTTAGCTTCGCCTAAAAGGACGCAGCCGACCGAATCCTCGTTGAGGTTCATGACCATGCCGTAAGTCTCATGGGTAAACTCCAGCAGCTCTCCGAGCATGGCGCTGTCCAGTCCGTAGACCATGGCGATGCCGTCTCCGACAGAGATGACCTTGCCTATGTCTTTAGACTCGATGCGCTGGGAATAGTGTTGGATTTGCTCTTTAATCAGAGCGGATAATTCGTTGTTTTTTGTGGACATTTTCTATTTTCCCCCATGAATCAGCTTATCTTTCAGGCCGTTTAAAGCCGAAAGCAAAGAATAATCGATGACCTTGTCTCGAACGACGACTTTGACGCCGCCGATTAACGAAGGGTCGACCTCATTAATCAGTTCAGCCTGCAGATTCTCTTTTTCTGAAACCGCCTGCTCAATAGACTTCACCTGCTCAGCCGTCAGTTTCTGCGCTGAATAGATAACGCCAGACGCAATGTGCAGTTCTAAATCAGTCAAAGCCTTAAACTCGCGGAAGATTCTCATAATCAGATAAGCTCTCCCGTGCAGACAGATAACCTTGATAAAAGACTTCAGCTCCGGAAGAGAAATATTTGAATAGATCTCATCTATGGCCTGGTCTTTTTCCTTTTCCAGCAGAAAATACGAAGAGAGAAGGTGAATAAGCTCAGGGCTTTCCTTTAAGCTTACGTAAATCTCTCCAGCTTCCTTGCGGTATAAAGCGACTTTGTTCTCTTCTTTAGCGATAGCGAACAGTGAGTCGGCGTATTTCTTGCTGACGGTTTCCATTAACGCTTTTCGTCTTCCTTCTGACTGACGTCTTTAACAAACTGCGCCACATATCTCTTGTTGTCTTCAGAGCTTACTTCACGCCCTAACAAAGAAGACGAAGCCTGCAGGGCTATATCGACAATCTGATCCTGCGCTTCGGCAATCGCCTGCTTTTTTTTGCTCTCAATATCGATTTCCGCCTGTTCTTTCTTCAAACGGATTTCCTTATCGAGATCAGCTTCATACTTTTCCTTGTTCATATCTGCCTGTTTTTTTGCCTGGAGGAGGATTTCATCCGCTTCCTGGTGCGTCTTAGCTAAGCGTTGCTGAGCTTCCTGGTTGGCTTTGATAGCCTCGGTGGAGTTTTTCTCAGCCGTGTCGAGCTTTTCCTTAACTAAAGCGTTGCGTTTCTGAACGTAATTATGAACAGGCTTATAAGCGATTTTAATGACGATGAAGACCATGACCAGGAAGGAGAGCAACTGAGTGATAAACGCCCAAAGATTCGGCACCAATTTCGAGGTGATGTCGTCTTCACTTATTGCCGTCGCTGACGAAGAAGTGTTCATCAGCAGACTTATTACCAGCAGTTTAAAGCCCATGTGCATTAACTCCTTTCCTCAGCTTCGGTTGGTCTTCAAGCACCCAAAGCCAAGAATAATAGACACCGACTAACCGACAAACAAGCAAAGAATAGCGACCAAAAGACCATAAATACCGGTCGTTTCATCCAAAGCGCAGCCTAAGATCATCGCCGTGCGGAGCTTAGAATACATCTCCGGATTGCGAGCCATGCCTTCGACAGCCTTGGTGCAGATGAGACCTTCGCCGATACCTGAGCAAGCGCCCGTTAAAACGGCTAAGCCTGCACCGACGAACTTCATACCTTCCATTTCCATAATCGATTCACCTCCTTTCCTTGAGATAAAACTGATAAATCGATCAAGCAGCTACTGCGGCTTCGCTTTTCAGCGAGACCTGTTCTTCTACCTCTTCTTCCGGATCCTCCTGCGAAACCCAGATCATCGTCAGCGAGACGAATATCAGAGCCTGGATGAAACCAGAGAAAAGGTCAAAGTAAATATGTAGGAACGACGCGATAAAAGGAGCCAGGAAAATAGAAGAAGGCCCCGCAGCTAAATTAGCAAAAATCAGAGACGACAGCTGACGCAGGAAATAATAGCAGATGGTCATAAGGCAATAACCAGAAAAGGCATTGCCGAAAAGTCTTAAGGACAAAGATAGCAGCGGAGCCCACATCGATAATAGGTTAATAGGCAAAAAGACCGGGAACGGATCGATATAACGATGAAAATACTTCAATTTGTTGGCCTTCATGGCGGTCCCGTGAATAAGACAGAAGGTGACCAAGCCTAAAGAGAAAGGCACCATGATATTGACCAGCGGATTGGGCAAGCCGGTAATGCCTAAGAAGAAGCAGGTAAAAATGTAAATGCCCAAGACAAAAGTATAACCGGCAAAGCGAGACCACTTCTTTCCCATCAGTTCCACGGTGTAATTGTCGATGATTTCAACTATGGCTGCGATAATAAGAACAAACTTGTTCTTGTCGGGTTTGCTCGGATCGGCGTGACGGAAAGCCAAATTAATGCCGATTGCCAAAAGAATGATGACGCCCATGGCGATAAAAGACATAATCAATTCGCCGGAAAAGGTCGTCGAATCCCAATTAAAGGCGTTAGAAAAATCCAAAGAAGATAACATAACCATAAAAGTTACTTATCCTCCTTTTTAATATCAGAATTTGGCGTTTCTGCCGATGTTTTTGAAACAACTACCGGTTCTTCGGGTAATTTAACAACCGCTGTCAGAACCGAGATGATAATGAAAGGCACGCCAGTGACGATGATGTTAAGGTAACGGTAATTATCAACGGTTCCCGTGCCCGTCCGTGTAAAGTAGATAATAAGCGTCGGCAGGCCGATAGCCAAAAGCATCAGCAGCGAACGCGCTCCGGAAATGCCCAAGAAGAGTCCGGAAGAATTATCTTTTCCTGGATTCAGAAGCGAAGAGGAACGAAGCAGAAGGAAAAGATTGATGGCCCCGAAAACCGCACCGAAAGCGGCGCAGACAAGGACTTCCCAATCCTTCCAGATTAAACCGATGCAGCTGAGCGCGACAAAAACTAAAGCGCAAAGCAAATACGCTTTCATCATGTCTCTCTCATACTTCTGTTTAGAGTTCATTCTTTACCTTCTGATACAGCTTCATCAATTATATGTTATTAGCGGAATTTAAGAAAGCACAACAGGACAGCTAAATAAAATTGTCGGATTAGGAAGCAACAGGAAGAGAAATCGAAGAATTAACAATGGAATACGTATAAACCTGACTGACGGAGTAACCGTTTTTAGTATAAGCGATATTCAGTCCTGTCAGCAGTCCTCCAATCTGCTGCATCGTTGCCGTATAAGCGAAGTCGCTGACGCCGCTTAAGCTGTCATCGCCTATGAAGGCGTTAAGCTTATCAGAAGAGACGGTTGCCTTTAAGGATGCATAGTGATTGGCAATTGCGACGGAAGCAACCGCGGATGAGCCGAAATCATAATCGACGGTGAATGGAACTAAGTTATCGTTAGTCTCCTCAGTCATCGTGAAGGTTCCGCTTTCGTTAATGGTGTAAGTCGCACCGGGAATCTTATAGTAATTAATCGTTTCGTTGGTTGCGCTGGTGTTTAAGGAAAGATCGGCAATCTGTGTCCTAGAGCCGTTAACGTGAAGCACAATAGTGCCTGCGTTATCGCCGCTGCCGACGTATATAGCCTTCCTTAAAGATTCATAATAGTAAGTCTCTCCGCCCTTCTTAATGGTAATATCCGATCCGATGACATAGAACTTATCCTGATTTTTCAGATAAGCCATATATTTTTCTTCGTCGGAGACGGAAGAGATTGAAGAAACTGAAGAAGCCGCAGAGGATGAAGCGGAGGAGGCGCTTGTCTCCCCGCAGGAAGTCAGCATCAGGCCTATAAGAATGAAGCCTGCTAGCTTAATAGTGTTTTTCATGTGCCTTTTCCTCCTTAAGCCGCCTGACTGCCGGCACCGTTAGTTGCCGTCAGAACAGAGGTGACATCCTTGATGGCTGCTTCATAAGCAGCTTTGGCGGTGGCCAGCTTATCCAGATAATCCTGGCTAATCTTAGCTTTCTCCACGCTCGACATAGCCGCGATGTCTTCTTCGGCTTTGTAGATGTAATAATGATTGGCCAAGATCTTGCTGGTATCAATCTGACTGATTAACGCAATAACCATATCGGAAGTAATCACGATATCAGAACTCAGGCGTATCTGCAGGCACGGACGATAAATTGTCGCATCGTAGCCCCAGATAAGAGAAGTGTCGAAGTTACGCAGATAAGTGTTCTGCTCCCACCAGGAAGCATCCGGATCCTCCGGCATGCTAACAGAAGTGCCCACATTGACCGTCGAAGCCGTCGGAACAATGTTGTCTCCCAATTCCGAATAATCTTCCTTGATGAAGTAAACGTCTTTAGCCGAATAAGAAGAAGTCGTCGGAGCATAAGAGCCGATAAAGTTATTGAAATAAGTCGGCTGCGTGCAGACTTTGACCTTCAAATCGCCAATAAGACGATTGACGTTGAGCTTGCCGCCTTCCGTATCGTGCCCAGCCACGACCGCCATTTCCTTCTTGGCGTTATCGACCGTCAGGAAAATAACCGCGTCTGTAATATTGGCGATCGCGCGGTTGCGCCCGATAAAGCCGACCGCGGCGCCATCCGTATAAATATGGCCATCGGCATAAACGTTTGTAAACGTATACGGCTCTGTTGAATCCCCGGCTTCCAGGCCGCCGGTCATCAACCCACAGTATTTAGGGCAATTGACGTAAGAATCGGTCATAGAGACATTCGAAACAATGACAGGCCCTCTTCTCATACGGCCCGCAACTATTCCGAAATATCCGCCGCCGCCTGTTGAAGTCGCTTCCTGATCAACCGTGCAATCATTGAAAGTGACGTTGTTGACTACGGCATTCTGATAGAAATTCCCGCCGATAACGCCGACATCTTCGATGCCGGAGACATAAGCGGAATTAAACGTGACATTTTGGAAAGTCCCGCGGAAAGTCTGGAAAATGCCGACCTTAGATGCCGCCAGGTTAATACGGAGGTTGTTGACTTTGTAGCCCTGGCCATTAAAGGCGCCTGTGAAGGTAATAGCGGAAGCTTCCGCCCAATCATAAGAAGCGAAATCCACATCGTTAATCATACGGAAGTTCGCGCTCGCCGTATCGATATTGGTAGACATATCGTAGAAATCCGCCGCCGTCGAAATATTTATGACCGTGGAAATCGAGAGGGCTTTATAAAGGTCTGAATTTCCGTTGACATTATTAGTTACCACATAGGCATCGTATTCTTTAGAAATATCCAGCTGATTGGTCGCAATAGCGAAGGAGGCTTCGCTTAAAGCCTGGTGACCTGTATCTGCTGTTCCCGTTATTGCGGTTCCTGCAATAATCTGCGCCGCACTCGGAGCCGTAGCTCCGGCTTGCATAATCATGTAATAAACCGTCGCATCTGAACGGACAAGATTGCCGCTTAAAGTAATTGTCGCCTTGGTAGCGTCTCCAGTTACCGCTTTAAGATAAGAAGCCTTAAAGCCATAAATCTTTGCTGTATCGGCCGCTTCGTCATAATAAACCGTCTGGGTCACGGTTTCTTTCTCGCCGGTCGAAATAAGAGTGAAAGTATAAGTATAAGTAACTTGGGCATAGCCGTCCAATTGCGTAGTATTCTCAACCGGGCTAGAAATCGTATAATCCGTATCTTTTGTCAGAGTCTCCGTTTTGTTGAAGCGGTTTTTAACAACAAACGTCGGATTCAGCGCTGCTGGCGTGGTGCCAGTAAAAGCCAAAACACTCTTCTCATACCCTGAGATTTCTCCAATGCCCATTGCACGGTTTGGATTAACTATGCCTGTCGAAGGCGTTTCCGGCAAATTGGCTAGAGTGTCAATCTTTAGGTTGGCCAAATAGGTCGCTCCTGACTTAGATCCGGCTTTCGAACGGATTCTTAAGCCGGTGATGTTGCCCGTGACGCCAGAAGAAGAGCCGTGAATTGTTCCGGCAATCGGCGTTACTTCGGTATAAGCCGAACCATCCCAAGAATAAAGGTATAAAGCGGTACGGCCGCGAGAAGGAATAATCCAAACACGGAACTTCATCCAGACGCCGGCATCAGCTTTCGAAGTCGAAACGGCAAAACCGTTCGTGCTTAAATATGTCATTGTCCCGGAATTGATGCCAAAACCGCAGATATTAGTTCCGCTGGCGTTGCAAAGTTCAATCTGGACCCCGTTTGTGTTGCCGGTATAGAGAAAATATCCTTCCATATAAGCTCCGGCCGCGGCATTAGTTGCATTGATGTTAACCTTGCGGGTATAGCAGATGTCTGACGCTTGCTTTCCGGAATTAATTCTCAAAACATGCTCAGAAGGCATGTTGTTAATATTAGAAAGATTAGTGTCATTGCTCTTATCGACAATCTGGCTGATCATGTCTTCGCCAGAAGTCATCTGCCATTTATAGTAGTTTGAAATATCCAGCCCGGCTTCATAAGCAGAGAAGTCTTCATCAACGGCCAGCGGCAATTCCGTAGCTGTTGAGCCGACCGCCTTTTTAACGACAATGGCAAAGTCTTTAGTGGCTACCGATTCTTTGTCCGTGCCTATCTGACCGGTAACGGTCAGAGTAACGCTGACATCTTCGGTTCCCCTGGTTATATAAGCTACGATATCCGTCACCACGTTGTTATCGTTCAGACTGGTTTTGATATTGACCGCCGAAGCGTTTGAAGAAGTCCAAGTGAAATTGCAATTATAGAGACCCAAATAAGGAAGTCTCATATCCGTAAGAATATTAGATAAATCGACGTTCAAGTCAATCTGGTCAATAGCCTTTTGGCATTCAGACTGTGTCGTGGCATCCACGGCATATTCAGGCTCAATAGTCTTCGTCAGCGGCGAAGCCACATAGGCAGTGCCCAAACTGAAGGCGGCTAAGGCGATAGCTAATGCATTATTGATTTTCATACCAATTAATCTCCCGAGAGATCGGCGCCTAAACAGGATCCGTTCTCACCCATGGTGTAGAAAGGCGAAGAAGAATCAACCTTTAAGAAGTTGCCTAAAGCTACATTGCCGTTCTTGCTGCGGCAATTCTTATGAACATCATTGTGCACTGCAGCAGACACGCCTTTAGAACACTGAGCCTGCGGCGAAGTCTCATCGACAAAAGGCCCTTTTGCCGACTCAAACAGCTCACCATTCAAGCTTTCATCATCGTAGTTGCAGTTCTGCGAAGCTCCAAACTTCAGCATGGAAAGGCCACAGTAGAAGACGGAATAAGCGGCCGTGCCTTTATACATATCCTTGGAATTGCAGATTGTCGATTCCAAAGTAATCGGACTGGTGCGGTAACCGTCGCAATAAGAAAGGATGTTCTTATAGTAATTAAGCGAAGTGGCGGTATCACGGCACATATCGATATTGGCTGCATCCCAGTCACGCGTTCCGTTATTATAGGAAGTGCAGTTTTGAATGTTGATTGTGCCCGGATTAGAGTTATCAGTAAAGCCCGTCGCCAAGTTATTGAAAGCGATGCAGTTATAAACCTTGTGGGCAACAGGTATCTTTTCTCCGCCGAGCTTGAAGCCGTTCCCATCTGAGTTGGCCGTCCCAACGCCATAAGAAGTAATGCCGTTATTAAAGGCCACGCAGTTTTTAATCGTCACCGGTCCAATAGGTCCCGTTGCGGCTTTAGCGTATAAGTCCCAGCCATCATCGACATTGTTATAAGCGATGCAGCCGTCGAAGACATTTCCGACACCCGTCGTCAGTTTGCAGGCAAAGCCATCGGAATCCTCACCGGATGGATCGTGATTATCATGTGAAGTACAGTTCTTGACAGTGTTATAAGAAGGCCAGGTATCAAGCGTGTTGCAATTAGAAGCTTTACGGCCCAACTGCAATCCAGTATCCTGACAGCCGTGAATATCAAGGTGCTCAACAATATTGTAATTGCCGCCTATATAAACGCCATTGTCGCCAGCGTTCTGAACCTCAACGTCTTTAATGGTCCAATAATTGGAATCTAAGGAAATACCGCGGTTTGAAGAGTTAAAAGTCATCGCAGAGAAATCAAATAAGACAGCCGCTTCATTCCCGGCATCATCGACAGCCGGCTGAATCGTCTTTCTTTCAGATTCCTGGCTCGCCGGATGCTGATCCGTTAAAGCGTTGATAGCTAAAGTTACACCAGATTTATAAGTCCCGGCCAAAAGGTACATTGTGCGGCCAGGCATTAAATAACCCACCGCAGAAGTAAAATTGAACGGATTTTCTTTTGTTCCGTCTGCGGTATCGGTCTCTCCGCCCCAACCGCCGTTATTCGAAACATACAAGTTATAGTCGTAAGTCACCTCGGAGCTGACCGACGAAACCGAAGAAGAGCTTTCCGAAGAAACAGCCGTTGATGAATTTGACACCGCTGAAGAAGACCCGCCAGTCTCGCCGCAGGAGCTTATTAATCCCAGAATAAGGCCGCAGCAGACGGCAATATAACGCTTTTGCATCCTCTGTTTTTCCTCCCCTTAAACACAAAAGAGGATAGGTTTGACCTATCTAGTTAAATTTTACCATGTATGTTAGGGGTTTCAGTCCCCGAATAAAGGTACTTTGTGCTAGAAAAACATAAATTTATTACCTTCCTTGAAATCGCTAACACAAAAAGACATTATTAAGGTTAGTCGTGGTTGTATACATTTTCATGTGCAACCGAACAAATGAAAGGGAAAGTTATGAAAAAATCACTTAAAGCGTTTGCTTTATTGGCTGTTCTTGCTGGATTAACCTCTTGCGGCACAGTTAAAACTTCTGTAGCTGTTTCAGCCGTTTCTTCTACGGCATCTTCTGTTGCAGCTTCTTCAGTTGAATCATCAGTTGCCTCGTCTGCTGATTCTTCAGTTGCTTCTTCGGAATCCTCTGCGGTTGAGTCTTCGGTCTCTTCGGAAACTTCTTCAGAAGCTTCTTCTGAGGTTTCTTCCGCTTCGACCGTCACGGCTCATACTGTGGATTTCGCAAAGATTGTCGCCAGCAAAACGGATGGTTTCTTTACGGCTACCGGCTGCACTCCGGAAGCTGCAGATATTAAAACCGGAGGCACCTCTGTCGTCGGCGCTTCGGCAAATCATATCATTACCTTCACCGCTGAAGGCGCTGGCACGCTATTAATCAACGCCAAATCTGGTTCAACCGGCGTTGACCGTGCAGCTTATTTAGCTAAGCCGGCTGATAACGCTTTGGGTTTCACCGTTGTCGCATATGTCATCCTTCCCGGCACTGGCGATGCAACCGATAACACTAAGGCCGCTAAAGTCGAGAAGACTTTCACGGTTCCGGCGGCTGGTGATTACTATATTCTGAGCAACGATGGCGTCACTGTTTATAACCTCGTCGCCACTCTTGATTCTTCTAAGGCTTCTGTCACGGATGATAACGATTTAACCATCCCGCAGGCTGATGCAAGCATTTTCAATCCGCTTGAAGCGGTTCCTGGCATGATTCCGGCGGCCGGCGCCGCTTATGGCTCCTTCGGCATCGTCAACAATGCCGCCGCTGGGGCTTATATTAAATTCAACTCCGGCCGTTCTATTGATAGCCAGACCGCTAAAGCTCGCGCTAACTGCGCTTATATTCCTTTAGACGCAGCTTTCACCTATACGCTCGCTGCGGATGATGCTTTAGGCAAGACAGTTACGATTTATGCTTCCTGCCACGACGCCGAAGCAACAACGGCTACCATGACTATGTATAAGGGAACGGATACCACAGGAATCAATGCTGATAACACCACTTTAGCCTTTGCTTCACAAGCCACTAAGACTCTGGTTGGCATTGGCTTCTCTATCACTGCAGCAGCGACTTATACGTTCAAGCCTTCCGCTAACATTGATATCTATTACGTTACTGTCGCTTAGTCCTCTGTTCGATTAATCATCAAAAGGGAGAACCGCCACGGGTTCTCCCTTTTTTGTTAATCTTCCGTATTTTGAGAACAAAAAAGGAGAGCCTTATAAAGACTCTCCTTATTCAGATCGTAAGCCTAAATTATTCCTTAAGCGTTAAGGATAGGAAGGAAGACCGATTCAAAGAGCGGCTCATACGTAGCATCAAACGCAGTCTTGTCGATGACGGTTCCGCCATTAACAGCCGTAGTAATAGCTCCGTCTCCAGTATTGCCATATTCAACGAAGGAGGCATTCTGCGGAAGATTGCCGCTCATCTGTTCCCAGCGAGCATTCTTGGAGCTAGAAGTATCACCATATGCCTTGGTCGAAATAGCTTTGGACAAAGTGCAGCCAAAATAACCGCATTTAGCCGTAGAAGCCCAAGGTCTAGCTAATGAAACCGTACCATCAACAACCTTGTCTTCAGCCGTAATATTGCAGTTCATGAAATAGAATCCGACTTTAGTGGTAGCGGCAGATTTCGGCGCACAGATATAACCGCCGTTCGTGTCGGAATTTCTGTAAAGGCTCTTAATTGTCGAGTCCTCAATCAATACATCAGCCTCTTCGCCGAAGATATAATCGGTCATGCCTTCAATGTAGCAGCTGCCATAAGCCTGAGCATTAGATCTTGCATACAAGGTATCCTGATAACCATAGAATGAGCAGTAATAGAATAACGACTTATCAGCTTCATTAAGCAAGGCGCAGGCCTGCTTATTGCCATCCGTGCAGGCATCATACTCAGCCATAGAATTGAACTTTGTATTCTTGAAAATAATCGCTGAGCAGTTAAATCCAGTAGCGCCCGAATGAATCGTCACACTGGAAGATCCATAAGTGGAGAATGAATTGCCGGCCGCATCCTTAGTATCGGAGTCATAATCGCACTGAATGGTAACCTGGGCATCAGAATATGAGGTAGGAGTAGCCGCGGTGGCGCCAACTAACTTGACTTTAGGAATCTCAATATAAAGTTTTTCATTATAGGTTCCCGCCGCGACATTGATTATCTTCTGATCGGTATCGGCTAAGCCAGCGGCCTGTAAGAAGTCGTGGGCTCTCTGAATCGTCTTGAAAGTCATAACATTAGAAACGACAGTGCCATCAGCAGCCACGCTCGGATCAACATTAACGACATAAGCGTTTTTATCAGTGTCTTTAACTAATAAAGACTTATCGATAACGGTGACGCCAATATCGTAAGTATAATTGGTGCTGTTATTGGTATAAGCCACCGCAATCTTCTTTTCACCAGCCGTTGAAGTATCCGGAGCCGTAATTGTCGCCTTCGAAGTAACCGCTATTTCGGCATCAGTATCTGTAACCGCCTTAACAATAATCGAAGTAGTAGTTACAGTCCCGCCGACAGCATAAACTTCAGGCACACGGTTAACAGTCTTCGAGCCAATGCCGGTCTGAATCACTTTGTAGTAGACATTGATACTCTTAACCGCATGAACCGTGACTTTAAAGGTCTGGACAGCATAGGACTTATAAGTAACCTTAATCTCATAAGTTCCCGCTTTCGACATATCGACCGCAGAAGAATCAACCGTATAATCGGTCGCGGCCAGAGCCAAAGTGGCGCCAGAATCATAAGTAGCCGAAACAGCCAAGCCATTAAGCGATAAAGTATCGCCAATCAGATAATCAGAAGTAACATTGCCGGAATTAACAGCAAAACCTGTTTCCGTTCCAAGCTTAACCTTCTGGGTGAAATCAAAATAATAGAAGTTGATGCCGTTAATAGTCGAATACAGATAATAGGTTCCAGCGGCCGTGATTTCATAAGTATAGTAATCAGGCGCCGTCGGCAGAACACCAGCCGCTGAGGTAAAGAGAATGTTTCCGTCTTTATCGGCTACAGACCAGGTTCTTGAAGTATCAGAGGAATTGGCGCCTTGGCAGCAGAAACGAAGCGTACCAGCTGAAGTGGCGTTAATCTGGATAGACTTTGCCGTAATGCTTCCAACGCCGTTAAACTTGAAACGGCCGCCGGAAGAGAAGGTGTTGCCATCATAAGTAACATCTTTCTTTGAGCCGATATCAATCGTCGTTCCGCTCATAAGCGTAAAGACATTATCCAGCCTGTATCCCTCGCTTCCGACACTTACGTTAGCGGAGAGTCCAAGTTTTCCAGGATATTCCTGAGTGAAAATCGTCGTGGTTCCATCATCGACAGAAGTCGAACTTTCCGAAGAAGTGGTCGAACTTTCTGAAGAGACAGGCGAAGAAGTCTCAGATGAAGTCTCAGAAGAGACGGGCGAAGAAGTCTCAGATGAAGTCTCGGAAGAGGCGGCCGACGAAGCAGCTGACGAATTTTCAGAGACTACAGAAGAAGTCGCTTCCGAAGAAGCGGCGACCGAGTAAACAACAGAAGTTTTGTTTCCGCAGCTTGCCAGCATTAAGACTGACAAAGCAACAACCAAAAACTTTTTAGCTTTCATAACTTAACAATCTCCCTTTCATAAACAATTATATATGGGTAAGGGCTTTCATGATTATGCTTAGAGACTAAAAGTTCGCACGCTAAACTAATTATTTCCCTTTAAAATCTGTCTTTTTCATATAAAAATCTATTCCGACCTTACTCTTCAAACTTTTTGGAAACTTGAATTAATAGCTGACGAATTAAAAGCTTCTGTGGACAGATAGCTTCGCACTTTCCGCATTTGATGCATTCCGAGGCTTTTCCGTGTCCGATTATAGCTTTCTGATAAACTTTTTTGCCGTTGACGCTGTCCGAATCGCGATGGTAATTATATAAGGAAAAATAAGTCGGAATATCGATGTGCTTCGGGCAGCCATCATAACAGTAATGACAGCCAGTACAAGGAATGCCAAGGTTCTTAATGATTATTTCTTGGCATTTATGAATAATGCCTTGTTCCTTAGGCGTCAGCGGTTTGAAGTTTTCCATATAAGAAAGGTTGTCTTTAACCTGCTCTAAATCAGACATGCCCGATAGGACAATCAGCACATTATCTAAAGAAGCGGCAAAGCGAATAGCCCAAGAAGCGCAAGAACGATCCGGCTCTTCTTTTTTCATCAATTCTAAAGCTTCCTGCGGAGGATTTGCCAGCCTTCCGCCTTTTACCGGCTCCATGATTGCCACTAATTTATGGTGCTTAACCGCCGTTTCATAATTGAGCTTGGCTTGAACCACGAGGTTGTTCCAGTCTTCGTAATTAATCTGGAGCTGAACGACTTCTATCTCCGGCCTTTTGTTCAGAATGTCATCTAAGACGTCTGCCTGATCATGAAAGGAAATGCCGATATGATGGATTTTGCCTTCGTCTTTCATCTTCTGCAAAAACTCAAAAGCTCCCATCTGCTCCGCTTTTAAAAAGCGATCCTTGTTCATGGCATGCATCCAATAATAATCAAAGTAAGTTAGTCCCGTGCGCTCTAACTGAATATTGAATATTTTTTCTAAGTCTGAGGGTTGGTTAACAAGCCAAATAGGCATTTTGTCGGTGACTGTAAACGAATCGCGCGGATAGCGTTCCGTCAAAACTTTCTTTAATACGCCTTCCGCCGTTTCCTTATGATAAGGGTAAGCAACGTCAAAATAAGTAAAGCCTTTTGACATGAAAAGGTCGAACATCTTTTCTGTGAGGCTTATATTAATGCTGGTCTGATCGTCTTTGTCCGTTAGTGGCAGCCTCATGCATCCAAACCCTAATTTTTTAACACTGCCTTCCATCTTTTTGTCCCCCCCTGGCGGTAAAATATTGCGTTTCTGCCGTTAATTTTAAAGCAATGTTAGAGAATCATAAGCGGAAACAATCTGAGCTGCCAGCTTTTTCTGATCGTCAGTGCCGGCCCCAAAACCGGTATGGCCTGAAATCTGACTGATTGAAACATTATAGGCGATTGTTATATTTGTCTTGCCTTCATAAGTGTAATTGGTCTGGGCGTCTGACCATTCATATTCTTGGTAATAATTGGTCAGGTTTCCGCTTTTATCCAAAGTATATTCCTCAATAAGATCGGTTGAATCAACCCTTATTTTTAAGCTTTCATCCGAGCCTAAAAGAACGACTGCTTTCGCCGCATCGATTTTACTGAAATCAGTATATTTAATTGAGTATCTCAGGAAATTGCCGATGTCTTTATCCGTATAAGAAGTTAAAGCCGGCTGCCCCAGAGGAAAAACATAAGTATCCGTTAAGGAAACTTCCGGAACAACGATGCTTATCGTCTTCGAAGCAGAAGAATTGTAGTATTTACCGGCAAAATAAGTTGTATAAGATGACGCGTCAGCCGTGGAATAAACATCGCTGGTGAAGTAATTGCTAACGTCATAATCCATGCTCGCATAAAAGTGAAATCCGTCTTTATATTCCATACCGATTTTGTAATCGTAGCCGTTTTCCTCGGTTTTGGTATCCACACAGTAAACAGAGTATTTCTCTTCGGCCCAAACGCTCGTATTAGTCTTATCCTGCTTATAAGCCGATGTATAAGAAGTAAATAACGAAGCTGCTTGGCTGCTATCAGTGACTGAAGAAAAGCTCACTTCCTGCCCGCAAGAAGCTAAAGATAACAAGATAAGCGATGCTAAGGCAATAACCTTCTTATTCATATGTGATCCTAACTTAATCTTATCATTCTTTTCAGGACTTTTGATATCTGGCCCCTTAACTTATTAAAAGGTTCTCAGCCCACGAAAAAAGGCCGCAAGCAGCGGCCTTATGGAAATCAATTATTCGCCCGTTCCGTAGACTAAGTAAGAAGCCACACGGTCGAAGGTAAGCTTATCCTTCGCTACGAAGATCAGCTTATCGCCGCCATGAAGGACGAAATCAGGACCCGGAGAGGTCTTTGCGATGCCGCTTTCCTTCTCGACAACCGCAACAATCGTCGCCTCCGTATAGTTATAGAAATAAACTTCGCCGATTTTCTTTTCGTTAATCCAAGATTGCTCCGGAATCATGATTTCCTGCAGCTGAACAGATTCTTTGGTCTGATAGTTGAAGGAATCTTTCATATCCTTGATAGCCACATCGATGCGGGTATCAAGATCTTTCTTCTCATCGAGGAGCTTAAGCAGATTCTGGTACTTATTGGAGACCAAAGTCTTGTCTTTCCACTTTTCCTGGAACTGCTGGGCGTGCAAGACCGAAAGAATAAAAATGCCTACGCCACGCTTGATATTGACTATTTCTTCGCGGGCAAGGAGATTAACGGATTTACGGATTGTTTCCGGGGAAACATTATAAAAGGAAGCTAAGACTGAGCGGCCTTTTAAGATAGATCCCTCCGGGTATTCACCGGACAGGATTCTCGAGCATATATCCTGAGCAATTTTAATGTAACGTGCAGCATCGCTGGCTTCTCTCATACTCGTACCTCCAAATCAGTACCTAAATGATAACATAATTAAGGTACCCTTTGATACAAACACTTTCACCAAACAGTCTGGTTGCCTGTTTTTCTAAAGGTTTGTAAATTAGATTTGCCTGCATGTGGATTTTTCTTATTCCTCTATAAAATAATACATGACTGTTATGTTATAATTACAAGCAGTCAACCGCTTAAATGCGCAAAGTTGAAAATTGAGGTTTAACAAAAAATGGCAGAAGAAAAAAACAGTAAAATCGAAAGAAAGAGAACCGCGAAAGAAACCGCGTCTTTCTTATTCAAATCCATCTACAAAAATGAGCCGGCAATGCAGGAGAACGAAAGAGGCTGGTTAGCTGTCCTCATCTTCTTTATTTCCGTCATTCTGACCGTCACCGGCATTCTTATTTCCGGCTTGAACGCCAACGCTAACGCCATCATCTCCACGTCCACCGATACGGCTATCGATGTCGGCCTAAGAGATTTTGCCGCTGATATCGATGATAGCACCAATAATCGCCTTTACATCGAGGACGGAAAAGCCGAAGGATATGGAAAGTTCGCTTTCCGCACTTACGCTAACAACGTCATGGAACCCAATAGTTTCTACACTTATGGCACGGACAACGCCGTCGTTCTCCGCACCTGGTGTTTGGATCTTGATCCAGTCGGAAAGTCGGCTGATTCTACCACTTTAACGGCTTTTTTAAACAAGTCTGTCTATCTTTATGAAACGACATACGATGCAACCTCTTCCTCTTCGTCCTCCGCGGCGACTTGGACGCCTTCATCGTTCATCATCTTTACCCGCACTTCCGTCCACGTTGCGACTTATAAGATTTCCGGCGCCGCCTCTACCGATTCAGCTATCTCCAGCATTTACGGCACTTACGGAAACAATAACTTTAATTTCTATACCTTGGGCCACTCTTCGACAGGCACGGCTTTAACTAAGAGCGAAGTTTCTTCTAACTTCCTCGCGTTTATGAATCAGGCTTACTCTTCAGTGAAAATTTCCGCTACTTGGCTGCAGGTCGGCGTTTATTCGGGAATTGATGCCGGTGTCATTATCCTCTGCGGCTTTGTTTTCTTCCTCATCTCCCGTTCTAAGTCTTCGATCATCCATTATTCCTGCTGGAGAGCCATGAAGATCTGCGCTTTCTATTCCTTCACTCCAGCTATCGTTGCCTTTGCGTTCTCCTTCTTCATGTCTACTTACACCCCGTTTATTTTCCTCATGGTTATGGCACTCCGTGTTATGTCAGCTTCCCAGAGATTATCCGGAGCCTCCACCGCCGCGGATGATAAGCCGGTCTATAAAGCCAGAAGTTAATTTACCAAAGAAAAAGCCCGGTTTATTAATTAAATCGGGCTTTTCTTATGCGCGTTAACGTTTATAAATTAGCGTCTAAGAAGGCGAGAATATCATTAAAGACTTCTTTGTGATTAAGCTCATTATGAATTTCATGCTTCATATGCGGATAAAGCTTAACCGTAACCTTGTCTTGGTAGCCTTTAAAGAACTTACCGAGATTCTCTACGTCCTTGCCATAACCTCCGACCGGATCATCCTGACCGCCGATAATGAACAGAGGCTTCTTTTCCTTGATGCCATTTAAAGCTTTTTTATTCCAAATCTTCTGCTGCCCGTGGAACATCGAGTAATAGAAGTTAAAGGAACACGGGAAACCGCACTCTTTATCCAAATCGTATTTTCTGACATTCTCTTCGTTATAAGAAAGCCAGAGGAAATCAGAAGTGTATCCGTCTTTGAATGGCTCTTCTTTCTTGTTCATGGTCTTGTTAGAGACATTGATAAGGAATTTTGCTTCTTTATCTCTCTTCTTTTTCGACTCAAAGGCCTTCATCAGGGAAGTCAATTTGGACGACATCTTATACGTGCCGTTATTATAGGCTGACCCGCAGATTATATAGGCCTTGGCGTTTTCTGAATGTCTTTCATAGTAGCCCGTAACCAGGAACGAACCTAAAGAGTGACCATATACAAAGACCGGCTTGTCGGAAAGAGAATGAACATAACGGACCAAGAAATCGATTCTTTCGATGGTCTGATCAAACCCATCTTCAGGCCACATGCCGTACTTGTAATAGGCGTTAGGATCCTGACTGACGGCTTTTCCGTGTCCGATATGGTCTTCGGCGTAGACATCGTACCCATTTTCATTTAAGAATCTAGCCATTTCATCGTAACGGAATGAATATTCCGCCATGCCATGAACTAGAACTACGGTGCCTTTTTTCTTTTCAGCTTCGGAAGTCCATATATTTCCGAAAAGCTTCTCGCCATTCTTATAAGCCAAATTTAATTCTGAATGAGCCATAATGCCTCTTTCTAAAGCGTGTAAGCGCTTTAATTGTTAACTATATTATATATTCTGAAGCGCGTTAGAACAACCGCATAATCCATGCTATATTAAGAGAACAGAAAACTCCTGCTTTCTGCTTTGCTTCCAAAGAGGATTGAAATGGTAAAACTTGAGGGAATCGTTAAAGATTATTTTGTCAGCAGCGAACTGACCGTTCACGCATTAAAAGGACTGACTGTTGATTTTCCCGATTCTGGGTTTATCGCTATCTTAGGTCCTTCTGGCTGCGGCAAGACAACTTTACTTAACATTCTCGGCGGCTTAGACCGCTATACAGCCGGCGATTTAATCGTCAACGGCGTTTCTACCAAGACATATAACGACAAAACCTGGGATAACTACCGCAACAAGGAAATCGGCATGGTTTTCCAGTCTTATAACCTGATTCCGCATATGTCCGTCTTGGAAAATGTTGAACTGGCCCAGATGCTTTCAGGATCTGACAGATCAACGAGAACTAAAGCGGCGGAAGATGCTCTTATTTCTGTCGGCTTAAAAGATGAAATACGGAAAAAACCTAATCAGCTTTCAGGCGGGCAAATGCAAAGAGTCGCTATCGCTCGTGCTTTAGTCAACAATCCTTCTATTATCCTTGCTGATGAGCCGACCGGGGCTTTGGATTCTGAAACCTCTGTCCAGATTATGAAAATACTGGCTCAGATTGCATCTAACCACTTGGTCATCATGGTTACTCATAACCGCGAGCTGGCTTTTTCTTATGCAACGCGTATTGTCGAAATGAAAGATGGCTTAATCGTCTCAGATAAGGAAAATCAGGCAAAGGCGGCGCTTGCCCCCATAAAAGCGGAGCCAGAAAAAGCAGAAAACACCGATTATACAAGCATCGATCCAGAATTAGCCAAAAAAGTTAAAGAGCAAATGAGAAAATCGAAGAAAAAGTCTTCGATGTCTTTCTTTTTAGCCTTACAGTTGTCCTGGAAGAGCCTGAAAACCAAAAAAGGCCGCACGATTCTTACTTCTGTGGCCGGATCTTTTGGCATTATAGGCATCGCCTTGGTTCTTTCTCTCTCTAATGGCTTTACAAATTATATAAATGAAATGCAGCAAGAGACTTTGGCTTCCTACCCGGTCTCTATTGAAGAATACGCTTATGACACGACGGCTTTGACGCCGAGTAAAACCAGTTTAGCCGATCATCCTGACACTTCAGAAGTTTATGTTACTTCCACCGCATCGACAAACCTTCACGTCAATAATATTACTGATGAATATGTCTCTTATCTGGAAAAGACACCGGGTTCTTATTATTCTTCAATCAATTACAGTTACGCCTTAAAATCAAACGTTCTTACTAAGAACGACTTAAGCGGGAAAATCTCCGCTTTAAAGACGGAACAGCTTTCTTTGGTTGATTCAATAACTTCTTCTTCCGATTACTGGGAACAGCTTCCTGATTCTGATGCTTTCGTCAAAGATGAATACGACGTCATCGCCGGAACCTATCCGACCGAAACTAATGAGCTTTGCCTTATCATAGGCAGCGACAACTCAATGTCTTTAAAGACTCTGACCGCTTTAGGCTACGATGTTGATAGCTCTACAGAGTCTGTTTCTTTCGATACGATACTAAAAAAGACTTTCAAACTGATACCCAATAACGATTACTGGACCCCAACAGGAACTGAAACCACCGTTAATGGAAAGGGCATAAGCGCTCAATACTTAAAAGATTCTAAGCAGACTTTATCAAAATACCTTGAGTACGCCTCAAATTTTTCAACTCAGTATTCTAAGGGGGAAATAACCAGCGCAAATGCGGCTGATAACGAAAACATCCAGAAAATGACTTCGTTTTTCGAAACCGAAAACACAGATCATGTTTTAAAAGCTTACCAGTCGCCTTCTTCTCAGGCAGATTTAACTAGTCTCTTTGAAAATAAAGGAACCTCTTTAAAAATCACAGGCATTCTCCGTTCAAAAGACACTTCGGTCATGCCAATTTTAGGCAATGGCGTTTATTATCGTTCTTCGCTGATGAAGCAGTGCGTGGCGGATAATTCGGCTTCCGATATTGCCAAGTCATATCTAAACAACATGATTATTCCTTCTAATCCAGCCAAGACCGGCAACGCCGATATTGATTATCTGAGGCCTATTTTCCCAATTCCTAATGTTTATGCTGTCAACGGCTCCACTGACGCCTTATATGCTTCTACGGATACTGCTTATGATTTTCTTAACGATACGCTTACCAATGTGAAAACTTATATTAACCAGCGCAAAACTTTAGGAAGTGACGTTAGCATTACCTCAATATCCATTTATCCTAAGGACTTTGAAAATAAGAAACGCCTGCTAGACTATTTAGATACTTTTAATTACGTGAACTGCGACAGGTCTCAAGCTCAAAAAGCCGAAACAGATCAAATTAAATACACGGATTTAGCCGGGACGGTCTTTTCCTCTTTGGAGGCCGTTATTAACACGGTTTCTGCGATACTGGTTGCTTTCTCAGCCATATCTCTTGCCGTCTCTTCAGTTATGATCGGCATCATAACCAATAACTCGGTTATCGAGCGCACGAAAGAAATCGGCATACTGCGCTCTATAGGCGCCAGAAAGCGTGATGTTGGACGCTTATTTAAAGCAGAGGCCGTTATCATCGGCCTGTTCTCTGGCGTCTTCGGCGATCTGGTGGCTTACATTCTGACTTTCCCTATCAACCTAACCTTTAACAACTTAAATATCGGCCTCAACCTTTCTAGCATTGCCTCATTAAATCCTCTCCATGCTTTATTTCTGATAGTCATCTCCATAGTATTAACTTATATAGCCTCTTTAATTCCGGCTCGGGCGGCATCAAACAAAGACCCTGTCATTGCTTTAAGAACAGAATAATCCGCTTAATTATTAGGATATATTTAATGAGACAACTTTATAATCTATTTACAAAGCGTAATGTTGTTTCTCACCAAATTAAAAGGCTCGGAATTAACATCCCGAGCCTTTGTTTTTAAGCCTTCAGAAGTTCCATGGAGACTTTAATCATCGTCTCCATATCTGTTAAATCCAAGTATTCCATCGGGCCGTGGAAATTGCCACCGCCCGTTCCAAGATTAGGACACGGGAATCCGCGGTAGGTTAGTTCGGCTCCATCGGTACCGCCACGAATGGGATTGAATTCATAAGAAATTCCAAGTTTATCGTAAATGTCTGTGATTCTTTTTATGACTTCCGGATGTTTGTCTAACTCCGGCTTCATGTTACGGTAAGTATTCTTAATGCTGACCTTAACGGTTCCCGCTCCGTATTGCTCGTTCATTCTCTTTTCGATTAAGCGGGCATAATCTTCCATAAAGGAAAGCTTAGAGGCGTCATGATCACGGATGATGAAACCCATGCGGGCGTTTTCCACATCACCTTTCATATCGGCTAAATAGAAAAAGCCTTCTCTCTGTTCCGTGTCTTCTGGACGCATAAAGCGCGGAAGAGCGTTAACAAAATCGACTGCCAGGATAGCAGCATTAACCATCTTGTCTTTTGCTGAGCCCGGATGAATAGAGGTTCCTTTAATATCGACGCTCATGCTTCCCGCATTGAAATTCTCGACTTCAATATCGTGAATGTAGCCACCGTCGAGCGTATAGCCGTATTTAGATTTAAAATCCGAAACATCAATATGATCTGCGCCCAAGCCAACCTCTTCATCGGTCGAAAAGACGAGTTCAACGGGTCCGAATTTTGCCTTTTCATCCATAAGCCTCTTTACGGCTTCCATCGCGATGACAATACCGGCTTTATCATCAGCCCCTAAAAGGGTTGACCCATCGGTAACCATAATCCTATGGCCTTTTTTCTCTTTAAATTCCGGGAAAGCTTCTGGCGTAATCGTTAAAGAAGCGTTAAGTTTAATCGGCGTCACATCATAGTTCTCAATAATGCGTGGCTTAACGTCCTTGCCAGAGGCAGCGGAAGACGTATCCATATGCGCAATTAAGGCTATAGGATCCTTTTTAACTGTCCCAGGGAAATAAGCATAAACCGTGCCAAAACTATTTGTGTGGATATTTTGTCCGCCTAAAGCTTTTAAGTCTTTGGCGATTTCTTCGGAAAGAGCATATTCTTTGGCTGATGTAGCCTTTTTGTCTTTGATTGCTTCTTCGACTCCCTCATCGTAAGAAGTGGTTTCAAAACCAACGTATTTCAGAAATCTCTGTACATAATCCATGTTCTCTGACCTCTCTTTATATCAATAATACTAAACCTTTTCGCCTTTCGCTAACTAAAGGAAAGCCAAAAAAGGCTTAAATTATCAGAAAGTCCAAAGCAGACAGACTAAATAGCCTATAAACAAGGAAGACACAAACATAATAAGAAAGACCCTCAAGGCGTTCTTTAAACTGGATTTGTCCTTCAGAAGAACCATCATGCCCAAGCCGGCGTTCATACAAAGGCCAGCTAAAGTGGCCCCGAAAGACAAAGAATTCTTAACGAACATTTCTGAAATGATAACAGATGAAGCGCAGTTAGGAATAATGCCAATCAAAGTCGCATAAAGAGGAGTCAGATATTTGCTGCTGCTTAAGAAAGCTTCGAAATTGCTTTCACCAACCCCATAAATAATGGAGCCAAAGATGAAATTTATCACAAATACATAGGCAAAAATCTTCAAAGAATGAATAAGCGGATGAAGCAGATGTTCGTGAGCCCAGCTTTCCTTGCCTTCTTCATCGATATCGTGACCGCAGCAGCCTAAATGCTTTTCATCCTTATGTTCTTCTTTGTCCTTATTGATGTCTTCTTCCGAAAGCAGGTGAGGCTTATAAATAAGGTCAACCAAGAAACCAATTAAAGTTCCGTAGACAAACTTTATGCCTAACAAAGGCAGGATCATTATGGCTTTGTCTGGATAAGAGACAATAATAGGCAGCGCTTCGTCTGAGCAGGCGATAAAAACGGCAATCAAAGTCCCCATCGATATCCTTTTCCTAATATATAAGTCTGCGGCAACAACCGGACCTCCGCACTGAGGAATCAGCCCAACTAAACCACCGAATAAAGGGGAAAGTTTTGAATTGTTTTCAAATTTTTTGCTAACCCAGCCTTCTATAAAGGAAAATATGAAATAAAAGACTAGGATAACCGCTAAAGTTATTCCAGAGTCCTTCAAGGCGTCTAAAAATACATCGAGCATACTTTATTTACCTGTTTTTGGCTAACCAGCCACAAGAAAATATACCCTTTAAAGCACTGATATGCAAGAAATTTAACTATTTTGAAATTGTTTTGAAATATGAGCATTTGTTCATATGATGAACGTCAAATATGAAAATTTATTAGGAAACTACATAGTTAAATAAGTTTCCTTAGTCTTAAAAACGAGGAAAGCAGCCTAACAATATATTTGTCTTGCATACAAGAGGCTTTTTAAAAACAGCCCGTTATTAAGGACTTTTTTGAGTGCTTACTCACTAAATTTGACTCTTTTTTGTTTGTAAAACAAACATTAAAATAATTGTAAATTTAGAGACATAATGGCATTGAAAACAAATGGGGTACTTCTTAATACTAGAGATTTTTACATTGTTAAAGTGGAAAATAACATATTATAATAACTATGAATAATTTATATTTTTAGTGATGGTTGGTATTAAAAATGTTTTTCTTCCAATCACATTATAAAAAAGGAAAGGGATAAGATAATGGCTACTAAAGGACAAAAGTTTAAGAATTACACTGCTGATCTCAAAAAGCAGGTCGTTCTGGAGAGGATTCAGAAGAACACCTCTTTCATCGAATTGGCTTATCGCTATGGCATTTCTTCTCAGGAATCCATCATGCAGTGGGTCAAGAAGTATGAGGAATTAGGAGAGAACGCTTTTAGCGATAATCGCGGCAAGGCTACTTCTAATTCGTCTCCTCTGAAAGGCCGTCCTAGAAAAAAATTTGAGTCTGATGAGGAAAAAGCTAAATATGATGCTTTGGTTAAGGAAAGAAACAGAAGAAGAAGCCTTAATCGCAGAAGAATAGCTCGTAACCGTAAAAAACGCGAACTTCTCAAAGCTGCTAAAAAATACCAGTACGTTTACTAACTTTTCTAGCTAAGTTTTGTCATATTAAGAGGCTTGGATTTTAACCAAGCCTCTTTTATTTAGCCTAAAAAGACCTCAATCCTTTATAATTAATACGAAACGAGGCCTTCTTATGACATATGAAGTTAACACTTTAGTGGCGACGATTATCAAAAAAGAAGATGCCCCAGCCGGTTCGGTTGGCGCGGTTATTGGCATTAAAACCGACGAAAATCCCCGAAATAATGAATATTTAGTCGAGCTTTTTACCGTTAAAGGTCACGAGCATGATCAGATATGGTATAAAGGCAGCGAAATATATAAGATTCAACAGTGATGTTTGGTGACTAACTAAAGTTATTGACAGCCTGTTATTTTATTGGCTTTTACTTGGTCGATAAGTTCATTGTATCCTTATTTTCCCTACTTTTTCCCATGTTGATAACTTTTTGTCTGCGAGAAGTCTCACACCAAACTAACCACATTGGTGTCAAGCCTTTTTTAATAACAAGTTATCCACAAGCAAATCGGTGGATAACTTTTTTCTTCCTTTAGAACGCTATCTTTTCTCATTGTTTTTTAGTGGATAACTTTAAAACTTTTCCAGATTTTTTATCCACGGCCGGAAGAAAGCAAAACCGGTGTTATAATTCCTTTGTCAAATAAGGGGGCTTATTATGGCTGTCAAAACAGAGCAACTATCTGCTATTTGGAAGCAGAGTTTAGATAACATCTCAGCGCAGTTTACGGATAGAACGGTATTTAACAGCTTTTTTTGCACTTCGACTCTTTATTCTCTTGATGATGGAATAGCTGTGATTATCGCTAATTCCGCTTTGAGTAAGCGTCTTTTATCTGAAGATTATTCCGACATTATTTCGGCTGCAATTCATAAAGTCACACAATCAGAATATATCGTTAAAGTCGTTACGGAAGCCGACATGAAGCAATCAGGACCGGCTCCAATACCTAATCCCGTTAATAAGAAGTTTTTTACCAATTCTTTCCTAAAGCCTGAGTTTACTTTTGATAACTTTGTGGTCGGAAAGTCTAATAGCGAAGCCTTCCAGGCCGCTGTTTATGTCACCGATCATCAGGGAACGCTGAATCCACTGTTTATTTACTCTAAATCCGGCTTAGGCAAAACCCACCTTCTTTTCTCCATCGGAAATGCTATTAAGAACAAAAATCCTACATCAAAGGTACTTTATATAACCTCTGAGGATTTTATCGATGAATATGTCAAATGGACTCAAGGCGAAACCGACCGTGGATCCATGAAGGATTTCTTCGCTTCCATTGATTTCCTCTTAATCGATGATATTCAGTTCTTAGCCGGCAAAGAGAAAACCAGTGAGATGTTCTTCAACATCTTTAATCTTTTGGTTAATCAAAAAAAGCAGATTGTTATTACCTCCGATCGGTCTCCTGATCAGCTGGAAGGCCTTCAGGACCGCTTGGTTTCCCGCTTCTCACAAGGCTTGACCGTCTCTATTGAGAAACCGGAAAAGAAGACTTTAATCGAAATTCTTAAAATGAAAATTAAGTCTAACGGCATTGATCCTTCCTTGTTTGATGAAGATGCCGTTGAATACATTGCGGATAATAACTCAAAGAATATCAGGCTTCTGGAAGGGGCTTTAAATCGTATTCTTTTCTTCAATATTTCTGCTGGAAACACCAAGCGCATAACTTTGGAACTGGTCAAGCAGGCCTTTGCTGATGATGCTGACCGAAACAACAAACCTAAAGAACTGACGGTAGAAAGCATCGTTCAGGAAGTAGCTAAGTATTACAGCCTGACTGAAGCCCAGATTATGTCTAAAGTCCGTACTTCGCAGATTGCCCTGGCCCGAGCTATCGCTATGTACTTATCGCGCAATATGCTCAATCTTTCTTACGCCCAAGTCGGCAAAGCTTTTGATGGCAAAGACCACACAACCGTCTTATCTGCATGCTCAAAGGTGGAAAACATGTTGAAAACTGATGAAGGTATGAAGAAAGCTTATCAGAATATATCCAAAAACCTTAAGTAATTTCACCTTTTTTCTTCAAACTAGACTATCAGCCCAAAGAAGCCATATTCCTTGGGCTTTTTTTCTTTTCCAGATAGTTATTTTGATATAATATATATTGTATATAAAGAGTGCGGTTAAGATTTATCCACCGAATTCACCAAATCCACCGCCCTTATTATCTTTATTCTAAAGAAAGGATTATTAGAATATGAAACTGATCATCAAGCGTGCCCCCTTCGAAAAACTACTTGAGACTGTCAACAATGCCATTCCTGCTACGACAGCTGAAGCGGCTTTTAAGAACATGCTTTTAACCGTCACTGACACCGGAATTAAAGTTTTAGGATCAGATGGCATGCTTTCTATTCAAGGCACTGTCAATAAAGGCGATAAAGACGATCCCATCGTGAACTTAGACCCGGGAGCCGTTCAAATTCCTGCCAAGTACATGCTGGACATTGTTAAGAACCTTCAATCAGAAATAGTAACGTTGGAATTAGTTGATTCCAATATGCTTTATGTCTCTGATGAACGTTCGCAGTTCCAACTCAATATTTCAGCAGCAGAAGACTATCCTGATATCGATCTGTCTGCTGAATCAAACGAAGTTATTGATATGCGCTTTTCCGACTACAACGCTTTATATTCCGCAACTTCTTTCGCCGTCGATACCAAAGGACCGAAGGAATTGTTTAAAGGCATAAACATCAACGCGACAGGCAACAAACTGACTTTCGTTGCCACCGATTCTTTCCGCTTAGCCCGTAAATACGTTATCATTCAAGGCGATCATCACGTTTCAATCACCGTTCCTTCTAAAACCATGTCTGTCGTCGATCATCTTGAGGGCGTTGACAATATGAGTTTGATTGTCGATTCCACAAAGGTTATCTTCAAAATCGGCAACTTCCTTATTGCCTCAAAGCTTTATAACGGAGAATTCCCCAACGTCGATAGAATAGTTCCGACAGATACCAATTATCTTCTGACTGTTAATGCAAAGGATTTTATCGCTTCTGTGGCTCGTATAACCATCGTCGGAAACACGAAAATTTTAGTCCAAGCGGCTCCTGATCACACGGAAATATCGTCTAAAGACGTCAACGTAGGTTCTTCCAAGGAAACCATCAATGGGGCGCAGTTCGTCGGCGACCGCTTCTCAATCATTTTCAACGCCGTTTATGTAACAGACGCAATCCGCGCTTTAAATTCCGAGCACGTTACCCTTGCTTTCGTCGCAGAAAACAGAGCTTTCCTAGTTAAGTCTGACGATGAGACCGTAACCCAGGTTATTACTCCTATTCGTTCATTAGGCGACTAATATACGAAGAAAAACAAGCCCGTTTCTAATAAAGACGGGTTTTTTCAATGCACAAAAAGGCCAAGGAAAGCAAAACAGCGTTTTAACCATCTGGAGTCCGTTTTATCAAAAGCGTGTCTTAAATCGCCTAAAAAGCGTTAATTGTTGACTCAACCACATATATATTTTGTTATAATTATATATATTAAATATAGTCTCAAAAAGGCGGTTAACAAAGTTATGGAAAAAACAGTTGAAATTCACACCGATTACATTACCCTGGGCCAGTTGCTGAAACTGACTAAGATTATTCAGTCTGGCGGCGAAGAAAAATCTTATCTGGCCGCCCACAAAATTAAAGTTAACGGCGTCGATGATAACCGCAGGGGACGGAAGATCCGTCCTGGTGACAAAGTCGAAACCGAAGACAGCGTCATCAGCGTATGTTCGTCCGCGAAATAAATCTCGCTGACTTCCGGTCATTTAAAGAGCTGCATGCGGAGTTTGGCGAAAAACTCAACTTCATAAGCGGTGCAAATGCAGCCGGAAAGACCAACCTGATTGAATCGATTTATTACTTGTCTTTAGCCCGTTCTTTTAAAAAGGCCAAAGACACCGACTTAATTAGGGCGGGAGCCAAGCGAGGTCAGATACTTCTTAAATACAATTCTCTGACTGATGGTGACCATTCTTTGGAAGCAGACATCATGCCAGACGGCAAGATAATAAGCTTCGACGGAGAAAAGCAGAATTCAGTGGTGAAGATTATCGGAAAACTGCTTTGTGTCGTTTATTCGCCTCTGACGGTTAGCCTCTTCCGCGGTGAGCCGGCCGAAAGAAGAAGGTTCATGGACGCGACTCTATCGCTCATGTATCCGAAATATCTTTATGCCTTAACCCGCCAGAAGAAACTCTTAAAGCAGCGAAACACCGCTTTAAATCTGCCTTATGACGAAGATGTCCTCCGCGTCTTAACCGATGAGCTTATCGCTATCTCTTATGACGTTTATATCTGCCGTTGTGCGTTTGTTAAGCAAATCAACCAGATAATCGGATGTTACTATCAAAAGCTGTTCGCTTCCGAAGACGAAGTTAAGATTGTCTATCAGACCGATGTGCCGGACGAAGAAAGCCAAGAAGTCTTCATTCAGAAACTCAAGGCCCACTTCGATAAAGTCCGCTCTGACGAGCAGAGTCGCAGGATGACGCTCTTAGGCGTGCAGAAAGACGATATTCTGGCTTATCTAGGCGGCAAGGAAGTTTACGCATATGCTTCCCAAGGCCAAAACCGCTTAGTTGTTCTAGCTCTGAGCTTGGCCTCTAGGGAAATCATGGAGAAGCACTTCAAAGAGAAGCCGGTGCTCCTGCTTGATGACGTCCTATCAGATTTGGATGAAGTCCGACAGCAGACGCTTCTCAGTTTTTTACAGGATCAGGGCCAAGTTTTTCTGACTTCGGCTCAGCCTATGCCGATTAATTTCAGCGCTACGGCCTTCGAAATGACCGACAGCGCCATAAAGAGGAGGTAATACCTATGGAAGAAGAAAAAGAGGAAGAAGTTAAGAGCGAGGAGCAGCAGGAAGCGGAAGTCAAAGATGTCGCTTTCAAAACCCTTACCAAAGAAGAAGAGAGAGATAACGAAAAGGTTCATACCGAATACAATGCGGATGAAATTCAGGTTTTAAAAGGCCTAGAAGCTGTCCGCCAGCGTCCGGGCATGTATATCGGGACGACTTCCGTTCATGGCTTGCACCATTTGATTCGCGAAATCGTCGATAACGCTGTCGATGAATCGCTGGCCGGCTATTGCACCGCTATTGAAGTGACAATCGAAAAAGACGGTTCCTGCACTGTTAAGGATAACGGGCGCGGCATTCCTTGCGATATCGTTAAGGAAACAGGACTTTCGGGCTTGGAGACAGTCTATACGACACTTCATGCTGGCGGCAAGTTTGAAGGTTCTACCGGTTATAAAGTTTCTGGTGGCCTCCATGGCGTCGGCGCGACAGTTGTCAACGCCCTTTCCAGCCACGTTAGGGTTACGGTTTATAGAGAGGGCAAGATTCACGTCATTGATTTTGAACATGGCGGCAATACTGTGGCCCCGGGCTTAAGAATTATCGGAGACTGCCCCGTCGAGCAGACAGGGACGACGGTAAATTTCATGCCTGATGCTGAAATTTTCAAAGAAACAACGACTTTTGATATTACGACTATCCGCGAATATGTGCGTCAGTCGGCATACCTGAACCGTGGCCTGAAGTTTTCGCTGACGGATTTAAGAGATGATAACAATATAATCAACGAGACTTACTGCTATGAAGGCGGTATCGCTGAATACTGCACTTATCTTGATAACGGCAAGCCTCTGGCATTAGAACAGGTCCTTTATTTCGACGGGGAGACAGAGGATCATGTTTTTGCTGAAATGGCCTTCCAACTGACAAAAACAGCCACTTTCAATGTTAAGTCTTACTGCAACAACATCAGAACTGCTGGCGGCGGCACCCATGAAGACGGTTTCCGCTTAGCTTACGTCCGTGTCATGAATAAGTATTTCCGCTCCAAAGGATGGCTGTTAGATAAAGATGAGAGCTATAAGCCCGAGGATTTGATCCAGGGCCTGACTTTGGTTATTTCTATTAAGCATCCAGATCCGCAGTATGAGGGACAGGTCAAGGACAAGCTCGGCAATTCCGAAGTCAGAGCCGATGTCTCCTCGGTTTTGGGTCATCAGATGGAAGATTGGCTGGCCGAGCATCCTAAAGAAGGAAAGATTTTCTTCGAAAGAGCGCAGACGGCTTATAAAGCCAGAAAAGCGGCTGAAAGAGCCAGAGATATAGCTTTAGGCGGCAAGAGCTTTGGCGGTTCGATACCCGATAAGCTCGCTGACTGTGTCAGCAAGGACCCGAAAGAAAGAGAGCTCTTTATTGTCGAAGGTAATTCCGCAGGCGGCTCCGCTAAAAATGGACGCGATGCGCGCACCCAGGCTATTTTGCCCTTAAGAGGCAAGATTCTTAACGTGGAAAAAGCCACAGCGCAGAGAATGGAGAAAAACGCCGAAATTGAAAATATGATTCAGGCAATCGGTGCCGGCTCGGGTGAGAACTTCGATGTTACCAAGATCAAATACGATAAGGTCATCATCATGACGGATGCTGATGTCGATGGCTCGCATATTCGCATTCTGCTGCTGACTTTCTTCTATCGCTTCATGAAGCCGCTTATCACCGAGGGGCATGTCTTTATTGCTCAGCCGCCTCTTTATAAGCTGACTTACCAAGGGCATGATTACTATTGCTTCAAAGAAGAAGAACTGCCTGAACTGAAGAAGAAACTGCCGGAAAAAGCGCGTTTCGCCTTACAGCGTTATAAGGGCTTGGGCGAAATGGACGCTTCGCAGCTGGCTGATACGACTATGGATATTACGAAGAGAAAAATGTGGAAGGTTGATATTCAGGATGCTGAAGCGGCGGATAACGCCATCACGGATCTGATGGGTGAAAACGTCATTCCGCGCAAGGAATACATCACTGCAAACGCTAAGTTTGCCAAGCTGGATATCAACTAGCGTTAGGAAAGGGAAAAAACAATGGAAGACGAAGAGAAAAAGGCCAACAGCCTTGATGAGTCGGATGAAGAACCGAAGCCTCTAGATCCTAACGAGGAATCGGAAGAAGAAGCCAAGCAGGAAAAGGGCGAAGGCATCCAAGGCGCCGTTGAAGGCATTTCAGCTTCCACGGAAGATAAGGAAATGGGCCCGGTCGTCAAAGAGTCCTTCCTGGATTATGCGATGTCGGTTATCGTCGCCCGCGCTCTGCCGGATGCGAAAGATGGTTTTAAGCCTGTTCAGAGAAGAATCATTTACGGCATGGAGGTTTCCGGAAATACTCCGGACAAGCCTTTTAAGAAATCTGCACGTATCGTCGGCGACGTCATGGGCAAATACCATCCGCATGGTGATTCGGCTATTTACGGCGCTATGGCTCATTTGGCCCAGGATTTCGCCACTCGTTATCCTCTGGTTGAAGGCCACGGCAACTACGGCTCGCAGGATGGCGATGAACCCGCTGCTTACCGTTATACTGAAGCCCGTTTATCTAAAGTCTCGATGGAGATGGTTAAAGATCTTTGGAAAAACACGGTCGATTTTACTGATACTTACGATGGTGATGGCAAAGAACCTGTTTATCTGCCTTCGCGCATACCGAACATGATCGTTAACGGCGCCACCGGCATTGCAGTCGGCATGGCAACAAACATTCCTTCTCATAACCTGACGGAAACGATTAACGCTGTTCAGGCTTTGATTAAGAATCCTGATTTGGAGCCTGTCGATTTGATGGAATACATCAAAGGGCCGGACTTTCCAGGCGGTGGCATTGTCATGGGCCGCTCCGGTATCAAGAGATACTTTGAGACCGGCCAGGGCGTGGTTGTGGTCCGCTCGAAATACGATATAAAGCAAGATGAGAAAAACGGCAAGGCTACGATTGTCTTTACGCAGATTCCTTATATGGTCAACAAAAAGGAACTGGCAAAGAGAATTATGGAACTGAGCCAGGAGAAGACGATTGACGGCATTGCCTCAGTTAACGATTATTCTTCCGATAAGGAAGGCACGAGATTTGAGATTGACTTGAAGAAAGGCGCTCTGCCTGAAATCATTCTCAATCACCTTTTCAAATACACCAAACTACAGGATACTTTCCCGGTCAACATGCTGGCCTTGGAAAACGGTGCTCCGAAAGTCTTGAATATGAAGCAGGCCCTGGAAATCTTTATTAAGTTCCAGGAAGAAATAGTCGAAAGAAGAACTCGCTTTGATCGCCAGAAAGCCGCAGACCGCGTCCATATTCTGGAAGCATTGCAGATCGTCCACGACAATATTGATGAAGTCGTTCGGATTATCCGTGACGCACAGTCACAGGAACTGGCTGCCGCAGCTTTGGCGGCGCGCTTCCAATTCGATGACATTCAGATAAAATCCGTTTTGGAAATGCAGCTTAAACGTCTGACACACATTGAGGAAGGCAAGATTCTCGATGAGATGACCAGCCTGAAAGCTGACATTGTAAGGTACGATAACATACTTTCCAACTTTGATGTCCTTAAGCAGGTTGTCTTAGACGAACTTGAAGAAACCAAGGCAAAATTTGGCGATGAGAGACGTACTGAAATTACCAACTCAATCTCATCTACGGATGATGAAGATTTAATTGCCAATGAAGAAATCCTTATTCTTCTGACTGAGTCTGGATATATTAAGAGACTGGCCCCTGATACATTCCGCACTCAAAATCGCGGCGGCATCGGAGTCAGCGGCATGTCAACGAAGGAAGATGATGTCGTTAAGATTCTGGTTCACTCCAGAACTAAAACCGATGTTCTCTTCTTCACTTCCTTTGGCAAGGTTTTCCGTGTCCGCGGCTATCAGATTCCGGAAGGCGGGAGAACGTCTAAAGGCATTCCGGTCGTTAACTTGGTTAACTTAGAGGAAAACGAAAAGGTTTTAGCTATTATTTCGGTTGAGAACTATGATGAAGAGCATTTCTTCTTCTTCACGACCCTCAATGGTATTGTCAAGAAGACGGCCACGAAAGAATTTGAAAACATCCAGTCTAACGGTAAAATTGCCATCGGCTTACGCGATGGAGACGCTTTGTTTGATGTGAAAATCACCGATTCGAAGACCTTTGTTTCATTAGGTTCTTCTAAAGGCAAGGTCTGCTCCTTCAGCGAAGAGGATGTGCGTCCGATGGGCAGAACAGCTACGGGCGTTATCGGCATGAACCTTGATGGCGGCAAAGTCATCGGCGTCAGCACGAATATGGGTGGCAATCAGATTCTGACCGTTTCGGAAAACGGCTATGGAAAGAGAACCCCGAATACGGAGTTCCGTTTGACCGCTCGCGGTTCAAAAGGCGTCTTAGCGATAAAAGAATCGGATAAGACTGGCGAATTGGTCGCCATTAAAGCCGTTAATGTTGATAATACGATTACGATTATCACGGATGCCGGGACGGTTATGAAGACGGCGGTGGAAGGCATCAGAGAATGCGGACGCGACACTGTCGGAGTGAAGATCATCACTTTAAGAGACGGTGAGCACATCACTTCTGTCGATATTGAGCCGATGGATAAAGATTACGAGAAGCAGGATACCAATCTGCCTGACGAAGGCGGCAACGAAAAAGAATCTGAATCCGATATTGAAAACTATCTGAATACGCATGACTCTGATAAGCAGGAAGGCGGAAGCGGCGAAGATGAGTGACGAGCCGCTGACCATCCTTCTCTGCCGCAATGGCGAGCAGGCGAAGAATAAGCCGGTCTTGGATCGAGAGGAAGATGTCCTCCGCGAAGCTTTAAAAGCGGCCGGAATCCAGGTCACTTATAATGTTTCCGAGCATCATGATGCCGTACATCTTATCTCTATAAGCCAGTACAAGGCATTCCAAGCCGTCAACAAGAAGGTTTTATCGGACAAAGACGCTCCGGTAATACTGACTTTATTCAACGACCCGCTAGATCTTTCTAACGATGTTGATGAATCTTCTCTGCTGAAAGAAACTTCAATAGAGAAGACATATAAGAATCTTAAAGCGGATGAGATTATCTGCCCCTGGGAAGCGCAGGCTTTGATTATTAAGCACCTGAACATCTTCTCGGCGGTCAACGTGGTAAACCCTGGTGTAAATGAACTGAGTTTCAATCAGGTTTCTGAAGATGAGAAAACAGCGTTCCGCAAATATTACTCGGTTGGAGAGAAAGAGAAAATCATTCTTTCTTTCGGCGAGTATAACCTTGACGAAGGCTTAGACGAAGTTAAAAGCGTAGCAAGGATTCTGCCGGAATGCGAGTTCTTTTACTTTGGGCAGTCGAAAAACCCGGTCATAGATTTAAGCCATTACGAGAAGACTAATAAGATCTCAAATCTTCATTTTGTCCGAGCTTTGCCTTTGGAGTTAATTCGCTCAGCTATCATGAACGCTTCAGCTTGCTTCATCCCTTACCGCTTTTGCACCGATTCTTTAACCATCCTTGCGATGATGAAAGGAAGGGTTCCGGTTGTTTCAGCCAAAAATCCTTTCCTTTATGATTTTCTTGTTGATGGGAAAACTTGCGTTATCGGCGATAGCGTAGAAAGCTTCTATCACGGCCTGAAGAACATAGAAAAGGTAAATTATGCACAATCTGCCTATGATTTTGTTCGACCGCTGACCCTAAAGGCTTACGGGGAAAAGCTGAAAGGCGTCTATAACCTTGTCTGCCAGAAAGAAACCAAAGAGAGTTAAACCTAACTCTCTTTTTTCTTTTATCCTTTCTGTCGGATTAGCACTACGCTTTGCAAACGCCGCTCAGCCCCCGCAGATGGTTTGCTTTGTTTTGAAAATATTTCTGAAAAAATATCTTCCGGTCTCAACTTTTAGTCTATAATAAATCCATAAATGCAAAGCCTGCCGATTCAAGATTCTGCGGCCTGCAGTTAAAAACAAAATCAGTTAGTCTCGGTCCTTGTAGTGCTTCTTATAAGTCGCTTTTTCTTTTTTTGAATTAAGGGGGAATTTATGAAAATTCAAAACATCCGCTTAGGCCTAACTTACGACGATGTCCTGCTGGTTCCGCAGGAATCAGATGTCGTCCCTTCTGAGGTCTCTATCCAGACAAACCTGACCCCTAACATTGTCCTTAATATTCCAATTGTTTCCGCGGCTATGGACACCGTGACTGAATCGGGAATGGCTATTGCCATGGCTCGAGAAGGCGGTCTAGGCTTTATTCATAAGAATATGAGCATTGAAGACCAGGCTAAGCAGGTGGAAATGGTTAAGCGCAATGAATCCGGAATGATTTCTGACCCCATTACGCTTCGTCCTTATAATACCCTGACAGATGCTGATAATCTGCTGTCTCAATACCATATCTCGGGCTTGCCCGTTATTGATGACAATGGCAAGCTGGTTGGCATAATCACAAACCGCGATTTGAAATATTTCCCGATTGATGACACTCCGGTCAGCAAAGTCATGACTAAGGAAAACCTGGTGACCGCTAAGCTGGGGACTTCTTTAGAAGAAGCCGCCAAGATTCTGTGGGAACACCGTATCGAAAAGCTTCCGATTATTGATAATAATGGCAAATTAAAAGGCTTAATTACTTCAAAGGATATCGATAACGCGAAAAATTACCCTAATGCCTGCAAAGACATAAAAGGCCGTCTGCGCTGCGGAGCCGCAGTAGGCGTTGGCGCTAATACTATGGATCGCGTTAAAGCCTTGGTAGAAGTTGGCGTTGACGTAATTACCGTTGATTCCGCTCACGGTCACTCAAAGAACGTCATTGAAGCGGTCAAGGCTATTCATTCTGCTTATCCAAAGTTGGATTTGATTGCTGGCAATATTGTTACGGCGGAAGCGGCCAAAGCTTTAATTGAAGCCGGCGTCAACTGCGTCAAAGTCGGAATCGGACCGGGCTCAATCTGCACAACGCGCATTGTTTCCGGCGTCGGAGTTCCGCAGATGACGGCCGTTGATGATGTGGCTGATTACTGCAACGGGAAGAATATCTGCGTCATCGCTGATGGCGGAATTAAATACTCAGGGGATATCGTTAAGGCTTTAGCCGTCGGAGCTCAGACAGTTATGCTGGGTTCACTGCTGGCGGGCTGCACCGAAGCTCCGGGCGAAGAGATTGTTTATCAGGGACGCCGTTTTAAGACTTATGTCGGCATGGGTTCGCTTGCGGCCATGAAGCGTGGCTCGGCAGACCGTTATTTCCAGAAAGCTTCGACTAAAGTTTCTAAGTTAGTTCCGGAAGGCATTGAAGGAAGAGTAGCTTTTAAGGGCGCTGTGGCTGATACCGTTTATCAGCTCTGCGGCGGCCTTCGTTCCGGCATGGGTTACTGCGGAGCGAAAGATATTCCGACCTTGCAGAAAAAAGCAGTTTTCATGCAGATTACGAATGCGGGCTTAAAAGAATCGCATCCGCACGATGTGAATATTACGGTGGAGGCGCCAAACTATTCGAAGCAAGACGACTAATAATTTATCAAGGGGGATAAAATTATGGCAAAGCTTACGAAAGAAGACATTCTGAAAAGAGCAAAGGCTGCTGAAGTTAATTACATCAGGCTTCAGTTTACCGATATGCTCGGTACGATCAAGGCAGTTGAGATTCCGGCGGCTAAGTTAGAAGACGCTTTAAATAATCAGATTATGTTCGATGGTTCGTCCATCGAAGGCTTCGTCCGCATAAAGGAAGCCGATATGTATCTGCATCCGGATCTTGATACTTTTATGGTCATGTCTTTTGAGGATGATTCTTATGGCAAGGTCGGCCGCTTAATCTGCGATGTTTATACTCCGGACGGCAAAGCCTTTGCCGGCGACTGCCGTTATATCCTTAAGCAGCAGGTCAAGATTATGCATGACCACGGCTTTGGCGCTTTGAATATTGGCTTTGAACCTGAGTTTTTCTTATTTAAAATCGGGCCGGATGGCAAGCCAATTATGGAGCCGAACGATGAAGGCGGTTATTTTGATTTGGCTCCGATTGATGGCTCAGAATATGTCAGAAGAGATATATGCCTTGAATTGGAAAAGCTCGGTTTTGTTGTCCAGACCGCCCATCATGAAGTTGCTCCGGGTCAGAATGAGATTAATTTCCGCTTTGCGGATGTCGTAACGGCCTGTGATAACGTTCAGACTTTTAAACAGGTTGTTAAAGTCATTGCCCGCAAGCACGGCTATGTTGCATCGTTTATGCCTAAGCCTATTGCGTCGGTCAACGGCTCCGGCATGCACACCAACTGCTCTTTAGCCGATTTAGATGGCAACGATATTTTCTATGACGATAAGGATTCTATGGGCCTTTCGTTAGTCTGCCGCAAATGGATTACCGGTATTTTAAAACATGCCAGAGCCTTAGCGGCTTTAACCAATCCTTCGGTTAATTCTTATAAGCGTATTATTCCTGGTTTTGAAGCTCCCTGCTATGTCTGCTGGTCTGACGCGAATCGTTCTTCTTTAATTAGAATCCCCGCTATTCGCGGTAAGTCTACTAGAACCGAACTGCGTAACGTCGATTGCACGGCTAACCCTTATTTAGCTTTGGCTGGAATTTTAGCCGCCGGCATGGACGGCATTGATCACGTTTCTGAAACGGAATTGATTCCGCCGGTTTACGATAATATTTTCTCTTTAACCCGCGAAGAAAGAGAAGCTAAAGGCATTCCCAATCTGCCTGAAAATCTGAAAGACGCAATTAAGGAACTTAAAGCCGATAAGCTTCTTGTCGATGTCTTGGGCGATCATACCTTCCATAAGTATGTGGAAGCTAAGACGCTCGAGTGGGATGAATACCGTCGTTTGATCTCTGACTGGGAGATTAAGAAATACTTATAATCTCTAATCTTTAGAAAGCAGCCGCCTGAATTAAAATCAGGCGGCTTTTTTCGTAAAGCAAAATAAAGTAAGTCAGCAAAGTGTCTGTTTATGGCCTTTTTTTGACAAAAACATTTCACTTTTAGTACTAAACCTGCTATAAGTATTCTATTAATAAATCAAGGTTTACAGAAAGGCTTAGACTTATGAATCCGTGGAAAGACATTGACGCCAAGCTGATTACTCCGGAGAAATTCATCTCCATTATCGAAATTCCGAAAGGGTCGAAGAACAAATACGAACTGGATAAAGAAACGGGCTTGCTCAGGTTAGACCGTATACTCTATACATCGACACACTATCCGGCCAATTATGGTTTTATTCCCCGCACTTTAGCGGAGGATCACGATCCTTTAGATGTTCTGCTTTTATCATCCGAATCTGTATCTTCTTTGACTGAAGTAGAGGCTAAGCCTATTGGCATGGTTGACATGATCGATCAGGGCTTAAGAGATGTGAAAATCATTGCCGTTTGTCCACAGGATCCTTTTTATGCTGGATATAACGATATAAATGATTTACCTCGCCATATTTTTGACGAGATTACCTTCTTCTTTGAGACATATAAAGTCTTGGAAGGCAAAGAAACAAGGGTTCCTGGAACTTTCGGCAGACAGGAAGCAATTCAAGTCATTAAGAAAAACATTCAAGATTTCATAGATAAATACGGTAGCAAATAAAAGGCAAAAAGTCCCCTTTTAATCGAAAAGAACACTTAGCACTTTAGGAAGGTTTTGCAATTGAGTTCAAAGCCTATTTTCCCGAAAGCACAAAAGCAATAGAAAGAGGCCACAAAAAGCCGCTTTTGGCGGACGCATAATCTTTTTGTTATGGAAAAAGTGAGTAATCGGTTATTAAAGTCAAAAAATAGTATATATATAATCAAAAGATAACTCTTATTGAGAATCTTTTAATTTCAGAAAGGAATGAAATATGAGAAAACTTTATAAAGCAGAAAGCGTTTTATTGCTTGGTTTTGCAATGTCTCTGACTTCGTGCGGAGGCGGCACTTCGGTTGCTAGCGTTGTTTCTTCTGATAACACAAGCGTAACTTCAGGAGTTTCATCTGTTGCTTCTTCATTTGCTTCTTCAGGTGAATCTTCAGAAGAAGGGAGCGATGATGAGCCGATAAATCCTGCGGACTTTATGAAAGACGTCCTTACGGAATATAACGACGGGAAAGTTACAACTCCGTTCGGAGAGAATTTAAGCTTATATGCGGATTCAGAGTTAATGGTTAACGCTGATTTAACAGGTCTTTATGATGCCGGACTCCTCGATGCTAAAGAGAAGCTTGATGGCAAGGCGGCAGTTAAAGGCGAGGCTTCTTTATCAAAAGATGCCGCCAGCTCGTATATTGCCAATGCGGAAGTTACGGCCAAAGTTTCGGCTAAAGCTGACACAGAAAAACATGACACCGAAACCCAAACCGACAAAACCACATCAGAATTCATTTTAGCTGACGCGAACGCCAAGGCAGAAGCGTCAGATAAAGTCTATTTAAACGGTGCCGTGAACTATTCTCTCAGCGATGAGGCGATGCCAACGAAAACCGAACCCAAGAAGAAAATTAACGCGTATTCTTCGTTTAATCTCAATTCAGGCATCAACAGCATTGGCACCGATGTCTTAAAGAAGATTCCGGCGCTTAATCTGTCGACAAGTACGCTGCAGAAAGTCAGATCTTATATTGATCTGTTAACTAACATGCCGTTCTTCAACATTTCAGCTTATCATAGCCAAAAATATGAAAACTATGTACTAGATATCAAAGCTAATGCGTTTTTATTCTCCTTCCTTTCCAACACCAACTTAATCGACTTATTAGGCGCTGTTGGCAATCAGTTCGGAAGCACGGTTTCCAACGTCTGCGAAGACTTAAAGGAATTATTCTCTGAAGCCTATCTTAATTTCTCTAATGCGACAAATCCTGAAATTGAGTTTCTGTTTGCGTTTAACGAGAATTATTTCCCGATAGGTATTGAAGCCTTGTTTGTGTTTGACGGCATGGAAATGCAGGCTAAGTTATCGTCATCGACTGAATTGAAGAGAAACACGGCTATGCTTTCTGATGATGTTTCTTCAAGCACTTCCTCCGAGACTTCTTCGGGCAGCACTAGTGCGGAAAACGAGAAATTCACAGTCGCAAAATTCTCTAAACTGGATTTCTCAATCAACTTAGAATTGTCTTACGGAGATAAAGCAAAGGTTCTTACTCCGATGACTGACGCTGAGAAGACGGCTATTCTTACAGCGGAAGACGCAATTAATCTCGACGATAGAAAAAGTGAATAATAGAGATTGATTATTAAGGAGTTTTATTTAAAAGAAGAAGAGGGGGTCTAACCGCCCCTTCTTTTTGATTATCAGATATTTGTTAATAAGAAAAATCAGACTGAATCAGAGGGAAAAAAGCCAGAAACAAGCAGCAGATAATAACATGGCAAAAATTATCAGAAAACACGCTTAAACATTTGACTTACTGCTATTTATTTATATATAATGTACCCGCGTGAAAATTAGTTTTTCACAAGAGGGAGAATAATCCAGATATGAAAAGAACGTACCAGCCCAGCAAGCGGAAGAGACAGTCGGTCTGCGGATTCCGCGCTAGAATGGCCACCGTCGGCGGACGCAAAGTCTTAGCCAGACGCCGCCACAAGGGCCGCTGCAAATTAGCTGAGTAGTAACCGACAAAAACACCGCTGGACATCTGCTCTGGCGGTATTTTATTAATAAGAGATTTAACAGATGAGAAGAGAGTTCAGAATCAGGAAATCGCAGGATTTCAAGAAAACGATTGAGGGGAATAACTCTACAGTTACTCCGGCTTATCGTATTTCGGTCCGTCCGAACGAAATCGGGCATCTTCGCGTTGGCATTTCTACTTCAAAAAGACTCGGGAATGCCGTTACCAGAGTGAAGGTCCGCCGCCAGGTTCGAGCTTTTTTCGTTGTGTACAATATCTACGAAAAAAAGTATGATATTGTCATAGCAGTGAAGCCGGATTTTTTGACCCGGTCTAGCTCTAAGAACCGCGAGGAGCTCTTGGAAAAAATCAACAAGCTAATCGCAAGAGGGGAAAACTAAAAGTGGAAAAGAGCAAGTTTCTAAAAAGGCTTTTCGGAGGCGTCGGGCTGATTTTTACGGCCATGATGATTTCCGGCTGCACGAAGTCTTTCTGCAGTATCAACGATACTGCCTGCATGTATGCAACCTATGTTGACGAGAACAAGACCGCCATCGATACCAATGCGACTTCCAAAGGATATCTTCTGCCGGGAGATGCTTATTGGTCTTTTATCGACGCCAAAGTTGAAGCGGCTTTTAATGAAGTCCGCGCCGCGGGCTTAGCCGTTCAGGCTGCTGGCGCTGACGATTATACTAACAGCTATGTTCCGGCTTCTTATTTGGAATCCAACATTAAATATCAGACGGCTACCGCAGAAGAAAAACTCAGCTTAGCTAACGATGAAACCATCAGGGCTATCATCCGTTATGCTGGGTATAACGACGACAAGGTCGAAACTCTTTGGGGCAACTTTGATAAATGGACCGAAGAAGCTAACGAGACGGCCACGGTTAAGAACTATGTTCCGACCACGGCTTATCTTACTTATTATAAATCTGCAATTTCGACCGGCGTCGGCAGCGCAGTGACATGCATCACTCCGACCTCTGGCTATTTCGGCATCAACGAAAACACCTATATTGAAGGCAAGACTTGGGGCCAGGCTTTTAGCCAGTATGGCTTCATTGAAGGCCTTTTGGTTTATCCGATTGGCTGGCTGGTCTATCAATTCGCGGTGGCCTTTGGGGCTTCCGGAGCTAATGCGACCGGACAGATCCTTTCAATTTTCTTGGTCACTTTGATTGTTCGCTTCTTCATCGTCTTAGCTTCTATTGGCTCAACCAATTCTCAAAACAAGATGAACGATGTTCAGGGCGAGGTTGCTTTAATCAAAGCCAAATATCCTAATGCAGACACCAACCGGTATGAGCAATCACAGATGACGCAGGAAACAATGGCTCTATATAAGAAGAGAGGCATTCATCCTTTTAAGCAGATTCTGGTTCTGATTGTGCAGTTCCCTATCTTCATTGCTGTGTGGGGTGCTTTGCAGGGTTCGGCTATTCTGACCAAAGGCGAAGTTTTCGGTTTATCGTTGGCGACCACGACAATGGCCGGCATGCAGGCTCATAATCCGACGGCTATTATCCTCTTTATTCTTATGGCGGTGGCGCAGTTCTTTGCCGCTATGATACCGACTTGGATTACCAATTATCACAAGAAGAAGATTGTCGGAGCTGCAACAGTTAAGGTCAACGATCAGTCTTCGACGGCGATGATGATGAAGTATATGCCTATTATCATGACGGTTGTCATCATCTTCATGGGCTTGAACTTAGCGGCCGCTATGGGCATTTACTGGTTCTTTGGCGCTATAATTTCCATCCTGCAGGCCATCATTACTGAAATCGTGAATATGCACAAGAAGAATCATAGTCACGGCAGCACTGGCGGAAGTGATGCTTACGGCCGTTCTGGCAGCTTCAAGGATGTCAAAGCCAAGAAGTCTAAGCATATGAACTTAAGGTAACTAATCTTTAAAAGGAGAATATAAAGATGAAAGAATTCGAAGCAAAGACGGTTGACGAAGCTGTTAAGAAAGCCGTAGCGGAATTAGGAATCGAAGCGGACAAGCTCCGTTACGATGTCCTTGCAGAGCAGAAGGGCTTATTCAAAAAGTACGCCAAAATCGGCGTCTACGAAAAAGATGATGCCCTGGCTTATTCGGCTAAATACTTAGCCAGCGTCTTAGAAGCCATGGGGCTTAAGGCTGACATCAATCCGAATGTTGTCGACGACATCATTCATCTCGATATGGTTTCTGAAGCTGACGCTTCTCGTATTATCGGCCGCGGCGGAGAAACATTAGCGGCTTTGAACGAAGTCGTCCGCGATGCCGTCTATAACAAATTCGGTGAGCATTATCGCCTGCTGCTGAATATCAACGGCTATAAGGACCAGAAATACGAAAAGCTTAAGAGCATGGCACAGAGAATCGCTCAGACCGTTAAAAAAACGCATATTACCGCTGAGCTGGAGCCGATGACTTCTGATGAAAGACGAATTATTCACAATATTCTTAATGATGATCCGAAGATTCGCACAGTCTCGGTCGGAGGCGGCTCTACCCGTCACGTCACGATCCAGTATGTCGAGACTCCGGGAGCTAATAACGAAGTGAAGACTTCTGCCGATGTTGCTGAAAAGGCAGTTCCGGAAGAAGAGAAGACAGAAGAGCCGGCCTCGGCTTTAGATCAGGCCTTTGCTCAGAAGGAAGAAGAGCTTTCGAAGCCTGAGGAAGAAGAGAAGAAGGAACTGACGCCGGAAGAACAGGCGGAGAAAGATGCCTTCATCCCTGAAGATAAGGCTGAGTAAATCCTTAAAGCGCAGTTTTAATGCATACCCCTAATCTTGGACACCGTTAAACGCTGCCTGAGAGGCGGGGTTTTTTATTTCTTCTTTGGAGGACGTCTGACTTCCGAGTCTTTTTTGTTCCGATAGTAATCCCATATTGCAAATTGTTGTCTTTTTTTAGCCTCGTTGGTCATTTTAGATCTGATTGGCTTCTTTCTCCAAAACATTATTTATTCCTCCATTCATTTGGTTTATATTCAGGCTTAAGGCAATAAAGATTGCATTCTAGGAAATCGTTGACTTCTTTTTCCTTTTCTTTAAAGTCCGTGCCTATATCACCATTTAGAATATAAGGTGATTCAATTTCATTAACCTTTAAGCCGCCCTACTGCAAGAAAATCCACGAAAAAGAAAATTATACCATTCAGGACCTGAGGCAGATGCAGTACAATAAATGGAGCAGGGCCAAAGGCGTCTACTCTGGCAACTTCCTTCCTAAAGAGGAGAAGAAAGCTAAGCTTCTAAAGCAAGGTTGGGTATATTTAAATCCCGAACATAATAACAAGCCCGAAGCAAAATGCCATGCCAATTACAAATGCCTGAGAAACAATCAGCATATCAGAGAATGCAATGCCGGAGGCCGCTTCCACTGGCATTGGTTCAACTACTTTAAGCCCAGTGGCTTCACCGAATGGAGAAGGAATTTTGGTGATAAAAGCCAAATTGAGTATCTAAACGATTATGGAGAGGTTGAAGCAGACCCTAAAAAGAATCACTTATATAGATAAAGGAGACAAGATAATGAAACATCCAATTAGCGATTATCCTAAGTTCATGCCGGTTACAGGCGATGATGATCTTATCGATTTCGACTATGACGAGAAGAAAAGAACAATCACAATGTTGCTTTCCAAAGACACTCTTTTCTTGAAACCTGATGAAAAAAAGCCTTAGGGCCTAAGATCTCCCATATCATGGGAGAGACTTATGCGTTAATTACCTTCTACGATATTGACATCGTCAGCAAGGATTTCAAAAAGATCATCGGATACCTTGATAAAATCGAATACAATGTCTTTTTCGATATTGTGGATTTTTCCGATGGCTGCCCTTCATTTTATATTGATTGCCAAGGCCTTGACTGGGACCCGGCGATGATCATCAGGTTTCACGCTTCATCATTTGACTACGAGAAATCTACAGACCATAAATTGGTTAAGCACTTTGATTTCAGCAATCTTCCTCATGATAAAGAGCCGCTTCTCATCAAGACATCCGATATTGCTGACTACAAGCCTAAAGGAGCAGCCTGCTGTCTGATCGCTTTCAGTTACAATGTGCAGAAGAAGACAATGACCCTGGTAATCAATTCCACCTGGCACGACCTTTCTAAAAAAGCATTCACGGCTCTCGGACGTTCCGAAATGAAGGGACGTTATTCAGAAGTTAAAGTCAGGTATTGCTTCCACAATGTGGAAATTACGAGCCCTGACAGTAAAGAAGTTTTCGAAGCATGGGAAAAGGTCGGATGGCAGATTTGTTATTACAATATTCTGATTGATAATGGCCAGTTGACTTTGGTCTTTCCTAACCCAATCGATGAAAAAAGAGTAGATAAGGTAAGTTTCAAGTCAGATGAGTTCGAATACGGGCTTGTCGAGTAAATACGGTATTTATTCTTTCATATGGAAAAGCAAAACTCGCCTTTTCTATCATAAGTGAATTGGCTCTTCCGTTTTATCCTCGTTTTTCCTCCGCCTTATGAAACCAAGTATAATAGAAGGCGAGGATTTTATGACAGTTTTTGATACGATCGTGGCGGAATGCACCGCTCCTTATAAAGCCGCTATCTCCGTCTTGCGCTTAACAGGGCCGGAAGCTTTTAAAATTGGACAGAATGTCATTAAGAAAGATTTAACATTCTTTGAGCCGCGCAAAGCTTACTTCTGCGGTATTTATAAGAATAAAGACGAAGAAAAAACGCTGATTGATAAAGGGCTGGTTATCCTTTTTAAAGGCAAAGAGTCTTATGCCGGTGAAGATTCGCTGGAATTTTATGTTCATGGCTCGCGCCTAATCGTTAACCAGCTTCTGGAAGCTTTAATCGGCTTTGGGGCTAGGAGAGCTGAAGGCGGCGAATTTTCCTTTAAGGCTTACGTTAACGGCAAGATGGATTTAACTGAAGCTGAAGCCGTTAACAGCTTGATTAACGCACGGACCGAGCGCTCGGAGAAATACGCTTTAGAGTCTCTTTTGGGCGGTTCTTCAGCCAAAATTAAACAGATGAAAGACCGTCTTAATCTGCTTTCTGCAGAAATAGAGACGGATATTGATTATCCGGAGTTTGATCAAGAAGCCGATCTAATCAAAAAAATCAGCGAGTTGGTTCCGGATTTGCTTAAGAGTTCTGAAGAATTGGAAAGAAAGTCCAAACAGTCGGAATATCTGTTTAATGGCATCAAAGTCGCTATCATCGGAGAACCCAACGTCGGTAAATCCACCTTGCTGAATAAAATCCTGGACGAAGAAAAAGCTATTGTTACTCCGATTCCGGGAACCACGAGGGATGTTGTCGAGGGCGAAAGAGAAATCGACGGCATCATTTATAAATTCTTTGATACGGCCGGCATCAGAAAACAAGCCGGTTCTATCGAGGAAATAGGCATTCAGAAAACGTTTGAAGTCTGCAAGAAAGCCGATGCCGTTCTTATTCTTTCAGAAAAAGGCAGCAGCAGAAAAGAAGCTGAGAAACTCGGTGTTTCCGATCTTATAAAAGATAAGCCGGTTATTTATGTTTCAACAAAAGCCGACTTAAATGGCCAAGACGAACAGGCCGATATCTCTGTTTCGAAAGACGATCAAAGCCTTGAGCCGCTTTTTAAGCTTATTGAGAAGAAACTTGATATCGATGAAGCTTCCGATGAAGGCTTAGCTTCCAAAAGAGATATCGATATTCTAACAAAATTTAACTTAATCCTAAATTCAATTATGGATGATATTCAGGCGGGAATTACGGTTGATGTCTGTGAAGTAAAGCTTATTGAGGCAACTTCCTGCTTGGATGAAATGCTGGGCAACGAACAGACGATGGAAGATATATACAATACAGTTTTTGCTCATTTCTGCGTTGGAAAATAAAGGAGAACAAAATGAAAATCATCGATACGCACGCCCATCTGAATGAAGAAAGACTTTTCAGCACAAGGGCCGAAGTCATCAAAAGGGCTAAAGACCAAGGCGTTTGCAAAGTTATTAATAACGCCGATTCTCTGCAGTCTTGGAAAGTCATTGATCGGTTAGCTCAGGAATACCCCGATTTCTGTTATTCAGCGCTCGGCTTTTTCCCGGATGAAGGCACCGGAGATGTGAATAAAGATGTCGAGCTTTTAGAAAAAGCCCTGCAGAACACGCATAATTTAATCGCAATTGGGGAAATAGGCCTAGATTATCACACGGATAATTCGAAGGAAACCAAGCAGAGGCAAAAAGAGCTGTTTAATGCTCAGATTGAAGTTGCGAAAAAGCACAAACTGCCGATTATTGTTCATTCCAGAGATGCAGAAGCTGACACTTTAAACACCATTTTGGATGCAGATATTGAAGGTCCTGTTACTTTGCATTGCTTTTCCGGTGCTTTCCAGATGGCTCTGCGTTATTTAAGACATAAGAAGAACATCTATTTCGGCATTGGCGGAGTGCTGACTTTCTCTAATGCTCAGCGCTTAGTGGAAGTCGTGCAGAAAGTACCTTCTGATCATTTTGTCTTGGAGACGGATTCGCCTTTCTTAAGCCCGATGCCGTTCCGCGGGCAATTGAATGAGCCCAGTCGGATTACTTTAGTCTTGGATAAAATGGCGCAGCTTCTAAACAGAAACAAAGAAGAGCTGGCCGAAGAGATATATAAGAGAAGCCTGGAGATATACGGCCTGCATGAATAAGCATTTATACGTAGTTGAAGGTAAGGATGATATTTCTAAGCTTTCTTCTTTAGGCTGCTATTTTGTTTTGCCCAGCCAAGGATTTGCTCTCTCTTATTCATTCCTGACTTTTCTTAATGCAGCTAGCCAAGTGCGTCCTATCGTAATCATTACAGATCCTGATGGGCCGGGTCGGCTTATTAGAGAAAAAATCCATAATGGCGTTCCTAACTGCACCGACATCATTCTCGATAAGAAAAAGGGCACAGACATCAATAAAATCGGCTTATGCGAAACGGATTCAGATTATCTCCGTTCTGTTTTAGAGCCTTATTTAAAAGAAGATGCCTTATCTGATGAAAAAGAAGAGATTAATTTAAAGGTTTTGGCTGATAATAATCTTGTCGGTTCCGGATGCCAGGATAAGCGCAGTTTGCTTATTAAAGCTTTCGGTCTAACCGCGACAGCTCCGAAAGGCATAGTCAAGGAACTGAATATTCTAAGAGTATCTGAAGCACAGGTTAAAAAGGCGATAGAAAAATGAACACTGAACTGCAAGGCCGCATCTTAAACCTCATGGCTAAATATGAAGTGAATCCGCAAGAGCGGTTTTCGCAGAATTTTCTCATCGATAAAAATGCCAGGGATCTGATAGTCAATTCGCTTCCGTGGGGCCAGGCTGAAGAAGTCGTCGAGGTCGGGCCGGGGTTAGGAAGCCTGACGGAAGCTTTAGTTAAATTCGGGCCTAAAGTGACCGCCATCGAGTTTGACCGCGATATGGTAAAAGTCCTAAGCGGAGAGATACATAATTCTAATTTCAGCCTTATTCAAGGCGATTTTCTTAAACAGGATTTAAGCATGTTTCACGTGAAACAAACGTGCTATATAGGAAATCTGCCGTATTCTATTACTCGAGATATCATCCGCAAAATCGTCGTTAATCCTAACTATATCTACTTCGGCTTTATGCTGCAGAAAGAACTGGCCGAGAAGTTCTTTTATAAAGAAGGAAATCCGGAAAACAATCCTTTTGCGGTTTATTTTGCCTTAAGGGGGACTTTGAGTTCTATTATCGAATTAAGCCCTGGTTCTTTTTATCCGCCTCCGAAAGTCTCTTCTGAGTTCTTAAAGTTTGTTCCGAATGATGATGGGGCTTTTGCTTCCGAAAGCGTCTTTAAACTATTGGAAGCCTTATATAAGAATCCGAGGAAAAACCTTAATAACAATCTTAAAAGTTCACCAGCCTATACTTATCTTCTGAATGAACTTACGGTTTTGGGAATTCCTTCTTCTTTAAGACCTCACCAGCTGAGTCTGGAACAAGTTAAAGCCCTAGTTTCTTGCACTAAGAACAAAAGATGATAAGCCTCTTCTCTTTTTGTTGTCTTTAGATAAGGCAAAGACTAAAATAATCATGCTTAGCAAAAGAGCAAAGCACTTAATGAAACATGATCATCAAAGCACCCGCTAAAATTAACTTAGCAATTGATGTAAAAGATCTTCGCCCGGATGGGTATCATAACATTGATATTGTCTCTTTGCCGTTGGAATTGCATGACTCAATAGAAATCGAAGATTATCCTGAGCGTTTTGGAACGTATCTGACTTCTGATGATACATCCTTGCTTTGCGATGAATCTAATTTGGTTTACGTGGCTTACCGTGCTATTAAGAAAGCGTTTGGCCTTCATTCCGGATTCCGTATTAAGATTTTTAAGAAGATACCGATGGAATCAGGCATGGCGGGCGGTTCAGCTGATGCGGCAGCCGTTATTAACGGCTTAATCAAGCTGAAAAAACTTCAGGCTACTGATCAGCAGAAAATAGATATTGCCAAGCTTATCGGTTCTGATGTCCCCTATTGCTTATTCAACCGCCCTTCTCGCATAGAAGGCATGGGTGAAAAACTTACTTTTATCAATACGCATCGGAACTGGAACGTTCTAATTATTAAGCCTGAGCAAGGCTTATCAACAAAAGAGGTCTATAAAGTCTCCGATACTTATGAAAAAGACCATCCGGATATTCCGGCTCTGGTTAAAGCCTTGGAAAAGAATAACGACGCCATCATCAAGGCTAATATGCTTAACGGCCTGCAGAAGACGGCTATCAGCCTTCTACCTGAAGTCGGAAACCTTATTTCCCGTCTGAAAGGTGAGGGTTTGGATTATGTTATGATGTCCGGATCCGGCTCTTCCGTTTACGCTTTAAGCAGCGATGAGGAAAAGTTAAAAGCTATTGCGCAGAAGTTCGATGATGACACGCACACAGTCTGGGTTACCAAAACCGCCATCGTCTAAGCTCATCAAAAACAAAAGCATTATTAATACCCCGGTTCTGCCGGGGTTTTTTAATCAATTTTTAAATTTAAAGCGGTTACGGGCTCCGCTAAACACTTAATATGCTAAAATATCTTTGAGAGTTCTAACGGAGGTTATTAAAGCTCATGCTGAAAAACGCTATTGTTTTCTCTTTGTCTGCTAATCCTGTTTTAGCCCAATCGATAGCTGATAAACTTAACGTTCAATTAGGAGGGAGATCAATCAAAAGGTTCCCTTCAGGCGAAGTCATCTGCGAGCCGACCGAATCAGTCCGCGGCAAAGATGTCTTCATCATTCAGTCTACTTGTCCGCCCGTCAACGAAAACCTGATGGAAGTCCTGGTCTTCGTGGACGCGCTGAAAAGAGCATCTGCTCATGAGATTAATCTTATTGTTCCTTATTTCGGCTATGCGAGACAGGATCGTAAGGCTAAGCCCCGTCAGCCAATTACGGCTTCATTAGTTGCTAATCTGTTGACAACTGCCGGCGTTAACCGCGTTGTCACAGTTAATTTACACGCTTCTCAGATACAGGGCTTCTTCTCCTGCCTGGTCGATGATTTAACTGCAGTTCCGCTTTTGGGGCACGCCGTCATGAAAGCCAACAAGGATTTCAAAGACGTTTGCGTTGTTTCCCCGGATCACGGCGGCGTCAATCGCGCCAGAGATCTCGCCGAGCAGTTCAACTGCCCGATTGCGATTATCGATAAGAGAAGAAATTCCAACTTAGAGCCGGAAGTCATGAACATCATCGGTGATGTAAATAATAAAGACTGCTACATGATTGACGATATGATTGATACCGGGCATTCTGCTGTCAACGGAGCAAAGGCTCTGTTAGCTTCCGGTGCGAAATCCGTTTCGATTTTGGCCGTTCATGCGGTATTCTCTGATCCCTGCTACGATTTAGTCAAGGATGGTCCATTCAAGAAGATTGTTGTTACGGATTCTATTCCGCTTCCGGAAAAGTTTGCCAATTTGCCTTTCGTCAAAGTCGTCACTCTTGATTCGATGCTGGCGGAGACGATTCGCCGCATTGAGACCAACGAACCGCTGTCCGCTGTCTATGAGTCTTATGCGGATCCCGAGAAAGTCATCAAGAATAGTTAAGCCTATTTAAGCCGTTCCCCTTTCTTAAGAAAGGAGGATATTATATGTCCGAGCATTCAGTCGAGGGAAAATTAAAGATTGTAAAGATACGCAACGATAATTTTCTCGTGCAGAAAAATCGCAAAATAAGAATCTGGGTTCCAGATTCTTACGATAAAAAATCGAACAAGCCTTATGATGTCATCTATATGTTCGACGGACAGAACCTCTTTGATAATGCCACTTCTTTTTCTGGAGAGTGGTATATCGATGAAGCTATCGACGGAATTGAGTTTGAAGACCATATCCGGCCGTCGATTGTCGTGGGCTTAGACAATTCTTCTGACCGTATGTCAGAATACCTACCAAGATTTTCCAATATTGCCATTGGTCCTTTTGCTTATAAGGGCTTTTTAACTTTGGATTATCTGGTGAAGCAGGTTATTCCTTATATAGAGGAAAATTACAACGTCGGTAAAACTCGTGGCTATCGCTCTATAGGCGGGTCCTCAATGGGAGGACTTATGTCTTTGGCGGCCGGCATTTCTTATCCGCAAGTCTTCTCAAAAATCTACGCTTTCTCCAATGCTTTTGCCATTTATAAATTCGGTCCGGAAGAGCAGTTGCCTTATCATCAGGGCGTAGGGACTGATGCGGCGTTTGAATATGTAATCAGCCAATATAATAAGCCTCATATGATCAATAGATTTAAGATTGCCGTGACAGCCGGGGGCACCGGAATCGAGGCAAACTATACTGCTTACGCTGATAATTTTGTTAAAAGGCTTGTTGGACAAGGCTGGAAAGAAGAAAACCTCATGGCTTTTATAAATAAAGACCTAGAACACAATGAACGGCAGTGGTCGCTTTTCTTTCCCGAAGCTTATCGCTTTATGAAGGGAAAGAAAGAATAAAAGCAGAGAAACCGTTGACATAAAGTTCGTTTAAAGTTTGTTAGAATGGCGCTTAATACAAAACGGATTTTTAGCAAAAGCTAATAAAACTAATGACTTTTATATGTTTTTAAAAAACAACATTTTTCTGTTGAATAACTAAAAAAATCTTTTATAATATTCTCATGAGTTTAATGAAATGTCCGGAATTTGGACACATAGTCTCAACATTTGCAACCACATGCCCTTCCTGCGGTTATCCATTGAAGCAAAATTACGAAACTTTAGTTCACGTTATTTTTTATCGCCAGCGAAAATTTTATCTTTCGAAAGTTTCATGTTTTATCAATATTGACGGCCTGCAAATAGGAAGTCTGGAAAACGGTGAAACTTTAGAGACAACGTTTCCTCAAGGCGTGCACACAATCGAGATTTATAACAAGGCTGGTTCAAACTGGATTAATAACATCGATGTCAGAAAAGAAGTGGATTTTGAAAAAGCCAAAAGAATAAGAATCGTTATTGTGCCTAAAACCAAAGAAAAAGGGTATGCATTTGCTGTTGAGTCACTCTTAATTGATGATAACATTTAAAAAAGCGCTCATTATAATGAGCGCTTTTTGTGTTCCGCAAATGGTGGATCAGGCAGGATTCGGACCTGCAACAACACGATTATGGGTCGTGGACTCTAACCATTGAGCTACTGATCCAAGAAACAACCCTTGAAGCGGACTTTTCAAGTATTTCTATTTTATAACTTTGAAACCGTGAAAAGAATAGGCAGAAGGCTGGGTAAGCAAAGAAGAGGAGAGTTTTTAAAAACCAGAGGCTTATAATTAAAGAAGTTAAGGAGAAACTTTAATATGAAAAAGCTTGGCTTTGGATGTATGAGACTGCCATTATTAAATCCAGACGATCAAACATCAATCGATATTGAGCAGTTCAAAAAGATGATCGAAATTTTTATGAAAGAAGGTTTTTCGTATTTCGATACGGCTTATGTTTATCACAACGGCCATTCCGAACTGGCTTTAAACGAAGCCTTAATAAAGCGGTATCCGCGTTCTTCTTTTACAATCACCGATAAAATGCCGATGTTTTTAGTAAAAAAAGAAGAAGACTTGCAGAGGATTTTTGACGAGCAGCTGACTCGCCTCGGAACCGATCACTTTGATTATTACTGGCTTCACGCCTTAAACCATAAAGAATATGAAAAGGTTCAAAAGCTTCATGCGTTTGAATTCATTGCCCAGAAGAAAAAGGAAGGAAAGACAGTTCATATAGGCTTTTCTTTCCACGATACTCCGGAAGTTTTAAACCAAATCCTTAAAGACCACCCTGAAGTAGAATATGTCCAACTGCAGATTAATTACCTTGATTGGGAAGATACCGATGTCAGAGCCAGAGAGTGTTATGAAACGGCGCAAAAATTCGGCAAGAAAGTAATCGTTATGGAGCCTGTCCGCGGTGGCAAACTTGCCAAGCTTCCAGAAGAAGCCGAAAAAGTCCTGCGGCCTTTCCAGCCGGCTTTATCGGATGCTTCCTGGGCAATCCGTTACGCAGCTAGTTTAGATGATGTCATGATGGTTCTGTCGGGGATGTCTAATATCGCTCAGGTTGAAGATAACACTTCATATATGAAAGCTTTTAAGCCTTTAAGCGTCGGCGAGCAGGAGGCTTTAAAAGAAGCCAAAGACATCGTTAAGCCTTATTTATCCATCCTTTGTACTTCCTGCCATTACTGCGCTCCAGGCTGCCCGAAGAAAATAGCTATTCCGGAATATTTCAGCTTAGTTGAGGAAAGCCAGTGGATGACGCCAGCTAAGGCTAAAGAGGAATACAAGAAGATTCAGGCGGGAGGCAAGGGGAAGGCTTCAGAATGCCTTAAATGCGGTAAATGCGAAAGCGTCTGCCCGCAGCATCTGCAGATTCGCAAGCTTTTAGAGGAAGTAGTGAAAAAGTTTGAATAGGATTAATGAAAGGGCCCGAGCAATCGGGCCCTTTTAAGTACAAAAAAAGCCTTGATTATCTCAAGACTTGTGTTGACTTTGGTAGCGGGGAAGGGAGTCGAACCCTCGACGTATCGGGTATGAGCCGAGTGCTCTAGCCAACTGAGCTACCCCGCCATATATATAAAAACGGAAAACCGAAATGGTGTTTAAAAAATTGGTGGAGCTGACGGGGATTGAACTCGCTACCTTCTCCATGCCATGGAGACGCTCTCCCAGATGAGCTACAGCCCCAGCAATAAATAACATACCTTAACACACCTTTTAAGTCAACAAAAATCGGCTATAGAGTTTTTATATAACTCAAAGGGATTAAGGCACTTTCTTTAAAGGTCAATTATTCTTGAAATCATCTTCGAGAACAGCCTTGAGAAGGGTAATCATGATATTGGTAGCCTTGGATTCGCTTTCTTCGGTGCCTTCGTTATAAAGGATGGCGTCCGCGAAGACTTGGGTAGGCTCGACATAAATATCAAACATCGGCTTAACTGTCTTAAAATACTGATCAATGATTTGCTGATAAGGCCGATTATCTCTTTCGGTATTATCCCTGATTAAGCGCCGGAGGAACCTTCTTTCCGGAGAAGCAGCAATAAAGACCTTTAAATCAGCCATCTTCCGAATCTGTTCGTTCTCTAAGGCCATGATGCCTTCAATGATAAAAACCTTGGCGGGCTTAACTTCAACCGTGTCTTTCGAGCGTGTAAAAGCATTGAAATCATAAACGGGCTTTTTAATTGTCTTGCCATCTTTTAAATCCTGAATTTGCTTCATTAGCAGATTCCAGTCAAAAGCATCAGGAGCATCGAAATTCTGCTTTTTACGTTCCTCTAAGGGAAGATACGAAATATCCTTATAATAATCGTCAAAGCTCAAATGGACAAAATCGTCAGAATTGGAAAGAGACTTCAAGGCTCTGTTGGTAATATATGTTTTACCAGATGAGCTGCCCCCGCCGACCAAAACAATTTTTGCCATAATGATTTATCCCCTAAGAGTATTATAATTTTTCTTTCGCAGTTAATGTTAATTCTTTCGAGCCGATAAGCTGAGTTCCATAATGCGTAATAGAAAGAATCGTACTTTCTTGGGCATATTTATTAAGAAGCTCAATAATGTTTTTGGCTGTTTGCGGGTCTATTTTAGCGTTCATTTCATCCAAGAAAATAATGGGTGTCTTTTTTAGCAAAACTCGAGCGATATTAAACAAAGAAAGTTCGCCGGAAGAGTAATCTTTGACATTAAGCGGGACGTTTATGTCTTTTATGCGGTTTAAGCCTACCTGATTGAGAACGTTAAAAACGTCTTCATCTGAAAAAGATGAAGCCTCGCCGAGGCAGATTTCTTCCTTGATGGTTCCTTGAGAGAAGAAAGAATCCTGGTAGACAATACCAAAAAGCTTTTTGCGCGATTCCTCAGTAAGTTCATAAGTTTCAATTCCGTTGACTGTAACCTTTCCTTCCTGTGGCTTTAATAGCCCATAACCCAGTTTGAACAATGTTGATTTTCCAACGCCAGATGCGCCTTTTAAGGTTAATTTATCTCCCGGATTAAGCGTGAGACTAAAGTCAGAGATTACTTTGCCGTCGGCGGCCGCATAAGAATAAGAGATATTTTCATAGCGGAGCACCGGCTTCTCTTCTTTAGCGGTTTGGTCTTTTTTCATATCGTTAGGCGTTTTTAGGAAAAGGCTAATACGGTGAATAGAAGCTTGGGAATTCTGCAAGGTCTGAAGCTCATTTCCGATATTTTCCATCGGCGAGAACAAATCGACAATTAAATCCGAAATAGCAAGGAAAGAACCGACGGAAATGCTGAAAACGCTTGGATAATTATAAGAAACCATCATTATCGACATGACGAGAACATAACGGGTAAAAATCATTACTGGCGGGAACAAAGCGCCATAAAACATAGAAACATTGCGGGCTTTGAAATGCTCAATAAGCGTTTTCTCGAACTGGTTTTCCGTATATTCATAAGAGGCGTAAGTTTGGATGGCCTCCAGATTATCAACGGTCTCCAAAGTCTGCTGATTGACCGAAGCTTCCATTTCCTTGGTTTTCAGCATTGCCTTATACATTTTCTTGCGCACAAAGAGTATAAAGCCGAAAAGGAAAGGCATTAAAGCTAAAACCAGCCAACCAATTGAAACTTTGAAAGCGAAAAGTGAAATCAGAACGCCTATCATCTTAACCATGTCGATGCACATTGAGATTATGCCATCGGAAACCAAGGTGTTAATCGTGTTCACATCGTTATTGAAATAGGATTCCAAAGTCCCGGTATCGTACTTTGAAAGTTCTTCATAGGGCATGACATTTACTTTCTTCAAAAGGTTTTTGCGAATTTCGGTGCAAATGCCTTGTGAGAGGGAAATAAGAATCAGTTTTTTCAAGAATTCCGAGACGCCTAAAAGCGTATAGGAGAGCATATAGAAGATGGAATAAGTCAAAAGAACCGCGAGATCGCTATTAGGAATAATCTCATCGACGATTTTCCTCATCAGGAACGGCGGCAGCAAAGTAAAGGCAATATCTAAGGCGATGATGATAACGCCTATTCCAGTAAGCAGCCAATGCTTTTTGAAATAAGCCGTAAAGACTTTGCTTAATCTCATTTTTGGCCTCCTAAGAAAGAGACAAAGTCTCCGTCTTTAAGAAGCTCATCATAAGAAGCGAACTTATAAGAGTCTTTGTTCAGATAAAGGATCTTATCGCAGGTTTTGAGAATGTTCTCCTGATTAGACGCAAAAATGATTGCTGAAGAAGTGAGTTTTTCTTTCATTCTTTTGATTATGAGAAGGGACATTTCCTCGTCGATAGCTTCAAAAGGATTATCCAGCATGACCAATTCTGGGCGATTAAAGACGGCACGGGCAATCATTAGTCTTTTAATTTGTCCGCCGGAAAGATTGGCTATAGTGCGATTAAGCTGTTCATTTTCATTTTTGGCGACTTCTTCTAGGTTAGAAATATAAATGGCTTCATCTGGCGATCCGGAACGGCCAAGAGTTATATTCTGTTCTAAAGTGTCTTGGAAAATCTGAGCTTCCGAAGAGCAAAAGCCAATCAGGTTTGTATTTTCTTCCTGGCGAATAGAAAGCGTATTAAGTCCGCCTAAAGTCACTTCTCCTTGAAAAGGATAAAGACCGTTGACAGCATTTAACAGAGTGCTTTTCCCAGTATGGACGCGGCCACATAGACCGATGACCTCTCCAGGCTTGGCCTCAAAAGTAATATCTTTGATGCCTTGAGCGTGGTGAGCAAAACTGAAGTAAAGATTTTTGACTTTTAAACCAGAATGATCAGAAACTAAAGCCTTATGAGGGACTTTTTCCGCGTGGAGATAAATCTTGCAGCGCTCATAAGAAACTTTCAGTCCTTGATAAGCGTTAACCAGAGCTCCGACATGTGATGCTTTGACGGCCATGGCTATATATAAAGAGACAAAGGCTGAAAAATCACCTATTTTCCAGGCGCTTGCCGCCGAGATAACGTTTTGGCCTCCGTAATAAATGACAAAGAAGAAATCCAGCCAAACAATGACTTTATATAAGGGTTCCATTGAAGAGCTGGTCAGCAAAGAGGCGATACCCTTCTTTCTCAGTTTTTCCTGGCCGGCATCATACTGATCCTCATAATAACGGTTTACTCCAAGTCCGCGGTAATAAAGTTCATTGCTTACATAAGTTAATGTCGTGTCCTTGGTTTTAGAAAGGAACTTTTTGTAATCTTTGGCGGTTTTGTAAATTGGGCTTCTTAAGGCTTCAGCAACTACGACCGAAACGGCAATGAAGCCAATAGAGATTAATGTCAGTTTCCAATCGTAAATGAACATTGTAATAAGGTAAGACAGCATTAAGACAAAAGTATCGAAGACTTCGGTGGTGATTTTTCTTAAGCCTTCTGATGTGTCTTCTATATCGGTGAGCGTGCGGTTGAGGATATCTCCTTTGGTGTTGGCACCAAGTTCCGAAGATGAAGAATGAAGGATATAGCTGAAGGATATCTTACGCATTTTATAAGTGGTGCGATTAGCAAAAAGGCGGACAAAATATCTCTTAAAGAAACGGTTAAACTCAACAAAAAGAACCAAGGCTAGGAAATAAAAGCCATTTTTTGTAAGCTCATTTGCCGAAACCCCATCATTAGCAAAGTTTATAATGTCGCCTAAATACTTATGAACCATAGACATTAATCCATCGAAAAGCAGGCCTGTAATGCAAATGCCGATCACTAAAGGAATTTCGGTAAAGAAGTAAGTCTTTATCTTGGAATAGTCTTTTCCGGCGACAATCTTTATTTTTTGCATTTTTAACAGATGGTTTTTAATTCGATTTCGCTTGTCTTAGCCTTTAAACACTCATTATAGAGATAATTAATATACTCATTATAAGCAGATAAAGTCAAATTCATATCGCCGTGGCCTGGAACAATGGTTTTTGTCGGTAGGGAAAGCAGGGTTTTGGCGGTATTGAAAGTGACGTCTTTATTAGTGTAAAAAACGCCGTCCCTTTCTTTAAGGCACAGACCGTCTCCTATGAAAAGCGTCTGTTCATCAACAATATAGATATATAAACTGCCTTTAGCGTGAATTGATGGCAAAGAGCCCACCTCAACACGAACATCACCTAAATCGAACTGGATTTTATCGTTGACTATGGTGTCAACGTGAGTATAACGAGCTGTGTTTTTGGTTCCGACTATATTTATGGGCTGATAAAAGCCGGCGCCATTGATATGATCGGGATGAAAATGCGTAATAACCAAATGCTTGAAATTATCTTTTAGAACGCCATTTTTTATCAGGCTTTTAAAAAGCTCAGCCTGAAAGTTGGATGCTCCGGCATCAACAAGCAATGAAAAATCACGGCCTTGAATAACTCCGATGTCTGAGCAAATGATAGATCTTTCTCCGCTGATGATTCCTGCATGAGGCGTTAGGGCGGTGTATTTTACTTCTTCTTTCATAGTTATAGTTCTTTACTTTATTCTAGTTTGAAATTAAAAGAATGTCAGCAGAAGACAAAAAGAAAAAGCATATTAATCGAAAGGACCGGAGGGAAAAATATGAGAAGAAACACACATTTAGTAAAGTTGATAAAAAAGCTTAAAAAATGGAGGCAATTAAATAAAGCAACCTTACAAATAATAAGAAGATTTAACATTATATTAAAGCCCAAAATGCTTTAAAAACCTATATGTGGTAAAATTTCTACGTATATAAATATAGTTAGGTTTATATTTATATATAGAGTTAGTCAAATGAAAAGCAAAGATACTTTTGCATCAAAAGAGAACCATGGACGCATTCGTAATCGCGTCACGCCGATTCTCTACGTTATCCTTTCTTTCATCGGCGTAATCTTCGTCGGCTCCCTTTTACTTGTCTTGCCAGCCGCGTCCAGCGATCCATCCAATTCGCTTTCTTACATTGATGCTTTTTTCCTTTCTGTTTCTTCGGTCTGTGTGACCGGCCTTTCCACTGTAACAATTGCCACAGCTCTTTCAGTATTTGGAAAAATAGTTATCGCTTGTCTTATGCAGATAGGCGGATTAGGCTTGGTTACTATAATTTCATTCTTTTGGTTTGCAGCCGGTATTAAAATCAACATTTCTCAGGCCATGGTGGTTAAAGAGGCTCTGTCTCAGCCGGGATATGGGCATCTAAGACCGCTTATTAAACATGTAATTCTTATTACTGCTGGGTTTGAAGTTTTGGGAACCATTTTGAATATGTTTGTCTTTGGTTTTGACTATCCTTTTTGGGAAGCGCTAGGTATTTCAATGTTCCACGCCATCTCCTCTTTCAATAATGCAGGGTTTGATATCATCGGAGCGGAATCACTTGTTCCTTATGCTAATAATTTTCTGCTTAATTTCTCCACTTGTCTTCTGATTATTGCTGGAGGCCTTGGTTTTTTAGTCTTCGAGGACTTTTTCACTTTTAGGAAATGGAGGAAGTTCTCTCTACAGACCCGCATTGTCCTTTTAACCAATCTATTTGTCTTGCTTGTTTCCATTCTTATCGTTTACGCCCTGCAGTTTAACAACATGACTTTTATGGAGGCTGTTTTCTATAGTATCAATCTTAGGACTGCCGGTTTTACCACCATTAATAACAAAATGATTCTGAAGAACTCCACCGTCTTAGTCTCCAATTTCTTCATGGTAATAGGCGGATCGCCTTTCTCTACGGCTGGCGGTATCAAAACTACAACATTGTTTGTTATTTTAGGATCTTTATATTCTTCTATTACCGGCAAAAAGACTTTGTTTTGCAACAGAGAAATAACAGACGCCACGAAGATTAAGGCTTTCTTTTTGGTCGTTATGGCCGTTTTTGAAATTATCTTAGGTGCCACGTTAATTTCCATCTTCGAAAACGAATCGATATCTTTGGAATATGTTTTATATGAATGCTGTTCAGCGTTTGGCACCGTCGGTCTTTCTCTTGGAATAACTTCTTCGTTGAGCGTCGGATCCAAAATTATTCTTTGCGCTTTGATGTTTACAGGACGTGTGGGGCCTTCTATGCTGATCTCCGCTTTTAATCTTTCGCCTTATAAGCCAAACAAAGCAGAAGTCGGATTCTTAGGAATTGACCTGATGATAGGTTAATCATATTGTTCTAAAATATAAGAAAGGAGATAGTCATTTATGAGGAAAACTATCGCTGTTATTGGCTTAGGACGCTTTGGAAAGGATTTTATCCGCGCTTTAAGCGAACAGAATGTCGATGTTATTGGCGTCGATTTGGATAAAGCCAACGTTGCCTTGGTCGGCGAATATATAAACAACGTTGTCGTCTGTGATTCGACTAACGTAGACGCTTTAGTCCAAGCGGGCGTTAATGAAGCGGATGAAGCCGTTGTGGCCTTTGGGCAAGATACGAAAGCCAACATTGCTATGACCATTCTGACAGTTGTGGCCTTGAAGAAAATTGGCATAAAGAAAGTCACCTGCCGTATTGATGACTCTTCCTATGAAGATCTGCTTAAAAGGGTTGGAGCCGATTCCTGCATATCTCCTTTTGAATTAGCCTCTCAATCTTTGGCCTTGCGCATCTCGACATCATCGGTTATCGATTATTACCACATTACGGAAGGTTATAACGTCTTTGAAATTGTAATAAAAAACAATGTACCAGCCATAAAACTTACTGAATTAGATGCTCGCCATCAATTTGGCGTAAACATCATTCTCTATTCCCGCGGAGCCAAGCAGGAATCGCCTAACCTGGATTACGTCATTATGCCTAAAGACCATATTTTCGTTTTCGGTAAGCAGGATGGCGTCAGCAAACTCAATGAATTCTTAGATCAGGCCGCAGCCAAAAACATTAAAGGACAGCAAGTTGATTAATTTGAATTTGTTAAGGCTTATAAAAAAATAACGCAGTTCTGCCGATAATATTTCAAAGAAAGGATAACTTTTATGGAAGAGATAATCACTTTGAAGAATAAGCTTGGCATGGTTGTAACCTGCTCTACAATGGGGGCCGGTTTAGTTAACATTGAAGTTCCGGACAGGAATGGGGCTTTTAAGAAAATCCTTATTTGCCCGACCCCAGATTCGGAATATATTCGGCTTCCCGGTCAGTATGGCAAACCAGCCGGAAGAACGGCAGGGCGTATAGCTCCGAAGATTTTTTCCTTAGACGGCAAAGAATATGAGATTGATAAAGGCATAGAAGGTCCCTTTGCTCTCCATGGCGGCAAAGAATGCCTTTCCATGAAGCACTTTGATTTTAAGAAGACCATCGACAAGAAAACGTCTTCAGTACTTTTCACTCATTTAAGTCCTGATGGAGAAGGCGGTTTTCCTGGGAATCTACAGATAAAGATCACTTTCACATTGATGAACGATGAAAATCGCCTAGTTATTCATCATGAGGCAACAACGGATAAGAAGACCCTTTGCAATCTGACCAATCATGCTTATTTCAATCTGTCTGGCGGAGCGGAAAGAAAAGTCATCGATGAAGAGATGTTTATTAATGCTCAACGAGTTGGGAAAGTAGATAATCATACGGTTGCGGTAGCTCTTAATGATGTTGATGAAGCTTTTAATTTCCAAAAGCCTCATAAAATTGGAGATTTTATTGAAAAAGAGGAAGTGCAGACAAACACACATGGTTATGACCATCCGTTTCTGCTTAATAAACAGGATCCGAAGATTGTTCAAGCCAGCTTATACGACGAAAAATCCGGGCGCTTTATGGAAATGAGGACTTCTTATGAAGCCTGTGTCTGCTATACCTGTAACTGGCCTGGAAACTTTCCTGTGCAGAATGGGAAGAATTTAGCTAAATATGATGCAGTCTGTTTAGAGATGCAGCATTTCCCGAACACCATCAATTCAACTTTTCTTAAGGATAAGAAAGATGTTCTAGCTCCGGGCGAGAAATACGACAATTTTATTGAATTAACGTTTTCAGTTAAATAATCAGTTGTCTTCGTGATAAGGGTTGTGGGCTTGTTTGACCGCTTCAAAGATGATGTCCGCGCAGCGGTCAGGGTCTTTTTCAATCTCTTTTTCCCAGAAGCGAATAACAGTGTAGCCAATTTTCTCTAAGTTGAAATCGGTTATTTTATCTCTGTTTATATTGGTTTTTATCTTCTTTATCCAGTAATCTTTATTGGTCTTAAATTCATTTTCGTTAAAATGGCGGCCATGCCAGAAATCGCCGTCAACAAAAACGGCAATTTTCTCTTTTGTGAAAAGGATATCAGGATGACCCTGAATCTTTGAAGAATATAGCTTATAACGCAAGCCCCGGCGGAAAAGGGCCTTACGCAAAATAAGCTCAGGCCGAGTGTTTTTTGACCTGATTTTAGACATATTAAGAGAAATCTGCTCCGGTGTTCTTTTCATACCTTAATTCTAGTAGAAAACAGGCCTCTATATTAGTAAAATAATTCTATATATCAAAGGAGAAAGAAAATGAAGAATTATACGGAATTCGAGTCAAAGTATATTGACGAGATCCATTCTAAAGTTACCGTTTATAAACATAATAAGACTGGTGCAAGAATATGCACCATCAGCAATGACGATCCTAATAAGGTCTTCATTATTGCGTTCCGCACACCGGCAATTAATTCCACTGGCTTAACCCACATTCTTGAGCACTCTGTGTTATGTGGATCAAAAAAGTTCCCTGTTAAGGATCCTTTTCTGGAACTGATGAAGGGTTCTTTAAACACCTTCCTCAACGCTTTTACTGGGCCTGACCGCACGATGTATCCGTGCGCTTCGCAGAATAGCCAGGATTTTAAGAATCTGATGAATGTTTATGCCGATGCAGTTTTTTATCCGAACATCTACGCCCATGAGGAAATCTTCCGCCAGGAAGGCTGGAGATATGAGCTTTTCGATAAGAAAGACCCCATCACTTATAACGGCGTCGTCTATAACGAAATGAAGGGTGCTTTTTCCTCCCCGGACGACATTTTAGGCCGTACGGTACTTAACAGCCTGTTCCCGGAAACCCCTTATCAGTTTGAATCAGGCGGTGACCCGGCTGTTATTCCTCAGCTTTCTTATCAGGAGTTTATTAACTTCCACAAGAAATATTACTCTCCTTCTAACTCGTTCATTTATCTGTATGGCGACTGCGACATGGAAGAAAGAATGACCTGGTTAGATGAAAATTATCTTTCTAAATTTGAAAAAGTCGAATTCAACACTGAAGTTAAGCCACAGAAGCCTTTCGATAAGATTCGCGAGTTGACAATATCCTATCCTATTTCGGAAAGCGAAAAAGAAGAACATAAATCCAAGATTGCTTATGCTTTCGCTTTCGATAATATTTCCGATGAAGAGCAGATGGCCACCGGCATTATCGATGACATTCTTATCAATGATCCGGGAGCCCCTTTAAAGAAGGCCTTATTAGACGCCAAAGTCGGCTCCTCCGTTGAACTGTCTTCCGATGCCTCCTTAGTCACATCGATGGATTGTCTTATAGTTTCGGAAACCGATAAAGATCAGAAGGACAAGATTTTAAGCGTCTATCATCAGACCATTGAAGATATTTTGAAGAAAGGCTTAGATAAAAAGAGTATTGAATCGCATATCAATAACCTCGATTTCAAGCTTCGCGAAGGCAAATTCGCTTATTATCCTCGCGGCTTGGGCTATATTATGGCTTCTTTGGATACTTGGACGTATGACGATAAAGATGCCATGAGAAATTTCAACAACCTTGCTATTCTTCAGCAGTTGAAAGAAGATGCCGGCAAAGGCTTCTTTGAAAAGGTCCTGGAAAAATATTATCTTAACAATAAATTCGGCGTGGTCGTCACGATGATTCCTTCTAAGGATATCCAAAAAGAAAGAGATGCCGCTTTAGCGAAGAAATTGGCAGATTTTAAAGCTTCCTTAACCGAAGATCAAATTGCGGAAATGGTTAAAGATTCGGAGCATTTAAGAGCTTATCAGCAAGAGCCTTCTTCTCCAGAAGAATTAGCCACTTTGCCGAAGCTTACGCAGGAAGACCTGGAAAACACTCCGATAATCGATTATAAATCTGAGATTCTGAAGAATCAGTTTGAAACTTATAAGCAGGCTGAGCCGACTAACGGCATCGTTTATGGTGGCCTTTTCTTCCACGTGGAAGATTTGCCGAACGAAATGATTCCTTACGTTAAGCTTATGACTGACCTGTTCGGTAAACTTGATACTAAGGAGCACAAGTCGGTGGAAATGACTTCCGAAGTCCTTTCAAACTTCGGCGATTTCAGCGTTTCTTATATTGATGAAAGATACCCCAATAATAACGACAAACTGCACGGGGAAGTCCGTGCTCGCTTTTCCTATCTCAGCCAGAACAGCAATAAAGCTTTCGCTTTAATTAAAGAAGTTATTTTCGATACGCAGTTTGAGGATACAAAGCATCTATATGAATCCCTCTGCGCCAAGAAAAACGGAATGATTTCAATGATGAATTATTCCGGACACATCGTCGCTGTGAACCGCGCCTGGTCTCACGCTAATATCGGAGGCTATTTCGCTGATCAGACGAATGGCATTGCTTATTTAGACTTTGTTTCCGACTTAATCAAGAACTTCGAAGCCAAGAAAGATGAGATTATTAAAAAGCTCAACCAAGCCCGTGCTGTCGTTTTCGGCTCTGACCGCTTCTACGCCTACTATACCGGCGAAGATAAAAACTATGCTGTTTACGCTGAAGAAACCCAATCTTTCTATAAGGTCTTAAAACCTTCGATGAAGTTTGAGGGAAAGCTGACCTTTGTTCCGGATTTCAAGAACGAAGCCATTCGTGCGCCTTTCGATGTCGACTATGTTGCCCGCGCTGGCGTCATGGATCCGATTAAGAAAGATTACGGCTCCTTAGTTACTTTGCTCAACATTATCTCAACAGAGTATTTATGGATGCTGATTCGTGTTAAAGGCGGAGCTTATGGTGCTATGACCGACCTTCGGCACAACGGAATTTTCTTCCTGACTTCTTATCGTGACCCCAACCTTAAAGAGACTAATGATGTTTATGGAAATCTTCCGGAATTTGTGAAGAACATGAAATATACACCGGAAGAAATGCTGAAGTTCAAGATTGGTGCTTTAGGAGGCCTTGTTCCGGTTCTTCATGTTTCCGATCAGGGTTTTGCAGGGTTTACACGCAAGCATATTGGCATCACTCAGGCTGATCAGCTCAAAAATAAAGAAAGCCTTATTCACGCCGAGAACGATAAGCTTAAAGATTTCAGCGCGAACATCGCTGAGACATTAAAGAAGATGCCGCTGGTAGTCTTCGGCAACAGCAAGAAAATTGACGAAAACAAAGAGATGTTCGATGTCATCCGTGATTTTGTAACTGAGTAAATTTAAAAAGCCGGAATCAGAGTCTTAATCCCTGCGTTCTTAGGGATGCAGAAGCGGTTCCGGCTTTTTATTTCCTTATTTTAAGGAAGTTTTGATTTCATCGATATGATTTTTAGCATCATTGTAGCCCAGCCAGTAAAGGTCACCAAGAACGTTTAAATCCGATTCCAAGCGTTGAATGGTTACAGGTTTGGAAGGGGCCAGCATGTAAATCTGACCGGCTTTATGAAGCTCAATCATTTCATCGCAGTCGCGGTTATAGTTATCGCTGGTTTCCTCTAAAGCGTGAACAAAGTTTGGATAGCGGAAATAGCGTCTTTCGGTTTGGTGATCGGTCGCTTTACGGTTTATTTTCTTTCGGAAATCCGGATGTCTAGTGCGGATGACGATGACTTTTCCAAAATTCTGATCTAAAGCCCAGCGGAAAGGAACTTTTACAGCGCAGCCTCCATCGAGATAAGGAACGCCGTTAATCATCACCTTATGGCTTAAAAACGGCATTGAACCAGAAGCCTGGCAGGCTTTTTCAAGAATGGGATAAGAGGAGTTTTGGTTAGAGAAGAACTCGCCTTGACCGGTGAGCATGTTGGTTGCTTCCGCGATGAAAAGGCGATGAGGATCCATGACCTGTTTTTTATCCATCGGCTCTAAAGCATCAAAAGTTCCGAAGATAAAACCATAATTTACGACTCCGCCATGGAAGAAGATGTTGCGGAATCCGACGTATCTCTTATTGTGGCGGTGCCCCAAAGTACAGCGAGCCGTCCTGCCAATCTGACCAGAGACATAATTGATTCCCGATAAAGCCCCGGCTGAAACCCCAATAACCGTCTGAATATTTAAATCAGCCTGCATGAAATAGTCCAGAACCCCTTGCGTATATAAAGAGCGGAAAGCTCCGCCTTCTAAGACCAAGCAGCCTGGTGTAATGATCTTCTGATTTGCTCTTCCTTGAGGGATTGAAGCGATTTTGGAATATTCTTTTTCCATAAGTCTAATTAAACTTTATCTTAATAGGAAACATAAAAAAAGACCCTAGGCAATCAAGGGTCTTTGTCAGATTTACTCCCACTCAATCGTGGCCGGCGGCTTCGAAGTAACATCGTAGACAACGTGGTTAACGCCTTGAACTTCATTAACGATGCGTGTAGAAATCTTCGAAAGAAGATTCATATCGAAATGATAGAAGTCAGCTGTCATACCATCGACTGAAGTAACAGCACGAATAGCGATAGTATACAGATAAGTGCGGCAGTCACCCATGACGCCGACCGATTTATCCGCCGTAAGAACGGTGAAATACTGCCATATTTTCTGCTGCAGTCCAGCTTTAAGGACTTCCTCTCTTAAAATAGCATCCGATTCCCGGACCATTTCTAACTTTTCCGGCGTTATTTCTCCAATGATGCGTATTCCTAAGCCTGGGCCAGGGAAAGGCTGACGCTGAACAAAGGCTTCATCCAAGCCAAGCTTTTGGCCCAAAGACCTAACCTCATCTTTATATAATTCATCAAGAGGTTCCAAGAGCTTAAAGCCTAATTCTTTAGGTAGTCCCCCGACGTTATGATGAGATTTTATGACGACTGAAGTTCCGCCTTGACCGGATTCAACTTTATCTGTATAGAGGGTTCCTTGAGCCAGATAGGTGAAATGTTCATTGAGCTTTTCCGCTTCTTGTTTAAACACATCGATAAAAGTCTTGCCTATGATTTTTCTCTTTGTTTCAGGGTCGGTCACGCCCGCTAAGCGGGAAAGGAAGATATCCGAGGCATCAACATAGTTAACCGGTATAGCCAGTTTCTCCTTGAAGGTCTCGTTGACAATCTTCGCCTCATCTTTTCTTAACAAGCCGTGATCAATAAAGAGGCAAGTTAAGTTCTTGCCGATGGCTTTGTATATCAAAACAGCGGCCACGGAAGAGTCAACTCCACCGGAAATACCCAGCAGAACCTTATTATTTCCTACTTCTTGACGGATAGCTTCAACCTTTTGCTCAATATAATTATCAATAGACCATTCTTTCTTGGCTTTGGCAATATTAAAGACGAAATTGGTCAAGATTAGACTTCCTTCTTGGGTGTTTGTGACTTCCGGATGGAACTGTATGGCATAAATCCCATCTTTAAAAATACCTGCATTTTTCGTCGATGAGGAAGAAGCTATGGTTTTATAGCCATCCGGAACTTTATCGACCGTGTCTCCGTGGGACATATAGACTATGGAAGATTCCTTTAAGCCTTGGAATAAAAGGTTATCAGTCTTAAAAGAGCATTCAGTGTTTCCGTATTCGCGGATTTTAGACGACGTGACATGCCCACCCAGCAAAGAAGCGATAAGCTGCATGCCATAGCAGATGCCTAAAACCGGGATATTCAGACTGAATATTTCTCGGTCAATCTTTGGGGAGTCCGGATCGTTAACGGAATTGGGGCCGCCAGAAAGAATTATGCCTTTAACACCTTCCATGGCTTTGATTTCCTTAGCCGTGATTGTGTTTTTCACTAACTGTGAATAAACGCCGTCATCTTTGATGCGCCGAACGATTAAAGCGTTGTACTGACTGCCGTAATCAATGACAAGAATCTTATCCATATGTTTCCCCCTTACTTTATGGCCAATTCTTTAAGCCTAGCTGAAGTCGACTTTTCCGACTGAATGATAATATCCGCAGCTTTCATTCCAAGGTTAACTGCCTCGCTCAGATTTTTACCGCGATATAAACTTGTAATAACAAAAGCAGCTAACGCGTCTCCGCAGCCTTCTGTTGAAACGATTTTGATTCCCTTTGTGGAAGGCTGAAAGAAAACGCCGCTTTTATTGCCGAAATAAACGCCTTCTTTTCCTGCTGTGACAACCGCATTTTGAACGCCTTTATTCAATAAAGCTTTAACCAAATCGGTTCCTGAAGCCACGAAGTTGCCCAAAACGGCTTCTGTTTCCAGGATGTTAGCAATAAACAGATATAGGCCTGAAACGTGCGAGCGGAAACGAAGAGCCTTGCTCGTTGAAAAAGCCTCGGCGTACAGTTTCTTTCCTTTATATGTATCCATTAAATAAGCGATGGTTTCTTCAGGCAGATTTGAGTCAAAGACAATGTCATCATAAAGGCTAATAAAGTCTTTTTGAGCCTGGAGGAATTCGGTATCAACAGCCGAAAAAATGCGATTGTCCATGACCCCAACCTGCAATTCGGCGTTGTCTTTTAAAACCGCGACATAACGGGCCGAGGGAAAATCCGTCTTGGGCGAAAGGAAATCAATGTTGCAAACCTTTAATTCCTGCTTCATCATTTCCCCTGATTTATCTTCGCCTATAGCTGTGATGAAAAAAGGATCCAGACCTGCATAATTAGCCCCTAAGACGATATTATGCATAACGCCGCCAATGGAAGAATGAACTTGTCCGGCATTGGTATCTTCCATGACTAAAGTTTTATTCGGGTAGCCCCAAAAATCCATTGAAGTCGTTCCGATAAAGACCATGTCATGTCTTTTCATGTCCATTGGATAATATTTTGTCAGTTCAATTATAACATTAGGCATCTATGAAAAACGGCAGGGAAAGAAAAAAGCAGGCGGTAAACGCTTACTGCCTGCTTTGTTTTTATTAGTTCTTCTTCTCGATTCCGGCTTCTTTCATCATTTCAGCTATGAGCTCTTTAGCGCGTCTCATAGACAAATCAGAATGAATTTTGAAGACAAACGGAACGTCGGAATAAATCTTCTTGTCTGAAGCATCGCCATGCGGAATGGTCGAATCGTTGAATTTCTTTGGATCGAGCTTCATATAAAGCTTGACTCTCGTGCCAGCGATAGTCATTCTCATGTATTTGACCTTGTGCAGACGGAAAGTATCCCCAGAATCCGTAACACGCGATTTAATGCCATAGGACATAATCTCATCGCGGATTTCATTGTACTGGTTGCGGGTATTGTTATCAGCCTTCTTAAGCTTGGTTTCAAACGGCACACGCTCGAAGACTTTCTTTTTGGCGGCTTCAGGAGCGACGGCCGGCTTATCCTTAAACTCTACGACCTGTCTTTTTGCGGTTTCAGCCGGTTGAGTTTCTGCTTTTACTTCTTCTTTCGGCTCATCTTTGCGCTTGTCGGTAAACTCGACGACTTTCTTAGGCGCCGGAGCCGGCTCTTCTTCAACAGGCTTCTTTTCTTCTTTGACTTCCGGTTTGGGTTCTTCAACTGGAGCGGGAGCAGCTTCCTCTTTCTTTTCTTCTTGAACCGGAGCGACTTCTGCTTCGGGCTTTACTTCTTCTTTAGGTTCTTCCTTGACTTCGGGCTTTGCTTCTTCAGCGGGCTTAGTTTCTTCAACCGGTTTCTTTTCTTCTTCAACCGGCTTTTGCTCAGGTTTAGGCTCTTCTTTTACAGGTTCGGCAGGCTTAGCTTCTTCTTTCTTGGGCTCAGCGGCAATCGGAGCCGGTTCAGCAGCTTTAGGCGCTTCCTGAGTCTTGTTTTCAGCTTTTGCGGGTTCCTGGGCGACTTCTTCTTTGGCCTTTGCCGGAACATTATAGGCTTTGAAAATAGCTATAAGATTGAAGACAACAAACAGAACGAAAAAGCCGAGCATCATATAGAATTCCATCTGAACGACAGAATTGGTGAAATCATCGGCGTAAGTTTTGTTCTTTACGGCGTTGAAGACACCGTCAATAAGGCTTAGGCCTTTAAAGGAAGCAAGGAGCATCCATTCGCCAAAGAAAAAGAACATGCGGTTTGCAGTAGAGCCAATGCCAGTTAAGGCTTTCTTCTTTTCATGGGTGTCGAAGACGATTTCCATAACCAAGAAGAAAATGAACAAGGCGGCGATTAATCCTCCTAAAACATAAGTTTCTATGGAAGAATAAGTCGAAAGAGTGAATAAGGCGGTAACTTCCGTAATAGCCGAAAGGAAGTTATCAACGCTAGCCCCTTGATTAAGACGCAGCCCATAAAAACAGGCTACGAATAATCCGAAAAAGAAGGCTGAGAAGATAGTACAAGCGACGACAGAGTTCTTTTTGACATCGCTCAGGTAATATTCTTTCTTGTTTTCCATAAAAGCATTCTCCTTTTTTAAAATGCGATAGTATCGGTAGAACATGAATATTTCCGACGCTCAGGAATATTCTATGCTTTGTTAATTAAAAAAACTATAGGCTTTTAGGACAGAAAAAGAAGAATTTGATAACTTTCCGGCCTTTGCCGATGCTGGTAGTATAATAAAAGCAAGAATTGCTAGAGGTAACGAACATGAATTTCCTATACAAGGCGTATGCCCGAATTTATCAAGCTAACATGCGGTTTTTGACGCGTTTTATTGATTTCCGTGAGCCGGTTGTTATCTCTGAAGAGGACTCGCTTCTTAAGGTCCCTGAGATTCTTAAAAAAGAGCATAAGAGTCACCCGCTTATTGTGACACTGCCTTCTATATATAAACTTGGCTTAACCGATAAACTGCAAAGGATTCTTCGTGGCAACGGCTATGAATTTGAAATTTTCTACCGTGTTGATGAAAATCCGACGACCGATAACGTTAACGATGGGCTTGTTGTCTATAAAGGCAGTAAGTGCGACTGCGTTATAGCCTTTGGAGGCGGATCCGCTATTGATTGCTCTAAAATGATTGCTGCTTTATCCGCCAACTCTAAAAAGACCATCAGCGATTTAAGAGGACTTTTAAAAGTTCGGAAAAAGCCTGACCTGCTTATTGCAATTCCTACTACTGCCGGTTCTGGCTCAGAAGCAACGGTTGCTGCGGTGATTTCGGATCATAAGACCCACTCTAAATTTACGGTTAATGATCCTAAGTTAGTTCCTATGTACGCCATTTTCGATCCGCATCTGCTCGTTGGATTGCCTGCAAAAGTAACCTCAACGACAGGAATTGATGCTCTTTGCCATGCGGTAGAAGCATATTTGGGAAATTCTAATACAAAGAAGACTAAGAAATATGCCGAAGAAGCTATCGTTGATATTTTCAATTCTTTGGTTAATTCTTATAAAAAGCCTCTTGATCTGGATTTAAGGCTAAAAATGCAGGTTGCCTCGGATAAAGCGGGCATTGCTTTTACTCGGGCATATGTCGGCTACGTGCATGCTATGGCCCACGCCTTAGGGGCCTTTTACAATGTTCCGCACGGCTTAGCTATTTCGATTGTCTTCCCTTATGTTTTAAATGTCTATGGTAAGAAAGCTATCAAAAAAGAAGCTAAACTGGCTGACTTAGTACACGTCAGCGGAGATGCAATGACGGAAGCCGATAAAGCTGCCAAATTTATTATGGCTATATGGAAGATGGAAGATGAAATGAATATTCCGCACACAATTAAAGGCTTTGCCAAGCCTGAAGATTTCCCGGAGATGGCCAAGCACGTCTTAAAAGAGGCCTACCCTTTATATCCGGTGCCTAAGCTTTTATCCAAAAACGATATTATCCGTGTTTATAAGATGATGTATCGTGACGAGAAGAAAGACTAGAAATTAATTAATCCTTCTCCAGCCAAAGCCATTTTAACGCCCAAGAGAATCAAAACGATTCCGCCGATGACTTCGGCGATTTCGTAGCGCCCCTTAGTTAAGGACATAATCTTTTTGCCTAAGAGGAATCCGATTAAGCAAATGGCAAAGGTGATTAGGCCAATAAAGGCAATGTTGATATAAATGGAAAGCGTTGAATCAAGCAGGGTTAGACCGACAGCTAAGGCGTCGATGGAAACGGCGACAGACTGCGTAATGACTTCCCAGAAATTAAAGGTTTTAGGCTTGATGCTTGTTTCAGGCGATCTTAAGCCTTTGATGCCGTCATAAACCATTTTGCCGCCAATGATAAGAAGAAGACCGAAAGCAACCCAGTGGTCATACGCTTCAATTTGGGCTAAGGCGACTTTGCCTATGTAATAACCAATTAAAGGGAAAAGAGCCTGGAAGAGGCCAAACATAAAAGCGATAAAAAAAGCCTGCCACTTTTTGATGTTTTGGTAAGCCAAGCCATCACAGATAGAAACAGTGAAGGCGTCCATAGAAAGGGACAGAGACAAAAGAACGAGGGTTAAGTATTCCATAGGTAAAAGTTTAACTTTCCTATTATATTATGGGGTTGGGATTTTTTCACTATAAATTTTAAGAAGTGTTTAAAGTTGACAAAACTGGTCTTTATCTATATAGGAAACCTATAAATAGTATATAAGTTGTTTAATTAATAAACGGCTTTGTTAATAGGCTATTGTTTGCGTGTTATCCTTTTTACTTTATTTCTGTTTATGATTAGCAGGCTATTATTTCTATGAGAGAATAAGTTTGCTATTTCTAAGTGAACGTTTGATGGCATCTGGCATATATATACTGAGAGGAGAAACAGATGGAAATTATTAGAACTGGGTATTGGTTGGGAAAATACGGGCTTGAAATTGAGGTTACTATTTCATATGAAAAAGGTATTTTGAAGACTCGCAAAATCAGAAGTTTTCAAAAAGAAGATGGTCAGCCCAGTATCATTACTCATTACGTTTTTGTAAAATGATAAGAAGCAAGAAAAGAGGAATCATTATGAGCGATATTCAAGAACTGGAGAATAAGATTGAAGATTTTGTTCAAGAACGGGACTGGGATCAATTTCATTCCCCCGCTAATTTGGCTAAATCGGTATCTATTGAAGCCGCAGAGTTATTGGAGTGCTTTCAATGGAACGAAGACAAATACGACCTTAATGCTGTAAAAGAAGAACTGGCTGACGTGATTAATTACTGTCTGCAGATGGCTATATCCTTAAAACTTGACGTTAAAGAGATTGTTGAAGACAAATTAGCCAAGTCGGCTGCCAAATATCCGGTGGAAAAGTGCAAGGGCAAGTCGACAAAATACGATAAATTATAAATAAAACGGCATATATTTGCTTAAAATTCGTCAATTGCATAGAATAACCATACAAAGAGGCTAAAAATATGAAGAAAGTAATAATGGCTATCATGTATGACTTCGATAAAACCCTATCTCTTGATTACATGCAGAACTATGGTTTTATACCCGCTTTGGGCATGACGCCCGAACAATTCTGGTCTGCTACCAACCAGTTTGCAACAACCAACAACTCCGATCGTACTCTTTCTTATATGTATATGATGTTAGAAAAGAGCCAAGAAAAACACATTCCTTTAACGGCTTCTTGGCTTCAGTCTTTTGGCAAAGACATCAAGTTTTTTAAAGGCGTATCAACTTGGTTTAAGAGGATCAATGACTATGGCCTAACAAAAGGTGTTCAGGTTGAGCATTATCTTATTTCATCAGGAAACAAAGAGATTGTTGATGGGTGCGCCATCGCAAAAGAGTTCACCCGCATTTTCGGATGCGAATTCATCTTTGATCCTGTTACCAAAGAAGCCATTTGGCCTAAAGTGGCGATTAACTTTACTCAGAAGACTCAGTTCATTTACCGAATCTCTAAAGGCGCTATCGATGATATTTCTGATGAGTTCCAAGTCAATGAAAAGTCTCCGACCCGACGTATTCCTTATTCCAATATGGTGTACATGGGTGATGGAATGACAGATATTCCGGCAATGATTGTTGCCCATAACTCTGGAGGTCATTCGATAGCTGTCTATCCTTCGGCCGACAAGAAAGATGATGTTATAGGTCTTCTAAAAGATGATCGTGTGAACTACGTCTGCCGGGCCGATTATTCCGCCGGTTCTGAGCTTGAAAAGGTCATGCAGCTCATCGTCGATTCCATTGCTATAAAGGCATCTTTGGAAATACGTTCACAGATTAAAGAATAGGGTTTCAAAAGGAGCCTGGATTTTGTAAGCCACGCTAACATAAAGCGTGGCTTTTTTAAGGCACTTTTGTTGAAAAAGCCTATATCTAAGGGCAAAAGTGTGCCAAAAATGCTATAATAAGTGTAGGTTTATCTAAACCTTATGCAATGGAGGCTCCAATGGAAACTGAAGCTAAAGCCTTGAAAGTGTTTGTCGTCGCCTATGATGGCGAGGATAAAGACTACAGGGAAAAATTCGCTAAGATGTTTGGCGAAGCCAATGTCTTAACAGCGAATTACAAAGAGACCGATTTGAAAGACGGTGAAGCGTTCATCGCCGATTTCCGCAAGAGCATCCTGTCTCAAACCGATGTTTGTTTTGTCTTAATCGGCGAAAACACCTGGAAGCGCAAACTGGTTGACTGGGAAATCTGCGCTGCCATGAGAGATGATGCTGACGTAAAGAGAAAAGGCATTATCGCTTTAATCCTTCCTACTCGTGAAGATTATCAGAAGGGCCATTTTATCCGTTATACAATTCCGCCGCGGCTCTATGATAATTATCCGAATGGTTATGTAAAGATTTATAACTGGAAAGAAGATGCCGGTTTCTTCCAGCGTATTGCCGAAAAAGCGGTCTCGAGAAAAGACATGCTGGTTCCGAATCTGAACCGTCCGCTTTATTCATCCAATAAATCCCAAGCCGTTAAGAAGTGGGTTAAGTAGCAACCGAATTCAAAAAGGTCCGCTTTATCAAGCGGGCCTTTTTTCTTATCTATTTTGCAGGACTTAGCTGCTTAATCGACAGCCCAATTCGTTTCTTAACTGGATCAACAGAAATAACCTTAACTTTAACGATGTCCCCAATAGCATATAAATCTGAAATGTTTTTGACGAAGCGGTTAGCAACTTCGGAAATGTGAACCAAGCCATCCTGATGGACGTTGATGTCAACGAACATGCCGAAATCCATGATATTTCGGACAGTGCCTTCAAGAATCATCCCGACTTTTAAGTCCTTGATATCCGTAACGTCGTTGTTTAGATTAACAAGTTTTGCGTCTTCACGTATGTCGCGGGCAGGCAAGATGATTTCCTGGACGATATCGTTAAGCGTGTCTGCTCCGACACCGTTTTCCTTTCCAAAAGCGTCTTTATCAAAGTTGGCCAGTTTAGCCTTCTTTTCTTCAGGCTTATCCTTTATTAGATCTATCTTTGTCAAGCGAAGGATTTTCTTAGCAATGGAATAACTTTCCGGATGAACTGAAGTAGTATCCAAAGGTTCATCACCTCCGTATATTCTTAAGAAGCCCGCACACTGCTCATAAGCCTTCGGCCCCATTTTTTTGACTTTTTTCAAATCCGCGCGGTCTTTAAAACTGCCGTTTTCTTTCAGATAATCGTAAATGTTATCCGCTAAGGATGAATTGATGCCAGAAATATACTTAAGAATTGATACTGAAGCACTGTTAACGTTGACACCAACTTCGTTGACGCAGTCTTCAACAACGCCGTGCAGAGAATCATCCAATTTTGTTTGATCCATATCATGCTGGTATTGGCCGACTCCAATAGCTTTCGGCTCAATTTTAACTAATTCGCTCAAAGGATCCTGCAGGCGTCGGGCTAAAGATATGGCGCTTCTTTTCTCTACCGGCAAAGAAGGGAACTCCTCTTCGCCCAACTTAGAAGCAGAATAAACTGACGCACCGGATTCATTGACGATGCAAAGTTTAACCGACAGATTATTAGAGACGATTATGTCCCTAAGTTCCTTTTCGGACTCTCTAGAAGCGGTGCCGTTGCCTAAGGCAATATAATCAACAGGATTAGATCTCAGCAAAGCTAAAATCTGATTTTTAGCTTGAGTGACTTCTTCTTTGGAGTTGGCGGTCAGGAAAAAGACTCCGACTTTTTCCGGAATCCCGTTGGAATTGACCAGTGCCCACTTGCAGCCGGTGCGGAAAGCGGGGTCAAAGCCTAAAACGGTTTTGCCTTTTAGCGGAGGATACATAAGGAGAGAATTAAGGTTTTTCTTAAAAATCTCGATAGACTTATCTTCTGCTATGGTGAACAAATCGCTGCGGATTTCGTTTTCAATGGATGGGAGAATAAGTCTTTTCAAGGCATCATCAGTAACGGCGGAAAAAATGTCCTTAAAAGCGTTGTTTTGGCTGACGTCGTTATAGATATAATCAAACACTGACATATAGTCATAAACCAAACTGACTTTTAAGCATCCTTCCTTTTCGCCGCGGTTTAAAGCCAGAACGCGGTGAGGGGGTATCGTAGATATCTTCTCTTTATAATCAGCATACTGTGCATAAGTATCAAACTCACTCTTCTTTATTTCTTTCGACTGGATAAATCCGATGGCCTTAATCAGGTCTTTTAGGTATTTGCGGTATTTTGCCTCATCAGAAAGGCCCTCTGCCAGAATATCTTCAGCCCCTTTTAAAGCGTCTTCAGCGGTATTAATCTTCTTATCAGAATTAATAAAAGACTTAATGTAAGAAGGCAAATCTTTAGTCTGACGGCCAAGAAGGATATAATCCGCCAAAGGCTGTAAACCTGCTTCTTTAGCTATTGTAGCTTTCGTTCTTCTTTTAGGCTTATAAGGACGATAAAGGTCTTCTATTTCGGTTAAAGATAACGCTTCTTCAATCTGCTTCTGTAATTCGGGACTCAGCTTCTGCTGTTCAGAAATAGATTTAATGACAGTCGCTTTTCTTTCTTCTAAATTACGTAAATAAGTTAATTTTTCCTCAAGGTTTCTTAAATCGGCGTCGGTCAGATTACCAGTAATTTCTTTACGATAACGGGCAATAAACGGAACCGTATTTCCTTCATCCAAAAGCTTTATAGCGGCTTGGACTTTGCTTAAAGGCAGATTAAGATCCCGGCTGATGCTCTCATTAATATCCATATTCGTTACCTCTTTCAGACTCATATATTTTAAGGCATAAAGGATAAAATAACACTATTCTACCGAGAATATTTAAAAAGCGATTCGGCTTTAAGCTGAATCGCTTTAGTTTAAATCGAAAGGAAGACGGTTATTTACTTAGCAGCCGGCTCTTCTTTGGCCTTGGTCGTATCGATGATGCTGGCGCCAGAGATAAAGTTGCGGACCGAAGTCGCAGCTGACACGGCAGCATCTTTGGACGAATAGGTTTCGCCGTTTAAGATAATCTGGCTGGCGGCTGAATATAAGCGGAACTGATAGCGGTTCTGCTTATCGCGGCAGATATGGAACGCATTGGCGTTTGCCTGCTGAGTAATCGGACCCAACCCGGTTAAGACGCCCTGTTTGTTGGCATAGTCATTCGTAACGAAGAGAATTTCTCCGTTCGAAGCGATTAAACGGCCACGGTATTTGCCGTCATCGTCAATGAAAATCTCAAACTTTGCGTTCGGCAGCGGAGAAGGATCCGGAAGAGTAACCAACTCCTCGCGAATCTCTGAAGCCGGAATTTTATCAAGTTCGACGATTTTGTCGGTAGAATAGAACTTCTGAGTAGACTTCAAGGCGTTCTGGCATGAAGTTAAAGAATTATAGTATTCACCAGCAATAACGATACGGGCATTATTTGACGTATTGAAACGGAACTGAGAATAACCATTCTTATCCGTAACAATCGTCGAATTTCCAATTTCGATATTCTTTTTAATAGTCTTAATGCCAGCTTCAGCGCCTTCCATAGTCTTATAACCGATGGAAACCAAAAGGATTTCACCGTTAGAAGCCTTCAGTCTGAACTTGAACATGCCAGCTTCCGGATAGACTTCATATTTACCGGAATATTTGCCGCTCGTCCCAGTGTCTTTAGGCTCATCTTTAACTTCTTCGGGCTTCTTCTCAGCCTTTGGAGCAGCTTTTACCGGCTTTTCCTCGGGTTTCGGTTCTTCTTTAACGGGAGCCGATTCAGCGGGCTTAGTTTCAGCTTTTTTTACTTCTTCAGCTTTGACCTTGGCATCCGCATCTGCTTTAGTCTTAGCATCCGCTTCAGCCTTGGCTTTAGCATCTGCTTCTTCTTTAGCCTTAGCGTCTGCTTCTTCTTTAGCCTTTGCATCAGCCTCAGCTTTGGCCTGAGCCTCAGCCTCTTCTTTTGCTTTTGCTTCCGCTTCGGCTTTCGCTTTGGCATCAGCCTCTTCTTTGGCTTTCTGTTCAGCTTCAGCCTGAGCCTTGGCATCGGCTTCCTGCTTAGCCTTCAGATCAGCTTCTTCTTTAGCCTTCTTCTCAGCTTCTTCGCGCGCTAAAGCTTCTTGTCTTTTGCGCTCACGGCGTTTTCTAAAAAAGCACATTGTCTTTTTCTCCTTTCGATAATAACAGCAGGCCATTGCTGTTTACTACTTAATACTTTACGTTTTATGGTCTATTAAAGAAAGGCTTTTGTGCTTTTTTCTTTGGATTATTTAAGTCTAATTTAGGTGATTAAAAGACCGAAATTACAAAAACGCCTTTAGAATGGGCTTTTTATTAAGCGTTAATAAGTCGCTAATTAAAAAGCCTATAAGGTTAAACTATTAATAAAGTCGCTAAAGGCCAGTCGCTAATAAAATCAGAAAACTGAATCAAACAATAATTTTAACAATGTCGCCGTTAGCGTCGGATATATCAGCCAAAACAAGTTTGCCATATTTCTGCCGATATTCACGCAGAACTTTTTTAGCTTCTTTTGCCACCTGCGGATCAATAGCAACATCGGCTTCATGGGCTATGGCTTTTATAACTAAACGCCAAGGCACCCATGATAAGGGGAGCCAAAGGCGCAGAGTGTGGCCTTCGCTTTTAATTAATATCTTCATTTGGCGGGTTCAATAACGATTGAAACATGGTCTCCATCAGATGAATTGATTTCGACTAATTGACCTAAAACGCCTTGCTTAGCCAAGTCTACAATTGAGGCAAAATCGATGCCCTCTAAAGATTTATTGCCTTTGACGAAACTAGCAGACCCGCTTTTAGCGATTACTTCAACCAGTCCCATCGGAAGATTTACTTTTACGTCGTCTCCATCGCCGGAAGTAATCTTTATGCGGACCATCAGATTCTGAATCTGGTTATTTGTTAAAGGCTTGCCGGTAAATTCCGGATTATTAGTCTTTTTTCCGAGAAGCTCATCGATGCTGACGCCAAACAAATCAGAAATAGGAGCTAAAAGAGCGATATCAGGCATCGAAGCATCTGTTTCCCATTTCGAAACTGCCTGACCTGAGACATTAAGTTTCTCAGCGACCTCCGCTTGAGTAAGGTTTTTAGTTTTTCTTAAACGGATAAAGCGCTGACCGAAAGTTTCATTGTTTTCCATAGTATTTCCTCCTAGATACATCTTCACTTTAAGGCTGGCGGTCTTATATAGGTATGGATGCTAAGTTGTTTTTATCTAATGTGAGTTGAAAATTCACTCAACCGAAGGTTTCAAAGGGCAATATAAAAGGCCCTTAATCTTTTATTCATCTTCTCCGCTGTCTTCGCCTTCATCTTCCGTCAGATAATCTTTATATTTGGTATAGAAAGACTCATCTTCCTTTTTAACTTCAGCCTCCAGATTATTAAGAAGGATTTGCTTATAGACAGGATTAGTCTCCACTTTAAGGCCTTCATCCTTAACCCACTTATCAAAATACTGAACTGAACGCATGGTTATATCAGAAAGGTTAACAGCCGTTAAGTCTTGGAAGAAATCGTTGTTGGAATAGAAGAATATAGGAGAAGAATGCGCCATTTCGGAAGCCATCTCATACCATTCGTTATAACCGCCCAAACCCGCGGCCTTCTGAAGGCCATTGCGGAAATTTAGCTTATAAGAAACATCATTTTCATGGTAGGTCTTGCACGAATAAAGCCAGCCGTATTCAATAAACTTCTTCATATCTTTCGACTTTAAGCCGTGCTGAGACATTTTTTCTTTGATTTCAGCAAAAATGCGATCCGCTTCTTTCTCGTCGGCAATAGCGTGACGGAAGGCGTTGTTATAAATGAGGTGCGTCAAATAAACTGACTGCAGGTCTTTGCCTCCTTCGACTAAAAGCTTAATGACGCATTCAGCTTCGTGAAGCGTGCGCCAGTTCGAATAAGCTTCTGACGACAAATCCAGATTCAGCATCTTCATCAGGCCCAGAGCCTGAGAAAAGAACTTCAAGAAAAGATCTGGAAGAAGAGACACAGCCGGATTCAGCTGAGAATAAGGCTGGATGCAGCGGATAAGATAGGTCAGCGTCGATTCCAAGGTGAAAGAAAGCTCGGAATAGACTCTTATGCCTTTTGCGGCTGAAGCGTAACGGAAATCCAGAAGATTTTTATAGCTGTCAGCAATGATCGTCCCGTAATAAATAAAAACTTCATCGGAAAAAACACGTTTCTTTTCAGCATCGGTTTTGCAGTCTTTAATTAGATAGGAATAAACAATTCGTGCAGAATTAGCTATATCAGACTGAGCGTAAGGCGAGAGGGCTTTTTGCTCAAGTTTCATTTTCTGAGCAAACAAAAACATCGAAGTAGAAATGAGCTGGCGGAGAAGATCAACATCTATTTGGGTGTGAGCCAGTTCTTGATCAGACATGGATTACCTCCGTGGTTATGCTAAGACGATGGAGAGCTTTCTCCAAAAGTTCTTTCTGATGTTCTTCCATATCCGAGAAAAGGAAAACTTTCTTAAGGCAATCAATATGGATACGGCTTTTATCATTTAGGCTTGCGCGATCAGCGATGATGACGCTTTGGCCAGTTTCGCCAATCATCGGTCCTTCAAAAAGAGCGCGCAGGTCATTTAAAGGAAATTTCTCTGAAAACATTTCCTTAGGAAGGCAAGGGAAAAATGATGCAACGATCTTCTTATAGGTATCTTTGTTTAGGTCGGTGAAATCAGCCAAGGCGAAACAGCCTGTTTTGTTTTTCTTCTGAGGTATGGATTTATATAAATGAATAAAGCGGAATCTTTCGTTAAATTTTTCAACCGCTTGTGAGGTTTCGCGACTTTCGACCTTTTGATGGGCTAAGCGATGGAACTGCAGGGAAGAAGCGAAAAGACATTCGAGGCCCCCGGCCTCATAAGGTGAGGGGAATTCGCAATCAAAAGGTACGTAAAATTGATTGAAAAGCCAACTTTTTTTCTCCAATAAAGCCTGCATGCGAACAGCATCATCTTTATCGAAAAGGCGGATAAAATTATCGTAAGCATCTTTTTGTTCCATAATTCTCCGCTCCTTGTTCTTTCATTATAGCCTTCAAAGATAAAAACCCAAACCCCAATAATCTGTTTATTTTTGATTAAATTCTTCTTTAAGCAATCTTTCAGAAAAAGAGTAGAATTTTCAAGTAGGAGTTAACATTATGGAAAAACTGACCATCCCATCTTCTTATAGTTGCCCACTGTCTTTATATCAGACAGAAGAAGCTATCAAGCAGATTAAAGATTTTTTTCAAAGCGAGCTTTCGCAGGCTTTAAACTTAAAAAGAGTCACAGCCCCTCTGTTTGTCGATGCCAAGACCGGTTTGAACGACAATCTCAACGGCTATGAAAGGCCCGTCAGTTTTGATGTTAAAGACATACCCGCCGTTCATCCGGAAGTCGTTCAGTCTTTAGCAAAATGGAAAAGGTACGCTTTAGGCCGCTACTCTTTCTCGATGCATGAAGGACTCTATACGGACATGAACGCCATTCGCCGTGATGAAGATTTAGATAACATCCATTCTGTTTATGTGGACCAGTGGGACTGGGAAAAGGTCATAGCAAAAGAAGATCGGTCAAAATCCTATTTGGAAACGACGGTCAAAGCTATTTTCCGCGTTCTGAAAAAAACTGAAGCTTACCTTATAAGCCTTTATCCTTATATTCAGGAACTACTGCCTGAAGATATATTCTTTATCGATTCGGAAGAACTTTTGAGAATTTATCCGAATAAGTCTCCGAAAGAAAGAGAATATGCTATCTGCCAGGAGAAAAAAGCAGTCTTTATTGAACGTATCGGCGAAAAACTTTCTAACGGCAAACCGCATGATGGAAGAGCGCCTGATTATGATGATTGGCAGCTTAATGGAGATATTCTTGTGTTTTATCCTCTGCTGAATATCGCACTAGAGCTTTCATCTATGGGAATCAGAGTTGATGAGAGTTCGTTGCTGAAGCAGCTGCAGGAAGCTGGTTGTGAAGAAAGGCTTTCCCTGCCATTCCAAAAGGCCATTATCGAAAAGAAACTGCCTTATTCTATCGGCGGAGGCATCGGTCAGTCCCGACTCTGCATGTACTTTTTAAGAAAAGCTCACATTGGAGAGGTCCAGTCTTCTCTGTGGAGTGAAAAGACAATTAAAGAAGCCAAAAAACACGGTATTACTATTCTTTAATTTATAAAAGCGAAGCTATTTTACTTGAGTGATAAAGCGGCTTTGTAGCCGGATAAGAAAGCCAGACCCATATTGAAGCCGCCGCAGATAGCGTGTGCATCGATTTCTTCACCGCCCAAAGCGATAAAAGGATAAGCTTTTAAGAAGAAATCAGGGTTTAACTGATCAGTAATTACACCACCGAGGGAAATCTGGCTCTCTTTAAGAGAATATTTGGCCTTGAATTTAAAGGTCAGGAAAGAAAGAAGCTGTTCGTGAGTGACTTTATCAATCCCGTCTTCTTTTAAAGAAGCAAGAAGAGGATAAGGGAACACGCCAGCCAGTTCCTCAACCGGAGTCTTTTCAACCAGAGTGATAGTTTTACCGTCGTGAGTAAGCGGATTAAAGACGATGCGGTAAGAAGAAAGGCTCTCTGAAGAGATAAAAAGCGAAGCATCAAAGACGCAGATACCGGAAATGCCGTCTTTTTTGAAAAGGATTTCTCCGGGTTCTGTATATATGGCATCCGGGCCCTTATAAAGAGTAAGAATGCCTTTTAAACGAGAATTAATGAGGTTTCTGCCGATACTTTTGATAGTAATCAGTGGGCAAAGGGCAGCCTCGCTGTTTTTCCTCTGAAGCTTTAAACTGTCGATAATATCGTTTTTGAAGTATTTTTCCCGATCATAGGCTTTTCCGCCGACGCTGATGAACAGATAATCAAAATTCTGTTCGGCTCCGTTGACGTTAAGAGTCTTTTTAACTGGGTCAACAGCTTTGGCTTCTGAATTCAAGAAGACTTTAACGCCGACTTTTTTAAGTCCGGACTCTAAGACGTCTTTTAAGGAAGATGAAAGGTTCGCAAACGGATACATTCTTCCTTCTTCATCGGTAAAATATTCGAATTTAAAGTCATTTTTTAAGAGATTTATAAAGCCTTCCGCTTCTTTGCTGGAGACGGCTTCATTTACAAAAGAATCATCGAGAAAAGCCTTTTGAAATGTTCCTTTCAAAAAAGCTTCGTTGAAAAAATTGGCCCTTCCGTTGCCGCTGACAAGGACGCGGCGAAGGAGCTTGTCGCTTGCCTCATAAATAATAACCTCATCCGTCGGATGGCTTTTTTTATAAAGATAGGAGAAGATGACTCCCGCAGGGCCGCCCCCGACGGTAAGGATGCGTTTCATTGTTCTTTCTGATAGCCAATGGCGACAGCGCCGATGACTTTATACTCGGCCGGCACATCAATTTGCTTCAAAGCTTTGCCATTATTATTGAAAACGTTGACCGGAGAATTTATCCAACATCCGCCCAAGCCTAAAAACGAGGCGGCTAAGAGCATGTTTTCAATGACAGCTGCTCCGTCTTTATCTGGAATCACGGAATTTTCATCGACGGTCTCCAAAATAATGACCGGGGCTCCATAGAAAACGTCTTGGCCATCATCCTTCGAACATAAGTTTATGAGCTTTTTATAGCCATCTTCGTCTTTATGGAAGACAAAAAGATGGGAAGCATGATGTCCCATAGCGCAAGGGGCAGAGAGGCCAGCCTTGTTAATTGCACCGATATCTTTTATATCGACTTCCTGGTTAGAAAATTGACGAACTGAATGTCTAAGGGCAAATAAGCTGCACATGTCATCAGGTTTCATTATCAATTTTGTTACTCCATTCCTGTTCTTTTTAGTTATTCTAGCATTGCTAAGCGTCTAGTAAACCATAAATTTTTAGGTATTTTTCGCAAGGCTTATTTTTTTGTAAATTGTTGAATTTTTGGCGATGCTCTTGCCTAAAAGAATTAAAAAACCACGGTGATTAACCGTGGTTCAGACAGCGTTTTAACTACTTGCGGATATTGAGCTTCTTGATGAGATCAAGATACTCAGTATGGTTCTGCTTATCGAGATAAGTCAGAAGACCGGATCTTTCGCCGACTAAGACGAACAGAGATCTCTTGGAGCAAAAATCGTGTTTGTTCTCCTTGAGGTGCTCATTCAAATCGTTGATTCTCTTGGTGAGAATAGCAATCTGAACCTTGGTGTTGCCAGTATCCTTCTCGTCCTTGCCAAATTCCTTAACGAACGCAGCCTTCTCTTCTTTCGAAATAGCCATAGTGTGTTTCCTCCTTACTTATGGTCTTAGCTTAGACCCAGCTTTAATCCGAGGAACGGTTAGAACCGAGCTTAAGTCGCGGGATTATTGTATCTCATTTAAAAACAAAGAACAACTCAAACTTTTTAACGCCTTTTTATAATCTATATGATTGGATTTTTTCTATTTACGGTCAAAATCGGTATCTAAAAGAAGCATGGCTTTAAAATCACCTTTTGCAGCCGTTTTTTCTAAATAAGGTTTAGCCAAATCTTTCTGACCTTTGGACAAATAATAAACGCCGATGCCGCTATCCGCATCGCTATTGCCTTTTTCGCTGGCTTTCTTCCAGCAAATCAAAGCCTGTTGAGGATCTTTTTTGACGCCTTCGCCCATAAAATAAAGAAGGCCGAGAAGATATAAGGAACAGGCATCCTCTAAATCGGCGCTTTTCTTAAGCCATTTGAAGACGTTTTCACCCTTATCCTTTTCTTGATAATACTGGTTATTGTAAGCGGAAGCTATTGTAAAGGTTAAATCGGCATCCTGGGGATGCGAAATATAAAGTTCCTCGCCTTCTTTGATGGCTTCCTTAATGTTTACTATACTGTCGGCGAATTTAATGAGAAGTTTTAAGCGGAGCACAGAAAGTATTTCGTCTCCGCGTTTATAGCCTTCGTTGGCGTTTGTGATAACCACTTGCCTTTCTTTTGATGAAGAAAGATCAAGCTGATCGATAGAACGCGGATTGGCAAGATAAATTGAAAGGTATTCATCAGCATTGGCGGCAATGATTCGCTTGCAAGCGTAAAAATTGCGCCCGACTTTAATGGATTTAACCTCGTTTTTGACTTCGTCCATGACCCGATTGTAACGGTTGGTTTCGCCTGATGAGGTAATGACGTTCATGATATCTTTCGCAAAAGCGTTTTCGTTAAATACGAAAGGCGAAAGGAAATAAACATCCGTGAATTCTTTGGATTCAAAATAGCCCTTCATCTTTTTAAATTCATAAGAAAGCATGTTATCCGGAATTTCTTTGCGCGAAAGAAAATGGATAAGCATGTTATAAGTCTGAAGCCGGAAGGTTTCTTTCTTGATGGCGTCATTGCCGGAGAAGACCTCCGCATAGCTTACAAAGTATTTCATGCTATCTGTGTCTGACTAACTCCATATGGACATGGGGAATCCTGGCATCCATAAAAACCTCATCGGAAGTTTTTCTAAAGCCGAGTTTTTCATAAAAGCCAATAGCGTATACTTGAGCATCAAGAACGATTTTATATTCGTCTCCAAGGGGTTTTAAACTGTGGATGGCCAAGTCTAACATACTATATCCTAAGCCTTTTCCGCGATATTCCTTAAGAATAGCAACTCTTCCAAATCTATAAGAGTTGGTTTCAGTATTTGTAAAGATTCTCATAGTCCCCACAGGCTTCCCTCCATAGAGTAATAGGAACTGGTCGGCCTCTTTATCATGGCCATCATATTCTTCTTCTGGCGTGCATCCTTGCTCTTCAATAAAGACTTTCCGTCTTATTACGTAACATTTTTCCATATCAGTTTCGTTTTGAACATGGAAAAGGAACATGGGAACGAGGCTGCTTGAAGCGTTATTAGGGGATTTCATACTATAAAATTCTTTGCCGTGAAGGTTTGTCTTTCTATATAATTATAGAGCACCATGAAAAAGAGCGGAATTATCTTAATCGATAAAAAGGAAAATCGTTCGACAGTTCAGGAAGAAGTTGCCCTGAAAAATCACCTCGATTTTCGTAAGGTCGGACACGCAGGGACTTTAGATCCTTTTGCTTCAGGTCTTTTAATTATTGGTGTTAACAAGGGGACTAAAATCCTTTCTTTCTTTGAGGAGAAGGACAAGTCTTATATCGCAGTTATTCAGTTAGGTCAGAAGACCATCACGGCTGACCGGGATGGAGATATAATCCAAACCCAAGAGCCCAAAAAGCATACGGTTAAAGAAGTTGAAGAAATCATCAGGTCTTTCCAAGGCGATTCCGAGCAGGTTCCACCGATGTACTCTGCTCTAAAAAAAGACGGGCAGCCTTTATATAAGCTCGCTCGAGAGGGACAGACCATTGTCAGAGAGCCCAGGAAGATTCACATTGAAGAAATAAAGCTTCTTTCTTATGATGCTGTAAAAAATCAGATTGAGTTTCAGACGGAAGTAACCAAAGGTACTTATATAAGAACGCTGGGGGAAGATATTGCAGCCAAATTAGGCGAAATCGGCTATCTTTTATCTTTAAGGCGCATTCAGGTCGGATCCTTTAAGATTGAAGACGCCAAGGAATCTGATAAGACCAGTGAAGATGACGTGATGACAATCGCCGAGCTTTTCAGTTCGCTAAAACAAGTAAGAGTCAGTGAAGAAAACGAAAAGAGAATTAGGAACGGGGCTGATATAAAACTTGTTGGAATTACGGATAAAACAGTCTTAGCCTTAGACAAAAACGGCGAAGCGTTAGGTCTTTACTTGCAGAATGACGATGATTGGTATAAGCCTATTAAGGAATTGTTCTAAATATGGAAGAATACACTTTTCAAAATGGGACCTTCGGATTTAAGCCAGCGGGAGACACGGTTATCTGCCTGGGGCTTTTTGACGGCCTGCATTTAGGGCATATCAAGCTGATCAAAGAAGCATTAAAGTCTGGCAAAAAAGTCGGGGTTGTGACTTTTGACGGTGAAATGAAGCAACTGACGAATGGAAGAGACAAAGGGCTTTTAACCATGGTTAAAGACCGCAAGAGTCTTTTAGAAGACTTAGGAGTTTCTTATCTTTTCGTTATTCCTTTTACGGCTGAGGTCTTAAATACAGAAGCGGAGAAGTTTATCTCGGATTTTCTTTCACCTTTAGGAGCTAAAGAAGTTTTTATCGGTCAGGATTTCCGCTTCGGCAAAGAGGCCCGGGGCGATTATAAGATGCTTAAAGAGTATTTCGATGTCCATTTGGTCTCGTTCCAGAAGGATGCTGAGGGAAAGAAGATTTCAACCGGTTCAATTATTAAGCTTCTTCGTGAAGGCCAAATCGAAAAGGCTAATGCAGATTTAGGACGCCATTATCGTATCAGCGGGAAGATAGTCCACGGATTAGGCAACGGAGGACGTATTTTAGGGTTTCCGACCGCGAATCTGGGCTTAGAGGATGATTATGTCATTCCTAAAAAAGGAGTTTATGCGACTTTGTTCCTCCTTAAAGGCCAGAAGTATCTTTCCATGACCGATATTGGTGTGCATCCTACGATTGATGGCTTAAAGCAGCTTTCCATAGAGACTAATATTTTCGGCTTAGATGAGGATATATATTCAGACGAGGCTTCTATTGAATTCCTCGGTTATGTCAGAGAGGAAAAGAAGTTTCCTACAGTCGGGGAACTTATTTTGCAGCTGACAAAAGATCACAACTTTATTGCAGATAATTATAAGATTTAAAAAAGCGGCCACAGCCGCTTTTTAATGATGATGGGAGTTAATGTGAATGCCGCTGCTGGAATGGACCATTTTGATTGGATTGAAAGGCAATCCGTTTTGGACACGCAGATTTTCGAGCTGTTCATTTAAGCTGACATAGTCAGGAGAGAAATGGCCGTTGGCATCCAAATAGACATCAGCATAAATTTCCTGAATGTTAATAAGGTTCTGAACCAAAGAAGGGTCGCCTTTGCAGGAAATAGAATTATAAGTTTTCATGTCTTGAGTGAAAACAAGTTTAAAGCGGTTGTTGAATTTAACCATCTGAACGCCGGTTAAACGCATTTTCTTTTTATTGTAATCAGTCTTGGACGGATAGATAGGATGAAGGCGAACAAGGTCATAAACGATAGAAAAGATGGTGATTACCATAAGGAAAACAGCAAAGCCGATAAACATTTTTGGAATAAAGGTTGTGCTTATATCAGATGTTATCTGTGAAGGATTTTCAGGATTAACGAAAATTTGAAGCTCCTGGCCATTAGTCCAGAAAGAAGAGAAAGAGTCGAGCAGAATATTTTGATAATCTACGCCATTATAGGTATAGCTGACATAAACAGATTCATTGTAATAATCAATGTTGGTTATGGTAGCGGTGATATGAGCATAAGTGGCCGCTTCTTTTGCGCTTTTAAGCATAAAGAAAAGACCTAGGGCCAAAACAAAAAGGCCGATGGAAAAAAGGAATATAAGTGTGCTGATTGAATTCGAATGCGGATCAATAATTTTGTTTATTTTGCTTGTCATATTAATAGCATAACACATTAAATAAAAACATTTTAAGTGAAAAAGCCTTTGATTGCGCTTTATTTGACAAAAGATTATTTGAAATGAACTGGCAGACCTTCAATTAAAGAAGATACTTTTTATCTTCGGGGTTCTTGTTTAGCATGCCTTGGACAAAAGAGCAGACTGGCTTTAGTTTGTATCCGTTATTGGCGCAGAGTTTAATCAGGTAGGCATACATGCCGCTGGCGACTCCTTGGCCGCGGAACTGATCGTCAGTATAAGTGTGATTTAAAGTGATTAAAGGAATATCATCCGAAAAATCGCCTTCCATCCAGCCGGCTTTTTGACCATTAAGAAAAGCGGTCAGGAGGAATTTTTCTCCATCAATCAGAACCCGGTAAGTTAATCCGTCGGCCATATATCTATTCCTTAGAAGGATCTTTCGGCGTATTGTCGTTGCCTCTGTCTCTCATCGTCGGGAAGAGGATGACTTCACGGATGGAATCAACTTCAGCTAAGAACATAACCAAGCGGTCGATGCCAAAGCCGATGCCACCAGTAGGCGGCAAGCCGTAATCCATGGCATCCAAGAACGAGAAATCGATTTCGTTGGCTTCCTCGTTGCCTTCTTCCTTTTCCTTAACCTGGTTCAGGAAGCGCTGTCTCTGATCGAGCGGGTCATTAAGCTCCGTATAAGCATTGCAGAATTCCTTCGTGCCGATATAAAGTTCAAATCTTTGAGTAAAGCGCGGATCCTTTTCGTCCTTGCGGGCTAAAGGTGTAATTTCAATCGGGTGGCCGCAGACGAAAGTCGGCTGAATTAAAGTCTCTTCGACGAAAGTCTCGAAGAAAGCGTTGAGAACATGGCCATAGCGGAAATGCTTTTCAACCGGGACGTTGAACTTCTTAGCCGCCGCCAAAGCTTCTTCATCCGTGTGAATATCGTTAACAAAATCCACGCCGGTCTTCTCTTTAACTAAGTCAGCCATGGAAGCATACTTGAACTCCGGTTCCAAATCGATGTCGTAGCCGAGCCACTTAATCTTATATGAGCCGACGACGTCTTTCGCCAGCATTCTGATCATATTTTCTGTCAGATCATGCATATCCGAAAGATCACCATAAGCCTTATAAAGCTCCATGGAAGTAAACTCAGGGTTGTGAGTCGTATCGATGCCTTCGTTGCGGAACTGGCGTCCGATTTCATAGACCTGCTCCATGCCGCCGACAATGAGTTTCTTCAAAGAAAGCTCAGTCGCAATGCGGAGATAGAAATCCTTATCGAGAGTGTTATGATGCGTGATGAAAGGACGGGCCGCAGCTCCGCCTAAGATAGGCTGCAGAATCGAAGTCTCAACTTCGGTATAGCCCAAGTTATCTAAGTAATGCTGGATAGCGCGGATAATAGCCGGACGGAGGAAGGCAATCTTTCTGGCATCATCATTCATGATTAAATCCAGATATCTCTTACGGTATCTCTCTTCGACATCGGTTAAGCCATGGAACTTCTCCGGCAGCGGCTTTAAAGCCTTGGTCAGATGAGTGAATTTTTTGACTCGGAGCGTTATTTCTCCAGTCATCGTCTTCATCAGGCCGGCTTCGACGCCGACGATATCGCCCAAATCAGCGAGCTTAAAAAGCGAATAATTTTCCTCGCCGACGACATCCATCTTGATGTAGCACTGAATGGTCCCATAACGGTCCTGGATATTGAAGAAAGAGGCTTTGCCCATCTTTCTTAAAAGGCGGATGCGTCCAGCCAAAGTGAAAGTATCGTTAATCTGGGTCAGTTCCTCTTCGCTCATTGCGCCATATTTTGCGACAATGTCTTTTGAATAAGCATTGCGGACGAATTTATGTCCGAACGGAGAGACGCCCAAAGCCTCATAACGGGGCAGTTTATCGCGTCTAGCCTGTTCCTGATCTGTAAGTTTTTCTTCTTCAATTGTTGCCATAAGCCTAGTCTCCTTTAAATGGGCTTGCTGTGAAGCCATTAACCTTTTAGATTATAAGGCTTTTTAATATGGAAAAGAAAAGAGGAAGCCAGTCTTCCTCTTAAAATAGATGAAAAGAACAAAACCAGTCTTTTAAAGAACCGAAATATCGTCCGGATAGCCTAAAGGAGAAACGACGACCATATCTCCAACAGAATAAAGCTTATCTTCGTCTTTCCGAATGGCTTTGACTGTCATGGCCACGGATTTATAACTGACCGAATCATCAATCAGATTCGTATCTGTGGAATAAGGATTGTCATCAAATTCCAGTTCATAAGACACTTCTACAATGGTATGGTCACCATAAGTGAATAAGAAAGTCTTATCAGCATTAGATTTAATCAAGCGGTATATAGCCTGATAACGGCCCAATTCATTATCCATATATTAATCATTCTCCGAGGAAATCATCTCATACTCATCATCGAAATTGACAACCAAGCGTATATTGGGATCAGCCTGTTTTACTTCGTTTCTGATTTTTGCCATCAGATTATTTCTGTCCTTTTTCAAATCAAAGGGAAGAACCATATCGAAAACGGCGTTAATATGAGTCGGCCCGGAGACTATGCGGAAATCGTGGAAAGATAAATGGGAAGAAGTCTTTTCAATCGCGTCTGCGACGATTTTACGGACTCTTTCTGTCTCTTTATCGTTGACTTTAATAGGATCCATATGAATAACAGTCTTTATGCCGAACTTTCTCATGCAGGCCGTTTCGATATTATCGATATTATCGTGAGTCTCATAGATGTCTTTTGAACCATCGATTTCACAATGGATGGAAGCAAAGATGGCATTAGGGCCATAGCAGTGCATTTCCAAATCGTGGACGCCCAAGACTCCTTCTGAATTGCGGATAAAATGGACAAAAGTATCAATGGTTTCCTGCGAAGGCTTTTCCCCGAGGAGAACATCTCCAGTCTGAAAGAGAATCTTTATGCCTGTGTAGAGAATGAAAAGGGCGACCGCAATAGCTAAAATACCATCAATCTGAACAAAACCAGTGTAGAAAGACACAAAGACGCCGATAAGAACCGATCCTGTTGCTAAGACATCGTTGCGGGCATCAGCTCCAGAGGCTTTCAAAACCAAAGAATTAATACGGCGGCCCAAAGAGTAATAAACAATAGACTGCAGGACCTTAATCAGCATGGCGATGTCTAAAACGATGACAGGAATCAAAGGGAATTCTTTATAAGCCGGTTCGGGGTTAATGATAGACTGCACAGCCTGAACGCCGATTTCTACGCCTAAGGCGATAATAATAACCGAAATAACCATGGAAATGATGTATTCCATGCGCTGATGGCCATAAGGGTGGTCCACATCAGCCGGCTTCGATGAAAGCTTGAAGCCGAAAATGGTTAAAAAGCAATTGCCGAAATCGGAAAGGTTGTTCAAAGCATCGGCGATGATGGAGACATTGGCAAATATTAAGCCGATAATAAGCTTGGAAACGAAAAGAATGGAGTTCGTCACTAAGCCGAAACTGGCACCAAGGATTCCATATTTAGTCCTTACTTTTTGATTCGATGTATTCTGATAGTCTTTAACAAAGATTTTTAAAAGAAGATTAACCATGTTAACACCTCGTTAGCAGCTCCTTGTTTCGATCACTTGGAAGGCTATGCAAATATTTAAGTACGAAAGCCGTTAAAAAGCAAACATTTTCCTCTTCAGAAAACACAATTTTAAAGTTTCGCTTTATTAAACCCAATTATTCTATTATATTAATAACGTTATATATAGTCAGAAACCTACATATATATTCGGGAGGATTTATGTCTAAAGAGTATAAGTTCAAAGTCAAGAAAGAGATGTCTCCGTCGATGATCTTCGCCTTCGTGGCAGCAGCGGTCGGATTCTTATCTCTGATTTTCCTTTCTGGCTCGGGCGCTGTTCTGCATTATACCAACACCGCCAAAGCCAATTCTTCGATTATGCTTTGGAGCCTGACTTGGGGCGGCGGCGCTTATGATGTCGCTATCTCCGCGGGCTTGGTCGTTGCCTTCTTCTTAACGATCTTAGCCTCCTTGCTTTCCTTGGGCATCGGCGGCTTCCGTTATATCGGCTTCCTAACAATGCTTATCTTCTTAGCTTCCGGCGTCTTGGATTTCTGCACGGTTCCGCTGGTTCAGCAGGCCTGCGAGCATATCGGACGCGGCTATATCACCATCGGCTGGGGTGCCATTGTCAGCGGCGTTATGAATATCATAGGCGCTGTCGCATCTTTCTTGGGTGCTCGCGCGGACTAGTCTGGTTGATTTAAAAATAGGTTAGGCGCATAATTAATTAGCATCTTTAGGAGAATATACAATGGAAAGAACGAACATCAATAAAGCCAATGAAAACTACGGCAAAGCACGAATTATCTTTGCTTCAATTGCCGCAGCCATCGGCGTCCTCTCTTATCTGTTCCTGCTGACTTACGGCATCGATTACGGGACGGCAACAGTGTCTTACTACTATTCCGCTTCTGATATCTCGATGGCTCATCTGATTTTCGGAAACTCCTTCGCGGGCGTTAATCCGGGTCTGCTCTCAGCCTTCATCATCATGACTTTAGCCATCATCTTAGATCTGGCCATGATTAAGAATAACTTCTGCGGATATCTTTCCTTCTTGTTCTTCTTGACGGCTGGCATCCTCTTCTTCTGCACGGTTCCGCTTTACGGCAATATGTCCGCCAAGCTCTCGACCGGTGGCTGGTGCCTCGGCGTCTTCAATATCGTCGATGCGATTCTGGTCTTCCTCGGCGTCGCCTATCGTTAATACTTAATAGAGTTCATTAAAGCCGGTCAAATAAGATCGGCTTTTTTAATGCGATAGAGACTCCATACCCAGTCTTTATGAATATCCTTTTAAGCTTAAAAGAGGCTTTTGCAGCCAACAAAAAAGAGGCAGCCTCGGCGTGCCTCTTTTAAACGTCAGCTTCCTGCATGGAGGAGGCTTCGGCCTCATCGAACTTGGCGTACAGGTCATCCACCGTCAGCTTCTGTTTTTCTTCGTTAGTGAAGTCGGCAATGATGCGGCCTTCGGAAATCATAATCAGGCGGTTGCCGTAGTGAATGGCATCGCGCATATTATGAGTAATCATCAGAGCCGTAAGTTTGTTGTCATAGATGACTTTCTCTGTTAAATCGAGGATCTTCCGCGAAGTCTTCGGATCCAAAGCAGCCGTATGCTCATCCAGTAAAAGGATATCTGGCCGCTTTAAGGTAGCCATAAGCAGGGTGACAGCCTGCCTTTGCCCACCGGATAAAGAGGAAATCTTATCTCCAAGGCGGTTTTCCAATCCAAGTTTTAAAGGAGCCAGCTTTTCCTTATATATACTGTCATATTCTTTCTTCAGAGCCCATTTCAGAGTTCTCTTATCGCCTCTTTTTAAAGAAAGAGCCAGGTTTTCCTGAATGGAAATATCACCGATGGTGCCCATATTAGGGTCTTGGAAGACACGGCCGATATATTTAGCTCTCTGATGTTCCTTCAAGTTGGTGACATTATGCTCATTAAAGAAAATCTCTCCCGAAGAAGGGCGGAAAGAGCCGGCAATTGTGTTCAGTAAAGTCGACTTGCCTGAGCCATTGGAGCCGATGACGGAAATAAAGTCTCCGTCATTGATAGTGAGATTTATGTCTTTTAAAACGTAATTTATAGGCTTGGAGGGATTATTAGTCTCGAAGTTTTTATAGACGTGCTCTAACCTAATCATAAACTGGCCTCCTTTTCATCTAAGGCGGTCTGCAGGCCCGCTTGTTTCTTCAGTTTCTTAGCGTGGATTTTCTGTTTAATCATGCCTATGACGACCACAAGGACAATCAGCAAGCCTTGCATGAGTTTCAGATAGTTCGTATTGAACTTAGGAATCGCCAAGATGAAGTTGATGATAATCCAATAAGCGACGCCGCCGATGACGATAGAAATAAGAGAGACTTTAAAGCTTTTAGGCGAGAAAATAACCTCGCCTAAGAAGATAATCGTCAATCCGACAATAATTGCTCCGCGGCCAGAATCAGGAGTCGTGTACTTATTCATCTGAGCGTATAAGGCTCCGGATAAAGCTACTAGAGCCGAAGAAATAATCAAGCCTAAGATATAGCGCGAATTAGTATTGATGCCGTTTGCTTTAGCCATTTCCTGGTTTTTCCCTGACGCTCTAAGCGAGAGCCCCAGCTCAGTCCCAAAAAACCAATAAAGCAAAGCGGTTACCGATGCCATGAAGACAAAGAGAACGAGGATTTTCGTCAGGTTCATATTAACAAAGAGCTTCTTGGCGATAGAAAAAATCGTTTCTTTGCCGCTGGCAACCGATAAAGTGCCCGGAGCTAATAAGACGCAAGGAGTATAGAGGGCAACCATCACAACGATGCCCGCTAAGAGAGGATTGATTTTCAGATAAACATGCAAAGCCGCGTTGATATAGCCGATAAGACAGCCGATGACGACAGCGATAATTATCGTTATGAGCGGATCAACGCCTAGATTAATCAGGTTAAGGGAGATGATGCCGGCGAAAGGAAACAGAGAATCGACAGACATATCTGCCACGTTCATAATCTTGTAAGCGATAAAAACGCCTAAAGCCAAAATGACCCAGACAAAAGCCTGGGTCGGTACATCGGTAATCAGCGCTTGGAGTAAGCCTTCTATGTTCATATAGTTTCCTTTCTAATGGAAAGAGACGACAGATAAATTGAAACAAGTCTATAAAGTTGCGGTCTGAGGAATGCCGGTCGGAAGAGTAATTCCGGTTGCCGTGAAGAAATCAGCGTTCGTTGTCAGCGGGAAGGAAGAAGAAAGCGAGCAGGTGATGGTCGAAATATCTTCGCCTTTCAGAAGCTTAACGGCCATCTCGCCGGTTGTTTCGCCTAAATCTGTATAAGAGACCGAATAACCGAGGGAGCCTCCGTTTTCGGTTTCCGAAGAATCGGCGCAAACCGAAAGAATCTTGTTCGTTATTAAAGTTTCCTTGATGGAAGCCATAGCGGAAGCCACGGCGTTGTCAGTCGGGACAAAAAGGCCCTGGATTTTGCTGTTAGTAATCATTGCGTTCAAAGTGGTAGGAAGTAAGGTTGCATCGGCGAAGCCGCCATCGACTAACTCAATGCCGAGTTTGGCGCATTCGGCTTTAGCTTCTTCTCTCTGGACGATGGAATTAGATTCCGCTGTTGAATAGAGGATGCCTATTTTGGTAATATCCTTGCCGTTGCCATCTTTAAAAAGCGGGAACAGATCGATATTCTTAGCGGTCGGACCGGCATCGGAAGTGCCGACGACATTAGCGTGATCGGTAACCGAAGTGATTAAGCCGGCGTTAACCGGATTCGTGACGGCGGAGTAGAGAACAGGAATGGATTTATCAGCGTCTTCGACAGCCGTTTTTAAGGCAACGGCTGACGGTGTGGCAATACCGAAGACCATATCGCTATTTTTTGCGAGTTTGGAAGCCATAGTGGTCTGAGTAGAAGAGTTAGCTTCCGGATTCTGGTAATCGATGGTAATGTTCTCGCCATCGACAAAGCCATTTTCCTTCAGCTTCGCAATGAAGCCGGCACGGCAGTTTTCCAAAGCGTCCTGGGTAATGAATTCAAGAATGCCGATAGTCTTCTTAGATGAATTCCCGCAGGAAGCCAGTCCGAACGAAGCGACAGCAGCCAGAGACAGACATAAGGCAAATCGATTGAGCTTTTTCATAATTTTTCCCTCCTTTTTGTGATGTTTCTTAGAAAACTAAGAAAAAAGCTTGAGACATAACCATCGGTCCCAAGCTTTATGAATTAAACGATAAGTTTCAGTTCTTTTGCCTTGGCCGATGCTCTTTTTAGGGGAGCTTCTTTACCGAGGTTATTTAACTGCACGCCGCTAAAAACCTTAGAAAAGGAACTCCTTCTCTGTAAAGTAGTAATAGCGGTAAGCGTACGAGGAGATGGCTAAAGAGCTGTTTAAATTCTTGGACATATTCAGTTTCTCCTCCTTTTGCTATGAGAAATTTATACACCCTAAAAAAACAGAATGCAACTTAAATTTGAAGAATTTGAGCAAAAAAGTATAGCTTTGCCTCTTTTTAGTTATAAATGTAAGGGCTTAAAAATGCAAAAGGATGAAATACTTAGGCAACTATTTGCATTTTGGATAATTTCTTGGCATATTAGAGGTGAAGAAGGGATGCCTGGGAAGACTTCTTCCGAGTACGAGACGAGATGTGACTGAGTTCTGATGAAAAGCCTCATCCAGTCGAAGGACGTTGCGAGTTGGCCCATGCGAGATTGACGAGTCAGACGTGAAGTGCGAGTCGTGACGAGACTTAGAGTTGTGACGAAAATGTGAGATTGTAAAGATTAGATTTTCGGGCAGGATGAGATGTGAAAAGTCGGTTGATATGCGTTACGCCTAGTCGCTTAGTACCCCTGCATCCCTTCCCTCTATTGATAATCCCCGTAAAGGGGATTTTTTAATTGCGCTTTCATATCATTTTAACTGAGAAACCTCTTATAATCTTTACGTACTATATAAGTACTTTTTTCAAAATTATTGAAATTTATGGAAGAAAAACTCGATTACGGCAAACGCAACTATGTCCTGATGATACTGTTTTCTCTCTTTCGCTTCGGAGGAGACTCTTTTTTCTATTCTTTCCTAACACGCTATTTCAAAATTCTGAACGAAACTCAGAATTTTGGCGATATCCGCTTAGGAGTTTTAATCGCTTTGGTTCAGTTCATGGCGGTTATTGGCAATATTGTTATTTCAAAGTTCACCGGATCGTTCCTTAAAAGAAGGATAGTCCTAATAGTTCTTGCGATAATCGAAACGACTTTTATTATGTGCTTTGGCTTTTCGACTTCCTTTGCTTATATTCTTATCGCAGATATTCTCTGCAACTTCTGCTCCAATGCCTTTTATAACCTTTGGGATACTTTTATTCTGCCGATTACCTCGAAAGTCCATAAGACTTATGCTTCAGGACGCCTATTCGGAACCTTTTCTTATTTAATAGGCGTGTTAGCTGGTGGATTCGTCATTTCTGGAATAGGGTATAAATACGATTTCGTCATTGCCGGAGCTCTTATGCTGTTCGCGACGGTTTTCTTCCTTTTGATGAAGTTCACCAAAGAAGAAGTTGAAAATTTTGACCGCGAAGAAGATGTCACGGCCCCAGCCACCTACAAAGATGTCTTTAAGAATAAAGGATTTGTAGTCTACTTTATTGCTCTCGCCTTCCTTATCGGGAATATATGGGCAGCGGATAATACTTTTTCGCAGTATACAGTTGTCTTGAATATCTCTAATGAAGAATACGGATATGCTTATGCCTTAGCCATTGTCGGCGAAGGTGTCATGCTCGTTCTTATTTCTTCGATTAAAAAGCTCAATAATTACAAAATAATGATGGTTCTAGCGGCAATTTCGCAGACTGTAAGGACCATTATCTTTGCGGTTCCCGGCCTGAACAACACTGTATATATTGTGGCAGAAATTTTCCGTGGCATTACTTACGGATTGGTTTTAGCTTCGAATCTTAACTTGGTTAAGGAAATACTTGGGCCGCATCTTTTAGTAAAAGGGTTCTTTGTTTTAGTGGCCTTAGATGAACTGGTCGCCGGCGTCTCTAATCTTTTGGTTCCTTCTTTGATTTCCGCAGTGAAGAACGCCAGCGGATCTGAGATTATGGGATACACGGTCTGCTTCACCATTTCCACCATCTTTACCGCCGTCTCTTTAGTTATGCTCACCCTTTTATTCCACGCCAGAAAAAAAGCGGCAGACTTAAAGCCGGCCGCTTAAAATCAGATTAATTTATTAGTCCCCAAGAAGATTAACAGCCTTTTTCTTGATCATCATCGTCATCTTTGTTCTTTTTGCTTTCCTTTTCGATTTCTTTGTCGATCTCTTTATCAACATCATGATTCGCAAGAGACGTGATGGTGTAATAAATCGGAATAGTTAGGAAAACAACCCAGCCCGGATGCCACAAGTTAGCGTAAAAGCCAATGCAGATGTAGGCAATGACTACCACTACCGGAAAGGCAAATATTGCCGGGTCTCTTTTTCTGACAGCTTCAATAAGCGTTGAGACAATCGGAATTAAGAGGAACAGAACCCAAAGGCTGGCCCATAGACGCGGAAAGAAAAAGCAAACCAGAAGATAAGCAATAATCGCTAATAAAGCTGTGACAGAAGTCATGACGCTTTCAGCTTTTCTTAATTTACGGTCTCTTTTTATCTCGGCATCCGTTGTGGGCTCGTATTTTTTGTAGCAATCATAAGACCACTTCGATTCCGTTTTGGGGGCCTCAGTTACAGAGGGGGTCGGGTTTTCGACGGGCTTGGCCGCCTCAGCGGGCTTAACCTGCTCAGAGACGATTTCATCAACAGAATCTGCGGTCTTTAATAAAGAATCGAGGCTGACTCCATAAATCTGCGCTAAGCAGATGAGATTATCAGTATCTGGGGAAGCTTCCGCTCTTTCCCATTTTGATACTGCTTGGCGTGATAAGCCGAGTTTATCCGCGAGCTGTTCCTGGCTTAATCCGCTTTTCTTTCTTAATTCGACTAAGCGATTTGCGATTTCGATATTCATGTTCTGAATTCCTTTCGTTTATGGTTAAATCTTAAGAAAAATGGCGGTTTCTATCTATCGACTTTAGTTTTCAAAGGGGGAAACTATTGGTTGCGGGGTTCTTTTGAGCCCTTTTTACGGGCTTTATAGATATTATAGATTATTGAAAAAGAACCTGTGATTCCGAAAAAGGAAGCTAAGCCATAACCCCATATACTGTTGGCTTTTTCTCCTTTGACCCAGTCGGAATAAGTTAAAGCGTACTCCCCAGTAAGCTTTTTTAGCTCTGTAACTTCAAAGCTGCCTTGGTAGTCTTTTACGTACGTAAAGGAAAAAGATTGATTATAGTTATCTGAAGTAACTAAATTATCATTGAAAGTGACAAAATCAGCTACGACGTATTCATTGTCATCGTTTTGGAAAGTTAAAACATAGCTTTCGCGGTTGTGAACGGTCTTTTTCTCAGCTGACTTTAAAATCTCGTCTTTGTGCTCCATTAAGTCATAGGGCGTATTAACCAAGAAACTGGTTTTAATAGCTAAAAAAAGAATCAGGCCAGAAAGAATTAATGCGAGTAAGCCCATTATGCTAATGCCGATTAGTCTTTTCTTTGCTTTTTGTTCCATCTTTTTTATTATAAGGCAGATATCAAGAATCAAAAACCTTACTTTAACATAAGTACATTTAAAAAAGATGTATCAATAAGAGGCAATAAATTGAAAAATTTGGCCAAAGAAGCAATATTGATGTTATCCGAAAAGCGGTTTTTTGAAAATCTTCCGCCAGGTTTTATTCCAGTTAATACTTATCAAAATGATTATAAAATTGGCATTTGCCTACACTCTGCGAACAAACGAGTGAGTTTCATCATTAACGTCATATAAGGTCAAACCATTTTTTGCAATGAAGAGCCTTTCGTAATGGAGAAGCAAACCTCGTTTTGAAAAAATTCTTTCGCCAACGGGGTCACCAAATTCTTTCACCAGTTCTCCGAATGACGGGACGATCCGATGGTATTCATCGTCCAAGTTTTCCAATCGTGCAATTTCGCCAGCAAACCCATTCGATTCAAGAGATTGAATCGTCTCATCGTTGAGAACGAATGTCAAAACCCTTTCCTTGGGTTCTGAAATCCCCGCTTCAATCCATTCCTCCTCACTTCTGTAAGCTTTTTGGTCGAATTTAGAAAGCGTCTCCGGGCTCATTTTCTGAATATCTCTTTTCCGAAGGCGAATCGCCTCAAGAGAGGCACCGCGTCCTTCTTCGTGGGGGACAAAAAAGGCAAGCCGCGAAAGGCCGAGATGCGATAAGTATTCTCTTAAGTCATCAACTTGGGAAAAGTTTTCTTGAGTCAGCGGAATTCCAACAGAAGCTGAAAGACCGGCTTCCGTCGCTTTCACAATCGAGCGACTCATAAGGTCAAAATCGCCTTCCCTCCCAGCAAAGCGGTCATGATAGTCTTTGCTGCCATAGAAAGTGAAGTCGAGTAATTCGACCCCATGCGCTTTAAGCCCCCGGAAGAGTGTTTGAAGTTCAGTATCGTTGCGGAAGGCCAAGCCATCCATTTGAAGAAATTTGGCACTAGGCGAACCGATTGAATTTAGATAGTCGATTGTTTTAAAGAGAGTGGGGTGTTCCATGGAATATCCAAAGTAGAAAAGGAAACTGAGATCCGGACGTTCCTTGAGGAGCCATTTTCTGAATTTATCAGCCAACGCTTCACTTGCGGCTTCATTAATTCCATTAACTTTGCCATTCCAGGAAAGGAGGCAATAGCGGCAATGGTTATGGCAGGGGACACAAAGGCTGCAGACATCGATGGATTTTGTTTTCATGTTTGGCCTCTCTTCCAAATAGTATAACAATCCATCGCCCCATCTGAGAAAAAGGTCTGTTCTTAATTTCCTTTTTAGCTGATTAATTTTGTGTAATAAGGTTAAAAACAATTGGAAGAAGGAAATAGTAGGCAAGAGAGGGGGAACTTCTCATTTTGTGAAAGTTACTGTAGAACAAATGCTGAGCAATTTGCAAACAATGGTTTAAAACCACTAATAGAAGTTTGGATTATTACAATCAAAAGATAGCTTTATGACCAAACTCTTCAATGTAAGACCGATGATGTCGGGAAGTCTTTTTTGATTGAATGAAGCCGGAGAGGAGCATCTTCATTTGCCTATCTACATGGCGATATTTTTTGATTTTCCCCAGGCCATCGATTAATTGTAAACAGTTTTTATTTGTTGCCGAAATGCCCCCTGTTTACCATTGAAAGTTATTCTTAATGGCGTTGGCCTTTTATTGGCCTGTTTAAGGAAAACGCGTCCCGTCTTTTTAATCTGTCGTTTTAAATCTATAATAAGGTTTAACCGAGATTAACTCGGCTATAGATAAAAGGAAGCTATTTTTATGGAAATTGAGCAGATTAAAGCGATGATCAAAGATCTTCCGGATTTCTCCGGCAAACCCGCTGTTGCTTTGGAGACTACTATTATCTCTCACGGCATGCCTTATCCGCAGAATGTTAAGACAGCATTAGCCGTTGAGCAGGTTATCCGCGACCAAGGCGCTATACCGGTTACTATCGGTATTCTGGATGGACAGATTAAGATAGGCATGAATCCTGATGAAATTGAAGAATTCGGCCGCCGTCATGCAGAAATCATGAAAGTTTCACGCCGTGATCTGGCTTATTGCGTCGCTAACGGAAAATCGGGAGCGACCACGGTCGCCACGACGATGATCTTAGCTAACTTGGCTCATATTAAAGTTTTCGCGACGGGCGGTTTAGGCGGTGTGCACCGCGGAGCCCAGCAGACTTTCGATATTTCTGCCGATATGCTGGAATTTGGAAAGTCCCCGGTCAATGTCGTTTGCTCAGGGCCGAAGGCCATTTTGGATATTCCTCTTACCTTAGAGTATCTGGAGACTCAAGGCGTGCCGGTCGTCGGATATCAGACTGAACATCTTCCGCTTTTCTATACGCGGGATTCTAAGTATAAGCTGATGGCTAAAGCTGATTCGGCGGAAGAACTAGCTAAGCTTATTCAGACTTCGGATGCTTTAGGCCTTAAACAAGGCATGATTATCGCCAATCCTATACCTGAACAGTATTCTTTAAATGGCGATGTCATGGAAAAGTATATTGAAGAAGCGGTTAAGGATGCGGATGAAGCCGGCGTCAAGGGCAAGGATATTACTCCTTATCTGCTGGCGAAGATTGTTGAACTGACCGGCGGAAAGTCTTTGGATGCTAATATTGCCTTAATCAAGAATAACGCTAGAGTGGCGGCCTTGATTGCCAAAGCTTTATATAAGTAACGTTCATTAAAGGCTGCGGAAGATAAAAAGGTTTTATGGTCTTTTTTGAGGCCGTGTCTTTTTGTACTCAATGGTAAATGCCGGATTGTTCTTTGTCTTCCGGCCTCTTTTTTTATAGGTATGATAGACTTTTAATAAGGAAGAGAAAAAACATGGATAAGCTCCAGCAGGTTATAGATGCCGTTAAGCAAGCTTCAAAGATTATGGTTGGGGATCGCTTTCAGGTCTTTGAAAAAGACGGGTCGGCTAATCTTGTCACATCTAACGACTTGGCTGTCCAAGAATTCTTATACAAGAAACTTCACGAAATTATGCCTCTTTCAGGCTTTATCGGCGAAGAGGAAGATGTGAACGATATCAAAGAAGACAATATATGGATTGTTGACCCTATAGATGGAACTGCCAATTATACCAGGGGCCTTAATCTATCGGTTATTTCAGTCGCCTTGATGCATAAAGGCGAACTTGAGTTAGGCGTTGTTTATAATCCTTTTAATGACGATCTTTATTATGCTCAGAAAGGGAAAGGCGCCTTTAACAATAATCAGCCCATCCATGTTTCTAAACGGTCTTTTAAAGAAGGCTTTTTATGTACGGCCTTAAGCTTATATAAAAAAGAATACGCCGAGGATTGTCTTAACGTTATAAAAGATGCTTATCAGGAATGTAACGATATCCGGCGCTTTGGGACTTGCGCCTTAGAACTGTGTTATTTAGCATCAGGGAAATGTGACCTGTATTTTGAAATACGCATTTTTCCGTGGGACTATGCCGCGGGAGAGATTATTTTGGAAGAAGCCGGCGGCATCCTCACCGGACGGAGCGGCAAGAAACTTACGCGCTTGGAGCCGACACCCTTAATAGGAGCTAACAGCGCTGAAAATCATAAGAAGCTTTTGGAAATCTGCGAGAAGAATCTTCATAGAGAGAACTATTTATAAGCAAAAAAATAGTACGCTGGCTAATTAAGCCCTTTCCTAGTCAATTGGCTTTACTTATGCTTCTTTTAATGTTTTCATTAGTCCTGTGAGGTACATAAATTTATGAGAATAGCTTTGATTAACGAAAACAGCCAGGCTGGGAAAAACAGCCTGATTTTTGAGGAACTTAAAAACGTTGCAGAACCCTTAGGCCACGAAGTCTGCAATATCGGCATGTTTACTCCGGAAGATAAGACTCTGACCTATGTGCAGAATGGCATTTTAGCCGCTCTGCTTCTTAATTCAAAAGCCGTTGATTTTGTGGTTTCCGGCTGTGGCACAGGGGAAGGCGCCATGCTGGCCCTTAATTCATTCCCCGGAGTTATCTGCGGATATATCCACGAACCTTCAGACGCTTTGCTTTTTAGGGAAATCAACGATGGCAACGCTATTGCCATGCCTTTTGCGAAAGGCTTCGGCTGGGGCGCAGAACTTAACCTTCGCTTCTGCTTTGAAAAGCTCCTTTCCACCAAGGGTGGACAGGGTTATCCGAAAGACAGGGTCATTCCGGAACAGAGGAACAAGAAGATTCTTGATGGCGTGAAGGCGGTCTCTTATCGTCCTTTGCTTGAAATCATCAAAGGTTTGGATAAAGATCTGGTTTTGGAAGCAATAAATCGTCCTTCTTTCAAAGATGTCTTTACCCGCTATGCGGAAAATAGCGAACTAAAGGATTACATTCTCTCTTTAATCTAAATACTGCCTTTCTGCCGATAATTATTTGGTTAAAGGCCCCGGGCGTTAACCCTCAGGGCCTTTTTGTTGAGGGAGAAAGCATGCCTTTTTTAGACAAAAAACCGGGGTTGTACAAAATTAGCACTCTTGCCTTGACATTGCTAAAATCTGTTATACAATAATAATCGTAACTTAAAGGAGGCTTTAAGAAAAATGATTAAACCATTAGGAGAGTACGTCGTTTTGCAAGCTAAGCCGGCTGAGAAAAAGGTTGGCAGCATCATTCTGGCTTCGGAAGATAAGAATAAGAACAACGTCGCGACTGTCGTTGCGGTCGGCCCGGGCAAGAAAGATGAAAATGGGAAGGTCATCTCTATCGATGTTAAGGTCGGAGATCGCGTCCTTTATAAGGAATATTCCACTTCGGAATATAAAGAAGGGGACGTTAAGTATCTTCTTTTAAAGGCCGAGGATATTATCGGCATTCTCGTTGACTAAAAAGGAAAGGCAACAATAAACATCATGGCAAAGGATATTAAATTCGGTAAGAACGCAAGAGATGAGATGCTTGAAGGCGTCGATACTCTGGCGGATGCAGTTAAGATCACTTTAGGGCCGAAAGGCAGAAATGTCGTTTTGGATAAAGGCTACGGCGCTCCGATGATTGTTAACGATGGCGTCACAATTGCCCGTGAAATTGAATTAAAGAACAATTTTGCCAATATGGGCGCCAAGCTCGTCTATGAGGTCGCTAATAAGACCAACGATACCGCTGGCGATGGCACGACTACCGCTACGGTTCTGACCCAGTCGATTATGCATAAAGGCATCGACTATGTGGAAAAAGGCGCTAATCCTGTCTTTGTCCGCAAGGGCATTGAAATCGGCGGCAAGGCTGTCGCTGCTGAACTTCTGAAGATCAGTAAGCCGATTTCCACTAACGCTGATATTAAGTCTGTCGCTTCGATTTCTGCCGGCGATGATGAAATCGGCGGAATTATTGCTACTGCGATGGAAAAGGTCGGCAAATCCGGCGTCATCACTGTCGATGAATCTAAGACCGCTGAGACGACCATGGAAGTCGTTCAGGGCTTACAGTACGATAAGGGCTTTGTTTCCCCTTATATGGCTACCGATCAGGATAAGATGACCGCGGAACTTGAAGATCCGTACATTATGGTCACTGATATGAAGGTTTCCAACATTCAGGATATCCTTCCGGTTCTCCAGTCTGTCGTCGATACACACAAAGCTTTGCTTATCATCGCTGATGATGTCGATAATGATGTCACCGCTACTTTGGTCATCAATAAGATCCGCGGCACTTTCAATGTCGTGGCTACCAAGGCTCCTGAATTCGGCGATAACCAGAAGAACATCCTTAACGATATTGCGGTTATGACCGGTGCGAAGTTCTTCTCGAAAGATTTGGCCATGGAACTTAAGGATATGACCATTGATGATTTAGGCCGGGCGAAGAAAGTCACCGTCAATAAAGATAACACTACCATTATTGATGGCTATGGCGATAAGAAGGCTATCGATGCCCGCATCAACGAAATCGAAAATCAGGCGAAGAACACCACTTCTGATTACGATAAGAAGAAACTTCAGGAGAGAGCCGCCAAGCTTTCTAACGGCGTGGCCGTTGTGAAGGTCGGAGCTCTTACTGAATCTGAGATGAAGGATAAGAAGCTCAGAATCGAAGATGCTTTGAACGCTACGAAGGCGGCGGTCGCTGAAGGCATTGTCGTCGGCGGCGGTGCGGCTTTGGTTGAAGTCTATCTGACTTTGAAAGGCAAGCTTACGGATCCGAATCCGGATATTCAGAAGGGCATCAATGCTGTTCTGGAATCTCTGGTTGTTCCGCTCCATCAGATTGCTGAGAACGCCGGCTTTGAAGCTGATGATGTCGTCGAGGCTCAGAAGGCCAGCAAGGCCAATATCGGCTTCAACGCTGTTACCGGCGAATGGGTTGATATGTTCAAGGCGGGAATCGTCGATCCGACGAAAGTCACCAGATCGGCTATTCTCAACGCTTCATCGGTCTCCGCTTTGTTTGTAACTACGGAAGCTGCGGTTTCGGAAATCAAGGAAGACAAGCCGGCTGCGGCCGCTCCGATGTCTCCTGAGATGTACTAACTGGCTGACAGGCAATTTTAAAGACTGATACGATAGATGTTTGCCCCTCATCTTGGACGCCGATAAAGTGCTCAAGAGGAGGGGTTTTTTAGTGAAGTAAGGTTCGATCAGAAACATGCAAGGTTCATCGCTTACCGTAATGGTGGATTATCTTTGTCCGTCGATTTTTTCCCGAAAGAAGCGACCATGTAACAGAAAGCAGAAGATATGAGTCTTCTGTTTAATGTTCAATGGCCTGCCATTGTTAAACATATCTCAAACATTCTTCGGTCTGGCGAACTTGATTCTTCAACTTGTTCCATTTTGGAACAGGTTCAAAATGAAGGAAACAGAAGGGCTAAAAGAGCAATAAAAAGGCTATGATTCCGCCGATGTGTACCAATTTCTAAATGTGCCCAGACTTAGGGGGGACACATCAAGGAAATAGCTGTTTTATTTGGTGCTTTCACAGAAAATATCGGCTTACATACTGCTAATATTTAAGGAAGCAAAAAGCTTAACGAGTCAATCGTCGAGAAACCCTCGGCAGTTCAGAAGGAAGGATCAAAAGTGTGGTTACATCATTTTTCAATTTCGTAACCGGTTTTTTTATTACTTGGAACTGAAGGTGCGGATTAAGAAGGAAAGGCTGACGGTTTTATCGTTCAGCAGGTAAGCCTTATGAACAGGCGAGCCCCAGGAATCATCTCCGCCGACGCCTTTGTTAAAAGCGGCGATGGTCAGATAATTGAAGCGCGAGTAAGGCAGGTTTTCTTTTCTTTGAGCCAGTTCGATTTCCATTTCGGAATAAGGAAGGTATTTAAAAGAGAAAGTCTTGTCCAGCGCGAGGAACTCTAAGCCTGAATTATCAAATACAGGTATGCGGACGCGGCGGGTAAAGCAGTGATTACCGCATTCCTGCGGCTTTGAATAAGGGACAAATTCTTTGCTCGCGTCGGATTTATAGATTCCGTATTCCTGGCCTTTAAAGCGGTCTATATAGTTTTCTAAAGGCCCGAGCCCTGTATAAGAGAAAGAAGAGTTCTCTTTATCAAAGAGGAACTTCAGGCCGACTAGAGGCGGAGGAGGCAGAAGAGGAGCACGCTTATAAGTTAAATCAACCTGAATGGTCTTATCCGAATAGACGGTGTAAGTAATATCAAAAGGCGAGAAGATGACGCCGGAAATCATATCGTAATGAACTTTAATGACGGCCTTATGCTCATCCTTATATGTCACTTCTATAGGACGCTTAAGAGGATTATAGATAGGATAAACGGAGCAGCCTAAATAGAAAGACTGCGTATATTTGCTTACAGCCATATCGTTATCAGTGGTAGGGCGATATAGAGTCGGGTAAACCGGATTATATAAATAACGCTTGCCGCCCTGGAAAATAGCGTCTAAGCCACCGACGCCTTTGCCAATGCCGTTGAAGAGGACCTGAAAGTCATCGACTTGGACTGTTATATGGTTAACGGACTGAAAGACTTCGACTTTTCCATCTTTTGGCTCTAAATGGATGAAATCAGGCTTGTCATAAGAACCTTTGAGGAACGTTTCTTCTTTCATCAGCGAATAGCCTTTTTTGTTGAAGGCCGTATCAGCGCTTAACAAAGCGTGAATCTGCGCATAGTAATATCCGTCTTCGAGGCATTCGCAGGGTGATTTGAAATAATAATCAGTTTTTTCGCCTGGCTTAACCGCTAAGCGGAAATCTTCGTTTTTGATGATGATGCCATTGTGGAAAAGCTCAAAGCGGAAAAGAAGGTCGGAAGTATCTTTGAAGAGACGGTCATTCTTGATGGAAACGTGATCGGCAGCAATAGTAAACTTCAAAGGCTGATAGTAGTACTTAACCGCTTCTGTTTTGCTGGTAGTTGAGCGGTCAGTTAGCAGAAGGCCATCGGCGCAGAAATTGCCATCGTTCGGATATTCTCCAAAATCGCCTCCAAAATAAGTCTTGCCGTTTAAAGTTAGGCCCTGATCGACAAAATCCCATATAAATCCGCCCTGATAGTGAGGATACTTATCAGCCAAGGCCATATATTCATCGAAATTGCCGGTCGAATTGCCCATAGAGTGCTCAAATTCACAGAGGATAAAAGGCTTTTCCTCATGCTTATCCAAGAATTTTGCGATTTCATCAGCGTGAGTATACATGCGGGAAGTCACATCTGACATATCTTGCCATTTTGGATATTCCCAAGAATTGGATTCATAGTGGACCAAACGAGTCGGATCCTCAGCGCGGAAATAATCAGCTAAAGCCTGAAGGTTTTTGCCAGCATAAGATTCGTTGCCCAAGCTCCAGAAGATAATCGCCGGATGGTTAATATCCCGCTTAAGCATTCTTCTTCCGCGGTCAACGATGAATTCCATGTATTTATCGTCGTTTCCCGGGAGTATATATTCAGTCTTGTCTTTTTTCTTATCGACGCTGATAGTAGCCCAGGTTCCATGCGTCTCTATAGGGGCTTCATCGCAGACTAAAATTCCATATTTGTCGCAGAGGTCATAAAAAGCCGTGATATCAGGATAATGAGAGCAGCGGATAGCGTTGAAATTATAAGATTTAAGAAGCTTAATATCTTCTTCAGTCTGTTCCGGGCTGATAACGCGTCCGCCTTCAGTCGTAAATTCATGGCGGTTGACGCCACGGATAATCAGCCTCTTGCCATTAAGAAGCAGAATGCCGTTTTTGATATCCAAGCGGCGGAATCCGATATTAATGGAGACTGTCTGAACATTATTATCCCCAGCTTTAAGTTCCGCATTAAGCTGATAAAGATTCGGGTCTTCATCAGACCAGACTTGAACTTTGCTCAGGTCTTCCTGAACTTTGATTTCGCCTTCGTTGGCTTTAAATGACTTTTCCAGATAAGTTTTCCCATCCTTGCTGAGCTTAACGTTCAAACTGAGGCTAGGATCAGGGTTGGCAATAGTAAAACTCACATCCAAATAGCCAGTCTGTAAATCGGTTTTTAAAACCGAGCGGCTGACGATATCTTCGAAATGGGAAATCGGCAATTCAAGCAGATTGACATCGCGGAAAAGACCACTCATTCTCCACATATCCTGATCTGTCACCCAAGAAGAAATTGAGAAGCGGTAATCAACAATAACAATACGATTGTTCCCTTTGATTAAAAAGGAGTTAATCAAGAAGCGGTTGGTGTTAAAGCCGTTGGAAGAGTATCCAACATAATATCCGTTAATATATAGATATATTGACGCTTCAAACCCATTGATTTCCAAAAAGATGTCTTTATCGCTCAGTGTCTTAATCTTGATGTCTTTAAAGTAAATGCCAACAGGATTGTTCTGTGGGACATCCCAAAACATTACGTCCTCACGGCCTTCCCACGGATACATGATATTTAGGTATTGAGGACGGCTATAACCATTTAATTCAATCTGGGACGGGACTTTAATATCCTTCAGAGCGGAAATATCAAAGCTTGGATCAAGGTATTTTTCTTCAGCCTTATCGGCATAGACAAATTTCCAGTCGCCATTCAGAGAAGTTTCGTTGGCCACGCCGTTTGTCGTTGAACGGAAGTACGCTGCAGGAGATTCTAAACGATCACCGGTTATTGGTTCTTTAAGAAGATCGGTGTTGACGTTCTTGCTGGTTTTCATATTCTATTTTGCCTCTAAGGTTATTTTCACTGATGAGGTTGACATATCAGATATGACGGCTTTGTAAGGCAGAGTCCATCCTTCATTGGCAGTTCCTGAAGGAGTAAAGACGTCTTTTCCAAAAACATTGCCAGTTGTCTTGAATAAATCGGCGTTAACCGCTGTCTGATTAGAAGCGAGCGCAGAATCACTTAACAGGTTAGTTTTTCCAGAGGCCTGAACCAGGTTTACAAGACAGAACGACTCGCTGTCATAACAGTAACTTTTTGTGTTCGAAGTTATAGATGTGTAATAAAAGGAGTTCTCCGCAGTCGAAGGATCTACATTGTTATAGTATTTTCCATCCCAATACCATCCGGATTTAGCAACGTTATAAGCAATGCGGGCTAATCTTTGATCAACGTGGAGAATCCTTATACCGTAATCGGTAAATTCTTTAAAGCTATTAACAGAATATGGCGTCTCAGCATCGAGGGCGTTTAAGACAGTAGGAGTATAATACTCGACTAAGAAATATTCGTCAAAAGGCGTGCCGTTAAAGTCTAAAGCCAACAAAAGAGTATCGCCGCTGTCTTCAAAAGGCTTCAGAGTATAAGAAGAGCCGGTCGTTCCGATTGTCGGGGCAATCCAGCCTAAATCATATTTAGTGAAAGAACAGTGGTCGCCAATGTTGTAATCCATCATATCTAAGCGGCCCATAGGTGAACGGGTCGGAGAATCATCATAAGAATAATAATCATCTAGACCCATCTGATGTCCGGTTTCGTGAATAAAGGTATGAGCATCGTTTCCGCTGGAAGTGCCTTCAGAAGAAAAATTGTAGGAAGCCCAAGAATAATTCTTAGCCGCGGGGCACGAAGTTGAAGAAAGCCAGTATGTATAAGCCCAGAGCAGAGAATCCGAGCCGGAAGTTGAGTAAGGATAAATATAAACCAGCCAGATAAAGTCAATTACGCTGTCGCCATCCGAATCAAAATCAGAAATCTTATATGTCGAATTGTTGACAAAAAGATTAGAGTAAACCACCGAAAGGATTTCATCGGTCCCGCCAGTCTTAGAAGAAGACCCCTTATTAAGCGCCGTGTACTGTTTAACCGTCTTAGGGAGATCTATGAAATCTGTGATAGTTCCGGATATGTTGAGTTTGCCATAAGAGGATTTGGTGTAAAAAGAAGAGACGGATTCCCAATAATTAGTTTCGGCTGCCGTTCCAAAGAAAGTTGTCTGCAGATCGCTTCGTATTTGTTTGCCGACCGTATTGGAAGATGTATAGCTTCCTGCGTTATCTTGGAATACAACAGGAACGACAAGCATTTTGGCGTTTCCGGTCGACGGGGCAGAATAATAGCCGGAGTAATTTTTGACCTTGCGGAAATAATCAGCTCCGTTGGCAACTGAGGTCTCGGCATTATCGGCAAAAGAACTCTTGGTGCCGCTGGTGCCGCCAGAAGAAGAAAGCGAAACCGCAAAAGGATTAGAGCAGCTTTGTAAGCTTACTAAAATTCCAATGGCGGCAAGGGTCTTAGAAATGTTCTTGCTTTTCTTGTTCATAAGCTAATCTGTGTAATCCGACTTGGCATTCTTTTCCTGAACGAAGACGTTTATCGAATCGGTTATGTCGTGAATAGACAGATAGACGCACTTAACGTCATCGTCAATAATCGTTATCGGTTCTTCTTCATCGCCGACAAAGACAACCAAACGATGTTTTCTTACTCTGTTATCCATCTCTTTAAGAATGGCATCATAAGCGTCCGGTCTGACTTCTTTGAAATACTGAAGACCCGTATAGAAGACAGGTTCGATATAGAACATAGAACCATCATCGTTCTGATACAAAGTACAAAACTTATTTTTTAAATCTACAAGTCTTTTCTTATCAGCCCATTCAACGTAGTTTTTCATTAGTTCTCCTCTTTTCCAGTATCTTGACTTAGCATTGCCTCAAACTTCTGATCGTTAGCTTCGACGGAATCCAAACTTTGGATTTTTTCTTCTGAATCCGGCATCTTGCGGATTTCGTATTTGAGAATTGAACTTAAAGAGTTATAAGTGGCGGATATCATATTGAAGACCATGATGTAGTCACCCTTGATTGAAGAAGACTCCAAGAAGATAAGGCTCTTTAAATAATCTTCAACCATTAGCAAATTGACTAAGAAAGCCAAAGAAGAAGGATAGAGTTCATCGACAATGGCTTTTTTCTCTTCCGGGGTCTTAGCGGTGCGGAGTTTGTTGAAATTTTCGCCATCGGCGGTAATCATCCGTTCGGCTTCTGGCATGATGGCCTGGGAAACGGTGATGATGGTTTTATAAGTGTTGTCTAAAGGTGAAGGCTTTCTGAGCTTAAGTTTTAAAAGCTTGATGAGCATAGCTAAAGCCTCTTGGATTGCTATATAAGCTAGGGATCCGCCGAAGAGGCCGGATTCCGTGTCTTGCATTTCTTTGATGACGTCGGCGTAAGGTGTTTTGCTATCCATATAATCTTCTTCCTTTAACTATACTTCTATTTTACGCTATCCTCTACTATTTTGACCTTCTTTGCTAAAGAAATTCCTAGTCAAAAACAAGGCTCTGACAAAGAAAAAGACAGAGCGTTTCCACTGTTAAGAAATCAATTTGGCAGATTAAAAAAGTATAGAAACAACTTTTAATTTAATTAAAGGGTTTTAAAAGCGCTTCTAGGCTTTGTTTACGATTTATATTAACTATGAATTAGAAACCAAAGAGAACGTTACGCCTGTAGAATCCATCGCCGTGATATTGACCTGAACAGGGACGGTCCAGCCTTCGTTGGTTTTAACTGAAGTTCCCCAGACATCTTTTCCGAAGACATTTGAAGTTAAATTGAACAAATCATCATTATCAGTCTCTACAAAAGGAATATCGGCAACGGTTGCCTCGTGGGTGACCTCTTCCATTAGGTTGGTGTCTCCGTTGGCCTGAACAATTGAGCAAAGAGCGTAATCTTGGCTGTCAAGGCAATAACTCTTGGTGTTAGAACTTATGGTTGCGTAAACTCCGTTCGAGAAATCTGTGCCGTCATAATAGCTTCCATTCCAGCTCCAGCCTGAAGAGGAGTGAACATATTTTCCTACTCTCTGATCGACATGGATGATTCGGAGGCCTGAACCGGAAGGCATCTTGCCATAGACCGAAGTATAAGCGGTGTTGACATCATTTTCGTTTAAGCCTGTCGGAGTGTAATACTGCAAGAGGAAATATTCATCAAAGACGCCGCCATTGAGGCTGGAGCCAATTAAGACGGTGTCTCCGCTGTCTTCAAAAGGCTTTAGCGTATAAGTCTTACCGCCCGCTCCAACCGTCGGTGTGGTCCAGCCTAAGTCGTATTTACTGAAAGAATTATGGTCGCCGACATTGCCGTCCATCATATCGAAATAGCCCATCGGTGAACGAGGAAGGCCGGTTTTTTGAGTCTTAGCATCCACAACGACGCTATCGTAAGAATAATAGTCATCAAGGCCTAACTGATGGCCGGTTTCATGAATGAAAGTATGGGCATCTCCGCCGTTAGTCGGACTTTGTTCAAAGCAGAACTTATAAGAAGCCCAAGAATAATTGCAGACATAATCGTTATCAGCCCAGCTCGTAAAAGCCCACAAAAGATTGCTATTAGATGAATAATTCTGATCGTAGACCAGCCAGAAAAGATCGATGTAGCCATCGCCGTCGGAATCGTAATCCGAGACTTTATAATCTCCGTTGACGAAATAATTGTTTACCGCCTGATTAATAATCATGTTGGTAAAGTTGGAAGAACCGGCCTTATCGGCCTGGGCGACGGTATAAGACGTGTATAAAAAGTCAGATACAGTTCCGGTAATATTCATCTTTCCGTAAGAAGATTTTTCATAAAAAGAATTGAGCGATTCCCAGTAGCCGTTTTCAGAAGCAGTGCCGAAAAAGGTCTTCTGAATCTGATTTTTCATCGTCGTCTGCGTGCTGGTGCTGTTTTTGATGGAAGAAGCATTATCGGCAAAAACAACAGGCACAACAAAGGCTCTTACATTTCCCGTTGACGGAGATGAACAGCCATAATAAGAGGCGAAGCGGGAACGGAAAGCGGTATAGCCAGAAGTGTCATGGCTAACAACGGTCGAACTTGACGAAGTCTTTGAAGTTGTGGCGGAACTTGTAACGTGAGAAGCCGTTGCGGATGAGGTGCTTTCAGAAGTGAGGGTTGTGTAGCCGGAAATCGTAATTGAGCAGGAAGCTAAGGACATAAGAGCAGTTGCGCAGAGTGCAACTAATATTTTATTTTTACTTTTCATAGTTTTAAACCTCCAATAGTTTGGTTAATTCTATTGTAGCCAACTTTTTCCGTATTTAAGTACTTTTTAACTAATTTTCATTTTGCCCCTTATCAAGCCACTTTTGCTTTTTTGCGCCTTTTTAACCGCCTTAACAGCCTCTTTTCAGGTTGCAAGTATTTACTCAAATTGGTAAAATTTACCTTGGGTTTTAACTAGTAATTTTAACTATTTAAATAATCTAGATAATACCGCGATAGAAAAGAAGGGTTTTGAAGATGAGCTTTTTAGATAAAATCTTCCGTATCGATGCCAGATCGTTCAATAAGATTCAGAAACATGCCCGCGGTGTCTTCTATTTTGAAGATAAAATGCGCGCTATGTCCGATTCTGAACTGCAGGGCCAGACCGCTAAGTTCAGGAAAATGCTGGCCGACAATCCGGAGATGACCGTTGATGATTTGCTGCCGGAAGCCTTTGCGACGGCTCGTGAAGCAGCCCATCGTGTTATCGGTCAGTTCCCGTATCCGGTTCAGGTCTTCGGCTCAACCGTCTTAAATGAAGGCGATGTCGCCGAAATGAAAACCGGCGAAGGCAAAACCTTAACCGCGACTATGGCCGTTTATCTTAACGCTTTGGAAGGCAAAGGCGTTCATGTCGTCACCGTCAATGAATATCTCGCTCAGCGTGATGCTGAGTGGATGGGTCAGATTTATAAGTGGCTCGGCCTTTCGGTCGGCGTTAACTTACGCGAAAAAGACAACCAGGCTAAGCAGGAAGCCTATAAGTGCGATATCACTTATACAACCAATGCTGAACTGGGCTTCGACTACCTCCGCGACAACATGGCAACGACTATCGACCGCCGTGTTCTGCGCGGGCTCCGTTTCGCCATCGTCGATGAAGCCGATTCCATTCTCATCGATGAATCTCGTACGCCTTTGATTATTTCCGGCGGCTCTGGCGTTACCGCCAACTCTTATCAGACCGCTGACCGCTTTGTTAAATCTTTAAGAAAAGATGTCGATTTCACTATCGATATTAAGAAGAAACTCTGCAACCTGACTGATGAAGGCGTCAACAAAGTCGGGCAGGCCTTCGGCGTTAAGAATATGTTTGACCCGCAGTATGCTGATTTGGTTCACCGTATTCATCAGGCTTTGAAGGCCAATTTCATCATGCACAAGGATGTTGAGTACATGATCAGCGGCGACGGAATTGAACTGATTGATTCTTTCACGGGCCGTGTCTTAAAAGGCCGTGAGTATTCTGATGGACTTCAGCAGGCCATTCAGGCGAAGGAACACGTTAAGATTAAGCCTGAAACCATAACGATGGCGACTATCACTTATCAGAACTTCTTCCGTCTCTACGATAAGCTCGCTGGCATGACCGGCACCGCTAAGACCGAAGAGGAAGAATTCCGTGATATTTATAATATGCGCGTCGTCGTTATCCCGACGAATCGCCCGGTTATCCGCAACGATGACACTGATTTGGTCTTCGGATCGGAAAAAGCAAAATATAAGGCGCTTTTAAAGGATATTGAGACTCGCCACGCAAAAGGTCAGCCTATTCTGATCGGCACGCCTTCCGTGGAAAAATCTGAAATCATCGATGCTTTGCTGATTCAGGATAAGCTTCCGCATGAAGTTCTCAATGCGAAGAACAACGAAAGAGAAGCCGGCATTATCGCTAAAGCCGGTGAAAAAGGCGCCATCACCATCGCCACGAATATGGCAGGCCGCGGCACCGATATTAAGATTACTGATGAAGTTAAGAAATTGGGCGGCTTAGCCGTTTTAGGCACGGAGAGACATGAAGCACGCCGTATTGATAACCAGCTGCGCGGACGTTCCGGCCGTCAAGGCGATCCGGGCTATTCGCGTTTTTATGTTTCTATTGAAGATGAACTGATGCAGCGTTTTGCTTCGCCGGCTCTGTTCAAGATGTTCGATAAGATGGGCGATGAACCGCTGGAGTCGAAAACGATGACCAATCTCATTACTTCCGCTCAGAAGAAAGTCGAAGGCCAGAACTTCGATACCCGTAAGTCCCTGCTTGATTACGATGATGTTCTCTCGAATCAAAGAAAGATCATGTACAAGAAGAGAGATGAGCTTCTGTATTCTGAATCGATCAAGGAAACAGTGCCTTCGTATTTTGAGACTTTCGCTAAGGATGCCGTAGAGCAGAACACGAAGATGTCAGAAGGCGAAAAGGTCGCTGATGGCCCGAAGCTCATCGATTATCTCTGCCCGAAATATATGCCGGTCGGACGCATCAAGGTCGAGGATATCGACGGGCTTCCGATTGATGACATTGTTAAGTTCATCTCGAAGATCTTTGAGATTGATTATTCCAAGAAGAGAGCCAAATGGACCGATAAGCTGGCCGACTATGTGGAAAAGACGGTTATTCTGCAGATGACGGACCGCAACTGGACTCACCATATTGATGCGATGTCCAAGCTGCGTGAAGGCATCTATCTCCGTTCTTATGCCAACACCGACCCGCTGCAGTCTTATACCAATGAAGGTTATTCGATGTTCGAGAAGATGATGGTTCAGATTGCCGCGGATGTCACGTCTTCTTTGTTCCGCGTCCAAGTCAGAGTCAATAACCCTGAAGAAGAAGCCGCTCAGCAGGCTCAGGCGAGCAACGCTCAGCCGGCCGCCCCTGCAGCCCCTAAAGCCGTGTCTGATAATGGCCCGGCTCCGGAAGTCAAAAAAGAAGAGACGAAGACGGAAGAGAAACCAGCTGTCGGACCGGATTATACTCCTCGCCCGGGCGAAGAGAATAACCTCGACGGCGGAAAGCAGAACTAATAACATGAAAGAGCTGTATGAGCTGACAAGCCAGTTTGTGGAGATTGAAAAGCGCCTTTCCGATATAAGGGGGTGTCTTTGATATCCCTGGCTTGCTGAAAAAGAAAGCTGATTATGAACGGGAAGCTCTGTCTCCCGATTTTTGGACTGACCGGGCGCACGCCACTTCCGTTTCCGCTCATCTTTCCGCAGTTGAGCAGCAGTTAGCCGATGCCAACAAGCTTGATAAAGAAGCCAAAGACCTTTCGGAGGCCTTGGAGCTTTTAAAAGTTGAGCCGGATGAAAGCTTCCAAAAAGAAACGGAAGATAATGTCAGCCGCTTCGATAAGGAAGTCGCGTCTTTTGAAGACGAGATGTATCTTTCCGGCGAATACGATAACAGCAACGCCATTTTGGATTTCCATCCGGGCGCCGGGGGCACGGAAGCGCATGACTGGGCGCAGATGCTTTTCCGCATGTATCAGCGCTTTGCTGAGACTCACGGCTTTAAATTTGAGATTGCAGATTATACCGAAGGCGAAGAGGCGGGAATCTCTTCGGCTACGGTCATCATCAAAGGCAAAAATGCCTTTGGTCTTTTAAAATCGGAAAGAGGCGTGCACCGCTTGGTCCGCATTTCGCCTTTTGACGCCTCTAAATCGCGCCATACGTCTTTTGCCTCCGTTAATGTCATGCCGGAGTTTGATTCTAATATTCCTCTTGATATCGACGATAAGGACCTGAAGATTGATACTTTCCGATCGTCAGGCGCCGGAGGCCAGAACGTGAATAAAACCGAATCGGCCGTGCGCATTACGCATATTCCGTCCGGAATTGTCGTAACCTGCCAGATTGAAAGAGATCAGCTTTCAAATAAAGAGACGGCTATGAATCTGCTTAAGTCGCGCCTGTTCCAGCTGAAAATGAACGAGAGAGAAGAGAAGCTGAAGCAGATTAACGGGGTTAAAAAAGACATTGAGTTTGGCAGCCAGATACGTTCTTATGTTTTTTGCCCCTATACTTTAGTTAAGGATCACCGTACGGAATACGAAGAGAAGAATGTCTATGCGGTTATGGACGGTAATTTGGACGGCTTTATTAAAGCCTACTTAAAGAGGGCGTTTGCCAATGAAAGAAAACTTTGATTTTAAGGCGGCCTTTGCCGCTATCAAGAACGACTTTTCCCGGAAGAATCTTCCGAAGACTTTCCTGCATCTTTTTTTGCTGGTCTTGGGCTCATTTATCTTAGCGGCCGGCGATGAAATTTTCCTCATTCAAAACGGCATTGTCACCGGAGGCATGTCGGGCATAGGCATTCTGTTTAATAAGGCTTTAGGCTGGAATACTGAATTGACGATTACGATATTCCAGTGGGTGTTTTTCGCCATCGGCTTTGTTTTCCTCGGTGTCTCTTTTTCTATTAAGACTCTTATTTCTTCAGTTTTATTCCCGGTTTTCCTTTATGTTTTTGCGGACATTATCAGCCGCACGAGCTTTTTTACGATTAATACCGGCAATGTCTATTTGAATGATCTCTTGTGCGGTGTTATCGGCGGCGTTTTATGCGGGTTAGGCTGCGGTCTTACTTATTTAGGCGGCGGATCGACCGGGGGCGTGGATAACATTTCCCTGACGATTTCCAAGTATTTTCATATTAAAGCTTCGGTGACTTCGTTTATCGTCGATTTTGCAATCATCGTTTCCGTTATGTTCCTTCCGCAAAATGACAGTATTGTGCCTTTCCTCCTAGGCTCTATATCGGCGTACTGCTGTGCAGAAGCCATAGAAAAGGTTTATATCGGCGTCAACGAAACTTATATCGCCATGATTATTTCGTCCCACTGGGAGAAGATTAACGACGAAATCAACAAAGAGCTCTCCCGCGGCACTACTTTGTTTGACGGGTACGGCGGTTATACCGGGGAAGATAAAGTCCTTATTCAGGTGGCTTTCACGAAGGATGAATACGATGAGCTGCTGAAGATTGTTTATCGAGCTGATCCGAAGGCGTTCCTCACAGTCTTAAAGGCATCTGAGGTCACTGGATACGGATTCCGCAAAGTTCCGTTTAAGATCAACCGTGAAATCAAGTATGAAGACAGCACGCAGAAGAAAGAAGAACTGCGCCGTAAGCTTCCGGAAAGCCTCTCTTTAGTAAAGAGAGACGAGTATCAGGAGCAGGAAAAAAAGACAGGCTCGCCAAAACTGGATAATACTAGTTATAATAGTAAGGCTGGCAATTCGATCAGAAAGAAAAAAGCCGGGATAGAAAAACCAAAGGAAAAGGATTAAAAATGGAACAGTTTGAAGGTCTGGAAGAACTTAACAAGTACTTAAATAAGGAAGTTAAGAACGCTGAGATTAAAGAAGAAAAGAAGCTCATCCTGAGCTTTGAAAAAAAGGTTCTTTTTGTGAACGTTAAGAAAAATATTGAGGTTCTGTCGGCAGAAACGCTCACAGGAGTTTCCTTAAAGGCGGTTATCGGCGCCATCTTCACGAAAGCTGATTTTAAATCTGGGCGTATATATATGACCTTCCAGAAGGATAATGCTCCGAGCCTGACTCTGTCTTTTAAAGCCGTTGCGGCTGTTAAGGCTTAGTCTTCGTTCTCTTTGCTTCTTATTAGCGCCTTTTTGCGGCTAGCGGCTACAAGAGGCGCTTTTTATTATTCTTCCGTGCCGGATGATATACTTTGTTATAGAGACTATATAGTTTATAAGCGAAGGAGGGTGGCTAATATGGCAGATAATCCCAATGAATTTCTCACGGAGCAGCAAAAAGATGAAAAAGATGCTTTTGCCCGCGGGGTTAAATCCCAAAAGAAGGTTACGAAATTAGCCCTTATTCTTTCTTCCATTCTGACTTTAGGCCTCGGTGGCGTCGGCGGAGCTTTGATTTATAAGGCGGTCAGGGATAAGTCTGAATCTGAGCTGATTTCTGACAAGCTTCTGGAGATTTACTCTTATCTGAAGAATGACTGGCTTTATACAGGAACGTTCGAGGATTTTAAGACCACCTTCGAGAATTATATGATTCAGTCCACTCTGGATTCTTTGAATTCTGAAACGGACAATTATCTGATTTATACCGATACTTTTGCAGAGCAGAACCTGACGACGGACGGAAGCAAGGCTTTCGGTTATAGCGGAACTTATGGGGTTGGGACAGAAACGGCCAGCGGCAAGACTTACGGAGGAATGAAAATACTCCAGGTTTATCACGGCAATTTTGAGACCGCCGGTTTTAAGAAAGGCGATCTGCTGATTGCGGTGAAGAAAGACACGGATACTGAATATACTTACGTAGAAGACATACCTCCGCTGAATATTAAGAGCAAAATGGAATCGGCTAATGAGGGGGCGCAGACGTCTTTTAAGGTCTTAAGAGATGGCGCGGTGATGGAGCTTTCCGCAAGCCTGGGCGATTATTCTAAAGACGCTGTCACTTTTATCAGTGATGAGCAGGTGAGCGGCAAGCATGTTCTCGCGCTGAATGTTCAGACTTTCTTAGGCACGGGAACTAATTCGGTCGACAATCTGATTAAGAGCTATGTAACTTCTTCCCTGAGCACGGGAAATATTGATGAACTGGTTTTAGACTGCCGGGATAACGGCGGCGGTTATACTAACACCGCGGCTTTGGCGGCCTGCTTATTCTTGCCGAAAGGCAGCATCGTCTATTCAGAAGGCGACAATGACGGCAATCTCTCGATGACTTATTACCAGGGTTCCGACCCGGCTTTTTCATCCGAGCAAGTTAAAGACATCCGCATTATTCTTAATTACCGCAGCGCTTCGGCCACGGAGCTGTTTACTAAGGCTTTAGCGGAAAACGGAAGAGCCACGACCTATGGGCAGACTTCTTACGGCAAGGGCATCGAACAGGCCGTCATTACTTTAAAGAGCGGCGGTTATCTGAGACTGACGACCCGCAAGGTCTATGGGCCGAAAGGCACGACTTTCGAAGGCGTAGGCGTTAAAGGCATCGTGCCGGATGTGGCGACCAATGACTATTACACCAGTTTGAATTACGGTGTCGCGACTCCTTACGTTGAGGATTCTTATCGTCTGACATACGCGCAGGAGAATAAGATTGTTCAGGGCCTGCAGTCTTTAGGGGCTCCTTATTCGGCGTTGACGACTTATGAGGCTTTGATTAATCAGCTGCAGACGGAATACGGAATGAGTCAGACGGGTGAATATGATACTCACACGCTGTACCGTTATTATCAGAAAGTCATCTGGCCTTATTTTGTAGGCTTTGATAAGGAAGTTAACACTGTAATTAACCATGAATAAAAGAGAGTTGGCATACGTTCCTTTTAAAATCGAGGCTCCTTATAAGCCGACCGGCGATCAGCCGGAGGCCATAAGCAAGCTTGTAACGGGCCTGAAGGAGAATAAAAAGGTTCAGGTCTGCTTAGGGGCGACCGGCACCGGCAAGACTTTTACGATGGCTAATGTCATCGAGCAGAGCCAGCGGCCGGCTTTGGTTATGGTGCATAACAAGACTCTGGCGGCTCAGCTTTATGGGGAATTTAAAGAGCTTTTCCCGCATAACCGGGTGGAATATTTCATCTCTAACTTTGATTTTTACCGTCCGGAGGCTTATATACCGAAGACGGATACTTATATCGATAAGGAAGCTGTCATCAATGATGAAATCGAGATGATGCGCTCTTCGGCGATTAATTCCGTTCTTTCCCGCCGGGATACGATTGTCGTCGCTTCAGTGGCCTCCATTTTCGGCTTAACTGACCCGGATGAATACTCGAATTTGGCTTTTGACTTGCGCTTGGGCGAGCAGATAGATATGAGAGAAGTAGGCCTCAAGCTCGTCAACGCCCAATACTCGCGCAACCCGATGTCTTTAACCCCGGGCACTTTTAAGATTTCCGGCGATATGCTGGAAATCGCTCCTTTTAACGGCAACGGGAATATGATGCGAGTTTATGTGGATATCGATTCGAAGATCGAAGAGATGGACGAAGTGAAGCTGACGACCGGGGAGTTTGTCCAGGGCCTGGATTATTTCATGGTTTTCCCGGCGGATGAGCATGCTTCGGGCCAGGCCCGCATTAAGCAAGCCTGCCAGCGCATTCGGGATGAATTGACTTTGCGCCTCCATGAGCTGCATGAGCAAGGCAAGCTTCTGGAAGAAGAAAGACTGGATATGCGCACGAGGCACGACATTGAATCGCTGGAAGAGTTTGGGATTGTTCCAGGGATTGAAAATTATTCCAGGCATATCGAGGGACGGGCGAAAGGCGAGATGCCTTTCTGTCTTTTGGATTATCTCTCCCCTGACTGCCTGACTTTTATCGATGAGTCGCATGTCACGATTCCGCAGCTGAACGGCATGTATAACGGAGACCAGGCCCGCAAGCAGGTCTTGGTCGACTATGGCTTCCGTCTGCCTTCGGCTTTGGATAACCGCCCTTTAAAGTTCGATGAATTCTTCGGTAAAGTTCACAATATGATCTGCACTTCGGCTACTCCTGGCGATTGGGAACTGGAGCAGACGCACGGAGAGACGGTTCAGCAGATAATCCGCCCGACGGGCTTATTAGATCCGGTTATTGGAGTCCGCTCGAACAAGAACAATCCGGTTTATGATCTCCTAAATGAGATTCAGAAGAGAATCGAAAAGAACGAAAGGACTTTAGTCTGCACGCTGACGATTAACGATGCGGAGAATCTGACGGACTTTTTTAAGCAGAAGGGCATAAAAGTCGCTTATCTTCAGCACGAGATTAAGACGCTGGAGAGAACAGAGATTATTTATAAGCTCCGCAAAGGCGATTATGACGCCGTGGTCGGCATTAACCTTTTAAGAGAAGGCTTGGATATTCCTGAAGTCTCGTTGATTGCGATTTTGGATGCCGATAAGGAGGGTTTTCTCCGTTCGACCCGCTCGCTTATTCAGATTGTCGGCAGAGCGGCCCGCAATGACCATGGCTTAGTTATTATGTACGCTGATTCGGTGACGCAGTCGATGCAGGAGACGATAGATGAGACAAATCGCCGGCGGGCCATACAGGAAGCTTATAACACGAAAAACGGCATTGTTCCTAAGTCGATTGTTAAGCCTTTGGTGGCTCCGGTCCGCTTGGTTGAGAAGAGAAGCAAGGTAAAGATCGATACCAACGGCAAACTGACGAAGAAGGAAACCGAATATATGATTGCCGAACTGGAGAAGGACATGAAGCAGGCGGCAAAAGATCTCGACTTTGAAAGAGCGGCGGAACTCAGGGATGAGCTATTAGAGCTGAAGGCGGATTTAGCGTAGTTATTCCACGCTTTTTAATGACTCCACCATCTGTATTTTCCCCGTTCTGTTTGAGAAATAAGCGTTGACTAAGAAAGCCACCACAAAAGTAAGCAAGAAGGAATAAAGATAAGTCAGCGGCTGAATCTTAAATAAGTAAGTCACTAGCTCGACGATGTTGGTTTTCAGAACAGCCAGCATAAAAGGGTAACCCAAAAGCAAGCCAAAGCAGACCCCTATGGCTGTTAATGTCATCGTCTCAAACATCAGCGACAGCCCGATTTCGACTCTGGAGAAGCCCAAGACTTTTAAGGTGGCTATATCCCTGGTGCGGTCTTTAAAATTCATCAGAGCCAGGTTATAAAGGACGACGGCAGCCAAAAGAATGGCGAAGACTTTAACTGCATTGGTCATAACTAAGACGCCGGACATAACGCTGTTGACGCGTGCCCTGAAATCTTCCTTAGTGGTGGCGGTGGAAATAGAGTCTCCGTTATCGAGGATATCTTTAGCGACATCTTTTGGCTGATAGCCATCTTTGATATCGACATAGGCGCCCTGATATTTCAAACTCGGCGCGGAAGCGAAGCAGGAAGCGTCTTTATGGATGAAGACGTAGTTATAGACGAAGGCCTCAAAGACTAAGCCGACCTTGGCTTTATAAGTCTGGCTGCCGATTTGGAAGTTAAAGTCATCGCCTTTTTTAGCTCCGGTCTTGGAAGCTGTTTTTTCGGATATGGCTATTTCATCTGCGCCGAAATCGAGTTTTATATGGGAATCCAGGCGGTCCATATAATAGAAGATTGAACTGACTCTGGTGCCATTATCAACATAGACCGTCGAACTGACATAGGCGTAAGGCTCGATAGAATCCACCCCGTCATAATTTAAAAGCTTGTTTACTCCGCTTTCGTCCTGGCCGGAGGAGAAAGTGACGTTGACATCCGTGTCCATGAAGCCGTTAAGGTCGTGATCAATCCCGTAATAGACCGTATCTTCGATGCCAAAGCCGCAGCAGAGGAGAGCCGTGCAGCCCATGACGCCGATTATGACCATCATTGACTTAACCAAGGAAAGACGGATATTCCGGAAAGCCATCTTAATTGAGAGGAAAGTGACTTTCTGTTTTTTTAGGTTCAGATGTGCCTGAGTCTTAAAATGCGGCGTTACCGGGCGCATGGACTCGACCGGCTTGAGGCTGACTTCTTTATGGCAGACCAAGAAAGTCACTAAAGCCGAGACCGAAAGGAAAATCACGGCCGTCAGCAGGCCGTAAAGGACGGGGAAGGTATACTGCATCGGAGGCAGAGAATAGATGATGTTATATTTCTGGCCGAGGATTTTAGGAATAATCAAGGGACCGAGAATCTCTCCAATCAAAGTGCCAAAGCCGGCTAGGAGCAAAGTCAAAGAGATGTAATGATGGTAAATCTGCCTTTTTTTGACCCCGAGGGCTTTTAAAGTCCCAATCTGCATTCTTTCTTTTAATACTATCTGCGAAAGAGTAGTCAGAATAACGAGGATGGCGACAGCGAAGAAAACAAACGGGAAAACAAAAGTAAACTGCCGAGCCTGCATGACATCAGCGTGGACGGTCTGATAAAAGGCCATGTTATCGCGCGTAGTTATAAGCAAGAGATTGTTAGAAGCCTTGCTGGAAAAATAAGACTGGATTTCATCTTTTACGGTGTCGGCCTTTCCTTCGTCTGTCAAAGTTATCAGGTATTGGTTCGGGCGGGTGAAATAAGAATCGGAATAGGTGCCCCAGGAGACATTAGATTTAAGCAGGGAATAAATTAAGCTGCAGCCGGCGTCATTATAATTGGCAGTCAGCAGGGTATTGAAAGCCTGTTTGAACATCGCATCGGAAATTAAGACGACAGAGGCTGAGTAAGTCGACTTTTCGACATTTTCCGGATTCTGCATGGTTCCGGTTATCTCCAGGCTTAAGGCGAGGCTTTCGCTTTTTAAGATATTGCTTCCGCCGCTGATGACATAAGGATCTAAGTAAGAAAGATAAGTCTCATAAGAAGACACCAAAGAAGAGACATCATAATCCAAGACTAAGGTCTGACCGAGGATGGAAGAGCCGGAAGTGCCTGTGAACACATTGCCGAACTCTTTATCGATATAGCAGAAGTAAGAAGAAGTGGAATCTGCGTTAGTCTGGATTTCCCCGTAAGGCTTGGAAATGGTCGGAAGCGAAGAAGTCACTGCCGAATAAACAGTGCGGCTTCCGGCCTTGCCTGTATAGTAAAGTCTTTCATCGAGGCTGCCTTCGGTGCCGATGATTTTCTCAATTTCGGCCTTGTCATTTTCATCGTATTTTTGCGTCGTAACCCATAAATCAGCTAAATTGCCTTCTGTATAAGCGCTGTTAACCTGGTTTTCAAAGCTTTCTGCGTTAGCTAAAAGGCCGACAAAAAGAGTCACGGCGATGGCGCCGATGGCAATGACGGCTAAAAACTGCGACCAGCTTTTCTTCAGAGTCCTTAAATTCGTTTTGAAAAGGAGGTAAAAAGTGCTGTTTCTCATTACCAGGTTATATCCTCGGCTTTTAAGGGATTAGCGATATCTTCCTGAGAAATAAGCTTTCCGTCTCCGATGCGGATTAAAACGGTGGCGCACTGGGCAATCTTGGAGTTATGGGTGACGACAATGACGGTTTTCTTATACTCTAAGCAGACTTCCTGCAGGAGCTTAAGGACGCTGGCTCCGGTTTTAGAATCCAAAGCCCCAGTCGGCTCATCGCACAGCAAAAGGCGAGGATTTTTAACGATGGCGCGGGCGATGGCAACTCTCTGCTGCTCACCGCCGGAAAGCTGGGAAGGGAAACTGTTTTTGCGTTCTTTTAAACCGACTTCCTCGAGGATTTTATCAGAATCGAGCGGATTTTCGACGACTGAAGCGGCCAACTGAACGTTTTCTAAAGCGGTCAGATTAGGCATGAGGTTATAAAACTGAAAAACGAAGCCGATTTCGTTGCGGCGGTAATCAGCTAAGTCTTTAGCGCTGTATTTAGCGATATCTTTCTCGCCGACCAAAAAGGATCCCGAAGTCGGGGAGTCCATGCCGCCGAGAATATTTAACAATGTTGATTTGCCGGCACCGGAAGCACCTAAGATAACAGCAAAAGTCCCTTCTTTTAAACAAAAAGAGACATCGTTTAGGGCTTTGACTTCGTTGCTAAGTCCTTGATTGTATATTTTGGTTAGGCTTTTAACTTCGATTTCGTTCATGGGGATTGTTCCTCGCGTTTCTATTATAACTTCTAAAGCATTGTAAGATAGGCTGTTTTTGGAAAGCGTAGTTTTTAAAACTATAAATCATAAAAAAGTACTCATAAAGTTGTATATTTGCATTTAACTGTTTGCATATTATACAAATTCATGGATAAAAACTATGAATTATAACAATATTGGAGAATGTCTGAAAAAAGAAAGAAAAGCTGCGGCAAGATTATTGATCGGTATTCTTATATGCCGATTATTGATAAGCAGAATTTTTACTACGAGGTTTTATTTTGTTTTATTTCTTTAAATAACGATATGCATCTGAAGAATTTTTCTCTGTATGAAAAAAGGGATGGCTTTTTTAAGCTGACGCCTGCTTATGATTTGCTTCCTTCGGGTTTAGTTAACCCTAAAGACGATGAAGAAATGGCTCTTGCTTTAAATGGAAAGAAAAAAGGAATAACCCGGAAAGATATTTTGGCTTTGGCTTTTAATCTGGGTATCTCGGAAAAGGTCGCTTCGGGTTTTATTAAGCGCCTTTTAGACTTATGCCCAGCATTTGAGGATTTGATCGCTCATTCTTTGCTAAGCGAAAAGCTGAAAGCTGACTTTACTAAAGCTCTAAGGGAAAGGCTGTCCATCATTAGCTGATATCCATAAAGCCGTATAAAAGTAAATTAATAACTAAAAATATACTGCTTTATGAATAAAAAGCCTTAATTTTAGAAGCCTAATGGAGCGGTAAAAGGCAGAAAGCCCAATAAAGAATGCGCCTTTTATCCGGCGGGCCTTCAAACCGACAGACAGTTTTTTCTTGTTTTTTAAGCCCTTAAATAGCGTTTTTCCTTAATGTGCCACGGCCATAAAAACAAAAGAGGATAAATGGTATAATAAATCCGATTAAACCAGTTAATCTGGTTTGGTTTTTTATAGGAGGAAGGAAAGAACCTTTTTATGACTAGAGTCAGAAAAGCCGTCATTCCTGCGGCCGGATTAGGAACACGCTTCTTACCGGCTACCAAGGCAATGCCGAAAGAGATGCTGCCGATTGTCGATACTCCGACTATTCATTTTATTGTCGAGGAAGCTATTAAGTCCGGAATTGAAGATATCCTGATCATCACGAATTCGACGAAGAGCTCCATGGAGAACTACTTCGATATTAACTATGAACTCGAGATGAGGCTCAGAAACTCCGGCAAAAACGATCTGGCGGATGAAGTCCATCAGATTGCTTCCTTAGCGAATGTCTATTACATCCGCCAGAAGGAGCCGAAAGGCTTGGGCCACGCCATCTTATGCGCCAAGTCGTTTATCGGCGATGAGCCGTTTGCGGTTCTTTTAGGGGACGACTTGGTCGTTCCGGAAGAGAATAACGGCGAGCCGGCTTTGAAGCAGCTTATCGATGCCTATAACGTTAAGAATACGACGATTCTCGGCGTTCAGAAAGTCGCTCATGACCAGACGAATAAGTACGGCATCGTCGATCCGTCTAAGGAAGTCCGTCCCAACGATAAGCTTTTCAAGATTGTCGACTTTGTCGAAAAGCCGCCGGTGGAGAAAGCCCCTTCGGATTATGCGGTCTTGGGCCGCTATGTCCTGACTCCGGATGTCTTCGAGCTGATTGAGAAGACTAAGCCGGGCGTCGGCGGGGAAATTCAGCTGACGGATGCGATTCGGGCTCAGATGAAGTCCAATTCGATCTACGCCTGCAATTTCACCGGCGAAAGATACGATATCGGCGACAAGTTCGGATATATCAAAGCGACCTTGGATTTTGCCCTTAAGCGTCCGGATTTGGCTCCGAAAGTCCGTGAGTACATTAAGAAGCTCACGAAAGATAATCTCTAGAGTCTGTAAAACGTAGATTTCAAAGTTTATAATAAAAGTGTGTTTGGAGGAACATATGGCTTACAAAAAATTCTTTAAGTCGGTAGACGGCAACACTGCCGCCGCAATGGGTGCTTACCTCTTCACGGAAGTCGCTGGCATCTATCCTATTACTCCTTCTTCCCCTATCGCTGAAGGCGTTGAGGCTTTTGCTTCTCAGGGCAAGAAGAATGTTTTCGGCAATACGGTCGATGTTGTTGAGCTGCAGTCTGAAGCTGGCGCTTCAGGCACGGTCCATGGTGCTTTGCAGGCTGGAGCTTTAGCTTCCACCTATACGGCTTCCCAGGGCTTGCTCCTGATGATTCCTAATATTTATAAGTGGGTCGGCGAAGAACTGCCGGCGGTCATGCATGTGGCTGCCCGTGCCTTAGCCACCAGATCGCTCTCCATTTTCGGAGACCATTCCGATGTATATGCCTGCCGTCAGACGGGCATTGCGATGATTAACTCCGGCTCGGTCCAGGAAGTCGCGGACTTAGCCCCGGTCGCTCATCTTATCGCTATCGAAGCTTCGGCTCCGGTCATGCATTTCTTTGATGGCTTCCGCACTTCGCACGAAATTCAGAACGTTGAGTTCGTCGAAGATGCCGGCTGGGCTTCCTTGCTTAACATGGATGCCGTCAAGGCCTTTAAGGAAAAGGCTCTTAATCCGCACGGTCACTCGGTGACTAGAGGCGGCGCGGAGAACGATGATACTGTTTTCCAGACTATCGAAGCTCAGAACGAGCACAACGAGAAGATCGTTGCCATCGCTGAGAAGTATTTCAAGGAAGCTTCCGAACTTACGGGCAGAACCTATGCTCCGTTTGTGTACGAAGGCGCCAAGGATGCGACTGATGTCATTATTATGATGGGATCGGGCGCTGAAGCGGCTCACGAAGTCGTCGAGAAGCTTACTAAAGAAGGCAAGAAAGTCGGATTAGTCCGCGTTCACCTTTATAGACCGTTCTCGGCCAAGCTGTTATCTGAAGCTATTCCTCATACGGTTAAGAAGGTTGCGGTCCTCGATCGCACTAAGGAACCGAACTCGGTCGGCGAACCTCTTTATCTCGATGTCGTCGCTTCATTACAGCAGATGGGCAGAAAGATGGATGTCATTGTCGGCGGCCGTTACGGCATCGCTTCCAAGGACACTCAGCCGAAGCATATCAAGTCTGTCTATGATTTCCTCGATTCGGGCAAGGCCTTCACTAATTTCACCGTCGGCATTGATGATGATGTCACTCATCTTTCTATCCCGGTTGATGATTCCTTTGTTTACGAGGGTGATTATAAGTCTTGCTTGTTCTATGGCTTAGGCTCGGATGGCACCGTCGGCGCCAACAAGTCTTCCTGCAAGATCATCGGCGATGCGACTGGTCAGTATTGCCAGGCTTACTTCGCTTATGATTCCCGTAAGTCGGGCGGCGTCACCAGATCTCACTTGAGATTCGGCAAGACTCCGATTCATTCGACTTATTACATTCAGCACGCTAATTTCATCTCTGTCTCTTTGGATTCTTATATCTTCAAGTTTGATATTGCCAAAGACCTCAAGGATGGCGGCACCTTCTTGCTCAACACCGATCTTCCGGCTGAAGAGCTTGTTAAGGTCATGCCGAACAAGATGAAGCATGATTTAGCGGTTAAACACGCTAAGTTCTATATCATCGATGCGAACAAGATCGCCGGTGAATGCCACATGGGCAGACATACGAACACGATTCTCCAGGCTTCTTTCTTCAAGCTTGCTAACATCATGGATTTCGAAGTCGCTCAGAAGTGGATGAAGGATATGGCCGCTAAGACCTATGCCAAGAAGGGCCAGGATGTTATCGATGCCAACTATAAGGCTATTGATTCCGGCGCTGATGGCTTGGTTGAAGTCAAGGTCGATCCGGAGTGGGCGAAGCTGCCGGCCGTTATGAGCCGCAAGAATGTCGGCGATGCCTACTATGATGAATACATGAACGTCATCGGCTGCTTAGGCGGCTATGATCTTCCGGTCTCGGCTTTCAAGAAGTTCGGACTCGAAGATGGCACCTTCAAGACCAATTACGCTATGTACGATAAGAGAGCTATCGCTGATGTCGTTCCGGTCTGGCACAAGGAAAACTGCATTCAGTGCAACCGCTGCGTCTTCGGCTGCCCGCATTCGACTATCCGCGCCTTCTTACTGACCGATGAGGAAATTAAGGGGCTTAAGGATCCGGCTGAAGTCTTGCCGGCGATGGGCGGAGCTAACGTCAAGCCTTATAAGTTCAGAATTCAGGTTTCTCCGAAGAACTGCGTCGGCTGCGGCGTCTGCATGGTCAATTGCCCGGGCAAGATGGTCAAGCAGGCTGATGGCACGATGAAGAATGTCAAGGCTATCTCTATGGAAGAGGCCAGATCGACCTTTGCCCAGGAAGATAACGCTGACTACTTATACAACAAGGTTGAGTACAGATCGGATCTGTTCTCCACTGATACTTCTAAGGGCGTCGGCTTTATGAAGCCTTACACCGAAGGCTGCGGCGCTTGCGCCGGCTGCGGCGAGGCTCCTTACTACAGATTAGCCACCCAGCTGTTCGGACGCGATATGCTCATTGCTAACGCGACCGGCTGCTCTTCGATTTATAACGGCTCCACTCCGCTTTCTCCGTTTGTTACGGATAAGAACGGCGATGGCGTTGCTTGGGCGAACTCCTTATTTGAGGATAACGCTGAATACGGATACGGCATGAGAGTCGCCACCGACTTCAAGCTGCATCAGATTGTCAGCATCATCGAAGCCAACAAGTCCAACGTTGAGGATGAACTCAAGGCGGTCTTGGAAGACTATGAGAAGAACATCAAGAATAAGGATTATGTCCGCACGATCCTTCCGAAGATGCTCGATTTGGTTGCCAAGAGCAAAGATGCCGGCATTAAGGCCCTGCTTGATCACAAGGCTGACCTGCTCGATAAGTCTGTTTGGATTATCGGCGGTGATGGCTGGTCTTACGATATCGGCTACGGCGGTCTGGATCATGTCATCGCCTCGAACCGCGATGTCAACATCCTCGTCCTCGATACGGAAGTCTATTCCAACACCGGCGGCCAGGCTTCGAAGTCGACTCAGACTGGCGCTATTGCTGAATTCGCTTCTTCGGGCAAGAAAGATGCCAAGAAGAACTTCGCTCTGATGGCTATGACTTATGAGCATGTCTATGTCGCTAACATCTCCTTAGGTGCTAACCCGACGGCTGCCATCAAGGCTCTCAAGGAAGCTGAATCCTATCACGATGGACCTTCTATCGTCTTCTGCTATTCGCCTTGCTTGCTCCATTCGATTAAGGGCGGCTTAGGCTTATCTCAGGAACTCGAGAAGGAAGCTGTCGATTGCGGTTACTTCCCGATCTTCCGTTATGATCCGCGTCTGGCCAAGGATGGCAAGGAACCTCTGACTTGGGATTGCAAAGCCCCTGATTTCACGAAGTTCCGTGACTTCCTGATGAAGCAGGCTAGATACTCTCAGCTTCCGAAGTTCAATCCGGATCACGCTGAAGAGCTGTTCAATAACTGCGAGAAGTACGCTGAGGGCCGCTTTAAGGCCATCGACGCCTTCGGCAAGTTTATTGGCTAGTTTCTCCGTTTAGTTTCTTTAAAGGTCAGTCCGTGAGGGCTGGCCTTTTTTAATGCCTGACGTATTTTAACTCTGCATTAAGCATCTTTGCGGTGCGATTTTTAAAAGGAAAAGCATATAAATTAAGAAAACAAAAAGAAAGGAGAATGCTATTAACTTATATTTATGAAATCATAAATAGAAGTTTGCATTTAAAGTCAAATGGATTATAATTCAGTTATGAAAACAGATTTTAGATTTGCCGCAGACTGCCGCCTAATTCGGGATACTCTTGGCCTTAGCCAACAGCAGCTGGCTGCTGTTTTGGGAGTGGAGTATCCGACCATTTCCTTGTGGGAAAACGGCAAATCGAATCCCAATTTTTCTTCCCTGGACCGCCTTTATTCCTACGCTTATTCGAAAGGCTTTAACATCAGTCAAGTAAAAGGGCAATTCTATCAAGAAGAGAAAAAGGATGATGAGATTATTCTTTTCCACGGATCTGACGAAGGCATTATTGGTCCGCTTGATTTAGCTCACTCGAGGAAAAAATTAGATTTTGGGCCTGGTTTTTATTGCGGGGAAAGTTATCTTCAAAGTGCTTCGTTTGCTTTGGATTCACCCCGGGCTTCTTCTTATGTTCTTTCATTTAAAAATAATAAAGCCCATCTTAAAGCTAGCTTTAACGTTGATTTGGAGTGGATGCTGACCATCGCTTATTTTAGAGGTAAAATTGACCAATATGGGGATAACCCATTGGTTAAGAGACTGCGCGAAAAAGTTGAGAAAGCCGATTTCATCATCGCTCCGATTGCTGATAATCGGATGTTTGCTACGATTGATTCCTTCTTGGCTCAGGAACTTACTGATGTGCAAACCGTTCATGCTTTGGCGGCCACGGAATTGGGAATGCAATATGTCTTTCGTCAGCCGAGTGTTCTTTCGGATTTAAGCATCCTTGAGCATCTGTTCCTTTCCAGCGAAGAGAAAAGGTATCTTTCCTCGGAGCGGTCTATTCATCAGGAAGAGAGTGAAAAGAAAGCTATTTCCGCCAAGATCAAATATAAGAGAGAAGGCTTATATCTCGAGGAGATTCTTCATGCGGCCCATTAAAGACTTTACTGGCGAAGGACTTCGCTTTGCTCAAAAGCAAGGAGAGATTTTTTCTGCTTCTCTTTTGCTCAATTGCTCCACCGCTATATTTATCAGGCGTTATCTTAACTCCGCTTATGCTCAAGCTATGGATGATAATTCGCTGAGTTTGCCCTTGGAACCTGAAAACTGCTTTGCGGATTTGGTGAAGCAATATGGTCCTTTTAACTATGGCCAGGTAAAAATCAGCGTCTCGGCCCTTTATTGGATGGGCTATATTTACCGCTATTTTTGCTACGCTTACGGAATCTCGTCTTCTAAGGCTTATAAACTGATTAAACCGGATGAACTAGAAAGAGTCTATTATCCATATCATTCACTTGATCCGGGTGCAGCTTTGGAAAAGCTGCTGGAGCGCCGTGGCTTAACGGGTCAAGAGAATATTAACGAAAAAGGCCTTGAGATTCTTAAAAAGCAACGGAGAGAACACATTTAAGAAACTTTTAAAGTTCTTAATTGAGTATCGTTTTTTTAATAGACAGTGAATTTGTTATTAAAGTTGCGGATGAAGTGCCTGATAAAAACATTAAATAGAACGGCAAAAGAGGCATAAGCGCTGAGAAAGCCGATAATTTGAGACTTATTCAATTTTGATATTTGACATTTTGTATGGCAAACAGGAAACATCGATGTCAAAAAGCTTTTGTTTGCTGGTGGATACTGACGATTTTAAAATTCCATATTTTTCGAATGCGTTTAAGATTTTAAGAGCGCCAGGCTTACTTATCTTAACCATGGAGAATTTTTCAAAATCCATAAAAGTGAATTTTCCTTTATAGGATATAAGGATTCTTTTCAGGTAATTTTCTTGGGCCGAGGTTAAGGAAATGTTCTTGTTTTGTAAAGCTGTCTCAATGCTTTCGATGTTTTTATAGCAATAGAAGTAATCAAGAGAAATCCGATATATATAAATCAAAAAATAGGTTAAATCGTTGTTTGTGTTCCTAGTGTCTTCAAGGGCATGGTAATAACCGGCTTTTCGCTGATTTATCGCCTCTGAAATGAAGCAAGGAAAATAAGAGGCCGTTTTTGTTAGAAGCGAAACCCAAAGTGAAACCATGCGGGAAGTTCTCCCGTTGAAATCAAAATAAGGGTGGATGTATACCAGGTAATAATGGACGATATGAGGCAGAATGTATATATATTTTGGATTAGATAAGTTATTATTAACGAAATCAAAAAGACTATTCATGCAATCATCGATTTGACTGACAGGGCATCCTTTATAACCATCTATTTCGACATCATCGTTCCGATAAAAGGCATTTGCAGACAATTGATCTTTCTCATCGAGGCAGCCAAAACTAAGAATGTCATAAAGCTTTCTTAGATTTTCTTTACAAAATTCCGGCTTTTTTGAAACAAACTCAATAGCGTTGTCCATATTCAGGATGATGATGTCATTTAGATTCTCAGGCTTAATTTTCCGAGATATAAGCTCAGCCGTCCTTTTCCGAGTGGTTGGGACATTTTCAATGTTTACAGATCCTTCAAGTTCAGAATAAACCCGAGATCGAGTGATTTCGTCGCTGTGTCTCATGGATAAAGGAGCGTTAGACTCCGCAGCGTCATTAAGGATAGTTATTATGTAGTCTTTTTCTAAACCAACAAGTTCCTCGCAATTAGCATAAAAGATAAATTGGGAGTTAAAAGGTTTTAAAGGAAGACCCTCAAGCAAGTCTTGGCCAGGCTTATGCAGCGTTTTCGCCTCATAAGCAAACAAAGCCTCGATATCTTGCTGTGTTAAAAAATAGCCAGCTTTTGTGGAATATTTAAGATCTTGGACATTATAATAAGCAGTTTTAATTTGTCCTTCAAAAACAATAGATGGTTCTTTCATACTTTCGTCTCAACAATATTGTAAACCAAATTGTAAACCATTTCAAACATAATTGTAAACCAAATTGTAAACCTTTGAAGCTGTTTTTTCACGAATACTATTTTGGAGTTAGATATCATCAACGCAATAAGCGGAAAGTCACATTTATAATCAGTTCATATTGAAAATGTGATTATGACTAAATAAGAGCACAAAAAAGCCGGCGATTAAAGCACCAGCTCGAGATCTATTAACTTAACTTTTTATAGTTTAGAATAAGTCTCTTCTGCTTAGACGTCTGTCTTCTTATTCTTTTCCTTCTTAGCTTTAATGTGGTTGGCAATTAGAATAAAAGAAGCGATGAGGATGGAAGCACCAGAAACGACAATCAGAATGATGGTCTCATATAAAGGCAAAACATCAAGTATTAGATTCATAATGCTTTCTTCTTTCTTCCTTTAATATTTTACAACTTCTTCCGATTTTGGTAAAATCACGGGCTTTAAGACTCTTTATTGACTTTAATACTAGGTTTTTCTTTACTTTGAAAATATAAAAGGTTAGAATACAAACCGTTAGAAAGCGAACGAAGGTGTTTATTATGGAAAATAGACCGCTGGGGCAGATTATCCATTTTACCGATAAAATCTGCAAAGGCTATATCGATAACCGCATCAGCCAAGATCTGCATTATGACCTGACTGGAGTGGAAGGGGTGACTTTAAGGCTGGTTTTCTGTGCGGACAAGGAAGATAAGAAGCTTACTGCTTCCGATATCTGCCTGAAGCTGAAGATTAACAAAGCCACAGTCTCCTCGACTTTAAAGAGAATCAAAGGGAAAGGCCTGATTAAAACTTTGACGAATCCTAAAGACCATCGTCTGAAGATCATCGCCTTGACGGAAAAAGGCGAAGAGATGAGAAAACAGATTGACGCGGAGTTTACTTTAATCAATGCGCAGATGGAAAAGGGATTTACGCCCGAAGAGAAAGAAGAGATGGCTGGCCTATTAAAGAAAATCCGCTTGAATGCGGGTTCGGAATTCTAAAAAGGATATAAGAAAATGAAGACTTTTAAGTATTTAGGCCGCTTTATCAGCGGCTATTGGAAAGATACGATTCTGACGTGGGTGTTTGTCTTTTTTGAAGCCGCTTTGGAAGTTCTGACGGCCTTTTTCATGCAGTATCTTTTAACGGCTGTTGAAAACAGGCAGATGAACGGCGTGGGCGGCGTTTATATGTATTCAGGAATCCTAGCCGGAATGGCTATATTGGCTGCGGTTTTGGGCATCATGGCTGGTTACTGGGCCTCTTCGGCAGCCTCGGGATTTGGCAAGAACATGCGCGAAGCGATGTTTGTTCATATTCAGGATTACTCCTTTAAGAACATCGATAAATTCTCGACTTCTTCTATTGTTACAAGGACGACGACGGATGTCACCAACGTGCAGAATGCTTTTATGATGACGATCCGCATGGTTGTCAGAGCCCCTCTGATGATGGTCTTCTCTTTGATTATGTGCTTTGTGACGGAGTGGAGGCTGGCGTGGATCTTCTTGATTATTATTCCGATTCTGCTTTTTATCCTTCTTTATATCTCGAACCGGGTCCATCCTATCTTCGTCAAGATTTTCAACACTTATGATGAGCTGAACGAATCCGTCGAAGAAGACGTGGATGGCATCCGCGTGGTTAAGTCCTTTAACAGAGCTGAATATCATACAAAGCACTTTAAAGGCGTTTCGGATTTTATCTATAAGTCTTTTATTAAGGCTGAAAAGATGCTGGCTTTCAATAGCCCGATTATGAATCTGGCGGTCTATACGGCTATGGTTCTTATTTCCTATTTGGGAGCCAAGCTGATCCTGCAGAGCCAGGACGGGTTAAATGGCGGGCTGACCATGACAGCCTTATCGACTTTAATAACTTACGTCATGATGATACTGATGTCTCTGATGATGGTCTCCATGCTCTATGTGATGATAACCATCTCCCGCAACTCAGCTGAAAGAATCGTTGAGATCTGCACGGAAGTCCCTGATATTGCCAGCAAAGAAGGAGCCATCAAAGAAGTAAAGGATGGCCAGGTGGATTTTGAGGACGTCTCTTTTGCTTATAGTGCCGGACACGATGTCTTAAGCGATATTAACCTTCATTTCCAGCCGGGCACTATGGTCGGCATCATCGGCTCCACTGGCTCCTCCAAAACGACTTTGATTTCGCTGATTGCCCGCCTTTACGATCCTTATAAAGGCATTGTCAAAGTTGGCGGCATCGATGTTAAGGATTATAACTTAAAGTCCTTAAGAGATGCAGTGGCCGTCGTTCTGCAGAAGAACACTCTCTTTAGCGGGACTATCAGAGATAACCTCAAGTGGGGCAACGAGCAAGCCAGCGATGAAGAGATTATGATGGCTTGCGATGTGGCGCAGGCGAGTGAGTTCTTAAAAGAGTTCCCTCAGGGCCTGGATACGGTTTTGGACCAGGGCGGAACGAATGTCTCCGGCGGACAGAAGCAAAGGCTCTGCATCGCCAGGGCTTTATTGAAGAATCCGAAGATTCTTATTCTGGATGATTCGACTTCCGCCTGCGATACTCATACGGATGCCTTAATCCGCCAGAAACTGCAGGGCGAAAGAAAAGACGTGACGAAGTTCATCATTGCTCAGCGCGTCTTATCTATTAAAGACTGCGATACGATCTTGGTCATGGACCAAGGCAAGATAATCGGGCAAGGCAGCAACCAAGAACTGATGAAGAGCTGCCAGGTTTATAAAGAGCTGTATGCTTCTCAGCTCGGAGGAGGTGACTTCGATGCCGCCAATTAAGAAAAGAAACGTAACCCCGGTCTCTAAAAAAGACAAGAGGAATGCGACCGTAAGACTCTTGAAATACGTTACTAAGTTCTATCTTCCGGAGTTTATCATTGTTCTGCTCTGCGTCGTTATCGCCTCAATCGGCTCGGTCTGCGGATCGTATTTTGTCGGGAACATCCTGATAAAGCATTTCCTTTCGCCGGCCATTTACGTTATTGATCCGACGACGGGCAATCCTCAGGTTATTAATGGGGCGGTCCAGTATAATGCCGATCCTGTCGGAGCTTTTAATTCGATTACGTATATGGGCATGCATTTTACAGGCGTTATTATTGCGATGTGCGTCATCTTCTTATTAACGGTCCTGGCTTCTTTCTTCTATAACTATCTGATGGCGAAGATTTCTCAGGGCGTGCAAAAGCGCATCAGAGATGAACTGTTCTCGCATATGGAGACGCTCCCGGTCGTTTATTTCGATCAGCATACTCACGGAGACATCATGTCTATTTACACCAACGATGTCGATGCTTTAAGGGAAATGCTGGCTCGAGCGCTGCCTACAGCTTTTGCTTCCATTATTTCGATGGTGACTTGTCTGATTATGATGCTGATTACGGATGTCCTGCTGACAGGTGTGGTTCTCTTATTCGCCGTCCTTATCTTCTTCCTCTCGAAGTACTTTGCAAAAATGTCTTCTAAATACTTCGTGGCTCAGCAGATTGAACTGGGGAAGACCAACGGCTACATCGAAGAAATGACCACTGGTCAGAAAGTCATTAAGGTCTTTAATCATGAAGGAGAGAACATCGCCGGGTTCAAGGCTCATAATGACAGCCTGTTCAACTACGCCGTGAAGGCTAACCGCTTTGCCTCCGTCCTCATGCCGGCCGTTAATCAGCTTGGGAACCTGCAGTATGCGATTCTCGCTTTAATCGGCGGATTGGCCATTGTGAACAATGTCACCGGCATCTCTATTACCGGCACCCATCTGTTCGAAGTCGGAATGATTGTGTCTTTCCTTCTTTATTCCAAATCCTTTGTCCAGCCGATTGGGCAGATTTCTCAGCAGCTTAACACTATAGCGATGGCCTTAGCCGGCGCCAGCCGTATTTTCGGCCTGATCGATGTGCCTTCGGAAACTGATGAAGGCTATGTTGAGCTCGTCAACGCTAAAAAAGACGCTGACGGCAATCCCATCGAATGCCAGGAGAAAACAGGCTTATGGGCCTGGAAGCATCCGCATAAGGACGGTTCGCCGACGACTTATCAATGGCTGAAAGGCAAGATTAACATTGAAGGCGTGGATTTCGGGTATCGTCCGGATCATATCATTCTGCACGGCATTAATATTTATGCTGAGCCCGGCCAGAAGGTGGCCTTTGTCGGGCCGACCGGAGCCGGAAAAACGACGATTACTAACCTGCTTAACCGCTTCTATGATATTTCCGAAGGGAAAATCCGCTACGATGATATAAATATCTCGAAGATTAAGAAAGCTGATTTAAGGCGGTCTTTAGGAATGGTTTTCCAGGACACCAAGCTATTTACCGGAACCGTGAAAGAAAACATCCGTTACGGGAATTTGGATGCTACGGATGAGGAAATCGTGCAGGCAGCCAAGCTCGCTAATGCGGATTCGTTTATTCAGCAGCTCCCTAACGGTTACGATACGGTTTTAAATAATGCTGGCATGTCTCTTTCGCAGGGCCAGAGGCAGTTATTGGCTATCGCCCGGGCGGCGGTGGCTAATCCTCCGGTTCTGATTCTGGATGAGGCGACCTCTTCGATTGACTCTCGTACGGAAACCTTAGTCCAGTTAGGCATGGACGCCATCATGAAGGGAAGAACCGTCTTTGTCATTGCTCACCGTCTCTCGACGATTAAGAACGCTGATGTCATTATGGTTCTGGATAAAGGCCGGATTATTGAAAGAGGCAACCACGATTCTTTGATTCAGCAAAAAGGAAAGTATTACCAGTTATATACTGGCAACGCCATTACGGAAGCGGAGTGAAAACTCCGCTTTTTTGATGGTTAATAAAAGGCGCAAACCCGCTTCGAATGAGCCTGGTTTTTACTTTGTTTAAATTTCCCAATCGGCATCTAAGATTACTTGATCATTAAAGAAAGAATGTTCAATTGAAATCCTTAATAAATCATACCCGCAGTTTAGATAATCATAAATGACTGAATTGTCTTCTCTGATTAAGACGAAAGAATAGGTAAGATGGTTAGCTTCAGGCTGGGATTTAACAGAAAAAGATTCTTGATAAGATAAAGGGAGAGAAAGATAGGATTCGCTGATGTTGTATAAATTCCCGATTAGGTTATATGAATCTTTATAGAAATCTTCCGGAAGCTTTCTGATTTGAGTGTCTAAGCTATTGTTTTGAGCATCGAATAAATCCCTTTTTATTGCAAAAAAGCCATAACCAGGATTTGTCTTGAAATAATTATTGGACCACAGCAATTCAAAGTCTGGCTTATGGCCTAAGCTTATCTGATAATTAACGTTATCTGAGTTTTGGATTTTTTCTCCTTGGGCGGCGATTCTCAGCCAGTTTCCAGACATGTTAATGCCTTTAAAAGAAAGGAAAGATGAAAGGCTGGAAGAAGAAACTTCCGAGGGGTTTGTGCAGCCAGAGAGCAGTAGAGATAGCAGAAGGAGAAAGTATGGTTTTTTCATTTCTGTTCTCCTTCAGCAAGTTAAGACGGTTTCGCTGCCGTCTTTTATAAGATTGATTTGAATGTCATAAGTTCCGCAGTTAAGAGCCTGCGTGATTATTGCTTTGTTTTCATCTACTAAGGCAAAAGAATAAACAATATGATCAGCGCCTGTATATTCATTTAAGTTCAGTTCTTCAGAAAAAGAATCTGGGTAATCATACAAGCGGCAGCCTCTTCTATCTCTTCGATATATTATGCAGTAGTTATCTTCGGTGGTAAAAATGGAAGGCAATAGTAGAACGGATAAATCCAAACTTGTATTATTGGCGGTGCAGATGTTTCTGGTCACGGCTATGTTCCCATAACCAGGGTTGCTCTTAAAATCATTGTTTTTCCATTGGGTGGCAAAAGTCTCGCTGTGACCAGCGCTGATGACATAGTTTATTTGGCTGGTTTCTTGTCTTTGCAGACCTTGGACGGCAAGCTTCAGATTGTAAGAAGAATCCTGGTAAGGAAGGTCACTCCAGCCAGTGCCAAAATAGACGTTGGATAAAGAAGAAGCATTTATGGAATCGGAAGAAATTAAACTTCCGCCTTGCGCAGAACAGCTAGCGCAGATGAGGAGAGGGATTATTAATCCCCAAAGGTTCTTTTTCATTATCATTCTCCTATTGATATAACTGGACTTAAATCCACTAGGCTTCCGCTATAAGAGGCTTTTACCCAAAACCGGTTGGCTGACATGCTTTGAATCAAAGCATAGTTAACAAGAGAACTATCTAAGAGAACAAAAGAGTAATTAATGTAGCAGGTCTGGTTAATGCTTTCCAACGAAAAACTATCTATTTTGTTATAAGGATAAACAATGATGTGGTTATTTTCTGCATCAGATAGGCTGCCGTAGCAGTAATAATCGGTTATGAAGTCGGGAATAGGGGCAAAAACCTTCTCAGAAAGGACTTCTTGAGATTTACTGACGATTCTTCTGACCATGGCAAAATTCTCATATCCTGAATTAAGGCTTTTTAAAGAACTGTTCCAAGCATCGTAGAAAAAAGAACGATGGCCAGCCTGAACCTCAATTGATATATCGTTGCGAGCCTGAGACTTCTTTCCTTTAGCGGCAATAAGGAGACTTAGTCCCAGGCTTTCGGAAGAACTGGGCTCATAAAAATTGAAAGCAAACTCTGATTCTGCCACTGAATATGATAAATTATAATTGTTTTGTGTATTTCCTTTTGTTGAGCAAGAAGAAAACAACCAACAAAATGAAGATAATAATAATTTAAAGTTTCTCATAATTTAATTGAAATAATTGCAACTTAAACTTTTATCATCTTTGTCTGTATTCAAATAAATATTTTCAACACAAAGAAGGCCTTTATTTCTCGATCCTACTGCAGCGGAAGTTAGTGTAATTTTTAGTCCATCAATGCCATCATTGAAAACTGACTCATAATAATCTATTTGCTGAGTTTTAATAGACAAACTAATGTCATTTAGTAAATCCAGGTGTTTTGTCCAACAACCATTATGAAGCACTTCAATATTTGCGATTGAATCAATGGAGTTTAGCGATTCACTAGCGCTCCAAAGAGTTAATCCAATCATTGAAGAATAAACCGGCTTGCTGAAATATAGTTCCAAATAAGCAATTCCTGCATTTTGTCTCCTTGGGGAAAGGATTACATAACTATTTTCAATGTATCCGCATCTTAACCGTCTAGACCGAATTGACAAATCGTTTTTTGTTAATACCGACTCTTCATGATTCTCACAATTCGTAGTAAAAAAATATTGAGGCTCAAAGCACCATTCATTTGGACTAATTTCAATTTTGTTTTTAAAAATTAATGGCTTATTATAATCGAAAAGCATAGAATAATAAGGCCCATCCTTAAAATAATCTGTTTGACTCGATTCCAAGATAACGTTATAAGCTTTTGTATCTGATAAAATAATTTTGCCCCATTCTTTTTTTGAAAGCGTAACATTAGCCCAAGTTGATGACGTTAATACATGCTTCTTTAACAAAACATTGCCATTATCATCAATTATATTAAAATAAATATCATTATAAAAGAGAAACGAAGATCCAAAAGTAGTTATCCAAGAAAAAGTTGGTGGTTCATCAATGAAATTACCGCCGGTTATATTAATATATGGCGCAGTTACTTTATATCGACTTAATAATTTGCCAAAATCGCTTTTCGAAACCCCATATTCATAAGTTGCGTTGACGAATTCGCTAAAAGAATGCGGTTTTGACTTCTTAAAAATATTCCACAAGTCTTGAATTGGAATGGAAAAAAAGTCAAACTCATCATTGCTAGTATCAGATAGTTTATAAAGAATCCTAGATATTGCACACTCATCTGCATCTCCAAAAGACTTTGAAAAATCATAAAAATCTAAATCAAAAGAACAATCAAAATAATAACTCTCAAATATACTATTATTAACGGTAGGAACACTTTTAAAGGCATCCGGGAAAAAATGCTGCGAAACTAAAGACCAAAATGTTGGCCAAGCTTCTCCCCAAGCGAATGCGAGACCGTTTTTCTTTGCATATTCCATGTCCCCTTTATTAAAATAACTTTGATCAATTAAATTAGTCCCAATAGAATGACTTCCGCCTTCATATTGAGCCAAATTAAAAACGCTTTCAATATGATGACCATATTCATGGCCGATGACATCCCAAGCAGCGTATGTGTTTGGGCAACCATTATCTGGTGGTAGGGAAGGTATAATTATATTTTTTCTTGAGGAAGAATAGCCACACGAACCTAAACTGTTATCCGGGTAGGTGAAAGAGCAAGCTTCAATTGAAGTGTTGGAATTTAAACTCTTAATTGAATTTGAATAACAGACTCCGGCTTGAAAAATATACATAGCCTTTCCTAAATCACCATCGCCATTCGGCGAAAATCTATATGAATAGAGGCCGAAACCGATGTCATTAATTTTTACTTTTTCGTTTTTCTCGTAAATTACGTTTTTACAATTTACACTAACATTACCAGAATCTGCGCATATATGTATTGTCGGATTAGTTAAATCTCCTAGCAAAAAAACATCGTTTTCGCTAATTGAATAAGCCCCTCTATCATCTGTGAATGTTTCATAATCTTTAATTCCATTGATAAAACACAATTTAATTTTGGCTTGAATCAAAGGGTGCTCAGCATATGCATCATCGAGCCAAGATATTGTTCCTGATACATTGATTGAATATTTAGTTAAAAAGCTTATATTTGATGGAACGACTTCTGATGTGCTTTCATCATTGCGGAACAATGACTGGTGAGAAGATTTGGACTTTGCTTTTGCCGAGTCAGATGACAGATTTGTTGAATAAAACAAGCTGAAACAATCTTCATAAAAATATAAAGAATAATACCTCTTAATTGCTCCTGAACAAACTGAAAACGTAATATAACTTTCTCCATTTTTAACGCTACAATCGCATAAAATGCTGTCACCATCAATGCAATAATTAGAAACTGATGAACTTCCTGATGAATCGAAAGAATAATTTTCCAAATTCGTTTTGAATGTGTAAACTTGAGTTTGCTCTTCAAATGTTCTTTCCGAATCCAAGCATTTTAAAAAATAACGTGATGATATATCTTCCTTGTATAATTCATTATTTGGGGCGAAAACTTGATTAATTCGAAAATTTAAAGCCCATGATAATAGCATCAGCAGCCCGAGCAATAATAAACTGCAAGTCATAGGTGCCCCCTTTTCGCTATTTCAACAAAATGAATGTAACTTACTTTTATTATATTATTTGATTTCAAATTTTTCAATTGTTAGTATATCTACATTTATAATTGTTAAGTGACAAACTCAACGCAACGCGGCGCCTTTTCAGCCGGCCCGCCTGTTTGAGATAGAATCTTCTTGCCCTCCCTGTCCGCATAAAGGAGCCATTGACATGGGCAAGAAGAGAAGATTCAGCAGGCTGGACGCTGATGGCCGGATGATCATCCAGGCCTGCGTCTCGGCCGGAATGAGCCTCAGCGGGATTGCCGCCAGGCTCGGGTGCAGCAAGTCGACTGTCTCCAGGGAGATATGGAGGGGGCGCGCTCCGCCCCGAGGTCGAGGAGCAGGCTAAGCCCCGAGAGCATAGGGAAGGTCAGCGACGCTGTCGAGGAAGGCGTCAGGATGGGTCAGTCCTTCCACCACATCTACGCCACCAGCCCGGGGCTGAGGGCCATCTGCTGCGAGAGGACCGTGAGGAGGCTCTGCTACCGCGGCGACCTCTCCACCAGGCCTCACGATATTAATTGCAAGTTAATTTTCACCGATTATGATGTTTTAATTTTCACCACAATTGGCAGTTTTTAAATCATCATAAATGGTAATTATTATTGCATCATTAACACACGAGCTTAGGAGGTACGCGGGGTTCCGCCACTCCTACGCGAAGAGCCCCTAGGGGCTGCAAAGGAGGAAACCGCACAGAAAAAGCAAGGATGAATACGACATTCTACAAATTCAATTGTCATTTTCCTACAAATATATATTGTCATTTACATTAATTTTGATAAATTGAAAATGTTTGTTCTTTGGTCTAAAAAATAATAGTGCTGGCTTTCATCTATATAAACCTGTCTTCTGGAAAGCGTAATTCTTCTTTCTATGTAATGCTCAGTTGTTTTCATCCAGGTTCTGTCCATGAGACCATGGCATTCAGGTATCCATGGATTCTCGCCCTCACTATTCCCGAATGGACCGCAAACGTTCTCCGTGTCTGCGTGCACAACGCGTTGGCAAAACTCTGAAGGAGTGCGTATTATAGGTGCTTCAAGCTGATAAAGAAGGGTGTTCAGTCCTTAGAAGTCATGAACGATAATCGTCGAGCCGGACGAGATTTTTTTATCTCAGAATCAGAAGCATATCGCCTCAATCATCCAACCTTGTCAAACCTTCTTCCGTTCCCGTCAGTGGTTGGCATTATGATTGCCGTCCCAAGGCTCATCATCTTAAGCAGATTCCTCATTTGCCCTGACTCCAGCTTTGATGAGAAGGCTATTTTCTCAGAGTGTGTTGATAGTGTCCGTTCGCAGTTCGTGCACCTTAACCTCTTGCGCCCGTGCTCGTGCCCGTATCTAATGACGCGATGGCTGTGGCAGCAGTGGCACTCGCTTTTTCCTTCCTTTCCATCCTCCTGAGGGTCATTCCGATGACACTAAACATAGAAAAAACTTTTTAAGGCTATCTCAGAGGGCGTAACAGAAAGGTTCTGTGCAATCGTCAGTTCTTGAGATTATGCTATTGTTTATCTATACCTTATTTTTTAATATTAGTTTAACCTTTTTAAAACAGCTGCCCGCTGATTAATTTCTCCCACAGTTCCTGAATAGACATTCCCTTAAGCTGATCTCGATAATAAGAAAGCTGAGAGTTGATTGTTTCATCCAAGACATCAATACCCAGTTTTTCTACCGGGGCTTTATCGTCGGTCAGGATATAAGATGCTGGGCTGATGGCCTTTAAGCGGCTGTAGGTCACTTCCATCTTCTGCTTTAAATCATAGTGAACGATAGAATCAAGGACGGAGGATAACTGAGCTTTGCAGTCAGCTTCAGAAGCGTAGAGTTCCTGGTTGGTTCCGACTTCCTCATTATCCGAAGTGGAGCAGGTATAGACATAAGAAAAAACTGAACGGACGGTCGACCTTAAATACTGATCGATAGAGCCCTCTTTGGCCTGCTGCATATTGATATTCATGACCATGTTTCCATTCGGATTCAGATGGCTTTTGACTAAAGTGAAGAATTCGACGGTCGACATCTGGAAGGGAACGGTTATATCCCGATAAGCATCAACCAAGATCACATCGTACATATTCTTGGTGGTGTTGAGAAAAGCCCGGCCGTCTTCGACGGTGACGTTAATCGAAGAAGGCAAATCAAAATACCTGTAAGCCAGATCGACAATCTTCTGATCGATTTCTACGCCATCAAAAGAAAGGTTAGAAGCCGGATAGTAAGAAAGGCATTGGGAGCAGAAAGTGCCGGTTCCTAAGCCTAAGACCAAGACGCTGATAGGCTTATCCTCCACGCCGGCCATTAAAGGGGCGGCCATAGCATAGTCATAATAGTATCCGGTCATCATAGGGCCCGAAGAGGAGTTCATATTCTTGATGGACTGGACCCCAAAAAGGACATTGGTCGACAGGATGCGGTTATCCCCATCCTGTTCGACTCTTAAGTAGTTATAAGTCGATTCGCCTTCATAGAGAATCTTGTTATCCCAGAAAGCGAGGCCTATCTTTGCTGAAGAGGTGATGCCGATAGCCAAGGCTATTCCGGCAATAACCGCACTTCGGACAATGAATTTCTTCCGGAAGATAAAATAAACCAAGCATATAACATAAAGAATAGAAGCGAAAATCGTGAAGGTCCAAGAAGTGCCGACAAAAGGTATGGTCACGAAAGTCGGAAGGAAAGTTCCGATAATTGAGCCGATAGTATTAAAGGCCTCGACCCGCCCGACGACCTTGCCGTTTTCGGACAAGTTCTCGACGGCATATTTAACAATGTTAGGCGTCACCATGCCTAAGACCAAAAGCGGAAACACAAAAACCAATAAGCAAGAGATGACGGCTGCCCAGATCAGATACCCGGAAGTAACAAAAGCCGCCAGCAGCAGAGCTACGCCGCCGATAACAAACTTGCCGCATAAAGGAATCAGCATTGTCCAGGTCGCTGCGGCTAACAGCCAGATGAATAAGGCATCGGGGGTCTTATATTTATCCGCCATTTTTCCGCCGATTAAATTGCCTAAGGCCATCGCTATCATGATGGTGCCGATGACAATCGTCCAGACAATCTGGGAGGCGGAAAAATAAGGGGCCAATAGACGGGAGGCACCAAGCTCAATAGCCATTACTGACATGCCGGAAAAGAAGCCAGTCAGATATAAGAACCACTCTCTTTTCTTGTTTTCCAGGCTGTTTTTTTCTTGTGTCTGTTTGAGTTGTTCCATAATAAAGCCCCTGCTTTCTTATATATTTTTAATTATATAATAAATCCATTTAACAAAGGATACAGGCACGGAAAAAGGGCAGATAGATTAAATATAAGAACCGCGGTTATCTGTTTTAAAACTTTACGGTTTTATCTTCGCCGATGAAATTCAGGCCTTCCATATCGTACTTATGTCCTTTTTCGTCCCGGACATATCCGTGAAGGGTTCCGAAGGTTATGTAGTAATGAATACAGATGAAGCCGACATTCATATCTGTCTTTTCGACGCCTTGGATGGTGCAGGTCAGATTCACCATATCGTGCTCATCTTTTATCTCCCATGTTAAAGGCGTCTCTTTTTCAGACTTAAACTTTCGGCAGCTGGCTCCCTGTTTTGAAAACCTGACTTTCGGCAGAAGGCTGAGGCCTTCGTTTAGCCAGAGCAGAGTCTCGTTGATGTTATCAGGATCAAGGCACTGGTTTTGAGTCAGATTAAGGCCTAAAGGGAAGTTTTCCTTACTCTTGCCTAAGAAAGTAATCCAGTCATAATGAGATTTATAAGGATAGTAGCCTTTATGGTCATCGATAATAACAAACGAATTCTCATCGCAAGGGTAATTCTTACCCGCGATATTTAACTGGCCTTCGGCTTTGAACATGGCTTTTTCCGTGTAAACCGGCTTATTCTTCCCGAAAGGCATGCTGACCACGGAAGGAACGGAAAACATTGTTAGGTTCAGCTTATAATCGATTATTTGGCCTTGTTTGTTCTTTTCGTGACACTCAATGACGGCTTTCCTCTTTTTGAAGTCGTTGACGAATTTGAAGAGCCTTTTTGCTGTTTTGATTTCCGTGATTGAATTGTTGATTAAGTTTGGGGCGATATGGACTTTCCAGGGCGCGTAATTATGGCCCCATTTATAGATCTTCTGTTCTTTGCAGTCGTAAAAAACGTTTACCACTCTTCCGAACAGGCCCATGTTGCAGATGCCTGAGACTAATAAGCCGTCTTTAACGTTAAGCTCGAAAGCTTCCCAGAGGGTTAAGCGGAGCTTATTCATAAAGTCTGGGGCTTTAGTTGGATTCTTGGCTTTGTGCAAATCAAAGACTTCAATCTCATCCTTAAAAACCCCGAAGGCACAGTTTCCATCCTTTACCAAACAAGATGGTGAATCAACCGGGCGTCTTTTAGGTGAAATGTACTTGGAATAATCTTCCATGGATTATCTCCGTTTCTATCTTTCCTATGATTATAGATTACTTTAATCTTAATTCAAAATTTATATAATTAAAGGGGAATTGAGGGCGTCTTTAGTAAACAAAAGGAGCAATTATGAAAACATGATGGTTTTCTTGCGATTCAGTTGTTTTGAGTGGGGGTGGAATCAAACTCCGACTCCTTTTTATAACTTAAGCCCAGATAATTAATTACGAATTAAACTGTTGCGAAAAAGTATCAGTTTTGATTACGTCAGATTGAAGAATTTTATTGTGAATTAAGATTTTAAAGGGGTGGGTATAAATCTAGGATAAATATGAAAAGAAACCCTTGCTTATTAAGTTTTTCTTATATATAACTATAGACGCTAAGGAGGCACTAGACATGAGCAAGAAGAATAAAAAGAATGCTTCGCAGACTGTCGTTACTCCTGCTGCTGACGCCAACAAGAATAACACTCAGACCGCCGCGAACGCTTCTGAAGTTAAAAAGGCTTAATTAAACCAATTTGAGAACCCTCGGGTGAATCCTGAGGGCTTTTTTTATTCATAAAAGCTTTGCCTTATTCGGGAAACAGTTCGATTTGCCTTTGTCTTTCCAGATCCTTTTTTTTAGGTTTATACTTTTCTTATGGAAACCCAAGAGAAAAAAGACCGTTATCAGGCTATCGTCGATTATGTGAAATCTTATGAAGGTCAGGATGTTTACCTTCTGACCCTCCTTTCCGATTTGCCGAATATGCTTAGAAAGGCTTTTTCTTATATGGATTGGGTAGGCTTTTACCTTTTTGACGAAAAGAAGGATCAGCTTTATTTAGGGCCCTATAACGGAGAGGCAGCCTGCCAGATTATTCCTATTCAGAAAGGCGTCTGCGGCAAATGCGCCCGAGAGAAAAAGACTCAGCTGGTTGATGACGTAACCCAGCTTTCTTATCATATTGCCTGTTCTTCTTTATCTCGTTCGGAAGTCGTCGTTCCTATATACATGGAAGGGAAGAAACTCTACGGCGTTTTAGATATCGACTCTAACGCCTTAAAGTCTTTTGATGCCATCGATAGTCAATATCTGAAATCTATCGGGTATTTGCTGGCGAAATTAAGCTGAGCTTGAAGATTTGAGCAGGATTTTTAATTAGTAACGCATTTTTGATTGGTTTTGTTCTTTGCGTTTCTCTGTGCCTAGGCTATCAGCAAGGTTCCGTTTACGTAGGTTTAGTATCAAACACGGTATCTTGTTTGGCCTCTCTTTTAGGCTTTTTTACGAGTATGATAGCTTAAATTGTCCTATTTATAATCTGTCGGTCTTCTAACAGAATTTCAAAGGCAGCCATTCAACTTAGGCGTCTTTTCCTCGGAATGAATAGTAATCTCATTGTTTTGTTGGTCTTTTTGGCCATCTTCCTTTCGCGGTTCTTAATTAGGCGTTGAAAATCTTGCGCAATTTGCAAATCAGGGCATATAAAACCTTGCGCAATTTGCAAATCAGCCATTTAAAAACATTGAGCCAATGGCGAAACAAGAAAATTTTGATGTCAGAAATGTGAGTTCACCCTATTTGTTAAACATTAAAAAGCGTTGCCAAACAAATTAAAACAGCTGTTAAACGCAGATGTTTATTTTCGAATCTAATTAGATTTTCATGAGGAATCGTCATGGAAACTGATTCGTCCCTAAGTTTTAAAAAAGCCGATTCTTTATACTAAGTAAAAAAAGACTGCCGGATTTGAATCCGACAGCCTTTAATTTGATTCTTCTTGAAGACTACTTCAGATTGACGTTGAAGAAAGCCTTCTTGCCGAGGTACTGAGCAGAATCGCCAAGTTCCTCTTCGATTCTCATAAGCTGATTGTATTTAGCAACACGATCAGTTCTGGAGATCGAACCAGTCTTGATCTGGCCGGCGTTTAAAGCGACGACGAGGTCAGCGATGGTGGTATCTTCGGTTTCGCCGGATCTATGAGAGACAACCGTAGTCCAGTTGTGGGTCGTAGCTAAGCGGACCGTATCGAGGGTTTCGGTTAAGGTGCCGATCTGGTTGAGCTTAATCAGAACCGAGTTGGCAGCGTTAAGGTCAAGGCCCTTCTGAACGAATTCGACGTTGGTGACGAACAGATCGTCGCCGACGAGCTGAATCTTCTTGCCGAGTCTGGCGTTAAGCTTCTGCCAGCCTTCCCAATCGTTTTCAGCTAAGCCATCTTCCAAGGAGATGAGCGGATACTTCTCAACGAAGGAAGCATACATATCGATCATCTCATCCGTGGTCTTTTCGCCCTGGCCGGATCTCTTGAGGTTATAGACGTGCTTCTCTTCATCGTAGAATTCCGAAGAAGCCGGATCCATAGCTAAGCAGATATCTTCGCCCGGCTTATATCCAGCGTTCTTGATAGCTTCGACTAAGAGTTCGAGCGGTTCCTCATTGGACTTAAGCCCATTAGGAGCAAAGCCGCCTTCATCGCCGACGGAAGTGACATCGCCGCGCTTCTTGAGGATAGCTCTTAAAGCCGAGAAGGTTTCAGAGCCCATCTCGATAGCCTGGCGAATGGATTTGGCGCCGACCGGCATAATCATGAATTCCTGGAAATCAACCGAGGAATCAGCATGCTTGCCGCCGTTTAAGACGTTCATCATCGGGACCGGAAGAACTTTAGCGTTCGGGCCGCCGAGATACTTATAAAGAGGCATGCCATAGTAATCAGCCGCCGCTCTTGCGCAAGCTAAGGAAACACCGAGCATCGCGTTGGCGCCAAGCTTGGTCTTGAACTTCGTTCCATCTAAGGCCAGCATGGTCTTATCGATAGCGACCTGATCGTCGACTCTCATGCCCATGATCTCAGGGGCGATGATTTCGTTGACGTTCTTGACAGCAGTTAAAACGCCTTTGCCGCCAAATCTCTTCTTATCGCCATCTCTTAATTCGACAGCTTCTCTTTCGCCAGTGGACGCACCGGACGGGACAATCGCACGGCCCCAAGCTCCGGAAACGGTCTCAACCTCGACTTCAACAGTCGGATTGCCGCGGGAATCGATGACTTCTCTTGCATGAACAGCACTAATGTTAGGCATTTGTTTCATTTCTCCTTTTTGTGAAATTCCGAATGGTTCGGACGTCTATATTATATATATTAACAATCTTGTTTTCACCTTTTTTTAGATTGAATAAAAGCCATAATAAAAGGCTTTTATTGGTTAAGTCCCTTAATTAATTTTACTTAGGCTTCTAAGTTAGCGTTTTCTTTTGAAAGATAGGAATGAATTAAGCGAAAAAAGCCAAGCAATTAAGCTTGGCTGGAGGAAGAATCGGCATTATCAATCCGAGAGCGGAGGGCACAGGAGGCGTTATATATGGCTTCATAGTCTGCATTATTTATTAAGTAATAATGAATGGCTGCGGAACGATATATTTGAGACTGCAGGACGACTGATGCGCGGTCAGGCAAGAAGCACAGAAACTCTCCGCTGTAGTCTTCTTGATAGTCGAATAAAGAATGATCGACTGTAGAATTACTCACAACATCAGGCCTATCAGGATCAATAGAAATGGTGGCTTTTTTAAGGACTTCATAAACGCTTCCATCGTCATTGTACGCAGTATATTTTCCATTGAACCAAAGGAGTCCCATATTGTTATAAGCAACAGACGTTTGGGTGTTGAATTCCGTTTCAAGCCTAGAATAGAAATACTCAATGTTGCATCTTTCTATGGCGAGTTCCAAGTCTTCCTCTAGCGTGTCCTCGCAGGAAGTCAGCAGGACTAGGCCGGATAAGACTAACAGACTGATACAGCGTTTTTTCATAATTTGGCCCCCATAAAAGATGCTTTTAGAAAAGACATTGAATATTTAATGTAAATTAATCCGCCAAACTAAGTTAGGCTATTTTAGAAAGCCTATCTTAAGTTTGCTTTCCGATTATAATGTAAAAAAATTTAAATTGCAATTATTAAAACGACAGAGATTTCAGTTAAAATTTAATGAAAGCCTTTAAATTAAGCCTTTTATAAGTTTTTCAGCAGTTCGGAATAAATAGAGTAATCTTCGGGGCTGAACACGGCGAAAATAATATCCATATGGCTTTCTTGTTCTTTTAAAAAGGCGTAGACGGTCTTAAGCGCAATCTGGGCGGCTTCTTTTTTAGGAAAGCCGAAGACCCCGGTCGAAAGACAGCAGAAAGCTAAGGAAGCCACATGATTTTCTAAGGCGATTTTAAGGCAGCTTTGGTAGCAGCTGCGCAGTTCGTTTTCTTCTTTTTCCGTCAGGTTTCCATCGACCTGCGGACCGACGGTATGAATGATGTAGCGGCAGGGGAGATTGTACCCGGGAGTGATTTTGGCCTCTCCGACTTTTTCCAGATGCCCCTGTTCTTTGATTATCTCCGCGCACTTTAAGCGGAGCTGAACCCCGGCGTAAGTGTGAATGGCGTTATCGATGCAGGTATGGCAGGGAATAAAGCAGCCTAGCAGCTCTTCGTTAGCGGCGTTGACGACAGCGTCGCATTTTAAAAGGGTGATATCGCCTTTATAAAGGTAAATCTGATTAGTTATCTTTTCGGTTTTATGGTAATCAACAATGCCTTTAGCTTTTATTTCTTCTTGAAGGTATTTATCCTGAACCTTCAGAAAATCCGCGGTAATCGGCAGGGGCTGCCTGATATTGAGAAAAGTCCTTAGATAGCGTCTTTGTTCGCTCTCTTCTTTAGGAAACGCAAAAAAAGCATACTGAGGATCCTCATTTTTTAGATAATCAATAAGGTATTTTCTTCTCTCTATCTGGTTCATAAGAAAGCTTACTTGCGGATAAGAGCTTTAAGATCTTTAAGCAAATTAAGGCGGTTAATCGGCTTTGAGATGTGAGCATTCATGCCGACATTCAGGCAGCGCTTGATATCGTCAGCATAAGCATCAGCAGTCATGGCGATAATAGGAACGGTCTTAGCATCTTCTCTATCAAGGTTTCTAATGGCTTTGGAGGCGGTAAATCCATCCATGACCGGCATGCGGATATCCATCAGAATCGCCGCAAAGGATGATAAAGGCGAAGCGAGGAATTTCTCCAGGCCTTCCTGGCCGTTTGAAGCTGTTTCCGTTTCCATGCCATATTTGGTAAGGATATAAGTCGCAATCTCCGCATTCATGGAATTATCTTCACACAAGAGTATCTTCTTACCTTTAAGACAGGAGAAGTCTTCTTCTTTGTCTTCCTGAGCCTTAGGGATAAACTGAGCTTTTTCCATCGGCAGGGTGACATTTACCTGTGTTCCTTGGCCCGGTTCGGAAGAAATCTGAATTTCTCCGCCCATCAGCTTCGAAAGCTGCTTTACGATTGATAATCCCAGGCCGAAGCCGTTTATCTGTGCCGTTTGGGTGGTCTTCTCTTGGCTGAAAGGCTCAAAGGCTTTGGCTAAGAACTCTTTCGACATCCCGACTCCATCGTCTTTAACGCTTATCTGGGTGAGATACTGTGTCTCATCTTCCTTTAAAATTTGGAAAATCAGGCTGATATGCCCGTTCTGCGAAGTGAATTTCAAGGCATTGGAAAGAAGATTGTTGATAATTTCTGTGACCTTTAAGACATCGATGCTGACCTGTTTATCCACAGCCTGTGTAATGTCGGCGGCAAAGGATATGTTTTTGCCGTTGACCGAAGGCAGAAAAACAGTAGTAATTTTCTGGAAAAGCTCCAGGAGAGAAACAGGCGTCTTCTGTATAGAAATATGCCCAGTTTCGATTCTGGACAGATCGAGAGTGTCGTTAATAAGAGACATTAGAAGTTCTCCGGACTTTTTGATTTTCTGGAGGTAGTCTTTTACAGTCTTCAGATCCTGGCTTTCTAAGGCTAAATCTGTATAGCCGATGACTCCGTTAAGAGGAGTGCGCATATCGTGGCTGACATTGGAGAAAAAATCTGTTTTCAGCTGGTTGGCTTTCTGAGCTTCATCAAGAGCTTTCTTTAAGATTTCCGCCTGTTTCTTTTCTTCTTCGACAGCCTGGCTTATGTCGGAACGGGCTAAGACGATTTCCCGATGCGAATCATCGAGATAAGCAAAACTAAGGAGCTTGACCCTGTTGGCGTAAGGGCCTTTAGCAAAAGAGAAGCTATATGAATAAGAAGAAGCTTTATCAAGTTCTTCTACAATGGAAGCTATGTTTATAGACGAGCGCATCTTTTCCGCTTCTTCTTTTGATAAGAAGGCCTCGGAAGCCAAAGTAATTTCCTTATCGAAATCATCAGTAGAACGAGGGACCGACCCATCATCTGTTATTTTATTGTAATAGAGTATTTTCCCGGTTTTGGCGTTTATAAGCATAGAAAACTCATAATTGTCATTCGAGAGCCTTTCATCGATAAGCTTTTCAACCACAGACTCGTTAGAGTCCACAGAGCAAAGAAGAGCCTCAATATCTTGAGTGTGGGGGTTCTGGATCAAGCTGATGTTTGTTGTTACAAAACGATCTTCGTTGTCTTCCGTTTTTCTGCGGTAAGTCAATGATATATTCTTTTGCCCGGCATAGAATTTATCTTTTAGGCTTTCTCTGTTCAAAAGCAGCTTGGCCTTAGTTAGATCTTTCTCATCATCAATGAGGCTTAAAAGCTTCTGGAAGAATTCGTCAGCGCTTTTTGAGGCCAGTTTTTTCTGAATGTCTGAAGAAGAGCCATGGCCTTCGTTGCAGCGGTTAGTGTTCAGATTGAGGCGGAAAGAGCATAAGGCTCCGGGATTAAAGGAAAAGAACTCCATTGAAAGCCTGGAGTATTCCTCCTCGATTTTTTTCTGGAAAGTTATATCCTGAGCGACGCCATAAGCTTTGCTGGGCTTTCCTCGCTCATCGCGGGTTAGAGAATAAGTGAATTTATAGCAGCGCGGAGAAGATCCATCGCCCTTGATCCACAAATCTTCCACGGGTGCCTCTTCGCCTCTGTTCAAAGCGCTGATTTGATCAATAACGCCCTGATAAGAGGAGGGAAGAAAGAAAGGAAGAATCCCATCGGGGACATTCTCAATGCGGTTAGGAAGGTTGATTTGGCTTAAGGATTTCTCTGGCGAGAAAATAACCTTTGTGGCTAAATCGTATTCCCAGACGGCAATATTGCCGCCTTTGACGGCAAACTGATATCTTTCCTGCGATTGCCTTAAAGCCATTTCCGCTTCCATCTGCGTGGATATATCTATATAGCAGAAATAAGCCATTTTTGTTCCGTCCGGCTTATCAATGGACTGGCCTTCGCGGCGGATGTACATATAACGCCCGGTCTTTTCATTGCGGGTTTGGTAGATGCAGATAGTGTGACCTTTAATAAAGACATCGCGGGTGTCCTGAATGACTCTGTCCCTGTCAGGCGGCCAGACGCGCTTGAAGATATCTAAAAAGCTATCTTTCATCAAAGAGGACTGGCTGACGCCTTTGATGGCTGTGACATCTGCGTTTAGGGAAATACGCTTAATCTGGTCGTCTTTTTTCTCATAGACGGCTATGCCGACCGGAATTGAGGAAATTGTCTTTTCTAAATCTGTTTTCTGATTTATTAGATTGGACTGCAGCCGCTTATAGTCCGTGATGTCTTCCACTGTCTGGATAATAGCGTCTCGGCCGCACCAATCAATGCGCTGACAAAAAACAGAATGCCATATATGGCTGTTCTTGCGGTAAACTTCATTGCGGCTTTGACCGTTTTGGTCTAGATTCTTAAAAAAGCAATCAGCGCAGGCATTGCTTTCTCCCCGGATAAAAGAATAGCAAGTCTGTCCGGCATATTCCCCGCTCTTATGACCATAGAGCAAAGCGGCTTTGTTGGCATAAAGGAGCTTATAGTTTTTAGCGTCGACAACATAGACGATAGTCTTAATGCTGTCTAAGAGTTGACTTAAGCTTTTACCTTCGGATGTGTTGTCCATAAAGGAGACACATAAAACCGGCTTGTTATTCTGCCAGCCGATGAGGCGGTAAATAGCATGCAGCCAAACGTAGCCGAAGACTTTATGCTTGATGCGATAGTTGATGACGGCATCTTGGCCGGTCTTGACCGTTTTTTGAATGGCGCGCATGCAGTTCATCCGGTCATCTTTAAAAATCAGGCCCCAAGGCTCAGAAGAAAGTCTTTCATATTCATCTTTTTCGTATCCGGAAAAAGAAGGGCGGTCAGGAGAGTAATAGATATTTTCGATTTGGTTGGATGCTATTAGGCGATATAGGGCAAAACTGCCGGGATAGTTTTTTATGATGCCATCAATTTCTTCGTTAGTAATCTGCTTTGCTAAAGAAGATAGAGGCTCTTCAGGAAGATTTTTTTCATTCATAAACTAAATTATACTCTAAACTCAGTTTTCCTTTTGGGCTTTTTTCTTTTAAGGCAGCCGGCTTGCAGACTCGGCAAATAAAAAAGAAACAAGAGGTTCAAAGTTGTTAGCCTATTAAGTAAGTTATTTTCGGGTTCTTTTAACTTTGAATTTTATTAAAAACATCAAGCGAGCCAAATTGAGGAAGTGATTTTTCATGCTATAATAACCATATAAATCAGCAAGGCTGATAAATAGGAGGATCAACTAAATGCTAGTAAATGCAAAGCATATGCTGGAAGTTGCCAGAGACGGACATTATGCTGTCGGTCAGTTTAACATCAACAACCTGGAATGGACTAAAGCTGTTCTGACCATGGCGCAGGAGATGAACTCTCCGGTTATTCTCGGTGTTTCTATGGGCGCCGGGAAGTATATGACGGGCTTTGAGACCGTCGTTGCTATGGTGAAGGCTATGGATCATTCTCTTGGAATCACCGTTCCGGTCGCGCTCCATTTGGATCACGGCACTTATGAAGGAGCCAAGGCTTGCGTTGAGGCCGGCTTTACTTCCATTATGTTCGATGGTTCGCATTTCCCTCTGGAAGAGAACATTGCTAAGACTAAGGAATTAGTTGCCCTAGCTCATCAGCATGGTATCTCCATTGAAGCTGAAGTTGGAGCTATCGGCGGCACGGAAGATGGTGTTACAGCTGATGGTGAAGTCGCTGATCCGGAAGAGTGCAATAAAATCGCAGCTTTAGGCATTGATTTCTTGGCGGCTGGCATCGGCAATATCCATGGCATTTATCCGCCGGATTGGAAAGGCCTCCATATTGATGCGCTGGAGAAGATTCATAAAGCGACCAATCATATTCCGCTTGTTCTCCATGGCGGTACCGGCATTCCGGATGATCAGATTAAAGAAGCCATCAAGAATGGCGTTTCAAAGATTAACGTCAATACAGACTGCCAATTAGTCTTTGCGGCTGCAACGATTGAATACTGCAAGGCCGGCAAGGCTGATCCGACTTCGGAAAACGTTGATAAGGGCTACGATCCGCGCAAGCTCTTAAAGCCTGGCTATGAAGCTATCCGCAACAAAGTCAAAGAGAAGATTGAGCTCTTCGGCTCGGCCGGAAAAGCTAACGACTAATTCGATAAGTTCTATCCCGCCTCTTATACAGGCGGGATTTTTTATGGCCTTTTCGTTTATAATGGGCTTATGAAAGATTTTAAATTAAGTGATTATGGGGCTTATGGTGATAACGTCCATAATGACCAGGAAGCAATAAATAAGGCGATAGCTGACTGCGCCGAAAGGGGTGGCCGTGTGGTTTTTCAGTCAGGTCATATTTACCGTTCTGGAACGGTAATAATGAAAAGCCATGTCGAATTATTCTTTGAAGTTGGCTCTATGTTAAAAGCCTCTTCAAACCTTGCTGATTTCGACCTTAACAAATTGAAATTAGACGTTGATAAAATGGATGTTCCATCATACGTTAACTGTGATTACAATGGTCAGCCTCGCTTGTTTTTCCTATATGGCAAGGACTTAGAGGATGTGAAGATTACCGGATTAGGGATTATCGATGGAAATGAAGAAATCTTTTACGGCAAAATATCTCCCACTTTCATCGATGGCGCTTTTTATCCTAGGGTTCCTCTTCTGTTCTTTGAAGGCTGCCGCAATGTTCAGATTAAAGACGTTACTTTTCAGAGGAGCGGATTCTGGACGACTCATTTAGTAGGATGCCAAAATGTAGACGTTGAAGGTTTGAAGATCAAGAACAACATGCTTTTAGCAAACTGCGACGGCATTGACCCCGACCACTGCAAGCATGTGAGAATACGCCATTGTCAGATTGATTGTGCTGATGATTGCATTGTTTTGAAAAACACAAGCGGAGCCAAACAATATGGCGCCTGTCAGGATATTGAGGTGTCTGACTGTGTTCTTCAGACCAGTTCAGCGGCTATTAAATTTGGGACGGAATCCGTATCGTTATTTAAAGATGTTTATTTCCATGATATCCAGATAAAAAGAGCTAACCGTGGAATTTCACTTCAGCTCCGCGATGAAGGCGGCATTGAAAACGTAAAATTTCAAAGAATCAGCATTCAGACTGAACTGATGGATCCTTTGACTTGGTGGGGCAAAGCCGAGCCTATCGCTGTTACGGCCGTCAGGAGGAAGAAAGACAGCCAAGTCGGAGAAATCAAAGACTTAGTTTTCGAGGACATTGAATGCGAGGGAGAAAACGGAATTTTCATTTATGGCGAAAAGAATCGCAATATTAAAAACATCAGTTTAAAGAACGTCTCCATCAGCCTTAAAAAGAAAACCGATTATCCTAAAGACAGGCACGATTTAAGGCCCGCTGAAGAATATGGTATTTTTACAGGTAAACTCACTGGCTTATACATTAGAAATGCCGATCAAGTTAAAACTGAAAACCTCAGTTTTGTTCTTGATGAAGCGATGAAGAAAATACCTTTCGTTGAGAAAGACGTCGATAAGTAAAATTACTTGCTGAAAACAGGGTAATCGCCCGACTGCCCATAATCAACGGGCTTGGCGCTTTTAAGTATTTCCATATCCGTCGGATTGATGCGGAAATCCACATCCGTGTTAGTCATCATGTGGTCTTTCGATTCCGCTTTAGGCAGCGGCAGCAGATCCAACTGGAGACAATAGCGGATGCAAAGCTGAGCGATGCTGACGCCGTATTTATCGGCCATGGCAGCAATAGCTTCGTTTTTATATAGTTCGCCGTGTCCAATAGGCGAATAGGCTTCAACTAAAATATCGTTATGACGGCAGAAATCTATTAAGTCAAAAGGCGTATTGCCAATATGAGCCAATATCTGATTAACCATTGGCTTTACAGTACAGTTATCCAATATATTCTGAAGATCGCTCTCTTCAAAGTTAGAGACACCGATAGCTTTGATTTTTCCATCGTTATAAGCATCTTCTAAAGCTTTGTAAGCTTCTATGTTGCCTTTGTAGTAATGGTCTCCGCCGCGGAATTCATTCCACGGCTCCGGAGAATGGATAATCATCAGGTCGACAAAATCTAGGCCGAGAGTCTTTAAAGACTGATCAATGGCCTTCTTGGCTCCTTGGTAGTCTTTGATTTCGGCGGCTAATTTAGTCGTCACGAAGATTTCATTCCGGTCTAAGCCGGATTTTCTTATGGCCTCTCCGACACCGCGCTCATTGCCATAAGCCTCAGCCGTATCAATGTGGGTATAGCCGACATCAATAGCGTTTAAAACTGCCTGGCAGACCCGGCTATCATCAATAAGCCAAGTGCCGAAGCCGATTTTAGGAATACGAACGCCATTAGACAAAGTGTAGGTTTCTTTCAAAATCATGTTTTTAATCCTCGTACTTCTATTATAGCAAAAAGGTTTAGATTTCCATTTTTGATGCTCGATAAAATTATCTTAAAAGTCCGGATTACTTCCTTTTTGCGAAAAAAAGTCAAATTTTGATCTGATAAGGAAAAGGCGCCTCTCATGTTTATAAAAGCCAGCTTTACAGGCTTATGCACCAAATCGGTGACAAGAGAAAAAGGCTGTATTAAAAGCCAAAAAAGTCCTTGGTTCCAAAATGGTGCTTTCTTTTGCTCCGGGCGCGAAGCATACTTAAGGCAAGGAAAGGCGTAAGAACTGATATGGAATTCAAGGACAACCTTAAAGAAATACGTTCTAAAAAAGGCTTGAGTCAGGATGACTTGGCTAAACAGCTTTTTGTGTCCCGCCAGACCGTTTCCCGCTGGGAAAGCGGCGACCGGTCTCCTGATTTAGATACCCTTATTAAGCTCGCCAATGTTTTAGGCGTGTCTACTGATGAACTTTTAGGCGCCGGCAGTTTTAGCGGGGAAAAGGTAAGCCCGACAGGAATTGAAGAGAAAAGCGCTGCTCCTGTTGAGATTCCGGCTAAAAAACGCCATCTTTCTATAGGCTGGCTTATTTTGATTATCATCGGCTCTTTGGTCTTAGTCTCTTCCTTAACCGCTTGCGGCCTTTACTTTTATTACGCCAGACGCAGCCATTCTACTCAGGCTTCTGAAGGAAGCCCGACGGTTTTGAAAGCTTCCATTTCGGGTTTTAGCTCTGATGTTACGCCTTCTTTATATCCTGATAACGTTTATACCGTCAGCCTTTCAGCTTCAGATTCCTCTGGCAATTCTTTAAAGGTTCCTTTTTCGGATGTGCAGCTGACTTATGACACTGAATATATACAGATTATGACTGCGCAGACATCAACGGCCAGCTCTTTCGATTTTAAGCCGCTTAGTTCTATTGAAGGGCTTAAGATTCTGATTTCTTATTGCTCTGTTTCGGCTTCAGTTCAGTTCAATGTTTTAAAAACCCCAATAGGGTTCTATTCACTGACGGTTTTTTATAACGATCAAAGCAAGACGAAGACTTATGAGAGGGGAACGTATGTCTCTTCATCAACGATGCAGTCTTTGTTTTTCCCTTCAGGTTTAACTTCTGGTTATATTTTTGACGGGGCTTTTTACGATGCTGAGTTCACGACCCGGTATGGCAATGACGGTATATATATGTATGATAACAGCACCGCTTATCTGAAGATTTATGACGATACCGAGGCTAAGGGCTTAGTCTCTATTACGGCTTACGTTAACACTAAGGCTTACGTCGGATACATGAGCAAAAATAAAAGCACGGACTTAGAGCACATCCTTATGGAAATCGGGCTTTATAACGCCGATGGTGCCTATCTGGGCTTATATACCGATGAGCTTTACTTAAATTCATATGACGGCAGTGCCTTAACTTCTAATATGACTTTCTTTATTCCGGCTGTGGCTACCCTGGGATTATGTCAGTTCTATATGGTTTTTCCTTCATTAAGTGCCTGCTATCTAGTTCGGTATGATTATATGGCTTCTTATTCCTCTTCTCAGACTGAAGTGACATTAAAGTCGGTTCTGCCGAGTCTGCTGCCGTCGGTTTTCAGTCAGTACAGTCTTGAAGGAATTTATGAAGATTCTAGTTTTACTAAAGAATGGGATTTTGCTAACTCCAGTTCAATGATCATCTATAAAGTCTTATATGTTAAAGTCACGGCTAAATAAAGGAGACGCATAAATATGAAGAAGAACTTTCTTCCGCTTATATCTCTTTTGTTTCTGACTTCCTGCCAAAATCCTTTTCAGCCTGTGACAACAACTCAGTATATTTATAAAGGCGAGGGGGATCCAGGCATCGCCATTATCTGGGGCGTGGACTGGTCTTATGCAAAAGAAGAAGACAGTAGCTGCTACCTTTATGCTTTTACAGCGCCTATCGGCACTGACTGTTATGATTTTTCTCAAATCTGGGTGACCTTAAGCGTTAAGGAAGAAGCGGATAAGAGCTATACAGAATTGGCGCGATCTTCTTTTGATATTTCCGTTTATGACAGCCAGGACATTACAACGCAGAAGGCTAATTCCAAAGACGATTTTAAATGCTGTGCAAAATTGAGCTTGGATAATTATCTTTCGAGCCATTCTCAGTCTTCTTTTTATACGAGAGTAGCTATCCATTATGCCAGCACCGGCAGTGTTGCGAACGAATATTCTGAAAGCTTTGATCTCGGTATTGCTTTAAAAACTTCTTTTAACAGTCAAAGCCAAGCCGTATTTGAAGAAGCGACATTTTAGATAATCTAAAGGGCTTTTTAACATCATAGTTACGTTTAAAACATTCAGTTTTAAACTACCTTGTTTTAATTTGCAAACCAACATATAATTACCCATGTGAAAAAGGCTTATCTTTTAGCGATACTCGCGGCCCTTTTCGCCGCCATCAATGTCCCTTTCAGCAAGTGGCTGCTGACTCAGCTGCCGCCGATGCTGTTATCAGGCTTAGTCTTTATTGGCGCCGCTATCGGCACCGGCCTTTTTTTCCTTATTGGACGTCTCACGAAGAAAGATACAGCTCCTTTCCTAAAAGGGAAGGATTTTTTATATATCGAGTTGATTGGCATTATGGATACCATCGCTAACTGTCTTCTGTTTTACGGCATCAGCCTGCTCAACGGGGAAACGGCTTCTTTGCTGCAGAGCTTCGAAATCGTAGCGACGGCTATCATAGCTTTTTTCTTCTTTAAAGAGAAAATGGGCTGGCGTACGATAGTCGGAATCCTTTTTGTCTTCGGAGCTTCCTGCCTTCTTTCTTTTGAGCCGGGCGAAGAGCTGACTTTCAATCCAGGAGCCTTAATGCTTATCGGGGCGACAATCTGCTGGGGCGTCGATAACAATCTTGCAAAGAAGATCTCTAACCGCGATGTCATTGAATCCACTTTCTTTAAATGCCTGACCCCTGGAGTTATATTGACTATCGTCGGCTTATGCTTGGATGAATTTTCCACCAACTGGGCAGCTATTGCTTATTCCTTTTTAGATGGTTTCTTTGCTTATGCGGTTTCTATTGTTCTTCTGCTTTTGTCCTTCCGCACGCTTTCAGCTTCTATCGGAACGGCTTTATACGCTTTGAATCCTTTTGCCGGGGCCATATATTCGCTTATTATTTTCCCTTCGACGCCTAAGTGGAATTTTTATGCTTCTTTATCGCTGCTGGTTATCGGAGAGCTTTTTGTCACTCTTAACGGCTTAAGCCAGGAAAAAGAAGAAAAGGAAAAGGCTGAAAAGGAAAAAGCAGAGAAAGAAATTAAGGCTTCAGAACCTAAAGAGAATAATGTAAGCGATGAGAATAATAATAATGAACCTCGCGTGATAAACTAGAAGGGTTGTTTAAGCGGGGCTTTTCTTCTTTTATGAATCTGGGCAAAGACAATATTCGGACCTTATATTTTCGCTTTCTTCTTAATGCTTTTGGCGCAGCTTTAGTCGCCTGTGTTTTCGGTGTCGTCGATATGGCGATGATGGGGCATTATCAAGGTCCTGACGGCCCTGCTGCCTTAGCGGTTATTTCGCCTTTCTGGAACATCATATATTCTTTGGGGCTTTTAACCGGCCTCGGCTCATCCGTTCTGGCATCCGCTTTAAAAGGGGCAGACAAAAAAGATCAGAATCCGAACGAATATTTCACCATCGGATTAATCCTGACGCTGATTATTGGAGCTGTGGAAGCTGTTATTTTTAATGTCTTTCTGACCGAACTGCTTTCGTTTTTCGGAGCAGATCAGACGACCTTGCCTCTCTGCTTAAAGTATCTTCAGCCTATTCGCTGGGGCTATCCGATTTTCACGCTTTCGAACTTCCTGGCCGCTTCTTTAAGAAACGATAAGGCACCGGGACTGGCTTCTATAGCTGTTATTTCCGGCGGCTTATTCAATATTGTCTTTGATTACGTTTTTATATTTACTTGCGATATGGGTATGGAAGGGGCAGGATTAGCGACTATTCTAGGCATGATTCTAAACTGCCTTATTCAGTCCATCCATTTTTTCCGGCCGAACAACACTTTGCGTCTTGTCAGGTTCAAAGATTTCTTTAGGAAGAGCCATCAGATTTATTCCATCGGCTTTTCAGCCTTTTTTGTTGATGCGGCGATGGCTATTGTTAACATCGCCTTTAACCGTCAGATAATTTCCTTATATGGCAGCCAGGCAAACAATTACCTTGCCATCTATGGCGTTCTGATTAATCTTTATGTATTCGTCCAATGCTCTGCTTACGGCATTGGGCAGGCCAGCCAGCCTCTGTGGTCTTTCAACTATGGTGCAGGCTTGTTTGGCCGAGTTAAAAAAGTCGGTCTTTATGCTATGATCACCTGTGCTTTAGTCGGGAGTATTGGCTTAATTATTTCCGAGAGTCTGCCTGTTGAACTGGTTAAACTTTTTATGACGCCTAATCAGGAAGTCATATCCTTAGCCCCATCTTGTTTCCGTCCGTTCTGCTTCTGCTTTATTATTCTGCCTTTCAACGTCGTTTCCTGTTATTACTTCCAAGCAATAATCCATCAAAATCTCGCTTTTGTTATCTCTATAGCCCGCGGGGCTTTAGTTCCCCTTATTTATGTTAATCTGTTGCCTTTGCTGAGCGCAGATTTTTTATGGTATACGATGCTTTTTACCGAACTGACGGTTGGAATAGCAGTTTTTATTTTGGTTTTTATCTTCACAAAAAAGATGGAAAAGAATTACCCGAGCAGCTTAAAGGAAACTAAAACAGTTTAATTGAGGCTTCGTTCGAGTTTGATTCGATTTCCTGTCCGTTATAAAAGAAGCAGTTGCTCCCGTGATTTTTTGCTAAGTAAAGTTGGGCATCGGCCTGTCCGATATAATAATCCATTTTCTTATCAGCCTGAATAGGGCCGACGTAACCACCCGCACTTATTGAAATATAAGGGTAAGGGGAATCGGGAGCCGATTTCAGGTGAGCATCATAGATACATCTGACAAGGCCAACTCCGATAGCTTTTATTTGTTCTTCCGTAGCTTGAGGTATAACCAGCAAGAATTCATCTCCGCCAAAGCGGAAGAAGTTATCAGGAGCGAAAAGATTGGAATTAAGTGCAGTTCTGACGACAGTTTTGAGGCATTCATCACCTTCAATGTGCGAAATCTTATCGTTGTAGTTCTTAAACGAATCGATATCAATCATCACAAAAGCGACGCTGACGCCTTTTGAGGCAAAATCATTCCAGTGCTCTGAAAGGAAGATATGGAGTGAATGTCTATTATTGATTCCGGTCAGCTGATCGTGCATCGACATCGCCGACAGTTCTTGATTGGCTTTATCTAAGCGGATGGTTTTCAGTTGAGTGATATAGTTCATAACCGAAAAATAAGACATGCCGATAAAGAGAATAATGCCAATCATTAAATACTGAAGGAACATATCAATTGATACTCCGGCTGTTCCGGAGATGGCAAGGATAATAATCTGGCCTCCCATCATATAGAAGATAGAATCAAGGCAAAAAGGCGAAGAGATAACGGCAAAGATCAAAAGATAAAGGAAAGAAGGACAGAATTCGTTTTTAGAAGAGCCTTGCATGGCTGCGAGGAAATATAAGGCCATGATTGCGAGAATAAACATCGAATAGCAACTCGTAAGGAATCTTGCCATCCGAGGCTTATGAATGTTTTTTACGTAAGCAAGAATGGCGATTAGAGCATAAGAAAAAGAAGAAAAAAGCAGGAGGTACATAGCAATCTTCGAAAAGAAAATATCGTCAGGATGCAAGTTATAAGCGTAGAACATAAGGAAGTAAGCTATGGCCAGCAAAGTTAAAAAGACGCTGACGAATATCATGCGGTTCATCTGTGAAACGGAAAGACTATTGACCGTCTCCTGATTTTCCTGACTAGTTACTTTATTGCGCTTAATAAAAACAGAAGCCCATAAGGGCCTCTGAAAAAAAGCTTTTATAGAATTATTACCATTAGAATTTCCCATATCTTATCCCTTAAATGTATTCTAACCTTTTTTTAATGAAGTGTCATTTTTTTCCAGACAAAGTATGAGATTTGTTTTATATTTTTTCTTTAGGAGCGGTTCTGTTTTTTACTAAACATGTTTTTCTGGCGTGCCGATCATGCCGTAATTCTAAAGGCAAAGGGCAATTTTTTCGTTAAATTAAAAGGCCTCTTTTAATAAAGAGGCTTTTAATGCCGCTCGGATAATAATCTTTTTAAAAGGCTTTGACCGTAAGCGCCAAGAAGAGATTAATTAGACCGATAACGCCAAAGACAATGCTGGCAATTAAACCGATAAGGGAAGCTATATTGGCTCCTTTGATTCGGTCGTTTTTCGGACAATCAGCCGCCATGGATTTTTCCTTCAGGCTTAAAATGATGCAAATAGCTGAAATAATCAAAACCGATGCCCCGAACGCAATGGACAGGGTCTGCATTAAATGCATGAAGGAATCAAATTCCGCTTCCGAAAGATCGGTTTTGACATCAGCGTACTTTAGAGTTCCTTCCGCATAGCTCTCACAAAAAAGATAAAAGACAAAGCTTGTAATAATTAAGCCAAGGCACTGGAAAGCAAGAACAACGGAGATTATTCCCATGGATAAGGCATGAGATGTCTTTTTATTAAGTTCCTGGTTCGTGTCTGGCTCTTTTATCGGCTCATAAGTTTCCATTTTCTATGACCTCTTTTAAAAAGTATATATTAAAATGCTTTTTAATGTATATCATTCGGAATATTCGCAAAAGCAAAAATGCCTGAAGTAAAAGGCAAAAAGGTTAACATATATTCAAAGGGTGATATAATCTTTTTGGGGAGGACATTGATTAATGTCAAACGATTTGAAGAAAAACACGTTGTTTACTGCTATTTGTTTGGGTTTGGCTTTTATCTGTTACTTAGGCTTTGTCATTGCCTTTACGATTAATTACGGGGCAGTAACCAGCCAGTGGGTCATCTTGGCTTTCCTTTTCGTTTTCGGGACTGGTTTCTACATCGGCTTTATCAAGAAAAATGCCGGTATGCTTTCTAAGTATTGCCTTATCGTCCTGCTGATAGGGAATATCGTTGTTTCCCTTATTATGGATGCTGTTAAGCTCTTCCCGGTGGTGACCAATGTTGCGCCGGCTTATTTGGCTTATACCATTTTGAGCGGCATCGCTGGCCTCCTTTGCCTGTTTGCCTTGGTTTTCTTTGTCTTAGGCTTCTCCTTTGCCGATCACGCCGCTCTGTTCCAGAAGATTACCCGCATTCTCTTTGTCGTCATTGGCTTCCTTTATTTAGGCGCAGGCATCTGCTACGACTGGATGGGCGATTCTTATTGGCTGATGTTTGGGCTTTATACCGCTGCCTTTGTCTATTGCGGCTTCTATTATGCGGTTCCGGTTATCGCTCAGGCGGTTCCGGCTGCTAAAGCTGAATAGCTTCCTATCTGCTAATCTGTCAGTTTAAAAGCGCAACAAAAAATCCAGGTTTTTCTTCCCTGGATTTATGGAGCGCTTTTTAATTTTGCTTCTCTTCTTCTTTAACCGGCTCTTCTTCTTCGCCTTGGAGTCCGACCACATCATCAGTCGCCATCGAGAAAGCAATGCCTTGGCCCTTAGTGTCGATGCTGACTTCCTTGTTAATGGCGTTGAGGACTGTATCCTTAATGTCTTTCGGAACGAGAATCAAAACAATCTGCTTTTCAGGAGTAATGATGACGCCGAAGAATTTTTCAATTTCCTTGTTTCCGGTACCGCGGGCTGAAAGGATGGTGCCGCCGCGGGCTCCGGCCTTCTTTGCCGCATCCATAACCAAGTCGGTGAACCCTTCGTTAACAATAACGACAATCAGTTCGTAGTTCTTTGAAATCTTCTGTTCGGTTTCCATTTTCGTTTCTCCTTTTTCGGGCTGGGGCAGATCCGAGCCACGGTTATTCGTCAGCATCTTATATACGCTTATTCCGCATAAGGCATTGACACTCACAATGAAGGCGATGCCTTTCGTGTAATCTGAAATGGCAAACCTTTTTTTCAGAGCCGCCTTGGCTTTAAACCAAGTGTCTTTTTTAATCAGAGACAAAACAATCTGCTTCTGATCCTCTCCGACGCCGAAGACCTGATAGAAATCACGGGAAGCCGTGCCCTGGCCGTGGGTTAAGAAAGCCAAAGATGAGGAAGCGTTAACCAGTTCTTTAACTACCGCATCCGCCTGGCCGTCTGGAACAACGGCTGTAAAGAAGAAAAGACGCTCTAAAGAGTGCGTTTTCTCGTAAGGAGCATTAGATGCGCTGTTCTTTTTCACAGGCCCGCCTTTCATGGTCAGCAAAGGCTTATTGATTATATTCTTCATAAGCTGGCCTCCTCAGTCGGCAGATGGATAATCTGATCGTCATTCTCTTCAACAATGCGCTTTCTGGCTTTGGCATAGATTGAGCGGGTTTTTAAGACGGCATATAAGCCGACCAGCTGAACAACGATTAAAGGCAGCAGAGATATCATTGCGATGACGCCAAAGGCGTTCTCATAGATGGAGGAAGAATAATCGGTAACCCCACTATAGTCATAATAGCCGGAAGCGAAGCCGATGATAAAAGGCATTGTAAAAGAAGCCGCCATCGGTCCCGAAGCAACGGTGCCGGCATCGTAGGCGATGGAGGAATAAATGTTAGGGACAATAAATGATAGGCCAAAGGCTAGGATATAGCCTGGGACTAAGTAATACATAATGGAGAACTTATAATAAGCACGAACGACTGATAAAGCCACCGCTCCGGCGACGGCAATAGCTGTCACGGTTAAAAAGCCAGACTTCTTGATGGTGCCTTCAGAAACGACCTGAACCTGGTGAACTAAAACTGCGACCGCCGGTTCAGCTAAGACCGCAAAACATCCGAAGAAAGCTCCGATAACGATAGCCAAAGGCAAGCCTGACGGGCTGCCCATTGCTTTCCCGATGGATTGGGCAACAGGAGAGAAGCCCATCTGAACGGCGCTTAAGAAGAAAGAAAGACCGAAATAGCAGAAAACCAAGCCGATGTATATATTCAAGAGTTCATGAATAGGAAGTTTCAAAACAATCAAATCATAGATAAGGAAAAAAACGGCTATAGGTCCGATGGCCAAGGCTACATCGCCAAAAGACTTGGCTAGCTGAGCTCCGTAGCCGGAAAAGGAAAAGCCCAGGCTAATAGAGGGCGTAGTATAAGTCATCGTGAAGTTTTTGTTGAAGACCGGTATAAAAATAGAAAGAAGCAGGATGGCGAAAATAGGGCCCATTGTTGCATGAGCAATCAAGCCGAAGTCATCGCTGCCGGTCTTGGAGTTCTGACGGGAAGAGGCTACGGCCGTGCCGAAGGCTAAAATGAAAGGAATGGTAACAGGGCCGGTAGTGACGCCCCCGGCATCAAAAGCGATAGAGTAGAATTCTTTCGGGGCTAGGGAAGCCACCATAAAGGCGATGCCATAGACGGCCAGGAAAACAACGCGAAGATCAAGCTGGAAAATAATCCTTAAAGTGCCGAGGACTAAAAAGAGCCCGACGCCTAAAGAGACAGCTACGACAATAATCCAGTCATCAAGTCCAACCTCGTTAGCGAGGATTCGTAAATCCGGTTCAGCGACGGTGATTAAAAAGCCAAGGACGAAGGTCACGATTATCAAGAACCATTTACTCTGCTTTTGGGTTAATGAGGCAGAAATGGCGCTGCCGATTTTTCCTAAGGACTGATCGACGCCGATAGAGAATAAGCCTAAGCCGACGGCAACGAGGAAGGCGCAGCCTAAAAAGGCCAAGAGTTCGTTGCAGTAGCCGTAGTTGGCTATGTCGTGGCTATATGAAAAATCGGAGTCGATTCCGGCGAAATAAAGTATCAGAACCACCAGAGCTATAGGAAGAACACTTAAAAAGGATTCTTTTATCTTCGTTACGAGCTGGATGGCCGGATGTTTCTTAAACATGTTTTTGAATTTTGCTTTCTTAGTGACCCAATAGGTATCTTTATTATAGTTGGCTGTTTTTCAATATCAATTATTAAAAGTCGAAAAAGCGCATCATTTTGCTGATTTATTCGGCTTTCTGTTTTCGGCTTCGTTTTTTGAAGGATTTTACTTTGTTTTTTACTGATTGCCTGCGCGGAGATTTGATGCTTTTTAGCATAAAAAGGGGCTATATCGGTCATTCGGTAAAGGTTAGCAGACTATGAAATTGCTTTCAGTCGATATATCGGTAATTATTTACCGAAAGTGTTGCTTTTTGCTTTTACTGAGCCATATTATTGGGGCGGTAAAGATACCACAAGGAGGCCAGAATGAAAAAATTCAGCAATAACCAGCTTGAGCGCTATCCTGTTTATCTTAAGTATCTGAAAGAATTAGAAAAGGAAGGCAAGGAAACTATTTCTTCTCCTGTCATAGGCAAGGTTCTCGGCTATTCGGAAGAGCAGATCCGCAAAGACCTGCAAGCTGTCAGCAACGAAGCCGGAAGACCTAAAAAGGGGCGGAGCATTGCTCAGCTTATTGATGCCTTAGAGACTTTCCTTGGCTATAAGGATGTTATGAACGCAGTGATTATCGGAGCTGGGCATTTAGGCGGAGCCCTTTTGAACTACCCATATTTTGGACAGATGGGCCTTTCGGTTGTGGCGGGTTTCGATATTGATAAAAGCAAAGTCGGTTTGCAGATTGGGGGCAAGGATATTTACCCGCTTGAAGACCTGCCTAAAAAATGGAATGAACTTAAGGCTTCCATTGCGATTATTACGGTAAATGAAACTGCTGCGCAGATGGCAGTAGATGCGGCGGTAAAAAGCGGAGCCCGTGCTATATGGAATTTTGCGCCGACACATCTTATCGTTCCTGATGGAGTTGTTATCGAGACTGTCAACTTAGCTTCGTCTTTGGCTGTTCTATCTAATCGCTTGAATTCTCAGCATGAAAAGGAGGAATAAATTTATGGCTGAAAAGAAAGAAGAGACTTCCGTTAAAGAAGATACGAAGAAATCTGAAGCTGCTATTTCTGGTCAGAACGAAGTAAACGAGCTGGTCAGTAAAGGCTTGAAGGCTTTAAGCGACTTTGCCGCTTTTGACCAGGACAAGATTGATTACATTGTTGCGAAGATGTCCGTTGCTGGGTTGGACCATCATGGCGATTTGGCGCGGCTGGCTATCGAAGAAACCAAGCGTGGCGTCTTTGAAGATAAAGCTACAAAGAACCTTTTCGCCTGCGAGTATGTTGTCAATAATATGCGCCATACGAAGACGGTCGGAATCATCAAAGAAGATTCCGTAACGGGCATTACGGAGATTGCTGAGCCTATCGGAGTTGTCTGTGGCATCACGCCGGTTACTAATCCGACATCTACGGTTATCTTCAAGTCTCTGATTTGCATGAAAACCCGTAATCCTATAATTTTCTCTTTCCATCCGAAAGCTCAGGCCTGCTCAAGAGCCGCAGCGGTTATTATGCGCGATGCGGCTATTGCGGCTGGAGCACCGGAGAACTGCATACAGTGGATAGAGAATCCCTCTATTGAAGCAACGGCAGCTTTGATGAATCACCCTGGCGTCTCCACTATTCTGGCAACTGGAGGCAATGCGATGGTAAAAGCCGCTTATAGCTGCGGGAAACCGGCTTTAGGCGTTGGCGCAGGCAACGTACCTTGTTATATCAATGCCTCCTGCGATCAGGATGAAACGGTTAACGATGTCGTTCTGTCTAAGAGCTTTGATAACGGAATGATTTGCGCAAGCGAATCTGCTGTCTTCATCGATGAGGCTATCTATGATTCTTTAAAAGAGAAATTCAAGCATTTCCGAACTTATTTTGCTTCTAAATCTGAACAGCATCTGCTGGAAAAGTTTATGTTTGGAGTCGAAAGCGGCAAGCCGGGCGTGGAAAACGGCAAACTTAATCCGGATGTAGCCGGCATGTCTGCTTCTTGGATAGCGGAAAAGGCTGGATTCAAGGTTCCTGAAGGGACTTCGATAATCGGCGTGGAATTAAGCCGCGTCGGGCCGGAAGAACCTCTCTCCCGGGAAAAACTTTCCCCTGTCTTAGGCTTTTATAAAGTCAAAGGACCTGAAGAAGGTTTCAGCCTGGCTGAGAAGATGCTGGAATTCGGCGGGTTAGGCCATTCTGCGGCTATCCACTGCAAAGAGCAGGCCATGGCGGATAATTTCGGCAATTTAGTTAAGGCTATCCGTATTATTTGGAACTCTCCTTCAACTTTCGGCGGCATCGGCAACGTCTATAATTCGTTCTTGCCGTCTTTGACTCTGGGCTGCGGCTCTTATGGGCATAATTCGGTGGCTGGCAACGTCAGCGCCGTCAATCTGCTTAATGTCAAAAAGATAGGGAAAAGGAGAAACACGATGCAGTGGTTTAAAGTTCCGCAGAAGATTTATTTCGAACGTAATTCTATTCAGTATCTGCGCTCCTGCAAGGATATCGGCAAGGCCTTCATTGTCACCGATCATTCGATGGTCGAACTTGGCTTTTTGAACAAGATAATCGATGAACTGAATCTCAGAAGAAATCCTGTTACTTATCAGTTGTTTGCGGAAGTGGAGCCGGATCCGGACATTTCGACGGTCCATAAAGGGCTGGAGATTATGAACGAATTCCATCCGGACACCATTATCGCCTTAGGCGGCGGCTCTTCAATGGATGCGGCAAAAGCCATGTGGATTTTCTATGAGCACCCTGAAGTTAATTTTGATGATTTGAAGCAGAAGTTTATGGATATCCGCAAGCGTGCCTTTAAATATCCGGAACTGGGGCGCAAAACCAAGCTTATTTGCATTCCGACTACTTCCGGCACGGGCAGCGAGGTCTCGCCTTTTGCGGTCATTTCTGATAAAGCCAACGGCAAGAAGTATCCTTTGACGGATTATTCTCTTACGCCTTCTATTGCTATTGTCGATGCCGAATTTACGACGAATCTTCCGGCGAAAAGCACCGCTGAAACAGGCATGGATGTCCTGACTCACGCCATTGAGGCTTACACTTCAGTCATGGCCAGCGATTATACCGATGGCTTAGCTTTGGAAGCTATCAAGCTGGTCTTCGAGTATCTGCCGCGGGCAGTTAAAGACGGCCGCAATGATTTGGAAGCGCGTGAGAAAATGCATAATGCGGCGACGATAGCCGGCATGGCGTTTGCTAACGCTTTCCTCGGCTTAGTCCATTCTTTAGCTCATAAGATTGGGGCTGAATATCACTTGGTGCACGGCCGTACCTGCGCTATTCTTCTTCCGCATGTCATCCGCTATAACGGAACGGTGCCGACCAAACTCTCGGTTTGGCCGAAATATGAAGAATATAAGTGCGATAAGAAGTACCTTGATATCTGCCGGACTTTGGGCCTTCCGGCTACGACGCCGGAGCAGGCTGGTGAAGTGTTGGCTGAAGCTGTTCTTGATTTAGGCAAGAGCATTGGCATCGATATGAACTTTGCTTCCTTAGTCCCGGATGAAAAGCTTTGGGACAGCAATTTGGAGAAGATTGCCTACTTGGCTTATGAGGATCAGTGCACACCGGCTAATCCAAGGGTGCCCATTGTGACGGAAATGGAAGAGATTATGAAGAAAGCCTATAAAGGCAACTGATTCTGAAATTTAGAGGGCTTTGTCTGTAAAGAGAACAAGCCCTCTTTTTATTTTTAGAAAAGTCGGAATAATGGTAAAGAAAGCCCGGCGCTAAAGATTATTAATAGATAAAAATTAGTTTATTAATTTAAATGTTTGTTGGCGAAGCAATGCATATTTATAAAAAAGCCCAGTAAGCAAAGGTGTTTATTCGGCTTTGAAAAGATATTATAATACAAGCATTAAGAAGCTTGATGATTAATGGAAAGGAATTTATATGAAAAGAAAGTTCTTATGGATTTTCCTTTTGGCGGCCTTGAGCCTGACTAGCTGCAACGAGGCAAAGGCCTCTTCCTCAGTCAGCGCTTCTTCATCCTCGGACGCCGCTTCCAGCGTGGTTTCCTCGGCTGAGTTTACTCAGGGCGAAACTTATAAAGCTGCGGCCACAATCGCTTCTAACACTGTTAGAGACGGCATGGACGTCAGCACCGAGAGTTTGCTTAGGTCAGCTGGCTACAAAGGCGGAGAGAGCTTAACTAAAACACGGGCCTTTAATCTTTTCTATCAGGCATATAAAGATAAGATGCCGGAAAAAATCGGTGCCAGAAGTTATACGGCTTATGTAATGAGCACGCCTTATGCTGATGTTCCTGCTGAAGCCAATGACGCTGTTAAATTCCTCATGAATTACGGCTTATTGGATTACGAGCTGGATTCAGCCGGCCAGGCTGTGACGGCTTTTAACGGGGACGAGGCTTTTTCTGAAGCTTTGATGAAAACCTATCTAAGCCGTTTTCATGCTTATGTCGGCGTCTCCAAAGTCGATGATTTCTGCATGGCTGACAACTATGAGTTTGCCTACACCAATGAAGCATTTAAAAACAAAACGCCTGACGATGGCGTTTACGATACTCATTTGGTCTCACAGAGCAATATCAATTCTTGGGTTTTAAATAAACAGAAGGAATTGCCGGTGAGCAATGAAAAGACCAGCATCGATAATTTCCAGACGACTTACTATGACAGCACCAGAAGAGCCGCTAAAGACTGCTGCGGCGCTTATAACGCCTATGAGTCTATTCTTAACACGACTTCTTATTCTGAGCTTTTCGATTGCTGCGCCAGCCTATTTAAGACCCAGGGCGTCGACCCGCTGTTTAGTAAGACGGCTATGTATTCAGAAATTCGCATTGGGACTAAAATAACGGGCATGATAGACAGCTATACCCCTACTCCTTATATCGGTATGGATTTAAGCGAAGGAAGTTCTGCTTATACTTCTACATCCGATTGGTTTAAAACGGTTTTCTCCGGCGTGGGCTTTGATGAAACCACGTCCAGCAAATACTCGGCTTCAGTAACTAAAGCAATTGCGGCGATGACGGAGTATTATCAGAACAACATCCTTGCCAAAAGCGGGACTGACACCTTCGATATTATTATGACGGACAGTTTATTCGGGCCTCAGAACTTCAGCTTAAATGACCATTTAACCAAGGCTGGCATAACTTTAAAGCCTTTTACCGGATCTGAATTCGGAGCTGATGCGAATAAGCAGGGCTGCCGTTTCATTGTAAGAAACAAGGGCTCTTTTGATTCATTCTTTGGAGCCATGAGCGATGACTTGCTAGATGGCTTTAAGGCTATTGCCCTTTATAACGAGATTAATTCTTTCTTTGTCTGCAATCCTCTTAGCGTGGCTCAGGCTTTCAATGAAAACTATACGAATTATGATTATCTGAGTGCCACTTCCATGCTTCCGGATGATTACATTAAGATTATTGAAAACACCTTTATTAAAGCTTATAGGCAGACGGCTTCCTACAGGAATAACTTTAATACTATCTCTAAATGCATCACCGATGTGAGAAGCACATTCCGCAGCATTATTGCTAACAACACTTGGCTTTCAGAGGCGGGGAAGAAAGCAGCCTACGCCAAGATCGACAATGTCAGAACCAGCATCTTAGCCAACAATGATGACGGGTACGGGCTCGATGATCTGACTTCCTCTTTCACTCAGGAATCCCTTTATAAGAACCTCTGCCTGTCGCGGACGGACTTTATTAAATACTGCATGAATCACGATGGAACGCTGCCTTTCTTTGAAGTCCAGAACATCGGCGATCATTTTGAGGCTAACGCTTTCTATACGCAAAGCCAGAACGGCATCACGATTCTGCTTGGCTACTTGGCGGCTCACGGTGATTTCTATTCCATGGATAAAGAGCAGCTTTTTAGCGATTTGTATCTGGCCTGCGGCCATGAACTTACTCATGGTTTTGATACTAGCGGCGTGACTTACGATGAATACGGCAAAACGAATCCGAATTGGTTAAGTTCCGAAGATTTGGCCAAGTATAATGCGAAAGTCAATGTTGTCAAAGCCTTATACCAAGGCGTAGAGGTGATGCCGGGCAAGCCTACTAACGGAAGCATTGTTATTTCCGAGGCCTGCGCTGACTGCGCTGGCAGCCAGATTGTCATGAAATTGGCAAAAGAGGTCTCTAATTTTGATTATCAGAAATTCTTTACTTATGTCGGACAGACTTTCTATACCATTATAAGCCGTTCCGTTTATTCTCATTATGAGACAGATGTTCATCCTATGGGCCGAGTTCGTGTTAACTGCTTGCTTCAGAGCATGCCGGAATTCTATACAGCCTTTAATATTAAGGAAGGCGATGGAATGTATGTTGCGCCTGAGGCTCGCCCGCAAGTCTGGTAAGGCCATTTAATTCTTTCGTTTTCTTTAGCTGCCGTTATGTAAAATCACGGCAGCTTTTTAATTCTTGGAATAACAGGCTCTTCTTTCAGCTTCTATGAAATAATGTAAATCTGCCGGTCCTTTTAAGCAGATGCTGTCGGTATTGAATGCTGCAAATCCTTTGTTTTTAAAATCCGGCATCAATAAAGAAACACAAAAAAGGCATTCATAATATGAATGCCTGACTTGATGAAATTAAAGCTTCTAAACTTAATTCTTATTCTTGGCCATGATACCGAACAAGCCGCCGAGGAAATAGAAAAGTGAAAGGGTGAGGACACCAAGCACTAAGAAAAGAATATCCCAATTTTGGCTGGAATCTTTTTTATAAGCTATTCTCGTAATGATGATAAGAACGAAGGGCAATATGAGATACCAAAGGCCAATAATGAGAAGTTCGGTTGCATAGGAGAGAATGGTAACAGGATCGGTCGTATTGTTGACCGGCGTATTCGGATTGGCGAATAGAACTATACTTAAGATAATAAAAATAACGCCAAACGCCAAAGCAATCCAATTTAAGACATTAGCAATCTTGTACATTATCTTCGAAGCATCTTCCATATAAATTTCCTCTCTTTCTTAAATTATATAACCTTTTTATCTTTTAAGTTATTAGTTTTATTTGTTGTTAATTATTTTAAAACAAAAAAACATGGTCTTTATTTGAAAATAAGAATGTCTTGACCGGGGCTTTTCGAGCGGATTGTTAATTTCCTTTATATGCTTTAATTGTTAAATTAATCAGGCGATAAAAGTGCCTAATTGTGTAAATGAATCCAGAATGAACTCTAAGACTGGTGCTTACCAGGAAAATCCTGTGAGCATCAAAGTTTAAGATTTTAAGCTGAATTGACTTAGATCCGGTAAAACTTGTACGCAGGTTTCCCAATTAAAGACCATTTTTACAGTCTCGTCGTAGTTCTCGGAAGAAGAACCATAACTGGCGGTTCCCGATTCGGCTTGTGTTGATTCAACGGGGTAGTAGCCATCGAAAGACAGCATAATCTCAGATGTGGCTTTGACTTCCGAGTCATCCCGGCTGAGATTGGCGGTAACTTTGAGGTTGCCGTCGCCTTTGGAATAATATGCGTAACTTGCTTTGACGCTGCTGTTTATCGAGGCGCTGTCTTCTGATAAAGCGCTGCTTGAGCCTGAATCTCCAGTTCCAAGGAGGTTATACAAAGATGAATAGCTTGCCAAAGCCATTCTTTCAATGGTGGTGTAATAGGTTTTTTGATTTTTAGAAATAAGCGAAGCAAAGTCATCCGAGGTTAATTCGGTGTATGTTTTGCTCTTAGCCGCATCTTCTGCACTGTAATATTTGCCGTCTTTAGCAAAAACATAATTCAAATAAGTGTTATCTGAAGCGGCTTCTAAAGAGTTGGCCAGAGTTTTAACGCTCGTCCGCGCGTAGTAATAACTGCCTCGTTCCATCCTGAGTTCGCTGACGGAGGAACTACCATCCGAACTGGATATTTCAAGAGTGAAAGTCACTTTATCGTCTTTGTAAGCGAAAGTGTCTGACTCTTGAAAAGCCTTGATTTTTCCAACTTGCTCAACAGCCTGTTCTTGGCTGATAGAATCACCGCAGGAGGCTAAAACTGAAACAGATAACAAACTTAAAAAGATAGAAAGCTGCTTTTTCATAATGAATAAAGCTCCTTTTATTACCTTACTTATAAAATTTTAAGTCTGATTAAGATGAATGTCTGCTTTATTGATGTAGCGTGCCTTTTTAGCTATAAGCAAAATAACGTATAAAGGCTTATAAATGTCTATCTTTGATGTGTACTCATCCTCTTGGTCACTTAACGGCGTCTAGAATTCGGGGTACAAATCAGTTTTGATATTCTTGTTCGTTAAAATGAAGACGGGCATTCCAAAGACCGATGTCACCACAGTAATATTTCAAAGGACTGCTTATGTGGCTTTTTCCCTTAATATCGAAGCGTTTGCACTCTTCAAACAGAAAGGCATCGGTCAAATAAGAGATATAAGTCACAATCGTGTCATTTGTAAGTTTATAGTGTGAACTCTTCAATGTATTCTCGATTTTAGTAAGATTTGTTAGCGAACCGATGTCGCTGGAAAGAACATCGGAAAGAAGTTCGAAAGCCGGCTTATTGCGAAGATCGTGACGGTCTTCAATGGCGCGGCCTGCAATTTTGAAAGCTCTTTTAGTCAATGAGGAAGGCCATATATTGAGGAATCGTGTTGATGAGTCCATTGCTCTCAAGGTTACCGTCCGTAAGTTTGTAATTGGCCTTAAGCTTCTCCAAAATGTCGGGTCGCTCAATGAAATTGATTTCAAAATAAGCGATATGGTTTCGCTTCAGCATTTCCCGGATGACATAGGTCTTCCCAACCTGGCGGACACCATCAATGAGAAGAGTTTTTTTGCTATGATCAATCCAGTCTTGAATCTTTCCTTCGATAAATCGGTACATTTGGCCTGCCTCCTCCTTTAAGTATATATTTTGGGGCATTTTGCCCCGTTTATCTAATAATGATCAGCCATCCGAACCGTTTTCTAATCAAAATATGGGGAATAAATGGGGGATTAATTGGGGGGGATAAACGCCACCAAGGAAAACCGAACCGACCAGAAAACCGACCATAAGAAAATTCAAATACCAGCGATGTCTATCGATATGGCTTTTTTTGACGCTGCCTTGTCCTTCAAGAACTCCGCCATGTAAATCGGAAGATACAGCGTCTCACCATCCCGTTCAAGGTTGAACGGCGAAAGGACAACGCCTTTTTTGAGCCCGGTTTGGGCCATCAAGTTATTCAGAGCTTTATGTTTCTTGTAGTCGGTACCCGACTTAATCTCCAGGGGGAGAACCTCGCCGTCTTTCTCAATCAAAAAATCAACCTCGCCAACGCTCTTGCTCCGATAGTAATAAGGAACCACGGCGTTGGCGGCCAACTCCTCGGCGATGAAATTCTCAAAGAGAGAGCCTAAATTGACTAATTGTGTCTCGTTTTTCTCAAGAATTTCTTCCCGCACAGCGAAAGGATAGCAAGACGTCAATAAGCCGACGTCGGACAGGAAAAGCTTAAAACTGTTCTTCTCTTTGGAATTTACTAACGGGGCCTTGCAGTCGGAAGCAATGTAGACCGGAATGGCCACCCCGGCATCTTTCAGCCAAAGGAAGCTATTCTCGTAACGGTCGAACTTCAACTCCTTGTTCAAATAGGTGAAGATGAATTTGGAGTTGGCTTTGTTCAGCTGAGAAGGGATGGCATCGTAGACCGAGATGATCTTCAGTTTCCTGTCGTCCGCTTCGTATTGGATGAAATCTGCCTTGTAGTGACTAACAATGGCTTTTTGTTCCTTATCCACTTCGTAGAGATCACGCTTTGTGACGAAGGCCTCCACCGCCGAGGGCATCCCGCCGGCGATGAGATAGTAATAGAAAACGCCGATCATCTTCTCGTGGACGATGGAATCAACCTTCTGCTCTTTCCCATAGCAATCACAAACGTAATCCAACGTCTCTTGTTTAACGCCGAGGGCCAAAGCAAATTCAAAAAGGTTCATTGGGTAAAGACGCATCATATCCACATAGCCCACCGGCATCGAGGTAAGGCCTTTTAGCTCCACGCCAAGAAGCGATCCGCTTAGGGCGTAGCGATAGGCCCCTTCATCGACTAAAAATTTGATTTTGGTGATGATCTCCGGATATTTTTGAATCTCGTCAAAGAAAATGACGGATTTTTTGTCCTCAAGAGGCAAAGGCGATAGCAGTTTCAGCAAAGGAACCAGCTCGCGGTTGTCATGAATGGCCTGAAGCTTCTCCAAAATGTCGGGTCGCTCAATGAAATTGATTTCAAAATAGGCGATATGGTTTCGCTTCAGCATTTCCCGGATGATATAGGTCTTCCCAACTTGGCGAGCCCCGTCAATGAGAAGAGCTTTTTTGCTATGGTCAATCCAGTCTTGAATCTTTTCTTCGATAAATCGGTACATTTGGTCTGCCTCCTACTTGCTTATAGTATACTCTTCCTCGTCTTTTAAAGTATATATTTCGGGGCATTTTGCCCCGTTTTATTTAATTATTTAGGGGCATTTTGCCCCGTTTTTCTAATAATTCTCAGCCATCCGAACACTAAAAAACGGGCAATGACGCCCGCTTCTTTGGTTTACTTCAGATGGCAACGTTTTTTGTAGTCATCGAAGCTTACTCGGATTCCGACGCAATCCCCGATAAGGTAGATCGCGTTCGGATAGGTTTCGTTTGGTGGAGCGAACCGTTTCATATCCGAACCAAGGAAAGCCGTGTTTCCTCTATTTGTCTTCTGCCTTTTTCCCATATTTGAAGATGAAGGCTTCGGCAGAGATGATATGTCCGAACTCATCATCGACAAGACTTCCCTCGCCCATCAGGGGAAGAAGGGCTTTAACGACTTCGGCAGCAAATGACATCGTATGGTAGGTGAACATGGACATATAAGGTTTAAACCCAACGTCAGGCAATTCGCCAGGTTCATAATCGCTCATGTCCTGGTCACCTAGAGAAGGCTGAAAAAAGATTGTCTCTGCTCCAGAATCAATCCACACATCCTCCGGAAACTTTGGGTCAAAATAGACTTGTGCCTTTGAAAAGAATTGTCTGAACTGTTCTATAACCCTTTTTCCTGTAAGGTCATTTCGTGATAACAATGCTATATCATTCATATTTTTTGCCTTTCTTTATTAATTGAATCAACTCGTCATAAGAAGTAGCTACAACAAAGCCACAACGTCTTAATTCTTTGATAACACCGGGACGAATATTTGGCCCAAAGATAATATAACTCTTATTGATACTTTGAGCATATTTCATTTGTCGATTGAACTGATCAAAATGATGTTTCGTTCCTCCTGATTTCACTTCAATAACAACATCGGTCGTCTCAATATCGATTTCATTAACTGTTATTCCTCCAATACTTTGCTTACTGTTAACATTCTGAATATTTATTCCTTCATTTCTAAGCTTTTCCACCGTTTCTCCGACAAGAGGATCGTTGGATATTTTGTCCGATGAAACCTGACTTGCCAACTTTGCCGATGCCTCCTTCACTGTTGCGTCATAATCGGAATTTCTAAGAGACTGCTGAGGGGAGCCTTTTGTCCCGCTGCTGCCGCCTGAGCCCGAATCAGGCCCGAACAGAAAAGGAAATGTCATACTCTCCCCTCCTTTCGCAGCAGTCCGTTTCTTAGCTTTGCCCTGTTCTCGGGAACGATGACTTGGATGCCCTTCATGGCAGCCTTTGCAAACGGAGCAAGGTTGCTAGTCGCATCGTTTGATGTCGAATAAACGACAATTTCTTTCAGCCGTCTCAAGTGTTCAACCGCAAAATCCGACTCCTGCTGTATCTTCTCCATTTCAGAGCCGTTCTTCATGTATCCCTTCAGGGAGAATGCGATAGCCTCAGTATCTTCCATGCCTTCAATCATCTCTTTAAAGTAATCGGCAGAAGGCGCACCAACGAAAGGCACTACAGTCGCCCCTAGTTCTAGAGTCAGCCAAACAGAAATGACACGCATTTCAAAATAGCGGTACAGGTTCTCAATCCTGTTTATTCCCTGGACGGTGGAAATGTCAGGGCCGATAAAATACCTGACTCCTTTAAATCTTTTTTTGAAGAAAGACAAGCGTTCTTTATCTTTGTAGTAGATTGCCGACCAAAGCCCGTTTTTCCCATAGAAGGAATCGTCCCATTCTTCAAAGCAAACGAATGTCTTATCTGTTAGGCAATATTCTCCATAATCGGAATAGAGCGCCAAATAGTCGGGCGAGTTTTCAGGCAAGAAGGGGCAGCGGACATATGGCAAATCATACTTGCCTACAGAATAGTCTCTGTCCGTAACGTCAACCACGTTCAGCACGCGTCTTTCGCGTTCGCTTTTCTTTTCTGTCATCTCTTGGCCCCAGAAAGCGGGAGGCCATGAGTCTGTCGATTCAAGATCATGATTTTTCTCCTTTCGTGAATCAAACCCTTTTGAAGCTTGAGACGCGTTGGGATATAATCTAGGTGTCCGTCGTTGGATTATATCCTCGGCGCCGGCGCCCTCCCGTCTGCAAACGGAATGGCGCTTTTTTCTTTGCCGGCCCGGCAGGTTATTTCGTCAGGCCTATATCTGAACGCCTCACGGCGATTCATTCATAGCTGTCTTCTTCTGCGGCCTATAGTTTTTCATTGATTCATATACATTGCCGGAAATCAGTCCTAGTTCCCGCACACGGTTCAGCATTGCCGCCTTCGAAACGCCAAAAAAACCGGCGAGCTCGGCAATGACCTTCCAGCCGAACTTGGCCTTTCCACCTGTTATTCTGGAGCCAGAATATTCAGCACGAATCTCTTTGTATTTTATCCGAATGAATTTCTTCGGCATAAGGATGTAAGAAGAATATTTGTCAGCCCTATATTCCCTCCATTCTTTAACTGGCTTTGAATGGTCCTGGACAATTTCCTTCATGGTGTCTGCAAGGCAGAAGCCGCGACACAGGCATGCGCCGCTCGAATCCATATCGAACTGACGGTGCCAAGCCTCGTGCATGATTGTGTAATTCACTACGCAATCATTGTCATAGCAGGCTTTAGTGTCAATATATATCTCGCCCCTTGCGGCAGGCCTAAGTTCCTTCTGGCCCTCTTCATTAAGAATCTCGATAGACCCTGGCTCAAGGATTGTGGTTCCCAGCACATCTCCCAGTGAAGAAAGCCGCTGGAACTGGACGGTGACGCCGAGATAGTCCTGAACGAATCTTTCCGGGTCCAGGGGCTTCGGAGTCTCGAAATAGTCCTTGTTCAGCCATCGTAGTTGGGCATAGGCAAAATGCTCTATTTCCTCGTCTTTGCAGTAGACGGTGCCGTCAGACCTTTGGTGAAAGGTCAGCACAGGCTTTGCTCTTGCCTTTTTCCTCATATTACTTGCCCTTCTTGCCGATAGAAGAAATGAAATCTGCCCAGTCTTTGTCGGTCCAGTTGTTGTCTCTGGCCTTCCGGAGGGCCTGCTGGGCCATCGGGGCGGACTTAAGGTATTCGGACATTTCAGGAGAAATCCTGTTGCTTTGGAGCATGGAGCTGGAGGCAAGAGAGGAAAATTCCTCGGCTTCCTCCTTGCTCAGATTCAATGTCCTTATCATGTCTTCGCATAAGTCTGGGAACTTCGACTTTCCCGGGAAGGACCTTGCGCCGCTCTCGAGATCGCAGAGAAAGGTCGGCGAGATGCCGACGGCCTTTGAAAAGCCACGGACAGTGAATCCCTTACTCAGCCGATAGCCCTTGAGCGTCTCTCCGAATTTGTTTTCCATAGTGTTCCTCATTGTACGCGAACTGCCGTACATTGATATTATACACCACCATTTTGATTTGTAAACAGAATCGGAAAATAAAAACACTTGTTGCCTGAAATATTTCGAACCTTTAGGCATGTTTTTGCTTTTCCCTCGTTATCGCCATGCAGGTTTCCTGCTGCCGGGCCTGCCCCGGAGATGGGCGGTGGCGCAGATTGCGCCACCCCCCTTATCCTGTTTCAGCAATGAACCATGAAGGATTAAAAGAACACGAAAAGGGCGGCCCTTTAAGACCGCCCTCTATCGTCAAGTCAGATGATTACGTCTTCGGTAGCCATCCAACATGACTTTAATCCCAACGCAATCCCCTACGAGGAAGATTGAGTTCGGATATAGACCGTTTGGTGGAGCAAGGGTATGTCACAGTCGAACCCGAGGCAGGCTCATAGAGCCTTGACCTTGTTTTGAAGTTATAGACAATATCGACATCGTCCCTATCGTTGTAGATATAGATTGAATTGATATATGAGCACCTCTTCTTTCGTGAAGATGGGATTCTTGTATTTCTCGTCCGCCAGTTCTTTGGCTATCTGTTCTCTTTGGTCACGGAGGGAAGTATATCTTTCTCTGAAATCGTAGAAATCCATGACGTTTTCTATCGGCTTCATGATGTTGTCCATCTTCTTCTGGACTTTCGCCTTGTTGGCCTCCAGCTGGAGGATATAGGGACTTTCTTCTTTCTTAAATTCGACGATGCCGTCGGCAAGCGTGTTGAGCACGAAATCGTCCTGTATCCAGAAAAGGAGGCGGTCCAGCACATAGTTCTCTATCTCATCTTTCTTGACTGTTCTCATGGGGCACTGCTTGCCGTGCTTGGCTTTGGAGCATTTGTAGTATCGGTAGACTTTCCCTTTCTTCCCGGTTCCGGATTACCCGATCATCATCGCACCACATTCACCACAGAATAACTTAGTCGTGAGAATAAAATCATCTTCCGCCTTGCACGGCTGAATGATTCGGAGGTTTTTCTTCAGCTTCCTCTCGACTTTGTTCCACAAATCCATGAGGATGATCGGCGGAATGGCAGTCTTGTTGATCGTCTCGTGGTACCAATACTCCCTCGATATATCTCCTGTTGGTAAGGATTCCCATGATGGCATTCTGGGAGAATGTTTTGCCGGATTTCCCCATGTGCCCTTCCGAGTTGATGATGTTCTTGACTCCGTTTATCGAAAGCTTGCTATCGGCATAGACCTCGAATATGTGTTTCACCACTTTGGCCTGTGCTTCGTCAACGACGAACTTTTGATTTACGATCTTGTAGCCGAAAGTGTATCCGCCTCCGTTGAACTCCCCCCCCCGATGGCGTTGTCGGTCATCCCACGCTTGATTTTCTGTGCCAGATCAACGGAATAGGCCTCGTTTATGCCATCCAAGACTGATTCCAGGATGATTCCATCCGACCCTTGCGAATTTCCGTGGCGGAAAGAAGCCTTACTCCGTTGCTTTCCAGTATTGTCTTGTACTTGAAGCTGTCGTAGCGGCTCCTTGCGAATCTGTCTCTCTTCCACACGATGACGGCATCGAAACGATGGTTGTAAGAGTCATCGATCATCTTTTGGAAGGACGGCCTTTTGTCGGTCCTTGCGGACATCGCCCTGTCGATGTATTCGTCGATGATGTCGATTCCGCTCTTCTTAGCAAACGCCGTGCACTCTCTAATCTGACCCT